>Ga0102590_1000261_pt1 | contig 134587 bp, 117 predicted proteins | sample AraplaMF_Col_mMF_FD_76859 | JGI IMG/M metagenome (GOLD analysis project Ga0102590, IMG submission 76859) | Arabidopsis root microbial communities from the University of North Carolina, USA - plate scrape MF_Col_mMF | ecosystem: Host-associated > Plants > Roots > Endosphere | place: USA... | reverse complement strand
GGATCTCCTCCGCGCGGGCGGCGGTCTCGTAGAGCATCCGCCACAGCGTCTTCTCCCGCAGGTGGACATCGCGGCGGGCGATGAGTCGGTCCACGGCCATCTTCGATCGGGCCGGGGTCTCGGAGTCCGGCACCGCCAGCCGCTTCGTCCAAGCCGGGACCGCCGGGCCGTCGTAGCCGTACGACTCGCACCAGCCCAGCCAGGACAGCACCGCCGCCCGGCGGGCGTTCCAGGTGTTGACCGCCGCAGTGCCCCACAGCAGTTCCAGGGCCTCGCCGATCTCGTCGTCCGCGACCGACCCCAGCGGGCGGGCCTCCCCGATCCGCTGGGCGGTCTTGCCGACGCCGACTCCGTAGCTGCGGACCGTGTTCGGATTGCGCAGCGAGTCGAGGAAGGCGTCCGCCGCCGCGCGGACGGTCAACGCCTTCCCGGCCGGCAGTTGCACCACGGTGGGCACCGCTTCCCCCTTGCCACGGATAACAGGGCCGCTTCACGTACGGCCCGGAGAACGTCACCGCAGGTGACGAACCAAGCTCCCGCAGATAATAGGGCGTTATCCGTGGGACAACTTCACACCCGTCACGCGACCGACATCCCGTCAGCCGCCGACCAGGGACGACGAGGGCTTAGCGCCGGTTTTCGTTCCGATGTTCCTCGCCCCCCTAGTCGTCCTGCGGCCCGGCACACGACCGGCACACGAAAGGGGCTCCCGTACACGAGGTACGGGAGCCCCTTTCGTTCGAGCCCTGAAACGGTCAGCCGCCGAACTCCTGCAGCCCCTTGAGAGCCTGGTCCAGCAGCGCCTGACGGCCTTCCAGCTCCCTCTCCAGCTTCTCGGCCTTCGAGCTGTTGCCGGCGGTGCGCGCCTGCTCGATCTGGGCCCGCAGCTTGTCGACGGCCGCCTGAAGCTGCCCCGTGAGCCCCTCGGCGCGCGCCCGCGCCTCCGGGTTCGTACGGCGCCACTCGTTCTCCTCGGCGTCCTGAAGAGCCCGGTCGACCGCGTGCATCCGGCCCTCGACGCGCGGGCGCGCGTCGCGCGGCACATGGCCGATCGCCTCCCAGCGCTCGTTGATCGAGCGGAAGGCGGCCCTGGCGGCCTTGAGGTCCGTGATCGGCAGCAGCTTCTCCGCCTCCTCGGCCAGCTCCTCCTTGAGCTTGAGGTTCTCGGACTGCTCGGCGTCACGCTCCGCGAAGACCGAGCCGCGGGCCGCGAAGAACACGTCCTGCGCGCCGCGGAAGCGGTTCCACAGGTCGTCCTCGTGCTCACGCTGGGCGCGGCCCGCGGCCTTCCACTCGGCCATCAGATCGCGGTAGCGCGCAGCCGTGGGGCCCCAGTCGCTCGAGCCCGAGAGTGCCTCGGCCTCCGAGACCAGCCGCTCCTTCGTCTTGCGGGCGTCCTCGCGCTGCGCGTCGAGCTGCGCGAAGTGCGCCTTACGACGCTTGGAGAACGCCGAGCGGGCGTGCGAGAAGCGGTGCCACAACTCGTCGTCCGACTTCCGGTCCAGCCGCGGCAGACCCTTCCACGTGTCCACCAGCGCCCGCAGCCGCTCGCCGGCGGCCCGCCACTGGTCGGACTGGGCCAGCTCCTCCGCCTCGACGACCAGCGCCTCCTTGGAGTGCCGTGCCTCGTCGGACTGCTTGGCGCGCTGTACCTTGCGCTCCTCGCGGCGCGCATCGACCGACCCCACGAGCTTGTCCAGGCGTGCCCGCAGCGCGTCCAGATCGCCGACCGCGTGGTGCGCCTCGACCTGCTCGCGCAGGTGGTCGATCGCGATCTGGGCGTCCTTCGCCGACAGGTCGGTGGTCTGGACGCGCTTCTCGAGGAGGCCGATCTCGACCACCAGGCCCTCGTACTTGCGCTCGAAGTAGGCCAGCGCCTCATCGGGGGAGCCGGCCTGCCAGGAGCCGACGACCTTCTCGCCGTCGGCCGTTCGCACGTACACGGTCCCCGTCTCGTCGACGCGGCCCCACGGGTCGCTGCTCACAGCGCCTCCTCCACATGATGCCTGCGGGGTGCCTCAGCGCCCCCGGCATCGTCCACAGTTTCGTCACCGCCAACATAGGCGACCGGCGGGGCGGCTGTCCGCATCCCGCGCGACCGAAATTTCGCAGTTGACGGTCAGGATTTCGTCACCGACGCCTTGTTGATCACGACGGTCGCGTTCGGCGCTCCGTCACCCGCGCCCGTGTTCTCACCGGCGGCGGCGATCTTCTTCAGGACGCTCATGCCCGCCGCGTCGATGGTCCCGAACGGCGTGTAGCTGGGCGGCAACTGACTGTCCTGGTAGACGAGGAAGAACTGGCTGCCTCCGCTGTGCTTCTGCCCGGTGTTCGCCATGGCGACCGTGCCCGCCGGATAGACGTTCCCCTTCAGGCTCGTGTCCTTGAGGTTCTCGTCCGGGATGGTGTAGCCGGGACCACCCGCGCCGGTGCCCTGCGGGTCGCCGCACTGGAGCACGTAGATGCCGTTGGTGGTGAGCCGGTGGCACTTGGTGTGGTCGAAGAAGCCCTTCTTCGCCAGGAAGTCGAAGGAGTTGACGGTGTGCGGGGCCGCGGCCGTCTTCATCGCGATGCCGATGTCACCGCACGTGGTCGCCAGCTTCATCGTGTACTTGGCCGACGTGTCGATGGTCATCGCCGGCTCCTTCTTCCAGTTCAGCCCCTCGACCTTGCCCGGGGCGGGCTTCTGGCACGGGTCCGGCGCCTTGCTGGGCGCTGAGGCGCTCGGCGTCACCTCCGCGCTCGCGTTCGCCTTCTTGTCGTCATCGGTGAAGACACCGGTGGTGAACGACACCACGCTGCCCACGACGACCACGCCGAGGACCGATGCGATCACGGCGTTGCGGGTCTGTGCCTTGCGCCGCGTCTCCGTGCGCCGCTGCTGCTGCCGCAAGAACTTCTCCCGGGCGAGCTGTCGCCGCCGCTGATCCTGGCTGACCACGGGGTTGTCTCCTCATGCGTCTCGTACGCCGACGGTTACGCGTGCGTCGGGTGTGCCGTCCGCAGGCGTGTGTGCCCCGTACCGTATATGGGTTCGCTGAGGAATCGGCAGCGCCGGTAGGCTCTGACCCACAGCCAGTCACCCCCGCACTACACAACGAAGGACGATCGTGCTCATTGCCGGGTTCCCCGCCGGGGCCTGGGGGACCAACTGTTACCTGGTCGCCCCCGCCGCGGGTGAGGAGTGCGTGATCATCGACCCAGGCCACCAGGCCGCCCGGGGAGTCGAGGAAGCACTCGAGAAGCATCGGCTCAAGCCCGTCGCCGTCGTCCTCACCCATGGGCACATCGACCACGTGGCCTCGGTCGTCCCCGTGTGCGGCGCGCACGGCGTGCCGGCCTGGATCCACCCCGAGGACCGCTACATGATGAGCGACCCGGAGAAGGCGCTCGGGCGCTCGATCGGGATGCCGCTGATGGGCGAGCTGGCGGTGGGCGAGCCGGACGACGTCAAGGAGCTGAGCGACGGCGCGAAGCTGCGTCTGGCGGGTCTGGAGCTGTCCGTCGCGCACGCGCCGGGCCATACCAAGGGGTCGGTGACCTTCGGCGTGCCCGAGGCGGCGGACATCCCGCCGATCCTCTTCTCGGGCGATCTGCTGTTCGCCGGCTCCATCGGACGCACCGACCTGCCGGGCGGTGACATGGCCGAGATGCTCGACTCGCTGGCCCGCGTGTGCCTGCCGCTCGACGACTCGACCGTGGTGCTGTCCGGTCACGGCCCCCAGACGACCATCGGCCGGGAGCGCGCCGCCAATCCGTATCTGCGACAGGTGGCCGCCGGCCCGGGAGCGAACGTCGACGACGCTCCCCGACGAGGAATGTGACGAGACCTTTCGTGAGCACCTTCAAGGCCCCCAAGGGCACGTACGACCTGATCCCACCCGAGTCCGCAAAGTACCTCGCCGTGCGCGAGGCGATCGCGGCCCCGCTGCGCAACTCCGGCTACGGGTACATCGAGACGCCCGGCTTCGAGAGCGTCGAGCTGTTCGCACGCGGCGTGGGCGAGTCCACGGACATCGTGACCAAGGAGATGTACGCCTTCGAGACGAAGGGCGGCGACAGGCTGGCCCTGCGCCCCGAGGGCACCGCCTCCGTGCTGCGTGCGGCCCTGGAGGCCAACCTGCACAAGTCGGGCAACCTCCCGGTCAAGCTCTGGTACTCCGGCTCCTACTACCGCTACGAGCGCCCCCAGAAGGGCCGTTACCGCCACTTCTCGCAGGTCGGCGCGGAGGCGATCGGCGCGGAGGACCCGTTCCTCGACGCCGAGCTGATCATCCTGGCCGACCAGGCCTATCGTTCGCTCGGGCTGCGGAGCTTCCGCATCCTGCTGAACAGCCTCGGCGACAAGGAGTGCCGTCCGGTCTACCGCGCCGCGCTCCAGGACTTCCTGCGCGGACTGGACCTGGACGAGGACACGCGCCGCCGGGTCGACATCAACCCGCTGCGGGTGCTCGACGACAAGCGGGAGTCCGTACAGAAGCAGCTGACCGGCGCCCCGCTGCTGCGCGACTACCTGTGCGACGCCTGCAAGACGTACCACGAGGAGGTCCGCGAGCTGATCACCGCGGCGGGCGTGCCCTTCGAGGACGACCCCAAGCTGGTGCGGGGCCTGGACTACTACACGCGTACCACGTTCGAGTTCGTCCACGACGGTCTGGGCTCCCAGTCCGCCGTGGGCGGCGGCGGCCGTTACGACGGTCTGTCGGAGATGATCGGCGGACCCTCGCTGCCGTCCGTCGGCTGGGCGCTGGGCGTCGACCGCACGGTGCTCGCCCTGGAGGCGGAGGGAGTCGAGCTCGAACTGCCCGCGTCCACCAGCGTGTTCGCGGTCCCGCTGGGCGAGGAGGCCCGCAGGCTCCTCTTCGCCAAGGTCACCGAGCTGCGCAAGCTGGGCATCGCGGCGGACTTCTCGTACGGCGCCAAAGGCCTCAAGGGCGCGATGAAGAACGCGAACCGCAGCGGCGCCCGCTACACGATCGTGGCGGGCGAGCGGGATCTCGCCGAGGGCGTGGTCCAGCTCAAGGACATGGAGTCCGGGGAGCAGGCCGCGGTCGGTGTGAACGAGATCGTGGCGGAACTGGAGACCAGGCTCGGCTGAGCGTCCGTACGAGGGCCCCGGGGACGATCCCCGGGGCCCTCGTCATGCGCGCCGGGTGACGCGGCAGCGACACGGACGGTCCGGGCCGTCGCGCGGAGCGTCAATTCCCCGGACGCCGATTGACCCAGCGGGATGATGCGTTTTCGGGCGCGCGGCACACGCGGTGCGCGGGGGGCGCAGGACACCGCCGGCCCGGCCCGTGTTCCCGGTGGGCAGCGCGGTCCCCCGCGGCGGCGCGGGCCTCGGGCCTTCGACGCGGGCCCTTCCACGGGTGTGGCCCTGGCCACGACCCCCGGCCGGAACCGAACGCTCGGCGGCGGCCACCCGTACTTCCTTATGTCCATCGAACGGTGGACACGTGCTCACGTGCGGCACAATGACCACTGACCGCAGGTCCACCCCTCGAGTATCGGAATCGACGTGATGAGCAAGACGACAGTGAAGGACGTCTCCACCGAGTCGACCGAGTCGGAACGCGCGGACGCGCCCCGGACGGTGGGCGGCAGTCGCGCGTTCGCCCTGCTGCTGGTGATCACGGGTGCGGCCGGTCTGCTCGCCGCGTGGGTCATCACGATCGACAAGTTCAAGATCCTCGAGGGCAAGGTGAGCGGCAAGACGTTCACGCCCAGCTGCAGCATCAACCCGATCGTCTCCTGCGGCAGCGTCATGGAGAGCAAGCAGGCCGCGGCCTTCGGGTTCCCCAACCCGATGCTGGGCCTCGTCTGCTACGGCATCGTGATCTGCGTCGGGATGAGCCTGCTTGCCCGTACGCGTTTCCCCCGCTGGTACTGGCTCACCTTCAACTTCGGCACGCTCTTCGGCGTCGGCTTCGTCACCTGGCTGCAGTTCGAGTCCCTGTACCGGATCAACGCGCTGTGCCTGTGGTGCTCGCTGGCCTGGGTGGCCACGATCACCATGTTCTGGTACGTGACGTCGTTCAACGTCCGCAACGACTTCCTGCGGGTCCCGCGCCCGGTGAAGAACTTCCTCGGCGAGTTCACCTGGGTCCTGCCGCTCACCCACGTCGGCATCATCGCCATGCTGATCCTGACCCGCTGGGGCAGTCAGCTCTGGGCCTGAGCGGTTCCACGGCGCGGCGGGCCCCGGACCGGGCGACGGGCGGGGCGGCGTTGTCAGTGGGGTGACATAGGGTTTCAGCGTGGAGCCCGACCTGTTCACCGCCGCCGCAGAAGAACGCCAGGAGAAGGACCCGACCGGCAGCCCCCTGGCGGTGCGGATGCGCCCTCGCACCCTCGACGAGGTCGTGGGCCAGCAGCATCTGCTGAAGCCCGGCTCTCCGCTGCGCAGACTGGTCGGCGAGGGCAACGGCGGCCCGGCCGGACCCTCCTCGGTGATCCTCTGGGGTCCGCCCGGCACCGGCAAGACGACCCTCGCGTATGTCGTCTCCAAGGCCACCAACAAGCGCTTCGTCGAGCTGTCGGCGATCACCGCGGGCGTGAAGGAGGTCCGCGCGGTCATCGACGGCGCCCGGCGGGCCACCGGCGGCTACGGCAAGGAGACCGTCCTCTTCCTCGACGAGATCCACCGTTTCAGCAAGGCCCAGCAGGACTCCCTGCTGCCGGCCGTCGAGAACCGCTGGGTCACCCTGATCGCGGCCACGACGGAGAACCCGTACTTCTCGGTCATCTCCCCGCTGCTGTCCCGCTCTCTGCTGCTGACCCTCGAACCGCTCACGGACGACGATCTGCGCGGCCTGCTGCGCCGCGCGCTGACCGACGAGCGCGGACTGGGCGGCGCCGTCGCGCTCCCCGAGGACACCGAGGACCATCTGCTGCGGATCGCCGGCGGCGACGCCCGCCGGGCACTGACCGCCCTGGAGGCCGCCGCCGGTGCGGCCCTCGACAAGGGGGAGTCGGAGATCGCTCTGACGACCCTGGAGGAGACCGTCGACCGCGCCGCGGTGAAGTACGACCGCGACGGCGACCAGCACTACGACGTGGCGAGCGCACTGATCAAGTCCATCCGGGGCTCGGACGTCGATGCGGCGCTCCACTACCTGGCCCGGATGATCGAGGCGGGGGAGGACCCCCGGTTCATCGCCCGCCGGCTGATGATCTCCGCGAGCGAGGACATCGGCCTCGCCGATCCGAACGCGCTGCCGACGGCCGTAGCGGCAGCCCAGGCCGTCGCGATGATCGGCTTCCCGGAGGCCGCGCTCACCCTCAGCCACGCCACGATCGCCCTGGCCCTCGCCCCCAAGTCCAATTCGGCGACCACGGCGATCGGCGCCGCCATGGAGGACGTGCGCAAGGGGCTGGCCGGCCCCGTGCCCCCGCATCTGCGTGACGGGCACTACAAGGGCGCTGCCAAGCTGGGCCATGCGCAGGGGTATGTGTATCCGCACGATCTGCCGGAGGGTATCGCCGCCCAGCAGTACGCACCGGACGCGCTCGAGGACCGCGAGTACTACACGCCCTCCCGGCACGGGGCGGAGGCGCGGTACGCGGACGCCGTGGAGTGGACCCGTAAGCACCTGCGTCGAAAGCAGCCGTAGCCACCCTGTAGAATCCCTTGAAGTGCTGAGTCCCGTGTCCGGCCCCGGCCGGACACCACCAGAACGGGACAACCAGCCGGAACCCCGTCGCCGTCAGGCGCGGGGATCCAGGAGCGTCGCGCACCGTCGAACGGTGTCGCGGGCAGCCCACCACCTCCTTCGGTCACTCCGGGGGTCACAGGTAGGTGGGCCACTCGCGTGCTGCACGTATGTGCCCAGACCAGGGGAGCGGCTGCCCGGCAGGTCCCATGTGGACCCGCAGGGATTCCCCGGCTGCGGATGCGACCTCCCCTAACCCTGGTGAAGCCGATTCCACAGAGAAACACGAGGTGTTTGGTTCATGGCGAACCAGTCCCGCCCCAAGGTCAAGAAGTCGCGTGCCCTCGGCATCGCGCTGACCCCGAAGGCCGTCAAGTACTTCGAGGCCCGCCCCTACCCGCCGGGCGAGCACGGCCGCGGCCGCAAGCAGAACTCGGACTACAAGGTCCGTCTGCTGGAGAAGCAGCGTCTGCGCGCTCAGTACGACATCTCCGAGCGTCAGCTGGTGCGCGCCTACGAGCGTGCGTCGAAGATCCAGGGCAAGACCGGTGAGGCCCTGATCGTCGAGCTGGAGCGTCGCCTCGACGCGCTGGTCCTGCGTTCGGGCATCGCCCGCACGATCTACCAGGCCCGCCAGATGGTCGTCCACGGCCACATCGAGGTCAACGGTCAGAAGGTCGACAAGCCGTCGTTCCGTGTCCGTCCCGACGACGTCGTGATGGTCCGCGAGCGCAGCCGTGACAAGACGCTCTTCCAGATCGCCCGCGAGGGTGGCTTCGCCCCCGACGGTGAGACCCCGCGCTACCTGCAGGTGAACCTCAAGTCCCTGGCGTTCCGCCTGGACCGCGAGCCGAACCGCAAGGAAGTTCCGGTGATCTGCGACGAGCAGCTCGTCGTCGAGTACTACGCCCGCTGATCACCTTTCGGCGAACACGGGTACGTCCCACGCAGCAGCCCGCCGTCTCTCCGCCCGCACGGGCGGGCGAGCCGGCGGGCTGTCGCATTCCGGCGACGGACAGCCCTAATCCGGTACGGACCGGCCGCCCCGGCGCGATAGGCTCGGGGGACGACTTTTTGATGTTCAGGCACGTTCCAGGGAGCGGGTGCGCACGGTGTCCGGTGGTGAGGTGGCCGGGATCCTCGTGGCGGTCTTCTGGGCGATCCTGGTCTCCTTCCTCGCCGTCGCACTGGCGAGGCTGGCCCAGACGCTCAGGGCGACCACCAAGCTGGTGTCGGAGGTGACCGACCAAGCCGTTCCGCTGCTGTCGGACGCCTCCAGCGCGGTGCGCTCCGCACAGACCCAGATCGACCGGGTCGACGCGATCGCGTCGGACGTCCAGGAGGTCACGTCGAACGCGTCGGCGCTGTCGACGACCGTCGCGTCCACCTTCGGCGGTCCCCTGGTCAAGGTCGCGGCATTCGGCTACGGCGTGCGCCGGGCGATCGTCGGCCGCCGTGAGAACGTGCCCGCCAAGGCGCCCCGGCGTACCGTGATCGTGGGCCGCACCGTCCCGTCTCCGCGGCGGGGCAAGCGGAACACCCGGGAAAAGAGAGACTGACCGAGCGATGTTCCGCCGTACGTTCTGGTTCACCACGGGCGTCGCCGCCGGTGTCTGGGCCACCACCAAGGTCAACCGCAAGCTGAGGCAGCTGACGCCCGAGAGCCTGGCCGCTCAGGCCGCGAACAAGGCGCTGGAGGCGGGGCACCGGCTCAAGGACCGCGCAGCGGACTTCGCGTCCGACGTCCGCGCCGGCATGGCCCAGCGGGAGGCCGAACTCGACGACGCGCTGGGCCTGAACGCGTCCGTCGACCAACTCCCGGCACCCCGGCGGCACGCCGCCATCGAGAACCGCAACAGCCCCAAGTACATCGAGCCCCCGATGTACTCGAACAACCGGAATGAGGACCACTGATGGAGTCGGCTGAAATCCGCCGCCGCTGGTTGAGCTTCTTCGAGGAGCGCGGTCACACCGTCGTCCCTTCGGCGTCGCTCATCGCGGACGACCCGACTCTGCTGCTCGTCCCGGCCGGCATGGTGCCCTTCAAGCCCTACTTCCTGGGTGAGGTCAAGCCGCCGTTCGCGCGCGCCACCAGCGTGCAGAAGTGCGTGCGCACGCCCGACATCGAAGAGGTTGGCAAGACCACCCGGCACGGCACCTTCTTCCAGATGTGCGGCAACTTCTCCTTCGGCGACTACTTCAAGGAAGGCGCCATCAAACTCGCCTGGGAGCTGCTCACTTCGCCCCAGGACAAGGGTGGTTACGGCCTCGACCCCGAGCGGCTGTGGATCACCGTCTACAAGGACGACGACGAGGCGGAGCAGATCTGGCACGAGGTCGTCGGTGTGCCCAAGGAGCGCATCCAGCGCCTGGGCATGAAGGACAACTTCTGGTCCATGGGCGTGCCCGGACCGTGCGGTCCCTGCTCCGAGATCAACTACGACCGCGGCCCCGAGTTCGGCGCCGAGGGCGGTCCCGCCGTCAACGACGAGCGGTACGTGGAGATCTGGAACCTCGTCTTCATGCAGTACGAGCGCGGCGAGGGCATCGGCAAGGAGAACTTCGAGATCCTCGGCGACCTGCCGAGCAAGAACATCGACACCGGGCTCGGCCTGGAGCGGCTCGCCATGATTCTGCAGGGCGTGCAGAACATGTACGAGATCGACACGTCCATGGCCGTGATCGACAAGGCCACCGGGCTCACCGGTGTCGCCTACGGCCACTCGCACGCGTCGGACGTCTCGTTGCGCGTGGTCACGGACCACATGCGCACCGCCACCATGCTGATCGGCGACGGCGTCACCCCCGGCAACGAGGGCCGTGGTTACGTCCTGCGCCGCATCATGCGCCGTGCCATCCGCAACATGCGCCTGCTCGGCGCCACCGGCCCGGTGGTCAAGGACCTGATCGACACCGTGATCGAGATGATGGGCCGGCAGTACCCCGAGCTGATCAGCGAGCGCGAGCGCATCGAGAAGGTCGCCGTCGCCGAGGAGAACGCCTTCCTCAAGACGCTGAAGGCGGGCACCAACATCCTCGACACCGCCGTCACGGAGACCAAGGCCTCCGGTGGCACGATCCTGTCCGGCGACAAGGCGTTCCTGCTCCACGACACCTGGGGCTTCCCGATCGATCTCACCCTCGAGATGGCCGCCGAGCAGGGTCTGAGCGTCGACGAGGACGGCTTCCGCCGCCTGATGAAGGAGCAGCGGGAGCGCGCCAAGGCCGACGCCCAGGCCAAGAAGACCGGCCACGCCGACCTCGGTGCCTACCGCGAGATCGCCGACAGCGCCGGAGCGACCGACTTCATCGGCTACTCGGACGTCGAGGGCGAGTCCACGATCGTCGGCATCCTCGTCGACGGCGTCACCTCCCCGGCCGCCACGGAGGGCGACGAGGTCGAGATCGTCCTGGACCGCACCCCGTTCTACGCCGAGGGCGGTGGCCAGATCGGCGACACCGGCCGCATCAAGGCGGACTCCGGTGCCGTGATCGAGATCCGTGACACGCAGAAGCCGGTCCCCGGCGTCTACGTCCACAAGGGCGTGGTCCAGGTCGGCGAGGTCACGGTCGGCGCCAAGGCCCACGCCTCGATCGACACCCGCCGCCGCAAGTCCATCGCCCGTGCCCACTCGGCCACGCACCTGACCCACCAGGCCCTGCGCGACGCCCTCGGCCCGACGGCCGCCCAGGCCGGCTCGGAGAACCAGCCCGGCCGCTTCCGCTTCGACTTCGGCTCCCCGTCGGCCGTCCCGACGACCGTGATGACCGACGTCGAGCAGAAGATCAACGAGGTGCTCGCCCGCGATCTGGACGTCCAGGCCGAGGTCATGGGCATCGACGAGGCCAAGAAGCAGGGGGCCATCGCCGAGTTCGGCGAGAAGTACGGCGAGCGCGTGCGCGTGGTGACCATCGGCGACTTCTCCAAGGAGCTGTGCGGCGGCACGCACGTGCACAACACCGCCCAGCTGGGTCTGGTCAAGCTGCTCGGCGAGTCGTCGATCGGTTCGGGCGTGCGCCGTATCGAGGCCCTGGTCGGCGTCGACGCCTACAACTTCCTCGCCCGCGAGCACACGGTCGTCAACCAGCTGACCGAGCTGCTCAAGGGCCGCCCCGAGGACCTGCCCGACAAGGTCTCCAGCATGCTCGGCAAGCTGAAGGACGCCGAGAAGGAGATCGAGAAGTTCCGCGCCGAGAAGGTGCTGCAGGCCGCCGCCGGGCTCGCCGGGTCCGCCAAGGACGTGCGCGGAGTCGCCGTGGTCACCGGCCAGGTGCCGGACGGCACGACGCCCGACGACCTGCGCAAGCTGGTGCTGGACGTGCGGGGCCGGATCCAGGGGGGACGGCCCGCCGTGGTCGCCCTGTTCACCGTGAACAACGGCAAGCCCCTCACGGTCATCGCCACGAACGACGCCGCCCGCGACCGCGGCCTCAAGGCCGGTGACCTGGTCCGCGCGGCGGCCAAGACCCTCGGTGGCGGCGGTGGCGGCAAGCCGGACGTCGCGCAGGGCGGCGGCCAGAACCCCGGCGCCGTCGGCGAGGCCGTCGAGGCCGTCGAGCGCCTGGTCGCCGAGACCGCCAAGTAGGGATCGGCACCGGTATGAGAAGAGGACGCCGACTCGCGATCGACGTCGGTGACGCCCGGATCGGGGTCGCCTCGTGCGACCCCGACGGGATCCTGGCCACCCCGGTGGAGACCGTCCCCGGCCGGGACGTCCCGGCGGCCCAGCGCCGGCTGAAGCAGCTCGTCGAGGAGTACGAGCCGGTCGAGGTCGTCGTCGGCCTGCCCCGTTCCCTGAAGGGAGGGGAGGGTCCGGCCGCCGTGAAGGTGCGGGGTTTCGCGCAGGAACTGGCGCGTTTGATCACGCCCGTTCCGGTCAGGCTCGTGGACGAGCGGATGACCACGGTGACCGCCGGTCAGGGACTGCGCGCCTCGGGTGTGAAGTCCAAGAAGGGCCGGTCGGTGATCGACCAGGCGGCGGCTGTCATCATCCTCCAGCAGGCGCTGGAATCCGAGCGAGTGTCAGGTAAAGCACCCGGCGAGGGCGTCGAAGTGGTCATCTGATCGCGATACGGTAACGTTCCGCGCGATGCGATGGTGTTCGAACAGCCGTCGCACGGCAATGGGGCGGAACGGAAGCCGGGCCACCGGAGCCTGCGACCGTCGCTTCGAGGCTCTAGGGGATCGATGACTGAGTATGGCCGGGGCCAAGGCTCCGCACCGTGGGATCCGGGGGACCCGTTGTACGGGGACGGCGGATGGGGAGGGCATGAGGGCCAGGTGCCCCAGCCCCCCTACGGCGGCCAGCCGCAGCAGCACCCGGAGCAGCCGCAACAGCACTACGGCGACTGGGGCGGCGCCCCACAGGCCGGATACGACCAGGGGCAGCAGGGGTACCAGCAGTACCCGCAGCCGGGTCAGCAGCAGTATCCGCAGCACGGTCAGCCGCACTACCCGCAGGGCGGACAGCCCCAGTACCCGCAGCCCGGTCAGCAGCAGTATCCGCAGGCCGGGCAGCAGCACGGTCAGCCCCAGTACCCGCAGCCGGGGCAGCAGCAGTACCCGCAGCCGGGACAGCCGTACGGCCAGCAGCAGGGACAGCAATACCCCGGGCAGGCGCAGCAGGGTCACGGCAACGCCGGCTGGGACCCGAGCGGTCAGTCCGGCGCGCCCTACACGAACGGTCCGTCGGCCCCGTACGGCTCCGAGCAGCCGGACTTCTACCAGACCCCGGACGCGTATCCGCCGCCCGAGCCGCCGAACCGGCGACGGGCGGAACCGGAGCCCGAGACCGACTGGGACCCGGGACCGGACCAGGGCGAGCACGCCTTCTTCGCGGGCGACGACGATGACGACGCCGATGACGAGGCGGCCGACGGCCGCAAGGGGCGCGGCGACAAGGGCACGGGCAAGAAACGCCGCAACGGGTGCGCCTGCCTGGCGGTCGTGCTGGTGCTCGGCGGAGGTGTGGGCGGTGTCGGATATGTCGGATACCAGTTCTACCAGAGCCATTTCGGTCCGGCGCCCGACTACGAGGGCGAGGGGAACGGCCAGCAGGTAGCGGTCACCATCCCGCAGGGCGCCACCGGTTCCGTCATCGGACAGGTGCTGAAGAAGGCGGGTGTCGTCAAGAGCGTCGACGCCTTCGTGGCCGCGCAGGAGCAGAACTCCGCGGGGAAGAGCATCCAGGCGGGCACGTACACGCTCAACAAACAGATGTCCGCGGCCGCGGCCGTCGAGTTGATGCTCAGCCCCAGGAGCAAGAACAACCTGATCATCGCCGAGGGCTGGCGCAATACGAAGATCTACACGGCGATCGACGAGCGTCTGAAACTCAAGGCGGGCACCACCGAGGGCGTCGCCAAGAAGGAGTGGAAGAGCTTCGGCCTTCCCGACTGGGCCAACAGCGACAAGGCCATTCAGGACCCGCTGGAAGGATTCCTCTATCCCTCCAGCTATCCGGTCGCCAAGGGCATGAAGCCCGAGGACGTCCTGAAGCAGATGGTCGACCTGGCCAAGCAGAAGTACGCCGCACTGGGCATAGAGGCCAAGGCCGAGAGCCTCAACCTGGAGAATCCGCTCCAGGTGCTCACGGTCGCGAGCCTCGTCCAGGCCGAGGGCAAGTACAAGCACGACTTCGAGAAGGTCGCGACGGTCGTCTACAACCGGCTCAAGCCGGACAACACCGAGACCTACGGACTGCTCGACTTCGACTCCACGGTGAACTACCTGCGTGGCCAGTCCAAGCTCGACACCGGTTCCGTCGACTCGCTGCGGCAGATCAACAACCCGTACAACACGTACAAGTTCAAGGGACTGCCGCCCGGACCGATCGACAACCCCGGCGACGTGGCGATCAAGGCCGCCCTCAAGCCGGCGAAGGGCAACTGGTACTACTTCGTCTCGATCAACGAGAACGAGACCCTCTTCGCCGAGACGAACGAGGAGCAGAACCGCAACCGCGACAAGTACTTCAAATCACAGAAGAAGAGTCAATGACGGACACCGCCGACCGGCGCCGGGCCGCCGTCCTCGGTTCCCCGATCGCCCACTCCCTCTCGCCGGTGCTGCACCGCGCCGCGTACGACGAGCTCGGGCTGAAGGACTGGTCCTACGACCGGTTCGAGATCGACGAGGCGGCGCTGCCGGGGTTCGTTGAGGGGCTCGGTCCCGAGTGGGCGGGTCTGTCGCTGACCATGCCGCTGAAGCGGGCCGTCATCCCGCTGCTCGACTCCATCAGCGACACCGCCGCCTCGGTGGAGGCGGTCAACACCGTCGTACTCACGAAGGACGGACGACGCCTCGGGGACAACACCGACATCCCCGGGATGGTCGCCGCCCTGCGCGAGCGCGGCATCGAGCAGGTCGACTCCGCCGCCGTCCTCGGTGCCGGCGCCACCGCCTCCTCCGCGCTGGCGGCGCTGGCCCGGATCTGCACCGGCGAGGTCGTCGCCTACGTCCGCAGTGAGGCGCGGGCCGCCGAGATGCGCCAGTGGGGCGAGCGGCTCGAGGTCGACGTCCGCACCGCGGACTGGTCGCAGGCCGACCGGGCGCTGCGCGCCCCGCTCGTCGTCGCCACCACACCCGCCGGTACGACGGACGCGCTGGCCGCGGCCGTCCCCGAACGTCCCACGACCCTTTTCGACGTGCTGTACGACCCCTGGCCCACCGCGCTCGCGGCCCGCTGGTCGATGTACGGCGGCGCCGTCGTCGGCGGCCTGGACCTGCTGGTGCACCAGGCCGTGCTCCAGGTCGAGCAGATGACCGGCTGTGCCCCGGCCCCTGCGGACGCCATGCGCACGGCGGGGGAGCACGCCCTGGCGGCCCGCCGAAGGTGACGGAAGCGGGCCCCACGCAGGGCCCACGCACGTCCGCCTGCTGGACCTGGGGCTGTTCCCGGCGCCGGACGTGGGAGGATCGTAGATGGCCGGCCGGAGCCGCGCACTCGGTCGTGCCGTCGCCGTACGCGAGGACGTGCGTACGCAGGGCAGTACCAGAGCGCGAGCACTGAGGAGCACCGTTGAGCAGGTTGCGCTGGTTGACCGCGGGGGAGTCCCACGGCCCCGCACTTGTCGCGACGCTGGAGGGTCTTCCCGCCGGCGTGCCGATCACCACGGAGATGGTGGCGGACCACCTGGCACGACGGCGGCTCGGCTATGGGCGCGGTGCCCGGATGAAGTTCGAGCGGGACGAGGTCACCTTCCTGGGCGGGGTGCGGCACGGCCTCACCCTGGGCTCCCCGGTGGCGGTCATGGTCGGCAACACCGAGTGGCCCAAGTGGGAGCAGGTGATGGCGGCCGATCCGGTGGACCCGGAGGTGCTGGCCGGCCTCGCCCGCAACGCTCCGCTGACCCGGCCGCGCCCCGGACACGCCGACCTGGCCGGTATGCAGAAGTACGGGTTCGACGAGGCGCGGCCGATCCTCGAGCGCGCGTCGGCCCGGGAGACCGCGGCCCGGGTGGCGCTGGGCGCGGTGGCCCGGTCGTACCTGAAGGAGACCGCGGGCATCGAGATCGTCTCGCACGTCGTCGAGCTGGCCTCGGCGAAGGCGCCCTACGGCGTCCACCCGACCCCCGAGGACGTGGAGCGCCTGGACGCCGACCCGGTGCGCTGCCTGGACGCGGACGCGTCGAAGGCGATGGTCGCGGAGATCGACCAGGCACACAAGGACGGCGACACCCTCGGGGGTGTGGTGGAGGTACTGGCCTACGGGGTGCCGGTCGGACTGGGCTCGCACGTGCACTGGGACCGGCGGCTGGACTCGCGGCTGGCGGCTGCGCTGATGGGCATCCAGGCGATCAAGGGCGTCGAGGTCGGCGACGGCTTCGAGCTGGCCCGGGTGCCGGGCTCGAAGGCGCACGACGAGATCGTCACGGGCCCGGAGGGCATCAGGCGCGCCACGGGCCGCTCCGGCGGCACCGAGGGCGGCCTGTCCACGGGCGAGTTGCTGCGGGTACGGGCCGCGATGAAGCCGATCGCGACCGTCCCGCGCGCGCTGAGAACCGTGGACGTGGCCACGGGTGAGCAGACACAGGCGCACCACCAGCGCTCCGACGTGTGCGCGGTCCCGGCGGCCGGCATCGTCGCGGAGGCGATGGTGGCGCTCGTCCTGGCGGACGCCGTGGCGGAGAAGTTCGGCGGCGACAGCGTGGCCGAGACCCACCGCAACGTGCGGTCCTACCTCGAGAGCCTGGCGATCCGGTGAGCGCGCCGCTGGTGGTCCTGGTCGGCCCCATGGGCGTGGGCAAGTCCACGGTAGGGCAACTCCTCGCGGAGCGGCTCGGTGTGGGTTTCCGCGACACGGACGAGGACATCGTCGCCGAGCAGGGCCGCTCGATCGCCGACATCTTCGTGGACGAGGGGGAGTCGGCCTTTCGCGCCCTGGAGAAGCGGTCGGTGCACACGGCGCTGGCCGAGCACGACGGGATCCTCGCCCTCGGGGGTGGCGCGATCCTCGACGAGGAGACGCGTGCCCTGCTGGGCGGGCACCGCGTCGTCTATCTGTCGATGGACGTCGAGGAGGCGGTCAAGCGGACCGGCCTGAACGTGGCCCGCCCGCTGCTCGCGGTCAACCCGCGCCGTCAGTGGCGCGAACTGATGGAGGCCCGCCGCCATCTCTACGAGGAGGTCGCGACGGCCGTGGTGGCCACCGATGGCCGCAGCCCCGAAGAGGTCGGTCAAGCCGCCCTGGACGCACTGGAGTTGAAGGAAGCATGAGCGAGGCAGTGACGCGGATCCAGGTCGGTGGCACCGCGGGCACGGAGCCGTACGAGGTGCTGGTCGGCCGTCAGCTCCTCGGTGAACTGGCCGGCCTGATCGGCGACCGGGCCAAGCGGATCGCGGTGATCCACCCCGAGGCGCTGACCGAGACGGGTGAGGCGCTGCGCGCCGACCTCGCCGAGCAGGGCTTCGAGGCGATCGCCATCCAGATCCCGAACGCCGAGGAGGCGAAGACCGTCGAGGTCGCCGCCTACTGCTGGAAGGCGCTCGGCCAGTCGGGCTTCACCCGCACCGACGTCATCGTCGGCGTGGGCGGCGGCGCGACCACCGACCTGGCCGGGTTCGTCGCCGCGACCTGGCTGCGCGGGGTGCGCTGGATCGCCGTCCCGACCACGGTGCTGGCCATGGTCGACGCGGCGGTCGGCGGCAAGACCGGCATCAACACCGCCGAGGGCAAGAACCTGGTGGGCGCCTTCCACCCGCCCGCGGGCGTGCTGTGCGACCTGGCCGCGCTGGACTCCCTCCCGGTCAACGACTACGTGTCCGGACTCGCCGAGGTCATCAAGGCCGGCTTCATCGCCGACCCGGTGATCCTGGAGCTGATCGAGGCGGACCCCGAGGCCGCCCGTACCCCGGCGGGCCCGCACACCGCGGAGCTGATCGAGCGCTCGATCAAGGTCAAGGCCGAGGTGGTCTCGTCGGACCTGAGGGAGTCGGGTCTGCGCGAGATCCTCAACTACGGTCACACGCTCGGCCATGCGATCGAGAAGAACGAGCGGTACAAGTGGCGCCATGGCGCGGCCGTCGCCGTGGGCATGCACTTCGCCGCCGAACTCGGCAGACTGGCGGGCCGGTTGGACGACGCGACCGCCGACCGCCACCGTGCGGTCCTCGAGGCCGTCGGACTGCCGTTGCACTACCGCTACGACCAGTGGCCCAAGCTTCTGGAGACGATGAAGCTCGACAAGAAGTCCCGAGGCGACCTGCTGCGCTTCATCGTCCTCGACGGCCTGGCCAAGCCCACGGTGCTGGAGGGCCCGGACCCGGCCGTCCTGCTCGCCGCCTTCGGCGAAGTGGGGCAGTAGCGGCGCCTGCCCTCAGGCGGCAGCCGCGCCCCCGGTCGGTCCGGCGGGCGACTCGTTCCCCTCGGCGCGGTTGACCCGATTTGCCCACGGCGACGGGCACTTCGGACGCTCCCCGGCCGTTCACACAACGGCGGCCGGGGACGGTACCGTTCGGTAGGGAGCGGGGTGTCAAGCCCGCTGCCGGCGGCGATCGCCACAGCGGCGAGCGAGCCGGAGGCGAGCCGAGCCCCGAAGACGACGAGACGGAGTGGCACCGGATGCAGCACGCAGTGGGAGCTCCGCTGCCGCCGCCCCACCAGCCGGGGCAGGGTCCGGGGACCGACTGGTCACCGGACGCACACCAGCCGGGACAGCCGGGCGGCCACCCGGTACCCGCTCCGCAGCCCCCGCCCGCATCGGCGCCGGGCTTCGCGGGAGCGCCGATGCCCCCGGGAGCACCGTCCACCCACGTCCCGCCTCCGCAGCCGCCGGTTCCTCCGGCTCCCGACACGACGGGCCACGTCCGGCTTCCGCCCGGTGGCCCGGTCGGCATACCGAGCGCCCCGCCGGCCAGCGGGGCGCCCGATCCCTCGTCCACCACACTCGCCGTGCTGCTGATCGGCCCGGCGGGCGCGGGCAAGACGAGTGTGGCGAAGTACTGGGCCGACCACCGTCGGGTCCCCACGGCCCACATCAGCCTCGACGACGTGCGCGAATGGGTGCGCTCGGGCTTCGCCGACCCACAGTCGGGGTGGAACGAGAACTCGGAGGCGCAGTATCGTCTCGCCCGCCGTACCTGCGGCTTCGCGGCCCGCAACTTCCTGGCCAACGGCATCTCGTGCATCCTCGACGACGCCGTCTTTCCCGACCGCCCCGTCGTCGGTCTCGGCGGCTGGAAGCGGCACGTGGGACCCGGTCTGCTGCCGGTCGTGCTGCTGCCCGGTCTGGAGGTGGTCCTGGAGCGCAACGCGGAGCGCACCGGCAACCGCCGCCTCACGGACGAGGAGGTCGCCCGCATCCACGGACGGATGGCCGGCTGGTACGGCTCGGGGCTGCCGATCATCGACAACTCCCAGCTCGACGTGCCGGGCACGGCCCGGGTTCTGGACGAGGTCCTGGTGCGCTCGATCGCGAGCCCACCGACGTGGTGAGGTGACGCGGAGGGCGAGCTGCGGGCGGCGGCGGCCTTCGGCCAGGTCGCGCGCCCGGCGTGCGGCACGTGCGGCAGGAAGGGGCCGGCCGCTCCCCGACGCACCACGGCAGGGGTCCCCAAGGGATTTCGTCCGCCTTTGCGCGGTGACCCGACACGCGCGGAATTCCATCGGACGGTGCCCGCCGCCCGTCCGGACCTCTGGACCGGCGACATCCGGCAGACGCTCGTAGGCTCGGGTCATGTCAGAGGTGTACGCGGCCCGCCGCGAGCGGCTGAGAGAATGCTGCAGCGCGGGTGGCAGCGCGACCGCGCTGATCTCCCGCCCTGCCAACGTCCGCTACCTCTCGGGCGCCGCGCCCGAGGGTGCGGTCCTGCTGCTGGGCATGGACCAGGACGTGCTGGTGTGCACCGGACCGCTGGACGACCAGTACGCCGACGGACGGCCGGACGAGACGGTGCGGGTGCAGGTGCTGCCGGTACCCGCAGGCGACACGGCCGTGGCCGCGGCCGACCTCGCGTCCGCGCAGGGCGCCGAGTCCCTGGCGGTCGAGGAGAACCATCTGACCGTCGGCCGGTACCGGGCCATGAACTCCGTCGCCCCGAGGCTGCGGCTCGGCGACCTCGGCGGCGCCGTCGAGCAACTGCGTGTGGTGAAGGACGAGGAGGAGATCGCCCTACTGCGGATCGGAGCGGAGATCGTCGACCAGGCTCTGAGCGAGCTTTTGGAGTCGATCCTGGTGGGCCGCACCGAGCGCCACCTCGCCCTGGAACTGGAGCGGCGCCTCGTCGACCACGGTGCCGACGGACCCGCCTTCACCACCTCCGTCGCCACCGGACCGAACTCCGGCCGCCGCAGCCACCGCCCCACCGACCGGCGCGTGGAGGAGGGTGACTTCCTCTCCGTGTGCCTCGGGGCCACGTACCGCGGCTACCGCTGCGAGATCGGCCGTACGTTCGTCATCGGCACCTCTCCGGCCGACTGGCAGATCGAGCTGTATGATCTGGTGTTCGCAGCCCAGCGAGCCGGACGGCAGGCGCTGACGCCCGGAGCCGCCTACCGGGACGTGGACCGCGCGGCGCGCCAAGTACTGGACTCCGCCGGGTACGGGAGCGGCGTCCCGGCGCTGACGGGGCACGGCGTGGGGCTCGAAATCGACGAGGACCCGCAGTTGGCTCCCGCGGCCATGGGTAAACTGGACGCTTGCGTGCCGGTCACCGTCGAACCGGGGGTCCACCTCCCGGGCCGGGGTGGTGTCCGGATCGATGACACGCTCGTCGTACGCCCCGAGGCGGACGGCGGACCCGAGCTACTCACCATCACGACCAAGGAGCTGCTCGCGCTCTAGCGCGCGCCCCCGGGGTCGTACGTCAGTCCAGGAGATTCCGCAACCGTGGCTTCCACGAACGACCTCAAGAACGGCATGGTGCTCAAGCTCGAAGGCGGCCAGCTCTGGTCCGTCGTCGAGTTCCAGCACGTCAAGCCCGGCAAGGGCCCGGCATTCGTGCGCACCAAGCTCAAGAACGTGCTCTCCGGCAAGGTGGTCGACAAGACCTTCAACGCCGGTGTCAAGGTCGAGACGGCCACTGTCGACAAGCGCGACATGCAGTTCTCGTACAAGGACGGCGAATACTTCGTCTTCATGGACATGGAGACCTACGACCAGCTGCACATCGACCCGAAGGCCGTCGGCGACACGGCGAACTTCCTGATCGAGGGCTTCACGGCCGTTGTGGCGCAGCACGAGGGCGAGGTGCTCTTCGTGGAGCTGCCGGCCGCCGTCGAGCTGACCGTCGCCGAGACCGAGCCGGGCGTCCAGGGCGACCGCTCCACCGGTGGCACCAAGCCGGCCACGCTGGAGACCGGTCACCAGATCCAGGTCCCGCTCTTCATCACCTCCGGTGAGAAGATCAAGGTCGACACTCGCTCGAGCGACTACCTCGGCCGGGTGAACAGCTAACCGTGGCTGCCCGTAACACGGCCCGTAAGCGCGCCTTCCAGATCCTCTTCGAGGGGGACCAGCGCGGGGCCGACGTCCTCACGGTCCTCGCGGACTGGATCCGGCACTCGCGCGGCGACACCCGGCAGCCGCCGGTGAGCGAGTACACGATGCAGCTGGTCGAGGGCTACGCGGAGCACGCGAGGCGCATCGACGAGCTCATCGCGCAGTACGCGGTCGGCTGGACGCTCGACCGGATGCCGGTCGTCGACCGCAACATCCTGCGTCTCGGCGCCTACGAGCTGATCTGGGTCGACGAGACCCCCGACGCCGTGGTGCTGGACGAGATGGTGCAGCTCGCCAAGGAGTTCTCGACGGACGAGTCGCCCTCGTTCGTCAATGGGCTGCTCGGCCGGCTCAAGGACCTCAAGCCGTCCCTGCGCCGCGAGGGCTGACGTACACGAACGCCGGAGGGGCCCGCAGCATCTGTGCTGCGGGCCCCTCCGGCGTTCGTGGAGAGCGCCGTGACACCGTCGAAAAGCCGCCGGCCCGTCCGGAGCCATGTGGTTCCGGCCGGCCCGGCGGCACGTTTCTGCTGAAGGGTGGAGAGGTCAGCTCTCTTCGTGGGAGACGGCGCGGCGCGCGTCCGCGTCCAGTACGCCCCAGCTGATCAGCTGCTCGGTCAGGACCGAGGGCGACTGGTCGTAGATGACGGCGAGCGTGCGCAGGTCGTCCTGGCGGATCGACAGCACCTTGCCGTTGTAGTCTCCGCGCTGCGACTGGATGGTCGCGGCGTAGCGCTGAAGCGGGCCCGCCTTCTCGGCCGGCACATTGGCCAGCCGCTCAAGATCGAGGACAAGCTTCGGCGGCGGCTCGGCGGCACCACCGGGGGTGGTGCCAGGCAGCAGCTCCTGCACCGGGACCCCGTAGAAATCCGCCAGCTCGGCGAGGCGCTGCACGGTGACGGCGCGGTCTCCGCGCTCGTACGAACCGACCACGACCGCCTTCCAGCGTCCCTGGGACTTCTCCTCCACACCGTGGAGGGAAAGGCCCTGCTGGGTGCGGATCGCCCGGAGCTTGGCCCCGAGCTGTTTGGCGTATTCGCTGGACATATAGCTCCCCGGACACGGTGTCGACGTGCGGCTCGGCCGCGCGGCTGGTGACTCACTGTGAGGTTACGCAGCGTGACTCTGCCCCGTCAAGCCGAATGGTCCGGACCGACCCTTCCGTGGTAGACGGTCTGCGATGCCGCCGAACGGGTGACGCGTGAACCCAGGGGGGTGATCGGCACCCCTTCGGAAGGCTGGTAGCGTGTATGGCGCAATTCCGACGTCCTTTAAGATCCGTCCCGTGAGGCGGAGAAGGGGGTCCGTTTCGTATGGACACACAGCATTCCGATGCCCGGCCCGTTCTCGAAGGCCCCGACATCGCGCGGGTGTTGACCCGCATCGCCCACGAGATCGTAGAGCGCGCCAAGGGCGCCGACGACGTGGTGCTCCTCGGCATCCCGACCCGGGGCGTCTTCCTCGCCCGGCGGCTCGCCGACAAGCTGGAACAGGTGACCGGCCGCAGGATCCCGGTCGGCTCCCTCGACATCACCATGTACCGCGACGACCTGCGCATGCAGCCGCCGAGGGCGCTGGCCCGCACCGAGATCCCCGGTGACGGCGTCGACGGCCGCCTCGTCGTCCTCGTGGACGACGTGCTCTTCTCCGGCCGCACCATCCGCGCCGCCCTCGACGCACTGAACGACATCGGGCGCCCGCGCGCGGTCCAGCTCGCGGTCCTCGTCGACCGCGGACACCGCGAACTCCCGATCCGCGCCGACTACGTCGGCAAGAACCTCCCCACGTCGCTGCGGGAGACGGTCAAGGTCCAGCTCGCCGAGGAGGACGGTCGCGACACCGTGCTGCTCGGTGTGAAGCAGACCGTCCCGGGCGCGCAGCGCTAGCACTCCGGCGTACATCCCGCGAGTGCGCTCCGGCGCGCGCCCGCCTGCCCAAAATCTCCCGAATGAACTTTTTTACGGAGCCTGAAAGATGCAGCGTCATCTCATCTCGGCCGCCGACCTCACCCGCGACGACGCCGTCCTGATCCTCGACACCGCCGAGGAGATGGCCCGGGTCGCCGACCGGCCGATCAAGAAGCTGCCGACCCTGCGCGGCCGCACCGTGGTCAACCTCTTCTTCGAGGACTCCACCCGCACCCGGATCTCCTTCGAGGCCGCCGAGAAGCGGCTGTCCGCGGACGTGATCAACTTCTCCGCCAAGGGATCAAGCGTGTCCAAGGGCGAGTCTCTGAAGGACACCGCACAGACCCTGGAGGCCATGGGAGTCGACGCCGTCGTCATCCGGCACGGCGCCTCCGGGGCCCCGTACACCCTGGCCAACTCCGGCTGGATCGACGCCGCCGTGATCAACGCGGGTGACGGCACCCACCAGCACCCGACCCAGGCCCTGCTCGACGCCTTCACCATGCGCCGCCGCCTCGTCGGCCGGGACGCGGGGCTCGGCCGCGACCTGGCCGGCAAGCGCATCACGATCGTCGGCGACGTACTGCACAGCCGGGTCGCCCGCTCCAACGTCGACCTGCTGCACACCCTGGGCGCCGAGGTCACGCTGGTCGCCCCGCCGACCCTGCTGCCGGTGGGCATCGGGTCCTGGCCCTGCGAGGTGTCGTACGACCTCGACAGCACGCTGCCCAAGGCCGACGCGGTGATGATGCTGCGGGTCCAGCGCGAGCGCATGAACGCCGCCTTCTTCCCGACCGAGCGGGAGTACGCGCGGCGCTACGGCCTCGACGCCGACCGCATGGCCAAGATGCCCGCGGACGCCATAGTGATGCACCCCGGCCCGATGGTCCGCGGCATGGAGATCACCGCCGAGGTCGCGGACTCCGACCGCTGCACCGCCATCGAACAGGTGGCCAACGGCGTCTCCATCCGCATGGCCGTCCTCTACCTGCTGCTGGGAGGGAACGAGCCAGCCGTCGGCCAGGCCCGCCCGTCCGTCCACCAGCAGCCTTCCGACCGGCGCCCCGCGCACACCGTTTCCACGGACGAGGAGAAGTAAGACAGATGAGCAAGATCCTGATCCGTGGTGCGAAAGTGCTCGGCGGCGAGCCGCAGGACGTGCTGATCGAGGGCGAGACGATCGCCGGCGTGGGCACCGGCCTGAGCGCGGAGGGCGCCGAGGTGGTGGAGGCCGAAGGCAAGGTGCTGCTGCCGGGCCTCGTCGACCTGCACACCCATCTGCGCGAGCCCGGCCGCGAGGACTCCGAGACCGTCCTCACCGGTACGCGGGCCGCCGCGAGCGGGGGCTACACGGCGGTGTTCGCCATGGCCAACACCTTCCCGGTCGCCGACACCGCGGGCGTCGTCGAGCAGGTCTGGCGGCTCGGCAGGGAGCACGGCTACTGCGACGTGCAGCCCATCGGCGCCGTCACGGTCGGGCTGGAGGGCAAGAAGCTCGCCGAACTGGGCGCCATGCACGAGTCGGCGGCCGGTGTCACCGTCTTCTCCGACGACGGCAAGTGCGTCGACGACGCCGTGATCATGCGCCGCGCCCTGGAGTACGTGAAGGCGTTCGGCGGTGTGGTCGCCCAGCACGCCCAGGAGCCGCGGCTGACCGAGGGCGCCCAGATGAACGAGGGCGTCGTCTCCGCCGAGCTGGGTCTCGGCGGCTGGCCGGCGGTCGCCGAGGAATCGATCATCGCGCGGGACGTCCTGCTCGCCGAGCACGTCGGCTCCCGGGTGCACATCTGCCATCTGTCGACCGCCGGATCCGTCGAGATCGTCCGCTGGGCCAAGTCTCGCGGCATCGACGTCACCGCGGAGGTCACCCCGCACCACCTCCTCCTCACCGATGAGCTGGTGCGCAGCTACAACCCGGTCTACAAGGTCAACCCGCCGCTGCGCACCGAGCGCGACGTGACGGCCCTGCGCGAGGCGCTCGCCGACGGCACGATCGACATCGTCGCCACCGACCACGCCCCGCACCCGCACGAGGACAAGGACTGCGAGTGGGCCGCGGCCGCCATGGGCATGGTCGGCCTGGAGACCGCGCTGTCCGTCGTCCAGGAGACGATGGTCGACACCGGCCTGCTCGACTGGGCGGGCGTCGCCGACCGGATGTCCTACAAGCCCGCGAGGATCGGCCGGGCGACGGGCCACGGCCGCCCCCTCGAGGCGGGTGAGCCCGCGAACCTCACGCTCGTGGACACGGCATACCGTGGGCCCGTGAACCCCGCGGGCTTCGCCTCGCGCAGCCGCAACACCCCGTACGAGGGACGTGAGCTGCCGGGCCGTGTCACGCACACATGGCTGCGGGGCAAGGCCACGCTCGTCGACGGGAAGCTCGCGTGACACCTGAAATCCTGCTCGCCGCAGAGAAGCAATCGGCGGAAGTGACCGACTGGGCCGCGCGCATCGGCTGGCTGGTTGGGCTCGCCCTGTTCATCGCGCTCGTCTACTGGCTGATGCGCGAGGGCTGGAAGTGGCGCGGCACCCTCCAGGGCGGCCTGCCCGAGCCGTTCACCGCGCCCGAGGAGCCGGGTCCGGCGAGACTGAGCATGAGCGGCCGTTACCACGGCTCCACCACCGCGGGGCAGTGGCTGGACCGCATCGTGGCCCACGGCCTCGGTACCCGCAGCCGGGTCGAGCTCACGCTGACCGACGCGGGCCTGGACGTGGTCCGCCCCGGGGCGAGCGACTTCTTCGTCCCCGCCGACCGGCTGCGCGGTGCCCGCCTCGACAAGGGAATCGCGGGCAAGGTGCTCACCGAGGGCGGACTGCTGGTGGTGACCTGGGAGCTCGGCGACAGGCTGATCGACTCCGGGTTCCGCTCCGACCAGGCGGCCGAGCACAACGACTGGGTCGAGACCCTGAACCAGATGATCAACAAGACGGAAGGCGCACGATGACGACCTCCACCAGGGAAGCCTCCAAGGTTCCCGCCGTACTCGTCCTGGAGGACGGCCGTGTCTTCCGCGGCCGCGCCTACGGGGCCGTGGGGGTGACCTTCGGCGAAGCCGTGTTCTCCACCGGCATGACCGGTTACCAGGAGACCCTCACCGACCCGTCGTACCACCGCCAGGTCGTCGTGATGACCGCCCCCCACGTCGGCAACACCGGCGTCAACGACGAGGACCCCGAGTCCCAGCGGATCTGGGTCGCGGGCTATGTCGTGCGCGACCCCGCGCGCGTGCCCTCGAACTGGCGCGCCAGGCGCTCGCTGGACGAGGAGCTGCGCCACCAGGGCGTCGTCGGCATCTGCCGCATCGACACCCGGGCACTGACCCGCCACCTGCGCGAGCGCGGCGCCATGCGCGTCGGCATCTTCTCCGGCAACGCGCTGCCCGACGAGGGCACGATGCTCGCCGAGGTGCGCCAGGCCCCGGAGATGAAGGGCGCGGACCTCGCCGCGGAGGTCGCGACCACCGAGCCCTACGTGGTGCCCGCGATCGGCGAGAGGAAGTTCACCGTCGCCGCGGTGGACCTCGGCATCAAGGGCATGACCCCCAGCCGCATGGCCGAGCGCGGCATCGAGGTGCACGTGCTGCCCGCGACGGCCACCGTCGAGGACGTGTACGCCGTGAACCCGGACGGCGTGTTCTTCTCCAACGGCCCGGGCGACCCGGCCACCGCCGACCGTCCGGTCGCCGTCATGCAGGCGGTACTCGAGCGCGGAACGCCCCTGTTCGGCATCTGCTTCGGCAACCAGATCCTGGGCCGGGCGCTCGGGTTCGGCACCTACAAGCTGAAGTACGGCCACCGCGGCATCAACCAGCCGGTGCAGGACCGTACGACCGGCAAGGTCGAGGTCACCGCGCACAACCACGGCTTCGCCGTCGACGCCCCGCTCGACCAGGTGTCCGACACCCCCTACGGCCGCGCCGAGGTCTCCCACGTCTGCCTCAACGACAACGTGGTCGAGGGCCTCCAGCTGCTCGACCGGCCGGCCTTCAGCGTCCAGTACCACCCCGAAGCGGCAGCGGGCCCCCACGACGCCGCCTACCTGTTCGACCGCTTCGTTTCCCTGATGGAGGGCCAGCGTGCCTAAGCGCACCGATATCCAGTCCGTCCTGGTCATCGGCTCCGGCCCGATCGTCATCGGGCAGGCCGCCGAGTTCGACTACTCCGGCACCCAGGCGTGCCGCGTCCTCAGGTCCGAGGGCCTGCGGGTCGTCCTCGTCAACTCCAACCCGGCGACGATCATGACCGACCCGGAGATCGCCGACGCCACCTATGTGGAGCCGATCACCCCCGAGTTCGTCGAGAAGATCATCGCCAAGGAGCGCCCCGACGCGCTGCTGCCCACCCTGGGCGGTCAGACGGCGCTGAACACGGCCATCAAGCTGGACGAGAACGGCGTTCTGGAGAAGTACGGCGTCGAGCTGATCGGCGCCAATGTCGCGGCGATCCACAAGGGCGAGGACCGCGACCAGTTCAAGGAGGTCGTGGAGGAGGTCCGCAGGAAGATCGGGCACGGCGAGTCCGCCCGGTCCGTGATCTGCCACTCCATGGACGACGTCCTGGCCGGCGTCGAGCAGCTCGGCGGCTACCCGGTCGTCGTCCGGCCCTCCTTCACCATGGGCGGCGCCGGCTCCGGCTTCGCGCACGACGAGGAGGAACTGCGCCGCATCGCCGGGCAGGGCCTCACCCTCTCGCCGACCACCGAGGTGCTCCTGGAGGAGTCCATCCTCGGCTGGAAGGAGTACGAGCTGGAGCTGATGCGCGACAAGCACGACAACGTCGTGGTCGTCTGCTCCATCGAGAACTTCGACCCGATGGGCGTGCACACCGGTGACTCGATCACCGTCGCCCCGGCGATGACCCTGACCGACCGCGAGTACCAGATCCTGCGCGACATCGGCATCGCGGTGATCCGCGAGGTCGGCGTGGACACCGGCGGCTGCAACATCCAGTTCGCGGTGAACCCCGAGGACGGCCGGGTGATCGTCATCGAGATGAACCCCCGGGTGTCGCGTTCGTCGGCCCTGGCCTCCAAGGCGACCGGCTTCCCGATCGCCAAGATCGCGGCCAAGCTCGCCGTCGGGTACACGCTCGACGAGATCCCGAACGACATCACGCAGGAGACCCCGGCCTCCTTCGAGCCGACCCTCGACTACGTCGTGGTCAAGGCTCCCCGGTTCGCCTTCGAGAAGTTCCCCTCCGCCGACAGCACGCTGACCACGACCATGAAGTCGGTCGGCGAGGCCATGGCGATCGGCCGCAACTTCACCGAGGCGTTCCAGAAGGCGCTGCGCTCGCTGGAGCGGAAGGGCAGCCAGTTCACCTTCGTCGGCGGTACGGGCGACAAGGCCGAACTGCTCGAAGCGGCGGGCCGCCCCACCGACGGCCGGATCAACACGGTCATGGAGGCCATCCGCGCCGGTGCCACCCAGGAGGAGGTCTTCGACGCCACGAAGATCGACCCGTGGTTCGTCGATCAGCTCTTCCTGATCAAGGAGCTCGCGGACGAGCTCGCGGAGGCGCCCGAGCTGACCCCCGAACTGCTCGCCGAGGCCAAGCGGCACGGGTTCTCCGACCAGCAGATCGCCGAGATCCGCGGTCTGCGCGAGGACGTCGTGCGCGAGGTGCGGCATGCGCTGGGCGTGCGCCCGGTCTACAAGACGGTCGACACCTGCGCCGCCGAGTTCGCGGCGCGGACGCCGTACTTCTACTCCTCCTACGACGAGGAGAGCGAGGTCGCGCCCCGTGAGAAGCCGGCGGTGATCATCCTGGGCTCCGGCCCCAACCGGATCGGGCAGGGCATCGAGTTCGACTACTCGTGCGTGCACGCCTCCTTCGCGCTGAGCGACGCCGGGTACGAGACCGTGATGGTCAACTGCAACCCGGAGACGGTCTCGACCGACTACGACACCTCCGACCGCCTGTACTTCGAGCCGCTGACGCTCGAGGACGTGCTGGAGATCGTCCACGCGGAGCGCCAGGCCGGTCCGGTCGCGGGTGTGGTCGTCCAGCTGGGCGGACAGACCCCGCTGGGCCTCGCACAGGCCCTGAAGGACAACGGCGTGCCGATCGTGGGCACCTCTCCGGAGGCGATCCACGCGGCCGAGGACCGCGGCGTGTTCGGGCGCGTACTGGCCGAGGCCGGTCTGCCGGCCCCCAAGCACGGCACCGCCACCACTTTCGACGAGGCCAAGGCCATCGCGGACGAGATCGGCTACCCGGTCCTGGTCCGGCCCTCCTACGTGCTGGGCGGACGCGGCATGGAGATCGTCTACGACGAGTCCCGCCTCGCCTCCTACATCGCCGAGTCCACCGAGATCAGCCCCTCCCGTCCGGTGCTGGTCGACCGCTTCCTCGACGACGCGATCGAGATCGACGTGGACGCCCTCTACGACGGCGAGGAGCTCTACCTCGGCGGCGTGATGGAGCACATCGAGGAGGCGGGCATCCACTCCGGCGACTCGGCGTGCGCCCTGCCGCCGATCACGCTCGGCGGCTTCGACATCAAGCGGCTGCGCACCTCCACGGAGGCCATCGCCCGGGGCGTGGGCGTCCGCGGACTGATCAACATCCAGTTCGCGATGGCGGGCGACATCCTGTACGTCCTGGAGGCCAACCCGCGTGCCTCCCGGACCGTGCCCTTCACCTCGAAGGCGACCGCGGTGCCGCTGGCGAAGGCCGCCGCCCGGATCTCCCTGGGCGCGACCGTCGCGGAGCTGCGCTCCGAAGGGCTGCTGCCCGCGCACGGCGACGGCGGCGAACTGCCGCTCGACGCGCCGATCTCCGTGAAGGAGGCGGTCATGCCGTGGTCGCGGTTCCGCGACATCCACGGGCGCGGGGTGGACACGATCCTCGGTCCGGAGATGCGCTCCACCGGCGAGGTCATGGGCATCGACTCCGTCTTCGGCACGGCCTATGCCAAGTCGCAGGCGGGGGCGTACGGTCCGCTGCCCACCAAGGGCCGCGCCTTCATCTCGGTCGCCAACCGCGACAAGCGGTCGATGATCTTCCCGGCGCGTGAGCTGGTCGCCCACGGCTTCGAGCTGCTCGCCACCTCCGGCACGGCCGAGGTGCTCAAGCGCAACGGCATCCACGCCACGATCGTGCGCAAGCAGTCCGAGGGCATCGGACCGAACGGCGAGCGGACCATCGTCCAGCTCATCCACGACGGCGAGGTCGACCTCATCGTCAACACCCCGTACGGCACCGGCGGCCGCCTCGACGGCTACGACATCCGCACGGCCGCCGTCGCCCGTTCCGTGCCCTGCCTGACCACGGTCCAGGCGCTCGCCGCCGCGGTCCAGGGCATCGACGCCCTCAACCACGGCGACGTGGGTGTCAGTTCACTCCAGGAACACGCGCGGCACCTGACCGCGGCCCGCGACTAGCAGCCCGAGGGGGACACCGGAAACGGTGTCCCCCTCTTCACGAGGACACTGAGAGATGTACAAGCTGTTCTTCCGACTCGTCTTCCAGCGGATGGACCCGGAGCGCGCCCACCACCTGGCCTTCCGCTGGATCCGTCTGGCCGTTCGGGTGCCCGTGCTGCGCACGTTCGTCGCCGCCGTGCTGGCGCCCCGCCACAAGGAGCTGCGCACCGAGGCCTTCGGGCTGCGCATGCACGGCCCGTTCGGGCTGGCCGCCGGCTTCGACAAGAACGCTGTCGCGATCGACGGGATGTCGATGCTGGGCTTCGACCACGTCGAGATCGGCACGGTGACCGGGGAGCCGCAGCCGGGCAACCCGAAGAAGCGGCTGTTCCGCCTCGTCCCGGACCGGGCGCTGATCAACCGCATGGGCTTCAACAACGACGGCTCGCTGGCGGTCGCCCGGCGCCTGGCCACGCGCACCCCCGTGTTCAGGACGGTGGTGGGCGTCAACATCGGCAAGACCAAGGTCGTCCCGGAGGCCGAGGCCGCCGAGGACTACGTGAAGTCGACCGAGCGGCTCGCCGCCCACGCCGACTATCTGGTGGTCAACGTCTCCTCCCCGAACACCCCCGGCCTGCGCAACCTCCAGGCGACCGAGGCCCTGCGCCCGCTGCTGACCGCCGTCCGCGAGGCCGCCGACCGTACGGTGCCCGGCCGCCGCGTGCCTCTGCTGGTGAAGATCGCCCCGGATCTCGCCGACGAGGACGTGGACGCGGTCGCCGACCTCGCCGTGGAACTGGGCCTCGACGGGATCATCGCCACGAACACCACCATCGCCCGTGAGGGGCTCGGGCTGGCCTCCGAGCCGGCCCTGGTGAAGGAGGCGGGCGGGCTGTCCGGCGCCCCGCTGCGGGCACGCTCCCTGGAGGTGCTGCGCCGCCTGTACGCGCGGGTGGGGGACCGCATCGTCCTGGTGGGCGTGGGCGGCATCCAGGACGCGGAGGACGCCTGGCAGCGCATCCTGGCCGGCGCCACCCTGGTGCAGGGTTACAGCGCCTTCATCTACGAGGGGCCCTTCTGGGGGCGCGCCATCCACAAGGGGCTCGCCGCACGGTTGCGCACCAGCCCCCACGCCACCCTCGCCGACGCGGTCGGCGCCGACGTGAGGAAGCCCGTATGACCGTCCACCCGACACCCGGCCACGACACTTCGACGGAGCCCTCCGGGCCGCAGCGGCTCTCCGGAGAGCCCTTCGGCGCCCGTCTGCGCCGTGCCATGGACGAACGCGGGCCGCTGTGCGTGGGGATCGACCCGCACGCCGCGCTGCTCGCCGAGTGGGGACTGAACGACGACGTCGCCGGTCTGGAGCGGTTCAGCCGGACCGTCGTCGAGGCGACGGCCGACCGGATCGCCGTTCTCAAGCCGCAGAGCGCGTTCTTCGAGCGCTTCGGCTCGCGGGGCGTCGCCGTCCTGGAGAAGACGGTCGAGGAGGCCCGGGCGGCCGGGGCGCTGGTGGTCATGGACGCCAAGCGCGGCGACATCGGCTCCACCATGGCCGCCTACGCCGAGTCGTTCCTCAGGAAGGACGCCCCGCTGTTCTCCGACGCGCTCACGGTCTCGCCCTACCTGGGGTACGGGTCGCTGAAGCCGGCGGTGGACCTGGCGCGCGAGAGCGGAGCCGGGCTCTTCGTTCTCGCGCTGACGTCCAATCCCGAGGGGGCCGAGGTGCAGCACGCGGTGCGGCCCGGCGGCCGGAACGTGGCGGCGACGATGCTCGCCCACCTCGCCGCCGAGAACGCGGGGGAGGAGCCCCTCGGCTCCTTCGGCGCGGTCGTGGGGGCGACGCTCGGCGATCTGTCCTCGTACGACCTGGACATCAACGGGCCCCTCCTCGCGCCGGGCATCGGCGCCCAGGGGGCCACCGCGGCAGATCTCCCCAGGGTCTTCGGGACCGCGGTGCGCCGTGTCGTCCCGAACGTGAGCCGGGGAGTGCTTCGGTACGGTCCCGATGTCGTCGCGCTGCGTGACGCCGCGCAACGCTACGCGGAGGAGATCAGGGCCGCGGTGACGGCCGTCTGAACCCCGTGCGGCCGCCGGATGAGTCCTCCGGCGGCCACCTCGAGGCGGGCTTGAGTCTGAATACATCCTCAAATCCGGGGCAATATGTCCGAAAAGTCGGGCTCGATGGAGGCTGACCAGGACTTTTCCGCTGTTCTCGCTGACTCCGGCGCACTTGACCGCTAGTCTCCGACGAGAGTGAACGGGCAAGCGTGTTGCTCGTGGCTCGTCAGGTGTGGGGCGACTAGGTTCCTCACCGGTCCGTATCCGACAGTTCGACATCCGAGGTGACGTAGGCGTGGCTCTTCCGCCCCTTACCCCTGAACAGCGCGCAGCCGCGCTCGAAAAGGCCGCCGCGGCTCGCCGGGAGCGGGCCGAGGTCAAGAATCGACTCAAGCACTCCGGCGCCTCTCTGCACGAGGTCATCAAGCAGGGCCAGGAGAACGACGTCATCGGCAAGATGAAGGTCTCCGCCCTCCTCGAGTCGCTGCCCGGCGTGGGCAAGGTCCGCGCCAAGCAGATCATGGAGCGACTGGGGATCTCCGAGAGTCGTCGTGTGCGCGGCCTCGGCTCCAACCAGATCGCCTCCCTGGAGCGCGAGTTCGGCGGCGCCACCAGCTGAGTCCGGGACACTCCGGGATTGCTGGAATAATCGCTGCATGAGTGAACGTCCGCGGCTGACCGTGCTCTCCGGCCCCTCCGGGGTGGGGAAGAGCACGGTCGTCGCTCATATGCGCAAGGAACACCCCGAGGTCTGGCTCTCGGTGTCGGCGACGACCCGCAGGCCCCGACCCGGGGAGCGGCACGGGGTCCACTACTTCTTCGTCACCGACGACGAGATGGACAAGCTGATCGCCAACGGTGAGCTGCTGGAGTGGGCCGAGTTCGCGGGCAACCGCTACGGCACGCCCCGTGCGGCCGTGCTGGAGCACCTGGAGTCCGGTGTGCCGGTGCTGCTGGAGATCGACCTCCAGGGCGCCCGGCAGGTCCGTGAGTCCATGTCCGAGGCCCAGCTCGTGTTCCTGGCTCCCCCCTCCTGGGAGGAGCTCGTGCGCAGGCTCACCGGACGGGGCACCGAGTCGCCCGAGGTGATCGAGCGCCGTCTGGAGGCGGCCAAGATCGAGCTGGCGGCCGAGCCCGAGTTCGACATCACCCTGGTCAACACCTCGGTCGAGGATGTGGCGCGCGAGCTGCTAGCCTTGATGAACGTTGTGTGATCAGGGTTGTGTGATCAGGTCTGATCTTTCCCATCTTTCGGAAGGTAGAGCGTGTCCTCTTCCATCACCGCGCCCGAGGGCATCATCAACCCGCCGATCGACGAGCTCCTCGAGGCCACGGACTCGAAGTACAGCCTCGTGATCTACGCGGCCAAGCGTGCCCGCCAGATCAACGCGTACTACTCGCAGCTCGGCGAGGGCCTCCTCGAGTACGTCGGTCCCCTCGTCGACACCCATGTCCACGAGAAGCCGCTCTCGATCGCCCTGCGCGAGATCAATGCGGGTCTGCTGACCTCCGAGGCCATCGAGGGCCCCGCGCAGTAGTCGGCGCAGTACGTCCGGCGGCAGTCATCGGCGGACCGCAGCAGTTCTTTCCACAGGCCCGACAGCAGTGCTGCCGGGCCTGTGGTGTGTCATGGATGGCGTACGCCCATGAGTCGCGGCGTACGGATGTCGAGCGCGGGAGGCCCGGTGGGCAAGCCGAAGGTCGTTCTGGGAGTCAGCGGCGGCATCGCCGCGTACAAGGCGTGCGAGCTGCTGCGCAGATTCACCGAGTCGGGACATGACGTCCGAGTGGTGCCGACCGCCTCGGCGCTGCACTTCGTCGGGGCCGCCACCTGGTCCGCGCTGTCCGGCAACCCCGTGGCGACCGAGGTCTGGGACGATGTGCACGAGGTCCCGCACGTCCGCATCGGCCAGCACGCCGACCTGGTCGTGGTGGCCCCGGCGACGGCGGACGTACTGGCCAAGGCGGCCCACGGCCTGGCGGACGACCTGCTGACCAACACGCTCCTGACCGCGCGCTGTCCGGTCGTCTTCGCGCCGGCGATGCACACGGAGATGTGGGAGCACCCGGCCACCCAGGAGAACGTGGCGACACTGCGGCGCCGCGGCGCCGTCGTGCTCGAGCCCGCCGTCGGCCGGCTGACCGGCGTCGACACGGGCAAGGGCCGGCTGCCCGACCCCGTCGAGATCTTCGAGGCGTGCCGCCGGGTGCTGGCCCGGGGCGTGACGCGGCCCGACCTCGCGGGGCGCCATGTCGTGGTCAGCGCGGGCGGCACCCGTGAGCCCCTCGACCCGGTCCGTTTCCTCGGCAACCGCTCCTCGGGCAAGCAGGGCTACGCCCTGGCCCGTACGGCCGCGGCCCGGGGCGCCCGTGTCACCCTCGTCGCGGCCAACACGGGCCTGCCCGACCCGGCCGGGGTCGACGTCGTGGAGGTCGGCACGGCGGTGCAGCTGCGCGAGGCGGTGCTGAAGGCGGCCGCGGACGCGGATGCCATGGTGATGGCGGCGGCGGTCGCCGACTTCCGCCCGGCGACCTACGCCTCGGGGAAGATCAAGAAGAGGGACGACCAGGAGCCGGAGCCGGTCGTCCTGGTCAGGAATCCGGACATCCTCGCGGAGATCTCGGCCGACCGCGCCCGTCCCGGGCAGGTGGTCGTCGGCTTCGCCGCGGAGACGGACGACGTGCTGGCGAACGGCCGCAGGAAGCTGGAGCGCAAGGGCTGCGACCTGCTCGTCGTGAACGAGGTCGGGGAGCGCCGGACCTTCGGCTCCGAGGAGAACGAGGCGGTCGTGCTGGGCGCCGACGGCAGTGAGACCCCGGTGCCGTACGGACCCAAGGAAGCACTGGCCGACACCGTGTGGGATCTTGTGGTCCCGCGCCTGGCCTGAGCGCCTCCTCCGGGTCCCGGCACCCGGCCGACCGGGACATTCGTGCGTGGCGACCCTGGAAAAGAGCGCGGGGCATTGGGCAGAATGCCCGTGCCGCAGGTCACAGCGCTCCCAAGAGGCGAGACACGTGGGCCCGTGGCAGGGCGCGACCGATAAACTGTTCCCGGACGACGCCGGGCGCAGCCCCCGTCCCGTCCGCCAATGATCAGCCAGCAGCCGCTGCAACCACAGGGAGCGTTGTGTCCCGTCGTCTGTTCACCTCGGAGTCCGTGACCGAGGGCCACCCCGACAAGATCGCTGACCAGATCAGCGACACCATTCTCGATGCACTCCTGCGCGAGGACCCCACGTCCCGCGTCGCCGTGGAGACGCTGATCACCACGGGCCTGGTGCACGTGGCCGGTGAGGTCACCACCAAGACCTACGCCGACATCGCGACCCTGGTCCGCAACAAGATCCTCGAGATCGGCTACGACTCGTCGAAGAAGGGCTTCGACGGCGCCTCCTGCGGTGTCTCGGTGTCGATCGGCGCGCAGTCCCCGGACATCGCGCAGGGTGTGGACACGGCGTACGAGTCCCGTGTCGAGGGCGACGAGGACGAGCTGGACCGGCAGGGCGCCGGCGACCAGGGCCTGATGTTCGGCTACGCGTCGGACGAGACGCCGACGCTGATGCCGCTGCCGATCTTCCTGGCGCACCGCCTGTCCAAGCGGCTGTCCGACGTACGCAAGAACGGCACCATCCCGTACCTGCGCCCCGACGGAAAGACCCAGGTCACCATCGAGTACGACGGTGACAAGGCGGTCCGCCTCGACACGGTCGTCGTGTCCTCGCAGCACGCGAGCGACATCGACCTGGACTCCCTCCTGGCCCCCGACATCCGCGAGTTCGTGGTCGAGCCGGAGCTGAAGGCGCTGATCGACGAAGGCATCAAGCTGGACACGGACGGCTACCGCCTGCTGGTCAACCCCACCGGCCGCTTCGAGATCGGCGGCCCGATGGGCGACGCCGGCCTCACCGGCCGCAAGATCATCATCGACACGTACGGCGGCATGGCCCGGCACGGCGGTGGCGCCTTCTCCGGCAAGGACCCGTCCAAGGTGGACCGTTCGGCCGCGTACGCGATGCGCTGGGTCGCCAAGAACGTGGTCGCCGCGGGTCTCGCCTCGCGCTGTGAGGTCCAGGTCGCGTACGCGATCGGCAAGGCCGAGCCGGTCGGTCTGTTCGTGGAGACCTTCGGCACGGCCAAGGTCGACGCCGAGAAGATCGAGAAGGCGATCGAGGAGGTCTTCGACCTCCGCCCGGCCGCGATCATCCGCGCCCTGGACCTGCTGCGCCCGATCTACTCCCAGACCGCGGCGTACGGACACTTCGGTCGCGAGCTCCCGGACTTCACCTGGGAGCGCACGGACCGCGTCGACGCCCTGCGGGCGGCGGTGGGCCTGTAGGCCCCCTCGCACTCGTGCCACGAGGCCCGGCACCCTTTCGGGGGTGCCGGGCCTCCGCGCATCGCGCATCGCGGATCGCGGATCGCGGATCGCGGATCGCGGGCACGGGTGACTCCCGTCCCGCGCGGGTCGGGACGGCCGGTGTGCGCAGCGCTGGACGGCCGGGCCCGCGTCGGTGTCAGTGGCTTTTGGTAAGAATGCAAGCGTGAGCAGCGGGAACGGGCAGCAGCCGGCGGGCGGGGAGGAGGCCGCGCCGCCCGAGCAGCTTGCGCTGATGCGTGAGGCCGTGCGGAAGGCCAAGGCGCCCAGGGCCAAACCGCGGACGTGGCGAGGGGCCGCGCTGGCCAAGGAGCTGCCGGTCGCGCGGGTCCTCGTGGACAAGGGCGTGCTGCATCTGGACCGGTACTTCGACTACGCGGTCCCCGAGGAGCTCGACGCGGTGGCCCAGCCCGGTGTCCGGGTGCGGGTGCGGTTCGGGGCAGGCGGGCGCAGCGTGCGCGAAGGACGGCGTGAGGGCGGCGGCCTCATCGACGGCTTCCTGGTCGAGCGCGTGGCCGAGACCGACTACACGGGGCCCCTGGCGGCGCTCGCCCAGGTCGTGTCGCCCGAGCCGGTCCTCTCGCCCGAACTGCTCGGGCTCGCCCGCGCCGTCGCCGACCGGTACGCGGGCAGTCTCGCCGATGTGCTCCAGCTCGCCGTCCCACCGCGGCACGCCCGGGCCGAGTCCGCCGGTACGGGTGCGCCGCCCGCCCCGCCTCCCGCGCCCGACCCCGGGTCCTGGCGGAGGTACGGACGGGGCCCGGAGTTCCTGCGGTCGCTGGCCTCGGGCGGCGCTCCCCGGGCCGTCTGGACGGCTCTGCCCGGCCCGCAGTGGGCGGAGGAGATCGCCCGGGCCGTGCAGGCCACGCTCGCCTCCGGCCGGGGCGCGCTGGTCGTCGTACCGGCCGGGCGGCCCGCCTCTCGGGTGGACGCGGCGCTCAGGGCGCTGATGGGCGACGGCCGGCATGCGCTGCTGACCGCCGACGCCGGGCAGGAGCGGCGGTACCGGGAATGGCTCGCCGTGCGCCGCGGTGCGGTGCGCGCCGTCGTCGGGACGCGGGCGGCCATGTTCGCCCCGGTGCACGATCTCGGGCTGGTCGTCGTGTGGGACGACGGGGACGCAAGTCACAGCGACGACAACGCCCCTCATCCGCATGTCCGCGAGGTGCTGGAGCTTCGCGCCTCGCGCGACTCCTGTGCCTTCCTGCTGGGCAGTTGGAGCTGCACCGTGGAGGCCGCCCAGCTCGTGGAGAGCGGATGGGCCGCGCCGCTCGTCGCCGACCGCGAGCAGGTGCGTGCCCTCGCGCCGCTCGTACGGACCGTGGGGGACGGGGACCTCGCACGGGACGAGGCCGCCAGGGCGGCGCGTCTGCCCACGCTCGCCTGGCAGGTCGTACGGGACGGCCTGCGCCAGGGGCCGGTGCTGGTACAGGTTCCCCGGCGCGGCTATGTGCCCCGCATGGCCTGCGCCCAGTGCCGGGCGCCCGCCCGCTGCCGGCACTGCGCCGGACCGCTGTCCGCGCAGGACGCGGGAGAGCTGCGGTGCGCCTGGTGCGGGCGGCAGGAGACCGACTGGCACTGTCCGGAGTGCGGTGGATTCCGGCTGCGGGCCCGGATAGTGGGGGCTCGGCGGACCGCCGAGGAGCTGGGGCGGGCGTTTCCGGCCGTCGCTGTGCGGACCTCGGGACGCGAGCAGGTGCTGGACACGGTGCCGGGAACTCCCGCGCTGGTCGTCAGCACGCCGGGGGCCGAGCCGGTCGCCGAGGGCGGATACGCGGCGGCACTGCTCCTCGACGGGTGGGCCATGCTCGGCCGTCCCGATCTGAGGGCCGGCGAAGAGGCGTTGCGGCGCTGGATCGGCGCGAGTGCGCTGGTACGGCCGCAGTCGGCCGGCGGCACGGTGGTGGTCGTCGCCGAGCCGACACTCAGGCCCGTGCAGGCGCTCGTCCGGTGGGACCCCGTCGGGCACGCGGTCCGGGAGCTCGCCGAGCGGGCCGAGCTGGGTTTCCCGCCGGTGTCACGTATGGCGGCCGTATCGGGTCCGGCCGACGCCGTGACCGGTTTCCTCGGCGGGGCCCGGCTGCCGTCCGACGCCGAGGTGCTGGGACCCGTTCCGCTGCCGGTCACCGAGGCCGGGCGGACACGGCGGCCCGGAGGACCTCCACCGGGCGAGCGGTGGGAGCGGGCGCTCATCCGGGTGCCGCCGGGAAGCGGGGCCGCGCTGGCCTCCGCGCTCAAGACGGCGCTGGCCGCCCGCACGGCGCGAGGCGGGGGCGGTGGCAGTGGCGGTGGCGGTGGCGGTGGCGGAGAGACGGTCCGCATCCGGATCGACCCGCCAGACATCGGGTGACGGGCCGCCGCCGAGTCCCTGGCCGCCGAGGGCGGAGGCCCAGGCGCCGTCTTCCTCGAGCCGGCACTCGGCGGACGTGCCTGCCGCAGGGCACGGCGCCCGCACGCCGGTGTGCGGACGCCGTGCCCTGCGGCAGCCTCCCGGTGGGTCGGGAGAAGGAAAGAGAGCCGGGCTCAGCCGTTGCGCGGGCCGGGGAAGGCCGTGGGCCGCACCTCGTCGCGGAAGGCGGGGGCGCCCGCCGTCGGCTGGGACGGCATCGAACGGGCAGCGGGGACCGTGGGCATGGCACCGGTCACGTTGAGCGTGCGGCCGACGGAAGGGTCGGATGCTCGTTCGGGTTCGGCGGGCGCCTGGGCGGCGGCGCGGCGGGCGCCGTAACGGCGGTGCACCGCCTGCTTGGTGACGCCCAGTGCGGAGCCCACGGCGTCCCACGAGAAACCGAGTGAACGGTCGAAGTCCACGGCCGCCGTGACCAGGGTCTCCACGCTGTCCCGCAACTCCTGGGCGAGGCGGACGGTCGGAGCGGGGGCGCGTCCGTAGACGACGAAGCCCGTGGAGGGGCCGGAGCGGCGCGGGCGGTAGACGTTGCCCAACTGAGCGGTGAGGGTGCGCAGTGCGTCCACCTGCCGGCGGACCCGCTCGATGTCCCGCACCAGCAAGTGCAGGCTGGCCCGGGCCTGGGCGTCGTGGGTTGCGTGGTCGGCCATGAACAAGCCTCTCGAAACCGGCGTTGAAAAGGGTCGGGCCGCCATCGTGGCCCGCTGTGGTCAACTCTTTCTTGACCAACGCGTTTACGGGTCTGTGGTCACGGGGCGGGGGCGTAAGGGCATATGCGTACGCCCCCAGGAGTGGTGCGCGCTGCATTACGCGTTCGCCGTGGTCGTGGGTGGTCGAAGCGCCCCCGCGGCCCGCACCCCCATAGACTGGTGAGCCGACCACCCGCTCCGGCACCGCCGGACGTGTGAGGGTCCGTCAGAGCTCCCGCCCGAGAGGCCGTCACTCCCTTATGAGGCTTGTCTTCGCAGGTACCCCCGAGGTCGCCGTTCCCGCACTGGACGCGCTGCTCGCGTCCGGGAGGCACGAGGTCGCCGCCGTCGTCACACGGCCCGACGCACCGGCGGGACGCGGGCGCAGGCTGATCGCCAGTCCGGTCGCCGAGCGGGCCATGGAGGCCGGGATCGAGGTACTCAAGCCGAACAGGCCCCGGGACGAGGACTTCCTCACCCGCCTGCGGGAGATCGCCCCCGACTGCTGCCCCGTGGTCGCCTACGGTGCGCTGCTGCCGCGGGTCGCCCTCGACGTCCCCGCCCACGGCTGGGTCAATCTGCACTTCTCCCTGCTCCCCGCCTGGCGCGGCGCCGCCCCGGTGCAGCACTCCGTCCTGGCGGGCGACGAGATCACCGGCGCCTCCACGTTCCTCATCGAGGAAGGGCTCGACTCCGGGCCCGTCTACGGCACCGTCACCGAGCAGATCCGTCCCACGGACACCAGCGGGGACCTCCTCACCCGCCTCGCCTTCGCCGGCGCCGGACTGCTCGCGGCCACCATGGACGGCATCGAGGACGGCAGTCTGAAGGCCGTGCCGCAGCCCGCCGAGGGAGTCACCCTCGCGCCGAAGATCAACGTCGAGGACGCACACGTCGACTGGTCCGCGCCCGCGCTCCGGGTGGACCGGCTGGTACGGGCCTGCACACCCGCGCCCGGTGCCTGGACCGTCTTCCGGGGCGAGCGGCTGAAGCTCATCCACGTCACCCCCGTGCCGGAGCGGACGGATCTCGCCCCCGGCCGGTTGTCCGTCGGCAAGAACGACGTCTTCGTCGGCACCGGCTCCTACGCCGTGGAGCTGTTGTGGGTGCAGGCCCAGGGCAAGAAGCCGATGCGGGCCGCCGACTGGGCGCGCGGGGCGCGGATCGGCGACGGCGAGGGCCTCGGCGGCTGACCTCCGCGAACGCCCCGACCCGCACGGACGTACGCTGGGATGCGCACGTCATCCCACACCCGGAGCACCTTTTTCGTGAGCGAGCAGTCCCGTCGTCCCCGCAAGCCCTACCGCCGGCCCAAGAAGGACCCTGTCCGCGTCCTCGCCTTCGACGCCCTGCGGGCCGTCGACGAGCGGGACGCCTACGCGAACCTCGTGCTGCCGCCACTGCTGCGCAAGGCACGCGAGAAGGGCGACTTCGACACCCGGGACGCGGCCCTCGCCACGGAGTTGGTGTACGGGACGCTGCGCCGTCAGGGGACGTACGACGCCGTCCTCGCGGCCTGCGTCGACCGGCCGCTGCGCGAGGTCGATCCGCCCGTGCTCGACGTGCTGAGCCTCGGCGTCCATCAGCTGCTGGGGACACGGATCCCCAGCCACGCCGCGGTGTCGGCCACCGTCGAACTCGCCCGGGTCGTGCTCGGCGACGGGCGTGCCAAGTTCGTCAACGCCGTGCTGCGCAAGGTGGCCCAGGACGACCTCGACGGCTGGCTCGAGCGGGTGGCACCGCCGTACGACGAGGACGCCGAGGACCATCTCGCGGTTGTGCACTCGCACCCGCGCTGGGTCGTGTCCGCCCTGTGGGACTCCCTCGGCGGCGGCCGTGCCGGTATCGAGGACCTCCTCGAAGCCGACAACGAGCGCCCCGAGGTCACGCTCGTGGCCCGTCCCGGCCGCGCCACCACCGAGGAGCTGCTGCGCGAAGAGGCGGCGGTACCGGGCCGCTGGTCGCCGTACGCGGTCCGGCTCACCGAAGGCGGTGAACCCGGTGCCGTCGACGCCGTACGGGAAGGCCGCGCAGGCGTTCAGGACGAGGGCAGCCAGCTTGTCGCCCTCGCCCTCGCGAACGCACCGCTGGAGGGCCCCGACAAGAGGTGGCTCGACGGCTGCGCCGGGCCCGGCGGCAAGGCTGCGCTGCTCGCGGCGCTCGCCGCCGAGCGCGGAGCCCTGCTGGTGGCGTCCGAGAAGCAGCCGCACCGGGCCGGTCTGGTGGCGAAGGCGCTGGACGGCAACCCCGGCCCGTACCAGGTGATCACAGCCGACGGGACCCGCCCGCCGTGGCGGGCCGGCAGCTTCGACCGCGTGCTGGTGGACGTGCCGTGCACCGGGCTCGGCGCGCTGCGCCGCAGGCCCGAGGCCAGGTGGCGGCGCCGCCCCGAGGACCTGGACGGCTTCGCGCCGGTCCAGCGTGCCCTGCTGACCACGGCCCTCGAGTCCGTGCGTGTCGGCGGCGTCGTCGGCTACGCCACCTGTTCTCCCCATCTCGCCGAGACCCGTGCGGTGGTCGACGACGTGCTGAAGCAGCACCGGGACACCGAGCTCATCGACGCCCGCCCGCTGCTGGCGGACGTGCCCGCGCTCGGCGATGGTCCCGACGTGCAGCTGTGGCCGCATCTCCACGGCACCGACGCCATGTATCTCGCGCTCATCCGCCGGACCGCCTGACGGGTGCGGTGGAGCCGGGGAGCGCTCGGTTCCGCGGCAGCCCGCAGGTGAGCACCATGACCGCCGCAAGCAGTCGAGTTCCGGTGTCGGACCGTGCCCCTGCCGGATGCCGGCAGGCGGGCGTGCTCCCGGCCGCGGCCCGGCTGACCACCGGTCGCGGGAGACACCCCGGCGAGCGTGACGACGTCCTCGCCGGGTGCACCGGCCGCGGTGGAGGCGACGACCGGGACATGCGGCCGCAGGTCGATGGGATCTACCGGTTGCGGGTGACGGTCTTGTGCTCGACGTACCCGGTCAGGCCGACCGCCCCGTACTCACGGCCGAGCCCGCTCGCCTTGTAGCCGCCGAACGGCCCGTCGAAGCTCATCGGTGAGCCGTTGAGGGTGACGGTTCCGGTGCGGAGCCGGCGCGCCACCGCGAAGGCGCGCTCGGGGTCCGCCGACCAGACGCCGCCGGACAGGCCGTAGTCGGAGTCGTTGGCGATGCGTACCGCATCGTCCTCGTCGTCGTAGGCGATGACGGCGAGGACCGGGCCGAAGATCTCCTCCTGGGCGATGCGCATGCTGTTGTCGACATCCGCGAACAGTGTCGGAGTGACGTAGTTGCCCTGTTCCAGCCCCTCGGGGACGTCCGGACCTCCCGTCACCAGACGGGCGCCCTCCTCGATGCCCAGACGGATGTAGTCGATCACGCGCTGCTGCTGGTCGGGGCGGATCATGGGACCGATGAAGGTGTCCTCCGCGGAGGGGTCTCCGACCTTCAGGGACTCCACCATCTCCTTGAGCGCCGCGACGATCTCGTCGTAGCGGCCGCGCGGGGCGAGGATGCGGGTCTGCAGGATGCAGGCCTCGCCGTTGTTGCCCAGCGAACCGAAACGCAGTCCCTGCATCACGGAGGGGAGGTCGGCGTCCTCCAGGAGGATCGCGGCGGACTTGCCGCCGAGTTCGAGGCCGACCCGCTTGAGCTGTTCGCCCGCTATCGAGGCGATACGGCGGCCCGCCCGGGTCGACCCGGTGAAGGAGATCTTGTCGACGTCCCGATGCGAGACCAGGTACTCGCTGGTCTCCCGGTCCGCGGGCAGGACGCTGAGGGTTCCCACGGGCAGCCCGGCCTCGTGGAACAGGTCCGCGAGGAGCATCATGCTGAGCGAGTTCTCCGGGGAGACCTTGAGCACCACGGTGTTGCCCGCCAGCAGGGCAGGCGCCAGCTTCGCCATGGCCGCGGAGTACGGGGAGTTCCAGGGGATGACCGCGGCGACGACACCGATCGGCTCCCGCCTGACCACGGTGTCGAAGGCCACCGCCGGGTCCGAGGGCTCCACGACCTCCTCCCAGCCGAACTCCTCGGCCGCCTTGAGGTAGGCGTTTGCCTGGCGGGTCAGGAACGGCTGACCGGCCTTGGTGAACCAGAGCGCCGAACCGTTCTCGGCGGAGACGGCGGCGGCGAGCTCGTCGGCACGGGCCTCGCGCAGCGCGTTGAAGCGCCGGACCACGTTCTGCCGCTCCTTGGGGTCGGTGCGGGGCCACGGCCCGTGGTCGAACGCCTCGCGTGCCGCGGCCACGGCGGCGTCCACGTCCGCCTCGGCCGCCTGGGCCACACGCCCGAGGACGGACCGGTCGTGCGGGGAACGGATCTCCAGCAGGTCGGGGTTGCTGGGCGCCACCCAGGAACCGCCGATGTAGAGCTTGTCGCGGATCATCATCAGTCGCTTCTTTCTCGTGAAGTGGAAGGGAGGGGCGTACGGGGGAGACGCGGGGCCGGTCGGCCGTGTCGCGCGCTCCGGCGGGCTTCAGGGGCGAAAGGGGGCCGGCCGTCCCCGAGGTGGCCGCGGCCTGCGTGAGTGAGCGGTCGCCGCGGGGTCCTGGGCGCCGCACCGGGCGGACCGCTCCGGGCCGCCCGGATGCAGTGAGCACCGTCAGGAAGCCGGTGCGTGGTCGGTGGACCGGCTGACGTGGGCCCAGGCGCGGGCCTCGGACAAGCGCCCTTCCTCGGCGGCCAGGGCGATGTCCAGGGCGTCGCCGCCCAGGACCAGCCGGCGCGGGGGCTCGGGTGCGCCGACGACGTCGACGATGGCCCGGGCCATGCGTGCGGGGTCACCGGGCTCGTGGCCGCTGTACTCGGCGAAGCGCTTCAGCCACCGACCGACGGTCTGCTCGTAGTCGGCGCCGACGCGACCGGACTCCAGCGCGGCGCCGGCGGCCCAGCCGGTCCGGATGCCGCCCGGCTCGACGATGGTCACCTTGATGCCGAGCGGTGCCACCTCGTTGGCCAGGACCTCGGAGAAGCCCTCGACGCCGAACTTCGCGGTCTGGTAGGCGCTCAGGCCCGGGGTGCCGCCCACGCGCCCGCCGATGGAGGACACCTGCACGAAGTGTCCGGAGCGCCGGCCGCGCAGGACGGGCAGTGCCGCCCTGGTCACATTGATCACGCCGAAGAGGTTCGCCTCGATCTGCGCCCTGAACTCGTCCTCCGGGAAGTCCTCGATCGAACCGCTGGTCGCGTATCCCGCGTTGTTGACCACGACGTCCAGCGACCCGAAGCGGTCGACGGCTGCCGCGACCACGTCCCGGGCGGAGGACGGCGAGGTCACGTCCAGGGGCAGTGCGAGCACGCGTTCGGCGTGCGCCGTCGACAGATCGGCCAGCGCCTCCGGACGGCGGGAGGTGACCACTACGCGGTCACCCGCCTCCAGCGCCGCGACGGCCAAGGCCCTGCCGAGCCCTTGCGAACCACCGGTGATCAGCCAAGTCCGTGTCATGGTCCATCTCTCCTCTCCTTGCGAGCCCGCCGACCCGAGTCAGTGGTTTCGCAGCTCATGTGGAAGCTTTACGGCTATCTGCAACATGACTGTAGCAGTAATAATTTCTATGGAAGCGGACCAGCTGAAGAAAGGGGCTCAAGTGCGACTCGTTGATAGGGTGGGCGCATCATGAGAGCCGACGCCGCACGCAACCTCGCCGCACTTCTGCGCACCGGAGCCCGGTTGCTGGCCGAGAATCCGAGCACCTCGCTGTCGGCCATCGCCCAGGAGGCCGGCGTCGACCGCACCACCGCGCATCGGCGCTTCGCCACGCGCGAGGCCCTGCTCGCCGCGGTCTTCCAGGCGAAACTGGACGCCGCCGAACACGTCCTCGACGAGGCGCGGCTCACCGAGGCCCCCGTCGCCGTGGCGCTGCACCGCTATGTGGAGGGGATCGTCCCGGTCAGCCGGGAGTGGCCCGTCGACACGCGCCGCATGATGCGCGAGGACCCCGACGCGGACATCCGGCGTCAGGAGCTGAGCGCACGGCTGGACGCCTTTCTCCGTCGTGCGGCCGACGAAGGCCTCCTGCGCCCCGGTGTCCCGCTCGGCTGGACGCGGGCCGTCTTCGACGAGCTGGTGGACAGCGCCGCCCACCGGTTCCCCGAACTTCAGCCCCCGCAGGCGGCCGACCTGGTCGTGGACACGTTCCTCAGGGGTGTCGGAGCCTCCTGAGCCGCCTTCGCCCGGCGAGGCCCGCCCGATGTCCCGTGCCGCTCCCGGCTCACTCGGGCCCGCACGGTCCGATCGAGCGTCCTCGGGGCCGGAGGTCCGCCAGGCGGACCGGCCGCAACAAGCGGCGCCGGACATGGCACGCTTGGGTCATGGCCGTGCAGATCAACCCCAGCATCCTGTCCGCCGACTTCGCCCGCCTCGCTGAGGAGGCGAAGGCCGTGGAAGGGGCCGACTGGCTCCACGTCGACGTGATGGACAACCACTTCGTCCCCAACCTCACGCTCGGCGCGCCGATCGTGGAGGCCCTGGCGCGGGCGACGGACACACCGCTGGACTGCCACCTGATGATCGAGGACGCCGATCGCTGGGCGCCTCAGTACGTCGAAGCGGGGGCCGGTTCGGTCACCTTCCACGTCGAAGCGGCCGCCGCTCCCGTGCGGCTCGCCCGCGAGATCAGGGCCAAGGGCGCCCGCGCCTCCATGGCACTCAAGCCCGCGACCCCGATCGAGCCGTACGAGGATCTGCTGCCCGAGCTGGACATGTTGCTGATCATGACTGTCGAGCCCGGTTTCGGCGGGCAGGCGTTCCTGGACATCATGCTGCCGAAGATCCGCCGCACCCGAGAGCTCATCAGCAAGCACGGCCTCGAGCTCTGGCTGCAGGTCGACGGCGGTGTCTCGGCCTCCACCATCGAACAGTGCGCGGAGGCCGGAGCGGACGTCTTCGTGGCCGGTTCGGCCGTGTACGGGGCGTCCGACCCGGCCGCCGCGGTACGTGCATTGCGCACCCAGGCGGAACGGGCGACCGCCCGTGCGTCCTGGGCGTGCGACGACTGAGACAACGGAACCTGAACGCCGTCCGTCCCGGCTGATCAAGTACGCCGGATCTGCAAGGATGAACGGCGAATGCAGAGTGTGAACAGCAGTGAGGAGATGGCCGTGTCGGGTATGTCGGCGGGCCGGTCAGCCATGCGGATGGGACCCGCTGAGCTGGTGCAGGCGGCGGCCATGGCCCGTCGCTTCTATCTCGAGGGCAAGTCCAAGATCCAGATCGCGGAGGAGTTCGGCGTCAGCCGCTTCAAGGTGGCCCGGGTTCTGGAGACCGCCCTCGAACGGGATCTCGTGCGGATCGAGATCAGAGTTCCGGCCGAGCTGGACGCCGAGCGCTCCGACGCGCTGCGCGCCCGGTACGGCCTCAGGCATGCCGTCGTGGTCGAGTCCCCGGTCGAGGCCGAGGAGTCGCCCGACCCCGAGAACCTCGGTGAGGTGGCCGCCGACCTGCTCGGCGAACTGGTGACCGAGGGAGATGTCCTGGGTCTTGCCTGGGGCCGCTCCACCATCCACATGGCGGCCGCGCTCGACCGGCTGCCGCCGTGCACGGTGGTGCAGTTGACGGGCGTGTACGACGCCGGAACCGCCGAGCGCGGCTCGGTGGAGGCCGTGCGTCGTGCCGCGCAGGTCTCGGGCGGTGACGCCCACCCCATCTACGCGCCGATGCTGCTGCCGGACGCCGCGACCGCGGCGGCGCTGCGCAACCAGACGGGGATCGCCCGGGCCTTCGAGTACTTCGACAAGGTCACGGTCGCCTGTGTCTCCATCGGCTCCTGGGAGCCGGGCATCTCGACGGTGCACGACATGCTGAGCGACGAGGAGCGTGCGCACTACGCGTCCCTCGGTGTCGCCGCCGAGATGTCCGCCCATCTCTTCGACGCCGACGGCCGCCGGGTCGGGCGCGATCTCGGGGAACGGTGCATCACCGTCAAGGCGGACCAGTTGCGCCGTATCCCCGAGGTGGTCGCGATCGCCGGTGGACAGCGAAAGGCGGCGGCGATCGACGCGGTGCTGCGGTCCGGGCTCGTCACCAGTCTGGTGACGGACACGTCGGCGGCGGACTACCTCATGGCGGCGGGACCGACGCCGAAGCCGGCGCTGAACCGGTCGGACCCCGACGGGCCCTGACGACCGGACGCCGGGGTCCCGACTCCGGCGGTCGGCCGAGGGGCCGTGCCGGCGTTGCGAGACGCCGGTGGTGCGCCGGACGGGTCGGGCGCGGGCGGACGTGCGGCCTCGGATCCCGGTGCCCCGAGTGTGGCATGTCCGTGCCACGATGATGCTCCGTGGCCGCACGGCTGCCGTATCGACGAACACCACAACTCGACCAGGGCGGTACCGGAATGACCGACGACCTGGCGGACCGGCTCGTGGTCACGCTGGATCTCGACACAGTGGACGACAAGGCGGCGTTCATGGAGCGGATCGCCGTGGCCCTCGGCCTGCCCGACTGGTTCGGCCGGAACTGGGACGCGCTCGCCGACTCGCTCACCGATCGCACCGTCTGGCCGCCGGCCGCCGTCGGCAGGGGTCTGCTCCTCGTCGTACGGGGGTGGCGGCGCTACGCGACGGCACGGCCCGAGGAGTGGGACGTCGCCCTGGAGGTGTTCTCCACGGTGGAGCGGCGCACGCCCGGGCTGACCGTCGCCCTCGCCCTTGGAGGATCACACGAAGGGCCTCTTGACCTGCCTGGATGATCTGTCCAACGACCGCATACCCATCGACATGGGACAATGAAGTACGTGCTCATCCCCCTGACTGACCTGGCAGGGGGCCGCCTCTGATCGACTGGGATGTGCAGCACGTGCGTTTCCTCAATGACATCCAGCCCTCGTACGACCTGACGTACGACGACGTCTTCATGGTGCCGCGCCGGTCCGCGGTCGGCTCCCGCCAGGGCGTGGACCTCACCTCCCCGGACGGCACGGGCACCACCATCCCGCTGGTCGTGGCCAACATGACGGCGATCGCCGGGCGCCGGATGGCGGAGACGATGGCCCGTCGCGGTGGTCTGGTGGTCATCCCGCAGGACATCCCGATCGACGTGGTCACCGAGGTCGTCTCCTGGGTCAAGAGCCGCCATCTCGTGCTCGACACCCCGATCGTGCTGGCCCCGCACCAGACCGTCGCCGACGCCCTCGCGCTGCTGCCGAAGCGGGCGCACAACGCCGGTGTGGTCGTGGACGAGGAGCAGCGGCCGATCGGCGTCGTCACCGACGCGGATCTCTCGGGCGTGGACCGCTTCACCCAGCTCGAAGTCGTCATGTCCAAGGACCTGCTGCTCGTCGACGCCGCCATCGACCCGGGCGAGGCCTTCGACGTCCTCGACGCCGCGAACCGCCGCTACGCGCCCGCCGTCGACGAGGACGGCCGGCTCGCCGGCATCCTGACCCGCAAGGGCGCCCTGCGCGCCACGCTGTACACGCCGGCCACCGACGCCGACGGCAGGCTGCGCATCGCCGCCGCCGTGGGCATCAACGGCGATGTCGCGGGCAAGGCCAAGCAGCTGCTCGACGCGGGCGTCGACACGCTCGTCATCGACACCGCGCACGGCCACCAGGAGTCGATGATCAGCGCCGTCAGGACCGTGCGGGCGCTGGACCCGCAGGTGCCGATCGTGGCGGGCAACGTCGTCGCCGCCGAGGGCGTGCGCGATCTGATCGAGGCGGGCGCGGACATCGTCAAGGTCGGTGTCGGCCCGGGCGCCATGTGCACCACGCGCATGATGACCGGTGTCGGCCGGCCGCAGTTCTCGGCCGTCCTCGAGTGCGCCGCCGAGGCGAAGAAGTACGGCAAGCACGTGTGGGCCGACGGCGGCGTCCGCCACCCGCGCGACGTGGCGATGGCGCTGGCCGCCGGCGCGTCCAACGTGATGATCGGCTCCTGGTTCGCCGGCACCTACGAGTCCCCGGGCGACCTGCAGCAGGACGCCAACGGACGCCTCTACAAGGAGTCCTTCGGCATGGCGTCGTCGCGTGCGGTACGCAACCGCACGTCGGAGGAGTCGGCCTACGACCGTGCCCGCAAGGCCCTGTTCGAGGAGGGCATCTCGACCTCCCGCATGTTCCTGGACCCGGCGCGCCCGGGCGTCGAGGACCTGATCGACTCGATCATCGCGGGTGTGCGCTCGTCCTGCACCTACGCGGGTGCCGGCTCCCTGGAGGAGTTCGCCGAGCGGGCCGTCGTGGGCATCCAGAGCGCGGCGGGCTATGCGGAGGGCAAGCCGCTGCACGCCAGCTGGAACTGAGACAACTCGCTTTCGCCCGGCCCCTGTTGTCCCGTCGCCGGGGCGTCAGGGGCCCTTTCCCCGCGGGAACCGCCGCGGGGTGCCTGCGTGCCGCACGTGGTGCAAGGGGCAGGCGGCCCCGACGGCGTCCGTGCGACCGCCCGCGCCCCGGCCGACTTCGGGTGCCGGACGGCCCTCGGGCTCGTGTTCTACTTCCTGTAGGGCCACCGCCGTTCCCGGTCGGCCGCCGTGGAGCCCGCGCCGACCGCACTCACCGCAGAGAAGTGAACCAGCCGCCTTGCTGAACGACCTCGACGAACGCATCGTCCACGCCCTGGCCGAGGACGCCCGCCGCTCCTACGCGGACATCGGCCAGCTCGTCGGCCTGTCCGCGCCCGCCGTCAAGCGGCGCGTGGACAGACTGCGCGCGACCGGCGCCATCACCGGGTTCACCGTCCGGGTGGACCCGAGGGCGCTCGGCTGGGAGACGGAGGGGTTCGTCGAGCTCTACTGCCGGCGCCACACCTCACCGGAGACCATCCGGCGGGGCCTGGAGCGCTACCAGGAGGTCGTGGCCGCCTCCACCGTCACCGGTGAGGCCGACGCGATCGCCCAGGTCTTCGCCGCCGACATGCGCCACTTCGAGCGCGTGCTGGAGCGGATCGCCGGGGAGCCCTTCGTGGAGCGCACCAAATCGGTGCTCGTCCTATCGCCGTTGCTGCGCCGGTTCTCCTCGGGCTCGCCCACCTGACACCCCCGGGGGTGCGGCCGGGTCACTCGGCCGTCTTGCGGGCCAGCGCGTTGTTTCCTATCGAGTTGTGCACGCTGAAGCTCACGGCGTCCGAGCGGTAGCGGTCGTCGGACCACTCCACCGGGCGCCCTTCGCGTGTGGTCGTGACGCGGCGGACCCGCAGCAGCGGGCTGGTACGCCGGATGCCGAGCAGTTCGGCGTCCTGGGCCCCCGCCGCGACCGCGTCGATGACGTGCTCGCCGTACGCGAAGACCAGGCCCCGGTCCTCGAAGAGCCGCTGGGTGACGGAGGGGCAGTCGGGCTCTATGGCCTCGACCGCCGGGGAGATCCAGTCCGCGTACACGGTTCGCTCCAGCAGCACGGGCTCCCCGTCCAGTCCGCGTACGCGCAGGACGTGCAGCACCGGGGTCTGCTCGGGCAGGTGGAGGCGTACCGCGTCCTCCTTGGTCGCCGGACGGTAGGTCTGCGCCACGACGCGCCCGGTGGCCTCCCGGCCCATCGCCCGCGCCCACTCGGCGAAGCTGCGCAGCTCCGCGAAGCTCTGGCTGCGCCGGCTGGCCAGGACCACCCGGCGGGCGCCCTGCCGTGACCCGATGAGTCCCTCGGCGGTGAGGGCCGCGACGGCCTGGCGGACCGTGCCGCGGGAGACGCCGTAGTGGGCCGCGAGGTCGGTCTCTGTGGGCAGCAGACTGCCGACGGTGTACTCCTCGCGGTCGATCGCGCGACGCAATTCGTCCGCGATCTCCTCATGTCGGGCCGTCATGCTTCCCCTCTTGGTCGACTGCTGTGCACAGCTCGAACAGACTAAACGAGACCTGAGCGTGATCTACGCCGGTCGCGAATGTGCAGGCAACAAAGGTTCAGGGTTTCGCCTCTGTTCACTGACAGGACATCGGCGCCGGGCGTACTGGGGCCAACTTGTTCAGACAAGTGCTCCGTACTCCTCGTGCCTCCCCTGGAGAACCAGTGTCCCTGTCGAGAACCACCGTCCTCAGCGGCAGCCTCGCCGTTGTTGCCGCGCTCGCCCTGAGCGCCTGCGGCGCCGCGACCGACAACGCATCGACCACCACCGACGGCAAGAGCGCCGCGACCGCCACCTCCGCCGCCGACATGGGTGGCATGGACGCCCTGGTCGCGGCGGCCAAGAAGGAAGGCACGCTGCACGCCATCGCGCTGCCGCGCGACTGGGCCAACTACGGCGCCCTCATCGACGGCTTCCAGAAGAAGTACGGCATCAAGATCGAGGACGAGAGCCCGGACGCCAGCAGCCAGGACGAGATCAACGCCGTCACCACGCGCAAGGGCCAGGACCGCGCTCCCGACGTCCTCGACCTCGGCAGCTCCTTCGCCCTGAGCGCCGCCCAGCAGGGGCTGCTCGCGCCGTACAAGGTCGCCTCCTTCGGTGACCTCCCGTCCGCGCAGAAGGACCCGCAGGCCCGCTGGTACAACGACTACGGCGGCTACGTCTCCATCGGCTGCGACGCCAAGCGGGTCAAGACCTGCCCGACCACCTTCGCCGACCTGCTGAAGCCGCAGTACAAGGGCCAGGTCGCGCTCAACGGCAACCCCACCAAGTCCGGTTCGGCCTTCGGTGGTGTCTACGCGGCCGCGCTCGCGAACGGCGGCTCCTTCGACGACGTCCAGGCGGGCCTCGACTTCTTCGCCAAGCTGAAGAAGAACGGCAACTACACGCCCGTCGAGTCCACCCCGGCCACCGTCGAGAAGGGTGAGACCCCGATCAGCATCGACTGGGACTACCTGAACGCCGGCTACGCCGACGAGTTCAAGTCCAAGGGCCTGGACTGGAAGGTCTCCGTCCCGAGCGACGGCCAGTACGCCCAGTACTACTCGCAGGCCATCAACAAGGACGCCCCGCACCCGGCGGCCGCCCGCCTGTGGCAGGAGTACCTCTACAGCACCGAGGGCCAGAACCTCTGGCTCAAGGGTTACGCCCGTCCGGCCCTCATGACCGCGATGGACAAGGCCGGCACGCTGGACAAGGACGCCGCGGCCAAGCTGCCCGCGGTCACGGGCACGCCTTCCTTCCCGTCCGAGGACCAGCAGAACAAGGCCAAGACGGTCATCGCGCAGGGCTGGGGTAAGGCCGTCTCCGGATGACCACCGCCCTCCCGCGCGTGGACGTGGCGCCCGTCGCTTCGGCGAAGCGACGGCGCCGCGCCCCCGGCTGGCTCGCGGTCGTTCCGCTGCTGGCCTTCACCGCGATCACCTTCGGGCTGCCCGCCCTGGCCATGCTGAACGGCGCCTTCACCGTCAAGGACCAGGCGACGGGTGCCACTTCGTACAGTGGCGAGAACCTGAGCAGCTCCTTGCAGGGCGCGTATCTGACGGCACTGCTCGGCAGCGTGAAGCTGTCCGCGGTGTCCGCCGCCATCGCCACGTTGTTCGGGTTGCTTCTCGCCCAGGCAGTGGTGACCTCGCGCTTCCGTTTCCTGCGTGAGGCGGTGCTGACGGCATCGGGCGTGCTCGCCAACTTCGGCGGTGTGCCGCTGGCCTTCGCCTTCGTCGCCACCCTCGGCAACTCCGGCGTCCTCACCGGGCGCCTGGGCCTGAAGGACGCGGGCTTCGACCTGTACAGCTTCTGGGGTCTGACCCTGGTCTACCTGTACTTCCTCGTACCGCTGATGGTCCTCACCATCACGCCGGCCCTCGAGGGGCTGCGCGCCCAGTGGCGGGAGGCCGCGCAGAACAACGGCGCCACCCACGGACAGTACTGGCGTCACGTCGCGCTGCCGGTGCTCACCCCGTCTCTGCTCGGCGGTTTCGTGCTGCTCTTCGGCAGCGCGTTCGCCGCGTACGCCACCGCGGCCGCGATGGTCGGCAGCACCGTCCCGCTGGTCACGCTGCAGATCGCCGACGCCCTCTCCGGAAACGTTCTCGTCGGACAGGAGAACGTGGCACTGGCCCTCAGCCTCGACATGGTCGTGGTCGCAGGTCTGGTGATGGCCGTGTACCTGCCCCTGCAACGACGGAGCTCGCGATGGCTCGCCTGACCTTCTCCCGCACGCGCTTCCGGCCCGGGCGAGGTCTCGTCCTGGCCGCGGCCGCGGTGTACTTCCTCGTCCCGCTGGCCGCGTCCGTGGTCTTCTCGGTCGACTCCGGCGACCATGTCACGTTCGGTGCCTACAGCCAGATCGTCGGCACCGAGGGCTTCACCGACAGCCTGCTGCTCTCCCTGGAGCTGGCGGTGACCACCATCGTCCTGGTCCTGCTGCTGATGGTCCCCGCCATGGTCGCGCTGCGACTCGGTGCGCCGAAGCTGAGGTCCGTCGTCGCGGTCGTCTGCTCGCTGCCGCTCGTCGTGCCGCCCATCGCGTTCGTCGCCGGGATCAGCACGGTGCTGAAGTGGGGGCCGGAATACCTATCGCGCACTCCGCTCTTCCAGACGATCGTGGCGATCCAGAACGAGAACTACCCGTTCGTCCTCGTCCTCGCGTACGTCGTGATGGCGCTGCCGTTCGTCTACCAGGCCCTGGACGCCGGACTGCGGGCCGTCGACGTGCGCACCCTCGTCGAGGCCGCCCGCAGCTGCGGCGCGAGCTGGCCGCAGGCACTGGTGCGGGCCGTGCTGCCGAACCTGCGCGGGGCCCTGCTGAACGCCTCGTTCCTGACCCTCGCGCTGGTGCTCGGTGAGTTCACCGTCTCCCATCTGCTGGGCTACCAGCCCTTCGCGGTGTGGATCGTGGACATCTCCGGCGCCCAGGCCCAGATGTCCGTCGCCGTCTCCGTGCTCAGCCTGCTCGTGACCTGGGTGCTGCTGCTCGCCCTCGCCGCCGTCGGCGGGCGCCGCACCCCTTCCCGTACCGCCCCTTAGGGATGACACCGCCATGACCCTCACCGCCCCAGAGAACGAGAAGACAGCCAAGGCCGGCGCCGCCACCGTAGAATTCCGCGGCCTGCGACGCCAGTTCGGGAGCTCGGTCGCCCTCGACGGGCTCGACCTGACGGTCCGGCCGGGCGAACTCCTCGCCCTGCTCGGCCCGTCCGGCTGCGGCAAGACCACCGCGCTGCGCATGCTCGCCGGGTTCGAGCACCCCGATTCCGGGGAGGTGCTGGTCGACGGCGTGGACGTCACGGGCGTCCCGGCCCACCGGCGCGACGCCGGCATGGTCTTCCAGTCGTACAGCCTCTTCCCGCACCTCAGCGCCCTCGACAACGTGGCCTTCGGCCTGCGCATGCGCAAGGTCGGCACCGCTCAGCGGCGCGCCAGGGCCGCGGAGCTGCTCGACCTGGTGGGCCTGGCCGACAAGGGCGAGCGCTTCCCGCACCAGCTCTCCGGCGGTCAGCAGCAGCGCATCGCGCTGGCCCGTGCGCTCGCACTGCGCCCGCGGGTGCTGCTGCTCGACGAGCCGCTGTCGGCGCTGGACGCCAAGGTGCGCACCACCCTGCGCGAGGAGATCCGCCGACTGCAGCAGGAACTGGGCATCACCACCCTGTTCGTGACGCACGATCAGGAAGAGGCCCTGTCGATGGCCGACCGGGTCGCCGTGATGCGGGCCGGCCGGGTCGAGCAGTGCTCCTCGCCCACGGAGCTCTACTCCCGCCCGGCGACCGCCTTCGTCGCCGAGTTCGTCGGAACGGTGAGCCGGATCCCGGGCCGGATGGCGGCGGCCGACGTCGCCGAGGCGCTGGGAAGCCGGGTGCCGGTGACGGGCGGCGCCGCCGCCGTGGGCGCGAGCGTGGACGTGCTGGTCCGTCCGGAGGCGGTGGAGCTGGCGCCGGATCCCCAGGGCGACGGACTGGTGACGTCCGGAGCCTTCCTCGGGGCGACCACCCGCATCACCGTGCGACTGCCCGAGGGGTACGACGTCAAGGCCGACGTGCCCACCCGGCGGGCCGCCGACTTCCCGGCCGGGGCGCGAGTGGCGGTCACGCTGCCCGAGCTGCCGGTCGTGGTGGCGGAGCGCACCAAGGGGTGAGGACCGTCCTGGCCGTCTGCGGCCGGGACGGCCTTCGGCCAGTGCCGGGCCGGCCCTTCGGCCCGGCACCCGAATCCGGGTCGTCAAAGATGCACCGGTGGGTGATCCTCCGGTTTTCCTGACGTCCCGTCCGTGAACACATCGTCCATCCGCTCGTAGGCCCGGCGGCCGAATGCGGGATCGGGAACGAGAGGGCACGCACGACCCCGCGATTCGGTGGGGCCGTCCGCCCGTCCGCCCCACACGTGCCGAACGGTGGGGTGACAACCGATCCATGACCGTGCCCGCGTACGTCCGGGTCCGGTGAGAAGAAAGAGAATGTCTTGGTGAAGAGCCTTGTCGGCCACGTTTCCGGCGCCCCGCTGCAGGCGGTCCTGTTCGATATGGACGGCACGCTCGTCGACACCGAGCTGCAGTGGTGGGAGGCGGTGGAACACGTCGCCGAGCGGCCTCTCACCGAGGCGGACCAGCCCGAGGTGCTCGGCCGTCCGGTGGAGCACACCGCCGAGTGGCTCGCCGCGACCACGGGCGCCTCGGCCGCCGAGCTCGCCGAGCGGCTGCACCAGGAGTTCGTCGGCCGCGTCCGGGCCGGCATCGTCCCGCGCCCCGGCGCCCTCGACCTGCTGGACGCCCTCGCCCGCGACGGCGTGCCCACCGCGCTGGTCACCGCCTCTCCCCGGACCGTCGCCGACACGGTGCTCGAGGCGCTCGGCGCCGGGCGCTTCGCGGTCTCCGTCACCGCCGACGACACCGACCGCACCAAGCCCGACCCCGCCCCCTATCTCGCGGCCTGCCGCGCCCTCGGCGTCGACCCTGCGGCCTGCGTGGCCGTGGAGGACACCCACACCGGCGTCTGGTCGGCCGAGGCGGCCGGGTGCGTGGTGCTCGCGGTGCCCTCGCTCGCTCCGATCGACGCGGCGCCCGGCCGTACGGTGCGGGCGAGCCTCGCCGGGATCACGCCGGATGACCTGCGCGCCATGGCCGCCGCGGAGGCGGCCGATCGAACGACCGGGCACGTGCTCCCCGTGATGAGCTGGAACCTCTGGCTCGGCGGCACCCCGGTCGACGACCACCGGGCCAAGCAGCTCAAGGCGATCGCGGAGAGCGGCGCGGACGTCGTCGGCCTTCAGGAGACCGGGGGCATCGCGGCCCAGGAGCTCGCCGACGCCCTCGGCTGGTACCACCACCGGGCCGGCGAGAACCTCGGCATCATCAGCCGTCATCCGATCACCCACCGCTTCGGCGACCCGGACGTGGGCTTCTACGGTGCGGCGGGGGTCCGGATCCGGATCGCCCCCGGTCGGGAGGTCGACATCTGGACGGCCCACCTGCACTACACGCCCTACGGCCCCTACGAGTCCGTCTTCGACGGGCTCCCGGCGGACCGGCTCGTCGCCCACGAAGAGGTTCGACTCGCGCAGATGCGCGAGGCCCTGCGGTGGATCGAGGAGTCGTCCGACGACGGAGTGCCGGTGGTGCTCATGGGCGACTTCAACTGCCCCTCCCATCTGGACTGGCCCGACGTCGCGTGGCCGGTGACGAGGGCGGCCGAGGAGGCGGGCTTCGGCGACTCCTATCGCGAGGCGCGTCCGGACCCGGCCGCCGACCCCGGTCACACCTGGTCGCCGATCCACCCGGTGCACGAGGACGGCAGCGGACGCCCCGAACCGCAGGACCGGATCGACTACGTCCTGCACCGGGGTCTCGAGGTGCTCGACTCACGCACCTTCGTCAGCGGCGATCCGCGGCCCTGGCCCGACGTGTCCGGCAACGCCTGGCCCTCCGACCACGCGGCGGTGATCACGACGTTCACCGTGTCCCACGGCGACTGATCCTCCGGCTCGGGGCTCCACGTCGTCGAACGGCCGACGGCCGGGTACGGCATCGAGGTCGCGTCGTGTCGGTCCCCGCACGGCAGCACGAGGGTGGCTCGCCGCCGCGGTCGCCGGGCCGGGGACGTGGGGCCCCGGAGCGAGGCGGGGGAGGTGCGGCAGGCGATGGTGCTGCCCGACGACGCCCGCCTCTTCGGTACCCCGGCCGGGGACGCTCCTTCTCACCCCGGCCGGCGACGGCAGCCGTCCGCCCGTGCCGAGGGCGGCGCAGACCGGCGTCGGGCGGCTCGCCCACGCGACGGCGCCGCCCGTCCGCCGCATCGGCCGCCACCCGGACGCGGCCTTCCGTTCGGCCGCCGGCCCCGAGGGCCCCTGTCCACCGGCGAGCGACGAGCACCGGTACGAGGACACGAACGGGTCGACGGGGCCGATGGTGCGTCCACGGTCTGCTCGGCCTCCTCAGCCGTGGGGCGCGGCCGGTCGCCGAGCTCGCCGTGGACGCGGATCGCCCCGCACCGTCGTACGCGTACGGCTCCGTGACCCGGCGGAAGCGGGCCCGGTGCACATCGATCCCTCCTCGGCGGATGTCGCGGAACGGACCGGCGGCAGGCACGGAGCCGCGGGAGATCGCGGAGCGGTGGTGGGAGCCGTAGGAACACCGCTGTGACCTGCGCCTCAGCGCTCCGAAAGACGCCCGGCGGGGTGCGCAACGAATCGCCGCCCTGCCCCCTGCGGACGCAATGATCCGCGCACCGGCACGCAACGGCTCCTCCTTGTCCGGTCAAGGGAGCCGACCGTACCGTCTATGCGACCCCCCAACACTCTTCGGTACCGGTGGAGACCACGCATGCGCACCGCCCTGCTCCAGAGCTCCGGACGCCCCGGCTCGGTCCTCGAGAACCTCAAGGTCCTCGACGAGGCCGCGGGCCGGGCGGCCGCCGCGGGTGCGGGACTGCTCGTCGCGCCGGAGCTGTTCCTCACCGGTTACGCGATCGGCGGCGACATCGTGCGCCTCTCCGAGCCCGCCGACGGGGACTCCGCCGACGCCGTCGCGGAGATCGCCTCCACGCACGGTCTGGCGATCGCCTACGGCTACCCCGAGCGCGACGGCGAGAGCGTCTTCAACTCCGCCCAGCTGCTGTCCGCCGACGGCAACCGTCTGGCGAACTACCGCAAGACCCACCTGTTCGGCTGCTTCGAGCGCGACCACTTCACGCCGGGCGACGTGCCGGTCGTCCAGGCCCAGCTGCACGGCCTGCGGGTCGGGCTGATGATCTGCTACGACGTGGAGTTCCCGGAGAACGTCCGCGCCCACGCTCTGGCCGGCACCGACCTCCTCCTGGTCCCGACGGCCCAGATGCACCCCTTCCAGTTCGTCGCCGAGTCCCTCGTCCCGGTGCGGGCCTTCGAGAACCAGATGTACGTGGCGTACGTCAACCGCGTCGGCCAGGAGGGGGAGTTCGAGTTCGTCGGACTCTCCACGCTCGCCGGCCCCGACGGGATCGCCCGGGTCCGCGCCGGCCGCGTCGAGGAGCTCGTCCTCGCCGACGTCGACCCCGCCCGTCTGGCCGAGTCCCGTGCGGCGAACCCCTACCTCGAGGACCGGCGCCCCGGCCTCTACGGGTCCCTCGTCTGACCCTCGGTCCCACCGAGTACCTTCCGCGCAAGGAGTCCCCACCCCATGACGTCCACGGTGCCCAACGCCGCCCAGCACACCGACGGGCAGCAGCCGCCGATCACCATGTTCGGCCCGGACTTCCCCTTCGCGTACGACGACTTCCTCGCCCACCCGGCGGGCCTCGGCCAGATACCGGCGACCGAGCACGGAACCGAGGTGGCGGTCATCGGCGGCGGCCTGTCCGGCATCGTCGCCGCCTACGAGCTGATGAAGATGGGCCTCAAGCCCGTCGTGTACGAGGCCGACCGGATCGGCGGCAGGCTGCGCACCGTCGGCTTCGAAGGCTGCGACCCCTCGCTGACCGCGGAGATGGGCGCCATGCGCTTCCCGCCGTCCTCCACGGCCCTGCAGCACTACATCGACCTGGCCGGACTCGAGACCGCGCCGTTCCCCAACCCGCTCGCCGAGGCGACCCCGTCGACCGTCGTCGACCTGAAGGGCGAGAGCCACTACGCGGAGACGCTCGACGACCTCCCGCAGGTGTACCGCGACGTGGCCGACGCGTGGAACGCCTGCCTGGAAGAGGGCGCCGACTTCTCCGACATGAACCGGGCCATGCGCGAGCGCGACGTGCGGCGCATCCGGGAGATCTGGTCCGCGCTCGTCGAGAGGCTCGACAACCAGACCTTCTACGGCTTCCTCTGCGACTCCGAGGCCTTCAAGTCCTTCCGGCACCGGGAGATCTTCGGGCAGGTCGGCTTCGGTACCGGAGGCTGGGACACCGACTTCCCCAACTCCATCCTGGAGATCCTGCGCGTCGTCTACACGGAGGCCGACGACCACCACCGCGGGATCGTCGGCGGCTCCCAGCAGCTGCCGCTGCGCCTGTGGGAGCGCGAGCCGCAGAAGATCGTGCACTGGCCCTACGGGACGTCCCTGCGATCCCTGCACGAGGGGGGCGAACCGCGCCCCGCCGTGACCCGGCTGCACCGCACCGCAGGGGACCGGATCACGGTCACCGACGCGCAGGGCCACATCCGCACCTACCGGGCGGCGGTCTTCACGGCCCAGTCCTGGATGCTGCTGTCCAAGATCGCCTGCGACGACGCCCTGTTCCCGATCGACCACTGGACGGCTATCGAGCGCACGCACTACATGGAGTCCAGCAAGCTCTTCGTGCCCGTGGACCGGCCGTTCTGGCTGGACAAGGACGAGGAGACCGGCCGTGACGTGATGTCGATGACACTCACCGACCGGATGACCCGCGGGACCTATCTGCTGGACGACGGCCCGGACCGGCCGGCCGTGATCTGCCTGTCGTACACCTGGTGCGACGACAGCCTGAAGTGGCTGCCGCTGTCCGCGAACGAGCGGATGGAGGTGATGCTGAAGTCGCTCGGCGAGATCTACCCGAAGGTCGACATCAGGAAGCACATCATCGGCAACCCGGTGACGGTCTCCTGGGAGAACGAGCCCTACTTCATGGGTGCGTTCAAGGCGAACCTGCCCGGTCACTACCGCTACCAGCGGCGCCTGTTCACGCACTTCATGCAGGACCGGCTGCCCGACGGGAAGCGGGGCATCTTCCTCGCCGGCGACGACATCTCCTGGACGGCCGGCTGGGCGGAGGGCGCGGTGCAGACCGCGCTCAACGCCGTTTGGGGCGTCATGCACCACTTCGGTGGCGGAACCGACCCGTCCAACCCCGGCCCCGGTGACGTGTACGACGAGATCGCGCCGGTGGAGCTGCCGGAGGACTGAGACGCCCCGGCATCGGGCCCACAGGGGCGGGCGGCCGGATCCCGGCCGCCCGCCGGGGTCAGACGCCGGCCGCCCGGGCCGCCGTGTACACCGCCGCGGCCACGTCCTTGAGCTCCTCGGCGTCCCGCGTGGAGGTCTGCAGGTCGATCAGGATCTCGTCCAGGCCGACCGCCGCATGGGCGACCAGGTCCTCCACGATCTGGTCGACGTCGCCCTGGAAGAGAGCGCGGTCCGCGCCGTCGTAGGCCTTGGCGGAGTACGAGGCGTTGACGCGCAGCACCGACTGGAGCGGTGTGACCCGGCCCCGCTCGGCGGCCAGGTCCTGCAGCTCGCGCCACTGCGCGGCGATGCGCTCGGCGCCCACGGAGACCGGGAGCCAGCCGTCGGCCTTGTCGACGAGCCGCCGCAGGGCCCTGCTGTTGCTCGCGGCCAGCAGGATCGGGATCGGCCGGGCGGGCTTGGGTGCGACGGCCACGGACGAGAGCTTCGTCACCGTGCCCTCGTAGGAGACCGGGTCCGCCCCCCATACCGCCCGGCAGACGTCGATCACCTCGTCCAGTGCCTTTCCGCGCTGTTCGAAGGGGCGTACCGCCGCCGCCGCGTACTCGTCCAGGGACCAGCCCGTGCCGAAGCCCGCCACGACCCGGCCGCCGGACGCCGCGTCCAGGGTGGCGAACGCCTTCGCGAGCTGGAAGGGCACGTGCAGGGGGGCCACCAGCACACTCGTCCCGAGCCGGGCGCGGTGGGTGGCGGCCGCGGCCAGGGTGAGCGTCACCAGCGGCTCGGCCACGCCGCGGTAGGACTCGGGCCAGGGCAGTCCCTCGACGCCGTACAGGCCCTGGGAGGAGTCCAGCGGGAACAGGGCCCGCTCGTACACCCACAGACTCTCGTAGCCCATCTCCTCGGCGGTGCGTGCCACGTCGGGCACATCGCGCCCGATGTCGTACTGATTGTTCTGGGGGAGGCCGAGTCCGAGCCGGGTCGCCATACCTGTCGCTCCTTCGCCTTGGATGTGCAGCTTGTTCAACGTACGACCGCGGTGCGGGGGTTGCGCGTGCGACAGGCGAGAACCGGCCGGATCATCCGGGCAGCGGGGTGAGCAGGATCCGGCCGGCGAATCCCACCGCCGCGTCCAGCCGGCCGGCGAACTCGTCCGCCAGGTCGGGAAGTTCCCGCAGCGCCCACAGGGCGCGCCCCGCGGACCAGGCGGCCTCGCGCGCCCGCTCCAGGCTCCAGGCGCCGAGCAGATGGGTGAGGGGGTCGGCGACCTGGAGCAGATCGGGGCCGGGCATCAGGTCCTCGCGGATGCGTTCCTCCAGCGACAGGAGCACGACCCCGACACGATCGAACTCGTCCTCGAGATCACCCGGTTCACAGCCGAGGGTGTGACAGGCGTCGACGAGGGCGAGGGCGAGGTCGTGCCCGATGTGCGCGTTGATGCCGGCGAGCGCGAACTGCACCGGACGCACGCCCGGATGGCGCCGGAACTGGAACAACGGCCGCCAGCAGGCCGGTCGGGGCCCCTCCTCGGCGACGGACAGGTACCGCTCGGCGAACCGGACGTCCAGCGTGCTCGCGGCCCGTGCGTCGGGGAAGTCCCCTGCGTCCAGACGGCGGTCGACCTCCTCGGTGACGGCGAGGTAGACGCGGTTGAAGACCGCGACGCCGTCGTGCTCGGGCCATGACTCGTCGAGCGCGCGCATACGTGAGACGACCGTGTCCACCGAGGTCGTGTACTGCTCCAACCGGACCATGGGGGCAGGGTCGCAGGCCCCGCCCGGTCCAGGGGCCGACGGCCCGCGGGCTTCGCCGGAACGGGGGAACGCGCCGGTGGTCCAGGTGGGGGACGGGGCGTGGGCCGCGCGGCACCCGGGTGCGCCCGCGGACCGGGTCGCGCGCCTCCTGTCACTCCGGCCGGACCGGTGCTCTCCGGCCCGGAGGGTCCGGCCGCGCGCCTGCGCAGCCACGGGTTCCGGGTCCGGGAGCGACTACGAGCCGGCGCGCTCGTCCGAGTCCCGCGTGGTGGCGGCGTCCCGGCGGCCTTCCGCGCCGTCCTCGTCGTACGAGGAGGTTCCCGAGTCCAGCAGCGGCTCCTGCCCCTTGAGGTGGGCGGGGGCCATCGCCCGCAGCGCGTGATAGCCGGTGATGACGACCAGCGTGCCCAGCGCGATACCGCTCAGCGAGAAGCTGTCGCTGAACTTCAGGCTGACGTTGCCGACGCCGATGATGATGCCCGCCGCGGCCGGTACCAGGTTCAGCGGATTGCGCAGGTCCACCTTGGAGTTGATCCAGATCTGCGCACCGAGCAGGCCGATCATTCCGTACAGGATGACGGTGATCCCGCCGAGCACCCCGCCGGGGATCGCGGCCACGACGGCCCCGAACTTGGGGCAGACACCGAAGAGCAGGGCGAAGCCGGCGGCGGCCCAGTAGGCGGCGGTCGAGTAGACGCGGGTGGCCGCCATCACGCCGATGTTCTCGGAGTACGTCGTGTTGGGCGGGCCGCCGACCGCGGTCGAGAGCACGGACGCGACGCCGTCGGCGGAGATGGCCGTGCCCAGCTTGTCGTCCAGCGGGTCGCCCGTCATCTCGCCGACCGCCTTGACATGTCCCGCGTTCTCGGCGACCAGGGCGATCACCACGGGCAGGGCGACCAGCACCGCGGACCACTGGAAGGACGGTCCGTGGAAATGGGGCAGGCCGATCCAGTCCGCCCTGCCGACGCCCGACAGGTCGAGGCGCCAGTGGTCGGTGAGCTTCCCGCCCGCGTCCACCGAGTGGATCTTCCCGAAGACCCGGTCGCACACCCACGAGAGGCCGTAGCCGAAGACCAGCCCGAGGAAGATCGCGATCCGGGACCAGAAACCGCGCAGGCACACCACGGCCAGCCCGGTGAACAGCATGACCAGCAGCGCGGTCCACTGGTCCTGCGGCCAGTACGTCGAGGCGGTCACCGGGGCGAGGTTGAACCCGATCAGCATGACGACCGCGCCGGTCACGATCGGCGGCATCGTGGCATGGATGATCCGCGCCCCGAACCGCTGGACCGCGAGGCCCACGAGGAACAGCACCGCGCCGACGACCAGCACCGCGCCGGTGACGGTCGCGCTGGTGCCGCCCTGTGCCCTGATCACGGCGGCGACGCCCACGAAGGAGAGCGAGCAGCCGAGGTAGCTGGGCACCCGTCCGCGGGTCGCCAGCAGGAAGATGACGGTCGCGACGCCGGACATCATGATCGCGAGGTTGGGGTCGAGGCCCATGAGCACGGGCGCCACAAAACTCGCCCCGAACATCGCCACGACGTGCTGCGCACCGAGCCCGATCGTGCGGGGCCAGGAGAGCCGTTCGTCGGGACGGACGACCGCTCCGAGCGCGGGCGTGTGCCCGTCTCCGTGCAGCTTCCAGCGCACGCCGAGATCCATGGTGAAGCTTCTCTTTCTCTGTACGTGAAGAATTGTCCGAACCATTGTCAGGGTCATCAGGCGGTCCTACGCTCACACGGTCCCACTCATGAACTGCGTTCACATTTATGATCGGATCCTTGATGAGTGCACGCCCCCGCCTGGCCGTTCTGCTTGCCGCCGTGACCGCCTTCGCGGCCGTTCTCGTGCCCGGCGCATCGGCCCACACGGCACCGAAGGTCCCCAGAACCGCCGTCCTCGACGGCACCCGGTTGCAGCAGACCAGGATCCGGCTGGACCACGGAGACCCCCGGCTGCGCGCGGCTCTCGGGGATCTGACCGCACGCGCCGACGCCTGGCTCGACCAGGGTCCCTGGACGGTCGTCGACAAGCCCAGGCCCGCACCCGGCGGAGACGTGCACGACTACCTCAGCCAGGCCCCGTACTGGTGGCCCACGCAGCCGAGGACGGCCGACAACCCCTGGGGGTGCCCCTACGAGCAGCGCGACGGACAGCGCAACCCCGAGGTCGACACGGGGACCGACCGCCAGGACGTGGAGAAGGTCTTCGACTCCACCTACGACCTCGCGCTGGCCTGGTACTACACGGGCAGGAAGCAGTACGCGCAGAAGGCGGCCCAGGTGCTGCGCACATGGTTCCTGGATCCGGCGACCAGGATGAACCCCGAGCTGGACCACGGGCAGTTCATCCCGTGCAGGTACGACGGGAGGGCCATCGGGATCATCGACTTCTCCCAGTCGTACACCGGCGTCCTGGACGCGATCGCCGTCCTGAACACCGGCGCCCCCGGCTGGTCCGAGGCCGACCGCTCGGGGATGCACGACTGGAACGTCGCCTTCCGTACCTGGCTGACCGACGGGTCGTTCGGCAAGGAGGAAGGTGCCGCCGAGAACAACCACGGCACCTTCTACGACATGCAGCTCGCCGCCCTGGCGTACGCGACCGGCGACGAGGCGCTCGCCCGGCGGACGGTGCTCGACGCACGCGCCAGGCGCATCGACCCGCAGATCGCAGCCGACGGCAGCCAGCCGCAGGAGCTCGCCCGGACACGCAGCTGGCACTACTCGACCTTCGACCTGGTGGCGTACACGCGGCTCGCGGCCATCGGACGGCACGTCGGCGTGGACCTGTGGTCCTACCGGGGACCGGAGGGCCAGAGCCTGGTCAAGGCGGTCGACTTCCTGCTGCCGGCGTCGACGGGTGCCGCGGCCTGGCCCTACCCCGAGCTGGAGTTCCACCGGTACGCGGCGAGCGATGTCGTGCACGCGGCGGCGGACGCCGGCGACGCACGCGCCCGGAAGGCTGTGCGGCTGCTGGAGGCGCCTCCCGGCGGTGACCTGTGGGCGCTGCGGCCCGCCGCCGAGCAGCTGGACTCGATCGCGGGCTGACCCGCGGGCCGGGCATCCTGAGCGAGCGCTTACCATGGCCCTGAACAGCGCCGCGGTGTCGCGAGCGCCTCATCAGGCCACATCGAGGAGCCCCGCCCGTGACCGCCGAAGCCCAGGCCGCGCCCGTCCAGTCGTACGGACGGCTGATCCCCGTCGTCGTCCACTTCGACGACCTCGACGCGCTCGGCCTGCTGCACAACGCCCGCTATCCCGTCATGGTCGAACGCGCCTGGACCGTCCTGTGGCACGAGCAGGGCTTCGGCTTCGAGGGCGACTGGGAGGCGGCGGGGGATTTCTGCAACGCCGTCAAGGAGCTGCGGATCACCTACGAGGCCCCGGTGAGCAAGCCGGGCGCGTACGCCGTGCACCTGTGGCTCGAGCGACTCGGGAACACCGGCCTCACCTACGGGTTCCGGTTCTGCTCGGCCGACGGAGCGGTGACGTACGCGCACGGCACCCGGGTCCTGGTCCGGCTCGACGCGGCGACCCTGCGCCCCACCTCGTGGAGCGAGCGGTTCAGGGCCTTGGGTCGGGAACTGATGCGCTCGGCGGACTGACCTTCGGCCGCTCCCGGTCGCCCGCGCGGAGCACCCCCGCGAACAGGGCGAGCCCGCAGGCAAGCACGGTGACCAGCCCGAACGAGACCACGAGGCTGGTCGCCTGGGCCAGTCCGCCGATCGCACTCGGCGCGACGAGCCCCGAGGTGTACGTGATCGTCGCGACACCGGCGATGGCCTGGCTGGGGTTCGGACCGCTGCGGCCGGCCGCAGCGAAGCACAGCGGCACGACGACGGCGATGCCGAGGCCCATCAGTGCGAAGCCGGTCATCGCCACGACCGGATCACCGGCACCGACGATCAGCAGTCCGCCGAGGACGGCCAGGACGCCGCCGGCCCGTACGGTGCGTACCGAACCGAACCGGTCCACCACCTTGTCGCCCGCGATCCGGGCGACGGCCATGGTGAGCGTGAAGCCCGTGGTGCACGCGGCCGCGAGTCCCGCCGAGGTCTCCAGTTCCTGCCGCAGATACACGGCGGACCAGTCCAGGCTCGCGCCCTCCGCGAACACCGCGCAGAACCCGATCGCGCCGATCAGCAGCGCCGACTTCGGCGGCAGGGCGAACCGGGGCGGCGGCTCCTCGTCCTCGGCGGGCTGGAGGTCGAGCACCCAGGTGCAGGCGGCCAGCCCCAGCACGGTCAGGACCGCGGCCGCCAGGGTGTGGTGCAGTCGGGCGTCCGAGCCGAGGTGCGCGGCGAGCGTGCCGGCGGCCGAGCCGATCAGTGCGCCGGCACTCCACATGCCGTGCAGACCGGACATGATCGACCGTCCGAGCCGGTCCTCGACCTCCACACCGAGGGCGTTCATCGCGACGTCCGCCATGCCCGCCGAGGCGCCGTAGACGAACAGGGCCGGGCAGAGCGTGAGGAGGTTGGGCGCGAGGGACGGCAGAACCAGGGAGAGCGTCCACAGGGCGATCAGACCGCGCAGGGCGTTGCGGGCGCCGAACCGATGGCTGATGCTGCCGGCGAGCGGCATCGCCACGGACGCGCCGAGCGCGGGGAACGCGAGCGCCAGTCCGAGTTGCCCCGCGCTGACCGACGCGTGGTCCTGGATCCACGGCACACGGGTCGCGAACGAGCCGGTGACGGCACCGTGCACGGCGAAGACCGCCGCCACGGCGTACCGCGCCCGTTTCACGTCACGTACTGAGTAGACCCTCTCCACCGCGCCCATTCTCGCCCCTCCCCGGGTGTGTCCGCCTGGCTGCGTGCCGTAAACTATCAGGAACCCTGCCTGATAGATAGGAGGGAGGGGGCCGGTGACCGGCCCCGCCGATCTGGGAGGATCCCGGCATGCCTGCATCTCCTAGCACCGCCCGGGCCATCAACGACCGGCTGGCCCTGCGGCTGCTGCAGGAGGAAGGCCCCCTGACCGCAGGGCAGTTGAAACAGCTCACCGGACTGTCCCGGCCCACGGTCGCCGACCTCGTGGAGCGGCTCACCGAGGCCGGGCTGGTCGCGGTGGTGGGGGAGTCGGGCGAACAGCGGCGCGGTCCGAACGCCCGGCTGTACGGGATCGTCGCCGACCGCGCCCGCCTCGCGGCCCTCGACGTGCGCACCGAGGGCGTCGCCGTCCTCGTCGCGGATCTGCTCGGCGGGGTGCTCGCCGAGGCGTCGGTGCCGATCGGCGGCGACATGGGGACGGGCCCCGCGGTCGAGCAGGCCGTGGCGCTGGTGGAGCGCACGGCGAAGGAGGCGGGTGCCGCGCCGCTCCACACGGTCGGGATCGGAGCACCTGGCCTGATCGACCCCGCCACCGGCGAACTCCGTGACTCCAGCGGCCTGCCGGAATGGCACCGCCGGCTGGTCACCGCGCTCCACGACCGGCTGCCCGCGCGCGTGATCGTGGAGAACGAGACCAACCTCGCCGCCCTGGCCGAGCAGCGCGAGGGCGCGGCGCGCGACCGGGACACCTTTGTGCTGCTGTGGCTGGGACTCGGCACGGGCGCGGCCGTGGTCCTGGACGGAGCGCTGCGCCGCGGCGCCTCCGGCGGCACCGGCGAGATCGGCTTCCTGCCGGTCCCCGGCACCAGGACGCTGCCGTCCGCGACGGACTGCGATGGCGGCTTCCACTCCCTGGCGGGGTCGGCGGCCATCACCCGACTGGCCGGGGAGCACGGGTTGTTCACCGTGGACACGGGGGCTGAGCCGCAGGCGGCGGTGCTCGTGCGGCGGGCCGTGGAGGCGGTCGCCCGGGGCGGGGCGACGGCCGGAGCCGCCGCCGCGCCGCCGACGTCGGAGGCGGGACCCGAGCAGGCGGGGCGCTTCCTCGACGCCCTCGCCGACCGGCTCGCGATCGGCGCCGCCTCCCTCGCCGCCATCCTCGATCCCGGGTGCGTGGTGCTCGGCGGCGAGGTCGGACAGGCGGGCGGGGCCGTGCTCGCCGGCCTTGTCGAGGCGCGGCTCGCACGCATGTCACCACTGGTCACCGAGGTGCGCGCAGGCGTCCTCGGAGGGGGCGCCGTACTGCGCGGTGCGCTGCTGACCGCGCGGGACGGCGCACAGGACGAACTCTTCGCGCCCCCGGAGAGATAGCGGGCGCCTCCGTGCGGTCAGCCGCGTCCGGCGCCTTCGAACCGCTGCGCGAGGTGCTGCTCGAACGTCGCCATCCCCACCGCCCGTTCGGGGGTGAGATGGCCGCCCGCGCGGAATGCGCGGTAGGTCCTGCCCGCCAGCGGCACGTTCACCACCGCTCGCCGCCGGCCCGTCGCCTTCAGATACGACCGGGCCAGTGACGCCAACGTCCGCACCTCGGGGCCACCCATGTCCGCGACCCTGCCCGCGGGTGCGCCCTGCGCCAGTTCGGCCAGCCGGTCCGCGACCTCCGCGGCCGCGACGGGCTGATCCGCGACGCCCGCCGGGAGCAGCACGACCGGCAACTTGGACAGAACGGCGAACAGTTGCACGGGCAGGTCGTGGAACTGCGTCGCGCGCAGCACGGTCCAGCCGAGCCCCGACTCCTCGGTCAGCCGCTCCACGGCCCGCTTCGTCCGGTAGTAGCCGAGCGGCACACGGTCGACGCCGACGATCGAGATGTAGATCAGATGGGCCACGCCCGCCCGGCGCGCGGCCGCGATCAGGTTGCGGGCCGCCTTCTCGTCACCGCCGCGCGGCGAGGTCGCGCAGTGCACGATCGTGTCCACGCCGCAGACCGCCGAGTCCAGGCCGGTGCCGCCCCGGATCAGATCGACGGCGTACTGCGGTGCGTGCCGGGACAGGGCGCGCACCTCGTGTCCGGCGTCCCGCAGTCGGTCGGTGACGAGCCGGCCGAGCGTTCCGGTCGCTCCGGTCACCAGGATCGTGGTCAATCTCCTCAGTCCCTTCGGACGGGCGGCGTTCCCCTGCGGAACGTCCGTCTCCCGTCATGACCGCTCGGGCTGCGCGGAAAGTGACACGGCGCGGACGCGGCCGCGCCGCCGGGCGACGCACCGGGGCCCGGCCCGTCCGCGCAACCTGTCGGGGGCCGTGCCCGCGAGGGCCACGGCCCCGGCGTCGGGACCATGGATGAGGCCCGGCGGCGGGGCAAGGGCCTCCGTCACCGCCGCCGGACCGCTCGTGGACGGCGCACAGCGCCGGGATCGCCGACCCTAGGAGGACCGGACCAGACCGGTCAATAGGTATGGACCAATTGCCAACTGCCCTCGCCTCACCAGGCGTTGTCCCGCCGGGTGATGGGTTCGGGCGCCGCATGGCGGGCCGGGAAGTCCGATATGTGAATCTGTGAGCCACCACACAGCGGTTCACCCGCTTGGCGCTCGACCCGGCGTGGCACACTGTTTGCTGTACCAGAAGCAGCGCACTCCGGGGTCGGTGAAAGTCCGAACCGGCGGTTATAGTCCGCGACCCGGTCGCTTCCAGCGGCCGGTTGACCAGGTGGAATTCCTGGACCGACGGTTAAAGTCCGGATGGGAGGCAGTGCGCGGCGGGCGGGCATTCGTGCGCGCCGCCGTATTCGGGTCGCCCTGAGGGGCGAACTCCGTGCGGCGTCGTCCCGGTGATCCCGACCGCGGTCCGCTGTCGTCCTCGACAGTCCCCGGAGTCCGTGCCCGAACGTGGCAGGAGGACCCGGGAAGTGTTCACCGGAATCGTCGAAGAGCTGGGTGAGGTCACCGCCGTCGAGAATCTCGGCGACTCCTCCCGCTTCCGTCTCCGTGGACCCGTCGTCACCGAAGGTGCGCAGCACGGTGACTCCATCGCGGTCAACGGCGTCTGTCTCACCGTGGTGGAACACGAGGGCGACGAGTTCACCGCCGACGTCATGGCGGAGACCCTCGGCCGCTCCAGCCTCGGCGCCCTCGCGGTCGGCTCCCGCGTGAACCTCGAACGCCCCACCGCCGTCGGTGCACGGCTGGGCGGGCACATCGTGCAGGGACACGTCGACGGCACCGGCACGGTCCTCGAGCGCAAGCCCTCCGAGAACTGGGAGCTCGTCACCGTCTCGCTCCCGGCGGAGCTCGCCCGCTATGTGGTCGAGAAGGGCTCCATCACCGTGGACGGCATCAGCCTCACCGTCGTGGAGGTCGGCGCCGACCGCTTCACCGTCAGCCTCATCCCGACGACCCTCGCCCTGACCACGCTCGGCATCAAGCAGCCCGGCGATCCGGTCAACCTCGAGGTCGACGTCATCGCCAAGTACGTGGAGCGCCTGCTGGCCGGGCAGGGGGCCTCCGAGTGAACTGGCTCAACTCGGAGGCGTTCACGCTCTTCGGCCAGCACATCAAGTGGTCGGACATGACCGGCAACGTCATCGGTCTGATCGGCCTCGCCTTCGGCTGGCGCCGCTCCCTGTGGAGTTGGCCGGTGCAGTTCCTGTCCGGTCTCGTCCTCTTCGCCGCCTTCGCGACGGCCCACCTCTCCGGCAGCGCCGGAAAGCAGGTCGTCGTCATGGTCGTCGCCGTCTACGGCTGGTGGCAGTGGAACCGCGGCAGGGGGCAGGCGGACGACGGCCACATCGCGGTGCGGTTCGCCACCTGGCGCGAGCGTGGGATCCTGGTCGGCGCCGCCGCCGTCGGCACGCTCGCGGTGGCCGGCCTGTTCACCGCGTACCCGTCGTTGTCGTGGGACCCGTGGCCGGACGCCTACATCTTCGTCGGCACGATCGTCGCCATGTACGCCCAGGCGCGCGGCATGGTCGAGTTCTGGCTCGCCTGGCTGCTCGTGGACGCCGTCGGTGTCCCGCTCAACTTCGCCAACGGCTTCGCATTCTCCGGTTTCGTCTACGTCATCTACGGCGCGCTCGTCCTGTGGGGCCTGCGCGACTGGTGGCTGCGCTCCCGCAGGTCGGGGCAGCCCCTCCTGGAAGGAGCCGCGGCATGAGCACCGCGCCGATCCTGTACAGCACGGACAACGTCGAGGACTTCGCGCTCGATCCGATCGAGCAGGCCATCGCCGACATCGCGGCCGGCCGGCCGGTCGTGGTCGTCGACGACGAGGACCGGGAGAACGAGGGTGACCTGGTCATCGCCGCCGAGAAGGTAACGCCCGAGATCGTCGCCTTCATGATGAGCGAGTGCCGCGGTCTGATCTGCGCGCCCATGGAGGGCGAGGAACTCGACCGCCTCGAGCTCCCGCAGATGGTCGACAACAACACCGAGTCGATGCGCACCGCGTTCACCGTGTCCGTCGACGCTGGCGGTGCCCACGGGGTGACCACCGGCATCTCCGCGTCCGACCGGGCCACCACGCTGCGCCTGCTCGCCGGCGGAGAGGCGGGACCCGGCGACTTCGTCCGTCCGGGCCACATCTTCCCGCTGCGGGCCAGGCCCGGCGGTGTGCTCGTCCGCAACGGCCACACCGAGGCCGCCGTCGACCTCGCCCGGCTCGCGGGGCTGCGGCCCGCCGGTGCGATCGTGGAGATCGCCGGCGAGGACGGCCACATGCTGCGGCTGCCGGAGCTCGTCCCGTTCGCCCGCAAGCACGGGCTGACGATCGTCTCCATCGAGGACCTGGTCGCCTACCGGCGCTCGCCCAAACTCTCGGCCCCTCTCGGGGCGGAGGACCCCGGGGCACAGGACGCGGCCCCGTCCGAGCCCGCCGTCCGCCGTGAGGCCGAGGTTCACCTGCCCACCCGCTTCGGCGAGTTCACCGCCTACGGCTACCGGTCGCCCGCGGACGGCGTGGAGCACATCGCCCTCGTCCGCGGCGAGATCGGCGACGGCGAGGACGTCCTGGTCCGCGTGCACTCCGAATGCCTCACCGGAGACGTGTTCCACTCTCTACGCTGCGACTGCGGCCCCCAGCTGGAGGCCTCCCTGGAGCGCATCCAGGCGGAAGGCAGGGGAGTGGTGGTCTATCTGCGCGGTCACGAGGGGCGCGGCATCGGGCTGATGTCCAAGCTGCGCGCGTACGAACTCCAGGAGCGCGGTCGCGACACCCTGGACGCCAACCTCGAGCTGGGCCTTCCCGCGGACGCCCGCGACTACGCCGCCGGCGCCAGGATCCTGGCCGACCTCGGCGTGCGCAGCGTGCGCCTGATGACGAACAACCCCGACAAGACCGAGGCCCTGCTCCGGCACGGCCTCGGGGTCACCCGGCGTGAGCCGATGCCCGTGCAGGCGGGCGAGTACAACATCCGCTACCTGCGCACCAAGCGGGACCGGATGGGGCACGACCTGCCCTGGCTGGACACGAACGCCGTGTCCGCCTGCGGCAACCAGTAAGAGAGCACTGAGGAGAGACGTGAGCGGCAAGGGTGCACCGGTACTGTCCGTACGCAATGCGAGCGATCTGCGGGTCGCCGTCATCGCGGCACAGTGGCACGACAAGGTGATGGACGGACTGGTGGACGGCGCACTGCGCGCCCTGCACGAGTTGGGGATCGACGAGCCGACCCTGTTGCGGGTCCCGGGCAGCTTCGAGCTCCCGGTGGCCGCCAAGGTGCTCGCCGGCCGCGGCTACGACGCGATCGTGGCCCTCGGGGTGGTGATCCGCGGTGGCACCCCCCACTTCGACTATGTGTGCCAGGGGGTCACCCAGGGCCTGACCCAGGTCTCCATCGAGACCGGTGTCCCCGTCGGCTTCGGTGTCCTCACCTGTGACACCGAGGAACAGGCGCTGGACCGTGCGGGCCTGGAGGGCTCCAACGAGGACAAGGGGCACGAGGCCGTGACGGCGGCGGTGGCGACGGCCGCCACGCTGCGCTCGGTATCCGAACCCTGGCACTGAGACACGGTCCGGAGCGCGTAGGGTGAGGACCACCATGTCCAAGAAGACGTTCGAGGAGCTCTTCACCGAGCTCCAGCACAAGGCCGCCCACGGCGATCCCGCCAGCTCCCGCACCGCCGAACTGGTCGGCAAGGGCGTCCATGCCATCGGCAAGAAGGTCGTCGAGGAGGCCGCCGAGGTCTGGATGGCCGCCGAGTACGAGGGCAAGGAGGCGGCCGCCGAGGAGATCTCCCAGCTGCTGTACCACGTCCAGGTGATGATGGTGGCCCGTGGGATCTCCCTGGACGACGTGTACGCCCACCTCTGAGCCGTATACCGAACATCTGCACACCCCACGCACGAACGAAGGAAGCCGACCTCATGCTGCGCATCGCCGTCCCGAACAAGGGTTCCCTGTCCGGCCCTGCGGCGGACATGCTGCATGAGGCCGGCTACCAGCAGCGCAGGGAGTCGAAGGAGCTCCGGATCGTCGACCCGGAGAACGAGGTGGAGTTCTTCTACCTCCGCCCCCGCGACATCGCGATCTACGTCTCCTCCGGCCGGCTCGACATCGGCATCACCGGCCGCGACCTGCTCATCGACTCGGGCGCCAACGCCGAGGAGATCCTGCCGCTCGGCTTCGCCCGCTCCACCTTCCGCTTCGCCACCAAGCCCGGCACGGCCGGCGGCGTAGAGGACCTCGCGGGCAGGACGGTCGCCACCTCCTACGAGGGGATCGTCGCCAAGCACCTCGCCGACAAGGGCGTCGACGCCTCCGTCGTCCACCTGGACGGCGCCGTCGAGACCGCCATCGAGCTCGGCGTCGCCGAGGTCATCGCGGACGTGGTCGAGACCGGCACCTCGCTGCGCAACGCGGGTCTCGAGGTCATCGGCGAGCCGATCATGAAGTCCGAGGCGATCGTCGTCCGCCGGACCGGCGCCGACGTCGAGGAGCCGAAGGTCCAGCAGTTCCTGCGCCGTCTGCAGGGCGTCCTGGTGGCCCGGACGTACGTGATGATGGACTACGACTGCCGCGTCGAGCAGCTCGAGAAGGCCGTCGCGCTCACCCCGGGCCTGGAGTCGCCGACCGTCTCGCCGCTGCACAACGAGGGCTGGGTCGCCGTGCGGGCCATGGTCCCGTCCAAGGAGGCGCAGCGGATCATGGACGATCTCTACGCCATCGGGGCCCGTGCCATCCTGACCACGGCCATCCACGCCTGCCGCCTCTGAGGAACCGTACGACGATGCCGGACCTTCCCACCCTTCCCGTGACCTTCCGGCCGGGGCACACCCGGGCCGTGCTGCTGAGCGCAGGCGTGGCGATCTTCGTGGTCATCACCGCGGTCGCCATGCTCCTGGAGCAGCTCAGCCCCGGGGAACGCCTCAGTTTCATCCTGACGGCGGTCCTCCTGTTCGGGGTTCTGCTCCTGCTCGCCCGGCCCAAGGTCGTAGCGGACGAGTCCGGCGTCACCGTCGTCAACATCGCCAGCAGCCGCCATCTGCACTGGGCCGAGATCGTGCAGGTCAACCTGCGTCCGGGCGACCCCTGGGTGTTCCTCAACCTGAGCGACGGCACCAGCCTGCCCGCCCTCGGCATCCAGCCGGGCATCGCCAAGGAGCGCGCGATCGCGGACGCGCGTACGCTCCGCGCGCTCGCCGAGGCCCGTTCCGCAGACGATCCCGGACGACATCACAGCTGACTCGGGCCGTCCGCCCTGCCGCACCGGCCGGAGTCTTGACTAATCTGGTGACAGAGGCGCCCCGAGGCGCCTCCGCCCCTGAGGCTCCGCCCGGTGCTCAGGGGTTCCTGCTACCCGAGGAGTGACTCCCTCCGGCGATGGACGGATCGTCCTGTAGTACCTGCGCCGCCCCCTGCCGACATAGCGCGGACCGTGTCCGCGTGAACGCGGAGGCGGCGGCATCATGAGCATCCCCTTGCTGCTCCTAGGAGCGGCGTTTGTGCTGATCCTGGCCAACGGATTCTTCGTCGCGGCCGAGTTCGGTCTCGTGACGGTCGAGCGGCCCGACGCCGAGAAGGCCGCGGCCGAGGGCGACCGAAGGGCCCGCACGGTCGTCGAGTCGCTCAGGGAGCTGTCCTTCCAGCTCTCCGGCACCCAGCTCGGCATCACCATCACCTCACTCGTGGTCGGCATGCTGGCCGAGCCCGCGCTGGCGGAACTGCTGCGCGGCCCGTTCACCATGCTCGGCATCCCCGAGGGCGCCGTCTCCGGCGTCGCCGTGGTGGTGGGCATGCTGCTGGCCTCGGCCGTGCAGATGGTCATCGGCGAACTCGTGCCCAAGAACTGGGCCGTGTCCCGGCCGCTCCAGGTCGCCCGTTTCGTGGCCGGCCCGCAGCACCACTTCTCGCGGCTGTTCCGGCCGGTGATCGCGGCCCTCAACGCGGTCGCCAACCGGCTGGTACGCGCCCTGGGCGTCGAGCCCGCCGAGGAGCTGGCCTCCGCCCGCACCCCCGACGAGCTCGTCTCCCTGGCCCGGCACTCGGCTCAGGCCGGTGCCCTGGAACAGGACACCGCGGATCTGTTCGTACGGACGCTGTCCCTGGGCGAGCTGACCGCGCAGCATGTGATGACCCCCCGGGTGAAGGTGAGTGCGCTGCAGTCGTCCGCCACCGCGGAGGACGTGGTCAATCTCACCCGTGCCACCGGTCTGTCCCGCTTCCCCGTCTACCGGGAGAAGATCGACGAGATCGTCGGCATGGTGCATCTGAAGGACGCCCTCGCGGTGCCCTCGCACGAGCGGCTGCGTACGCTCGTCACCCGGATCGCCCAAGCGCCCCTGCTCGTTCCGGAGACGCTGCCCGTGCAGCCCCTCCTCGAGCGGCTGCGCAGCGAGCAGCCCATCGCCGTCGTCGTCGACGAGTACGGCGGCACGGCGGGCGTGGTCACCCTCGAGGACATCGTCGAGGAGCTCGTCGGCGAGGTGCGTGACGAGCACGACGGGCTCGACCTGCCCGAACTCGCCGTCGCGCCGTCGGAGGACGGGCGCCCCGCCTGGGACGCGGACGGAAGCTGCCGGGTCGACATCCTGCAGCGCATAGGCCTCGACGTACCGGAGGGTCCGTACGAGACGGTGGCCGGACTGGTCGCCGATCTGCTCGGCCGGATCCCCGCCCCCGGTGACCGGGCCGAGCTGCCGGGCTGGCGGCTCACGGTGCGCCAGGTGGGGCACTACCGCGCGGAGCGGGTCAGGCTCGTGAAGCTCGCTGACAGTCCCGTGCCGGTCGCGGAGGCGGTGCGATGAGCGTGCTGCAACTCGTGTTCGCCGCACTGCTGGTGCTGGCGAACGGGTTCTTCGTGGGCGCCGAGTTCGCGCTCGTCTCGGTGCGGCGCAGCCAGATCGAGCCGCTCGGGACCGCACGGGCCCGGCAGGTGCTGTACGGGCTCGAGCGGCTGCCGCAGATGATGGCCGCCGCCCAGTTCGGCATCACCCTGTGCTCGCTGACACTGGGCGCCGTAGCCGAACCGACGGTGGCACATCTGCTCGAGCCTGTGTTCGAAGCGGTGCACATTCCCGACGGGATGGTGCATCCGCTCGGCTATGTGGTCGCACTCGGGGCCGTCGTCTTCTTCCACCTGGTGATCGGCGAGATGGTGCCGAAGAACCTGGCGATGGCGGCACCGGAGAAGGCCGCGCTGTGGCTGAGTCCGGGGCTTGTGGCCTTCGCGCGGCTGTGCCGTCCGGTGACGGTCGCGCTGAGCGCCTGCGCCAAGCTGATCCTCAAGCTGTTCCGGGTGGACGCGAAGGACGAGGTCGAGGCGGTCTTCACCAGTGAGCAGCTCAACCAGCTGGTCGAGGACTCGGGCCAGGCGGGACTGCTCGATCCCGAGGAGCAGGAACGGCTGGAGGACGCGCTGGAGCTGGGCTCGCGCCCGGTGACGGACGTGCTCCTGGACCCGGCGTCCCTGGTGACCGTGGAGCCCACGGTCACCCCCGGCGAGGTGGTGGCCCTGACCGCGCGCACGGGCTACTCGCGCTTCCCCGTGGTCGCGGCCAACGGCGCCGTCATGGGCTATCTGCACGTGAAGGACGTCCTCGATCTGGAGGAGTCCGAGCGGGCGGTACCCCAGCAGCTCTGGCGCCCGATGACCACGCTCGCGGCGGAGCTGCCCCTGGACGACGCCCTCACGGTGATGCGCCGGGCCGCCACGCACCTGGCCCAGGTGGCCGACGGCTCCGGCCGGGTGCTGGGCCTGGTCGCCCTGGAGGACGTCCTGGAGCTGCTGGTGGGCGAGGTCAGGGACCCCGCGCATCGCGAGGCTCCGCCGCAGCCGCGGATGGCCGAACCTGAGCAGTGGGAGGCGGTGGCGAGCTGATCGCGGTTCACCCGCGCCCCGACCGGGGCGCGGGTGACGTGTCCCCGCGCACTTCCGCGGGGCACCACCCCGTCCCGCGGTCGCCGTGTCCGCGCGGTCCTGCGGCGCTCCTCACAACCCCGGTGGATCCTGGGGACCGCGGCCCGACAGGACCTCTCCGTACGCCTGCATGAGATCGGGCAGCCGCAGCGTCGACAGATCGTCCCGGGACGGGATCCCGGGGTACCCGCTCAGTCGCAGATCCCGGTACGCGCAGCTCTTCTCGTACAGCGTCCGCAGGAACCGGCCGTTGCCGAGTTCGTCGATCCAGCCCTGGTCCACGACGTGACCGGCGATCGAGCGGAGCTCGTCCAGTGCCTCCTCGTCCCACATGTCGCCGTTCTCCGCGGCGAGGACCTCGCCGATCGCGGTGAGTTCCAGCGGGCGGTACGAGGGGAAGTCGACCCGGGTGGTGAAGCGGGAGGACAGACCGGGGTTGGCGGCGAGCAGACGGTCCATGCCCTCGGGGTAGCCGGCGAGGATCACCACCAGGTGGTCGCGGTTGTCCTCGGCGCGCTTCAGGAGCACCTGCAGCGCCTCGTCCCCGTATGCGTCGCCCTTGCCGTAGCCCGAGTTGGACAGGGAGTACGCCTCGTCGACGAACAGCACTCCGCCGATCGCCGAGTCGATCAGTTCGTTCGCCTTCACCGCGGTCTGGCCCAGGTACTCGCCGACCAGGTCGGCACGTTGTGCCTCCACCAGATGGTCGCCGCCGAGCAGGCCGAGGGCGTAGAAGACCCGGCCGAGGATCCGCGCCACCGTCGTCTTGCCCGTACCCGAGGGACCGGAGAAGACGAAGTGCCGTTTGGGCGGCTGCACGGGCAATCCCTGGCCGGCCCGCAACCGGGCCATGTTCAGTTGCGCGGACAGCGCCTTGACCTGCCGCTTCACCGGCTCGAGGCCCACCATGCGCTCCAGCTCGGCGAGTGCCTCCTCGAGCAGGGCCGGATCCGTCGGTCCGGCCGGCAGCGGCGGCGAGGGCATGCCGGCCTTCTCGCGCACCAGGTCGCCCTGGGCCGGCAGGCCGCCGGTCGGCGGTTCGGGGTCCGAGAGCTTCACGTCCCGGCCCTCGGCGCCGAACAGCGGATCGAGGCCGTCCGGCCCCTCCAGCACATCGCCCCCGGCGCTGAACGCAAGCGCGGTCAGGTCGGTCGACTCGTCGTAGCCGTCGCCCTCCGCGATCGCCGCGAGCCGCGCGGAGGTGTCCATGAAGGCCGGGTCCACCCGGTGCACCGCCCGGTACAGGGGCAGGGCGGCGGCGGAACGTCCCGTGCCCTCGTGTGCGCGGGCCAGCCAGTAGCGCAGCTCCTTGCGCTGCGGCTGCTCGCTGCGGCAGCGCATCAGGGAGGCGGAGAGCAGCGGCTCGGCCTGCCCGAACATCTCGAGGCGCACCCGGGCCATCCCCCCGAACAGACCGGCCTCGATGCCGAGCATGGGGTCGTCGATCAGTGGATCGGTGTGCCGGACCAACTGCTCCCAGTCCTTGACCAGGTAGGCCCGGCAGGCGTGCAGGAATCGGACCTGCGGGTCGGCGTCCACGGGCGGCAGCCCGGCGAGGGCCCGGTCCAGTTCGGGCACATGGCGGCCGTCCAGCCAGTGCGAGGCGTGCGCGAGCAGCAGGTCGCGCGGGTTCTCCAGCACCGGTTGCACCCACCAGCCCAGCCAGTACCAGGAGTTGAGCGTGCGCCGGTGGCGTGAGCGCTGCTCCCCGAATCGGTCGCGATGCCGGAACATGCGCAGCAGCGCGGTCGTCGTGTCGACGCGGAGCGCGTGCAGTCCGAGCCAGCCGTCGGCCATCCCGGGATCCATGCGGACCGCAGCGCGGAACTCCTCCTCCGCCTGTGGATAGGCGCCCATGGTGTAGGCGTCGACACCTCGCAGCCAGGCGAGGTCGGCCGGCGCCTCGGGGCCCCGCGAGCCGAAGTCCATCAAGTCCCCCACAAACCGTGCCCCCGTTGGTTCACCGCCGGGCCTGTGCCCGTCGGCCGCATTGCTCGAACCGCTGTGCCGCGGACCGGAGTTGCAACTTTGCGCACTGTCCGACGGTGGCACCGAGAGGCATCGTACCTGCGGGGGAGCGGCGTACCGAAGGGTGCCGCACGAGCCGTTCGATGAGGTGGGAGCAGACGGGGCGCACACCACGCGGTGACCGAGGGTGAGCGAATCACGGCTCCCGGCGCCCGGGGCAACGCCTCCAGGGCAGAACGAAGCCCCCGATCACGGGGGAACAACCGGGGGCTTCGCGTCTTGCGGGCGGCTGTGAAAGCCGCACATTGAGAACGTAAGTCCTGTACGGCTCCCGGGTCAAGCCGCCCCGAAGCACTCAAGGAAGTTCTCCCACAAGGGTCTTCACGGGGTCAGCGCACTGCCGATGGTCCATCACTGTGGGTGAGGGACTGGTCCGTACCATGCCCTCTCTGGGGTCCCGGAAGTACCTTGTATCCCTTATCTCCCTGCCGCACCAGGAGGTCGGCGAAGGGGCGCGACGGGTCCCGCGCGAAGTGCTGCCGCTCCGCCTCGACCCATTCCGTCCAGAACGCCTTCTGCTCGGCGCCGTCCCGCGCCCGTCCCCGGGCCCAGGCCTCCTCGTGGGGCAGTTCCATCCACAGCAACCGCGCCAGCCGGGGGCGCAGGGCCCGGCGGCCGGCACCGACTCCCTCGATCAGGACCACCGGAGCGGGCGGCAGGGTCCGCGTCGGGCCGAACCGCCGAGCGCCCCAGTCGTAGGGGCGGTAGTGCGCCGTCTCCCCGCGGCCGAGCGGTTCGATCACGTCGCGCAGCAGTCGCTCCGTCCAGGCGAACAGCTCCTCGTGCGTGGCGACGTCGTCGAGGTGCAGTACGGGTGCGCCGTCGAGTGCCGCCGCCAACTCCCCGGCGAACGTGGACTTTCCGGATCCCGCATGTCCGTCGATGCCGACGAGCCGCACGGGACCGCAGGACGGGGGCAGCCGATGCAGGCGCGATGCGAGGCGGTGAATGGCGATTCCCTGGAGCGAGGAGCGCGGGCATATCTCGATGGAACATTCTACGCACGGCGCATGGCCGCACGCTCCGGAGGGCGGTCCGGACGCGGATGCGGTTCGGGAAATAGTGCCGCATTAAACTGTCGTCGCATCAATCAATGGCGTGTTCTTTTTTGTCTCCGGCAGACCAAAGAACGCGTTCAACCGACTATTCGGGAATCGCCATTCCGGATGAGGTCATCGCTGAGTGGGGTGCCTGGTGTACGGCGGCGGCAAGTCGTAGCGGGACGGACACGGGAGTATGGCCGCGGGGTTGTTCGAGGGGCGGTATGTGTGGCATCCGGCGGCCGACGACCATGAGCCGCCGAGCGTATGCGTGGACGTGCGGGCCGGCCGCCATCCGAACGCCGACGCCGTGCTCGTCGAGACGCGCGCCCACCGCTTTCTGGTGCTCGCCCCCCGAGGCCGCGGGCTCCGAACTGACCCGACGCCGGCTCGCCGAGGAGTCCGGTCCCGAGGCCACGCTGATGTGGGCGCGTGTCGCCGTCATGCGCGGTTCGGTGAACGCGGCCTGGGACGTCGCCGCCTTCCCGGCCCGACGGGCGCCGGCACCTCACCGGTGCGGTTGCTGCCCCTCGTCGCCCTCGTCGAGGGCTGTCGGCCCCGCAACCGCCGGCCGACCGCGTCCGGGAGGAGCCCCGGTGGCGCTCCACCGCGCTCGCCCCGTAGCGGAAGTGGCTGTCCGAGGTGGCCGGTCACCGGTTCACGCCGGTGCCCGACCTGGCGTATCTCGCGCGCGCCCTGGTCATGGCTCAGCACGCGTTCGAGGCATGCGCCGTCCTCACCGCCATGGGGCTGCGCCTCACGCAAGCCTCGGAGCGTCTTCGGTGATCCCGAGGAACGGCTCTCGCGCGCCCGCCGCGTCTGCGGACCGCCCGTGCCGGGGGCGGTCTGACCCCTTCAGGCCCGATTCCATCCCCCACACGGAGAGGTCCGGTTGTGCCGGAACGGATGTCAGGGCCTCCTATCGGGCGGCACGCAGGTCGGGATCCCGTCGCGATCGACGACGACGCGACATTGCACGCCATCGGATATCCACGGAAACTCACCGGGAGGTTCCGGGCCGTCGACAATTTCGCCATGTCCTTCACCGTCATCAACATCCTCTCCTGAATTTTCTCCTCGTTCGGATTCGGTATGGGCGCGGGGCCCGCTTGTTGTCGTCCTCGGGTGGATCGGCGTCTCCGGCATGGTGCTTTTCATCGGTGCCGCAATGGGGGAAGTGGCATCCGCCTGTCCGACGAGCGGGGCGCCGTATTTCTCCGCCGGGAAACCGCACTTCGTGAACAACACCGGCTTCACCAGCGGCCTCTGCGGAGGCATGCTCGGTCTGCTCGGCACCTGCTGGACCTTCACCGCGATCGTCGGCGTCAATGTCGTGGGACTCTCCTTGCCCACACCGTGCCGATCTGCCTGCGGCTCAGGCTCGGTGCCGACCCCAGGCGTCGCCGATCACCGTCGGCACCTTCAACTACGCACCGATCGCCCTGGCCGTCGTACTGGTCGTGGCCACGTTCCGGTGGTTCGCCACCGCGCGGCGCCGCCTCCGGGGGCCGGTGAGCTACGGACGGCCGGACGAGGTGGCGGCGATGGACCTCGTCCGAATGTGCCGTGGATCCGGCGCACAGGACCCGTTCGCCCGTTCGCCCCGCGACACGTCACCCGGTCGGGCGCCGTACGGAGTCGTGGTGATCATGCGGGTCGGAATCACGGCATCCCAGGTCATGCCAGTGGTCCACGCCAATATTGGTGGGCGCGTCCCTCGCCGAAGTGCTGGCAGAAGTCCCCGGACGGCGGCCATAGTTGGCCCACATCGTGCGTCTGAACCGCTGCTTCCGGACAACTGGGGGTCACCCACCGATGACGAGAGCTTCAGAGCCGTCCCGCAGAACCATCCTCGCCGCGGCGGTCGCCGCGGCCGCCGCGACCGCCGGTGCGGGCCCCGCGGCCGCAGCCGCAGAGCCCGACGGCGGGCCGACGAAAGCCACCCCGAGCCTCGTGGACAACCGTGCCTGGACCTCGTACGCGCAGTGGCGGACCGGCTCCGCGCGAGGGGTCCGTGCCGTCGCAGGGCCGCGGCCGGGCGTGGTCATCTCCACGCCCGCGGGCCGCACCGACTACACCGACCCGCACACGGGGAGGACCGCAACCTGGGAGTACGCCACCTGGACCTCGCCGGTGCACGTCCTGTCGGTCCCGTCCACCGAGGCCATCGCCTCGTGGAACGCGCACACCCCGGCCGGCACCTGGCTCCAGGTGGAGCTCAAGGGCACCTACTCCGACGGCACGGACACGCCCTGGTACGTGATGGGCCGCTGGGCCGCCGGCGACCAGGACATCCGGCGGACGTCCGTCGACGACCAGACGGACGGCAAGAGCGACATCTGGACCGACACCTTCGCCATCTCCGACGCCGCGTCGGGATTGCGCCTGGCGGCGTACCAGCTGCGCCTGACGCTCTACCGCACGCCGGACACCCGGCTCACCCCCACGGTGTGGCGGATCGGCGCCATGGGCTCGGCGATCCCCGACCGCTTCACGGTCCCGGCCTCGAAGCCCGGCCTTGCCAAGGAACTGCTCGTCCCGCGCTACTCGCAGGAGATCCACAAGGGCCAGTACCCGGAGTACGACAACGGCGGCGAGGCCTGGTGCAGCCCCACCTCCTCGCAGATGATCATCGAGTACTGGGGCCGGAAGCCCACCCCCGAGCAGTTGTCCTGGGTCGACCCGTCGTACACCGACCCGCAGGTCTGCCATGCCGCCCGTTTCACCTACGACTACCAGTACCAGGGCTGCGGGAACTGGCCCTTCAACGCCGCCTACGCGGCGACGTTCGAGGACCTCCAGGGCGTGGTCACCCGGCTGTCCTCCCTGAAGGACCTGGAGACGCTGATCGCGGCGGGCATCCCGGCCATAACGTCGCAGTCGTTCCTGAAGGAGGAGCTGACCGGGGCGGGCTACGGGACCTCGGGTCATCTGATGACAGTGATCGGCTTCACCGCCGACGGCGACGTGATCGCCAACGATCCGGCCTCGCCGAGCGACGAGGCGGTGCGCCGGGTCTACAAGCGGGCCGAATGGGAGACCATCTGGCTGCGGACCAAGCGGTACAACGCCTCCGGTAGCGTCGTGTCCGGTACGGGCGGCGTCTGCTACCTGTACTTCCCCGCCCGTCCCACCGCGCACCAGCGCCTCGCGCTCGCGGCGGTGGGCGTCCACTGACACCGTGCGGATCCCGGCCATGAACAACCAGGGCCCCCGGGAGAGACCGGGGGCCCCGGTGTGTGACCAAGCTCTCCGCCATGTCGGTGCACAGCGGTGGCAAGGTGGACACATCGGTGGGGGGAGTCCATCGCACAGTCCTACACCAGCGAGCTGCCATGACCGCCATCTCAGCCACCACCGCCCGACTCCGCGCCCGCACGGGCGGCCCGAAGGACGACGGACCGAAGATCGTCGAGCATGTCCTGGGCTGGGTCCTCGTTGCGGTCCTCGCGATGCTCGTCACGCAGCTCGGCCTGATGTGACGCGGGCGGTCCGGGGTTTTCCGGACCGGCCGGCAATTCCGGAACAGCGCCTCATCCGATCGATCGCAGCCGAACGTACCGGTGGGGTCGTTCTGCAATACTGCGGATGTCCCGCTGGCATTCGGAGGCTTGGCCGAAATTGAATATCAGTCAACAGCGAGGTGGCGTAGGCCCGCAGGCACGCGCCACCGATCGTTCGCTGGCGCGCCGCGCCGAACTCATCTCCATCGGGCGCAAGTTGTTCGCCGACACGTCGTACGACGCACTGTCGATGGACGACATCGCACGCCATGCCCATGTGGCCAAAGGGCTGATTTACTACTACTTCAAATCGAAGCGCGGCTATTACCTCGCCATTGTCGAGGATTCGGTGGCCGAACTCGTCACCTCCGCGGCCGCCGGTCTGGAACTGCCGGCGGTGGATCGTGTGCATCGCACCATCGACCGCTATCTGCGCTACGCCGAGCACCATCAGGCCGCCTATCGCACCATCGTCAGCGGCGGCGTCGGGTTCGACACCCAGGTGCACGCCATCCGGGACGGGGTGCGCGAGGCGATCGTCGCCACCATCGCCGAGGGGGCGTACGGCCGGCGCGACATCTCACCGCTGGCACGCATGGGGCTCTTCGCCTGGGTGTGCAGTGTGGAGGGCGCGACGCTGGACTGGATCGCCCGCCCGGGGCTGACCCGGGACTCCATGCGCGAACTGCTGGTGAAGACGCTCGGCGGCACCCTGCGCGCCATCGAGGAGCTCGAACCGCGGTACACGGCGCCGCCACCGGCCCGCCGCGACGGCTGACCGCACCGTGGGGCGGCAGCCGCAGCGGCCCCCGCCCCCGGTGTTCAACCGGTCAGTTGATCGCCTTGATCAGCTCTCCGTTCGTGGTGTCACCGCTCAGCTCCCAGAGGAAGCTGCCCCCGAGGCCCTGCTGGTTCTTGTACGCCATCTTGGTCGCGATGGTCGAGGGGGTGTCGTAACTCCACCAGTTGCTGCCGCACTTGGCGTAGGCGGTGCCGGCGACGGTGCCGGTCGCGGGGCACTTGGTCTTGAGCACCTTGTAGTCGTCGATCCCCTGCTCGTAGGTGCCCGCCGCCGGGCCCGTGGCGGTGCCGCCCGGTGCGGCCTGGGTGACCCCGGTCCAGCCGCGGCCGTAGAAGCCGATGCCGAGCAGCAGTTTCGAGGCCGGGATGCCGAGCCCGGTGAGCTTCGTGATGGTTGCCGAGGTGTAGTAGTTCGCCTTCGGGATTCCCGCGTAGGAGTTCAGCGGCGAGTGGGGGGCGGTCGGGCCGGCGGCGTCCCAGGCGCCGAAGTAGTCGTAGGTCATCGGGTTGTACCAGTCGACGTACTGGGCCGCTCCCGCGTAGTTCGCCGCGTCGATCTTCCCGCCGCTCGTGGCGTCGGCCGTGATGGCCGCGGTGACCGGCGCACCTGAGCCGAACTTCGACCGCAGCGCCGCCATCAGGTTCTTGAACGCCTCCCGGCCGCTGCTGTCACAGGTGTTGCCGCAGGCGTTCGGGTACTCCCAGTCGATGTCGATGCCGTCGAAGACGCCCGCCCACTTGGAGTTCTTGACCAGGTCGTAGCAGGACTGCGCGAACGCGGCCGGGTTCTTGGCCGCCTCGCCGAAACCGCTCGACCACGTCCAGCCGCCGAACGACCAGAGGACCTTGAGGTTCGGGTGCTTCTTCTTCAGCTTCAGCAGCTGGTTGAAGTTGCCGCGCAGCGGCTGGTCCCAGGTGTCGGCGACGCCGTCCACGGACTCGGCCGCGGTGTAGGCGCGGTCGGTGGCGGCGTAGGAGTCGCCCATGGCGCACTTGCCACCCGTGACGTTGCCGAAGGCGTAGTTGATGTGGGTGAGCTTCGCGGCGGAGCCGGAGGTCTCGATGTTCTTGACGAAGTACTTGCGGTCGTACGTGCCCCATTCGGTGAAGTAGCCGACGACCTTGGAGCCGGCCGCGGCCGTCCGCGCCGGTCCTTTTGTGGTGGCGGTCGCGGTGCCCGCGCCGGCGAGCAGTCCGGCGCCGAGGACGGCGCAGCAGGCGGCGGACACGAGCGCCCGGAAGCGGACGCGCGAGCGGTGGGGTGTGAGCATCGTGTCTCCTCGTGGGGGAGAGGGGAACGCGCGCTGACTGAACGCGTGCCGATTGGCATGAACGCGGTGAAGCGGTGGACCGAACCCTAGGAGGACTAGACCAGTTGGTCAATGGTTCGGACCAATTCGGGATTCGGGACGTTTCCTTGAGTAAGCGGTCGTTAACTGGTGACTCCGTGCCTCCGATCGGGCATACTCACAGCGCCACAGCCGCTGGTCAGCAGCTGCCGAGACCCGGAGCGGCGAGCATCGGCGAGGCCCAGTGAGACCCGGCGGAGTCGCCACACCCAAGGCGCACCTCCCGCCGAAGCGCCCGACAGGGAGGAGAGCGTCGCCATGCCCGACCGCGCCCCGCAGCCGGTGGATCGCCCATTGCCCACGGACGAGGCCCGGGAACTGATCTCGCTCGTCCGCGACATCGCGCAGCACGAGATCGCCCCGAAGGCGGCCGAGGAGGAGGACGCGGGACGCTTCCCGCGCGAGGTGTTCCGGCTGCTCTCCGAATCCGGGCTGCTCGGCCTGCCCTACGACTCCGAGTACGGCGGCGGTGACCAGCCGTACGAGGTGTACCTCCAGGTGCTCGAGGAGCTCGCCGCGGCCCGCCTCACGGTCGGCCTCGGGGTCAGTGTCCACACCCTGTCCTGTCATGCCGTCGCCCACTTCGGCACCAAGCAGCAGCAGGTCGAGCACCTGCCCGCCATGCTCGGCGGCGGTCTGCTCGGCGCCTACTGCCTCTCCGAGGCCACGTCCGGATCGGACGCGGCGTCCCTGCGCACCAGAGCCGTCCGGGACGAGCAGGGGGGTGACTGGCGGATCACGGGCACGAAGTCGTGGATCACCCATGGCGGGATCGCCGATTTCTACACCGTGATGGCGCGTACCGGGGAGGAGGGCCCCCGGGGGATCACGGCCTTCCTGGTGCCCGGCGACGCCGCGGGCCTGAGCGGTGCGCTGCCCGAGCGGAAGATGGGCATGAAGGGCTCACCCACGGCACAGGTCCACTTCGACGGCGTGCGGGTACCCGACGCCCGCCGCATCGGAGAGGAGGGGCAGGGCTTCGCGATCGCCCTGGCCGCGCTCGACTCCGGGCGGCTCGGCATCGCCGCCTGCGCCATCGGACTGGCCCAGTCGGCCCTCGACGAGGCACTCGCGTACGCCTCGGGGCGGCGTCAGTTCGGTCGTCCGATCTCGGACTTCGAGGGGCTGCGCTTCATGCTCGCCGACATGGCGACGCAGATCGAGGCCGGCCGGGCGCTGTATCTGGCGGCCGCGCGGCTGCGCGACGCGGGCCGGCCCTTCGCCAAGCAGGCCGCCATGGCCAAGCTGCACTGCACCGACACCGCGATGAAGGTCACCACCGACGCCGTCCAGGTGCTCGGCGGGTACGGCTACACGGCCGACTTCCCGGCCGAGCGGTACATGCGCGAGGCCAAGGCGCTGCAGATCGTCGAGGGCACGAATCAGATCCAGCGGATGGTCATCGCCCGCCACCTCGCTGGTCCCGAGTCGCACTGAACGACTCCTGTCCCGCCGCAGGGCGACCGAGGCCGCCGGGGGGCGCCGCGAGCCGCACCCACTCCGGGTCGTGGTGCCCCGGGAGCGTCCGCCCCCCGTCGGCCCAGGTCCGCATCAGCGCACGGTAGATGGGCGGGTCCGGGGGCTGCGGTGGCGGAGGCGCTCCCACGGGTGCCGGAACGAACACCCGTCGCAGACGCCCGGCCGCCGAATACGTCGGAGTCATACAAGGCAAACGCCGGCCCCCGTGCACAGGTCACCGGCCGGGGAATCGAGCGTGAGTTCCCCGGTGTCCCGTACGGGGGTCGGAGGCGGGATCGCGCCGGCGTGCCGTGGGATCTCCCTGTCGGCGGCGCGCCCGGCGGTCGCCGGGCGCCGTACCGTGCACGCGGGGAGCCCGCGAACCGGACGGCCCGGTCCTGCATCACGCCGTGCGTGACGTCGTGCAGGGTAGGTCGAGCGATCCCGGGCCGGCCGCGCACGGGTGGCGCGGGCGGGTCAGGCGGCCTGGCCCCGCAGCACGGGCGTCCGCATCGGGCGCGAGCCCGGGCCGCCGACGTGGGAGAACGGCTGCGTGCGCCAGTCAAGGCCCTGGGGGAGGGTCAGCAGCAGCGCGGTGTCCTGCTCCTGGGGCGTCGTGGACTCGTCCGCGGGCCGGGCGTCGGACGCCGCGCGGCCCGTGCCGCGGCAGACCGTCAGACCGAACGGGTTCCAGGGCGAGGCGCACAGCGCGTGCTCGGGGAGGAACTCCTCGTCCGCCAGAAGCGCGATGGGCTGCGCGCAGTCCGGGCAGAAGACCCGGTACATCTCGAAGGTGTCGTACGCGTCGAACTCGTCGTCGCCGGGTTCGACACCCTCCGGCTCGGGCTCGACGACCGACTGCTGCCGCTTGGACGCGGTACGACCAGGGCGCTTCAGACTGTGCATGGGATTCTCCCCCTCGGACTGGGTCGGTACGGCGCTGTGGCCTCGACCACAGCAAGCACTTCCCGTCCGGTCGCGGCGGTAATCACGAAGACATCACGAAGCCTGTTCGGGCACTGTGGCGTTCGTCACATGCCGCCGGAGGATGCCGGACCCGGGGAGCGAAGCCCTCGGGACATACCCGGCTGCCTGCCCCGGCAACATCACGAACCGGCCATGACCTGCACCGCTGAGGTGCCCGCGGGATCGGGCGCACTGTAGGTTCTAGCGCCATGGAGGAGCTGGACCGACAGATCGTGCAGCTGCTCGTCAAGGACGGGCGGATGAGCTACACGGACCTGGGCAAGGCCACGGGCCTGTCCACCTCGGCCGTGCACCAGCGGGTGCGCCGGCTGGAGCAGCGGGGTGTCATCCGCGGGTATGCCGCGGTCGTCGACCCGGAGGCGATCGGGTTGCCCATGACCGCCTTCATCTCGGTGAAACCGTTCGACCCCAGCGCCCCCGACGACATCGCCGAGCGTCTCGCCGGCGTCCCCGAGATCGAGGCTTGCCACAGCGTCGCCGGCGACGAGAACTACATCCTCAAGGTCCGTGTGTCCACGCCCCACGAGCTCGAGGAACTGCTGGCGCGCCTCAGGTCCCTCGCGGGCGTGTCCACGCGCACCACGGTCGTGCTGTCCACCCCGTACGAGGCGCGGCCGCCCCGCGTCTGACCCACCTGCCTGCGGGGCGGCGGTGGCGAGGCGCGAGACTGTTCCCATGAACGAGCGCACCGCCCCGCAGCAGACCGTCCTGCTGCGCCGAGGAGAAGTCCACAGCCCCGCCGACCCCTTCGCGACCGCCATGGTCGTCGAGCGCGGGCAGGTCGCCTGGGTCGGCTCCGAAGGGGCCGCCGACGCCTTCGCGGCAGGCGTGGACGAGGTCGTCGACCTCGACGGCGCGCTCGTCACCCCGGCGTTCACGGACGCGCATGTGCACACCACCGCCACGGGTCTCGCGCTGACCGGGCTCGATCTGTCCGGCGCGCCCTCCCTGCAGGCCGCCCTCGCCCTCGTCCGTGACTTCGCCGCGGCCCGGCCGGACGACCGCGTCCTCCTCGGCCACGGCTGGGACGCGGCCCGCTGGCCCGAGCGCCGGGCACCCCGCCGGGACGAACTCGACGAGGCGACCGGTGGCCGTCCCCTCTATCTCACCCGGATCGACGTCCATTCGGCCGTCGTCACCACGGCCCTGCTGGATCTGGCGCCGGGCGTTCGTGACAAGGCGGGTTTCGCCGACGGGGAACCGCTCACCCGGGACGCCCACCACGCCGTGCGCGCCGCCGCCTACGCGGCGGTCACCCCGGACCAGCGCACCGCGGCGCAGCGGGCCGCGCTCGCGCACGCCGCCTCCCTCGGTATCGGTTCGGTCCACGAGTGCGCCGGACCGGAGATCTCCTCCGAGGACGACTTCGCCGGGCTGCTGCGGCTCGCCACGCAGGAGCCCGGGCCCCGGGTGGTCGGCTACTGGGCCGAACAGGACGTGGACAAGGCCCGGCGGCTGGGTGCCGTGGGCGCGGCCGGAGACCTGTTCGTCGACGGCTCCATCGGCTCGCACACCGCGTGCCTGCACGCGCCCTACACGGACGCCGCCCACACGGGCATCGCGTACCTGGACGCCGGGGCCGTCGCCGCCCACGTCGTCGCGTGCACCGAGGCCGGGCTCCAGGCGGGCTTCCACGCCATCGGTGACGCAGCCGTCGTCGCCGTGGTCGAGGGCGTGCGCGCCGCGGCGGAGAAGGTGGGGCTCACCCGAGTCCGGGCCGCCCGCCACCGGGTCGAGCACGCCGAGATGCTCACCTCCGAGACCGTCGCCGCGTTCGCCGAACTCGGCCTGACCGCCTCAGTCCAGCCGGCCTTCGACGCGCTGTGGGGCGGCGACGACGGCATGTACGCCCAGCGGCTCGGTACCGAGCGGGCCCGCACCCTGAATCCCTTTGCGGCACTGCTGCGCGCCGGTGTCCCGCTCGCCTTCGGCTCCGACAGCCCCGTCACCCCGCTGGACCCTTGGGGCACGGTGCGCGCCGCCGCCTTCCACCGCACGCCCGGACACCGGGTCTCCGTACGCGCCGCGTTCACCGCGCACACCCGCGGCGGCTGGCGGGCCGTCGGACGGGACGACGCCGGGGTGCTTGTTCCCGGCGCCCCGGCGGACTACGCCGTGTGGCGCACGGACGAGCTGATCGTCCAGGCCCCCGACGACCGGGTCGCCCGCTGGTCCACGGACCCCCGCTCCGGCACCCCTGGCCTGCCCGATCTGACCCCGGGCACCGAACTCCCGGTGTGCCTGCGCACGGTGGTGGGCGGCCGGACGGTGTTCGTGCGCCCGGGCGAGTGATCTCCCGGGGTGGCGCGGTGCCGATCAGGCGCCGCGGTTCTGCGGCGCGACCTGGGCATCCTCTGCCCTGACCAGGTCTTTGCTGAAATAACCGCAGGTCAAACGGCTGTTGACAGCGAGGCGCAGGGGGCCGGTAGGTTCGGCCGGGTCCACCACCGGACGTCCGACCGGAGAACCTCCGCGCAGTCGCCGGAGCGCCGCTGGGTCAGGGATGGTGTGCCGCACCGGCGCACCACCACTGGGAGCCAGGCTCAGCGCCCGCGCCACGGCGAGGGCAACGTTCCGGTCGGTCGGCATGGTGTGATCCGGGTGGGGCCCGGGCGTTCAGTAGACAACGGCTTTCGGTCGACCCGCAGCCAGCGGGTGCCAGGTCGGCCCGAAGGGCGCCGGGCCCCGATCCGTGGCGCGGCTTTGCGGGGGCGCACACCGGGGCCGTGCCCGCGGCGCATGGATTTCCGCGAGATCGTGCCCCGTCGGCACCCGCACGACGCGGCGACCGCTCTTACCCGACTCTTGTGCAATCGACACCCCCATGGGTGCAAGCTGTCCCGTCGGCCCAGGCCGGGGCCACTATGGTGGTGCTCTGCGAACGGACATGAAGGGGCAGCAGTGAACGACGGCGACGGGACCCTCGCGGCAGGAGCCCAGGGGAGGCAGTTCGGCCCGCTCGGCACCGCCCTGGTGATCATTCCGACCTACAACGAGGCGGAGAACATCAAGGCGATCGTCGGCCGGGTGCGGTCGGCCGTGCCTGAGGCGCATGTCCTCGTGGCCGACGACAACAGCCCCGACGGCACGGGCAAGCTCGCGGACGAGTTGGCCGCCGAGGACGACCATGTCCAGGTGCTGCACCGCAAGGGCAAGGAAGGCCTGGGCGCCGCTTACCTGGCCGGCTTCCGCTGGGGCATGGAGCACGGCTACGGCGTACTGATCGAGATGGACGCCGACGGCTCCCACCAGCCGGAGGAGCTGCCGCGCCTACTGACCGCGCTCAAGGGGGCGGACCTCGTGCTGGGCTCCCGCTGGGTGCCGGGCGGCCGGGTGGTGAACTGGCCCAAGAGCCGGGAGTTCATCTCCCGCGGGGGCAGCCTCTACTCGCGTCTCGCGCTGGATCTGCCGCTGCGTGACATCACCGGTGGTTACCGCGCCTTCCGCCGAGAGACCCTTCAGGGGCTCGGACTGGACGAGGTGGCCTCGCAGGGGTACTGCTTCCAGGTCGACCTGGCCCGGCGCGCCGTCAAGGCGGGATACCACGTCGTCGAGGTGCCGATCACCTTCGTCGAGCGCGAGCTCGGCGACTCCAAGATGAGCCGCGACATCCTCGTCGAGGCGCTGTGGCGGGTCACGGCGTGGGGCGTGGGCGACCGCGTCGCCAAGCTGAGCGGCCGCGGCAAGTCCACCTAGCCCGCGGTGCGGCCCCCCTGCGGGCCGTACGTCGATCCGGTGCGGCATCCGTCGTCCCCGTCCGGGAAAGCCGGCCCGGTCGTCGGGCGAACGCCGCTGGTCACCCCCCTTATCCCGCATTGAGCCTGCTTTGGGCACACTGGGACCATGACGACTGGTGCCCCCGCTTCCCCTCACTCCGCCTCCCGGCCACGGCGTTCCCGGCTGCGCACATTCCTGCCGCTGGGTGTCGCCGCGTGGCTGGTGCTGGAGATCTGGCTGCTCACGCTGGTGGCGGGAGCGGCCGGCGGGTTCACGGTGTTCCTGCTGCTGGTGGCCGGCTTCGTGCTCGGGGCCGTCGTGATCAAGCGGGCCGGACGCCGCGCGTTCCGCAACCTCGGTGAGACGCTCCAGGCCCGGCAGTCGGGCGAGGAGCCGAAGGGCGGCGGCGGCAACGGTCTGATGATGCTCGGCGGTCTGCTGCTGATGCTGCCGGGCCTGATCTCCGACGTGCTGGGGCTGCTGCTTCTTGTTCCGCCGCTCCAGAAGGCGGTGAGCCGTATGGCGGAACGGTCCATCGACCGCAGGCTGCGCGAGGCGACGCCCGGCAGTTTCGGTGACGCCTTCCAGCAGGCTCGTATTCACCGTCCCGACGGAAAGGTCGTTCAGGGTGAGGTCATCAGGGACGAGCCGTCATCGGCGCCCCGGGAGCCGCGTCCGCCGCTGAACCGCTGAGGCAGCAGTACGCACCCGCGATGCGCCAGTGGGCGCCGCACGTCGATGGGACGTGCGGCGCCCACTGGCGCATCGCATGCGTTGTCTCGTGTCCCGCCAGGCCCTGCCGGGACTACGCGGACTTGCGGCTGTCCCGCGGATGGACGGCGATGTTCATCGCGCCGGAGCGGAGAACGGCCAGGCGCTCCTCGAGGACCTCTTCTAGCTCCTCGCGGGTGCGTCGCTCCATCAGCATGTCCCAGTGCGTACGCGCCGGCTTGGCCTTCTTCTCTTCCGGGCCGTCACCGTCCACAAGGAGTGCCGGGGCCCCACAGACCTTGCACTCCCACTCCGGCGGGATCTCCGCCTCGACCGAGAAGGGCATCTCGAAGCGGTGCCCCTTCTCGCATGCGTACTCCACGGCCTGGCGCGGGGCCAGGTCGATGCCGCGGTCCGTCTCGTAGCTGGTCACCACGAGGCGCGTGCCGCGAAGAGCTCGCTCACTCATGAATCGTGCCTCCCGGGCTTGTCGCCCACAGGACAGGTGTCGCTGTCGTCGTCATCCGGTCAACGTCCGGTCGGCGGTAAAGATTCCCGTTCCGGGCCATGCGTCGCCGTCGTAGCCGCCCCTTGTTGTACCCACCAGCGCCCGGTTTGTCACATCTGCCAGCAGATGTCACCCAGCGGCTCGTCTCCTTTGACGCGCAGTAACGGTACGCCTTGCAGGCCAAACGCGTACACTACCGCCCTTTGCCGTCAGGTGCTAAATCCTCTCGGGTACCGGATTTCCCGCGTCGCGCACCGCCTGCCGCACCGGGACCCGGGCCAGCAGGACGAATCCGATGAGGAAGAACGCCACCAGCGAGATGATCGCGTCCCGATAGCTTCCGGTCAGCTGGTAGGTGAGTCCGAACAGCAGCGGTCCGAGCCAGCTCATGCCGCGGTCGCTCATCTCGTAGGCCGAGAAGTACTCGGCCTCCTTGCCGGGCGGCACCAGATGGGAGAAGAGCGAGCGCGACAGGGCCTGGCTGCCGCCGAGGACCATTCCGATGCAGGCCGCCAGGACGAAGAACCAGACGGGTGCGCCGGCGGGCAGGAAGTAGCCCGCGCCGAGCGTCACGGTCCAGGCGACGAGCGAGCCGAGGATGGTGCGCTTGGCCCCGTACTTGCGGGCCAGCCGTCCCATCCCCAGGGCGCCGCCCACCGCCAGCACCTGCACCAGCAGCACGGCGGCGATCAGGGTCGACTGTCCGAGGCCCAGTTCCTCGGAGCCGTACACGGACGCCTGGGAGATGACGGTCTGGATGCCGTCGTTGTAGATGAGGTACGCCAGCAGGAAGGCGAGGGTGAGCGGCTTGCCGCGCATGTCGCGGACCGTCGCCGCCAGTTGCCGCCAGCCGTGCACCGCGGGCGCCGAGGACGTACGGCGGTCCCGCAGCCGCCGCAGCGGTACCAGAGTGAATGCGCCCCACCAGATGCCCGCCGAGGCCAGGCAGATGCGGACCGCGGTGGACTCCGACACGCCGAAGGAGTCGTGGGCTGTGAACAGGACCAGGTTCGCGACCAGGACCAGAGAACCGGCCGCGTAGCCGAAGGCCCAGCCGCGTGAGGAGACCGCATCGCGCTCCTCGGGCGGTGCGATCTGCGGGAGATAGGAGTTGTAGACCACCATCGAGACGGCCACCGAGGCGTTCGCGACGATCAGCAGGAGGCCGCCGAGCAGATAGCGCTGCCCGTCCAGGAAGAACATCCCCGTGGTGGCCGCGGCACCCAGGTACGCGCAGAGGCCGAGCAGCGGCTTCTTGCGTCCGCTGCGGTCGGCGGCCGCCCCGGCGAGCGGCATGACGAGGATCGCGACGACGACGGAGGCGGAGACCGAGTAGGCGAAGAAGGATCCCGCGCGGACCGGTACGCCGAGCGGGTGGACGTAACCGTCCGCGTCCGCCGCCGATTTGGCCACCGAGGTGAGATAGGGGCCGAGGAACACGGTCAGCACGCTCGTCGAGTAGACGGAGCACGCCCAGTCGTAGAAGTACCAGCCGCGCTGTTCGCGCCGCCGCTCGGCGGGGTCGTCCGCCGCCACTGCCCGCAGGGTGTCGGTGCCCACCCGTGCCCTCGCTTCCCCGTGGAACGTGATCGTGCGCGGGGCGTTCAGACCCAGGTGCCCCGGTCCTCGAGGACCTTGCGCAGCGTGCCGATGTGATCGGTCATGATGCCATCCACTCCCAGGTCCAGGAGCCGGTGCATACGATCGGGTTCGTTGATCGTCCACACGTGCACCTGGAGCCCTCGCGCATGAGCGGCGCGCACGAAGCGGCGGTCGACCACGGGGATGCCCGACTGGGACTCGGGGACCTGGGCGGCTATCGCCGAGCGGCGCAGCCCCGCCGGTATGCCCCAGGAGCGCAGCCGCAGACCCAGCACGCCCCGGGTGCCGTACGACGTCGCAAGGCGCGGACCCGCCAGGTGCTGGGCGCGCACGACGCGGGACTCCGAGAACGAGCCGACGCAGATCCGGTCCCAGCTGTCGGTGCGCTCGATCAGGTCCAGCAGGGGGCGCAGGGCGGGCTCCGCCTTGATGTCGACGTTCCAGCGCACCCCGGGGAACTCCTCGAGCAGGTCCTCGAAGAGGGGCACCGGCTCGCTGCCCGCGACGCGCGCCTGCCGCACGTCCTCCCAGGGCAGGTCCGCGATCCGTCCGGCCCCGTCCGTCACCCGGTCGAGCGTCGTGTCGTGGAACGCCACCAGCTTCCCGTCGGCGGTGGCGTGGACATCCGTCTCGATGTAGCGGTAGCCCGCCGCCACGGCGCGCCGGAACTGGGCCAGGGTGTTCTCCAGACCGTCCGCGGCCCCGCCCCGGTGGGCGAAGGGGATGGGGCCGGGGTGGTCGAGATAGGGGTGGCGTATCAGGGTCGTCACCGCTGCAGTATCGCTCCCTCCGGTTGCCCGGTGGCAACGACCGTGCTGCGCGCCGATGCCGCGGGGACGGCGAACACGCGCAGGAAGAGCTGGGCGAGCGGGCCGATGGTCAGCGCGTACAGCACGGTCCCGACGCCGACGGTGCCCCCGAGGGCGAACCCGGTCACGACGACGGCGACCTCGACGGCCGTGCGGATCAGCCGGATCGAGCGGCCGGTGCGCCGGTGCAGACCGGTCATCAGGCCGTCGCGCGGACCCGGTCCGAAGTCCGCCGCGATGTAGAGGCCGGTCGCCGCGCCGTTGAGCACCACGCCCGCCAGAAGAAGGGGAACCCGTACGGCCAGGGCGCGCACGTCGGGGAGCACGGCCAGGGTGGCGTCCATGGCGAAGCCGATCACGAGGACGTTGGAGACGGTGCCGAGACCCGGGCGCTGGCGCAGGGGGATCCACAACAGCAGGACGGCGGCGCCCACGATCGTGAGCACCACGCCCATGCTGAGCCCCGTCAGCTTCGACAGTCCCTGGTGCAGGACGTTCCACGGTTCGAGGCCGAGGCCCGCCTCGAGGAGAAGGGCGGAACTCGCGCCGTAGAGCGCGAGGCCCGCGTACAACTGGACCAGCCGCCGCCCGAGCCGGATCTTCGTGGACATGCCAGTGAACAAAACGAACCCCCCCTGTGGTGGCAGTGGCCTGATGCATGACACTCTGTGGCTTGGAAAGACAAGCCAACCATGGCCAATTCAGGGAAGGTGGACTGGAAGTCATGGCGCAGTGGACCTCGGCGGTGGGTGCGGCGCAGCTCGCCCGACTGCTCAACTCCCAGCAGGACCGTCCCGCGGGCCCCGGCACCCGTCGCCCGCCCGCCTATCGCGCGCTCGCCGACGGCATCCGGCTCCTGGTGCTGGAGGGCCGCGTGCCCGTCGCCGCCCGGCTGCCCGCCGAGCGGGAACTGGCGCTCGCCCTGTCCGTGAGCCGTACGACGGTCGCGGCCGCGTACGAGGCGATGCGGACCGAGGGATTCCTGGAGTCCCGCCGCGGGGCCGGCAGCTGGACCGCCGTGCCCGCCGGCAACCCGCTTCCGGCGCGGGGGCTCGAACCACTGCCGCCCGAGGCACTGGGCTCGATGATCGATCTCGGATGCGCGGCCCTGCCCGCACCCGAGCCGTGGCTCACCCGCGCGGTGCAGGGGGCCTTGGAGGAGCTGCCCCCGTACGCGCACACCCACGGCGACTACCCGGCCGGTCTGCCCGCGCTGCGCGCCATGATCGCCGAGCGCTACACCCGGCGCGGCATCCCGACCATGCCGGAGCAGATCATGGTGACCACGGGCGCCATGGGCGCCATGGACGCGATCTGCCACCTCTTCGCCGGCCGAGGCGAGCGCATCGCCGTCGAGTCGCCGTCGTACGCCAACATCCTCCAGCTGATGCGGGAGGCGGGCGCCCGCCTGGTCCCCGTTGCGATGAGCGAAGGTCTCCGCGGCTGGGACCTGGACCGCTGGCGCCAGGTCCTGCGCGAGGCCGCGCCCCGGCTCGCCTACGTCGTCGCGGACTTCCACAACCCGACGGGCGCGCTGGCCGACGAGGACCAGCGCCGCCGCCTGGTGGAGGCGGCCCGCTCCGCCGGGACGGTCCTGGTCGTCGACGAGACGATGAGCGAGCTGTACCTGGAGGACGATCTGGAGATGCCGCGTCCGGTGAGCGCCTTCGACCCGGCGGGCTCCTCCGTGATCACCGTGGGCTCGGCGAGCAAGGCCTTCTGGGCGGGCATGCGCATCGGCTGGGTGCGTGCCGCCCCCGATGTGATCCGCAGCCTGGTCGCGGCCCGCGCCTATGCCGACCTGGGCACACCGGTGCTGGAGCAACTGGCCGTGAACTGGCTGCTCAGCACGGGCGGCTGGGAGCAGGCGGTGGAACTGCGGCGCAAGCAGGCCCGGGAGAACCGGGACGCCCTGGTCGCCGCGGTACGTACGCAGTTGCCCTCCTGGGAGTTCTCGGTGCCGCGGGGCGGTCTGACCCTGTGGGTGCGCACCGGCGGTCTGTCGGGATCCCGTCTCGCCGAGGCCGGTGAACGGGTCGGCGTCAGGGTGCCGTCGGGGCCGCGCTTCGGCGTGGACGGCGCGTTCGAGGGATATGTACGGCTGCCGTTCACGGTGGGCGGTGCCGTGGCGGAGGAGGCGGCGGTGCGCCTCGCGGCCGCGGCACACCTGGTGGAGACGGGGGTGTCGGGACCGGCCGAGGCGCCGCGCACCTTCGTCGCCTGAGCCGCACCCGGGCGTACGCAGCCGCTGCCGAGCGCGGATGCGGGGGAGGCCCGGCCCCGGCGCCGGTTCAGCCCTCCGCGGGAACCGCTTCCACCGCCGGGCTGTTCCGCCGGGGCAGCAGCCCGAGGACCGCCTGCCGGTGGCGTTCGCTGGTGGCGTCGTCGTACGGGTCCGGGGTGGCCGGCACCTGGAGGCGGTGGACCGGGCCGGCGCCCAGGCGGGCGTAGCCGCGGCCCGGTGGAACGTCCCTGGTGGGCGTGGTGTGCGGCGGCACGCCCAGCACCGCCTCGAGTTCGCCGGAGGTGGCGCAGCCGAGCACCACACGGGCGCGGGTGTGCCGGAGTACGGCGTCGGACAGACCGTCGAGGCCGTCCAACTGCTCGGCGACCACGACCGTGACATTCGCGGCGCGGCCGTGCCGCAGGGGCACCTGGAGCAGCGCGAGCGGATCCCTGCCCCCGTCCGCCGAGGCGAGGTGCCCCAGCACGCTCGACCGGTCCAGCAGGATCCACAGCGGGCGCTTGACGTCGTCGGGCGGCGGGTGTCCGGCCTGCCGGGTCCGGTTCGCCGCGATCAGGCGCCGTTCCGTCTCGTGGGTCGCCCACTCCAGGCTCGCCACCGCCCCGGCGAGGCCGGACTCGACGGCGAGCACACCGTCCCGGCCCGTCAGGCACGCGTACTCGCCGGTGCCGGCGCCCTCGACGATCAGCACGTCCCCGTACTGCAGTGCCTGGAGGGCGATCGAGCGCACCAGCGTCGTCGTACCGCTGCCGGGCCCGCCGGCGATCAGCAGATGCGGCTCGGTGGAGCGGGGTCCCGTGCGCCACACCACCGGGGGTACATCGCGCTGCTCCTCGCCCTGGGTGAGGGGGAGCGTGCGCTGGACACCGGTGGGGTCGGTGAACCCGAGCACCGTCTCGCCGGGCGCGGTCACGAAGCGCTGCGCGGCGATGTCGGTGGGCAGGGGCGGCAGCACGGTCACGGTCAGTTCGTTGGCCTCCTCGTCCCACTGGAAGTGGTACTCGCGGCCGCGCCCCGACTTCGCGTGCACGAGCTGCTCGATCCGTGCACGCGCTTCGGCCTCGCCGTCCGTGAAGTAGGCGGGGTAGCGGATGAGGAGGTGCGAGATGCGGCCGGTCCCGTCGAACTCGAACGAGGACAGCGTCCGGGTCCAGTCCCCGCCGGGCGCGTACATCGGAGCCGGGTCCTCGGCCACCGAGAAGTACGGAACGAGCGCCTCGTAGAGCGACTGCAGACGCTGGGCCTGGGCGTCGCTCGGGCCTTTCGGCTGCGCCGATCTGCGCTCGCGGCCCTGCCATCCCGCCGCCGCCATGAGGGCGATGCCGGCCAGCAGGGGCCCGTAGGGCATCAGGGCCACGACCAGGATCACCGATGCGGCCAGGAAGAGGAGCGGTCCCCGCCGGTCCTTCGGTGTCTCCGTCCACTTGCGCCGTCCGGCCAGGGCCAGCCGGCGCAGACCGCGCGAGATGGTGATCAGCGGGTGGAGGACATCGGTGGCGCCGCCTGCGGCCGTTCGGGCCAGCTCCCGGCCGCGAGCGATCTGCGCGCTGCCGTTGGTGAGAATGCGGGGGAGGGGGCGCCGGGCCACGTGTTGCTCCTGGGGTGCGTGCGGAAGGTGGGCGGGGTCAGAAATTGAGCCCGCCCAGCAGGCTCGCGAGGCTCGCGCCCCCGGCCTTGATGCTCGGGGCCACGGCGGTGCTCGAGAGGTAGAAGCCGAAGAGCCCGCAGACCGTGGCGTGGGAACCCTTCAGGCCGTGGTTGCGGCAGAACAGGAAGACGACGCTGCCGAGCAGTACAACGCCAGAGATGTTGAGGATCATTGCTCTCTCCTGGTTCACGGGGACAGTCACCATGAGTCCTTCCAGGCTCACAGAATGTATCCATAGGATAAAAGCTGCAAGTGGGTGAAATTGCATTGATTTCCCCCGGATGGCGGCGCTGTCCTGCGCGCTTCGGGCCGGTCCGTTGCGCTCACCGGGCACTGTCGTGATCTTTGCCGGGTGCGGCGCCCGCCATGTGCCGCCGAAGCCAGTACGCTGGCGATTCACCCGTACGGCGTCACCGCTCGCCGCCGTACGAGGCGCGTGCGGCTGCCCGGCTCGCCGTCGTGCGCTCCCGCAGTCCCCAGCAGTCGTAGTGAGAGGCGGTCCGTCCGATGAGTGACGTCCCCGACCCAGAGGTCGTGGAGCTGGCGACCAAGATCTTCGATCTTGCGCGCCGAGGCGAGACCGAGGCGCTCGTGGCGTACGTAGACGCGGGCGTTCCGGCCAACCTCACCAACGACCGCGGTGACTCGCTCGTGATGCTCGCCGCCTACCACGGACACGCGGACGCCGTCCGGGCCCTGCTGGAGCGCGGCGCCGAGGCCGACCGGGTCAACGACCGGGGCCAGACCCCGCTCGCCGGAGCGGTCTTCAAGGGCGAGCCTGAGGTCATCAGGGTCCTGCTGGACGGTGGCGCCGACCCCTCCGCGGGCACGCCGTCGGCCGTCGACACCGCCCGGATGTTCGGCAGGAGCGACTTGCTCGAACTGTTCGGCGAGCCCTGATCCGTATGCTCTGACCAGCAAATACAACGAAAACGGGGGAGGCGGTACGGGGCCGCCCGAAATAAGGTCGCGGCAGCGCGAGACGCCGGGTCATCATGACGTCGTGATTCACGGACGCGATGGCTGGGCAGGTGTTGCCGCACCGCGCGGACCGTGATGCGGTCCGCATGGGCCACCGACGAGAGGCAGAGGAAGATGGTCTACAACAAGCAAGCGACGGCGGGCGGCCCGACGTGTTGTCACGCGACCAGGTAGTGCGTGTCCCCCGGTTGCGTCGACGCTTGATGTGAGGCTGTTTCCCATGTTCGAACCGGTCATAGCGCCCAGCGGTACCCTGCTCGGCCTCCTCCAGAGGGGCCGCGGCGACGGTACGTTGCACGCGCTCACCGCACCGCGAGCCGAAGCGCTCGCGGCTCTCAACCACTGCGTGCTGCGTGATCCCCGCCACGACTGGCAGGTGGAGAACCGCTCCCTCTACTACGCCCGGCTCTACCTCGATCTGCACGGCGAGCTGGACGACATCGAGGCACACCTCTTCAGCGCCGAGGACGTCCTCGACACCGACGAGTGCCGCACGGGACTCACCCTCGCGGTCCTCGGGCACCTCGCGTCGTACGGCAGGCGTGATGCGCTGGAACTGCTGCGCAGGTACGCGGCCTCGGGCTCCAACTGGGCCTGGGCCCTGGACGAACTCGCGCTGCGCGACGACGACGCGGGGCTGCGGGCCCTCGCCGCTCCCGTCCTGGCCCGTTTCCCGGCCGATGCCGAGGGTGAGGCGGAACTCGCGGTCGCCGTCCGGGACGCCTTCGAGCCACGGCCCTGGCGGCTGTGGGCAGACGACTCGCGCCCCTCCGTCGCCACGCGTGTGCGTGCCGCGCAGGAGGCGGGCTGTTTCGACCGCTGGCAGCGGCAGATGCGGTCGCAGGGCCCCCGGCCGGGCTGGAGCGTGCAGGCGGTCTTCGACTGGGCCCAGCAGGGGATCGAACGCGGTGCCGTGCTCCATGTGCCCGCCGCCCGCTGCCTCACCGCCGTCGCCGGTCCCGAGGACCGGCCGGAGATCGTCGAGGCCGCCCGTTTCGGCGAGGACGGGGCCAGGTGTACCGCACTGCGCTACCTCGCCGACGGCAACGACACCGAGGCCCTCGACCTGATCGAGGCCGCCGTGGCCTCCGGGTCCGCCCTCGTCGTCGACGCGGCCGTGGACGCCTTCGAACGGATGCGCAGTATGGCCGCCGTCGACCGGGCGCGCGGCTGGGCACGCCGGCCGGACGCCCTGGGCGCGGCCGCGGGGCGCATGCTCGCCTGCCGTGGCGGCGCACAGGACAGCGACCTGGTGCTCGCCGCGCTGCGCGAGGGGGTCCGGGGCGAGGGCCCCGACGCGCCGACCCTGTGGACCCTCGTCGACGGCGCCGGACGGCTGGGAATCGCCTCTGCCGCGCCGGTACTGCGCCATGTCTACCGCGAGACCGCGTCGTCCCATCTCCGCGGCCGCGCCGCCCGCGCCCTGGCCGCCACGGATCCCTCCTTCGCCGCCGGGTTCGCCGTCGAGTGCCTCTGGGACTGCGAGGAGTCCACCCGCGAGGTCGCCGCACGGCACGCCGAGACCGGTGACACACGCGTCGTCGAGCGGCTGCGCAGGCTCGCCGCGGATCCGGCCGAGGAGGCCGAAGTCCAGACAGCCGTACGCAGCCGGATCGGCCCGGACATGCCAACCGTATGAACGTTCGGTGACTCATGAGTCAGGAACGTATGGACGAGGGCTGACCTGCCCGGCGGCGCAGCCCAACGCTCACAGGACGTTCCCCGTCCGGAAAGATCGACGTTGACGAGGCCACGTCCGGCAGGGCGAGAACACGGGTATGCGTGTCGTCATCGTGACCGAATCCTTTCCCCCCGATGTGAACGGCGTGGCCCACTGCGCGCTCCAGACCGCCCGGCACCTCGTCGATCGCGGTCACGTTCCCCTCGTCGTCGCCCCGGCCACCGCCGCCGGGAACGGGCCGGACGCCCAGGCGCCCTGCCCCGTCGTCCGTGTCCCCTCCATTCCGCTCCCGGGCTACCCCCAGGTGCGCGTCGCTCTCCCCAGCCGACGCGTCGCCGCGGCCATCACCGAGCACCGCGCCGACATCGTGCACCTGGCAAGCCCCTTCATCCTCGGCGTCCGGGGCATGGCGGCCGCCGCCCGCCTCCGCATCCCGGCCGTCGCCATCTACCAGACCGACCTGGCCGGATACGCCCGCACCTACATCAGCGCGGGCGAGGCCGCGGCCTGGCGGCGCATCCGCTCCGTGCACGCCGCCGCCGACCGCACGCTCGCGCCGTCCAGCGCGGCACAGCGCGACCTGGAGGCGCACGGCGTGCCGCGGGTCCAGCTGTGGCAGCGAGGTGTCGACACCGTCCGCTTCGGCCCCGACCTGCGCGACGAGGCGATGCGCCGGGAACTCGCCCCCAACGGTGAGCTGATCGTCGGCTATGTCGGCCGGCTGGCCCCCGAGAAGCACGTCGAGCTGCTCGCCGGCGCCTGCGGACTCGAGGGCGTCCGGGTCGTGGTCGTGGGTGACGGGCCGAGCGAGCCCACCCTCCGGAGCGCCCTGCCCGGGGCCGCCTTCCTCGGGCGCCGTACCGGAGACGAGCTCGCCCGGATCTTCGCCTCGCTGGACGTCTTCGTGCACACGGGCCCGTTCGAGACCTTCTGCCAGACCGTGCAGGAGGCCATGGCCAGCGGTGTGCCGGTCGTCGCGCCCGCCGCCGGCGGACCGCTCGACCTGGTGGCCCACGGCCAGACGGGACTGCTCGTCCCGCCCGGTGACACGGCCGCCTTCCGTGACGCGGTGCAGACGCTGGTCTCGGACCGTGCGCTGCGGCACGAGTACGGGACCGCCGCACGGGCCCTCGTCGAGGGCCGCACCTGGGCCGCCGTCGGCGATCAGCTCATCGGGCACTACGCGGACGTGCTCGCGGCGCGCAGGACGGCGGTGGCGGCATGAGCTTCGCCACCGAGCGCGTCGGCGGCGGACTGCGGATCGTGCGGCTCGCCAACTTCGTGGCGCCCTCCTCCGGCGGTCTGCGCACGGCCCTGCGCGAGCTCGGCAAGGGGTTCAAGGAAGCGGGCCACGACCCGGTGCTGATCGTGCCAGGGGAGCGCCACAGCGACCGGGAGACCGAGCAGGGCAGGGTCATCACCCTGCCCGGGCCCGTCCTGCCCGGTACCGGCGGCTACCGCGTCCTCACGGACAAGCGGCGGGTCGCCGCCCTCCTGGAGCGACTCGACCCCGACCGCCTGGAGGTCTCCGACCGCACGACGCTGCGCTGGACCGGCAAGTGGGCGCGGCGCGCCCGGATTCCCGCCGTGATGGTCTCCCACGAGACCGCCGACGGCGTCCTGCGCACCTGGGGCCTGTCGGAGAACCTCTCGCGGCGCGCCGCCGACGCGCTCAACATCCGTACGGCACACACCTACGCACGCGTGGTGTGCACCACCGAGTTCGCCGAACGCGAGTTCGTGCGGATCGGGGCCCGCAACGTCGTACGGGCGCCGCTGGGTGTCGACCTGGAGCAGCGGCACCCCTCGCTGCTGGACGCCGGGCTGCGCGACCGGTACGCGCGCGAGGACGAGACGCTGCTCGTGATGTGCTCCCGCCTCTCCGTGGAGAAGAGGCCCGGCACGGCCCTGGACGCCCTGGAGTCGCTGCTGCGGCGAGGGCGGCGTGCGGTCCTGGTGATCGCCGGCGACGGCCCGCTGCGGGCCCGGCTCGAGCAGCGGGCGGCCGAGCGGCGGCTGCCGGTCACCTTCCTCGGCCATGTGGGCGACCGGGAGCTGCTCGGCGCCCTGCAGGCCTCGGCCGATGTGTGCCTGGCCCCCGGGCCGGCGGAGACGTTCGGGCTCGCCGCCCTGGAGGCGATGGCCTGCGGAACCCCCGTGGTGGCCAGCTCCCTCTCGGCGCTGCCCGAGGTCATCGGCTCGGCCGGCGCCACCGCGGTCAACACCGGCGAGGCGTTCGCCGACGCGATAGACATGCTCACGGAGCGGCCCGAGTGCGAGCGCCGGGAGGCGGCACGCGCGCGTGCCGAGTGCTTCGGGTGGAAGACCGCGGTCGACGCGTTCCTCGCGGCCCACGACGTGCAGCCGTCCGTCGTGCGACCGACGGCCTTCGACGACCGTTTCCGGGACGACGCCCGGGAGGGTGTCGCATGAGACCCCTGCGGTTCGTCGCACTCGGCGATTCACTGACGGAAGGCGTGGGCGACCCCGTCGGGGACTCCTGGCGGGGGTGGGCCGCGCTCCTCGCCGGCGGGCTCGCGCCCGCCCACGCCCCGGCCGAGTTCACCAACCTCTCCTTCAGCGGCGCGCAGACCCGGGACGTTCTCGAACGGCAGACCCCGGACGCGCTCGACCTGCGCCCGGATGTCGTCTCCGTCGTCATCGGCGTCAACGACACGCTGCGCTACACCTTCGACATCCACGCCGTCGCCGCCCGGCTCGACAAGGTCTACGCGGCCTTCAGGGCCCAGGGCGCGGTGCTGCTCACCGCCTGTCTGCCGGACCCGGGGTCGATGCTCCGCCTGCCCGGCGCGCTGGCGCGCCCGCTGGCGCGGCGGCAGCGGGCCGTGAACACGGTCGTGCACGCCCTCTCCGAGCGGCACGGGGCGGTGCATCTGCACGCCGAGGGCGGGGACTGGATCCACGACCGGTCCATGTGGAGCGCTGACCGGCTGCACCCGGGGGAGCGCGGGCACCGGCAACTCGCCCTGCGCTTCCACGCGCTGCTCGCCGAGGAGGGTGTCGCGACGGGTATCGCGCCCGCCGCGGAACCCGAGTTCGCTCCGCCCACCCGCTCGGCCAGCCTGTGGTGGCTCGCCACCGCCGGAACGGGCTGGGTGGCGAGGCGATGCACCGATCTGCTGCCGCAACTGCTCACCCTCGCCGCAGCCGAGGTGCGCCACAAGGCGCGGGGGACCAGCGCCCGGCTGGACCTGAGCGCCTCGCACGCGGTGGCGTCCGCGCTGGCCGCGCTGTCGGTGGCCGAACAGCCGGACGTGGCGTGAACCGTGGCGCCTAACGACGGCTGACGGCGGTGAAACGCACGGGGGTGCCCGGAGTCGCCTGGGCGGCGGCCGCGAGGCCGGCCGGACGGACGACCGCGATGACCGGGTACCCCCCGGTCGTCGGATGATCGGCGAGGAAGACGACCGGGCTGCCGTCGGGCGGCACCTGGACCGCTCCCAGCACCATTCCCTCACTGGGGAGTTCGCCCGGCCGGGCGCGCTCCAGCGGGGGACCTTCGGTACGCAGGCCCACCCGGTTGCTCGCCGAGGACACACGGTACGCGCGGGTGAGGAACGTACGGACCGCGTCCGCCGTGAACCAGTCCTCGCGCGGCCCCAGCGTCACCCGCAGCACCAACTCGTCCGGCGGACCCGGCTGCGGAGCGGCGTCCACGTACGGAAGGACGCCGGCGGGTCTCCCCAGGGGCAGTACGGCGCCGTCCGCGAGCGGCGGCGGGCCGAGGCCGGAGAGCAGGTCCGTGGAGCGGCTGCCCAGCACCGGTTCCACGGTCACACCGCCCGAGACGGCGAGATAGCTGCGCACTCCGGACCGCGCGCGTCCGATGTCGAGCAGAGCACCGCCCATGACACGCACCGGCGCTCCCCAGGGCGCGGGACGCCCGTCCACGGTGACCGGGCAGGGCGCGCCGCCGACCGCCACCGTGACCGCCGAACGCGGCCGCACGGTGCAGCCGTCGAGCGTGGTCTCCAGCACGGCCGCCTCCGGGGGATTGCCGACCAGCCGGTTGACGAGCGCCGCGGCGGGCGCGTCGAGCGCTCCCGAACGCGGCACGCCGAGGTGGGCGTGGCCGGGCCGCCCCCGGTCCTGCACGGTGGTCAGCGCCCCGGCGCGCACGACCGAGAGTGCACGGTCCGTCATCCGGCGCCCACCGGGACGAAACGGACCACGGCGCCGGGCGCGAGCAGCGCGGCCGGCACGCGCGCGTGGTCCCACAGGACGGCGTCGGTCGTGCCGATGAGCTGCCAGCCGCCGGGCGACGGGCGCGGGTACACCCCCGTGTACGGACCGGCCAGTGCCACGGCGCCGGCCGGCACGGACGTGCGAGGGGTGGCGCGGCGCGGAACGTGAAAGCGGTCCGGCAGACCCGTCAGATAGCCGAAGCCGGGAGCGAACCCGCAGAAGGCCACCCTGAACCGGGACGCGGCGTGGATCCGTGCCGCCTCGTCCCGGGACACGCCCCACAGGGCGGCGACGTCCGGGAGATCCGGACCGTCGTACCGGACGGGGATCTCCACCGGTTCCTGCACCCGCCCGGGGACCGGCGGAATCTCCCAGCCGGCGAGCCGCGCCGCGAGCCGGGAGGGCGCCTCCACCCCGTCGAGCAGGACGGTGCGGGCCGCGGGAACGATCTCGCGTACCGTCAGTTCCCCGGCCGACCTGCGGCGTTGCAGCTCGGCGTGCAGCGCCTCGGCATCCTGCCCCGAGGGGACCTCCAGGAGCAGGGCGTCGTCGCCGACGGGCATCGCCCTCATGCGAAGGCCTCCACACGGACGCCGGCGGCCTGAAGTGCGGCCCGTACCCGGCGGGCCAGGTCGACGGCGCCGGGCGTGTCGCCGTGCAGACAGAGCGAACGTGCCCGTACGGGGATCTCGCGCCCGGAGTGCGCGTTGACGACCCCGGAGCGGGCGAGTCCCACCGAGCGTTCCACCACGACGTCCGGGTCGGTGACCACCGCGCCGTTCTCGCCGCGCGGCACGAGCGTTCCCTCCTCGGTGTACGCGCGATCCGCGAACGCCTCGGTGACGGCCGGGAGTCCGGCCTTCTCGGCCACCTCCAGCAGCCGTGAGCCCGGCAGCCCGAGCACGGGCAGCGCGGCGTCGGCGAGCAGCACGCCCTCGACGACCGCCTCGGCCTGCCGCTCGTCGTGGACTACCCGGTTGTAGAGCGCGCCGTGCGGCTTCACATACGACACCCGCGAGCCCGCGGCACGCGCGAAGACCTCCAGCGCACCGATCTGGTAGGCCACTTCGGCCGCCAGTTCCGCGGACGGCACATCCATCGAGCGCCGTCCGAATCCGGCCAGGTCGCGGTAGGAGACCTGGGCGCCGATCCGCACTCCCCGTTCCGCCGCCAGTGCGCACACCCGCCGCATGGTGGCCGCGTCCCCGGCGTGGAAACCGCAGGCCACGTTGGCGCTGGTGACGACGGACAGCAGTCGCTCGTCGTCGGTGAGCTGCCAGCGGCCGAAGCCCTCGCCGAGGTCGGCGTTGAGATCGATCATGGTCCCTCCTGGTCGGGCGGCGTCAGCCGACGCGGTACTGCTCGTCACGGGCGTCGGTGATGAACATCTGCCCCGGTGCGTGGGTGATGGCGAACGGCGGGCGCGAGGCCGTCACCGCGGCCTGCGGGGTCACTCCGCAGGCCCAGAACACCGGGATGTCGTCCGGTTCGGCGTCCACCGGGTCGCCGAAGTCGGGCCGGGAGAGGTCCTCGATCCCGAGGGCCGAGGGATCGCCGCAGTGCACGGGGCTTCCGTGCACCGCCGGGAGCAGTCCGCTCTCCCGGATCGCGGCTCCGAGGTGCTGCGGCGGCACCGGGCGCATGGACACCACCATGGGGCCGTGCAGGCGCCCCGCCGGCCGGCACTGACGTCCCGTCACGTACATCGGCACGTTGCGGCCCTGTTCGAGGTGGCGGATGGGGACGCCGGCCTCGACGAGCGCCCACTCGAAGGTGAAGCTGCACCCGATGAGGAAGGACACCAGGTCCTCGCGCCAGTGCGCGAGGACGTCCGTCGGTTCGTCCACGAGTTCGCCGTCCTGCCACACCCGGTAGCGCGGCAGATCGGTGCGCAGATCGGCGCCGTCCGCGAGGACCGTGGTGAAGGACCCGGCGTCCGTGACGTCGAGGACCGGGCAGGGCTTGGGGTTGCGCTGGCAGAACAGCAGCGTGTCATAGGCCCAGTCGGCCGGGACCGACACCAGGTTGGCCTGCGTGTGGCCCGCGGCGCACCCGGCCGTGGGGCCGCTCAGCCCGCCGCGGAAGCGGGCCCGGGCGTCCTCGGGGCGCCACATGTGCGCGTGGTCGTCGACACGCGTGAGGGGGCGGTCGTCCGCTCGGTTCACGTCAGTTCCTTCCCGCGCGTCTCGGGCAGGCCCAGCAGCGCCACCGCCGCGAGACCGTAACCGATCGCGCCGAAGACCAGCGCCCCGCCGACGCCCCAGCTGTCGGCGAGGAAGCCCACCAGGGTGGGGAAGACGGCGCCCACCGCGCGCCCGGTGTTGTAGGTGAAGCCCTGCCCCGTGCCGCGTACGGCCGTCGGGTACAGCTCGCTCAGATAGGACCCGAAGCCGCTGAAGATCGCCGACATGCAGAACCCGAGCGGGAAACCGAGTACCAGCAGAAGAGTGTTGGCGCCGCTTGGGATGTTCGCGTACGCCAGGATGCAGAGCGCCGAGAGCAGTGCGAACAGCCAGATGTTGCGCCGGCGGCCCAGGCGGTCGGTGAGGTGGCCGCCGGTGAGGTAGCCGAGGAAGGCTCCGGAGATGAGGAAGGCCAGATAGGAGCCGGTGCCGACGACGGACAGGCCGCGTTCGGTCTTGAGGTAGGTGGGCACCCAGGTCGCCAGCGTGTAGTAGCCGCCCTGGACGCCGGTGGACAGCAGGCCCGCGAAGACCGTCGTGCGCAGCAGACCCGGCGCCCCGTCCGAGCCGGGCTTGAAGATCGCCGCGAAAGACCCCCGCTGCTCGCTGCGTTCACGCCGGGCCGTCGCCTCCGGGGCGTCGTGCACCCGGCGGCGCATCCAGATCACCAGCAGCGCGGGAAGCGCTCCCGTCCAGAACATCACGCGCCAGGCGAGGTCGTCGCCCACGAAGGAGAAGACCAGCGTGTAGACGACGGCGGCCAGTGCCCAGCCGACGGCCCAGGAACTCTGGATCGCGCCGAGGGTACGGCCGCGGTGCCGGGCGCTCGCGTACTCGGCGACCAGGATCGCGCCGACCGCCCACTCGCCGCCGAAGCCGAGCCCCTGCAGGGCACGGAAGACCAGCAGCGTCTCGTAGGTGGGTGCGAAGCCGCAGGCGACCGTGAAGACGGCGTACGTCACCACGGTGATGATCAGGGCCTTCACCCGGCCGATGCGGTCGGCCACGACGCCCGCGATGGCGCCGCCCACCGCCGAGACGACCAGTGTGACGGTGGTGAACAGTCCCGTCTGGCCGCTGTCCAGGCCGAAGTACGCCGCCAGCGCGACCATGCTCAGCGGCAGTGTGAAGTAGTCGTAGGAGTCCAGGGCGTAGCCGCCGAAGGCTCCGGCGAAGGCGCGCCGGCCGCGCGGTCCGAGGGCGCGCAGCCAGGCCAACGCACCGTCGTCGGCGATGAGTTCGGCCGCGTCGGAGTGGGCGTCGGCGGTCAGGGGCCGGGAAGGAGGGGTCGTGCTCATGGGCACCTCGCAGTGAGGGACGGAGGGTGCTTGCGGGATGAGCCGTGCCGTGCGGGTCGGAGAGCGCCGTGCGGGGAACTGCGCCCAGCGATGGGACATTTAGCGCGAAAGGTGCGGCCCGAGGTGTGGGGCCGGGTGGTACCGTCCGCAGTACCGTAGGGGATCGTTCAACGATCCTTCAATACCCATGTTGTTTCGTCCTTGTATCTGCGATTGAATTCCGGGCATGGCAGAGCAGCTGACGGGACTGGCCGACGACCGCGCCCTCCTGGGGCGTACCAGCACCGCCGAGCGGGTCTCGGACATCCTCAGGAGCCGGATCGCCGAGGGGTACTTCCCACCCGGCACGCGGCTGTCGGAGGACGGCATCGGGGGTGCGCTGGGCGTCTCCCGCAACACGCTGCGCGAGGCGTTCCGGCTGCTCACGCACGAGAGACTGCTCGTCCACGAGTTGAACCGAGGGGTCTTCGTCCGGGTGCTGACCGTCGAGGACGTCGAGGACATCTACCGCACCCGGCTGCTCGTCGAGTGCGCCGTGGTCCGGGGTCTGGGCGAGCCGCCGTACGCCCTGGACGGCCTTGCCGAGGCCGTCGCGGAGGGGCAGCGGGCCGTGGGGGAGACCGACTGGAAAGGGCTGGGCACGGCCAACATCCACTTCCATCGCGAGCTGGTGGCGCTCGCGGGCAGTGAGCGCACCGACGAGCTGATGCGCAGCGTCTTCGCCGAACTGCGGCTCGCCTTCCACGTCGTGGACGACCCCCGGCGGCTGCACGAGCCCTACCTCGTGCGCAACCAGCAGATCCTCCGGGCACTGCAGGGCGGCGACCGGATCGGGGCGGAGGAGCTCCTCGAGGTCTACCTCCACGACTCGCTGGAGCGGATCGTCGAGGACTACCGGCGGCGGGTCGGCGACGAGTAGCAGGTCCGGCACATCGGCACGACGAAGCGGACCCCGCGGTCCCCCCGTGCTGTTTGGGACGTTGTCAGACCGAGGACCTAATCTGTGCACCGTGACTTCGCCTGCATCGACGGACCGTGTTCCGCCCCAGCTCAGCGCGGGGCCGCGCCCCGCACCGGGCCCGGCCGCCGACGAGGGGCTGGCGCGGCGGCTGCGCGCGCTCGCCTGCACCGCGCCGCTGCACGACCTCGACGCACGCAAGGCGAACCTCGCGGGCGAGTACTCGGTGTACGGAATGGCGGAGGTCGCCCTGTCCGCCATTGACCTGGTCACACTGAACATGGACTTCGACACGGGAGCGGACCACGACCAGATAGTGGCCCGGCTCATCCCGCGCATCGCCGCCCAGGCCCCTCGGCGCCCGGTCGCGGAGCACGAGCGCGTCGCCCGCTGGGTCCTGGAGAACCTGGTCAACGTCGGCAGCGTCGACCGGGGCTTCCGCGCCGTGTACGGCACGTTCACGGCCGACGGCGAGTACGTCCGCCGCGACTACGACTTCAAGCTGATCGAGGAGGTCCCGGGCTACGGCGGGGGCGTCTATCTGAGGACGACGGACGAGGCGGTCAACGTCCTCGTCGGCGCCCTGGACACGGACGTCACGAGCGCCCAGATCGCCGCCGAGGTCAAGCTCGACGTGCTGATCAGCCGCGGGCGCCTCGCCGACGCCCAGCTCGCCGCCGAGCAGGCCCGCTACCGCACCGTGCAGTACTCGGAGTCGCTGCGCAGGACCCTGGAGGCGACCCGGCGCAACGTCCGGGCGGTGGACTGGCTGAACACGGTCCCCGACATGATCGCCGAGGCCCTCGACCACGTCGCCGACCGCTACCGCCACGAGAACGCGATCCTCACCAACATCCGCAGGGCCCGCGACGAGTCCGAGGACCCCGAGCACAAGCGGCGTGCCGCCGAGCTCGTCGACATCGTCAAGGACTGCATCCGCAGGCACACCCAACTGCAGTCGCGGCTTCTGGAAGCGGGCCCGCTGTTCCGCGCCGAGCAGGACCGGCAGGCCTTCGCCGCCCCCATGGCGACCTCCGGGACGGACCTGTACGGGCATCTCCTCGCACCTCTGCTGCCGCTTCCGCTGGAGCAGGCGATCCGCGTCACGGACGCCTTCTTCGGCCACGGCACGGGTCTGCGCACCCCGGCCTCCGTGCGGGTCGGTGACCTCGTCGACCTGCTCCTGACGCCGCCCGTGGAGCGCGAGCACCTCGGCGCCGAGATGCCCGAGCCGGATCTGATCGCCACCCCGGACGACAGCCGGTTCAGCGAGGAGCAACTGGCCGCCGCGCTGGAGCTGCTCGACCTGCCGGCGGACGCGCCCAGGCGGCTGTCCGGACTGCTGGCACAGGCACGCCGGCAGGACCCCGAACTGCCCTACCTGGTGGCCCTGCTGACCGTGCACGCGGCCAGCCCGCCGGTCGGCACGGCCTACCGGCAGGGCGAGCAGAAGCTGCTGTTCGCCGTGGACGACGGCACGGAGCTGGACGATCCGGAGTTCGGCGGTGCCGACCTGATCGTCGGCACGGCACTGCTCGATGCGGCGGGCATGGCGGCGGACCGGACGGAAGCGGCATGACCAGCGATCAGTACCAGCACCATGAGGAGTCCCGACCGTGACCGAGCACGCCGAGTGGAGTGAGCCGGAGGCCGCCGCCGCGCCGGTGAGTGCCCCCGTCACCCCCGCCGACGCCGCCGACGCGGCGCGGCTCGTCGCCTTCGGGCTGCAGCCGAAGCTCCAGCCCGCCCGCGACCAGGAGTACACGGAGCTGCTGCGCCGCTACCGCGAGGACCCCCGCTTCGCCCGGCTCGCCGACGCCGTGGCCGGCGGGCTCGGGCTGGTCGTCCTGGAGGTGTCCCCGCGCGCCGGCATGGCGGTGACCGCCGCCGAGGACTCCGTCTTCGCCGTCCGCATGGGCGACTACGCGCGGCGCACCTCCGCCGACTCGGGCGACCGCTTTCTGCACGGCCTCGCCCATCTCGCCGTCGCCGCGCTCGCGTTCCCGCGCCCCGAGGACCTGGCCGACGACGGCTACATCGGGCGCGTCACGGTCAACGGCGTCGACGCCTTTGTGCGTCAGGCCTGCCGCCGGCTCGAGGAGCGGGCCGAGGAACAGGGCGAGAACACGGACCCGGCGACGGACGCGCCGGGACTGGAGGCGGCCTGGCGGATCTGGGCCAGACGCAGCGCGACAGGGGCCACCAAGGACGCGCGCCGGCTCGCCGGCTCCACCACGGGCATCGTTGGCAAGGCCGTCGCGTTCCTCACCGACTCCGGATTCCTCCAGCGCACGGGCGACGACCACGGCGGCACCTACCGCACGACGGCCCGCTACCAGCTCCAGGTGCGCGACATGGCGGGCAGCGCCGCCATGGCCGAACTCCTCGAACTGGGCGTCGTCCCGGTGACCGACGGGACGGGCACCCTGCTGCCCGCCGAGGACACCGACGACCTGGAGCTGGTGGCCGACGCCGGGCTGCCGTTCCACTCGGGCAGAGCCTGAGGCCCCGCGGCCTTCGGCCCTCCGTATTTCCGCAGACTGAGCAAGACCGACGACGAGAGTCCCCCGCCATGTACGAGCTGTCCCGGGTCCGCCTCTACTCCATCGGACCGGCCGGTGCGCGCTATGCCGACACCGTGCTGGACCTGCGGGGCGTGGGCGATCCGGTGCCCGACCCCGCGCCCACCCAGGCGGAGTTCTTCGAAGAGGAGCCCGTGGGGCCGCCGCGCCGTCCGGCGCCCGCCGGTGTGCTCTTCCTGGAGAACGGCGGCGGCAAGTCCGTCCTGCTCAAGCTGATCTTCTCCGTGATGCTGCCGGGCCACCGCAACACCCTCGGCGGGGCCAGCTCCGGTGTGCTGCGCAAGTTCCTGCTCGCCGACGACTGCGGGCATGTGGCGCTGGAATGGCAGCACACACTGACCGGCGAGTGCGTGGTGGTCGGCAAGGTGAGCGAATGGCGGGGGCGCCAGGTCTCCAGCGACCCGCGGAAGTTCGCGGAGGCCTGGTACTCCTTCAGGCCCGGCCCCGGGCTCAGCCTCGACAATCTGCCGGTCGCCGAGTCCACCGCCGTGAGACCGCCGGCCGAGGGTGCTTCCGGGGCGGCGGGACGGCGCCGCACGATGAAGGGCTTCCGGGACGCCCTGACGGAGGCGGGCAAGGCGTATCCGCACCTCGAAGTGCACTGGGAGGAGATCCACGACCGCTGGAACGAGCATCTGACGGACCTCGGCCTCGACCCCGAACTCTTCCGCTACCAGCGGGAGATGAACGCCGATGAGGGTGAGGCCGCCGGTCTCTTCGCGGTCAAGAAGGACTCCGACTTCACGGACCTGCTGCTGCGGGCCGTGACCGACACCCGTGACACCGACGGGCTCGCCGACCTGGTCGGCGGTTTCGGCAACAAGCTGGGACGGCGCGCCGAGCTGATGGCCGAGCGCGAGTTCACCGCCGGGTCGGTGGATCTGCTCGGGCGCATCGTCGACGCGGCCGGGACACGCTCGCGGGCGCGGGACATCCACGCGGGCGCCGAGCGGCGCACCCGCACCCTGGCCCGGCGGCTGTCGGCACGCGGGGTGCGCGAGCGGATGCGGGCCACCGATCTGGCCCAGCGCGTCACCGCCGCCGCCTACGCGGTCACGCATGCCGAGGGCGCCCGCGAGCGCAGTGCGCTCATCGCTGCCGAACTCGCCTACCGGCATGCCTCGTCGGCCCTGGCGGGTGCGGAGAAGGCCGCAGCCGCCCAGAAGCGCGAGCTGGCCGACGCGCGCCAGTTGTACTCCGCCTGGCAGGCCGCCGAGGCCGTGCTGCGCCACCGTGCCGCCGCCGACCGTTCGGCGCGGGTGGCGGCCGCCATCCGCGAGGCCGAGCGGGACGCGGCGCCGGCGCTCGCCGCGCGCGCCAGGGCCGCAGTGGACCTCGTCCGGGCACTGCACGCCGCCGCCGAGAGCGCCGGGACCCTCGCCGACGAGGAGGAAGAGCGCTCCGCCGCCCTCCAGGCGGCCGGCGAGTCGGCGCACCGGGACGCGACCGCCGCGGCCACGGAGGCACAGCGTGCGCGCAGCGAGGTGGGACATCTGCGCCAGCGGCTCGCCGAGGTCGAGCAGGAGATCGCCGAGGCCGTGCGCGCGGGCTGGCTGGACGACAGCGCCCCCGACGCCGACCCGGCACGCGCCGCGCTCGCCGCGAGCGACGCGGAGAAGGCGGCGGTCGCCGCCTGGGACACCGCGCGTGAGGCGTCCCGCCGGGCGTCCGAGCACGCCCGTGAGGCGGCGTCCGCGGAATCGCGTGCGGAACTGACGGCCGCCCGGTCCGCCGACGCGGCCACGGCCGCCGAGCGGGCGTACGAGGCCGAGCAGAGCACCGCCCGGGCGCTGGCGGCGGAGGAGCGGCTGTCGGAACTGCTGAGCCTGTCCGGCACCGGCGGGGCCCGGGCCCCCCGGCCGCGCCGCGACGAGGAGACGGGCGCGGAGGACAGCGCCGCGGAGGGCGGGTCCCTCACCGCCGAGGAACTGGACCGCTTCGCCGACGAACTGAGCGAGCTGCTCGACGACACCGTCACCTCCGCCGAGCGTCAGCTCTTCGAGCTGCGCACCGCCGCGGCGGACGACGCGCGCATCCTCGGTGCCCTCGGTGACGGCGGGCTGTTGCCTCCGGGCCCGGACGTGCTGGCGACCGTCGAGTTCCTCGGCGAACACGGCATCCCGGCGCTCCCGGGCTGGCGCTACCTCGCGCAGGCGGTCGACCCCGCCGACCACGCGCGCGTGCTTGCCGCCCGTCCAGAACTGGTCGACGGAGTGATCATCACCGACCCGGACACCCACGCCCGGGCCCGTGACGCGCTGAGCGACGCGGCTCTGCTGCCGCGTTCCGCCGTCGCCGTCGGCACCGCGGCCGCGCTGCTCGCCCCGACCCCCGCCCTCGACGAGGGCGGGGGCGACGGCGGAGTCTTCCTCGTGCCGCCGAATCCGGCCATGCACGACGAGCACGCGGCCGACGAGGAGCGGCAGGCGCTGCGTGCCCGGGCCACCGAGCGGGACGAGGAGATCCGGGCCCTCGCGGCCCGGCTCGGCAAGGACCGCGAGCTGACCGCCAGACTGGCGTCCTGGCGCACCGGCTGCCCCGCGGGTCGCCTGACCGAACTCGCCGCGGCCGCCCGGGACACGCGAGCCTTCGCCGAGGAGGCCGAGGCCGAGCTGACCGAGGCGCGCACCGTCCGTGCCGAGGCCGACGAGGTGGCGGCCGAGGCCGCCCAGGTGCGCGAGGAGCGCCAGGAGTCCGCGCAGCGGGCGCGGCGCGCCGCCGATGCGCTGGCCGGCCTCGCCTTCCGGCTGCGGGAGCGGGCGGGGTGGCAGGCAGCGCTGCGGGAACTGGCCGACGAGGCCGTCGAATCGGAGGCTCGTGCACAGTCCCGCCTGGAGCGCGCCCGGGCCGCCGACGAGGACCGCAGGGCCGCCCAGCGCGCCGCCGACGACGCCCGCCGCACCGCGCGTGCACTGCGGGCCGAGCGCGCGGAGATCGCGGGCGCCCCCGACGACGTACCGGCGGACGACTCCGACGCGCCGAAGGCGTCCCTGCCCGCGCTCCGCGAGGCCTACCGCGCCGCCTCCCAGGTGTACGAAAAGGTCGGCGTCGGTGCCGACCTGCGGGCCGAACAGGCGCGCGCCGAGAGCGACGACTCCGCCGCACTCGCCGAACTGGACCGGCTCAGCAACAAGGTCCGTTCGCGCGCGGAACAGCTCCTCCAGTCCCCGGACGGCTCGGACGGCCCGTCCCGGCAGGCCGCCGCCGCGCGCGCCGAGGAGCTGGTGCAGCTGCTGGAGACGCGGATGTCGACGGCGAGCGAGCAGCTCGGCCGGCTGCGCGGCGAGGCCGAGCGGCACGCTCCCGAGAACGGCGAGGCCCATACCGAGCTGCCTGAGGAGATGGCCCCGCGGGACACCGAGCACGCACAGTCCCTGCTGCGCACGGCCACATCGGAACTCGCCTCCCGCGTGGAGGCACTCGGCCGGGCCCGCGAGGCCCATGCCGAACTGCTGGACGCCCACCGCGCGGCCGAGGACGCCGCGGGCGGCTTCGACGAGATCGCGGCGATGCTCCGCGATCTGCTGCGGGAGCACGCCGCCGAGGAGGAGCAGGAGGAGCCGGAGCCCTACCCGGGCAGCCTCGAGGAGGCCCGCCGGTCCGCCGCCGAGTCCCGCCGGTCGCTGCGCGGTTGCGCCACCGACCTGTCCTCGGCGGAGTCGGCCGTGCGCGAAGCCTCCGACGTGCTCGTCCGGCATGCCAACTCCACCCGCTACGAGCAGGTCCGCACCCCGGCCCGGCAGCAGATCCGGGAACTGCCCGCGTCGGCGCTGCCGGAGCACGCACAGCGGTGGGCCGACGCCTTCGCACCCCGGCTGCGTGTGCTCACCGACGAGCTGGCCCAACTGGAGCGCAACCGCGACTCGATCGTGGACCGGCTGCGGGGACTCGTGGAGTCGGCGCTCGCCACACTCCGCTCGGCGCAGCGGCTCTCCCGGCTGCCCGAGGGACTCGGCGAGTGGTCCGGGCAGGAGTTCCTGCGCATCCGCTTCGAGGAGCCCGACCAGGCGACGCTCACCGAACGGCTCGGCGAGGTCATCGACGAGGCGACCCGCGCGGCCGTCAGGAAGAACTCCGACCTCAGGCGGGACGGCATGTCGCTGCTCCTGCGGGGGGTCGGCGCGGCCCTCCAGCCGAGGGGAGTCGCCGTCGAGATCCTCAAGCCGGACGCCGTGCTGCGTGCCGAACGTGTCCCCGTCGGGCAGATGGGCGACGTGTTCTCGGGCGGACAGCTGCTCACCGCGGCCATCGCGCTGTACTGCACCATGGCGGCACTGCGCAGCAACGATCGTGGCCGCGACAGGCACCGCCACGCGGGCACGCTGTTCCTGGACAACCCCATCGGACGCGCGAACGCGACCTATCTGCTGGAGCTCCAGCGCGCCGTCTCGGACGCGCTCGGCGTCCAGCTCCTCTACACCACCGGGCTGTTCGACACGACAGCACTCGCCGAGTTCCCGCTGGTCATCCGGCTGCGCAATGACGCAGACCTGCGGGCCGGACTGAAGTACATCCGGGTGGAGGAGCATCTTCGGCCCGGGCTGCCGCAGCAGCCCAGTGCCGACGAGGCGGTGCACAGCGAGATCACGGCGACCCGGATGTTCAAGCGACCGGCCGTGGACGTCCCGTAGGAAGGGGCGTGGGGCGCGGCACCGCGTGTCGCGGGCGCCGCCCCCACGCCGTCACGGATGCGACAACTGCCGCCCGGTGCCGCCCTGCCGACGTATGCGCTCCTGTCGCTGCTCCGCGGTCCGCGCCTGACGCCGGGTCGCCCGGCGTTCGCGGCGCATGGCACGGGCCGTGCTGCTGGGCGCCGACACCACACCATGGCGCTGGTTCCAGACCTGGCGCGTGATCCAGACGTCGAGCACGCCCCAGGTCGCCACCACCGTGCCGGCCACGCTGCTGAGGACCATGGGGAAGGCCAGCCAGGAGCCGGCCATCGTGCACAGGAAGGCGATCACCGCCTCGATCAGTGTCACCGAGATGATCAGCACCGCCCGCACCGCCGAGGTGCGCACGGGGTCCGGCAGCCGACGCCGGCGCGCGGGCTCCTCGACCCACAGGGGGCGGCGATACCCGGTTTCGTACCGCGCTTCCTCGTCCATGGCGGTGCCCCGTCCGCCGTCCGGCTCGCGCCCCTGCGATATGCCGGGGTCCGCATCCGCCGGAATGCCGTGATCCGGTGCCTGAGCCGCCCCCCGCGCCGCCGTGGACGCCCCGGCGCCCGTTCCCGGTGTCTCACATCGCTCCGCCGTGCTCATCAACTCGTCACTCCCCACCGCCCGCAGACCTCCGCCGGAGTGTCAGACGACTCCGGCCCCCCACTGGTTGCCCGGCTTGCGCAGCTTTACGCCACCTGAGTGCGGCATGCGGCGCCTGCGGTCGAAACCGCCCCCGTTTCCCGTAGGTGGAGACGATCGGTGATCGGCGAAGATTCCCCGCGGGCGAAAAAATCCGGCCAAGGGCCCCGGGTTCCCGCCCCGATCCGGACTGTGCCGTCCCGTTTCGGGGAGGCAATCTCCCGTAATGACGGGACAACTGCCCATGCCGCGTAGGTGCCGGGGGCGTTGTGCGCTCCGCCCGGCCTTCGAGATACGGGTGTGTCGGTAGTAGGCTCGCGCCGTTTGTTGACGTACACGTGTACCCCCGGGCCTGGGGGTCGAGCTGGGGGAGGCCATGCGCTTTCGCGGGAAGTCCATCCGCCGGAAGATCGTGGCGCTGCTTCTCGTGCCGCTGCTGTCACTCACCGCCATCTGGGCGTTCGCCACAGCGCTCACGGGGCGTGAGGCCCAGGCGTTGTTCGACGTCTCGAACGTCGTCGAAAAGGTCGGCTACCCCACCGAGGACACGGTCCGCGTCCTGCAGCAGGAGCGCCGTCAGACCCTCGTCTACCTCGCCGACCCGCGCGCCTCGGACGCCCTCACCGCGCTGCGCCGCAGCCGTTCTGCCACGGACAGGGTGGTGGCCGAACTCCGGCGCAACAGCAAGAGCATGGGCCTGCGCGAGGACATGGACGCGGGCTCCTCGGAGCGCCTCACCTCGATCATGGAGGCCCTGGACGGCATCGCGTCGCTGCGCCGCAGCGTCGAGGACGGCACGGTCAAGCGTTCCCAGGCCCTCGATCTCTACAACCGCCTCGTCGACCCGTGTTTCACCCTCCTGGCCAATCTGCAGGCCCTCGACAACGTGACGATGGACAAGCAGGGCCGTGCCCTCGTCGATGTCTCCCGGGCCCGTGAGCTGCTCTCCCGCGAGGACGCCCTCCTGGGGTCCGCGCTCGTCGCCGGCCGGGTCACCCGCGAGGAGATCCATGAGGTCTCCGACCTCGTCGCCCAGCGCGCCGTGATGTACGACGTCAGCCTGTCGCTGCTGCCCGCGTCGGAGAGCGGACGCTTCCAGCGCTACTGGAAGAACGCCGACACCGCGTCACTGCGCGTGGCCGAACAGGCGGTGGCCAACGGCACCTCCGGCGCCCCGCACGGGGTGACCGCCAAGAGCTGGGACGAGGCCGCCGGCCAGGTCCTCGGCCGGCTCGACACGATGAGCCGGCAGGCCGGGGACCGCTACCAGGACCGCGTCGACCCGCTCGCCATGAGGGTCATCGCCAAGGCGGCGGTCGCGGGCGTCCTCGGGCTTCTCGCCGTGCTGGTCTCGCTGTTCCTGTCCGTGCGCATCGGCCGTGGCCTCATCCGTGATCTGCGCCGGCTGCGCCTGGAGGCGCACGAGGCGTCCGGGGTGCGGCTGCCCAGCGTGATGCGCCGCCTGTCCGCGGGCGAACAGGTGGACGTGGAGACCGAGGCCCCGCGGCTGGAGTACGACAGGAACGAGATCGGCGAGGTCGGCCAGGCACTCAACACCCTGCAGCGTGCCGCCGTCGAGGCCGCCGTGAAACAGGCCGAACTGCGGGCCGGCGTCTCGGAGGTCTTCGTCAACCTCGCCCGTCGCAGTCAGGTGCTGCTGCACAAGCAGCTCACCCTGCTCGACACCATGGAGCGCAGGACCGACGACACCGAGGAACTCGCCGACCTGTTCCGCCTCGACCATCTGACCACGCGTATGCGCCGTCACGCCGAGGGTCTGGTCATCCTCTCCGGAGCCGCCCCCTCCCGGCAGTGGCGCAAGCCGATCCAGCTCATGGACGTCGTGCGCGCCGCCGTCGCCGAGGTCGAGGACTACGAGCGCATCGAGGTGCGCCGGCTGCCCCGCTTCGCCGTCACCGGTCCCGCGGTCGCCGACCTCACCCACCTGGTGGCCGAACTCCTGGAGAACGCCACCGTGTTCTCGCCGCCCCACACCGCCGTCCAGGTGCTCGGTGAACGGGTCGCCAACGGGTTCACCCTGGAGATCCACGACCGCGGCCTCGGTATGACGGCCGAAGTGCTCCTGGACGCCAACCTCCGGCTCGCGGAGACCCCCGAGTTCGAACTCTCCGACACCGACCGGCTCGGCCTGTTCGTGGTGAGCCGGCTCGCCCAGCGGCAGAACGTCCGTGTCTCCCTCCAGCCGTCCCCCTACGGCGGCACCACGGCCGTCGTCTTCATCCCCGACACCCTGCTGACCGAGGACATCCCCGACACCAACGGAATCGGCTTCCGGCTCGACCGGCCGCTGCCCGAGAAGGAGGCCGGGGCCGCGGAGGACGGTGCCCCGGTGCTCTCCCCGGTGCCGGTCAAGCTCCCCGGCCTTCCGGGATCGATCCTGGACGGCCCGGTGGAGCTGGAGGCGCCCGTCGACCTGGACGAACTCGACGACTTCCCGGACGGCCTGGACGACCGGGACGGCGGCCTTTTCCGCTCCCGCCGCTCTCTCGCCCAGGCCCCGGGCGAACAGCACCAGCAGGCCCACGACACCCGGCGCGAACCGGCCCGCTCCGACGAGGCGGACCGGCCGGGCGCGCCGGTACCGCTTCCCCGGCGCGGAACCCCCAAGCTCGTCAGCTCGCACGGCCGCCCGGTGACGGAGCAGGGCCCGCGGCGCGCAAGGACCGGCAAGGACAGCGGGCCCTCGGACCACGAGCCGGAGGGATCTCAGGAGTCCGGGCGTCCTTCGGACGTGCGGGAGCCTTCGGAAGGAAGCAGGCGCCCGCACGGTGAGCGCTCGGGGAGCCCGGGCCTGCCCCAGCGCCGCCGCACCCGGCAGGAGGCCGGCCCGCGGGAGGCGGCCGCGCACCAGGAGGCCGAGACGGAAGCGGCTCCTCCGGGTCCGGTCGCGCTGCCCCGCCGTGTCCGGCAGGCCAGTCTGGCCCCGCAGTTGAAGGAGGGCCCCGACCGGCGCGCCTCGGCAGACGCGTCCCGCACCGCGAGCGGAGCGGGTCCCGTCGAGCGCGACGCCGATGAGGTCCGCAGCCGTTTCGCCTCGCTGCAGCGGGGCTGGCAGCGTGGCCGCGAGGAGAACGCCGCGGGCGACGACGCCCTGGACGGCTCAGCACGAGGAACGACAAAGGGAGACGGTCGATGACCGCACCGAAGGCCGCAGGGCCCAACGCCGCCAAAAAGGCGTCGGGAGAGCTGAACTGGCTCCTCGACGACCTGGTGGAGCGTGTCGCCAGCATCCGCAAGGCGCTCGTGCTCTCGAGCGACGGCCTGCCCACAGGGGTCTCCAAGGAGCTGAGCCGGGATGACAGCGAGCACCTGGCCGCTGTCGCCTCGGGAATCCACAGCCTCGCCAAGGGTGTCGGCCGCAACTTCGACGCGGGCGGTGTCCGGCAGACCATCGTCGAACTCGACGACGCGTTCCTCTTCGTGACGGCGGCCGGCGACGGCAGCTGCCTCGCCGTCCTGTCGGACGCCGACTCCGACATCGGCCAGGTCGCGTACGAGATGACACTCCTCGTCAAGCGAGTCGGCGTACATCTGGGCTCCGCGCGGCGCACCGATCTGCCCTCGGGCGGGTAGTGAGATGGCATGAGCGGAGACGATCAGGGAAGCAGTCGCTGGTTCGACGACGAGGCCGGGCCGGTGGTCCGTCCGTACGCCATGACGCGCGGCCGCACCAGCCATGCGGCCCAGCACCGCCTCGACCTGATCGCGGTGGTCGTCACGGAGCCGCATGTGGACGATCCCGAGGCGGATCCCGCGCTGTCCCCCGAGCACGTGGACATCGTGGAATTCTGCCGTGACGCGCCCCAGTCCGTCGCCGAGATCGCCGCCGAACTGAATCTTCCCGTCGGTGTGGTGCGGGTCCTCGTGGGTGATCTGGCGGACGAGGGCCTGGTGCATGTGACGCGCCCCGTGCCCCCCGCCGAACTGGTCGACGAGAGCATCCTGCGTGATGTGATCAGCGGTCTGCGGGCTCTGTGACCCCGGCTTCCGCGCGCTCCGGGTGAGCGCGCGGAGGCATTCGTACGGGAGGGGCGACGGCCGCTCGCGTCGTGTGGGGCCTGCGGTGGATGCCCGGCCCGTTATGATCTGACGGGTCGTCGAGGACCGACCGCGGTGTGCCGATCACTCTGCGGCGACGGTTCCGGGCAGCGGGATCGGAGAGACGGACGTGACCACGGGGTGGCAGTTCTGGGTCGACCGCGGCGGTACCTTCACCGACATCGTCGCGCGGCGTCCCGACGGCCGCCTGCTCACCCACAAACTCCTGTCGGACAATCCCCACCGGTACGCCGACGCGGCGGTGGCGGGCGTACGCGAACTCCTCCAGGACGACGGGCCCGTCGACGCCGTGCGCATGGGCACCACCGTGGCCACCAACGCGCTTCTGGAACGCACGGGCGAACGCACCCTCCTCGTCATCACCCGGGGCTTCGGGGACGCCCTGCGGATCGGCTACCAGAACCGTCCGCACATCTTCGCGCGCGCCATCGAACTGCCCGAGCTGCTGTACGACCGGGTCGTCGAGGTCGACGAGCGGATCGCGGCCGACGGCACCGTCCTGCGCGCCCCGGACCTCGACGCCCTCTCGGGACCGCTCCAGGAGGCCTACGACGACGGGATCCGCGCCCTGGCCGTGGTCTGCATGCACAGTCATCTGCACCCCGCCCACGAGCAGGCCGTCGGGGAGCTGGCCGACCGTATCGGCTTCCCGCAGATCTCGCTCTCCAGCGAGGTCAGCCCCCTGATGAAGCTGGTCCCGCGCGGTGACACCGCCGTCGTCGACGCCTACCTCTCGCCCGTCCTGCGCCGCTATGTCCAACACGTCGCCGACGAACTCGAGGGCGTGCGGCTGATGTTCATGCAGTCCAACGGCGGGCTCGCGGAGGCGGGGCAGTTCCGCGGGAAGGACGCGATCCTCTCCGGTCCCGCGGGCGGGATCGTGGGCATGGCGCGTATGTCGCAGCTCGCCGGCTTCGACCGGGTCATCGGCTTCGACATGGGCGGCACCTCCACGGACGTCTCGCACTTCGCGGGCGAGTACGAACGGGTCTTCACCACGCAGATCGCGGGCGTACGGCTGCGCGCGCCGATGCTGGACATCCACACCGTGGCCGCCGGCGGCGGCTCGATCCTGCACTTCGACGGCTCCCGCTACCGTGTGGGGCCGGACTCGGCGGGCGCGGACCCGGGGCCGGTCTGCTACCGCGGCGGCGGTCCGCTCACGGTGACCGACGCCAACGTCATGCTCGGCCGTATCCAAGCCGCGCACTTCCCCCGGGTGTTCGGCCCGGACGGCGATCAGCCCCTGGACGAGGGGATCGTCCGCGAACGCTTCGCCGCACTGGCGCGGAAGATCCGCGAGCGGACCGGCGACGACCGCACGCCCGAACAGGTCGCCGAGGGGTACCTGCAGATCGCCGTCGCCAACATCGCCAACGCGGTGAAGCGGATCTCGGTCCAGAAGGGCCACGACATCACCCGCTACGCGCTCACCACCTTCGGCGGAGCGGGCGGCCAGCACGCGTGCAGGGTGGCGGACTCCCTGGGCATCCGCACCGTGCTCGTCCCGCCGATGGCCGGGGTGCTCTCCGCTCTCGGCATCGGCCTCGCCGACACCACGGCCATGCGCGAACAGTCCGTCGAGGCGCCCCTGGAGGCCCCCTCGATGCCGGGGATCCTCAAGACCGCCGGCGACCTGGAGAGCGCCGTCCGAGCCGAACTCCTGGCCGAGGACGTCCCCGAGGAGCGCATCCGGGTCGTCCGCCGGGCCCAGCTGCGCTACGACGGGACGGACACCACGCTCACGGTCGAGCTGACCGACCCCGGCACGATGCGGCACGCCTTCGAAGAACGCCATCGCGCCACGTACTCCTTCACGCTCGACCGGCCGGTCGTCGTCGAAGCCCTCTCCGTGGAAGCCACCGGCATCACCGATCCCCCCGATCTCTCCGCCCTCGCCCCGTACGAAGGCGGTACCGCCGCGCCCGAGACCGTCCGTCTCCATACGGGCGGTGTCCGGCGCGACGTGCCTCTGCACCGCCGGGAGCACCTGCCACCCGGCGAGACCGTCACGGGCCCCGCGATCATCACCGAGCCGAGTGCGACGACCGTCGTCGACGAAGGCTGGCGGGCCGCGGCGACCGACGACGGGCATCTCGTCATGGAACGTGTGGCGATCACGGAGAGTTCCGATCTCGGCACTCGGGCGGATCCCGTTCTTCTCGAGGTCTTCAACAACCTGTTCATGTCCATCGCCGAACAGATGGGCGCCCGGCTGGAGTCGACGGCCCAGTCCGTCAACATCAAGGAACGCCTGGACTTCTCCTGCGCGCTCTTCGACCCCGAGGGCAACCTGGTCGCCAACGCCCCGCACATCCCGGTGCATCTGGGCTCGATGGGGACCAGCGTGAAGGAGGTCGTCCGACGGCGCGCCGGCCGTATGCGCCCCGGGGACACCTACGCGGTCAACGACCCCTATCACGGCGGCACCCATCTGCCCGACGTCACCGTCATCACCCCCGTCTTCGACACGGAGGGTGAGCGGATCCTCTTCCACGTCGCGTCCCGCGGGCACCACGCCGAGATCGGGGGAATCGCACCGGGCTCGATGCCCGCGCACAGCCACACCATCGAGGAGGAGGGCGTCCTCTTCGACAACTGGCTGCTCGCCGAGGAGGGCCGATTCCGCGAGGAGGAGACCTTCCGCCTGCTCACCGAGGCTCCGCACCCGTCGCGCAATCCGCAGACCAACCTCGCCGACCTGCGTGCCCAGATCGCCGCCAACCGCAAGGGCGTCGACGAGGTCGGCCGCATGATCGAGAACTTCGGGACGGACGTCGTCCAGGCGTACATGAAGCACGTCCAGGACAACGCCGAGGAAGCCGTGCGCCGCGTCATCGACGCCTTGGACGAGGGCGAGTACGCCTACGAGACCGACTCAGGCGCCGTCATCCACGTCCGTGTGCGCGTCGACCGCGACAAGCGCTCCGCGACCGTCGACTTCACCGGCACCTCACCCCAGCTCGCCACCAACTTCAACGCGCCCTTCTCGGTCGTCGACGCCGCTGTCCTCTACGTCTTCCGCACCCTCGTCGCCGACGACATCCCGCTCAACGACGGCTGCCTGCGCCCCCTGGACATCGTCGTGCCGGCCGGGTCCATGCTCGCGCCCGAGCACCCTGCCGCCGTCGTCGCGGGCAACGTCGAGACCTCACAGGCCGTCACCGGCGCCCTGTACGCGGCGCTCGGCGTACAGGCGGAGGGTTCGGGCACCATGAACAACGTCACGTTCGGCAACGAGCGGCACCAGTACTACGAGACCGTGGCCTCCGGCTCGGGAGCGGGCGACGGCTTCCCCGGCGCGAGCGTCGTCCAGACCCATATGACCAACTCCCGGCTGACCGATCCCGAGGTCCTCGAGTGGCGACTTCCGGTCCTGCTGGACGAGTTCGCGGTACGGTACGGCAGCGGCGGTCGGGGCCGCTGGCGCGGCGGGGACGGTGCCGTACGCCGGATCCGCTTCCAGGAGCCCATGACCGTCTCCACGCTCTCCCAGCACCGCAGGGTCCCGCCCTACGGCATGGCGGGCGGGACGGCGGGGGCGCTCGGCGCCAACCGTGTGGAGCGCGCGGACGGGACCGTGCTGCGCCTCGAGGGCAGCGATTCGGCAGACGTGGGCCCCGGCGACGTACTGGTCGTCGAGACCCCGGGCGGCGGAGGCTACGGACCGCCGCCGTGCGACCCCCAGCGAGCAGGAGAAGACAACGATGGTCCTCGGGCGCAGTGAGCGCGGCAAGCCTCCGGTCGAGCCCGTCACGCTCAAGATCCTCGTGGCCGGCGGTTTCGGCGTGGGCAAGACGACCCTGGTCGGCGCGGTCAGCGAGATCAGACCGCTGCGCACGGAGGAGGTGCTCACCGAGGCGGGCCGCCCGGTCGACGACACCCACGGCGTCGAGGGCAAGAACACCACCACCGTCGCGATGGATTTCGGTCGCATCACCCTGCGCCAGGACCTGGTGCTCTATCTGTTCGGAACCCCTGGCCAGGACCGCTTCTGGTTCCTGTGGGACGAGCTGGCCACCGGAGCCCTGGGCGCCGTCGTGCTCGCCGACACCCGCCGGCTGGAGGACAGCTTCGCCGCCGTCGACTACTTCGAGCGCCGCTCCATCCCGTTCGTGGTCGGGGTCAACTGCTTCGACGGCGCGGCCCGTCATCCCGCCGACGACGTACGGCAGGCCCTCGACCTCGACGAGGCCGTCCCGCTCGTCCTCTGCGACGCCCGTGAGCGGGAGTCCGTCAAGGAGGTCCTGATCGAGGTCGTCCGGCATGCGATGGCGCACACGGCCGACCGCCGCCCGCGCGTCACGACCTGATCCCCGGGGCGCGCGTGCGGCCCGTACCCCCGCCGACCGGGGTACGAGCCGCAGCCGCGCACGCGAGGCGCGCGGGGAGGGAGTGTCAGTCCACCCCGTCCTGGAGCCAGCCGAGGCTCTTCTCCACGGCCCTGCGCCAGTTGTGGTACTCGTGGTCACGTGCCGAGGCCTCCATGGCGGGAGTCCATTCGGCGTCCTTCCGCCAGTGCGAGGTGAGTTCGTCGAGGTCGTTCCAGACCCCGGTGGCGAGGCCGGCCGCATAGGCGGCGCCCAGGCAGGTCGTCTCGGAGACCTGCGGGCGGATCACCGGCACCCCGAGCACGTCCGCCTGATGCTGCATCAGCAGCTGGTTCTTCGTCATGCCGCCGTCGACCTTCAGGGTGGTGATCCGCACCCCCGAGTCCTGGTACATGGCGTCCACGACCTCCCGCGTCTGCCAGCTCGTCGCCTCCAGCACCGCACGTGCGAGGTGCGCCTTCGTGACGTAGCGTGTCAGACCGGTGACGACGCCGCGCGCGTCGGAGCGCCAGTACGGGGCGAACAGGCCGGAGAACGCGGGCACGATGTACGCGCCGCCGTTGTCGTCGACGCTCGCCGCCAGGGTCTCGATCTCGTCGGCACTGCGGATGATGCCGAGCTGGTCGCGGAACCACTGCACGAGCGCGCCGGTGATCGCGATCGAGCCCTCCAGGCAGTAGACCGGAGCCTCACCGCCGATCTTGTAGCCCATCGTCGTCAGCAGGCCGTTCTTGGACGGTACCGGGCGGTTGCCGGTGTTGAGCAGCAGGAAACTGCCCGTGCCGTAGGTGTTCTTCGCCGTGCCCACCTCGTAGCAGGCCTGCCCGAAGACGGCCGCCTGCTGATCGCCCAGCGCCGACGCCACGGGCACCCCCGCGAGCGGGCCCACGGCGGTCCCGTACACCTCGGCGGACGACTTGATCTCGGGGAGCACCGCCTCGGGGATGTTCATGGCGGCCAGGATGGAGGCGTCCCACTGGAGTGTCTCCAGGTCCATCAGCATGGTGCGTCCGGCGTTGGTGACGTCGGTGATGTGCCGGCCCCCCTCGGTGCCTCCCGTGAGGTTCCAGATCAGCCAGGAGTCGATGGTGCCGAAGGCGATCTCGCCGTGCTCGGCGCGGGTCCTGAGGCCGGGCACGTTGTCGAGCAGCCAGGCCGCCTTGGGGCCGGAGAAGTAGCTCGCCAGCGGGAGTCCGGTCTGCTCGCGGAAACGATCCTGCCCATCGGAGCCCCCGAGTTCGTTGCACAGGGCCGCCGTCCGGGTGTCCTGCCAGACGATCGCGTTGTGCACGGGCTTGCCCGTGGCCCGGTCCCACAGGACGGTCGTCTCGCGCTGGTTGGTGATGCCCAGCGCGCTGAGCTGGTCGGCACGCAGGCCCGCCTTGGCGAGCGCGCCGGCCACCACCGCCTGAACCTTGGCCCAGATCTCCGTGGCGTCGTGCTCCACCCAGCCGGGCTTGGGGAAGATCTGCCGGTGTTCACGCTGGTCGACCGCGACGATCGCCCCGCCGTGGTCGAAGATGATGCAGCGGCTGGACGTGGTGCCCTGGTCGATCGCGGCGACGTACTTCTGGGCGTTGTCCGTCATGACGTCCCCTTCGTCAAAGGGTCAGAAGGCTGCTTTGTACACGAGGGCCGAGAGCGCCCCGCCGATCAGCGGTCCCACCACCGGTATCCAGGCGTAACCCCAGTCCGAGGTGCCCTTGTTGGGAATCGGCAGCAGGGCGTGGGTGATGCGCGGGCCGAGATCGCGGGCCGGGTTGATCGCGTACCCGGTGGGCCCGCCGAGTGAGAGGCCGATGCCGACGACGAGCAGGGCGACGATCAGGATCCCGATGCCCGAGCCGTACGCCGTCGTGCCGGGGATCCGGCCGATGCCGGTGCCGGGGTTCTTGCCGAAGAACAGGATGGGCAGGACGAGTCCGACGGTGGCGATCACCTCGGTGATCAGGTTGGCGACCGGATTGCGGATCTCCGGGGCCGTGGAGAAGATCCCGAGCGTGGGCAACGCCTTGTCTTCGTCGGCATTGGCCTGGAACTGCGCGAAGTAGACCAGCCAGGTCAGCACCGCGCCGAGGATCGCCCCCGCCATCTGGCCCAGCAGGTAGTACGGCACGTCCCCCCACTCGGTGATGTCGGTCAGGACGAGGCCCAGGGTCACCGCCGGGTTGAGGTGTGCGCCGGATTTCGGCGCGGCCGTGTAGGCGCCCGCGAGGACGCCGAAACCCCAGCCGAAGGCGATGACGATCCAGCCCGCGCCCCTGGCCTTGGAGTGGTTGAGCGTGACGGCGGCGCAGACACCGGCGCCGAACAGGATGAGGATGGCCGTTCCGATCAACTCGCCGACGAAGATGCTTCCGTGCGTCATGGCGGCTCCTGGGCCCTCGCCCGGGGCGGTTGCGCCCCGGGGCCGTCCTCCGTGCAGAGTGCGTTTCCCGCGGCGACTTCAGTCGAGGGCGGGGAAGGTGCCGCGCCCCGCCCGGCGTCCGCGACGAGCGTGCCTGTGCAGTGGAACCGTCCGTCGGGAGAAGACCCTTCGTACGGGCGTGGGTCCCGGGGGCGCGCCGGCCGAATGCGCCCTGATGCGACGATGCCGACTGACATCCGGAAGTTTTCACCGGCGCCCGGAGAGCGTCAAGGTCGGGGACGGCAACGGTTGAGGCAGGCCGCGGCCGGGGCGGCGGCCACCGGTGCCTCGGCCGCGGCCTCGGCGGTACCACCGGCGTCATGGTGGCCGCGGCGGCCGGTGTCTCCACGGCGGGGCGGCCGGCGGGGTGGGCCCGCCGGAGCCTGCGACGGCGAGGGACGCATCACCGGGACGCCGTGGCGGGCCTCAGGCCCACACGGGACCGCCCGCCTGGGCCGGGGCGGCCGCCGAGCCGCGGCGTACCTCGTGGCCGGGGAGCCCGGCCCGGCCGAGGACCCAGCTCGCTCCGCTGAGGGCCTTGGCGGCCTGCTTCAGCGGGGCCAGCCACGCGGCCGCCTGACGGTGGTCGGCCACGCTGCCCGGCGCACACAGGACCGTGGCCAGCGACAGGGTGACGACGCGGCCACCGGCCGACCAGGGGGTGTCCAGCATCGACACGGCGAGCGGATCGAGTCCGTCCGGGTCGGCCAGGACCAGGAAGTCGTCCCCGCCGATGTGTCCCACACGGGTGCTTCCGGAGGCGGCCCCCTGCAGGGCCCGGCCCACCGCGCGGATCAACTCGTCGCCCGCGGCGAAGCCCGCCCCGTCGTTGACCTGCTTGAAGTGGTCGACGTCCAGCCAACTCAACGCGAACATCCGGCCGTCCGCGATCCGCCGGTCCACCTCTCCCGTGATCGCGTCCGAACCGGGCAGCCGTGTCAGCGGATTGAGTCCGGCCGCTTCCTCGACCCGGCTCTCGGAGAGGGTCCGTACAAGATCGGCGAGCCGCACGACGCCCACGCACCGCCCGGCCCGGTCGACCACCGTCACGTCGTCCGAGGTGCGGTCGCGCCCGCCGTCCGCCACCACGTCGAGCACCTCCCACGCCGTGGCGTCGATACCGACCGTGCGCGGCGGATCGCCGAGCTTCGCGGCCGGCCGGTCGGCGTACAGCGCGTGGCCGTAGCGCCCCGACATCGACAGCAGGAAGCGCGAACGGTGGACCGAGCGGACGGGGATTCCGGCCCGGTCCACGAGGACCACCCCGGACACGTCCGGGGATCCGTTGAGCAGGGCCCGTACCTGTCCGGCCGACGCAGTGGCGGGCAGCAGCGCGGCGGGCCGTACGAACTGCCGCACCGACGGCCCGGTACGGGGCGTCGCGGTCGCGGCGGCAGGAAGAGTCGGAACGTATACGTCCGCGGCGGGCAGCCGGGACGGCGGCGCGAAGAGGTCGCCCTGCGCCAGATGCGCCCCCGCCGCCCGTACCGCGGCACACTGCAGCTCGGTCTCCACGCCCTCGACCGACAGCAGGGCCCCGATTTGCTCGCACAGCGTCCGCATGGCGCGTACCGCGGCGGACCGTGTCAGCAGGGACACATCGAGCTTCACCAGGTCCGGTTCCATGTCGGACAGCAGGCGCAGGGGTATGTCGCCGTCACCGACGCCGTCGGCGCTGACCCCGAAGCCCTCTGCGCGCAGCACCGCGACGGCCTCCAGCAGCGCCCGGTGCGGCACATGCGTGTACGGCGGCACGATGTCGACCGTCACCTCCCAGGGCAGCCGGCCCGCCTTGTGCACCGCGTCCCGCAGCGCGGCGAGGTCTCCGAGGTCGGCGAGGGTCGCTGCGAACACGTTGACGTGCAGCGGGAGGAGGGTCTCCCGTCGCGCGGCCGCGCCGATCGCCAAAGCGGCGAGGCTGCCGTCGAGTTCGGGGTCGCGCCGGGCCTGTGCGAGGACGTCGCCGGACTCCGGGCGTGCGAGGATCTCGAGCGCCGCGACGCCTCCGGTCGTCAGATTGACCACCGGCTGGAAGGCGAACCGGAGAGCATCCGTCCAGGAGGGCACGGGAGCATGATGACGCCTGCCGGGCACTCCCAGGCCCAATTCATGACCTGTTCACACAGGATTCCCAGGTGATCACGGAGCGTGTGAACGACCTGTGTCGGCCCGGGCGAACATCTGTCGTACGGTCCCCGCCTCCCCGGGCACGGCTCGACCGCCTGTACGAGGGATCTGCACATGTCCGTTCACCGCACCAGAACGACCGCGGATCCGTGCCCGAACAGCCCCTGGTTCGCGGTGATCCCGACCCGCGCGCCCGCGACCTGCCGTGCGCCCGCGTCACCACGCAGCTGCCAGGTGATCTCGCACAGTTGAGCGATCGCCTGTGCGGGCACGGCCTCGCCGAAGGAGGCGAGACCACCGCTGGCATTGACGGGGACGCGCCCGCCGAGCACCGTGGCCCCCTCCCGCAGCAGTTTCACCGCCTCGCCCTCGCCGCACAGGGCCAGATCCTCGTACCACTGCAACTCCAGGGCGGTCGACAGGTCGTAGACCTCGGCGAGGGACAGGTCCCCGGGACCGATTCCCGCCTCCTCGTAGGCGTGGCGTGCGATCGACGCGCGGAACGTCTCGCCCGCGGGCGCCACGGCCACCGCCGCGTCGGTGGCGATACCGGGCAGGTCGAGCACCGTGTCGGGGTAGCGTGGCGTCACCGTGGACACCGCCCGTATACGCACCGGTTCCGGCATCCCGTGCCGACGCGCGAACTCCATGCTCGACAGCACGAGCGCGGCTCCGCCGTCCGACGTCGCGCAGATGTCCAGCAGCCGCAGGGGATCGGCGACCACCGGGGAGCCGGAGACCTCCTCCGCGGTGACACGCTTGCGGTAGCGGGCGTTCGGGTTCAGCGCTCCCAGCGCCGCGTTCTTCACCTTGACCTGGGCGAAGTCGTCGACGGCGTCGCCCTGGACGGCCATCCGCCGGCGCGCGAACAGCCCGAAGTACGCGGGATTCGTCGCACCGAGGACCCGGAACCGCAGCCAGTCAGGATCGTCGGGCCGGTCGCCGCCCGCCGGCCGGAAGAAGCCCTTGGGTGCCGAGTCCGCCCCGACCACCAGCACGGCGTCCGCCAGTCCGGACAGGATCTGCGCCCTCGCCGCGCAGACGGCCTGGGCCCCCGACGCGCATGCCGCGTACACGCTGGTGACCCGCGCGCCCTGCCAGCCGAGCGCCTTGGCGAACGTGGCTCCCGCGACGTATCCGGGGTACCCGCCCCGAACCGTACCCGCGCCCACGATCGAACGGACGTCGCGCCAGGCGATCCCCGCGTCGGAGAGTGCCGCCCGCGCCGCCGCCGTTCCGTAAGCGGCGAAGCCGCGCCCCCATTTGCCCCAGGGGTGCATGCCCACGCCGAGCACCGCCACATCGTCCGTCACGCCGTCACCCCCGTCGGCCGCCAGTTCCACGTCGTCCAGGCCGTCTCCGCGTCCTCGTACAGCACACCGGGCACGACCTCGACCTCCATGCCGACCCTCAGATCGCCGACGGTCACCCCCGCGGCGGCCTGCCCGAGCACGACGATCCGCTCCGCCTCCAACTCCACCGCGACCAACGCGTAGGGCTCCCAGGGAAGTTCCGGATTCGTCACATAGGGTGACGGAGGCCGGTCTCGAGTGTCGGTGTACGACCAGACACGCCCTCGTCCGGACAGGGGTGTCGCGGCGAGCTCGCCCCCCTCGCACTCGGGATTGCGGCAGAAGGTGTCCTCGCGT
>Ga0102590_1000260_pt1 | contig 134871 bp, 140 predicted proteins | sample AraplaMF_Col_mMF_FD_76859 | JGI IMG/M metagenome (GOLD analysis project Ga0102590, IMG submission 76859) | Arabidopsis root microbial communities from the University of North Carolina, USA - plate scrape MF_Col_mMF | ecosystem: Host-associated > Plants > Roots > Endosphere | place: USA... | reverse complement strand
ATTGGCGACCTGCTGCCGTTCAACTTCTCCAAAACCACCGAGGCCTAGTAGAGCCGGATACCGCTACGCTGGAGGGATCGGTTGAGCGATGCCGCCTACGTCAATGTGCATGGAAAATCGCGCTTACGATAAAGACCCTCGTCTTCGCCGGCAGCAGGTTCTTATTCGCATAGTAGAGTGAGATAGGGCCAGCATCGACCCACCAGGATGGTAGCAACCTTAAGAGTTCGCCACGCTCCAGATGGGGAAGGGCATCCGCCTTTACGATCAGCGTCACTCCGAGGCCCAAAAGCGCTGCGGCGCGCATTGCGGCGGGATCGTTGACGACGATTGTCTGTTTGAGAGATATCGGCTGCTCTTCTCCCTGCGCATTGCGCATCGACCTCTGAGTGATCCGGCCGGTTCTCAAGGATTTCATGACGATGCCATCGAATTCCGAAAGACCTGCCGGATCGAGGGGCAACGAACGGCCCTGCAGATAGCTGGGCGATGCTACCGGGATGAGGTGAGCCGGCGCCAGCGTCCTGGCAACGACACCGGGCGCGAGTTCGAAACCGCCGCCGATAGCAACGTCATAGCCTTCTGCAATCAGATCCACAGCCCTGTTTTCGAACATCCATTCCGGTCGGATCTGCGGGAAGCGCTTCATGAACTTCGGCAGCATCGGCAGGATATAGCCAATACCAAAGGTCGGGCCGACACTGATCTTCAGGACACCTGAAGGCTCCGATCGATCGTCGGACATCTCCGCGATCGCTCCTTGAAGACCCTCCAGATGATCGCGGATCGATAATAGGAAGCGCTCGCCGGCATCGGTGAGCGTCAGGCTCCGGGTGCTGCGGTGGAATAGCCTCTGTTTCAGGTTGCCTTCGAGCGTGGCGACGTTGCGGCTAACGGCGGCGGGGGTCAGACCCAAGCGTCGCGCTGCCGCGGAGAAGCTGTGAAGTTCAGCACTTCGAACAAAGGATTCCAGGTTTCCGATATTTTCCACAGCCAGTCCCATTCAAGTTTCACTTGAAACCGATACCCGTAATTACAGACTCATCAAGGGCAAGTCTTCGGGCCATCTTTCTCTCACGAACAACATGGATTGAAGACAATGACCCACACTTCCCAGCCTCTCGCCGGTAAAGTCGCTCTGGTGACCGGAGGCTCACGCGGTATCGGTGCAGCGATCGTTCGGCGGCTTGCCGGCGACGGCGCAGACGTCGTGTTCAGCTACGCGTCCTCGGCGCCGAAAGCCGCCGATCTTGTGAGAGACATCGAAGCACTCGGGCGCCGCGCGCTGGCCGTAAAAGCCGACCAGGCGGTCTACGCGGACGTGACGGCGTTGGTTACTGAGGCTCATAAGGCGTTCGGCCGACTGGATATCCTGGTCAATTCCGCAGGCGTCTTCACCACCGGGTTGGTGGGCGATGCCCAAGCCGATCTTGCGGCCTTCGATCGCCAGATCGATATCAACGTCAAAGGAGTGGTCGCTGCGGTGCGTACCGCCGTTCCTCTGATGGCCGACGGTGGCCGGATCATCTCGATCGGCACCACGGGTGCCGTCCACATTCCGTTCGCGGGGGCTGCTGACTACGTCGCCACCAAAGCTGCCGTTGCAGCTTACACTCGGGGCTGGTCACGCGATCTGGGGCCGCGCAACATTACGGTCAACGTCGTTCAGCCTGGCGCGATCAACACAGACATGAACCCTGAAGACGGCCCCTTTGCGGAAACCTTAAAAGGTCTCGCAGCGCTCGGACGATATGGACGACCCGAAGACATCGCGGCAGCCGTCGCTTTCCTGGCCGGTCCGGACGCGGGCTACATCACCGGCGCTACCCTCAACGTCGATGGCGGCCAATCCGCCTGACGGACCCAATCTTTCCCAAGGAGAAAATCATGACCACAATAGGCATCATCGGCGCCGGCAATATCGGTCGCGCCATTGCGACTTTGCTCGCCCGCAACGACATTCCGGCGACCCTGTCCAACAGCCGCGGCCCTGCAAGTTTGGTAGATACGGCCGCAGCGCTTGGCCCGTACATCACGGCCGGCACAAGGGAAGAGGCTGCCTCCAGGGACATCGTCTTCGTTGCCGTCAACTGGTCCAAACTTCCCGCGGCTTTGTCTGGCCTTCCGAACTGGCAGGGCCGGATCGTCATTGACGCAAACAACCCGATCGAAGCACCGCTCTTCAAACCGGCGGAGCTGCACGGACGGTTGTCCACCGAGATCGTCGCGGATTTCGTTCCCGGAGCACGGGTTGTGAAGGCGTTCAACCATCTTCTTGCGGACACGCTGATGTCGGATCCTCATGCGGAAGGCGGTGAACGCGTGCTGTTTTACTCGGGCGATGATGCACCGTCCAAGGCAGACGTGGCGGCGCTTATTGCCAGATTGGGCTTCGCGGGCATCGATCTTGGCTCAACTGCGATCGGCGGAAAGCTGACACAGTTTCCGGGCGGCCCATTGCCAGCCATCAATCTCGTCAAGTTTGCTTGAAACGCCGACAACGCATCGATCAGGAGCAACGATCATGTCATCAGATGTCATCGATATCGCCACCACTTTCTTCGCCCATTGGAGCGCCAATCGTATCGAGGACGCTCTCTCCATGCTGTCGAACGACGTCCTTTATGACAACGTCCCGTTCCCCAACATCGTGGGGCGAGACAACGTGCGGAAGTTCAACGAGGACTTTGGCATTGGCTCAGCGTTCAAGGTGGACTGGAAGGTCACCAACATCGCGGCGGCCGGAAACGTCGTTCTGAACGAGCGGATCGATGTCTTCACGCATGAGAACGGCGGCCAGATTGTCCTGCCGGTGATGGGCACGATCACCGTCGAAAACGGCATGATCACCGTCTGGCGCGACTACTTCGATCCGGTCGATTTTGACAGGCAGCTCGCCGTCATCAAGGGCTAAATTGGTCGCCAAGCTGGTGCTTGTCGATCTGACGGAGAAGCAAAGCCAGCGCAAATCGGCAGAGCCGCGATTAAGGCGAACGCCCGTGACAAGCAATCCCCAATCTAATCGCCGATGTGGCGAAAGAACACGGCCTTCCCACTAAGAAGGCCGTGCCGAATAGTTAGTAGCATTCAGAGCTGAGGCCGCATCGCCCGTGTCGGGCTGACGTTTTCAAGCAGGGATGCGATGTGAAGGATAGTCGATTCAGCCTGCCACTTGCCGACAATCTGGACGTTGATCGGCAATCCTTCCTTGCTCGTTCCAAACCGCATCGACACGCCTGGCAGACCCGTGACATTGAGAGGCACGGTAGCGCCCTGGAGGTAAGTTGCGTCGACTGTCTGGCCATCGATCACAAATTCCTCGACGCCATGCTTATGGGCTGGAATTGGCAAGACATGGGTGATGAGCGCGTCGTAGCGTGAGAAGTAATCGGCATAGCCATCACGCAGCCGCTCGGCGGCCTGTTCTGCGTCGATATAATCGTCCATCGAAGTGTCGGGCAGGGACAGCATTGTCTTTGCCATCTTGTAAAGTTCGTCTTCCCGACGACCAGCGGTCGCCTCGCGGAAGGCTGGCTTCATCTCCATGACGTGGAGACGGTTGAAGACGCTAAGCGCGAAGTCCTTCTCCAGCGCGGGGATACCGACATGCTCGACCGAGGCACCCAGGCCTTTCAACGCCTCGGCAGCAGCCTTAACTGTGGCGGCAACTTCCGGATGGACAGGGCCGAATCCCGGTCCGACCATCCAACCCACGCGAAGCTGCCGATATGGCTGCCGGCCAATGCCTGCGTCGAAAGGAACCGTGCTGGAGGCGAATGCATCTTGCCCGTCCGGGCCTGCCAGCTGCGAGAAGGCCAGTGCGATGTCACGCACCGAACGAGCCATTGGGCCAACGTGCCAGAAGCGACGCGGCGCACGTGGCCAGATGCCGGTCATCGGTACGCGCCCATGGGTCGCTTTCATCGAGGTGATGCCAGTCTGCGCAGCAGGACCACGGACGGAAATTGCAAGGTCAGTTCCCAGACCGATCGGCGACATGCCTGCAGCGATTGCTGCGGACTCCCCGCCGCTTGACCCACCTGGCGTGCGCTCCAGATCCCATGGGTTATTGGAGCGCCCGGACAGCAGGTTGTCGCTTTCAATCCAGTAGGAAAATTCCGGCAGATTGGTCTTGGCAAGAAGGATGCCACCTGCCTGCTTCATGCGGGCGACACTTGTGGCGTCACGGTCTGGCGTACGACCTTTGAAGATCGGCGAACCACGCTGAGTGAGGACACCGGCGGTGTCGATCGAATCCTTGACGGTAAACGGCACGCCATGCAGTGGGCCCAGTTCCTCACCAGCAAGGACAGCGGCCTCTGCTCGGCGGGCGGCCTCAAGCGCTCCGTCGGCGACAGTCACGATTGCATTGACCTGGGGGTCGACCGCCTGGATGCGGTCGAGGTGGGCTTGCACCACTTCGACAGGCGACACGTCTTTATTGCGGATGAGTTCTGCCAGCTTGGTGGCATCGGAGAAGATCAGTTCATTGCTCATGGCGCTCTCTCTAACTAACAGTTGGTAGGCAGTGCAGAGCTAGCGCTTTACAAATCCTCCGTCAAGCCCTATCTAACATTTGTTAGGATGAAGCGGAGTTTGGGAATTATGTCCGGGAATGCGAGGGAAGCCATACTGGCCGCAGGGCGTTTAAGCGCCCAAGCGCACGGCTATGGGGGGCTCAACATGCGCGAGCTAGCGGCCGAAGTCGGCATCAAGGCGGCCAGCATCTATCACCACTTTCCAAGCAAGGCCGATCTCGCAGCCGCGATCGCAAAGCGCTACTGGCAGGACACAAAGGCGTGGCTCGAAGACGTCGCCGACATAAAAAGCGATCCGAAGGCTGCTCTCCGAAAGTATCCGGAGACGTTCCGGATGTCGCTGGAGAACGGCAATCGCCTGTGCCTCGGTAGCTTCCTCGGCGCGGAGTACGACGATCTTCCTGAACAGGTCAGGACAGAGGTGCAGACCTTCGCTGACGTCAATATCGCCTGGCTAGCGGAACGGCTTGCCGATGCTGGCCTGGCAGATCGGAAGGCGAGCGCGGCGCGGGCGCGCGCGATCTTAGCCGCCGTCGCGGGAGCGCAGCTTCTTGCCCGAAGCCGGGCCGATATCTCGCTTTTCGACACGATGATCCATAGCTATCAGGAGGCAGGCTTGTTGCCAAGCGGATAGCCGAGCTGCTCGGTCGAGGTCAGCTATTTTCAACGTCGATCGAGAATATTTTGGGGGCGGAATTTCGCTCACCTCGTTTGTGGCCGCACAAAGTGGAGATTACAGCAAACTGCCTTGTGCTTGTGGCTCTCCTGACTTCGAGACTATCGATGACCCATATGGTTCTCGCGACAAAATGATCAGTGCATCGTTCGGAAGCGGGCGGGCAAGAAGTTTTGCCTCGTCCCACGGCGCTCGCATCCATATGTCGGTCTCGTCCTTTGTCAGGAGAAGGACCGGCATTGCCTTCTCGTGGATCGGTTTCACGAGATCGTTGGGATCCGTGGTCAGAAAACCATAGAGATCGTCGGTCGTGAGGCCGTCCCGAACCTTCCGAACGCTTTGCCATGCGGCACATGGATGCCGGCGAAGAACATCAGCGATTTTGCTTCATCGCGGGCAAACCAGGCGTTGGGTATGTTCTGACCCCAATTTGTTGTTGACGATCTGCCTACTAGAAGGTAGACAGGCTGCATGAGCAATCTTTCGACCACCTCGGACGACATTCTGGCGTCCACTAGAAACCTTTTGATAAGCGGCGGCTACAATGGCTTCAGCTACGCCGATATCTCGGAGATTGTCGGTATCCGCAAGGCAAGCATTCATCATCATTTTCCTAGCAAGGTCGATCTGGTGCGTGAGCTGGTCAAGCGTTATCGGGAGGATGGCCAGGCAAGCGTGGCAGTCCTGGAGCAGAAGGTTCCGAATGCTCTGGACATCCTCAAGGCTTATGCAAACCACTGGGCTGCATGCATTGAGGATTCCAGCAGGCCATACTGTGTCTGTGCTATGCTTGCCAGTGAACTGCCTTCCCTCCCCACGGAAGTCGCAACCGAGGTGACGAACTTTTTCCGCTTCATCTCCTCGTGGCTGGCTTCGGTCATGGAGCGCGGTTCCAAGCAGGGCGAACTGAGTCTTACCAGTGCGCCGCATGTTGAAGCCGAAACATTTCTGGCATCCGTATACGGGGCAATGCTTTCGGCGAGAGCCAATGGGAAGCCGGAAGTGTTCTCAATGATACTCGAACCTGCCCTCAGTCGTCTCACGCCTGCTGCTTCTCACTAATCCTGCGGTGGTTATGCCACCCAGGTAAAATCGCGCCCACGAAACTACCAACTAGTAGGAAGAATAAGATGAAAAATGTTTTCCCCGCCGTGGCCCTTGGGCTGACCAGCATCCTTTCCGTGACAACCCTCGCGGCACCCGCCCATGCCGAAGATAAGAAAGCCGCACCGGTCCATGTCCGTGGCAGCATCGTCACCTATGCGGGATCTACACTGAAGGTAAAGACCCGCGAAGGCGAAACCGTCGATGTCGCCCTGGCCGACGACTGGAAACTGGCAAGTGTTGCAGATGCCAAGGTCACCGACATCAAGCCTGGCGATTTTGTCGGCATCGCATCCTTGCCGAAGGCCGACGGTGGCGATGGCGCGCTTGAGGTTCTCATTTTCCCGCCGGCAATGAAAGGCACGGGCGAGGGGAGCTACGGTTGGGATCTGAAGCCCGACAGCAGCATGACCAATGCGACGGTCGCGGATGCCGTTAAAGGCGTCGATGGCCGGACTGTCACCGTGACCTATCATGGCAAGGAAAAGAAGATCGCCATTCCGGATGGGACACCGGTCGTGACCATTGCTGCGGCCACCAAGGATGATCTCGTTCCTGGCGCTATTGTCTTCATCACCGCCGAAAAGGCTGCAACAGGCCCTATCGCCCATCAGGTGGTCGTCGGCAAGAATGGCGTGGTTCCTCCCATGTGAAGACCACGCCGTCACTGGCCGGAGCAGCCGCCTTACTGCTTCGGCCAGCGACTACAGATCGACGCTGCTTGGTCTGCAGCCGTTAAATGCACAGATGAAAGACGCTGAGATGAGCGCAGACGCTTCCAATGACAAAGTTCAATATCCTCGGACGATCTTTATCCGCCGCCACTCCGTCGTGACCCGGCTCACGCACTGGCTGAACGTGCTCTGCCTTAGCTTCCTTCTTCTGAGCGGGCTGCAGATCTTCAACGCCCACCCCGAACTATACTGGGGACATTATGGCGCCGACGGTGATCCTGCCGTCTTGACGATTGGCGCCGATGACGAAGGCGGCGAACCGCGCGGTTTTGTTCGCATTGCAGGCCTGGAACTACCCACCACAGGCGTCCTCGGCGTGTCGAATGTTGATGGCGAACAAGTCTCACGCGCTTTTCCCTCTTGGGCAACCATCCCTTCATTCCAGGATCTTGCGGCCGGACGTCGCTGGCATTTCTTCTTCGCCTGGCTGTTTGTGATCAACGGCGTTGTCTATCTCAGCTTCAGCGTGCTGAGCGGACATTTCAGGCGAGACCTGGCGCCAAAGGTGCACGAACTATCGCCTCGCCATCTCGGCCGCGAGGCCCTCGACCACGCTCGTCTCCGCTTCCCCGAAGGGGAGAAGGCCAGGCATTACAATGCACTTCAAAAGCTCACCTATCTGGCGGTCATTGTCGTCCTCCTGCCTCTGATGGTCTTGACAGGCCTGACCATGTCACCGGGCGTCGATGCCGCTCTGCCGTCCCTTGTCGATATTTTCGGCGGACGCCAGTCCGCGCGCACGATCCATTTCATCACAGCGTCGGCGCTTGTCATCTTCGTCATCGTGCACGCGGCAATGGTGGTCCTGTCCGGGACCTGGAACAACATCCGCTCGATGATCACCGGACGCTATGCGATCCAGGAGAAAGGCCCGCAATCATGAGCAAGCTTTTCACCCGACGCCGCTTTCTCATCGGCGGCACGCTTGGAGCCAGCGCCCTTACCCTTTCGGGCTGCGACCTGTTGGACCAGAACGCAGACGTTGCCAATGTCCTTCGCTCAGCCGAGCAACTGACCATGAAAGCCCAGAGACTGCTTCAGGGACGCGATGCACTGGCGCGCGAGTTTGACGAACAGGACATTTCTCCGTCCTTCCGCGTCAACGGAACGAGCGCCCCGGACAGCGATGAATATGCGGAATTGCTGGAAGGGAAGTTTGCGAATTGGCGATTGAAGATCGACGGCCTTGTCGATCGGCCGCAGGCATTTTCGCTCGCCGATCTGAAGACGCTTCCCTCCCGCACCCAGATCACACGCCACGACTGCGTCGAGGGCTGGAGCGCCATCGGCAAATGGACAGGTGTGCCGCTTGCCAGCCTGCTCCGTTTAGCCGGGCTCAAGCCAACCGCGCGGTATGTCGTGCTTCATTGTGCCGATGAACTTGAAAAGACGCTCGACGGCAGCGGCCGCTACTACGAGAGCATCGATCTCATCGATGCGGTCCATCCCCAAACCATCCTCGCCTACGAGATGAACGGTGAGGACCTTAGCGTCGGCCACGGGGCGCCCTTGCGCCTCAGGGTCGAGCGGCAGCTGGGCTACAAACAGGCAAAGTACATCATGCGCATAGAACTGGTCGACAGCTTCGCCGGCTTGTGGGGCGGGAACGGCGGTTATTGGGAAGACCGCGGCTACGAATGGTACGCCGGGATCTAAGGCCCTGAGAAAAGCCGCAGGAGGACAGTTCATGAGCAGACGCAAGGTTCAGGAAGTCATGCCGATTTCTGCGACAGCTTCGTCTCGCCAGGTCGACATCGGCCAAACCAATTCGATCCTCTCCGATCCCGACGGTCGATGGGTCGCAAAGCGGCAGGAGGCGATCAGCGAGGCATTCGAGAAACGCATACGCTGGGAGAGCGACCAGCGTGACGGGGCAAGGGTTCCCTCTCACGACAGCTTACAGAACGCCGTAAAACTCTCCGGAGAAAGCGATCGTATCGGCCGAAATGATTGGGACGAGAACACCCCATTTGGCAAGCATGTTGGCTTCGTCTGACAAGGCTCGCGCGGACCATCCATGAACCAATTCAGAAAGTGGAAGAAAACAATGTCGACAACTCAGACCTCCCGCGCCACACGCGACAACGACCAGTGGCTCAAGCAGTATTACTTTACCAGAGCGGCCTTCTCAGTGCTGTGGGTCGCGGCTGCATTGACTGCCGGACGGCATTCCTTTGCGGTGGCTGCCGCACTGCTGATCATCTATCCCGCTTGGGATGCAATCGCGAACGTTATCGATGCCGCGAGGAGCGGTGGTCTTGCCGCCAACCGGAGCCAAGCGATCAACGTCGCAGCGAGCTCGGTTATGACGATAGCCGTGATCCTGGCGTTGACAATGAACATGAACTGGGTTCTCGGCGCTTTCGGTCTATGGGCGATCTTTTCGGGGCTGTTGCAGCTTGGAACTGCCGTGCGGCGTTGGAGAACGAGTGGAGGTCAGTGGGCGATGATTTTGAGCGGTGGCCAATCCTCTGTGGCCGGTGCTCTCTTCATCTTTCAAGCGCAAATGCCGCAGGAGCCTTCCATCTCCACGGTTGCGGGCTACGCTGGCGTCGGGGCATTCTACTTCCTGGTTTCGGCAATTTGGCTGACGGTCGCCCTGTCGCGTCGCAGGATGCATCCCATCTCATAAGCGCTACCTCGCGCCAATGAAACCGCTTGGAAGATATTCAAATGATGACAGATGATGCGGCAGGGCAACTTGCTTCCTATCGGAGGACCATCGACAACCTGGATTCAGCTCTCCTCTATATCCTGGCCGAACGCTTTCGCTGTACCGAGCAGGTCGGCCACTTGAAAGCTAAGCAGGCGTTGCCGGCGATCGATAATGAGCGAGAGCGACGCCAATTGGATCGACTGATGAGCATCGCCAGTGATGTTGGCCTCAGTGGGCACTTTGTCGAAGGGCTGATGACAATGATCGTGGGTGCTGTGGTGGAGCGGCATAGGGAGATTGCGGCCAAGAAGTAAGTTGTCTGTCGCGCGTGTGCTACCGCAGCCGTGGATCGGCGGGGAAAATCGATCTCGGGCGGCTTACCATGCAGCGGTATTTGTGAGGTGGTCCGAGACGGTCGCGATAAACGCCCGAAGACGCTGAAGACGTCGCAGGTCCCGGTGATATCCCATCCAGATGTCTCGCGCCGGCGGGGGCTTAGGTAGTTCCAGTCTGCGGATACCCGGGATCTGATTGCCCACGACGCGGGGCAGGACGGCGATCCCAACGCCCTGCTTGCACATTCGTGCCTGGACGTTTCGGTTGTTTGATCGCAGCACGGGTCTCGCGTTCGGGAAACTCTCGGCGAGCCAGGCTATGTCGGGGAATTGCCCTGTCGAAGTATCGTGGGTGATCAGCCGGAAACCTGTCCCGTCGCCATATTTAGGGTCAAGCGACTCCTCGGCGATGTAGACGCCGTATTCGAGCCTGAAGAGCCGCCGTTGAATGACATCTGCAGTGTCGAACGGAACGATGCGAAAGGCGACGTCGGCCTCCCTTTGGGCGAGGTTGAACAGGCGAGTGCCGGTCAGGATTTCGACGTCTACATTGGGGTAGGCTTTCGAGAAATCTGCCAGGATGGGAGGCAGGACATAGGCCCCGAACCAGTCTGCTGATGAGATGCGCAGATTGCCTTTGAGGTTTTGCTCCTGCCCGGCGAGCCGGCGCTCCATGGCCAGCGCGCCTTCTTCCATCTGCTCTGCCAGAGTGATGATCCCATGGCCCTCCTCGGTAAGCACGAGACCGTCCGCGGTCCGCTGGAAGAGCGTGTGGCCGATCGCCTCCTCAAGGGCACGCAGCCGTCTGCCGACGGTCGGATGGCTTGTATGAAGAGCACGCGCAGCGCCGCCGAGCGTGCCGGATCGCGCAATCGCAAGGAAGATTTTTACGTCACTCCATTCCACGGCCAAGCCCTTACAAAAATGAACATTGAAAATACAAAACTGTCACTTCAAGTACAAATCTAAACATCTAGATTCAAGTCATATTTCGAAAACAAGCGGAGAAACGTCATGAGAACATGGTTCATCACAGGCTGCTCGAGCGGCTTCGGACAACGGCTCGCGATCGCTGCAGCACAGCGGGGCGATCGGGTCGTCGCAACGGCCCGCAATGTCAAAACGATCGAAGAAATGGCTCAGCCATTCGAGGGGCGCCTGATCACCTTGCCGCTCGACGTGACAGATCCGGCGGCGGCCAATGCCGCGGTCGCAAAGGCCGTCGAGACATTTGGGGGTTTTGACGTGCTGGTGAACAATGCCGGCTACGGACTGTTTGGCGCGCTCGAGGAAGGCACGCCCGAAGAATATCGACCGATGTTCGAGGTGAACGTTTTCGGTCTTATCGAAACCACCAGGGCAGCCTTGCCTGCACTGCGACGTTCGGGCGGAGTGATCGTCAACATGTCTTCTGGCGCAGGGATCGCGGGCAGCGGCGGCGCAGCATATTACAATGCAGCCAAGTTTGCGGTTGAAGGGGTTTCCGAAGCACTCTCCGGCGAGCTGAAGCCGTTCGGCATCCGCGTGCTGATCGTCGAGCCTGGGCCATTTCGGACCGACTTCCTTGGACGTTCGATCACGATGGCGGCCATGGAGATGCCGGAATACGCCGCGAGTTCGCGCAGGCATTATCGCGAAACCAATAACGGCCACCAGGCAGGCGATCCCGACAAGGCGGTTGCAGCGATCCTGCAGGCGGTCGACGCCGATGACGCTCCGCTTCATCTACCGCTCGGTCCGGCCGCGCATTCGATCGCTGAGCGAAAGCTGGCTTCGTTTCGCCGTGATATCGACACCTGGCGCGATATCTCGATTGCTACCGATTTCGATCAGCCCTGAGCTGGTCGTTAGCTCTCTTTAACATCAACATCGACGGGAAAGAGGTTATGATCCCAACATTGGAAGGGTTTGCCCAGCAGCTGGTGCCGGCAAATGGCATCAAGATCAATGCCGCCACGGGCGGCTCCGGCCCGCCGATCCTTCTGCTTCACGGTTGGCCGGAAACCTGGTGGGAATGGCACCATGTGATGCCGCTGCTGGCCGAGCAGTTCAGCGTGGTGGCGATTGATCTGCGCGGTGCGGGTTTTTCCGACTGCCCGCTTGACGGCTATGACAAGGCGACGATGGCGCGCGACGCGCACGAAGTAATGCTCGCCCTTGAGCATAAACGCTATGCCGTGTGTGGCCATGACATTGGCGGAATGGTCGCATTGCCGCAGGCCGCTATCTATCGAGATTCGGTTACTCACCTTGCTGTCCTCGATGTTCCGCTTCCTGGCTGGAGCCAGTGGGAGGCGACGACGGCAAAGATCTGGCACTTCGCGTTCCATGCTAATCGGGATCTGCCGGAACGCCTGATTTATGGCCGCGAATTTGACTATGTTTCGGCCTTCATGGCGGAGCGGTTTTACGATCACAGCACCTTTAATCCTGAAGACATCGAGATCTATGCGAAAGCCATGGCCCTCCCTGGCCGCACGCGCGGTGGCATGGAATGGTACCGCACACTGACCGCCGACCATGCGGCCGCGCTCGAGTACAAGAAGCGACCGCTTGAGATACCCGTTTTAGGTCTCGGCGGGGAGCAACGTTTCGGTGCTCATATGGTCCCGATGCTCAAGGAGTTCGCCACAGATGTTACGGGCGGCTCGATTGCCCGCTGCAGTCACTATGTGGCGGACGAGCGCCCGGATGAAGTGGCCGCTGCTCTCATCGATTTCCTCAAGGCCAAGTGAACTCTGCGATCCGGGCAAATTGAGCCCGATCGCGTTCATCGATTCAACAAGAAAGGAAAACTATAATGACCGCACCTCAAATTCGCGGCGTAAACCATATCGGCATCACGGTGCCCGACATCGAAGCGGCAAAATCGTTCCTTGTGGAAGCTTTTGGCGGCCAGGTGATCTATCAGTCCTTCGGACCTCAGGATCCTCCGCGGCAGGGACCCGAATTCGAACGGGCCACGGGCGCATTCCCTGGAACGGTTATCCGTGCACAGGCGATGGTTAAGATCGGAACCGGCCCAGATATTGAGCTCTTCGAAATGCACGGCCCCAAACAAGCGCAGCCGGTTACACCGAGCGACTTCGGCATTACGCATTTCGGTGTCTATACCCACGACATCGACGCATCGGTTGAGCGCTTTGAGAAGGCCGGCGGAACAGCCCTTACGGCGCCACGCGCTATTCCCTATGCAACCGAACAAGGTCCTGGAAACAAGGTCTGCTATTGCCGCACGCCGTGGGGCACGATGATTGAGTTTATCACCACGCCTGATCGCATGGCCTATCATGACCAGACGGATCTGCGCAGGTGGCAGGACGAGGATTGAGCGTGAGCTTTGATACCTCGTTATCCCGCCGCAGCCTCCTGTCGCTTTCGGCGATCGCTGCGGCCTCGGCCCTGGCAGGGTGCGCCTCTATCGCTGGCACGGGCCGGATGGTGGGGCGACAGTCGACGCCTCTCCAGGATCCGATCGGCCCTGTCCACATCGCACCTGCACCGACAGATTCCGAATTGGCCGTCATGTACGGTCCTATCGAGGATGCCGGCTTTCTGATCCCGGCGGTTCCCTACAAGCAGATCGATCCGCGCTACTATCGCCAGCAGGTCCTCAACCCGACTGGCGAGGCGCCCGGCACGATCGTTGTCGATACGCCCTCGCGCTTCCTCTATCTGATTCAGCCGGGAGGAACCGCAATGCGCTATGGGGTCGGCATTGGGCGCGACGGCTTTGCCTGGCAGGGCAACGGTGTCATTCAGTGGCGTCAGAAATGGCCGCGTTGGAAACCGCCGAACGAGATGGTCGCGCGTCAGCCGGAGCTAGCCAAAAATTCGATCGCGAACGGAGGCATGGAGCCGGGCCTGAAAAATCCGCTCGGTGCGCGAGCGCTCTACATCTTCTCCGGCGGCCGGGACACGCTCTATCGTCTGCACGGCAATCCGCAATGGCGCTCGATTGGCAAGGCCGTTTCGTCCGGCTGTGTGCGCCTGCTCAACCAGGACATTATCGACCTCTATGAACGGGTGCCGATCAAGGCGCCAATTGTCGTCAAGCAGTAAGCGCAAGCGATCACGACCGTCTCTCCTTGGATAGAGGAGAGACATGTCCTTCAGGCGATTTCAGAGCCTCAGTTATTCCACGCACAAAACTCAAGGAACTACCGACCATGTCGAACTCCAGTAAAGCGGCCGTTGGCCTTGTTGCCGCGCTTTTGTCTTCTGCTGCCCTAACAGCCCCAGCCTTAGCGGGCGCGCGCAACATCGTGCTTGTCCATGGCGCGCTCGTGGATGGTTCGGGCTGGCGCGGCGTTTATGACATCCTGACCCGCGACGGCTACAATGTCAGCATTGTCCAGCAGCCACTGACAAGCCTGGACCAGGACATTGCAGCCACGATGAGCGTGGTCGATCAGCAGGACGGAGATGTTGTTCTCGTCGGTCACAGCTACGGGGGCACGATCATCACGGCAGCAGGTAATGATCCCAAGGTCAAGGCACTTGTTTATGTCGCTGCGCTCCAGCCTGAAAAGGGTGAAAGCACAGCACAATTGCTGCAGTCTATGCCGTCACCCACAAACGATATCAAACCGTCCAAGGATGGCTTCCTGCTGGTTGACCGGGCAAAGTTTGCTGCTGATTTCGGGGCAGATCTGCCGAAGGATCAAGCCGAGTTCATGGCCCGGTCTCAAATGCCTGTTGCCGTCGTCGCCACCAATGCGCAGGTTTCGGTCGCAGCGTGGCACGTGAAGCCTAGCTACGCAATTGTAGCGAAGGACGATATGACGATAAACCCCGACTTGGAGCGCTGGATGTACAACCGTGCCGGTTCAACGGTGACAGAGGTAGAGGGCAGCCACGCTATCTACATCTCGCAGGCTGCTGCAGTCGCAAAGGTTATCGAGGAAGCAGCCAAAGCTGCCAAGTAGCGGCGGCATGCATTCTGCATAATGCGCCTGTCTCGATGAACTTGCTAGCTGCGTCACGTCTGGGACGCAGCCGTCTCTGGCTCAACGATGAAGAGCGTCATCGGCTGAGTTGCACTGACGCCTTGTACAGATGCCACTCCGGCGGGCGAAGTGAAGGACTGTCCGACATCGCTGGCCGTTTGTACTTTTTCATCCAGCGGCGCTTGAAAATTCGCGACGCATGTATCAGTGCCGCTAGCACCACCAACGATTGCGAGGACCACTATGGATCGAGAGATCATCATACCCGACGAGATGCAGGAGATCGTCAGCCGAGCAGGCTATGCTCCCGCGGTTAAAGTTGGAGACACAATTTACGTCGTCGGCCAAGTCGGGCGGACCAAGGATCTCAAGATTATTCACGATCCTTCAGAGCAATTCAGAGCTATGTGGGACAATTTACGGATTGTCCTCGAAGCCGCTCATTGCACGTTCGATGACATCGTGGAAATGACAAGCTATCACGTCGAAATGTCGAAGCACATGGACGTGTTCCGGATTGTCAAAAACGAGGTGTTTCCGAAGGGAACCTATGCGTGGACCCGGATAGGTGTCTCTGAGCTCGCGCACCAGGGACTCCTCGCTGAGGTGAAATGTGTTGCCGTAAAGCGATGATGGAACCCATGTGTCGCGAACGAACCTTTCCACGCTGAGCATAAAAGTTACAGCAGCGTAGTGTATCGGAGGTGGTGGACTTTGGTTCGATTCCCTTCAAGGCGCGGGAAGTGAGCAGCATCTGGCGTCGCCGCTCCAGCGCTCCGCCTAGTCGTTGGCCGTTATACCCAGAGAGGCGTCAGGCGGCAGAGTAAAGGTTCCTCCGCCGCCCGGTCCACTGACCCAAAAGTCAGATGATACCCGCAGCGCGTGCCAATTCGACCGCGTCTGGACCGGCGGGGAAGCGAAGCTGACCGGTAGTATCCGCCACTGCAGCCCAGACCGCCTCGGAGACGTCGGTTTCCTTCGTTGTCAGTGCCGGCTTTGCGAGGGCAGCAAAGATGGGAGCTGCAAAATCGGCATAGGCTGGCGGGATCATGTCCTCGATGCGCACCGACGTGTTTTCGGTAAACCGTGTTGTGGGAGCGTAGCCTGGCTCGACCAGCTTGGTGCGAATACCGAAATAGCCGAGTTCGTGTGCCAACGACCCGGTGAAGCCTTCAATCGCCTGCTTGCTGGCCTTGTAGGCTGCTGCAAGAGGCATGTCAGCCAAGGTGACGCTGGACGTCACGTTAATGATCGCGCCGGAACGGCGTTCGCGCATCTGCGGGATCACCGCTTGGGTCATGGCCATCAGGCCGAAGGTGTTAGTATCGAAGATCTTGCGGATATGCGACATGGACGTTGCTTCGAACGCGCCCACAACGCCGATTCCGGCATTGTTGACCAGAACGTCGATCGGGCCGGCGGTCGCAACCGCGGCTGCGATGCTGTCATCGCTCGTGACATCCAGTGGCAGGATGCGAAGCGACGTCGAGCGCGGCAGGACATCCTCACGCGGCGTACGCATCGTGGCGATGACGTTCCAACCGTTTGCGAGGAAGTGACGAGCCGTCTCCAGGCCGTAGCCAGAAGAGCAGCCAGTGATTAGAATGGTTTTCATTGGAACCTCCAATTTGTCTTTAGGATGGTTCCTTCTAAATCTGCAAACCAAGACGAACCATAATCGATCGTCCTCAATCCGTTTTGTATCGTCCTAATCTCGCTGTTTGTTGGCTCTTCATTTCTTCTCTGAATTGGTGATCACCAACGTGATCTAGGTCGCACCTGCCATCCGCGCAAATTCGCTCGGTGGGCAGCCGACCCTCTGACTAAAAGCAGTGCTGAAGGCGCTGGCAGATTGGTAGCCCACCTTTTCGGCGACTTCCTCTAACGACCTCCGGCTATGGCGCAATGTGTCCTTGGCGATAGCCATCCGCCATCTGAGAAGGTATTCAACGGGCGCGAGGCCAACAGCCGCAGAGAATTTCCGCGCAAAGGCCGAACGCGACATTCCGGCTCGTTGTGCTAGCTCGGCGATCGTCCAGCCGCGGCGGACGTCTGAATGAATGTCGCTGATAGCCCGAGCAAGCTGGGGATCGGAAAGGCCGCGCAACATTCCAGGGTTTGGAAGTGTCGAGGCTTCGCGCCGCAACGTTTCGATAAGCAGGACCTCCAAAAGTCGCGACAAAATGAGGTCGCTTCCAGCCCGGGAGTTGGCCGCTTCATCACGTATGTAAGCGATGAGGTTGCCGAGACGGGCTCCGATTCCCTCCTCAGCGCGGACATGGACAAGCGTGGGCAGCAGCTCTGATAACAAGTCAGCATTCGTCGGATCGCAGAGTATGCACCCGCCAATAATACGCGTCGGAGTTCCCGACCCAACCTGGCCGACCCTAATTTCTCCGTCGACCGTGTTGAGCGCCTTGAACTCTTCATCAGACAAGACGATCTCTTGGTCAGGCCGGCTGAAGAATGTGTCGGCTGTGGGATTTCCCGATAGGATAAAATCGCCAGTCTCAAACGACGTTGTTTCGCCGTCACCGGCACGAAACTGCGCCGAGCCTTCCATGATAAAATACAACATTGGACCAGGTTGCGGCGGAACCTGAACTCCCCAACGTCCATAAGCCACCATGCTGCCCATGAGGACTGTCTTAGGTCTTAGCAGTTGCACTACGTCGGTCAATGCATCCATTTTGTACGATCCATAAAGTAGGGCACAATTTCATTATGGAATGGACTTTCCTGGTTGTCTATGACCCCGACAGTGTCGAGCCGGAAACTGGCACCAATAAGAGACTGTCGATGGGATGAAGCTCCTAGCTGCTGCCGGGGCAAATGCTGGTGACTGCCGGCGAAGCCTCAACAACAACCCAATTGACTCTAATATGTATCTGCTTTAAACAAATACAAATAGCACGACGGGAGGTCTTGCTAATGCGTGCGGCGGGAGACCGCGCGCGGCTTTTTCAAAGGGAGGAACAGAATGCCGAAGTTTTCGCATATGCTCGCCGGTGCCATCACTGCTGTTGCGCTGATGACGAATGTGGCTGCCGCTCAGGACAAGGACACGGTGGGTGTGAGCTGGCGTTATTTCCAGGACGAACGCTGGAAGATCGATGAAGCCGCGATAAAATCCGTTCTCGACAAGGCCGGTGTTTCCTATGTCGGCATCGACGCGCAGGGCGATCCCCAGAAGCAGGCCGCCGACATCGAGAGCCTGATTGCGCGCGGCGTCAAAGTCCTCGTCGTCGTCGCTCAGGATGCCAAGGCAATCATTCCCGTTATCGATGAAGCTAAGCGCAGCAACATTGCCGTGATCGCATACGATGCGCCGATCGACACCGGCGATGTCCTTTACACGAGTTTCGACAACGTGGCGGTTGGCCGCGTTATGGGTGAGGCCCTGCTGAAGGCGGTGCCGAAAGGCAATTATGTCTCGATGGACGGAGATCCGGCCCAGACGATCCAGCAAGTTTTCAAGAGCGGCCAGATGCAGGCGATCCAGCCGGCGATCGATAGAGGCGACATCAAGATCGTCGCCCAGCAAAATGTCGAGCAGTGGAAGCCCGACGTTGCGCAAGCGCTTATGGAGCAGGTACTGACGGCCACCGGCAACAAGGTCGATGCGGTGCTCGCCATGAACGACAGCATCGCCAACGGCGTGGCGGCAGCACTCGCCAGCCAGGATCTTCTGGGCAAGGTCGCCATTTCCGGGCAGGACGGCGACAAAAACGTCCTCAATCGCATCGCCAAAGGCGAGCAGACGATGACCGTCTGGAAGGACGCGAACGCGCTTGGACTGGTCGCCGCAAAGGCCGCCGTCGAAATTATCAAGGGCACGAAAATTGACGCAGTGGCAGGGGCAAAGCCTGGCACAACATCCACCGGCGCCTCGCAGCCCGCGATCATCCTCGATCCAATCGCCATCACGCGGGATAATCTCGACCTCGTCGTGAAGGCTGGGTGGATCTCGAAAGACGTGCTTTGCAAAGGCGTGACGAAAAACCCGCCAAAAGTCTGCGAATAAGCAGTCCCAGCTGGAGTTTTGTCATGACATCTATTCTCCAACCTGCGTCCAGTTCAACGAAGCTTCTCCCCCGACTGCTACAAGCGGTCGGGGGAGGTGCCCGCGACACTCGCCTTGTGGCGATGGTGATCGTCCTCGCCTTGATCTGGCTTTGCGCCAATGCCCTTACCAACGGCGTATTCCTATCGCCTCGAAACTTGTTCAATCTCTCGCTGCAGGTTTCCGTCGTGGCGATCATGGCATCGGGCATGATTCTCGTGATCGTTACGCGCCATATCGATCTGTCGGTCGGATCTCAGGTCGGCTTTCTCGGGGTTCTCGGTGGTCTCGTACAGAGCAACTGGCTTCCCGACAGCATGCAGGCCTGGTGGATCTCCTGCCTTGTCATGCTGGCGGGTGGCATGGTCATCGGTTTGCTCCAAGGCGCCCTTGTCGCCTATGCGCGAATACCGTCATTTGTCGTGACCCTGGGTGGCCTGCTTTTCTTGCGCAATGCCGCATACGAGTTGAATGACGGCACAACGATCGCCCCACTGAACGCGACATTTCAGATTTTCGGCGGCGGTCAGAATGGCGTTCTCGGAGCCACGTTGAGCTGGGCCGCCGCCGCCGCAGTCAGCGCTTATATTGTCTTCAATCTCGTGCGCAAATATCAGCGGAAGAAGTCGCTTGGCATTCAGAATCCGTTGACGGCATTCGACGTTGTCTCGGCGGCTCTCTGGTGCATCTGCGCATTCGGTCTTGTCGCGGTCATGAACAGCTACAAGCGACCGGGAACGACAGAGTCTATGGGATTGGCCGTGCCTGTGCTCATTCTGATTGCAGTGACGACGCTGATGACGATTATCGCCAAACGACACAGGTTCGGACGTCATGTCTTCGCAGTCGGGGGCGATCCGCTGAGCGCCCGGTTAACGGGCATCAATACCCAGCGCGTGGTCCTCAAGGTCTTCGTGTTGATGGGGTTCCTTTCCGGTTTGGCCTCCATCGTGCTGACGGCCCGATTGAATGCCGCTGCAAGCGGAGCGGGCACGATGATGGAACTTTACGTCATTGCCGCCGCCGTAATTGGTGGGACGTCGCTTGCAGGTGGAGCGGGGACGATCCTCGGCGGCTGCGTCGGCGCCCTGATCATGCAGAGCCTTCAAAGCGCAATGGTTCTCATGGGCATCGCAAGCCCGTTGCAGAGCATGGTGCTCGCCGCGGTTCTCGTGCTTGCCGTCTGGATTGATACAATGTGGCGCGAAAGGAGACCATCATGACAACCCCACTGCTCGAAGCCCGCAACGTCAACAAGGCCTTTGGCGGCGTTCACGCGGTGGAAAATGTCAGTGTGTCGCTCTTGCCTGGCGAAGTCGTCGCTCTGCTCGGCCACAACGGTGCTGGCAAATCGACCTTCATCAAGATGCTTTCAGGGGTTTTCCCTGCAGACAGCGGTGAGATCCTCATCGATGGCAAGACCGTCGATATCCGCTCGCCGCATGACGCGCAGGAACTCGGTATTGAGACAATCCATCAGACACTGGCGCTTGCCGACAATCTCGACGCGATCTCCAACCTTTTCCTCGGACGCGAACAGACGGACCGCTTCGGCTTCCTGGACACCGAGGCGATGGAGCATGGCGCCCGACAGACGATCGAGCGCATGCGGCTGAGGATTCCTTCTCTGACGTCGTCTGTAAGGTCGATGTCCGGAGGGCAGCGTCAAGCTGTTGCCATCGCGCGAGCCCTTCATTTCAATGCGCGGATCCTCATTATGGACGAGCCGACGGCAGCTCTGGGTCCTGAGGAGACAAAAAATGTCGGCCTACTGATCCAGGAGCTCAAAAAGCAGGGTCTGGGTATCTTTCTCATCAGTCATGACATGCACGATGTCTTTGCGCTGTCTGACAGGATCACCGTCATGAAGTCAGGCCGAGTTGTAGGCTCCTACGCTACAAGCGAGCTGACACAGGACGACGCCCTGGAAATGATCATCCTCGGCCGCAAGCCCGCCCGACTTGCCGCCGCGATGGCATAAGGCCCACCAACCCCGGAATGGATAGAAACATGACAGTCAAAGCACCAAATTTCAGTCTCGATGGAAAAGTGGCGCTGGTCACCGGCGCGGCCCGCGGGATCGGTCGCGCCTGTGCGCTCGCCTGCGCGGCGGCCGGCGCCGATGTCGTCATCGGCGTCCGCAACGTAGAGGCGGTTGCCGACCTGGTGGCCGAACTGAAAACAACTGGTCGGCGCATTCTCGCAGTTACAATGGATATCTCAGACACCGGCCAGATTTCGGACGCCGTTGCTGAGGCAGTTGCCGCATTCGGAAAAATCGACGTGCTGGTGAACAATGTCGGCGTCGCCCCGGGCAATCTTGCGGAACTCGTTGAGGAGAAGGACCTTGACCAAATTCTCGACGTCAACATCAAAGGCACGTTTCTTGTCACGCAGGCCGTCGCCCGTCATATGATTGGGCAGAAAAGCGGCCGGATCATCAACATCAGTTCGCAGGCCGGGACGGTGACACTTCGCGGTGAAGCGCTTTATTGCATGAGCAAGGCAGCAATCAACCATTTGAGCCGGTGCTTGGCCGCGGAATGGGCGCATTACGGCATCACGGTCAATACCGTCGCACCGACCTTCATCTGGACGGATTCGACCCGGCCGGTCCTCGCTGACCCTGATTTCTACGCTCGGACGGTGGGCCATATTCCGCTGGGGCGGATCGGCGATACCGATGATGTCGTCGGCGCTGTTGTCTATCTCGCATCTCCTGCTGCATCTCTTGTCACAGGCGCCAATCTGTTGGTTGACGGTGGATGGTCGATCGCATGAATGGGTCGTCTATCCTAACCTTTGCTTGCACGCGGGCATCTGCTACTGCCTCTACAGATACTTTCGGCAACGATTCGAGTGCTTTGCCGATGCCCGAAAACAGCTCCTGACCGACACATGTTGTCTCTAGGAGGAACATTGACGACGAACAGTGTCTTACGACACATGAATGCTGTGCGGTGCCTTCGCGTCTTGCGTAGAGACGTCCCTTTGTCGCGCGCGGATATTGCACGCGAACTGAACGTGACGCGGGCGACCGTCGGCAACTCGATAAAACAGCTGCTGTCAGAAAATCTGGTTATCGACCTCAATGAGAGCGCTGAAGCCAACGGCGCCGGGCGTCCAGGCGCGCTCGTGTCGCTGAACCCGGCCGGCGCCTACTTTATCGGACTTGATATTTCCTCGGCTGAAATCAACGCCGTTTTGATCGATTTCTCGATGCATGTCGTCGCAAAGCGGATCGTGTCGATCGCCGACCGTTATGATGACCCGAAGCGAGTCATTGAGCTGCTCGCGACCTTGCCCAAGGAATTGATCGACATATCGAAGGTACAGGCATCGCGCGTGCGCGGCGTTTGTATCTCCGCTCCAGGCATCGTGCGTGAAGGCCGTATAATTTCTGCGCCATGGCTGAGTTGGCGTGATGTCGACGTCATGTCGGCGATGTCGGATGCGATGCAATCCTCACTGAAGGTCCAAATTTGCAACGACGCGGTTGCTCTTGCGAGTGCCGTAGCGGCCGACGCATCGGAAAACGACCTGAGCGACGTGCTTCTGTTATTGCTCGCGCAGGGCATCGGCAGTGCCCATCTCCGTCAGGGCCGCGTCGTCGAGGGTGCCCACGGACTGGGTGGCGAAGTCGGACATATGGTCATGGGCGGACAGCCTGGAATGGCGGCGACACACACTTTCGAAATTTTGGCCGGTTATCAGAAGTTTCTTCCCTTCATCGAACACGATGTCCCGATTCCGGAAGGGTTGGCCAAACTTGTGACGCTGGAAGGATCCTCGGCTCTCGATGAGGCACTCAACGAATGGGCCTTGGCGCTGGCGACCGGTTTCCTGAATCTCATTCATATCCTTGATCCGAAAGCGATCGTGCTGGGGGGGCCCCTTGCCGTCCTCTATCCGCGAGTATCGAAGCGCGTCGAGAGCCTGCTTTCCGAAAACCTCGTCCACGGGTTTAACGTACCGCCAATATCGGTTGCCAGGTTCGGTGGTGACGGGGCCGCCATCGGCGCTGCAGCCCTTCTTCGCGAGAGCCTTTTCGACCTTCCGGAACTACCCACCGTTTAATTCCAGACCTATCGCCAAACATGTTTGACAGCCTATTTGTATTTGTATAATACAAACGCAAATAGCCAGCCAGTGGAGGAAACAAATGCTGAAGCTAATCGACCCAATTCTCTCTCCAGAACTTCTTTACGCTCTTCGATCGATGGGACATCGACACGATATTGCGATCGTTGATGCAAATTTCCCTTGCGATCCAGGCGACGAACGTCTCATTCGCCTCGATGGCATTTCTGGCCCAAGAGCGCTGGAAGCCATCCTTAAGATCTTCCCACTGGAAGAGCAGGAACCGCATGTGGCATGGCGGATGATGGCCGAAGGCGATGCCGCCAAGATCTTGCCGGTCTTCGAAGACTACAGCGCCGGCCTCGAGAAGACACAAGGTAAAGCAGTTGAACTGAGTGCAGTGGAGCCCGACGAGTTTAAAGACCGCGTTCGCGCCGCCCACACAGTCGTGGTGACGGGAGAGAGGCGCTTCTACGGGAGCGTCATTCTACGCAAGGGCGTCATTGCACCAGAGTGAGCTGGCGTCGAGCTGGAACTCAAACACAGGCGGTAAAGCATTGCCCGATCTCTTCGCATCCACTTTCGATGCCTTCCTTTTCGATATGGACGGGACCATCCTCAACTCGATCGCAGCTGCCGAACGCGTCTGGGGAGCGTGGGCATGGAAGTTCGGGTTAAATCCAGAGGTGCTCCTGCCGACAATCCACGGGCGACGAGCCTCGGAAACAATATCTTCCCTCGGCCTCCCGGATATCGATCCGGAGGCCGAGGCAGCGGCCATAACGCAAGCGGAAATTGAGGAGATCAAGGGCGTTATTGCCATTGGCGGCGCGCAGAGCTTTTTAAGAAGCCTCCCATCCCACCGGTGGGCTGTCGTAACCTCCGCTCCTGCTGCCCTGGCCAAAAGACGGATCGAGGCCGCCGGTCTGCCAATGCCCGCGACGATCGTGACATCCGAGGATGTGCGTCGGGGCAAACCGGCCCCGGATTGCTTTATTCTTGCCGCCGAGCGTCTTTCGGTTGATCCGGCTCGTTGTCTCGTATTCGAGGATGCCGAGGTCGGTATTGCCGCCGCGACGGCGGCGGGTTGCCAGGTCGTCATCATCACTGAGACGCACAAGCAGCAAATGACGGGAATTCACAAGCAACTCGACAATTACGAGCGTATCAACGCGAAAATCGTCAACGGGGGCCTTAGCCTGCTACATACTAATCGCTGACTTTTTCGCGTAGAGCTTCCGTTTTCGGACGGCCAAAAACGAGGCTCTCATCCACGGAAAACATCTGTTTGTGCAGCATTGACGCGCCGCCGATGGCGGGACCTTCGAGGCCGAGGGTCGAAAGTTTTATTTCAGGTACCGGATGCCCTTCGAGTAGGTTCCGGGCCACTTTTTCCAATGTCTCGTCCCGGCAAAGATCGAAAAGTGCGGCGACCGGGCCGCCAAGCACAATCCGTGCGGGATTGAATATGCTCGTCAACGTTGCGACTCCACGGCCGAGATAAAATGACCAATCCCTGAGTGTCGAAAGAGCGGCCTTTTCCTGTTGTCTCGCTGCCTGGATGAATTCTTGAATGTCGCCTGCTGATCCCCCGTGAAAGCGGTAGCGCGCGAGGACGGCCTCCCGGCCAATGAAACTCTCAAACGACCCGGAAATCGTCGCCAGCTCAACGAAGCCTTCGTCTCCAAGGATAATATGGCCGAGCTCGCCAGCGTAACCGTCCTGGCCGCGGAAAAGCTGACCGGAATTCATGATCGCCCCGCCGACGCCAGCGTCGAGATAGATGTAGATTTCCGTATCGACGCTTTCATCTTTGGACTGGTAAATCTCGGCAATCGCGAACGCGTTGGCATCATTCTCGGCGATCAGCAATGGGATGTCGGGAAGGCGTTGCTGCAACTTCTCCAGAATGGGTTCCTCCTGCCATCCAAGGATGGGCGCCCGCAAGATCGTGCCATTCCGGTCAATTACCCCTGGAGCGGTTAGGCAAAGGCCCCGGATACGATAGTCGTTGCCCAACCGTTCCCGGATTCCCTCGACGACGTCCACCAGCCGCTGCACCACAAGGTCTGGACTTGCCTCTGGTAGGCTGAAGTCCGACCTCGACTGTGCGATAACCGATGCCTCCATGTCGAGAGCGACGACATTCATACGCCCGACGCCGATATCCGCGCCTATGAACATTCCATAGTTCGGATTGATGCGAACGAACGTTCCGGGCCGGCCCGTACCTGCGCTTTTATCATCCTGGGATTCATCTTCCACCAGCAACCCTTCGTCCGTCAGGCTGGCAACGATACTGCTTGCCGTCGATCGAACCATGCCGAGTTCTTTGGCGATATTCGCCCGGCTGATCCTGCCATGACGAAAAACAACATCCAGCGCCCTGACCTCGTTAATATGCCTTACGGCGCGCGGCATGGACATTGGCGGTCTCCAGTCGATTAGACTCACAAAAAGAGGTGTACAATCAAGGAAGTGACGATCGCATTCAAGCCCATGGCGAGGCCTGAAAAAAGCCCCGCCACCGGGTCAACCGAATAGGCGCGTGCCGTGCCAATACCGTGCGATGCAAGCCCTACAGCAAATCCTCTCGCGCTGTAATCGCGGATCTTCATGGCATTCATCAGCGGGGTTACGATGACGGCGCCGGTAATTCCGGCCAAAATGACGACGGCGGCGGTCAGGGCCGGATCGCCGTGCAAACCCGACGAAATTGCCATGGCGACTGCCGCGGTGACGGATTTTGGGGCGAGCGAAGCAATGACTGTCTGATCGAAGCCGAAGACATGGCCCAAATAGATCGTAGTGGTCACTGCCGTTAGGCTTCCGGCAAACAGTGCTACGACCATCGGAATAAGATTGGCCCTCACCAGGTGAAGCTTTTCATAGAGCGGTATCCCGAGCGCCACTGTTGCTGGTCCGAGCAGAAAATGAATGAACTGCGCCCCGGCGAAATAGGTCTGGTAGGGAACGTGAAAGACGGCAAGAAGACAGACGATTGCGGAAACCGAGAGCAAAACGGGGTTGATGAGAGGATTGGCGGGAAGAAAGCTTTCGATCTTAAGCGCGCTTATCCACACTAGGAGTGTGACGGAAAGCCATAAGAGTGGGGACGCTGCGAGATAGACCCACAATCCTTCATCCATTGCTTGTTCTCCCCACTAGCCGTTTGGTTGCCAGATATGACCATACTGTGACGATAAGCGTCGCGGCCGTGGAGACGACGATCGTTGCGAAAAGCGACAGACCTCTTTCAGCAACGAGGTCGAAATGTTGCACGATCCCAACGCCGGCAGGGACGAACAGTACCCCGAAACTTGCCAGCAGGGCGCGGGATGTGAGGACTGCCGATTCGGACAGCGTCACCCAAAACCGCTCTCGCGTTACGCCCAGCCCCGCAAATATCAGCGCCATTCCGATGACTGGGCCTGGCACGATGCCATGCAGATAATAGGCGATGGCCTCTCCAGCCAACTGAAATATCAGCAGAATCGTAATTCCAACAACCATTGTTCGGCTCCACAACAAACTCGCTTGACTCATAAACCTGATTATGTTTGTTTTCAATCGAAACAAACGAAGGGAGTGTCGTTTGTTTGAAAGCCGGCATGGGGCCGGTTGGTTGGGAGGATTACATGCGCCTATCTTTCAAAATGATGGCCTTAACGGCTGCCCTCAGTGCCTCGGTCAGCTGCCATGCGTTCGCGGCTGAAAGCGTCGAGGTGCTGCACTGGTGGACTTCCGGGGGCGAAGCGGCGGCGGTCGGGGTCTTGAAGGACGATTTGCAGAAAAAGGGCGTCAGCTGGCAGGATATGCCGGTCGCAGGCGGCGGTGGCGAAGCGGCAACGACCACCCTGAAAGCCCGGGTTGCCGCAGGCAATCCTCCCACAGCTGCTCAGCTGCTGGGCATGGCGGTCAACGAGTGGTCCGAACAGGGTCTACTCGGTGATTTGACCGCAGTCGCTCAAAAAGAGGGATGGGACAAGGTCGTTCCGGAGCAGATCAAGCAGTTCGCCGTCCATGACGGAAAGTGGCAGGCCGTGCCGGTCAACATCCATCGTCCGAACTGGCTGTGGATTAACGCCAAGATTTTCAAGGACAACGGTCTGGCGCCGCCGACGACCTGGGACGAGTTCAACGCCGTTGCGGACAAGCTGAAGGCAAAAGGCATCACGCCTTTGGCGCATGGCGGACAGCCTTGGCAGGACGATACGATTTTTGATGACGTCGTTCTCGGGCTTGGCGGGCCGGACTTCTACAAGAAGGCCATCATCGAGCTCGACGAGACCGCGCTCGGTTCGGACACGATGCTCAAGGTCTTCGACCAGATGCGTAAGATCCGCGGCTTTGTCGACCCGAATTTTTCCGGCCGGGACTGGAACCTTGCGACGGGCATGGTGCTTAAGGGTGACGCAGCGATGCAGCTTATGGGTGACTGGGCCAAGGGCGAAATCGTCAAGGCCGGCATGACACCTGGCGTCGATATCCTTTGCGTCACCGCACCTGGCACCGAAGGTTCGTTCCTCTTCAATACCGACTTCCTCGCCATGTTCCCGGTCGGCGCCGACAAGGTCGACGCCCAGACCAAGCTTGCATCGAGCGTCATGTCACCCGCATTCCAGGAAGCCTTCAATCTCGTAAAGGGATCCATTCCGGCCCGTTCAGACGTGCCAGGCGACAAGTTCGACGCCTGCGCCCAGAAGTCCATGGCCGACCTGAAGGCAGCAGAGAAGTCCGGCACACTCATGGGGTCACTTGCCCACGGTCACGCGGAGCCCGCCTCCATCCAGCGCGCGATCTTCGACGTCGTGACCCAGCATTTCAACTCGGACATGTCGTCGAAGGATGCCGTGACCGCGCTGATCAGCTCGATCAACGCTGCGAAATAATCAGCTCCTCCCTGCCCCTGCCGTCGAATGGCGGTGGGGGTATCCTGCAGCAAGGTTGTGTGTGCTCGGCCGATGCCGAACGCCATCCTGTCGATTCCGGGCCCGCAGATGTCCATTTCAAAACGCCTTGGCAAGGTCATGCCCGCAACCGTCCTTTCGCCGTCGCTCGCGGTCGTCACGGTCTGCGTTTATGGCTTTATCGCCTATACGACACTTCTTTCCTTCACCGGATCCAAGATGTTTGCCAGCTTCACCTTCGTCGGTTGGCGCCAATATGGCCGGCTTTTCGAAAATCCGCGATGGATTACCGCCATTGAGAACATGGCAATCTTTGGCTGTCTTTACATCATTGGCGCCACCTGCCTCGGGCTGTTCATCGCGATTCTGATCGACCAACGCATTCGATGCGAGGGCATTTTCCGCGCCATCTTTCTTTATCCCATGGCGCTCTCCTTCGTCGTAACGGGTGTTATTTGGCAGTGGCTGCTCAATCCGGGCCTCGGCCTTGAGCATATGATGCGCGCGCTTGGCTGGACGTCCTTCACTTTCCAGTGGCTGATCGAGCCCGACCGCGCGATCTACACGATCGTCATTGCCGGCGTCTGGCAGGTGACCGGGTTCGTCATGGCGCTTTTCCTGGCGGGTCTTCGCGGCGTGGACACCGAAATCCTCCGCGCCGCACGCATAGACGGGGCTCCAATTCACAAGGTCTACACGCGCATTATCATCCCAGCGCTTCGACCCGCTTTCCTAACCGTCTTCGTCATCGAGGCTCATCTTGCCATCAAGAGCTACGACCTTGTCGTAGCGCTGACGAAGGGTGGTCCCGGCGTGTCGACCGAACTGCCCTCGACCTTCATGTATTCGATGACGTTTACCCGCAATGAACTTGCGGTCGGTGCCGCCAGCGCAACCGTCATGCTCGTCACCCTGGCAAGCATCATCATTCCATATCTTTATTCGGAGCTGCGCCATGAGCCTACGACTTGACGCCGAAAGCGCCGCAATGCTGGCTTCGGGCGCTGATGTGAGAAGAATTTCGCGCATCCTTGGCCGCGTGTTCATCTACGGATGTCTGATCCTCCTGGCCGCCGTCTTTCTGGCGCCGCTCACCTCCATGCTTTTCACATCCTTGAAGAGCATGGATGAGATCCGAACCGGGAATATTCTCTCCTTTCCGCGAGCCATCACATTCGAGGCCTGGGAGCACGTCTGGGGATCGGCATGTATCGGCGTTACCTGCGGGGGCCTGAAGGGTTATTTCGGCAATTCGTTCCTGATTGTCATACCGGCCACATTGCTATCGGTCGGCTTCGGGGCGCTGAACGGTTACATCTTCGCAAACTGGCGTTTCAGGGGTGACAATATCCTGTTCGGCCTCATCCTGTTCGGCTGTTTCATACCGCTGCAGATCGTTCTCATCCCGATGGCCGGGCTACTCGGGCAATTGAGGCTCGCCGGAACGATACCCGGGCTGGTTCTCGTCCATGTTGTCTACGGGATTTGCTTCACGACGATGTTCTTCAGAAACTATTTCGTGACCGTCCCAGCCGAGATTTTCAAGGCAGCGCGCATCGACGGCGCGGGCTTTTGGGCAGTGTTCTTCCGGATACTGCTGCCTATCTCATGGCCGATCGTGATGGTGTCCATCATCTGGCAGTTCACCGGCGTCTGGAATGACTTCCTGTTCGGGGTCTCGTTCGCAGCTGGCTCCGGCCAACCCGTCACGGTCGCCCTGAACAACCTGGTCAACACATCAACAGGCACCAAGGCCTACAACGAAGACATGGCCGCCGCGATGATCGCCGCGCTACCCACCATAATTATCTACGTGGCGGCAGGGCGGTATTTCCTTCGTGGTCTGATGGCCGGCGCAGTGAAGGGATAACGACGATGGCCAATCTGGCAATCAACCATATCAACAAAAGCTTCGGCAGTCTGACGGTTCTGAGGGACATCAATATTGCCATTGAAGACGGGGAATTCCTCGTCCTGGTCGGTCCTTCGGGCTGCGGGAAATCGACACTCCTGTCCATCATTGCTGGACTGGACGAGCACACGTCGGGCTCCATCACCATTGATGGCAAGTCTGTCCAGGGACTTGAGCCGAAGGAGAGAGACATCGCAATGGTGTTTCAGTCATACGCGCTCTATCCGGCCATGACCGTCGAGCAAAACATCGGATTCTCGCTTGAAATGAGCAAGATGCCGAAGCCCGAAAGGCTGGAGCGCGTCGGCAAGGTTGCAGACCTGCTGCAAATTCGCCACCTACTCAAGCGGCGCCCGGGCCAACTCTCCGGCGGGCAGCGCCAGCGCGTCGCCATGGGACGGGCGCTGGTGCGCGAGCCGAAGATTTTTCTCTTCGACGAGCCGTTGTCGAACCTCGATGCAAAGCTGCGCGTCGAGATGCGTACCGAGATCAAGAAACTGCACCAGCGGCTCGGCGCCACCATCGTCTACGTCACGCACGATCAGATCGAGGCAATGACCATGGCGACCCGGATTGCGGTCATGAAAGACGGCATCCTGCAGCAGTTCGGGACGCCCGAAGACATCTACGACCGTCCCGCAAACGTTTTCGTGGCAACCTTCATGGGATCGCCGCCGATGAACTTGCTTCCGGCCGTGATTGCCACCGGCTCGCAGCGCCTTTCCATCCACGGCGCGGATGTGACATTGCCGGTCCCTGCTTCGGTCTTCGATAAGCCCCCGCAAGGCAAGGAGGTCCTTTTAGGGCTGAGACCCGAATGGCTATCGCTGGTTGGAAATGAGGCCACGCCGTTTCCGACAATCGATGTCTACGTCGAAGTCGTCGAACCGACCGGTCCTGATATCTTCGTGGCGTCGAAATTGGGTGAGCGCGACATCATGGCCCGGCTCCCCACAGGTTCCCAGATCCGCGTCGGTGAAAAGGCCCGCTTTTCCGTCGACCTCTCGAAAGCCGTTCTTTTCGACGCCGAAACTGGCGCCGCAATCTAACCATCGATCAAAGGAAATTTCCGATGCCAGCAAAACAGGAACGTCGTCTTCGTATAGGCGTACTCGGTGCGGGACAAATCGCACAGGCCGCTCACTTCGAAAGCTGCACGAAAGCGGTCAACGCCGATCTCTACGCCATATGCGATGTCGCCGGCGATCTGCGGGAGCGCATGGCAATCACACATGGTGCGCAGAAGACCTACAACGACTATGACACGATGCTGGCCGATCCGGACCTTGACGCCGTCATCATCGCGACGGCCGACGCCTTCCACGTCCCCGCATCAATCAAAGCACTTGAAGCCGGCAAGCATGTCCTTTGCGAAAAGCCGATCGGCGTTACGGTCGAGGAATGCCTCGTTCTCAAGGACGCGGTCGAAAAGTCCGGCAAGATATTGCAGGTCGGCCACATGAAACGCTTCGACGCAGGTTTGCAGGCGGCAAAGTCTTTCATCAGCGATGAAATGGGCGAATTGATCGCCCTGAAGGCCTGGTACTGCGACAACACCCATCGCTACCCGATGACCGATGCGGTCCAACCGCTGATCGTCACCAGCGCCAATGCCAGAAAGCCCTCCCAAAATCCGAAGGCCGATCTGCGGCGGTACTACATGCTGGCCCATGGCTGCCATCTGATCGATACCGCCCGCTACTTCGCGGGCGATATCGTCTCGGTCCATGCACGTCTTTCTGAACGGGCCGGCATCTGGTGCTGGTTCGTTGATGTCGAGTTTGCCTCCGGCACGCTCGGCCATCTCGACCTCACCGTCCAGGTCCGGATGGACTGGCACGAAGGGTTCCAGATTTACGGCAAGAACGGCAGCATTCTCGGAAAGACCTATAACCCCTGGTATTACAAATCCAGCGAAGTGGACATTTTCCGCGAAGCTGACGGCGCGACCCATCGCGTGCTTGGCGCCGACGGCCATTTCTACCGCCGTCAGGTCGAGAGCTTTGCGCGCGCGATCCTGGATAAGGCATCGATGGAAGGGGCCGATATCAATGATGGGCTGGCATCAGTACAGGCGATGGTCGCCATTGCCCGCTCCGTAGAAAGCGGCAAACCGGTCGCGCTTGCCGATGTAACGGGTGGTGTGTGATGAAGCTCGGAATTTTCGCCAAAACCTTTGAGGGTACCGAGCCGGGCCCGGTACTCAAATCCGTCGCCAACGCGGGATTTAAGGCCACGCAGTATAATATGGCCTGCTCGGGTCTTGCCCCTATGCCGGACGAGATCAGCGAGGAGCAAGCGCGCGCGGTGGCGAATGCTGCTGCTGTGGCCGGTGTCGAAATTGTCGCTGTCTCGGGCACCTACAATATGATCCACCCAGACCTTGCCGTGCGCCACGCCGGCCACCGCAGGTTGGCCGTTCTGGCGGAGCGTTGTGCCGCCATGTCGACAGGTCTCATCACGCTTTGCACCGGCACGCGCGATCCGATCGACCAATGGAAAGAGCACCCGGACAACAACACGCCCGAAGCCTGGCGTGACCTTGTCGAAGCAATGGGCACTGCGATCGAAATTGCCGATCGCTACGATGTCGATCTCGGCATTGAACCCGAACTCGCCAATGTCATTAATTCATCCGCGAAGGCCCGCCAGCTGATTGACGAGCTAAAGAGCCCACGTCTCAAGATCGTGTTGGATCCGGCGAACTTATTTGAGGTCGAAACTCCAGAAGAGCAGCAGACGATTGTTTCCTCGGCAATCGACCTGCTTGCCGATCGGATCGTGATGGCACATGCCAAGGACCGGTCCAGCGACGGGCGATTTGCGACCGCCGGCAAGGGCGTTCTGGACTACAACCATTATCTTCGTCGCCTTGCCGCCATCGGCTTCGGCGGTAGCCTGATCACCCATGGTCTATCCGCCGCGGAGGCCGAAGGCGTTGCCGCGTTCCTTGCCTCAAAACTGAGAACCGGGGCGAGCCAATGAGCCTTACCCGCCAGTTCGTGACGAGAGATGGAACCCGGCTCAACGTCGATGTCGAGGGCGACGGGCCGCCCGTCGTTTTCCTGCATGGACTTTGCGGCGACGCAGGCCAGACCCGGGAAGCCTTTCCGTCCGGGTGCGGGTTCCGCCGCGTAACGGTCGAGGCGCGGGGCCATGGTGCGTCGGAGCCGGGCGATCTGGCCAAATTGTCTATCGCCACGTTCGCGAACGATATTGCCGACCTTATCGAGCAGGAGCTTGAGGCGCCGGTGATCGTCGGCGGCATATCGATGGGGGCAGCCATACCCTTGCGCCTGGCGATCCAGCGTCCTGATCTCGTTCAGGCACTCATCGTGGCTCGGCCGGCCTGGGTAACTGCTTTCGCGCCGCAAAACATGGCGCCAAATGCAGAGGTGGGCCGTCTGCTGGCTACTCTTGACCCCGAGACCGCCAAACAAGCCTTCATTTCGGGGGAAGTTGGGCAACGCCTTGCACTTGACGCTCCGGACAATCTGGCCTCCCTGCTTGGCTTCTTTTCACGCCAGCCCATTGAAGTCACCACTGCACTCCTCACGGCGATCGCGAACGACGGTCCAGGGGTTACCGAGGACGAGGTCGCCAGTCTATCCATCCCGACGCTGGTAATCGGGCACGAAAAAGATCTGATTCACCCGATGGCGTATGCGCGCGCCCTTGCAGAGCACATCGCACATGCACGCCTCGTGGAGATCACGCCAAAGGTAACCGATCGAACCCAGTATGTGGCCGATTTTCATGCGGCCATGCGCAATTTTCTGAAGGAGCTCTAGCCGATGTCAGTTATGTCACCTGACTGGATTGACGACCTGCCGCGCGATCGTCTGATTGCCGAATTCTCGGTATGGTCGGCAGACCTCGTGCGCCTCGGCGAGGACCTCGGCCGCGTCGATCCCTATGTCGACATTCTTCACATCGATGTAGCTGACGGCCATTTTGCGCCGGCGATGTTGTTCTTTCCTGATCTTGTCGCGGCCGTGCGGAAGATCTCCGCGCGCCCCATCCACGTTCATCTGATGGTGGGCGATCATATCATCCTGTCCCAGATCGACCAATTTGCAGACGCTGGGAGTGATCTCATCAGCTTCCACGTCGAAAACGATGCTGTTGCGGATGCCGCGCTCGATCTTCTCGACCGCCGGGAAGTTGCTGCGGGCATGGTGCTCAAAGTGGATACCCCGGTTGAACGGATCAAGCGCTTTATCCCGAGGCTTCGCTTTGTGACACTCCTTGGTACAGCAATCGGCGTGAAGGGTCAGGGCCTTAACGAGGCGGCGGGCGACCGGTTGCTTCAGGCGAGGCAACTGATTGAAGAGGCTGGGACAAAGCGGCGCACCATTCTCGCCGCCGATGGGGGCATCCGTGAGCATACGGTCCCTCTCCTCCGACAATCCCGTGCCGAAACCGTTGTGCTTGGCTCGCTCGCTTTCAATGCCCCGTCGCTGGATGAGCGAATGACGTGGCTTCGTGAACTCTAAATTTTGGTCCGGACATGCAGCAGATTGCCATCGGGATAGACTTGGGCGGAACGCAAGCCAGGGGCGCGCTTGTCGATGAGCAGGGTAACGTTATCGCAAGACGTGAGGAAAGAACGGATGCACATGGAGGTCCGGATCGTATTCTTTCCCAAATTCGCGGGCTTGCAGATGCCTTGCTGGCGACCTCTGATCTTTCGAATGTAGTTGGTATTGGTGTATCTGCCCCTGGCCCAATCGACACCGTTGCCGGGGTTGCGCGAAACATTCCAACCCTTTCCGGCTTTGCGGACTTTCCGTTGAGAGCGGAGCTTCAAGGGCGCTTCCCCTTTCCTGTTAGCCTGGAAAATGACGGCATCGCCGCGGCGATCGGCGAGTGGCAGTTCGGCGCCGGCAAGAGCGTGGACAACCTTGTCTATGTGACGGTCAGCACGGGAATTGGTGGTGGCGCGATCACTGATGGGCATGTTCTTCGCGGCCGAAGGGGGATGGCCGCCCATATCGGGCATATGTCCGTGATGCCGAATGGTGAACTATGCCCATGCGGAAACAGAGGTTGCTTTGAGGCCTACGGCTCTGGCACAGCGTTCACGCGCCGAGCCCGCATGCGAGCCGCGGAATGCGGTGATACGACGCTTGGCGCAAATGGAAACGAGATCCACAGTCGCGATGTATTTGCCGCCGCGCGAAACGGCGACCACCTTTCCAACAAACTGATCGACGAGGAGGCCGAGATCCTCGGTCGCGGGTTCACTAGCCTGATACACATTTTTTCACCCGATACCGTTATCGTGGGCGGCGGACTCTCTAACGAGTTTGCGCGGCTCCAACCAGGCATTCAAAATTACATCAACGAGTGGGCAATGCCGGGGTTCAAGGACGTCAAAGTCGTGCGCGCCAATTTGGGGCACAATTCCGGTCTGATTGGCTCCGCTGCTCTTGCCTTTCTCGCGCAGGAGAACGGCCGGCCGGATATAACCTCCAAACTCATACACCGCAGTTATAAAGGATAATGCCATGCTGACAATCAAGAGGCTGGACCTGGACGATGCACGAGTGCTGATCGCCGGCGCGAAGGCAAAAGCCGACGAAATCGGTGTTCCGATGTGCATCGCGGTGATGGACGAGTCGGGGCAGTTGATTGCTTTCGAGCGCATGGATGGTGGAAAAATCACCAGCACCGTGATCGCTCAGGACAAGGCCTTTACCGCAGCTGGCGCAAAGCGCACGACAGAATCTTACGGGGAGGCCAGCCAGCCTGGCAAGCCGGCCTATGGTATCAACACTGCAATCGGCGGCCGTTTGTCCATCGTAGCGGGCGGGATTCCAGTTGTCGTCGACGGCCAGGTCGTCGGCGCCGTCGGCGTAAGTTCGGGAACGCCAGCCCAGGACAGCGAATGCGCGGCCGCGGCGATCGATGCGTATCTCAAACAGTCGGCATAAAGCGCACCATATGCAAACTGCGTCGATCCCCCAACTCTTGCCGCGTATCTTGACATAGGTCTCATCGATCCGGACCGAACCACAATGCGGGCGCCGAAACTGTCGCAGCGGCGTTGTCACGTTGTTTCACTGAGGCCGGAGGAGGCGCTTTCAGTTAAACTCAGGCTGTTGCGCCGGTCACGGCCTTCCATTGCGCCATAGCGCGGATCCGATGGCCTCGGGCTGTCTCGCCTCTACGGAACGGACTCGACGCCAGTCGAGGCCTGCAAACAGCGCCTCGAACTGAGCATGGCCCAACGTCATCAGGCCATGTTTGATGCCCGGCCAGGTGAACGTGTGCTCCTCCAGCCGCTTGTAGGCCATCACCAGCCCGCTGCCATCCCAGTAGATGAGCTTCAGGCGATCCGCCTTGCGCGAGCGGAATACGAAGACCGTCCCTGTAAAAGGGTCCTTGTGCAGCTCGTTTTTGACCAGCGCTGCCAGGCCATCGTGGCCCTTGCGGAAGTCGACCGGTTTGGTCGCCACCATGATCCGAACCCGGTTCGATGGAAGGATCATGCCGGAACCGCGCAGGCACGCGCGACAGCAGCGATGCGGGCGGCAGACGCGCCCTCTTCCAGGCGGATCGTGACCGAACCGACGATGATCTCGGGGCGGCTAGTTTTGATCAGCGGCTCCAAAACGGGTGGATCGACGACTACCGCTGCGAACTCCACAGCATTCTCGGGTGCAGGCAGAACAAGCTTGCCCTGCCGCGCCATAGTCCGCCAAGTCGAAAGGCGGTTCGCCCGCAATCCAAAGCGTTCAGCGACCTCATTCACCTTCGCACCGGGCCGAAGGCTCTCAGACACGATCTGCGCTTTGACCTCATCAGGCCACTGCCGGTGAACCTCACGTCCAGACTTCCTGGTTGTGAGAAACTCCAATGTACTCTCCATGGAGAAACTCCCGTTGCTCGTCCATGGAAAGGCGATCACAGATCAGGGCGGCGAGGACAATGTGGGATCGGAACACCGGTTACAATGAGACACACCTCCTCCCATTTCGACCTGGATGAACGCCGCAAGATCGCTCTGGTTGCGCACTTCCTGCTCGGCGATCAGCTTGTGCTTCACATCCACGGCGAGTTGGATGTTCACCTTCGTCATGCGGGCCATGGCACGGGCATCCTGACCTTGCCCCCAAGTTTTATCAGTTTTGAGTTCGCTCCAGCGGTTTTTGAAGTGCTCCCCGATTTTGGGCAGCGGGAGCTGGAATTTTCCGGAATCCGACGGGATCTTGCCCGAGGAAGGCGCGCTGGCTGGCGCTGCGGGCTTCTCCGATCGTGAGCGGTTCGTTCACACGCAAAGTCTTGATCGGGTCACCGAGCATGTAGTTGAGGAACTTTTCCTCGGAGGTAGAGGATCGTGTCGCCAGATCGCCCGGCGCCGCCATTGTGACGATCCGTCGTCTCTTCCGATCGAGTTCTAAGAGATGCTGCTGGCTTGTGTCTTCGACCGCCGCTGCGCGCGCCTTCTCGATCGTGAGAGAGGCGGCCTTTCCGTTTCGCCCGGTATCGAGAAACGCGATCTCTTCATCCGCCGTTGGTGCGCTACCCGGATTGATTTGATCGGCGTAGCCTCCGTTGCATTGGCGCTCGCCTGAGCGCAACACGGCCGTTTGGCTACATTTTCCGCCGGGTTCGGTGAATTTGCACTCTATGACAAGCGCAGCCTTCGAGCCGACGGCAAGTGCATCGACTTGCGTGGGCCTGGGTTCTTCCAGAAGCCGATCGGTGTCTGTCCACTCGAGTGCTATCTCCCATGGGCCGCCCGGTGCCACGCCGACTCTTGCGGCGATGGCGTCGAAGATGCGGTCGCGATCTGTGCTCATCTTGACCGTGCCGAACACATCAATTGCGATGGCTTGCGACGAATGTGCCTTATGGGCCTGAATTCGGTTGGTTCGATCACGATGCCAAGGAAATGCCTCCCAGTCCTCGATGGCTCCGTGGCTAGCCGGAAACAGATTTTCGCGAACTGCCTGGAAATCGGAGTTCATCTCGATTGCGCCTCCATTCCATCAAGACAAGGCGATTGCTTCTTCCGATGGAAGCGGCTCGGCGGTGCAGGCGTGAGTGATGGGAGCGCATTAGCTGACAATCGGTTTGTCCACCAGCTTTTCGACCAGTCGCCTGAGTTCCGATGGCGTCGTTTGGCCAGCCACCACCTCGTGGTAGCCGACCCCGGCGCGTCGCAGCGCCTCTTTTTTGACCGCATCGCGCGCGGCTGCGGCGCCTTGATAGTGTGCTCCGCCCTGGTATTCGATAACGTGCCGCGGCCGGCAATTGCTGTCCACGAGCAGCAAGTCGACGCGCTTTGAGTTGATGCAACTGTAGGCATCCACATCGGTGCTCCGGAGGATCTCGCCCAATGACACCTGCGCCATGACCTGCCAGGATGAATTGCAGCCGATCACGATGCTGTCGAGTTCGCGAAATACGCGGGCCTCGCTCTTGTTCAGTAACGGCTGAATAGTGAAATCCGAGCGCATCACGATACGCAGCTGATCTGCGGCGTCGACGGGTTTCAGCGCTGCAGCTGGCATCGGACGCCAGGGTCGCAGCACGATGTGCTCATTGCTGCGCCGTTCCTCCCGGCGTGACCCGTTTTTCTCCCGTCGCGCCTGTTTTCTCGTCGTGGCTAGGAGCTGCTCAACGGCCATGCCGGTGACGAGGCCGACAAACAGCGCGGCGATCAGCAGTTCTGGATTATCGAAGTCTGCAACCGTTATGCCGCCTGACGCGCCTACTGCTGCAGCTCCGATGATCAGCCAAGGCGCCGCGAACAGCACCGACCGTTGGCGATAATGCATGCCCCTCTCCGGATTACCCGCCAAGATAGTACAACGCGTGTCCGATGCGCGAAAAGTTATCCAAAAGACTGAGGTCGCTACTCGAACTCCTTCAATGATCGATTTCCTGAGTCCGAGGAGCAGTTGTAGCGGTCGTTCGACATCCGCTTCGGCCGGGAAGTCTTTAGTCTCTGGCACGGCGAGCGCTTCGAGGCCAGCGACTGGCTTGTTGCCATAGCGTTCACGTTTTAGGCCAGGAAGATCGCATAATGGATCGAAGGGAACCTCTCCGGCCGGCTAACAGAAGAACGTGTTGTCTGCCAATCACATAGCTATCACGAGTGGTGGTCTACGGTTCGAATCCTTTCAAGAGCATGAAGTGTGTAAATTTCTTGAGCAACTGGTACGGCTGACGTTGAGAATGGCCCGGGCATTCGTCACCGGCAACGTGCTGTAAACCGCTTTTACTTTTGGCGACCTCACCGCCCGCTCTAATTCCCGTTAGTACAACGGGAGAGGGCAATGAAGGTTTGAGCACTCACGGCTTATGTGACGTATCCTCATAGGGGCGAAGCTTACCAATGAGACCATTCACCTCACATAGTCAGCGCAACCTTTACATTCAGGCTATACCCGCGATGGCGTTAAAAGGCGCACTTCGCATGAGGAACGTGAACAGGAGACTCTGAACGGCTATTTCCAATCCAAGATCAGCGGCCTTGAAGGAATCCTATTCCTGCACGGTCTGGAGAACGCGCGCAATCTAAGACTTTCCCGAAAATGCGGGGACGAGGTCGGTCAAAAACATCCCGTTTTCCGTGACGTTCGAAATTTGGTCGTGACGGAAGCGGTTGCATTCGGGCAATGTTTGCGGAACCACTCACGACGACGTAAACCATGAAAATGAGTCTCGGTTGAAGGAGCAGCGATATTCTTCGAATGCGTATAGCAGGAACGGGGCATTTCGTCCCGCAGCGGGTCGTTTTATCGACGGATTTCGATAGGCAATTCGGCTTTGCACAGGGTCATCTGGAGAGGCTTTCTGGTGTGTTCAGTCGCCACGTCTGCCAGGAAGAGGACGACCAGATCACTCTTGCTGTCGCAGCTGCGTGCCTTGCTATGCAAAAGGCAACCATTGGCCCTGGAGAAATTGATCTTGTAATCGGCGCTTGCGGTGTTCCATATCAACCCCTACCGACAACCGCCCCGCTGGTGATGCAGCGGCTCGGCATCCCCGAGGGCAATGCAGCAGCTTTCGATGTCAACGCGAGCTGTCTCAGCTTCCTGACGGCTATTGATCTGGCGGCCGGTCGTATCGCCGTCGGACAGTCCCGGGTTGCACTTGTTTTTTCCGCGGAAATCGCCTCGCGGGCGCTTCCCTGGAAGGACCAGCCGGACGTCGCGGCCCTGTTCGGCGACGGCGCGGCCGCGGTTGTCCTGACGGTGGCTTCCGAGAAGGACAGCACAATCCGTGCCAGCGTCATGCGCACCTATCCCTCGGCCTATGAGGCCTGCGAGATCGGCGCCGGCGGTACGCGCTTCGATTTTCAACGGCAACCGGCGGAATTTGCCGCCCACACCGTCTTCCACATGGACGGCAAGGAGCTGTTCCGCATCACGCATCGCCATTTTCCCCGCTTCGTCGACGAACTTCTCGCCGCCGCCGGGTGGTCGCCCGCCGATGTCGATCTCGTCGTGCCACATCAGGCAAGTCCGCTGGCTTTGGAACACATGATCAAGAAAACGGGTATGCCTGGTGCGCGCGTGGTCAACATCGTGGCGCGCTTTGGCAACCAAATCGCAGCCTCCATTCCGACCGCCCTCGACATCGCCTGGGCGGAGGGGCGGATCACGAAGGGAATGCGGCTTCTGCTGCTCGGCACGTCGGCGGGCGTCTCCTTCGGCGGCATGGCCATCGAGGTTTGAGCCGAATGCGTGTACTTGTCACAGGGGCCACGGGTTTTTTAGGCGGCGCGCTCATCCGGCGCCTGCGCGCCTGCGGTTTCGACGTCGTCGCTCTCGGCAGGGACGAATCGCGTTGCTACAACCTTCAGGACGCTGGTTTTACGACCGTTCGTGCGGATATTTCGCATCCCATGCTGCATCTGGCTGAAAGCATCGGCAAAGTGGATGCAATCGTCCATTGTGCCGCGCTTTCGGCGCCTTGGGGTCGTCTCGCCGCCTTTCGTGCGGCCAATATCGAAGGCACACGAAACGCGCTTGATCTTGCCGAAGTGCTCGGCGCCCGCCGCTTCGTCAACATTTCCTCGCCGACGGTTTATTTCGAGCTGAAGGACAAGACGGCCGTGCCCGAAACCGCGCCCCTGCCACGCCCGGTCAACGCCTATGCGAAGACCAAGGCGGAGGCCGAAAGACTTGTCCTCGCGCGCCAAAGCGTCGGCCCGGTCAACTTGCGCCCCCGTGGCATCTACGGTGCCGGGGAGAAGACGCTGTTGCCCCGCCTCATCGCCGCTGCCCGCCGAGGTCCTCTGCCACTGTTGCGTGCCGGCGCTGCCGCCATCGATCTTACCCATGTCAACGACGTGGTCGTGGCCATCGAGGCGGTGCTCGCCGCCGGTCCTCTGGACGCCGAGACATTCAATATTTCGAGCGGCGAAATCGTGCCTGTGCGTGATATTGTCGAGCGTGCCTGCACGACGCTTGCCGTTCCGCTGCGCTGGAAGCGGGTGCCGTTCTATCCGGCGCTTGCGGCTGCGCGCCTGGTGGAACTGGCGAGCCTTGCACGCTTCGCCTCGACAGAGCCGCTGGTGACGCCCTATACGCTCGGTCTTTTCGCCTTTCGACAAAGCCTCGATATTTCCAAGGCGCACCGGATGCTCGGCTGGCAGCCTCGGATTTCACTGGAAGAAGGGCTCGCCATGACGCTGACCCAATGGCGGGCATCATGAAGCCTGTTTTCGCCAACAGCGCCTTCGTCACCGCGCCGGAACGATTGTCCCTGCGTGGCGGAACCTGGCGGCGTGTGCCATTGAAGGTGCGCTACGGTCTCTTCCAGCACCCGGCAGCCGGGCTTGTGCTGATCGATACCGGATATGGACCAAGGGTGACGCGAGGACGGCGCAGTCTCGCGCTGCGTCTCTACAATGCGATCCTCGGTCCTGATCTGGCGGCGGACGGCCAGCCCGAAACCGTGCTGCAAAGGCTCGGCTACACGCCCGATGACGTCAGCATCGTTATCATCACGCATTTCCACGCCGATCATGTCGCCAATCTTGATCTGTTCCCGAACGCACGGATCATCGCAAAGACAGAGGTGCTGGGAATTATCCTGAAACAGCCTGCTCGGAGAAACCTGCGCCACGGCATTTTCTCCGAACTTCTGCCATCCGGTCTTGTTTCGCGGACTGTTGATGTCGACGGGCTTGCCATGATCGAGGCTCCACTCGGCCTTGGAAAGGGCCGCGATCTCTTCGGTGAGGGCAGCGTGCTCGCCGTCGATCTTCCTGGCCATGCCGAGGGCCATTTCGGCCTCTGCTTCGCGGGCCTGCCTACGCCACTTCTCTATGCCGTGGATGTGCAATGGTGCTTGGAAGCGCTCAAGGACGACCGGCATCCCGGCTTCCCGGCAAGCCTGATCGCGGACGATACTCCAGCAGTTGCCGAGAGCACGCGTCGCGTCTTCGCGTTCCGACGGGCAGGCGGCGAAGTGCTCCTGTGCCACGATCCCGCAACGAACGCCCATGATCTTGCGGAAGCAGCGCCATGACCGGACGTCTCCGCATTGCTTCGGCCTTCGCGCAAACGCTCTGGACCTGCCGCGGCGGACGCTCGCGCGCTGCGTTCGAACGCTGGCAGGCCGCGGCTCTTCAGCACTGGCTTGAGCGCGACCTGCCCGGTGTCGATTTCTACCGGGGTGCGACGCCTCGATTGGAGATGCTGCCGATCATCGACAAGACCACCGTTATGGCGGATTTTGCGGCCTTTAATCGAGGACGCATCACCGCGGAGGAGGGTTGGCGCGCCGTCGAGACCACTGGCCGGATCGGTGACGTCAGCGTCGGCGCCAGCACGGGCACCAGCGGCAATCGTGCGCTGTACGCCGTCAACGCGTCCGAACAGGACCGCTGGCTGGGCACGATTCTCGCGAAAACGGCTCCGCGGTTCCTCATTGAACCCGAACGGGTCGCTGTCGTCCTGCCGCAGAATTCCGCGCTTTATGACGGTGCCAACCGTTCGCGCTTGCTGCGGTTGAAGTTTTTCGACCTGCGGCAGGGTGTCGAAAGCTGGCAGCCTGCGCTGGAGAGTTTTGCACCAACCACCATCGTGGCGCCGCCTCGGGTTTTGGGCCATCTTGCCAAACATTCCGAACGGCTGAAACCGCGGCGACTATTTGCCGGTGCGGAAACGCTCGATCCCGTCGATCGCACCATTATCGAGGCACGCTTCGGCAGAAAGCTCGGGCAGATCTATATGGCGACGGAGGGGCTTTTCGCCGTCTCCTGCGCGCAAGGCCGGCTGCATCTTGCCGAGGATGCCAATGTCTTCGAATTCGAGCCTGTTGCGGGCGGGCTGGTTGCGCCGCGCGTGACGGGCTTCCGCCGCCAATTCCAGATCATGGCACGCTACCGTATGAACGACCTCCTGCGCCTGTCGGACCGCCCCTGCGCCTGCGGTTCCCCGCTCAGGGCGGTGGACGAGATCGTCGGCCGGCTGGACGACACCTTTGTCTTCGACCGGATCGATGGCGTGCGGCTTCTGGTAACGCCTGACGTGATGCGGAACGCCGTGCTTGCTGCTGCCCGCACGATCACTGATTTCCGCATCCTGCGGGAGGATCCGGAGACGATCGTGCTTGTGCTGGAGCCGAAACTTGCAGATGAGAACGCCAAGGCGGCGCAGCACGCGCTCAGCCAGGTCTTTTCGCAGCGCGACCTTTCTCCGACAATCGTCCTGCGACGGGAGGCGATGGTTTTCGAGCCACATCGCAAGCTCCGGCGGGTGGAAAACCGGTGCCGGCCGGAGGACCGGCCATGATCACGCTAACGGAGGAGAGCGAGCGTGTGCGCAACGAGCCGGACGCAGTTCGTCGCTTCGTGGCGCTTTTCAACGCCCATCCCGTGTCCAAACTCATCGGCAACCTCACGACAACGGTCGATGCTATCGAAGTGGAAGGTCGGCATTTTCCGATCACCCTTAACGACCGAAGAGACGCGCCGACCTGCTATATATGTTGCCCGAGCAGCGCGTATGTCGACTACGCCATCGACGAGACACGCAATTTTGCCGCCGCGCCCATCGTGCGCTGGGCTGCGCGCACCCTCATTCGCGCCTGCCATCCGCTGGTGGGGTTCACTGGTCTCGATCAGCAGGTTCAGGTCAACAACTGGTTGCTTTCCACCAATCCGGTGCCCGCGATCGGCTCCTCGGCGGCCTCTGCGCTTGTGGTTGAACTCTGCGAACGATTTCCCGCCAGCGCCATTGTCATCCGTTCGCTCAATGAAAGGACCGACGGTCCTTCCATCAGAGATCTCAAGGCGGCTGGCTTTCGCTTGCTCGCGGCACGACGCATCTATCTCTTTTCCGGCGATGACGGGCGCAAGACGCAGAACCAGGGCTACGACCGCACGCTGCTCAGCCGCACACCCTACTGCTTTGCCCCCGGCGACAGCTTTACGGATGCGGACTACGAGCGCTCCGCCGAGCTCTACAAAATGCTCTATCTCGACAAATATACCCCGCTGAATCCGCAATACACAGCGCTCTATATCCGAGAGATGCACCGGCTCGGCCTATTCGACCTTGTCGGCTTCCGGGACGGAGAGGGGCGGCTCGCGGCAGTGTCAGGCTTCTTCGCCAATGGCCGCACGCTGACGCAGCCGATCGTCGGATATGACACGAGCCTTCCTCTGAAGGATGGGCTCTATCGGCTGATAATGGCGACGGGGCAGGCGATTGCGGCCGAGCGTGGTCTGTTCTTCAACATGAGCGCCGGTGCGGGCCGCTTCAAAAGCCTGCGCGGCGCTGAGCCCGTTATCGAGTATAACGCCGTCTATGTCGTCCACCTTCCACCAAAACAGCGCCTTGCGGTACGGCTTATGGAAGGACTACTGCGACGCATTGGCATCCCACTTCTAGAGGCATTCAACCTATGAACCTTTTGCCCGATGGATGGCAGGCGGTCGCCATCGCGGCCGAAATCAACAAGACGCCGCGGCGCATTTTGCTTGCCGGCCTGCCTGTCGTTTTGTTTCGCAGCGGACAGACGATCGCCGCATTGCATGACCGCTGTCCGCACCGGCACGTGGAACTGTCGAAAGGCAAGGTCGAAAACGGCGAGATCGAATGTCCCTATCACGGCTGGCGTTTCAAGGGGACCGGTGCCTGCACGGCCATTCCCGGGCTTACCGGCGCGGTGCCCAGCTATCGTGTGCCGCGGTTGAAGACGGTCGTGAAGGAGGGTGTTGTTTTCGTGGCGCGGGGCGATCCGGAAGCCCAACCTTATCTGCACTGTGCGGAAGGGCAGAAGATCATCCTGAAGCTCGTGGGCAGCAGCACGCGCTCGACGCTAGTCGATACCGCCGAGAACATTCTTGACGCGACGCACACGCATTTCACGCACAAAGGCCTTCTGCGCGGGCTCAGTAGCGAGCGGCAGCGTGTGCGCGTCGATATCTCGGGCGGTCCCGGCTGGGTCGAGGCTTGTTATACCGGGGAAGAGCGCCAACATGGCCTGATAAGCCGGCTGCTGGAGGGGGAGCGGGTAAAGACGATCGGACGCTTCCGCCACCCCGGTATAGCGGAGCTGGAATATTGGGGGGCGAAAGGCCTGGTACTTGCCACGACATTCCACCTCCGGCAGGCGACAGAAAACCAGGTGGATGGCATCGGCTGCCTGATCGGTCCGCGCGGTGGGTTACTTGATCACCTTAAGTCCTTCGCCTTCCGACCGATGTTTCGCTTTGCCCTGGAGCAGGACCGGCGGGTGCTGACATCGGCGAGCCAGAACGCGGCCTACTGGCCGGAGGCCTCCGCAATCGTCGGGCCACTGGATTTCCTGCGTCGAAGCATAGAGGCCATCATAGCCGGCGCCATGCCGCCCGCTGCCGATAGTCCGGAGACTTTTTACATTGAGCTTTGATCCGGTCCGTCCCATTCGATATCGCGGGTGGAGGCGCTCTGCAGGGAGATCCGGTGGCGCAGAGCGAGTGCCGCAATCTCGCCGAGCGCACGCCATTGCGCCCGCTTCGGCGCCGGGTCTCTCGGCCAGTCGAGAAGTTCGTCCGCGCCCTTGAGGTTGCGGAGGAAGCTGCGGAGATCGCCGGCGCGCAGTGCTGCCGGCAGAGCATAGATCCATAAAGCGAGGCGTACGGTCTGCGCGCGCACGACATCCGGCTCGACGTTGCCTTCGCCGGTGCAAATCGCCTGTACGAAAGCCTGAGGATTGCGGAAGAAATGCAGCCCGCTCGTGGCACGAGGGTTGCATTCAAGCGGCAGCACGGTGCCATCCGCTTTGTGGATAAGGTCGAAGGAAAGCTGACCCGTCCAGGCGGTACCGGCGGCAAAGTTTGTAACGAAGGCCTTGGCCGCGTCGTTCTCGATAGGCTTGAAGAAGATGCCCGCTCCCTTGCCAGCGCGGTAGGTAGAGCTGTAGAGCGAGAACGCCTGCAAGCGGCCGTTTTGTGCGATGGCATAAACGCTGAGCTCTTCACCCGCAACAAACTCCTGGGCGACCCAGGGAGCGTGCGCCGTGGGCGTAAGAGTGTCGATCTCTTGGGTCTTCGGCTGAAGGAGAACCCGGCTTGCGAAGCGCGACCAAGCGGGCTTGAAGACCAGTTGGGACGCCGCGGAACGAATGGAGGCAAGGTCAGCGCGGTTCTGCAGCAGTACGGTATGCGGCGCAGCCAGATTGAGGCTTTTGCAGAGTTCGATGAAATCAAACTTGTTGTGTGCTCGGCGGAGTAAATCTGTGTCTGGTGCAAACAGCCGTGCAGTCACGTTCCGCTCGCGCCAGATTGTAGCAAGATAAAAGACTTCCTCACAGGTAGGCACCACAAGTGTGACATTTTCCCGTTTCACCAGCGCCTCGACCACATCGCCGTACCGTTGCGGCTCGAAACGCGGTGGCGGCAAACGGACGTAGGCATCGCAGGCGCTGCTGGCGGCCGAGAGCGGGACTGCCGGAGTATCGGCAAGAAGCACGCGCCAACCCGCGCCATGGAAAAGCCGCCCGAGGTGCAGAGCGACCGGTGCTCGCGCGCCGGTGATCAATATTGATTGACGTGGAACGGAAACTAACATCGTGTCGAAATCCTGAAGCGCTCGTTTTTCAGACGATGACCGAGTTAAGATCGGTCAAACTTCTCATGTCTGTCCAGCCGCTTAAATACAACAGGGCACCACTGGCAATTTCGGCGCTACCTATTGGCGCACAAATAGGCAGACTGTAGGTTTTGACCAAGGATAAGTCGCGCTAGGCATTCCTCCGCGTTTTTCAAATTATCCAATTTAGTCAAAGGAATAGCAGGCTCTGGCAGGGACAACATAGGTTCGTTTCCCTTCAAGGCGAAGCATGCGCAGTTGCAGTTAAGGGCGATAGTCGCCTCCGCCGCCTCCCGCTACCAAGGTTTTTCGACGCGGCCCACAGCCGGTGGTAATCGTCACCTCTCGGGTGCGCGACATCGCCATTCCGCGCATGGCCATAAGTCCGATTGGGTGTGAGTTCCAGGCAGCGAATGCCATAGGAAAACTCGATCATCCGTAAAATCATCCATGTTGCGTTAGCGGATTCTTGAATTCCAGCGAGCATCGTCCGCCCACCAAGACGAACTGGTGCTGAACTTCATGACCATTTTTGGCCAATCTCGGCTTACGCGCATCACCTACGCCGTGCTGCTTCTGCTCATGCTCTGCTTCGATTTTGCGAAGGACCCGATCGAGCGCCTGATTATGGCCGAACATGATCAGGCAGCGCGTGAGTTAATGGCGCCACGCTCGACAGCCGGCACAGGGACCGCCGTCGGAGGAGAGGTCAGCGGCAAAAACATGCCGCTGATGTTCAAAGGGCAGGAAGAGATGGCCAAGCAGATTGCAGCGTCCGGCCGCAAGCCGACGGCAGAGGATATGCAGAATCAACGTGCTATGGCCGCCAAAGGGGCAATCCAGATGACGTTGGGCGTCGGAGCGAACAATGCCGAGACTGCCAAGCTCGTCTCCCGCCGTTCCTTCTTTGAAACGCTGTACATGGTTGCCGCGATCGCGATGACAGCGATTACCGTTGTAGGCCTGCTCTACATGGTATCGAGTCGGCTTCGCGATATCGGTTGGCCGCAGTATCTGCTCTGGCTGCTGCTCGCGCCCGTCTTCTTGCCGAGGTTTTTCGTGATCCCCTTGCCGGTGCTCGCGATCCAGGGAATTACCTTTTTCTTCTACGGCGTGCTTCTCGTTCTTGCCTTCATTCCCGGTGAGGACCCCAGCCCACCCGGCCGTTACAAGCTGGCCCAGCCGACACCGGTCAAACGACGGCCGGGTCAGTTCGGACGACTTGGCACACACTAGCTGTAGCGGCTCGTGCGGCCGAGTCGGGACCGGCCCGACTAACCGACTGTGTCAGGTCGTTGACACCTTCACGAGAGGGTATGTCTCGGCCGTCAATGGCCGGAAGAGGACGCGGCGAAATTATTCACCCAGGGAGAGCATTGCGAGGCAATTTCACTTGCTCGGAACCCATGGGGCTGGGGATACATGAATAACATCGCGACGGAAGCGTCGGCTAATTTAAGCCAAGAGAAATTTTCTGAAGAGACGAAGAAGAAGCTTGCCGGAGCAAAGGCGGCATTGCAATCGACTTTTGGGCAGGTTGTTCTCGCAATGACCTCTGTGCCGCGCTACCGCAGTCAGATGTTATCCGACCTCCACCATCTGGTTGTCGATCCTTTGATTAATGACCGTATCGCCATTGCGATGCCCAAGGCCGTCACTGGCGTTGAGCCGCCGGCGATCGCCATCTGGGCGACTGTAAGTGTCGAGGTTGATGCGCGAATTTCGGAACAGGCTAAAGCGGGTGTGTTCCCGGTCCGGCTGAAGCCGGAAGATTGGAAGAGTGGCGACATCGTTTGGCTGCTCGACGTGATCGCGCCAACGCGCGAACTGGCAACGATGGTGCTAACGAATTTCCACCAGGTTGCGAAGCAGGACAACATCAAGATCCACCCGATGGTCGCGCACCTCGTTGATCCTGAGGTTCTTGCGAAACTCTCCAAAATCGCCCAAGCGTCGACCCATGGCGAGCAACACGCGAATACTTTGAACTGATGCCCGTAGGGCGTCAGTATCCCCGATCCTTTTGGGCGCTAGACAGGCATGTCGATTTATAGTGTCGCTGTTGCGCCTAACGACGAGCGGAAAAGTATTCAGTCCTGGCGCCTAGCTCAGGATGTCGTGCTGAAAGCGGATGGCTATGATCTGATCGCTAAGTAACTGCAACAATATATTACTTCTTCCAAGTTGAGCGGAAATATGGGCGACTCCAAGATTATACTTCCCACACCAGATGAAATCAACGATGCGTTTTCGTACATAAAACAAAACGCACCAGAATTGATTGAAAATTACAGAATCGCTGCCCTGCAGCTTTCTAGGGCGCCGAAAGATTACAGCTTAAGTGACGACGAGAGAGCAGCTAGCATAGTTGTGCCTGATGATTACATCAATCTACGAAAATTCATAAACGATACGTACAAGGGAAGGGATCCTGTGTATTTGTCGCGCCTATATTCGGGAATTCATAAAATTATTATTTCATCCGAGGCGTAGAGATGACCGATTTTATCGTTGATGCAGCTAATTTTCGCACGCTTGCTCGCATGAGCGATTCCTCTGGTGTTGGTTTTCACGCGGAACTGAGCCGGTTTTTCCACCGAGAAGTGAGCCACCTTTGAATATGGTTTTCTGATCAGGCTTTGGTCAAGGGATTGGTTTTTTCTCCTCTCTTTTGGGCTGCTGCGGCCGAGCTGGCTTTGAAGCGGAAGCTGTCGTTTCCGGTTTCCAGGATATGGCAACGGTGGGTCAGGCGGTCGAGGAGAGCGGTTGTCATCTTGGCATCACCGAAGACCGAGGCCCATTCGCTGAAGCTAAGATTGGTGGTGATGACGACGCTGGTGCGCTCGTAGAGCTTACTCAATAGATGGAAGAGCAGCGCTCCGCCGGAGGCGCTGAACGGGAGGTATCCCAACTCGTCCAGGATGAGCAGATCGAGGCGAACGAGGGTCTCGGCGATCTGGCCCGCCTTTCCTTTGGCTTTCTCCTGCTCGAGCGCATTGACCAGTTCGATTGTGGAGAAGAAGCGGACCTTTCGGCGATGATGCTCAATCGCCTGAACGCCAAGAGCCGTCGCCACATGTGTTTTTCCTGTGCCCGGCCCGCCGACGAGAACGATATTCTGCGCCCCGTCCATGAACTCGCATCGGTGCAATTGGCGCACGGTCGCTTCGTTGATTTCGCTGGCGGCGAAGTCGAAGCCGGAGATGTCCTTGTAGGCCGGGAAGCGAGCAGCCTTCATGTGATAGGCGATGGAGCGAACCTCGCGCTCGGCCATCTCGGCCTTCAGCAACTGGGACAGGATGGGCACGGCCGCATCAAAAGCTGGAGCCCCTTGCTCGATCAGGTCCGTGACGGCCTGGGCCATGCCATACATCTTCAGGCTACGCAGCATGATGACGACGGCCGCACTGGCAGGATCATGACGCATGGCGACCTCCTGCGATCCGGAGACGCAGACCATCATAGCGTTCGACATTCGCCTTGGGTTCGTGAAGCAGGGTCAGCGCCTGTGGCGTGTCGATATCGGGACCGTCGGTCGTCTTGCCGTCGATCAGCCGGTGCAGCAGGTTCAGCACATGCGTTTTCGTTGCCACGCCCGCATCCAGGGCCAATTCCACGGCTCTGACAACGACCTGCTCATCGTGATGAAGGACAAGAGCGAGGATATCGGCCATCTCACGATCACCGCCGGGGCGGCGAAGCATCTGGTCCTGCAGTTGTCGAAAGGCCAACGGTAACTCAAGGAAGGGTGCGCCATTACGCAGAGCTCCAGGTTTGCGCTGGATGACGGCAAGGTAATGCCGCCAGTCGTAAATCGTTCGGGGTGGTTTGTCGTGACTGCGTTCTATGATGCGTGGATGTTCGCAGAGGATATTGCCCTCGGCCACTACGACCAGCCGCTCCGGATAAATCCGCAGGCTGACAGGCCGGTTCGCAAACGATGCAGGCACGCTATAGCGGTTCCGCTCGAAAGTAATCAGGCATGTCGGCGAAACCCGCTTGCTCTGCTCAACGAAGCCGTCAAACGCGGCAGGCAGCGCCATCAATACCGGGCGTTCTGCCGACCAGACGTCCGCGATCGTACCTGGCAAGGTGCCATGCGCTGTCTCGCGCCACAGGTTCTGGCAATGCTGTTCCAGCCAGGCATTTAATGTCGCCAAATCCGGAAAGTCCGGCATCTGCTGCCACAGACGAGGTCGGGCATCCTGGACGTTCTTCTCGACCTGACCCTTTTCCCAACCCGCGGCGGGATTGCAAAACTCAGGCGCAAAGACGTAGTGGTTCGTCATCGCCAGGAAACGGATATTGACCTGCCGCTCCTTACCGCGACCGACGCGATCGACCGCCGTCTTCATGTTATCGTAAATGCCGCGACCAGGCACACCGCCGAACACCCGGAACCCGTGCCAGTGGGCGTCGAAGAGCATCTCGTGCGTTTGCAGCAGGTAAGCCCTGATCAGAAACGCCCGGCTGTGCGACAACTTGATATGGGCGACCTGCAGCTTCGTGCGTTCGCCGTCTATCACAGCATAGTCTTCACTCCAGTCGAACTGGAATGCTTCGCCCGGACGGAAAGACAGTGGAACGAATATGCCGCGGCCCGCTGTCTGCTGCTCGACCCGCCAATCACGGGCGAACGCGGCGACCCGACCATAGGAGCCGGTAAAGCCGAGAGCCGTCAGATCAGCATGAAGCTGCTTCAGCGTTCGGCGCTGCTTGCGCGACTTCCCGGCCTCGGTCTTCAGCCAGCCCGCCAGTTTGTCGGCAAAAGGATCGAGCTTGCTCGGTTGTTCCGGTACCGCAAACTTCGGCTCGATCGTGCCGGCGCTCAAATACTTCGCGATCGTATTGCGCGACAATCCGGTTCGTCGGCTGATCTCGCGCACCGACAACTTCTCGCGCAGTGCCATCCGACGGATGATGTTTAAAAGTCCCATGTGGATCACTCCGTTGCCCCTGTCGCTCACCGCGTTGGGGGAAGGTTCACATGGCTCAATTCTCAATGGAAATTATGCGCCTAACCGGCTCCGTTCCGCGTGAAAACCAACACCCAACGTTCTGCAAGCCCTGAGGCAAGCCAAGAAGATATAGAACTGCTCCCATCCGCCGTGTACGCCTTGAAGGCGCACACCATTGACGCCGAGAGGAGTTTCGCCTATATTTCATTGAGAGATGGAGGCTGACATGCCGAGTATAGCGAACGAGAACAGTGAGCGTATGAGTTTGAGGGTGCCTGCCACGGCCAAGGCTAAGCTCGTGCGCGCTGCGGCACTTCGTAATACCGATCTGACGAATTTCGTAACCCAATCCGCACTGCGAGAAGCAGAAGCTGTGATCGAAGAAGCCGAAACGATCAAAGTGTCAGAGCGCGATCATCTTCGCATTCTTGAGCTTCTGGAAAATCCGCCCAAACCCAACGCCAAGCTGCGCGCGGCGATTGCCGGTTTGCCGGACAGCCTATGACTTTACCTGCATGGCATGAGGAACCGATCGCCAAGTCTCACGGTCGGGCGGCCTTCGATTGCGGCGACGCTCAGATGAACGAGTTCCTGCTCCGCTTTGCCCGACAAAGCCATGAGCAGAATGCCTCGAAGACCTTCTGTGCTATCGACGACGCAGTGCGCGACCGCATTCTTGGGTTCTATACAATCGCGCCTTCGGCAGTCGAGCACGCAACTGTGCCTGATGCAATGACACGCGGTCTTGCCCGCCATGATGTGCCGGGCTTCAAGCTCGCGCGATTGGCTACCGACCGAGCGGTTTCCGGACAGGGACTGGGAGGCCAGCTCCTAGCTGCCGCAGCGCTCCGCTGCCTACGACTTGCAGGAGAGGGCGGGGGACTTCTATTGATCATCGATGCCAAAGGCGAGCGCGCCGCCAACTGGTACGCTTCCTATGGCGCCGAACCGCTGAAGGACAAGCCGCTGACTCTCGTGATGCCGCTCATCACCTTCGCGGCCGACTTGCGGGCTAAACGTCTTCTTTGATCCCCTAAGGCGCGGGGACACGATTGATTTCGCCGAAAGCGAACTGTTGCATCATGGCGATCAGCTTAAGGACTAGCTCTACCACAATTGCCATCTGGAAAGCCGAGAGCCCCAGCAGCCGTCTAGAGAGGAAAGAGGCCGAAGCGGCCTTCAAGGCTCCTGAAGATGATCGTCAGCGACAATGGCAGTGAGTTCACCAGCAACGCGATCCTGCAATGGACGGATCTGACCAAGGTGGAATGGCACTACATCGCACCGGGCAAACCGATCCAGAACGCCTTCATCGAAAGCTTCAATGGGCGGCTGCGAGACGAGTTCCTGAATGAAACTCTCTTCTCGTCACTGACCCATGCTCGATCAGCGCTTTCAAACTGGCGCAGCGATTACAACGATCATCGACCACACTCTGGACTCGGCTGGATGACACCTGCCGAGTTCGCTCAGACAATCAACCCGCGACGTGATGCGGTGCTGCGCAGCCGAAATGGCTTCGCACCGAAACCCGCCGCTACCGCCGCAAATACCGAAACCAAAAACCGCTGGAGCGAACTCAAAATTGGATAAAACTTGGGGGCAAGGTCAAAGGCGATGCTTCAGGACGTGCTGTCAAAAAATGTATGGTCCGCCCTGTCATTGCAAGGACTTTAGGTTGCGACGATAGCAGTCTGCGTAAATGTATCTGGCCTCTCGCGAGTGGACTGCTGTTGTAGCCAGGCCCTGATGAGATCCGCACATTCTGTTTCCAAATAGCTTCTTCGGGCACGAAGCCCGCTTTCGACCTGGATTTACAGAATGTCGATCAACTGTCTCTCGTCAGTAAGACCGTATGTCCGTCTTCGTAGCTGAGGTGGCTCGCCCTGCACTGGTCTTCCGAGGGTTGCTCGGACAGGCCGAGCCGATCCTCATCACAGGAGGACGAGCCGTGGCAGATTATAGAGAAGTGTTCGTAATCGATGTTGCCAAACTAAAGAATGCGATTGCTGTCGCTGAATCCGGCCGGGAGGGAGAGATTCCATCCGATGCATCAACCTCACCCCAGAACCGGCTGTGGGGTGAAATAATTCGAGGCGATCGGAGCAGCCCCGGACGCACTATCGGGAATGCGGTAGGCAATCCGCGCATCTGAGCTTGATCACCGACGTCCTTGAGTTCCGCCTCCACCCATACGCAATCATCATCATGAACAGTCGTTCGTTTGGGCGGGTCGGTTCCTCGCGCCTAAAGCATGGCAATGCGCGTTCGTCCCGGGTTCTGATCTAAAAACATAGCTCAATGCCGGGACTGTTCGGTTGCTCAGTTTAGGTCGTGCTGCTTATTCATCCAGCAGGCGGTCCTAAAAGCACTATGGCGTTTGTCATTCATTTGCATTATCATTTCGCCAAAAAGTGGAGATCGCTATGGCTGCAAATGCACTGGTACAAACTCGTATCGATGCCGATGTTCGGGATCGTGCCTCCGCAGTGCTTGGAAATATGGGGCTGACCGTATCTGATGCGGTTCGTATCTTACTCACCCGAACGGCCAACGAAGGTGCGCTGCCGCTGGAGCTTCTTTCAGGCAGCGAGGCCCACGACGCTTGGTTTCGCACCAAGGTACTTGAAGCGCTGAACGATATTCGACCGGACGTCTCAGATGATGAAGTCGAGGCGCATTTCGCTGAACGTCGAGCGGCAGCTCGCCTTAACGCTGGTGCGCGCAAATCGTGAAGCTTATCTGGTCTGCGTTCGCGTTATCGGATCGCGACGCCATTTTCACATACATAGAAGCAGAAAATCCGTCAGCCGCCATACTGGTCGACGAACGGATCGTTGCTGCCGTCCGTCGGTTGGTGGATTTTCCCGCGAGCGGTCGTGTTGGCAGAATTGCTGGCACCCGCGAACTGGCAATTAACGGCACGCCGTACGTCGCGGCGTATGCAATTACCGAAACAGCGGTTCGTATTCTTCGCGTCCTCCATGGCGCGCAGGAATGGCCAGACACTTTGCCAACGCGCTAGGCTTTGTTCTCGATGGTGAGTCTCAACGGGTCGGTGGTTCGAATCTTTTCAAGGCGAGCATCATCCACCTAGCTTCGAGGACTGTCTACCTTGCTTGGAAGCCGTCCGGGCAGAAGATCAAGGTGAATCCCGACGTGAAAGCATGGCCTGAAAAGGCGAAGGCTGAACTCCGCCAGTGGGCAGCGAAATGGAAATGACGGGACAGTTCGGTCAAGCGAAATTCGATTACCGCTGGACGATTACTCGGGTTCCCGGCTGCACCATCTCATAAAGCTCCTCGACATCTTCGCGGTACATCCGAAAGCAACCACTCGACGCGTTGGTTCCAATCGAGGAGGGATCGTTGGTGCCGTGGATGCGTAGCAGTCCGTCGGCAAGGTAGATCGCGCGGGTTCCAAGCGGATTTGCGGGACCGGGTTTCACAACGGCCGGAAGCCGTGGGTTCTTCTGCCGCATGCTGGCCGTGGGTCGCCATTCGGGATGCAATCGCTTCGACACGACCCGCGTTGTTCCGTACCACTGCTTGCCCTCACGGCCGACGGCAATGGGGTAAGCGAACTGCTCGCCCTGTGCGGTCGTGTAAATCAGAGTGTGCTCACGCGTGGCGATGACAACGGTTCCCCGTCCAATTCGCGTCGATGGCTCCCGACGTTCTTGCAAAGGTTCTCGATAGCCAGGTTCTGGCTCGTAGTAGGGAGGAGGGGGATACGGGCTGTAAGGGTCATCATAGTCGTAGCCGTCGTATTCATCGTATCCATCATATGGCGCGTAAACTTGGGCTTGGGCATGCACCGCTGTCAGAAAGAGGGCCGCAGCAAGGAGAACCAGCAATCTCATTCTTCGCCATCCGCTTGTTATACAGGCATGATTGGGCGGAATTCTGTGGCAGCACTATGGCAGGGAAGCATGAGCGGTCATTGTGCCAGTCCCAGTTTCACTTAGACTAACTCCATTGATCGGTTCGAAATCGAGGTAATGATGACTTGCATGGAAGGCCCAAGCTTGCGGCTACGGCCGGCTTCGCCTGATGATGCCGCAGCCCGATTTTCGCTGGGAAACAACCCCGACGTTGTGAGGATGTTCGGCGTGAGCCATTCCGACACGAAACCTATGACAATGGATGCGGCGGAAGCGTGGGCTCACGGCCACGCGACCAACCCTTACGCTTGGATTATTGAAGTTGCGGGACGGCTGATAGGAGAAATCAAACTCCACGGCATTAATGCTCAGGATCGCCGAGCATCAATGGCAATCGCAATCTATGACCCCATGCAGCTTGGAAAAGGACATGGAAGCGAGGCGATCCGCCTGCTTTTGCACCACGCCTTCACGGAGCTGAATTTCCACCGCATTGGCATAAGGGTTCTTGCTTTCAATGAGCGAGCAATCAGGGCCTACCAGAAGTGTGGCTTCCTGATTGAGGGACGGGAGCGAGAAACCGCCTTCGTAGACGGTGTATGGCATGACGACCTGATGATGGGCATACTTTCCAAAGAATTTCAGGCGTAGTCGTCGCCGAAGGTGTCGGCGTCGTGCCGAACCCTGTCTTCGAGCACCTCTGAATTATGCCGAGCTTTTTGATCCTGGAACTGGAAATATCAGGCTTTAGCGAACGGGCTCGGCATAGTATCGGGGATCGGGATGAATCCCCGACCTTCGTATCGATCAGCTCCAGGTGAGGACCCAACCTCCATTGGAAAGAATGCGAACACAAGGGCCAGACTGCAGCCGCCGACTGCGGATCAATTTCCGCCATCGAGAAAAGTGCGCTGAATTGCTGCCCATTCATCTGGATAGGGCTCGTGATCTTGCAGATATTCCGCCACGTATTCGCCCCAGCCTTGAATCTTCCGATATTTGGTCATGGCGTCGAAATGGCTATGTCCCGTCAGTTCGGCGGCCTTTACCGCTCCTGGCCTAAGGAGTGCCCTGAACCCATCACCCATGGGGCCAGCAAGACAAAGGCCAGGAAGCATCTGACCATCACGTTCGGGATCGAGCCAGATTTCGTGGATAAGCTCGTTTTTCATTGGAACGTGCTACTTCGAGAGCTGTCTGGTGACAAGATTGCTGTGCTCCGAATGCCTGAAGATTTACCGCTCTTCCGAGCGGGAGGGGAGTGAATTCGCTTATGGCACCCCGGTAGGCCGGATTCCCGGGAACCTTCCGGCCAAGGAATGCAGTCGCGGGACATATTAATACCCTTATGCCGAATTCGGCATAACGGAATTTATCCAGAGCCCGATACTATGCCGAGCCCATTCCCTAAAAGCCCGAGATTTCCGGTAACCCAGGATCGAAAACTCGGAATAGTTTGAAAGCGTTGGAAGACCGGTTCGGTCGACTTTGCCTCGCTAATTATAATAGGGCCGAAGGAAAATGAGGTAGATTAAAATTGGGATCGCAATGAAAGCGCTGTGCTTCCACATTTGCCTGCGGAGATGGAAATACTCGTCTCTGATCGCTTGCGGGCACTCTGGCGATCCCCAGGCGATCCCTGTGTGGATTGTGAACGGTGTCGTGTAGGTAATCTCACCGAACTTCGATGCCTTTGAAGCAAGACGCTCGTTCAAGATGAAATAATACGTGCCAACGGCGATGAAGATTGCAACGTCTATGCCAAGCACAATCCTAATGAAAAGATTGATGCTGTCATGTGAGAAGCTCGGCAATGATCCCAACATGACAGGAACTTATACAGACTATTCGGCCCGCCAGAAATGAAGCGCGTAGCTTCCTCATTATAGCGTAAAGAAACACTAAAGCGATGTGGCTGTTGGCGGAAATCGTTGAAAAGCCCGTCACTCGTCGCGCCGGACACCTTTGTCGATCTTATTCCGCTGGGCGATGATCCGATCAACGCGCGTTTGCGACTTCACATCTTGCCATATCGCCCACAGCGCTAGGCCAATAAATAGTAGGCAGAGCAGGCGGAACATCCAAAGTGCTCCAACCTGCCCCAGTATGGCTACCAGCATTGCAGACCGCCATGACGAGCTTACATCGTCGATCAGCAAGAGGGCCGCCACCAAGGTAGCAACGACGATAATGCCGATGAATCTCGGGTTGCATAAGTCTCTCATCACACCATAATTCACATGAACTACTGTCCATCAAGTAAACATGTCGATGCTGCTGTTAAAATAATTGTCTTCGGCGTGGTTTTTCCGGTCCGCCTTCCTAGCGCTCGGAACCGTTCTTTCCGGGTCTGGCTGGGCCAGCGCAGCATATTTATGGAACGGAGGATCGACCTGCGAGCCTGCAAGCGGTACCCAGCAGTAGGTTAACTGCCTTTTGTTGCGGACGGCAGGCTGGCAATCGCCCTGTTCGGCGCCATCCACTACCAACCAGGGGAAAAGACGGAGGCTGTCGTCAGCGGCGATTTGGCGTTGGTCAATCATTTGCGACTTACATCCGGCCGAGTGGGCTTGGACTGCAATCCTGGCTGTTTGCTTCCCGGCTCGACATCAGGCTATCGGGACCAGCGATCACCAGATGGGATTTGCTGAACAATGTTGACCTGACACTATCCAAGATCAACCAGCCAGAGCTTGAGGTGAACATCAAGGCAGCGGGAATTCCTCTGCGACGGGAATTGCAGACGCATCAAGCTCAACATTTCCGGCTCTGGCGAAGCCCAATTCGAAGGCCTGATTGCAAAATCGGCAACGGTGACAATCCGAGGGAGCGGCAATGCAAAGATGACCGCCCAGGTAGACGCGGATGGTTCGATTTCGGGCAACGGAAATGTTGAATTGTCGGGGCATCCAGCGATGCGACGTGCAGAGATCGAGGGTAACGGCCGCATTGTGCAAGTCCCTTGAACCACGAGGGCGAGGGGGCGGCAAGGGAGCGCGGCTTTTGAAGCGGAACTTTGCATCAATTGCGGTCGCTCCTATTTTTTCGTAGACCGCGCCCATTGGTGCAGAAGTTACAGGACATCCTATGGGTACTTGGGGCAAAGACGTTTTCGAAAATGATGCTGCGAGTGATTGGATGGCACTGTTCGACCGGCTGGGATTTCTTGCTGTGACTACCCCGCTTGCAGAAATTGCTGAGTATTCGGATTTAGGGAAACCTATTCCGGCGGAGACAGAACAAACCTTCTGGGCGATGTGTGAGGTTGTGGCAATCGCGGGAGGATTTCCAACTCCTCCATCCATCGACGATCATAAACTAGCGATTAGGCGCGATGCCGGGAAAATATTAAAAATCCCAAATCTCAGACAGCGGATCATGGTGGCGTTGGAACGATTGGACGCTTCGGAAACGGAGCTGAAAACACTTTGGACGAGCGCTGGTGAAGGCGGTGATTTTGAAGCTGACTGTAAGCGTTTGCGAGATTCCGTGCTCCAGGTGCTCGCTCAACAATGAATCAACCAGCGTCTTATACATTCGATTGCTGGTCGCGCCAGGTTTCGGAGGGTCGTTATCTCTTTGCCAACACTGAAGACCTGCGCCTCCTAGCCTCCTCATGCATGTTGACGGGTGTAGTCGCGAGAACGCGCGTAACCAAAGATGTCAGAAAACGGGCGGGCGAGAGTTCATCGGGGGTTCGCTCTTCGAGGATCGATACCTTGGGCAGGGCCTTGACGATGCTCTTGACCGTGCTTTCCGCAAGGTGCGCGATCTCAGCCTTTGCCGGATCCGTTATCGGCTGCGGGCCTGGTTCTAATATGCCGTCGGTTGGTTCTTCCTCGTCGGCCGCCGGTAGTACTGGATCAGATGAGTATTCCATCAACACCAGGCAGGTGGAGTGGTACGCATCGTCCTCACGGCCAAGTTTAGCCAAGAGATCGAACAACCACTCGGCCGTCTTGGGCTCCTTTTCCAGGATGTCAGACCGTAGGCCAAACAAGAACCCTAGAGCCGCCAGCGGGTGGCGTAAGCGAAGGTTCTTGGCATCGCCGTAGGACTCCTCGATGCGGTTCGGCGCATTCTTCCCATAGGAGGAATCCATGCGCTTCGTTGAAATCAGCAATTCGGGGCCGGTGACCCAGTCGGTGATGATGACATCCACCTGTTTCAGGTAGTTTTTCCCCAGAATGGATGCCGAGGAGGAGGTGACCCCGGGGATGGACGTCCTCGATAGCAAATAGGATTCCGCGTTGGCTCGAACGGCCACGGGAAGTGACTTGACGAATGCCGCTACGGGCGCGGGGAGGACGCGTGGGTTCGCTGGCCTTGGCCAGACTTGGTCCGTGCCGAAACCGGCCCTGCGAAGTTCGTAGCTGAGCCAGACATCGAGAGCGATGGCAGGAACTCCTGTTTGGGTTCCCGCTTTCAGGTGCAGCGGAACACCGAGCAATAGCGCAAGGGTGTCGTAATCGGGCTTGATGAACGGCTGGCCGTCAGTTCCAAGAACCCATGGATTGTTGTGTTCCCCGCTGGGTGCGGCAGCTTCGACGATATGATCGAATATTTCCCAGGCTTCTGCTTTCGAACTTGGTTTAGCGGCCACTTGCTGACCTCAAATTGCGACGGTTCGCCAGTTCCGCGCGTGCATTCCGGACGGCTGCCATTTGTGTCGCGGAAACCTCGCCGTCCACCAGCAGTACCTCGTCAACCAGATTAACGGCATCGAGCAGCCGCCCTTTGTCCAGCAGCTTTGCAACGCTTCGCTTGACCTTGCGAAGCTCATCGGCGCGAGAGGCGACCAGGGTCGGGGACGGCATGGCCCAAACGTCTGCCTCCTTTGGCTCGATCTTCAGTATCCCGCCTCCATAGGCGCGGCCGACCATTTCGGCATGCAACAAGGTGATTGAGTTCAAGCTGGCGACAGGAAGGAGCTCGCGGCCCAAGGCAGTATATGCCTCGTTCAGGTAAACCCCATGCACCGAATTAAGATGACGGGCCTTGGCGGCATTTTCGGTGATCCGGGGGGTGTCCGCATTCATGCATGTCAGCAAGAGGTCCGCGGGTGAAACGAGCGGCACCCGATACCAGGTCTTGCGGACCCGGCATTTATAGGCGGTGTCGACGCCTGTCCTGTGGCCGTCGGCGATATATGCCGCGGCAGCCTTGGAAGGCCGTTCATTTGGATAGAACAGGTGGATCGCGCTGCCCTCTTCACCAAGTTTCTTAAGCTGGGCACTCGAGAGCGAGAGGCCTCGCAAATGCGAGCTTCCTGGTGGCGAAAGGCTGAGCAACTCGTCTGGGCGCAGTCCGAGCTCTGCTGCGCGCTGGGGGGAAAGCGTGAAGTATTTGTTGTTTCCGGTTACCATTCCGAGCGTCGTGTCGCCCCAGGTCTCCAGGTTCGTGTATAGGCCGGTTCCAGTGAGGGCCTGCAAAAGATGCACCGCGTCGGCAGCAACGAGACTGCTGGTCCATTTGGCCGCAGGGTCGACCGGTGTCCAGCTCAGTCCCGGGCCTAAAGTGTCGAGCGTTGCAGCGTTCTTGGTTTGCCGGATCGTTGCAAAATCCGCCGGCCCCTCCAGGTAGCCGTCAGCGAGGAGAAGCACTACGTCCGCTTCCGCCTCCGGGAACACTTGCTCATCGAACAACACGAGCTGCACGTCGCGGAATCGACTGAACAGGAACTTGCGGACGGGCGCGGCATAGTTCACCGAGAGCAGTTCGGCGGGCAAGACGAAGGCCAGGCGGCCACCATTCTTCAGGAACAACGCCGAGTGCACGGTGAACGCAGCCCAACTGGACGCGAGCCCTGTCAAGGAAATGCCGCCCCTGATGGCCGCTTCTCGGGCACGAGTGCGGGCTTCGCCGGTGAAATCCTGATATCGAATATAAGGAGGATTTCCGATAACGGCGTCGAACGCTGGATTAGGCGTGACGGCAAAGAAGTCGGACAATTGGATATCGGCCTCGCCCCCCACGTCAGCGACCCGCTTGCGGGCAACGGCTGCGCTGTGCGCATGGATCTCCACGCCATGAACAATCGGGCACGAGCGCCTGCGTGGACCGAGTTCACGAAGCCGCTCGACCGCCGAAACCAAGAATGCGGCATCGCCAGCCGCGGGCTCGAGCACGCGATCTTCAGACGCGCGGATGGCCCATTTGGAAATAAAACGGGTAATCGCCGGAGGCGTGAAGAACGCGCCTCTCTCCTTGCGGAGGACGGGAGTGTCGATAGGGTCGCGATGGGTAACGAAAGTCACTGCTAGCTCCCGAATCGTGCACGCATGGGTTCGCTGTCTTTGCCGCCTACCTATCCTATACAGATGAATTTCTGTCTACTCTTTGTTCTTTTTTCAATCTGCCGATCCCGCGGAAAAATTGCGGCAAGCCGTTGCGTAACAATGGCCTGCTTCCAGCCCAGAACGACAATGCGCCTTTAGGGGTCGGTACGGCCCATCACATTTAATTCAGGTGCTTACCGCTCCGCGGGTCGCTGGTTCGATTCCTATGAAGAGCTTCGTATGCAACCGCGGACTGCGGCCTGGACAAGATTAGTGCATAGACGCAATCCGCTCTGCCCGCGTCCAACCTTCGCCTGAAATACCGACCGAGTTGCCCGTTTTCGTTCCTCAATTTGCAAAGCATAAAGGCACCGATACAGCGTTTTTGCGTTCTGAAGTCGTAAGGCACTAGTATTTCATGGCTTGAATAGCGCTGAATATGGTCAGAACATCAAAGAAAAATCAAATTGAGTCGCCGATGTTCCCACGATCACAATCTCTATGATCGTGGGAACGTCGTTAAAGTGAGTAAATTTAGTTCTATTGTTGGCGTACCAGTTAGGCGAGCGACTGGATCTACTTTGGCTACGACTATTTTGAAATCGGCCGCCCAGGTATATGGCTTAAGATTGACTGTGAGAAGCCGCCGTCGACGCAGAGGTCCTGACCGGTTATGAAACCCGCAAGTGGACTGATCAAGAACTCAATGGCATTCGCAATGTCTCTTGGGTCGCCGATCCTCGAAAGCGGGATCAAATCCTCTCTTGCCTTCTTGATCGCTGGATCGGCGTACATTTTTTCAGTCATCGGCGTGTGGGTCATTCCCGGCGAAACGATGTTTGCACGAATGCCGTCTGGCGCCCATTCCAAGGCGAGCGTTTTCGCAAGCATCGTCAGAGCCGCTTTCGTCGGGCTATATGCACCTGATCCGGCATGGGGCATTTGTCCAGACATTGAAGATGTGAAGCATGCCGCGCCTCGGCTCTGTTTTAAATGCGGGTAGGAATGTTTAGCCAGAAGCCATGCACCGCGAAGGTTAACTTCGAACATCTTGTCCCACTCGGCGACGGACAAATCACAGATGCTTCCTGGGCTTGCTACGCCGGCATTCGCTACAAGAGCGTCAAGACCGCCGAATTCCGATACCGCTGCCTCTACTAGGTTTGCAGCTACATCAACGTTGCTCAAGTCGCCTGACAACGCAATGGCATCGCCTCCCAGCGCACGCACCGAACGTGCAACTTCCTCTTGGGGCTCAGATGACGCAAGGCCACACACTGCGATTTGAGCACGCTCGCCTCTCGATACGGCGGCTTCGGCGATACGGATACAAACTGCGGCGCCAATCCCACGACTTCCCCCGCTCACTAAAACTCTCATAGCTGCTTTCTCCAATTTTCCGCCGGGTTTAAGATATGGAATTGAATTCCAAATCGCAACTTTATTCTAATGTATGCGCACCGTGTCTCCGCCTCTCTTTGGACTATCTCTGCCAATCCTCACGAACAGAGCGTCGCGGTACGTCCATGCATACGCAGAGTGAGTTCCACTGGGGCTTCATCACCCAATGGTCCAGCCCCTTTTTTTGAGCTCCTGCAGGCCTTTTTGAATTTCCAACAGCGGCTCTTGCTCGCGAATGATCTCGAGAACCACGCGGTCGATACTGAAGACTGAATCAATGGCACGACCCAGACCCTCAAAGTCTATGATCCCCGTACCGATGGGGTCGTGACCCCACACGTCCGTCCCCGTATCCGAGATATGCACGAGACCTATATGCTTGTGATGCGATAGAAGACTGGCTACCGGATCTTCGCTTATATAAGCCGCGTTCGCGACGTCATAAACGATGCTGAGGTTTTCGCTTTTGATCTCCTCGACGACACCCACCAGTTCACCGATCGTCGGCCTGAAGCAATATGGGGTATTCTCCATGAGCAGCCGTACGCCGGCTTGCTTCGCAACGGCAGAAGCACGTCAAGACTTTCATATAGCCAGCCAAAAGTTTGTGGGATGGAGGGGGAAATCATCGGGCGTCGCGTTCCTGGAGAGATAACAACGTCGGTTACCCCCCAGTCGACCGCAAGATGGATGACATCTTTGATATGGTCCGAGCTCTTGCGCCGCATATTCGCCGCGGGGCTGGCGAGATTGATATCGTATCCGCCAGCATTCAGTGATCTGACACTCGCCCCGTGGTCCTGCAGTTGCTTCCTCGCTTCCGATCGCATGCCTGTCGACATCTCGTCCGGCCAGCAGTGTGGGGAACTCACAGGCACTTCAAATACCTTGAAGCCGTGGCCGATGAGTTCAGACATCGCTTCGATCGCAGTGGATTTCCAGAGATAGGAAAAGGTATTGATAATCATTGATGTCTCCCTGCCGCCTTGGCGGTCTGTATTGTTGGTCATGGTCTGGTTTCAGAAGCGCCGAACGGTCGTCGCAAAATTAAAGTTGAGATCTGGGCGATCGACGGTCCCGAGCGGAAAGGGTCGTTAGCGTAGAAGACTTGCAGTCGCCCTCCTCTCGGCAACTCTCGTGGTGCTCGCCCGAAAAGCGCCCGTGATGGGTCAGTTCGATGGCGCCAAATCCCGCACCTAAAGAGATCGAACCGCGAAATTTAGTAGAACCTGTTCGCCGAGGTTGATCGACACGTCGCCGGGATCTGTAATTTCGATTGCGCCACACAAGCTACCCGTCGTGACGATCGAACCTGCTCTAAGTGCCGCGGCAGGCCTGAATGGATTGTTGGCGTAGTCACAGAGCCAGGTAAGCGCGTCTTTCGTCGGATGTTGTCCAGCAGCGTCAAAGGCGACCTGGTTGTTCAGCAGAAGCCGAAGGGGGAAAGTCGAACCAGGCTCAAGGACTGCCAACGGAAGCGCCGGCCCTCTGACATAGCCCATGTTCCCAAGGCGATCCGCGAGAAAGGCGAGGAAGGAAATACTGCCGCCTTCCGAAATGCCGCTCCAAACCAGCTCTGCGCCAAGATAAGCCTCAGAAATTGCGGCCTCAACGTCGTCTCGATCGTAGGCCCTATCCGTTCGAACAGGAAGATCCTGGCGAAGCTTCACCGCAATCTCCACCTCGATTTTCATGCCTTTTCGCCAAGCGATTATCGGATCTGACGGATCATCCAAGTAGGGATGAACTGGTGCGGCGACCGGGGTACCATCGGACGACTTTGCCACTTTCCAAGCCGAGGTGTTTACCCCTTCAAGCTTCGACAACTGGCTCTGCACTTCCATTGCGTCCTGATACACCAAAGGCACAGACACAAGCTGATCTGTTAGGACCCGGCTTCCGTCATGACGAAGGCTGCTAAGTTGATGAGCCAACGCAATTATATCGGCTCTGGCTAGCATGGGAGTCATTCTGCCTCTCGGGTCATCTGAAAAGCGTAGCTCTTAAATGACAGTTTCGGGATCGTGGACGATGACCGTATTGGACGGCGGCGGGCTCACGGGATATTTCCCGTTCTTGAGGGCGTGGTCCCTTTACCCCGCCCTTTCCGACCGTGACTGCTTGCTAGACCACCTGCTTGATCCGCTCGCGAAATTCTGCGGTCCCTTGCTGGATATGGTCGAGCAGATCCATCACGGCCCAATGCCGCTCGGCAATGTCATAATCTGTGACACGCGAATGGACGCTCTCAAACGTGCCAAGGCGCTTGTGCCAAACCTTGGCAAGACCCGGATAGCCCATCGGCTCTGCCATCGCTGATAGTGCCAGGAAGATTTCAAGTTCGCGGCGCAGATCGCTGTCGTCTGACGCATGCCTGAAAAGCCAAGCATACAGGTCGGGGTGAACATTGGTGAAGACGCCAGAAAAGCCCTTCGAACCTGCGCGCATAGCGGCTGCGGCGATGGCTGCGTTGGCGTTGACGATCGCAAAACCGGAATCACCTGAGAGCTCGACCCGTCGCTTTACCGTTTCGAGGTCGCAGGAAACATCCTTCAGCGTTACAAAGCGGCCGGTGTCGCGGCACAGCTTGAACTCGTCGTCGCTTAAAAGACGGCGATAGGGAGCCGGGCATTCGTAGAGACCGAGAGCAAGGTCGCTCGGGAGCCAACTCAAAATGGCATCCAGGCTGGAACGAAAAGCCTCGGTTCCGGCATTGCTTGTGTCCAGCCTGTTGCTCACCAAGACAAGTGCGTCGATGCCTGTCTCAGCCATCGCTACCAGTTCGGCGCGCTGGTCATCGCGGCTCTCACTGATGTGCCCAGATGAGATCACCGGCAGGCGCCCGGCCGCCAACGAGACAACCTTCTTGGAAAGCTCAACTCGCTCTGCCAGGGACAACTTCTGCATCTCGCTCGACTGGCAGACAGCGAAGAGCGTATCGGCACCATTGGCGATATACCACTCCACAAGTCGCTCGAGGCCTTTCCAATCGATCCGGTTATCCGGGGTGAATGGAGTAAGCATAACGGGGACGATCCCCTGGGCTTTGACATTCATGATATAATCTTTCGCTGTTTTCTTGACTGTTAGAGCGCAGTTCCTGCCGGCAGGCCTGCCGCGAAACCTGCCATCAAGCGGATCTGCGCGAGCAGCATGTCATTCCCATCAGACACCGTTGCGCCGGCTCCCTTGGCAGCGCGCAGTAGGGGCGTCTCGCTTCTTAAGCTGGCGATATCGGCGATGAGCATTTCGGGCCGTATTGCTGCGGCAGGCATAGGGAATATGCTGTCTCCCTTCACGCCGATCGGAGAGGCGTTGATGACGATATCGTAGTCCCACCCAGCCGATCCATCGGCAGCTCTTGCGCATTCTTCACCGCGGTAGGAATTGACCATATCCGATGTGAAAGCGACGGATTCAGGCGAGAGATCCATCAGATCGATCTTCCCTACGCCTTCCTCAGCGAGCGCAAATGCTATCGCGCGACCTGCTCCGCCTGCTCCCACAATTAGCGCGCGGGCGCCGCGCAGGCGCGATTTCGCCTGTCCAAGTCCTTCCACGAAGCCCACACCATCAAAGAGCGCGCCGTTCATCTGTCCGTCCTCCCCACGCTGGATGCAGTTGACGGCACCGACTGCCTTCGCTGTCGGCGTGAGGGTCGAGCAACGCTTTGCCGCGGCCACTTTGTGAGGGATTGTGGTGCTGATACCGCAGAGGTTGGGAATGGCGGAGAATGTATCCCACGCCGCCGTGAAATGTTCTGCGCTAATCAGGAATGGCACGGCGTAGATGTTAACTTCGGCGGCGGCAAAGATCGGGTTGATCAGGCGCGGCGTCTGGACCTGGTGGATTGGATCGCCAAACACAGCGTAGACACGCGAGTTGCCATCAAGGTTGGGAATACTCACTCGCATAGTTTTATTCCTTGCTGAACAAGCCACGGCAGCGATCGAGCGCAATGTCCATCACCTCTGCAGGGTCGCGAGCCCACCAGTCGGTGGAGAAGATCTCTACCTCCACCGCGCCATCGTAGCCGGCATCTCGCATCATCGAGTGGATGCCGCGCAGATCTATGATCCCATCCCCCATCATGCCTCGATCGGTCAGAAGGTGGCGCGTAGGAATCAGCCAATCGTTGACATGAAAACCGAAGAGCCGGCCAGCCCTGCCCGCACCCTCGATTTCGGCCGCCAGTCGCTCGTCCCACCAGCAATGATAAACATCGACGACCACGCCGATGCCCGGCCCTAACGCTTCGCACAAAGAATTTGCATGGGAGAGACTGGAGATGACCGTGCGGTCGCCTGTAAGCATAGGATGAAGCGGCTCGATGGCCAACTTCACACCAATATTGCGTGCGCGCTCAAGGACACTGCCAACCAGATCCTCGATCCGCCGTCTTGCGCAACTCAAATCCTTTTCATTCTCACGCAAGCCTCCTGTAAACAGAAAAACATGGTCAGCTTTGAATCTGGCGGCCCGCTCAAGCTCTGCCTCAGCCCGGTCAAGTGCATCCGCCGCTAATGGCCCGACCCGATTATAGCCTGAGACTGTCATCCCGAAATCATTTAAGACAGAAAGAGCGTCTGTCTCACCGACCTTGGCAATTTCGTCTCCCCAGATGGAAACGGTCTGGAGCCCCCGCTCGGAGCAAAGCCGAAGAAAGGTCAACATATCCGCTCGCTCGCGCACGGTGGCGTGGTTGAAGACAATGTCTGTCATCGGCCCCTCTGAATGTTTGAATATGAATGGTTCTGTGACCATGGCTCGGTCGCGGTAACGGCGTCAGGATCGGTTCGGTCGATTGGCAAGACCTTTTTCTCTGACACCGAAGCCCGGTCGCAGTCGGTTTTCACTCAGGCGGCCTTCCCCGGATGCCGACGAACCTCTGGCGCGAGCCACGGAGAAACATAGCCACGGTCGGCTTCTTCGATGAGTGATCCCGGCGGAACACGCGCGTCAATTTGGTCAAGCGTCGCGGACTGGAGAACAGTCTCAAAACCCGCTTCCATGCTCTTGAACTGCTCAAGCGTTCGAGGGCCGAGGATCACAGACGTCACTGCGGCGTGCGCAAGTGGGAACGACTGAGCCATGTGCATAAGGGACAAACCCGCGTCGGTCGCAACGCGCTCAAGTTCTGGAAGCAGTTCCAGTTTGCGCCTGTTACCCTCGCGCTGCATGTCGAATCGCGTTTGCAGAATTGGGTAGTGCTGTCCCCACTGTCCTTTTACGCGCTCGGCTCTGGATCCTGACGGCACCGAGCCGTTGCCCTTGTACTTGCCAGTCAGCCAACCGCCATTTAGCGGGCTCCAAGCGGTGAAACCCATACGGTAGTGTTGAATGGCAGGGAGCGTCTCCCTCTCCACCGCCCGTTGAAAAATGGAGTAGGGCGAGCTTTCATTGACAAATCGCGCCGTCTTGTTCAATCGGCTTACGGATTGTGTCTCTGCCAGATACCAGCTCGGCAGTGTCGAGCAGCCGATGTAGCGAACCTTGCCTTGGGCCACAAGGTCGCTGAGGGCGCCAAGTGTTTCTTCCAGATCCGTCTCAGGGTCGGGCCGATGCAACTGATAGAGATCAATATGATCAGTGTTCAGCCGTCGCAGGCTGTTTTCAACCTGCTTCATAATCCAGTAGCGGGACCCGCCCTGTTCGTTGCGTCCCTCACCGGCCGCCAGACGAAACTTGGTTGCAAGCACCACCTTGTCCCGACGGCCTGTAATCGCTTTGCCGACGATCTCCTCGGCCTCTCCGTGGGAATAAGTGTCGGCAGTGTCGATGAAGTTGATGCCGCGGTCCAAGGCACAGTGCACGATGTCCATGCACTCTTTTTTGTCGGTATTCCCATCTGATCCATAGCTCATGGTTCCCAGCATGTACTCGCTGACCTGAACTCCGGTTCTCCCAAGGTAACGATATCTCATCGGGTGCCTCTCTTTGTTCGCGTGTGGCTCGGTCCAGGCAAGATCGCGCACGATCTACGGTCGCATGGGCGCAACGATGCCGTCCGCTTTTCGATCGGAGAAAAGCGAGAGCTCGGAAACCGAGACCACCATTCGAGTGTCGCCATTTTAACGACGTTCATGGATGGCCGTGTGGTGACAGGGGCTGGATGGATCGAACAGGCCGGACCCATCCAGCGTCTTACTTCAAGTCGAGCTTATTACTGCGCCTTTGCGAGTGCCTCGTCATACCGCTTGATCAGCTCATCGTAGGCATCTGCCGGCGATCCGTCTTTCAGGATCATTCTTTGGAAAGCCTCCCCCAAAATGGTGTGATACGTGGAGAGGATGGGGGTGTAGGTCACGGTTTGACCACGCTGGCCTACCAGATCAGCCCACTGCTTTTGATCCTTACCGGCGTCGGTCTGGAAGTATGGTGCGGTGTATGCCGATTTCCGCGAAACAACCTCCCCGCCCTCGGCAGCGAAAGCTTGCGCCTCCGGAGACACCATGAACTTCACGAATGTCCATGCGGCATCTTGGTTGGCGGTCTTCTTGTTGATCGCAATATTGTAGCTGTAGACCGTCTGCTTGTCGTTTGCCGTGTACCCCGGCGCCGGAGCCCAGGCCAGGTCATCACCGCCGCCCTGGTTCTTCACCGTCTTGTAGCGATAAACGCCAAACACTGCCGTCGCTGCACTGCCCGACCGGAGCGCATCGTGCAACTCGTTAAACCCCATCTGTGCGCTTCGCAGCGGAGTTACATTGCACTTCGTGTAGAAGTCTTTGATCGTTTGTGCGGCCTTGATGAACGATTCTTTAGAAAACGCGATCTTGCCTTCAGGGGTGAAGTACTGACCACCGTTTCCAGGTAGCATCGTGCTCAGGAAGAATTCTCCGAGGCTCTGAGCGCCACCAAGCCCGCCGGTCGCTCCGAGTGGAACGGCGAACGTGATCGTGTCCGACTGGCCGAACTTGGCTCCAAGTGCACACACTTCATCCCAGGTCGTTGGCGGCTTTACTCCGGCCTTCTCCAACATGCTCTTGCGATAGAAGAGGATCGGAATACGGAAGTCTTGGGGGAGGGCATAAAGCTTTCCGCCAACCTTCGTGCCGGAAAGCGGCAGGAGCCAATCTTCATCCGGAATGCCGTCCTTCTTCACCAAATCATCGAGCTGGAGAAGATTTCCAGTGGCAGCGAATTCCGAAACCGCAAAGCCGACGACACGGATCACGTCTGGTGTCTGGGCGCCCGACTTGATGGCGCGTGCGGCGGCTCCTCCGGTCGGATCGACTAGAAGTTTGACCGTGATGTTAGGATTTTTTGACTGAAATGCCTCGATCATTTTCGTCTGAGCGGCAGACCTGGGATCCTTTGAATTGTTTGGATCCAGGAACGTCTGGTAGATGATTTCCGTGCTTTGGGCAAAGGCTTGCGGAGCAAGGAAAGTCAGGGCGGCGGTACTAATTCCGAGCGCTGCCACCGCTTTGATGAGGTGGCGTTTTGATGTGATTTGCATGTATCTTCCTCCCAGGTTGAACAAAGTGTGTGGATGTTTTGTGTACGTCATCAGCCTTTGACGGCGCCTGCCGTGAGGCCGGAGATGAACCACTTCTGAACGAAGCCGAACATGAGGATAACCGGTGATGATGCGACCATCACAAAGGCCATCATGTAGGACCACGAAATGCCGACAGCGTCGAAAACCTGATTGACAAGAGCGACCTGCAGGGTCCGTTTTGCTACCTCGGGCGCGAACACTGCCACCGTGATGTAGTCGTTCCAGGTGGTCACAATGCCGATCGTCGCGACGGCCGCTATGCCCGGACGTATCAGCGGTAAAATCAGAGCCCAGATAATTTGGAACCGGGATGCGCCATCAATCATGGCGGAATCCTCGATCTCAATCGGAACGGCTTCGACGAAATTCGCGATGAACCATACAGTCTGTGGGATAATCCGCGCGCAAAGGATGATCGTCACCACGATGCCGCTGTTGAGCAAACCAACGGTTTCCAGCAAGTAATACGTGGGAACCAGCAAAGCGACTCCTGGCACCATCGAGGTTCCAAGTATCACCAGCATCAAAGTTCTTTTGCCTCTGAAAGAAAAGCGAGCAGCGGCATAGCCTCCAGGAATTCCGACGAGGAGAGCTATGATCACGGCACCGACGGAGTAGGCAACAGAGTTCCAAAGGTCGGTCAAGAAAGCCGGGTCATGGAAGACCTTGGCGTAGTTCTCCAGAGTGGGTGAATTGGGCCATAGGGTCGGGGGCACAACCACCGCTTCTACTTCTGTCTTGAAAGATGTCGCAAAGGCCCAAAGTACCGGCCCGAGAACAATAATCCCGATGACCAAGGATCCCATGATCGCGGGCATCTGTCCGCTTGTGCGATTCGAGAGAGCGCTACTCATATCAGAAAATCCTATCCGGTAACGCGGCCGGTTAGCCGGGTGTAAAGAGCACCAAGGGCGACATTGATAATGAGGACGACGATCGAGACGACAGCAGTCGGCCCAATGTTGACCGCCTGAACGGTTCCACGAAACGCTTCGAAACTCAGCGTGGTCGTCGATCCCAGTGGTCCCCCGCCAGTCATGACAATGATCAGCGTCATCAAGGTCAGGTACATGATGGAGAGAGTCAGCGCAGTGCTGCCCAGGGTCGGAAGGATTTCGGTGAACGTGACGTAACGGAACTTCACGAACGCGCCCCCTCCATCGATCTCTACCGCTTCGTAGAGTTCTTTCGGAATGGATTGCATGGCTGCTGTCGCCATCACCATCACATATGGGAACGACCACCAAGCTGTGACGATTATGAGGAGGGGCAATGCCATTCCCGGATCCCCCAACATAAGTCCGGGATCGATACCCAGCTTTTGGATTACATATGGTATGGGCCCAAACGAGGGGTTGAGGAGCCAAAGCCAGATGCTGCCGACGACCGACATGGACAGCGTCCAGGGAAAAAGGATGAAAACGCGCAGTGCGGAACCTGTCACGCCCGCCCGGTTCAAAACCAGCGCTGAGGCCATTCCAAGTATTGTGGCACCCGCTAGAGATCCGCCGACATAGGTCAGGGAAATTGCCGTCGTGTCCCAGAACTCGGACGAGTTCAGAACTTCGACGTAATTGGCGAGACCCGCAAAGCCAACGAGATCGTAGTATTTCGTTTTCTGGAAGCTCAACCAGATCACGAAGATCGTCGGATAGAGTGTTACAAGAAACAGGATCAAGATTGCGGGGGTAAACCACAGAAATGGAGCCCAACTAAAGCGGTTTGCGCTGTCAGTGGTATCCACGACGTCGCTCGCGAGGTTCGTCCCGCTTTGGTTGGTGCTGACTTGGAGCGGAGGTGTCGACATTCGATTTCCAATCCCGTGTGGGCGTCTCGGGCAGAGTTGAGGGCGTTGCCTGCTCAGGACAGGCGACGGCCGGTGCTCTCGCTGAAGAGATGAACGCGTGAAAGATCAGGGGCTACGGTGATGGTCTCGCCGACCTTCGGCAAAACTCGATCACGGAAGATGCAGACAATGGTCTGAGAGCCATGCCGGGCGATGATCTGCGTTTCAGACCCTGTGGGTTCGACGACCGTGACGGTGAGGGACAGTCCCTCGTCACTGAGAATGAGATGCTCAGGACGAACACCGTAAATCAACTTCTCCGATGTACCGGATACCCCCGCAGGCAGAGGAAGCATGTGCCCGTCCTCAAGAACGAACCGGCCGTGCTCGACTTTGCCTTTGAGGAAGTTCATCGACGGCGATCCGATGAAACCGGCGACGAAGACGTTGGCGGGGTAATCATAAAGCTCGAGCGGCGCGCCGACTTGTTCAACATGACCGTCGTGCATGACAACGATCTTGTCGGCCATAGTCATCGCCTCGACCTGGTCATGGGTCACGTAAACGGTAGTGGTTTTGAGCCGCTGATGCAGTTCCTTGATCTCAGCGCGCATCTGCACGCGCAACTTTGCATCGAGGTTCGAAAGGGGCTCATCGAACAGGAACACCTGCGGATCGCGAACAATCGCTCTGCCCATCGCCACACGCTGACGTTGCCCGCCCGAAAGTTCGCGAGGGTAGCGGTCAAGGAGTTTCGTGAGGCTAAGGATCTCAGCTGCTCGTTGAACGCGCGTCGCCCGTTCCTCGCGGGGCGCCTTTTTCAGCTTCAAGGAGAAGCCCATGTTTTCCGCAACGGTCATATGCGGATAAAGCGCATAGTTCTGGAAGACCATCGCGATATCTCTGGCCTTGGGAGGAACATCGTTGACGGTGCGCCCGCCAATCTGGATCTCGCCGCCTGAGATGTTTTCCAGGCCTGCAATCATCCTCAACAGAGTTGATTTTCCGCAGCCCGAGGGCCCGACCAGGGTTACAAATTCCCCCTCATTGATGTCGACCGACACGCCATGAAGCACGGGTACGGCGCCGTAGGCTTTGCGAACGGACTTGAGCTCAACACTGGCCAACTGTTTCCTCCTGCCAGCCACCGAAGTGGCCACCTAATCCTGACGCGATCTCCCCGATCGCTATCGGAACGTTATTCCATTAAGAAACGCGGGTGTCAACAGGCCTCAGTGGTGCACGGGGCACTCTGATTAATTAAATGGCTAATTAGATAATATTTCCAACAACTTGCGAAGTCCGCGAAGCGTTGGTTTGCGGGCTAGGGGAGGCAATCCGATAGGGCCAAAGTTGCGAAAGTTCCTCGGCAGTGGCCTTTACCTGTGCCGCTAACTGCGGGAGTACGAGCGGGGAAAAGTGGTGGATTGGTCCTGCAATGCTCACCGTTCCAACAACCTGGCTTCCAACGCGAATGACAGCAGCAACAGCGGCGACGCCGGGCTCAGCTTCCTCGATCGCTGTGGCCCATCCCCGTTCTTCAGTCTCATCCAAAGCTGCAGAAAATGTCTGCTTTGACATGATAACACGCGGACCGCCCAGGTCTGTTCGTCCCAACCCACTGGCAACGGCCCTGGCCAACGCCTCCTCCCGATCCAGCGTCGCTAGCCAGGCTTTTCCGTTGGCGGTCGTGTGCAACGGGACCTTTGCGACGAGTTCCGGCTGGTAAATCAGGCCGGACCGCATTCCTTGCGAATGAGAGATCCACGTCAAACCATCTGGATCCAGGATCGCAATCCTGCCAAGTCCCTTGGTATTGCTGGCCAATCGGTCCAGAATCGGTTGGCAGATATCGGGGATTCTTGTCCCGGCCAGCAGGCGCTGGCCCATCACGGCGAGGCGCAATGAAAGCCGGTAGAAACCGTTCTCGGGGTCCTGTTCGGCCCAACCTAGGTCACACAGACTGTTGAGCAAGCGATGCGCTGCGCTCTTTGGGACGTCCAGCCGACGGCTGATTTCGCCCAACGATAGTCCAGTGGCGTTCTCACTCAACAGCGTGATGACGTCGAAACAACGGTCTAGAAGGGATTTGACAAGGCGCATGGTACCACGATATTCGGTTTATCGGAACGCTATTCCAATAGCATTGCGAGAGGCGTTTCACAAGGAGCCGGGTGAACGGCGGTTAGAACATCAATTCGCGCATCGCTGGATTTTCACCGGCCAACGCACTTGATCTGTTTAATCATGGCTCCTCACCTTGATAAACCCGCAATAAACGGAGTCGAGATGAAGATTGCAGTATTCGATGTCAGCCACTGGCATTTTCCGCTCTACATTCCTGCGCTGAAGGATCCGGGTATCGAGGTAATCGGCATTTCGGACAGCGCTTCATTTGCTGGGGATCGTTTTTCCGATCTGCTCAACTGCAAGCTTTATGGTTCCAATGATGAGCTCATCAGTCAGGACTTCGACTTCGCGCTCGTATTTAGCCGTCATTCCGACATGGCTGAACTCGCTGAGCTGCTGATCGCCAAAGGCAAGCCCTTCCTCATAGAGAAGCCATGCGGGGCAAATCTCGAGGAAGTTCGTCATATCCGCAAACTTTCTGAGAAACATGGCGTCTTTGTAAGCGTGCCTCTCATTATGCGCGTGAGCGACCTGGGCGATCGCCTCTCGCCGGCTGCAGGATTCACGCCGGAAGGATTCCAGCATCTCTCCTTCAGGTTTATTGTAGGGTCGGTGGCTCGTTATGAGCGAAACGGATGCGGTTGGATGCTTGACAAGGCGCTCGCGGGAGGTGGGTCGATGCTGAACGTTGGCGTTCACTTCATCGACATGATTGCAAACTTGACGCAATCCCCGATCACTCATGTCTCAGGCCAAGTCCAGATTTACCGACCTGATGTAACTGTCGACGAACAGGCTGTGTTCACCTGCCGCAATGGTTCAGGACAGATCAGCGTAGTCGAGACTGGCTATTTGTATCCCTCCACAGCCGAGGATCAGCGAGATTTTGCGTTCTCGATCTCGCATCGTCAAATTTACATTCGCGGTTACGCTGACCAGTTCTATGCGAAGTCGCGTGAAACCGAGAAGGCTAGCTCGACGACTATCGAATACAATACGGACGAGTATTACCCGGTTTTCCTTCGCCGCAGCTGGGCGGATCTCGCAAATGGTCGCCCTCCCGTTGCAGGCCTGCTCGAAGCGGAACGCGCACTGGCCGTCATCGAAGCGGGGTACCGTTCGGCGGCAAACGGGGGAGCCCCTGAACAGGTCGATCCTTATACCTAGTTCGGTGCTTAACAGTTGTCCGGCGGCGCGATGACTCTCGTCTCGTGCTGGATAGTCAGCCGCGGCGCTTCAAGCTGCCCACAAACCTTCATTCAACGGTGGAAGGCATCCTGGAAATGAACAAGCGTGTAGACAAGCCGCGGATCGGCGTGATCGGGGTGGGTTGGATCGGGTATCGTCATGCGAAATATTGCGGCTCATACTCCAGCTGCGAACTGGTCGGCGTGAGCGATCCTGGACCAGTTGCTGCGAAAGTCGGGGCTGAACTTGGTGTCCCCTGCTTTGCGTCAGTTGACGAGCTGCTTGATCGCGTCAAACCCGACGGTGTGATCATTGCAACGCCGACGCAACTCCATCTTGAGACAGCCGGGAATGCGCTCGAGCGGGGCGTTGCGGTTCTGATTGAAAAGCCTATAGCCGACACGGTCGCTAACGCTCGGATGTTGGTTGACCTTGCGAAGCGAAAGAATACCCCAATCCTGATCGGGCATCATCGGCGCCATAACTCAGCGGTAAAGGAGGCACGAAGGCTGCTGATCGAAGGTGACATCGGTCGATTGCTCGCGGTAAACGTGCTCTGGGCTGTCAAAAAGCCAGACGATTACTTCGACGTGTCCTGGCGGAAGGAAAAAGGCGCAGGCCCCGTCCTGATTAATCTGATCCATGAAATCGACCTGCTTCGACATCTCTGCGGGGAGATTGAAACAGTCTCTGCGATCGTCACCAGCGAGGGGCGGGGAAATTCGGTCGAGGACACTGTGGTCGCCATGTTTAAGTTCAATAGCGGCGCAGTTGGAACGATTACTGCCTCCGATGCTACTCCTGCGCCTTGGTCGTGGGATTCAGCCACAGGGGAAAACCCGGCGATTTACCAGGGCCGGGAAAATGCTTTTCGTTTTCTAGGATCGAAAGGCTCACTCGAATTTCCAGACCTTTTTATCTGGCGATACGTCGACCAGGAAAAACCAGGCTGGCTATCGCCGATCTCCCGTGAATCGCGCGTTATTCAGCAGAACGAGGCTTATATCGCTCAACTAGAGCATTTCTGCCGCGTTATCCGACATGAAGAAGCGCCACTGATCGATGGTGAAGATGGTCTGCGCACGCTCACGGCAACTCTAGCAATCCACGAATCCGCAGAAACCGGAATGCCCGTCACCACTGCAATGGATTAGAAACGAGCTGGCGGCAGAGAGGCAAACTGGCCGCATAGTTGGCGACGTTGTTCCGAAGCCCAGGTGCTTTCATCGAAACGCTGGCTTTGAGGACCGTGTGCCAGAGTCGCGGCCTTGGCTCCGACGTCCCAGTCGTTGAGTTTGAGGGACGGCGGGTGAGATAATGCGAGATTTCCTGCGAGGCCGGATGGCCCGCGAGAACGGCATGCTGACGGGTAGGGTATGCCGGCAGCTAGGCCCAAAGCTCACAGATATGGTCGACGGTGAGGTCGGCTTGTCCGGTGATCATGTGCATGCCGGAATGGGTTTCGACACCCTTTGCTGCAGCCAGTGCGAGAAGTCTGGTGGTCTCGGGTTGGGCAATGACTTCGGCGAAGGTCATTCCGGGCTGCAGGAGATCCGGATTAAGCGGGAGCGCGTCTGTATCCTGAAGACCGAGCGATGTGGCGTTGACGACGAGCTGGCCTGCTGCCGGCTCGGGTTTGCCTGCCTTGGCAACCTTCCTACCAAAGTCAGCATTCACCGTCTCCGCCAGCGCTTCGGCTTTGTCAAAGGTACGATTCGACACTGTGATACTGTTGGCACCTGCCTCGACGAGTGCGAACGCTATAGCGACCGAAGCACCACCGGCTCCGACGATGAGCGCGTCGCGACCCTCAATCGCGATCCCCTTGGATTGGAGGCCACGCACAAAGCCTTTGCCATCGAACTGGTAGCCTCGAAAGCTGCCGTCGCGTTCACGCCGGACGAAATTGACGGCGCCGACCCGGGTAGCCACCGGGTCGAGACTGTCGCAAAGATCGATCGCTGTCTGTTTATGAGGTAGGGTGATGCCGAACCCCACGAGGTTCGGCATCGCCTTCAGACCGGCCCAGATGGTAGTCAGGTCCTTTGCGGGTACATGGAGCGGGACAGATACGATATCTGCTCCGCGCGCCGCAAAGAGCGGATTGACCGCCGCCGGCGACTTGGCTTGGGCGATCGGGTCGCCGATGATGCCGACCAGCCTGGTTGTGCCTCGAATGTTGACACTACTCACCACGACAGTTCCTCGCGTTTGAGCCAGACGATGCTGCCGTCCTCGATCCCGACAATGATATCAAGATTCCCACGGCCGGCCCAATCGACGACTTCCGGGGAGGCGACATGCATCGCCATCTGAATGGTCTCGTCGCGGTGCTTGATGGGGATTGGCAAGGCAAACCGCGGCTCTTCTGGTGTTCCGACATTGCGGGAGTAGAAGAGGCCCGCCTGCTTCGTTGTATTGCGTGGCGCGCCGGTCGTTGGATCCGGTGGTACGCAGGCGCGGGCATGGGTACCAAAAATAAGGTCCGTGCGACCTGTGCCTTCCCAATCGCAGAAGCACAGCTTTATGCGCCCGCGCCCGCCGCCGACATCGACCGTAAAGCGAATAGCTTCGCCGTCTTCCCAACGTAGGAAACGTTTGTCGACGAGTTCCGTGTCGGACGCCTTCCTCCAGTCGCTGAGGACTCCGTCCTCATCCAATGCAACATAATGGAGGTCGTTGTCCTTGAGCCAGTCGACGACTGCCGGCCGAACCCGCCAGACCGTCTTCAACAGCTTGCCCTTGAAGGTTAGGAACTCCTCCTCGCCGAAGCGTGGCGGCAGGACCTTTTCGCCGGTGTTGCGGAATAGCCGGTGACGGCCCGTGACGTCGCTGACCAATATGTCCATGCTGCCATTGCCGGTCCAATCGGCAAGGGTCGGGCAGGAATAGCCGAACATCTTTTCAGACGGTCCCTGGATAGAGCCCGTCAATCCGGCTGCAAGCCGGATCGGAGCGTCGCCGCCCTTCAGCATGACTTCCTTGTCGAGATAAATGATCCCGTCCTTTTCCCGGCTCTGGTAGAAGAGAAGTTCGCCTGTGCTGTTTCCGACGACAAGATCGTAGTGGCCGTCACCGCTGAAGTCATAGGCTGCGGGGCTTGGCAGGATACCCGCGTGAATCAATGGCTTCGTGGTCTCGATGCGGCCGCGCTGCTCGAAACGTGGAAGTCCGTCTTCGCCATCTCCGACGTTCTTGAGGAAGCTGATGTAGCCATCCTCGGCGCCGTAAACGATATCTTCGCGACCGTCGCCATCCCAATCGACGACGCAGGGGAGGTGGATGCACTGTTGAAGTTCCAGAACCTTGTCGTCGACATCGCGGATAAGACTGGTCGGCTCGAAGGTTCCGTCTTCGCGCTGTCGGGCAATATGCAGGATATTCCAGAACTCGCCTGCGATGACGTGTTGCTGCTTAGTCCCGAACTTGCCGAATGCAGGCGCCAGCTGCCCATAGACCTCAAGTGGCGTTTCGCCGGCAACGAGTGCATGACCTTTTTCCAGCACGGGAGCTGCGAGTGAACCTTTGTTCTTGAATGCATAGAGGAAGCCACGCAGCGGACCGCCGAGCCAACGGCCCGCGTCGTCATAACCGCGATAACCTTCGTCGTTCCATTCCAGACCGTTCGGCCAGTAGTCATTCCAGTAGTCGCTACCGACAATCAGTTCCGGCACTCCGTCACCATCGATATCGTGGAACCGGGCCATGTGGAAATATTCGTTACCCTTAACCCAGTCGGCATTGAGGTCGAGGCGGACGGGATCGCCAAATTCAGGCGCGCCTTTTTTACCAACGTTGGGAAACACATAAATCTGCCTGCGCAGCCGCGACGCGGAGACAAGATGGAAGATATCCCCATCCTTGACGGCCGTCACGTAGCCGCGGACGCCTTCGACAAGCTCTTCTTCACCCAGAATGGGTGTGCCGTCAGGATTGGTGCCGATCTGGCGACGCAGGAAGACGCGACCGTCATAGCATGCGTCCCACGCAGAAATCAGCATATCCTTCGTACCCGTACCGCTCCAATCGACGATCTCGACACAGGTGATGATCCGGCCTGCGACTGCGGCGGATTTGACGTCTGGGTGGTATTTCAAAGCCTCCGAGCCATAATCCGGACCGTGCCAAAGAGTTGCGTCGTCCTCCCATCGCGTTACGCTCATCGCAAATCCTCTCTACTTGCAGACTTAATTGGAAATGATTTCTAAAACGAAACAGTCTTTCAAATCCAGTGAAAAATTGGGTTGAGTGCGTCTCGGGTGCAGAACATCGGGAACCGCAATATAATTGGAGGCTGAGAGTGAATATCGGCAGAGACCAGAAGTTAAACGGGAATGTACTCCCAAACAGCTTGCCTCGCAGCCGACCCCCGGTGGACAAAACGGCCCTAGCGAGGGCGCGGGAGGCGCAGAGCCTCCTGCGTGATGGCATATGATGATGTCTGCAATGCCAGAGCTCGGCGATCCTTTGCAGCGATTCACGCCAGCCGTGATTGTACTTCAAGGTAAAACTGTAGACGCCAGCTACCGGACTGCGCCGGTGGCGACGATCAGTGGCGTCAGGGTTCGCTGACGAACTCGCAGAGGCCAGATATCGCTCAGTTCTGCCGCTGCCTTATTGAGAGAACGGACGAGGTCGGGCCAACGATCTTCGGTTATGCGCATAAGAGGTCCCGCAACGGAGATCGTTCCAGCGACCGGTGCTTCAGCGTCAGAACTCGTTCGAAAGGGAACCGCAACCGCTGCGGTGCCAGCTTCACCCTCTTCGACAGAGGTTGCAAAGCCCCGCTCCCGGGTTTCATTCAGTCGGACTCTGAGTTCATCAATTGATCGAGCAGAATTGGGACCAAGCGTTCGTTTTGCCGTGAAACCGCGAGAATAGACGATCTCCAACGCGCGTTCTTCGGGCAGAGTGGAAAGCCACGCCTTTCCATTCGCCGTTGCGTGAAGAACAATTTCTTGTCCCATGTCCGGATCATATCGGAGGCCGGCTGTCGCACCTTGTGCCCGTGCCACCCATATCAGATCCTCATTTTCCAGGATTGCGAGACGGCAATATTCTTTCGTTTCCGCGGCCAGCCGATTCAGAACAGATTGGACCACGTCGGGGACATTCCGAGCATCAAGGTTCCGGAACGCCAAGGCGCTCAATCGAAGAGAAAGGGCATAGTTTTGGCTCGCAGCGTCTTGGGTGACCCAACCGTGGCTAATCAGCGTAGTCAAAAGGCGATGCACTGCACTCGCTGGCATATCAAGACGTCCAGCTAGGTCGGATAACTCGACGGATCCTGCTTCTCCAGCCAGCACCTCCAAAAGGGTCAAGCACCGTGATACGGCTGCGACAGTCAAACTTGAGATCTCCTTTTTTATGCAGCCTATAAGGTTTGTTTCCATTTTGGAATAGGCTTCCACAAATTCTAGATCGGGTCGTCGGCAGACAGGGAGTATTCGCTATAGGGCTCCCATCCTCACCACGCTTGCTGAAAATAGAAATCGATTCTAAAGTAAAAAACAATTTCAGGAGAGTGTTGATTATGGAGTTCCGGTGATGATATTCAGATGACCGACGACGATCACATTGACAGGGCGGGTCATCAGGGAAACCGAACGTTTTCGCGCAGCCGTCCAAAAGTAAGCTGAGGATTGGTACCCTATGATCGTCACGTTTGGATCAATCAATGTTGACCTCATCTACCTGGTCGACGAAATACCTCAGGCGGGTCAGACCGTCTTAGCCCGCGGATCGCGAACCGAGGCCGGAGGGAAGGGAGCTAACCAAGCGTTGGCGGCTGCGCGGGATGGCGCAAAAGTCATCATGACGGGGGCGGTGGGTGACGACGCCATGGCCCCCATCGCCCTTCAGAATTTGGAGGGCGAGGTCGATATCAGCCGCGTGGTTCGATCGAGCGAACCCACTGGCTCCGCCGCGATAATGATCGATGCCAATGGCCGCAACATGATTGCGGTTGCAGCCGGCGCCAACCTCGTCGCCCAGTCTGATGGTGTTGAAGATGAGCTGCTTGGAAATGCAGGTTACGTCCTGATGCAGATGGAAAACGACGCTACCCAGATCGAAAATCTAGTCAGACGGGTTTCCAACCATCCCGCAAAATCGATTCTCAACCTCGCGCCGGCCTACCGGCTGGATCGCGACCTTCTCTCTCTCGTCGATATCGTAATCGTGAACGAAGACGAGGCCGAAGCCCTTGCCGGTTGGCTTGGTTGCGAGCCGAGCGCGAGATCCTTGTCTGATGTTCTCAACACCGGTGTCCTACGCACAATGGGAGGAGAGGGAGCAGAAGCGTTTATCAACGGCGAGAACGCAAGGGTTCCGGCGCTGCGCGTTGATGTCGTGGATACGACTGCAGCTGGCGACTGTTTTGTAGGCGTCCTCGCGTCAGCTCTGGATCGAGGCCTCTCGCTCGACGCGGCAATGCGACGAGCCGCAAAGGCGGCTGCGATTGCCTGCTCGCGTCCGGGAAGCCAGTCGAGCATTCCTCACAACGACGAGACAGATAGTTGGACCTGAGAGAAGCCAAGGGCAAGCACCTGCCTGTACCCCCATCGAAATTGACTGAAGACCCTACCACTACAGACGACCTGCAATGAGCTATCCAGCATTTATCTCGGCGGTGTTCATTCTCCTCTTGAGCCCCGGGCCGACCAATACGCTGATGGGGTTGGCATCGGCACGCAACAGTTTTTGGCTCGTTCCGAAACTACTCCCTGCCGAACTGCTCGGTTACCTCACTATGATCGTGCCCCTAACGTGGCTTGGGGGAGCGCTGATCAGCCGTTGGCCGGAAACCGCCCTGATTTTGAAGGCCGCAGCGGCGATTTGGGTTATGTATCTCGCAACAAAGCTTTGGGTGGCGGAAAACAAAGATATCACGGACCGCAGCGTGACCGCGGGACGCATATATGTGACGACGACGCTTAACCCCAAGGCCCTCGTCTTCGGACTTGTTCTTCTACCTTCGCCGACCGCGCCGGACTTCCTGCCAAAGCTAGGGATTTTTGTCGCGCTGGCAAGCATCGTTGCCGCGATTTGGGGTTTGATCGGCAGCTTGACGCAGGTCGGTGCGCGAACCCAGAGGCGCCTAATGATACTTCAGCGGGCGGCGTCCATCTGGCTCGTTATCGTATCCTGCACGGTGGCCGCGGGGCTCTTTCCAGCCTAATACCATGCATATGATCGGTCTAGCTCGCATCTGAGCACCCTGCAATACTGACGCTGCAAGATCGAATTCCTCAGCCCGGTCTGGACGACCGCGCGATGACAGCTTGCTTAGGGCACCTCGCGCTCATCCGCATCGTCAGCAGATCCATCGACCACGAAGTCGTCACTCTGGCAACGCCACGCCTACTCGTTGAACCCGCCTTGGCATTCAGGCGGCACCGTCGCCCCGAGCTATCCGCCGGATTTCTGCTGCCGCGGCACTGAGAATGCCTTTCGACAAAGTCTCATCCTCTGCGATCCGCGACAGCGTGACGGGGCCAACCATGAGAGAAAGTATCGCCATGGCCCTGCTACCTTGTCCGGAGGCCTTAGCGTCCTCGATTATTTCCTTCAGCACTTCGATGTGAGCGCGGATACCGTCTTCAAATGGCCGCCTTACCTCTTGAAGACGACAGCGGCCATTCAAATGTCGTCGTCTGGCCCATGTTATTCGAGCGCCGTCGGCGCGTCGTGTTGGGATCGAGCATGATGGCGATCAATGGTCGGATCCAGCGGGGAGGGGAGGTCGTGCACCTCTTCGCCCAACAGCCTTTTGATCTGTCGGGTGAAAGCGATGCCGTTTGTGGTTGACCGGTTTCAGGTTCATGGCGGCCAGCTAATAGCGAACGCCTTCAAGGAAAGTTAATCTGACATCACCAGGGGCGGTCGGCCTTGGGTCGTTCTCCAAGAGCCATCGCCTATACAAGTTCACGTGCTATAAGGTTGCATTGTCAGCGAAAAAGAAAAGAACTCGCTGGCGTAAGCGCTCGCCTTGAATTTTTACATGGAGATTGCATGCTCTCGCAGCCGCAGCCTTTATACGAACAAATCAAACTCCATGTGCTAGAACGAATCGCGGATGGCACATTCCGGCCCGGCGCGAAAATACCAAGCGAAAACCAGCTTGCCGCTGAGTTGGGATCATCTCGATTGACCGCCCATCGCGCGCTGCGTGAGCTGACCGTGAGCGGTGTGCTGCAGAGGATTGCCGGCGTTGGAACGTTTGTTGCTCCGCCCCGAGCTTCGTCTACTTTCGTGTTGTTGCACAACATTGCGGACGACATACGAAACCGCGGAGAAGTTCTATCGATTCGCGTGCACGCCGTCGAGCAGACAAGTGTCCCGCCCGACGTTGCTCAGCGAATGGGAACAAGAGCTCGGGTTCCCATCTTCCACTCGCTTATCGTCTACTGCGCAAACGGCAGCCCGGTGCAACTAGAAGACCGATTTGTGTCTCCTGGCTTCGCTCCCGGCTATCTCAACCAGAACTTCACCAGTTATTCCACGACAGATTATCTCCAGTCGATCGCGCTTCCAACGCGCACCGAGAACGAGATCCAGGCCGTCCTTCCAACTGCCAGAGAAGCACAACTTCTCGAACTGAACGAGAGTGATCCTTGCCTTGTTGTCACGAGAAAGACTTGGGTCGGTGATGATGTCACAACATTCACACGGTTCATCCATCCGGGGACCCGCCATACTTTCATCACTCAAGATAGCCGCTGATGACCGGCGCGAAGGCGGCAGCTTTGATCTTGGAACGAGCGCTGCTGGCCATCCACATCCCAGCATTGGCGCATCGACCGGGGGAAACCTGGCGTCCGTGGTAGCGCATTTGATGCAGCTTGTGGCGCGTCTTTAAGCGCCACCATCCTCCAATCGCACATTTTATGTGCAATGCACCACAAAGGCTAAAAACTGGCCTTGCCCGGTTGCGCGCCCCTCACTTTTATGTAACCTATATATACAAGTACATATAGGTATGGTGAGCCAGGTTGATCACTTTCGAAAATGTGACGAAGCGCTATCACGGCGATGTTGTGGCGGTGAACGAACTGTCGTTCACGGCGCCGACCGGTAAATTGACGGTGCTTGTCGGGCCGTCCGGATGTGGCAAGACCACATCGCTTCGCATGATCAATCGCCTCGTGGCTCCGAGCTCCGGTACGATCCGGCTGGGCGACGAACCGACATCGCGGATGGACGAAGCGGTGCTTCGGCGTCGGATCGGCTATGTCATCCAGCATGCCGGCCTCTTCCCGCACCGGACGATCATCGACAATGTTGCGACGACCGCCCGCCTGAACGGCACGCCGAAGAAGCAGGCCCGCGCGATCGCGCTGGAGCTGCTCGAGCGTGTCGGTCTCTCGGAAAGCTTTGCGGACCGTTATCCCTGGCAGCTTTCGGGCGGCCAGCAGCAGCGCGTCGGCGTGGCGCGCGCGCTCGCCTCCAATCCCAAGTTCATGCTGATGGACGAGCCCTTCAGCGCGGTCGATCCCATCGTCCGCACACAGCTTCAGGACGAGTTCCTGCGTCTTCAGCGAGAAATGGGCAAGACCATCATCATGGTCACCCATGATATCGACGAGGCGCTGAAGCTCGGCGACCAGGTCGCCGTCCTGCGCGTCGGCGGCGAGCTCGCGCAGATCGCGACGCCGCAGGAGCTGCTGACGAAACCGGCCGATGCCTTCGTCGCCAATTTCGTCGGCCGCGACCGAGGCTATCGTTTCCTGGGTTTCGTCGGCGCCAATGGACGACTGGCTGTCAAGACCGAGCCGACCGTGCGCCTCGGCGATACGCCGGAAGCAGCGCGAGGTGCAACCAAGGATCGATGGCTGCTTGTCACCAACGAGCGCGGAGAGCCGCTTGGCTGGACGGAACCGGCAAGCCTGCAGGGACCAGTCCGGATGGGCGACCTCAATCTCAGTGGCACGCTCGCTTCGGCTGACGGCTCGCTACGACAGCTTCTCGACGCGGCTTTGAGCTCGCCCAGCCGCCGCGGTGTCGTCGTCGACGACAAGGGCCAGCTGATGGGCTCCATCGGGGTTGCGGATCTGGTTGCGCTGCTGGATGGATCGGAAGATCCGGCGGCTTCGGTGAAGGGAGCGGACCATGCGGTTTGACTGGCTGCTACGTGAGTCCGGAAATATTGCCAACCTGTTCTGGTGGCATGTCGGTCTTTCCGTTATTCCCGTCATCGCCGCTCTCATTCTTTCGCTGCCGCTTGGATGGCTGGCGCATAAGAGCGGGCTGTTCAAGTCGGCGATCCTCGGGGTCGCGGGCCTGCTCTACACCATTCCGTCGCTCGCGCTCTTCGTTCTTCTGCCTCTGGTGCTGCACACGAAAATCCTCGATCCGCTCAACGTGGTTGTGGCACTGACGGTCTATTCACTGGCCCTGCTTGTCCGCACAGTCAGCGATGGCCTCGGCGCCGTGCCCCCGGATACGCTGCAGGCCGCCACCGCCATGGGATACCGGCCCTTGCAGCGGTTCTTCATGGTCGAGCTGCCGATTGCCGTGCCCGTTATCGCCGCCGGTCTGCGCGTGGCGCTCGTCTCCAATGTGAGCATCGTTTCCGTCGCTGCCTTGATTGGGACACCGCAGCTCGGGCTGCTGTTCACGCAAGGTCTTCAGCTTCGGTTCGTCACGCCGCTGATCGCCGGCATCGTGCTCTGCCTGTTGCTTGCCGTCGTCCTCGACGGTCTCGTCATCCTGCTCAATCGCTGGCTGACGCCCTGGCGGCCGAGAAAGGTGTGAGCTCATGATCGAATGGTTTCTCAATCCAGCGCAATGGCAGGGCTCGGAGGGCATCCCGAACCTTCTTGCCCAGCACCTGCAATATAGTTTCATCTCGCTTTTCATCGCGGCGCTCATCGGCCTGCCTGCCGGCCTCTATGTCGGGCATACCGGCAAGGGGACTTTCCTGATCGCCGGCCTTGCGAACGCCACGCGCGCCTTGCCGAGCCTCGGCCTGATCGTCCTGCTCGTCATTCTCGTCGGGCCTTATTTCAAATCGGACCTGGCCTATCTGGTGCCGAGTATCGCCGTTCTGGTGCTGATCGCGGTGCCGCCGATCATGATGGGCGCCTATTCCGGAATCACCTCGGTGGATCCGGCGGCTGTCGATGCGGCCAGAGGCATGGGATACAGACCACTCGCCTTGCTGCTCACCGTCGAGTTTCCCTGTGCATTGCCGCTGATCTTTTCGGGCTTCCGCAGTGCGGCCTTGCAGGTGATTTCGACAGCGACAATCGCTGCCTACGTCTCGCTTGGTGGCCTCGGCCGGCTCATCATCGATGGCCGCGCCCAAAACGACTACATGCAGATGGCCTCTGGCGCCGTTCTCGTGGGTGTTCTCGCCCTGATCGTCGACCTGTTCTTCGGCCTCGCATCCAGGATCGCAGTCTCGCCCGGCTTGACGCGCCGGACTGTGAAAGGCGTCGCCAGCCGACGCCAGCTTGCAAACGAAAAACAACGGAACAGCTAGGAAGAACGATGATGATAAAGCGAAACATGCTTGCAATCGGCGCTATTGCCATTTCTGCCCTTCTCACGGTCGCTCCGCTCGCGCGGGCTGAAGACCCCTTGTCCTCGAGCACGCCACGCTCGGATGCCGATACGATCATCGTCGGATCCGCGGACTTCCCGGAAAGCCAGCTTCTTGCCAAGATTTATGCCCTGGCGCTCGCTGCCAAGGGCATGAAGGTGGACACGAAGCTCAATATCGGCAGCCGTGAAGTCTACATGCCGGCGCTGCTCGACGGCTCGATCGACCTTCTTCCCGAATATGCCGGCGCGACGCTGAGCTATCTCGACAAGAGCGCCACCGCGCATGCCCCGAAGGATGTCGTCGAGGCGCTCGGCAAGGTGCTGCCGAAGGGCGTGTCGATGCTGACCGCATCCGATGCCCAGGATTCGGACGTGCTTGCCGTCACCGAAGAAACCGCCAAGAAATACTCCCTGACATCGATCGAGGATCTGAAGCCGGTCGCCGGCGAATTCATCCTCGGCGGTCCGCCGGAATGGAAGACGCGCAAGGAAGGCGTCGTCGGTCTGAAGGACGTCTATGGCCTGGTATTCAAGGATTTCAAAACCCTTGACGTGGCCGGTCCGCTGACCCTTTCGGCTCTGATCAATGGTCAGGTTCATGCCGCTGATATGACCTCGACCGATCCGGCGATGAAGGCGAGCAAGCTCGTCGCGCTGAAGGATACGAAGAACCTGTTCCCGGCGCAGAACATCCTGCCGATAATCGCCACTAGCAAGGTCAGCGACAAGGTCACCGCGACGCTCAATGCCGTCTCCGCCGCGCTGACAACCGAGGACCTGATCGAGATGAACGGCCGCCTCGCCAATCAGGAAAGCTTCGACACCGTTGCCGGCGATTGGCTGGCGAAGAACAAGCTGAATTAATCGATATCCCGGCGGCCGAGCCATGTTCGGCCGCCGTCACCTGGACAGAGGGAAGTAGAGAGGCCGCTTGTCTCCAGACGGGGAAAGCCGGCGTCCGCCCAAGGAAACCGGAATGCCACACAGCAGCAAACGTTCACAGAACTCCACGACCGTTCGGCTCGGCGCGTCGCCGACCACGATCAAGGATATCGCGGACATCGCCGCCGGAGCAAGAGTGACCCTTTGCCCCGATGCAGTAGACGGCATGAGCAAAGTTCAGACTCTTCTGCTTCAAGCCATTGAGGCAAACAGGCCGATATATGGCCTGACGACGGGAGTCGGCGACCTCTACACCGTGAAGCTTGAGCCCGAGGATATTTCCCGTGCGCAGCTCAATATGCTGCTCAGCCACGCGAGCGGCATGGGCACGCCGCTTGATCCGCCGGCCGTGCGCGCCATCATGGCGACGATGATCAAGGCGCTCTTGCAGGGCTGCAGCGGCGTCAGCGCCGGGCTTGTCGAGACCATGAGCGAGATGCTCAACCGCGGCGTCATCCCCTGGTCGCCTGCGAAAGGTTCGGTCGGCTATCTGATCGCCACCTCGCATATCGGTCTCGTCATTTTCGGCGAGGGACGCGCCTGGTACGAAGGCGAGCTGCTTTCGGGACGTGAGGCGATGGCCCGCGCCGGCATTGCCATCAAGGCGCCCGGTCCGCGAGAAGGGCATGCGCTGATCAGCGGCACCTATGAAATTACCGGCATGGGCGCACTCGCCGTCCATCAGGCTGAGCAGTTGGTGGCGATTGCCGATGTCGCCGGCGCCATGAGCCTGGAAGCGCTGAAAGGCAACAGCCGCGGCTATGACGAGCGCCTTCAGCGGATGCGGCCGCATCCTGGACAGGTCGAGACGGCGAGCCGGCTGCGAAGCCTGTTGTCGGATAGCGAGGTACTGGCGAAGCACCGCGATCATCGCCTTCAGGATGCGCTTAGCCTGCGCTGCATTCCGCAGGTCCATGGCAGCGTGCGCGATGCGCTCGCCTATTGCCGCGATGTCCTGACCATCGAGATCAACTCGGTGACTGACAACCCCGTTTTCGTCATCGAAGACGAGGAGCTCGTGCCTTTGCCCGGCGGCAACGGCCATGGCGCGCCAACGGCGCTGGCGCTGGATGTGCTGGCGATCGCAATCGCCCATGTGAGCACCATGTCGCAGGCAAGGTCTGACCGCCTGACCAATGGCCATATCAGCGAGCTGCCACCTTTCCTCATGGGCGCGAGCGGCGCCAATTCCGGGTTCATGATCCCGCCTTATGCGGCCGCTGCCATTGCCGGCGACAATCGCAGCCTTGCGGCGCCGGCTTCGGTCCACACGGTGAGCACCTGCGCCAGCCAGGAGGACCATGTGAGCATGGGCGTCTCCGCCGCAATGCAGGCGCGTGCAGCGGCCGACAATCTCGCCGATATCCTGACGATCGAGCTCATCTGTGCCGCCCAGGGGCTGGAATTTCACCGGCCTTTGCGGCCGGGGAGGGGTACGGGTGCGGCGTATGACGCGATCCGGCATGTCGTTCCGCCACGCGACGGCGACCGCGCCATGTACCCAGAACTACAGGCCGTTCGCGACCTCATCGACAACGGCACCATCGCCGGGGCCGTCGACCGTGCCCTCGCAGTCAACGTTTAAGAGCTTGGAGACTTCCGTGACCGAAACAACGCAGGCCGTACGGCCGCTCGATGGAATAAAGGTGCTGGATCTGGCGCGCGTGCTTGCGGGGCCTCTGTGCTCGGCCATGCTCGGCGATCTCGGCGCGACGGTGACTAAGATCGAAATCCCCGATCATGGCGACGATTCCCGCGCCTTCTCCCCGCATGTTGGCGGCGAGAGCAGCTATTTCATGCTGGTCAATCGCGGCAAGAAGAGCGTCACGCTCGATCTGAAATCGGACGAGGGCCGCGAACTGCTGCTCGGATTGATCAAGCAGGCCGATATTCTCGTCGAAAATTTCCGGCCGGGCGTCACAGCGCGTTTGGGCATCGACTACGAGGCCGTAAAAGCACTCAATCCGCGCCTGATCTATGTCAGTATTTCCGGCTTCGGCCAGGACGGGCCACTTGCCCACCGTGCCGCCTACGATCATGTCGTCCAGGCAATGGGCGGCATCATGACCGTCACCGGCTGGCCGGATGGGCCGCCGACCCGCGTGGGCGATGCGATCGGCGATGTTGTCGCCGGCATCTACGGCTCCTGGGGCGCGCTTGCGGCGCTGTTTCAGCGCGATCGGACCGGCAAGGGTCAGCATGTCGATGTCGCCATGCTCGATTCTATCATGTCCCTGCAAATGGTCTCGCTGTCGCAGATCACAGGCGGCAAGGGCGCTCCCGGCCGCGTCGGCAACGCACATCCGATCAGTGCGCCGATGGATTCCTATCAGGCGATCGATGGCTATGTTGTCATCGCCGTTGCCAACGATGCGCTCTTTGCCCGACTGGCGCGCGCGCTCGGCAATCCGAGTCTGACCGAGGATCCCCGCTTCAAGACGGATCCGGATCGGCAGGGCCATCAGGAGGAGCTGCGAGCCCTCATCGAGGCTTGGACGCGTACCCGCTCGACGGAGGAGGTGACGCAGCTCCTCGATGAGGCGGGTGTCCCGGCCGCGCCGATCTACAATCTCGCCCAGGCGCTCGCTACGCCGCATGCGCAGCACCGCCAGCTATTGCATACCGTGGAGCATCGCAATGCCGGTGAATTCCAGGTCATGCCGCAGCCGGTTCGCTTCAGCGGCATTACCTCGGGCGGGGATTATGCCGCGCCGACCTTGGGTCAACATACTGATGCAGTCTTGAGCGATGAGTTGGGGTTGGCCGGCCCCGATATCGAAAATCTCCGGTTGCGGGGAGTCATCTGACCATGGCGCAGGACATCAACGACAAGACCCGCACCGGGCCGAAGGTCGCCGTCCTCGGCGCGGGCACGATGGGTGCCGGCATCGCCGGCGTGTTTGCAGCACAAGGCTATCCCGTCGCCGTCTATTCCCGCAGCTCGGAGACGCTTGACAAGGCGCGGAGCCGGATCGTCGCCATCGCTGGCGAAGCGGCGGTCACGTACACGACCTCGATGGAGGATTGCGTTGCCGGCGCCGGCATCGTCAGTGAGAATCTCGCGGAAGACGTTACGCTGAAGCAGCGCGTCTTCGGCGAGATCGAAGCCATGGCGCCGGTCGATTGCCTTTTGACAACGAATACTTCCAGCGTTCCGATCACCCTGATCGCGGCGGGGCTTGCCTGGCCGGAGCGGGTTGTCGGCATTCACTGGTTCAATCCGCCGGCTGTCATGCCGCTTGTCGAAATCGTGCGCGGCGAGAAAACCTCGGATGAGGTCGTCCAACGCGCCCGCGCGCTCTGCGCCGATATCGGCAAGGAAGTGATCGAGGTGAAGACCGATATAGCGGGTTTCGTCGTCAATCGGCTGCAATACGCGATCCTGCGCGAGGCGCTCCATCTCGTCGAAGTAGGCGCCGCCTCCATCGAGGATGTCGACCGGGCGGTCGAAACGACGCTTGCGCCGCGGTGGTCTGCGGCAGGGCCGCTGCGGCTGATGGATCTGGCCGGTCTCGACACGGTCGAGAAAGTGTCGCGCATTCTGATGCCGGCGCTCGATCGCAGCGAAGGCATCCCCTCCCTGGTTCGCCGGCTGTGTGAGGAAGGTGCTTTCGGAACGAAGAGCGGCCACGGCTTTTACGACTGGACGGCTGAAGAGATCGCGGCTGCAATCGCGCGCCGCGACGATACCGTCCGCCTGCTGACGGAAAGGCGCAAGCCATGACATCATCTCTCGTCAAAACGGAGAAGCAACGCGGCTTCGCGCGCGTCATCCTCGACCGGCCAGCCAAGCGAAACGCGCTTAACATCGAGATGCTGACCGGGCTTGTCGATGCGCTGCGCGACTGCCAGGCGGATCACTCCGTGCGGGCGATCGTCATTAGCGGCAGCGAGCGCGGCTTTGCCGCCGGCGCCGATATCGGGTCGCTAGCCGCCGCCACTCCCATCGAGCTTTATACCAGCGGCTTCAGCGAGAAATGGGACGAGGTGGCGGCCATCACCAAGCCGCTCATCGCTGCGATCTCGAGCTATGCCCTTGGCGGCGGTCTTGAGCTGGCGCTGATCTGCGACATCGTCGTCGCCGATCGCACGGCGGTGCTCGGCCTTCCGGAAACCGCAATCGGCACCATACCCGGCGCCGGCGGAACCCAGCGCCTCGTGCGCGCCGTCGGCAAGTCCATGGCGATGGAGATGGTCTTGGCGGGGCGAAAGCTCGACGCGGAGGAGGCAAGGGCCTGCGGCCTGATCAGCAGCATCGCCGTCGATGGCGAGACGGTGGCCGATCTAGCCTGCGCGATCGCCGAGCGTATCGCTCGAGCTGCCCCCATCGCAGTCACCATGGCCAAGGCCGCTGTTCTCGAAAGTTTCGAGACTCCGCTGTCCGCTGGCATTCGTTACGAGCGTTCGCTGTCCGCATTGATTGCGGCAAGCGACGACCGGGCGGAGGGGATGCGTGCCTTTGCCGCAAAGGAACGGCCGCAGTTCAAGGGACGGTAAGCCGTGGAAACGCCGCGCGGGCAGGATAACCGCATAAGCGGTCCAAATCCGGCAGGAAGGTTACGAACCTATAAGGACGTTAAACAATTTATTCTTGTGTGCATCCGTACCGGAAAATGGCCGCCACACCACCGTGTGCCGTCCGAAAATCAACTCGTGGTATCGTATGGAGTCAGCAAGACCACCGCTGAGCGCGCGTTGTACGAACTTGCAAGCGAAGGCGTACTGCGGCGGATACCCGGAATCGGTTCGTTCGTAGCCAAACCAAAATGCTTCCCGGCGGTCCTCGATATGCTCGATATTGCTGAAGATATTCGCCAGAGTGGAGAAATTCATACGGCCAATGTTATCACATTGGCTGAAAATCCAGCCAGTTTCGAGATCGGCAATGAACTCGGGGTTGAGGTCGGCTCCACAGTTTTTCATTCCGTGATCCTGCATCACAAAGACAATGTTCCGGTGCAGTTGGAAGATCGCTTCGTACTTCCAAGCGCCGTTCCTGCCTACCTCGCGCAGGATTTCACCGAGCGTACGCCTACTTCTTATCTCCTAGAGGCCGCGCAGGGTGCCAGAAACGAATATTCCATAAAAGCGGTTTCGCCAGAGGGATGGGAACAGACGCTCCTTGCGATCCTTCCGACCAAGCCGTGTTTGTCCATCCACGTGCGCCTCACTTCAAACCGGAATGTAATCTCGGTTGCTCGCTTGGTTTCTCCGGCTGGTCGGTATCGACTTGAAGCGATCCGTTGACATGCCGCGCAAGCCGACTAAGGTCCACAATAGAGCTTACGCCGCAGCCAGGTCTCGCTAGTATCAAGTGGGCGCATTATCAGATACTTAGCGAATGCAAGGCGCGATCAGTGGTTCGAGTCCTTTCAAGAGCTTCGTCATCAGATTTCCCTTCACAGCGATTTCCGGACAGTTGATTACCGCACGCGGGCCGGACATCAATATCAAGCCAAGATAATGCTTTTTGGGAAGCGTTTAAGGATGTCAGGTAAACGGTCGTTTTCCTTACATGCGTTGGTCGCATTGAATGGTCATGTTTGCAACGGTCTTGATAGAAACGCGAAATGCCCTCCACCGGAGGCAAAATCGGCGGTCTCATTTGGGAATACTGTGATGTTACGCGCAGCAGCAGGCTCAAGGCTGCGTGAGCCGTCCGGCCGCGTAGTCGCGCGCAAGCGCGATAAAGGCTTGGAAGGCGGCGGAGGAATTGCGCCGATTGGAAAATAGAGGCACAGCGGCACCAGCGGCGGCGTCCAGTCTTCCAGAATGCGAACGAGCCTTCCCGCTGCGAAGTCTTCGCGGACATCGGTTTCCATGAAATAACCGATCCACACGCCGTTCGCCACGGCGATCCGCGCCAGCGATGCTTCGTCAAGAGTGATCGGCCCCTCGACGTCGAGCTGCAGTTCTTCACCGCCCTTCTCGAACCACCATCGGAGCATTAGGCCATTGGGAAGCCGCCCGCGAACGCAAGGGTAAGAGAGCAAATCCTGCGGCACTTGGGGGATCGCCCTGTTTTCGAATAAGGCGGGAGATGCGGCAACCGCCATGCGTCGCATCTTACCCAGCGGTATGGCGATCGCGTCGCTGGGTACCAGATCTTCGCTGCGCAATCCCAGATCGAAGCCGGCCGCCACGACGTCAACAAGCCGCCCCTCGGTGACGAGGTCGATGTGAACCTGCGGATAGAGCTGCAGATAGCTCAGGACCAGCGGCACCATGATCTCGCGCGCTGCCGTCGCGAAGGCATTGATGCGCAAGATGCCGGACGGCGTCTCCTGCTGGGAGCGCGCCGTATTCATCGCTTTTTGGATGCCTTCGAGTGCTGGCTTGATCTGTGCGACGAAGATGCGCCCCGCGTAAGTGAGCGAGACGCTGCGCGTGGTGCGATTGAATAATCGCACGTCAAGCTCCCGCTCGAGCTTGCCCACCGCGCTGCTGATGGCCGTGGTCGACATGCCGAGATCGAGCGCCGCCGCTCGAAACGAGCCGCAACGCGTCGAAGCCGGATTTCGCATTCGTCGATATCCACCTCATGGATGGCCCGACCGGGATCGACGTGGGTCGCGAACTAGCAGCTGCGGGCATTCCATATGTCTTTGTCAGCGGCAATATTAAGAAGATCCCGGAAGGGTTTGCCGGTGCCCTTGGTGCAATTGAAAAGCCTTACACTATGAACGGAATGAAAAATGCCCTGACTTACATTTCCGCAATCGTAGGAGGCGACGAGAGCGGTGCGCCGCCCGCAAGTCTGGTTCTGGCGGAAGACGCGAATGCAGGAAAACGGTTCGGCTAAGACGCAATGGGTAACGTCGGCCCAACACGAGCAAAAAATGGGAGGAATCGATGAGTGAAAGCCAAAACATTTTGAAAGAGGTCAAACCGAGGCTGCATGCGTTGATCGATGAGTTCGTCGCCAAAGGTGCCGACCGATCCGATCTACATGACGCGTCTTCAAACCGTATGCTCAGCTGATGTCCGACGCTTTCCCGGCCAGGCCGTTAGCGCGATGTCAATCAGCCGCTTCAGCAGAGCATTGCAGGCACCGTCACAGGCCTGGGCCGACATACCCTGGATAATCGCACCATAGAAGCGCGCGAGCGTATCGGTATCGGTTTGCGCCGGCAATTCGCCTTCCTCGACGGCACGGTCGAAGCGGGTCTTGAGGGTTTGGATCGACGCCTCGCGTAAGGCCGCTGTCATGCGCGCAACGGATGCATTCTCTTCTGCGTGCTGGAGGACGGCCGTCGAAACCATGCAACCTGCCGGCTTGTCCGGCTGGGTATCGCCGTCAGCAATGTCATAAAGGTAGAGGCCCAGAGCCTTGTGCAGCGGAAGATTGGATGCCAGGATTTCTGACCGGCGGCTGTTTTCACGGGCAATGCTGAAGTCGAGCGCCTGGCGATACAACTCCTCCTTCGAGCCGAAGGTCGAGTAAAGGGTCGGCGGATTGATCCCCATGGCCTTGGTGAGGTCTGCGGTCGAGGTTCCCTCGTAGCCGCGTTCCCAGAATAGGCGTGCCGCGATGTCGAGCCCGACGTCACGATCGAGCACGCGCGGTCTCCCTCGTTTGCGCGTTGGCTGCTGCATTAAAATAGTGACCCCTATTTAAATATTGACAGGCATCTTTCGGCCCTTATTATAGGGATCACTATTTAAATTCGCAACGGAGTGATCCATGTCCCAGAGACTCGCAAACAAGATAGCCCTCATCACCGGAAGCTCGCGTGGTATCGGCCGCGCCGCAGCCCTTGCCTTCGCCAGGGAGGGCGCCGCGCTGATCGGCGTGCATTACACCGCCAATGTGGACGCGGCCAATGCAACCGTCCGCGACATCGAGGCGCTCGGCGTCAAGGCCGTTGCGGTGAAGGCGGATCTCCGACAGGGCAAAGATGCCGCCGACAGTATTTGGGCGCAGTTTAGTGACGCTGCGCGAGCCGAGACGGGTTCGCTCGTTCTCGACATTCTGGTCAACAATGCCGGCATTGCACCTGCGATACCCTTGAAGCAGACGAGCGAGGCCGCATTCGACGAGGTAATGACGATCAACTACAAGGCGCCATTCTTCCTCATCCAGGCTGCGGCGGACAACATTCGCGACAGCGGCCGGATCATCAATGTCTCGACCGGTTTCACGCGAATTGCGGCACCGACGCATCCAGCCTATGCGGCTTCCAAGGGAGCACTGGAGACACTGACCTTGGCGCTGGCACCTGAGTTAGCACGGCGCGGAATTACTGTGAACGCCGTGCTGCCGGGCGTGACCGAGACGGATATGAACGCCGAGTGGCTGGCTTCACCGGACGCCCGCGCCGGCGCCGAAGCCCTCTCTGTCTTTTCTCGTGTTGGCCGTGCAGAGGATGTCGCTGATGTCATCGCGTTCCTGGCCTCGAACGAGGCACGATGGACGACAGGTCAAATGATCGATGCAACAGGTGGTGCCCGGATCTGATCCAATCTGGGGCTCACTCATTTTGCAGCGTCGCATGCCAAGTGACATATGACAAAGCACCCACCTGCGTCAGTAAACCAATCGAGCCCGTATCGTTCCTTGGATCTGGCGGAGCGCGTCAAGTATGTCATTTGCAGTTTGGCCGACGCCTTCGACTTCAATAACCACGTAACCCGTTTCGCCGTGCGTCTGCAGGAACTCGCCCACAATATTAAGTCCACGAGACGAAAAAATCGTATTCAGATTGTTGAGAATGCCAGGGCGATTTTCATGAACATGGATGAAACGCGTGCCGTTTGGACGTGGCGGCAGTTGAACCTGGGGAAAGTTGACAGCGCCTAGCGTCGAACCGATGTCCGAATATTCGACAAGCTTCCTCGAGACTTCTCTTCCAATGCGCTCTTGGGCCTCTTCGGTCGACCCTCCAATATGCGGGGTCAGAATGACATTATCCAGACCTTGCAGCGGGGTTTCAAAACGCTCTTTGTTTGATGCCGGTTCCCTCGGGAACACGTCCACAGCCGCGCCTGCGAGATGTCCTTCCTTCAAAACCTTCGCGAGCGCTTCAAGATCCACCACGGTTCCGCGGGCGTTGTTGATGAAAATGGCTCCCTTTTTCATCCTGCGCAGTTCAGCTTCAGTTATCATGTTTTGTGTCGAGCTGGTCTCTGGAACATGCATCGTCACAAAATCTGAGATTTCGAGGAGCTCGCCGAGCGTTGCCATCGATTCTGAATTGCCGTGGCGAAGCTTGTCCGAAGGATCAAAATAGCGAACGTTCATACCCATGCTTTCGGCGAGAACGCTTAGCTGCGAACCGATATTGCCATAGCCCACGATGCCCAGCGTTTTCCCACGCACCTCACGACTACCTTCGGCGGTTTTGTCCCATCCGCCTCCATGAGCGGAAGCCGAACGCGGGAAAATCCGCCTGGTCAGCATTATGATCTCGCCGATCACAAGCTCGGCGACAGAGCGCGTATTCGAATAGGGGGCGTTGAATACCGGGATCCCGCGTCGACGGGCCGCATCCAGGTCGACCTGATTTGTCCCCACAGAGAAACAACCGACGGCCATCAGCTTCTTGGCGGAGCTGAAAATCTCCTCGGTCAGTTGGGTGCGTGAACGAATTCCGACAATGTGGGCCTCGGCTATATGACTTTTGAGATCTTTGTCATCCAGGGCCTTCGGCAAATAGGTCAGGTTGACGTAGCCGGATAAAGCGAAGTAGTCCACCGCGCTCTGACTGATCCCTTCCATCAGAAGCACGGAAATTCGATCGCGAGGAAGAGAAAGTTGTTCGGTCATTGAAGTGCCTCGGAGTCTCGAATTCTATCTGGCCGAAGAGCGTCCGACACAAGGACGCACTGCTGTGGCAGCGTGACTTAGCGACCATCCGATGAGCAGCGCAAGAACAAACTCAACTTCGTCGGAGGGCAGTATGCCTTTCCCGCATCGCCGCCGATGATCATTTCCGGTTCGACGGCATATATTTCCATTTGAGCGGATATCCTCTCGTGGTCGCTGCTTTATTCGGCACGGGTGGCGACAGCACGGGGACTGGGCTTGAAGGGGTTCCCACTCTCATCTGCTCCAGGAACGAACCGGTTGCAGTCGCTCAATTGGTGGCCGAGATCTCGCAATGCTAACGAATGCTCGTCGATCATCGCTATTTCGCCGTCGAGCAGGCTTGTTGGAATTACAGCATCTCGAACGAAGCTTGACGCAGAAATTCACGAAGAGCCTCCGCAGACATCGGGGCGCCCAAGAGGCTTCCTTGCAGCCGGTCGCATCGTTTTCTGCGGAGCCAGGACGCTTGGCCGATAGTCTCGACACCCTCCGCAGTGACTTGCATCCCCAATCCATGCGCAAGGCTGATGATGAAGCGCACGATCGTCTGACTCTTCGGGTTTGTTTCGACGTCCTTGATGAAGTGCTTATCGATCTTGATCGTGTCGAATGGGAAGTTCTGCAGGTAGCTCAGGGATGAATAGCGGGTGCCAAAGTCGTCGAGGGCAATCCGGATGCCCAAGACCTCGAGAGTGTGGAGGATGTCGAGATTGTCGCTCGTGCGCTCGAGCAGGACGGTCTCGGTTATTTCGAGCTCCAGCCTCTCGGCCGGGTACCCGACCTCATCGAGGATTTCGGTTATGCGGTCGGTGAAGCCGGCGAGCAGGAACTCCGCCGGCGAAAGGTTGACCGCCACGATGAAATGCGAGGGCCATCTCGATGCCTCGCGGCAGGCCTGTTCGAGCACCCACGCTCCAATATCGCCCATCAGTCCGTCCGCTTCGGCCATGGGAATGAAAAGACTGGGCGGAACAACGCCAGCATAAGGATGATGCCAGCGCAGCAGGGCCTCGAATCCGATGATCCCCTCCGCAATCTCGATGAGAGGCTGATACTCAATGAAGAACTGTTGTTCCTGCAGGGCCACACGCAAACTGCGCCGCAGCATTTCACGCTGTTCGAGCATGATCATCATCGAGCGGTTGAACGTCCTTGCGCGGCCGCGACCATCGTTCTTCGCAGCATAGAGGGCGATGTCGGCCGCCTTCATCAGCTGTTCGCCGTCGTCGCCGTCACTGGGCGCAATGGCTATTCCGACACTTGCGCCTACGAACACGGCTATCCCGTCGATGGTAAATGGATCTTTGAAAGCACGGACCAAGGATTCGGCCAGCCGTTCTGCTGCAGCCGGCTGATCGTCAGAGTTTTGAATCACCGCAAATTCATCGCCAGCGAGCCTGTAAGCCCTCGCGTCGTCGCCAAGCACGGCCTGGATCCGCTCCGCCGTCATCTTGAGTACGATATCGCCGGCGCCATGACCAAGGGTGTCGTTGACTGGCTTGAAGTCATCGAGATCGATCTGCATGAGCGCAAGCTTGCGAACCCCGGATACAGGTAAGTTAGCCTCGAGGTCGGTGCTGAACTGCCGACGGTTCGCGAGTCCCGTCAGTGCATCATGCCGAGCTTGATGGAGAAGCAGGGCCCGATCGGAATCTTCAATCGGCGAAATAGCACTCCCGGTTCGCGTTTCGATGACGCCAAGCCCCCGTTCGGTGGAGAAGAGGAGAAGACTGCGTGTGGCGTTCGACGGGCCTGGGTCAATCGAAATATTGCGGGGAAGGCCGCCGGCCAGCACGGATTCAACAGACGCCCTGCTGCTGGTTTTTTGAAGCTCCGGATATACCTGCCATAGAGTCACGTCCCCCGAAGCTACGACGCTCTGGTAGGCCTCGGCGACCTTTCCTGAGCATTTGACCAGTTTCAGGCTATTTCCATAAAAGGAAACAAATTCTGCTCGATCGTGCATAGACGCAGCCAGTTGGAATCTTTCATTCCCTCGGGATGACGAGGAATTGCTAGTATGGCGACAGACCCTTCAATCATGTCTCGCCTGTTGTCAAAAGACAACTAAGGAGGGCTTTTTGAAGGAAAGCAATCCGCGACCATGAGCGCCACGAGCAGACCATCCGAAGGCTTCAGACCGTTGATCGAGACCAGCCCTTCATCAATGCGGACCGCGATCTGAATTTATTACGGCTTCCCGTTTGTTCAGCGGTACATCTTTTACCCTTCCGCTTCTGCTGTCGGCAATTTATCGACCGGAGACCAACTCCGCCTGTTGCACGGCTCGGGAAGCGATTGCGACCACTTCTTCCAGAGTGCGACGGTCGGGCGTCCCAAGCCAGGCGGCAACGAAGTGAAGATCCGGAAGACTTGGAGCGATATCGAGTTCCACCAGTCTTCCCGAGTTGAGTTCGAGCGCGACGATGGCCGGCGGAATAACGGCAATGCCCAAACTGTCCAAAGCCATGCGGATCAGCGTGGCGAGCGACGAACTCGCGTAGAGTCTGGGCGTCGGCAGGGCGGGATTGGAAAATAGTTCAGTTACCTGCACATAGGGCTGCGTGTTGCGCGCGAAGGTGAGGATGGGCCAACGCGCGATCTCCTCCAGCGAACCGTCCTTGAGATCGGCCTTGATCTTCGGACTGGCGACAAAACTCACCGGAAACCGGCACAGTTGGCGTTGAATGACGGCAGGAGCGCTCAATGGCCCGACGAGAAACGCCAGATCGATTTTCTGCTGGAGCAACCGCTCGCGCAGATTTGTCGAAATATCGACCTCGATCTCCAGCGCAAGCTTGGGGTAGGTGCTGCTCACCTGTTCGAGAAAGCTCGGAAGCCACGTATGGACGATTGTCTCTGCTACTCCCAGCTTGAATGTGCCGCTGAGATGGGTTCGGTCAGCGACCGCGTGGAGCATTTCGGCCCGGAGCCGGAGGAGCCGGTCGGCATAAGTCAAAACCTGTCGTCCAGCGGGCGTGACCGACAATGTCCGGCTGGACCGATCGAAAAGCTGGGTCCCGAGTTCCTCCTCCAACTGCGCCACCCGAACGGAAATAGCCGGCTGGGTCGTGTTTAGCTTCTCAGCCGCCGCTCGGAAGCTCTCGAGCTGCGCGATCCACAACACCGTTTCAAGCGCCTTGAAATCCACCATCCATCAGCCTCCGATAAATAGAATTTATCGAGAATTATGAAAAATGACAATTTGAAATTATCTGGTTTTTTGCGGATGCTCGTGTCCAAGGAAACGAGGTGTCACCATGAACATAGTATCGAACCTTCAGGGGCAGGATCTCTCCAACCCGCTCGCCGTGCGGACCGCCTGCAGGAACGGCAGTTGGGTCAAGGAAACAAGCGGCACCGCCCCCGGCTATGTCCAAGCCAATCTCGCCATCCTGCCGAGCGCGCTGGCGGATGATTTCCTGCGCTTTTGCGTGCGCAATCCCAAGGCATGTCCGGTCGTCGGCATATCAGAAAAAGGCTCGCCGCGCATTCCGGAACTGGGTCTGGATCTCGACATCCGGACGGACGCACCGAGATACCGCGTCTGGGAAGGTGGCGAACTTATCGGCGAACCTGCCGACATCAGCGACCTCTGGAGCGACGATCTTGTCGTCTTCGCTATCGGCTGTTCGTTCTCCTTCGAGGAAGCGCTGATTGCAAATGGCATCGGGCTTCGCCACGTCGCCGAGGGGCACAACGTGGCCATGTACCGGACGAATATCGAATGTGTCCCCGCGGGGCCGTTCTCCGGCCCGATGGTCGTCTCCATGCGGCCGCTCGCCCCAGCCGAGGTCATCCGGGCGGTCCAGATCACTTCGAAAATGCCGGCCGTCCACGGCGCACCCATTCACATTGGCTTGCCGGCGTCCATCGGGATCGAGAACCTCGACCGACCGGACTACGGCGATCCGACCCGCATCATGCCCGAAGAAATGCCGGTCTTCTGGGCATGCGGGGTAACACCGCAAGCCGTCATCCAGACCGCCCGCCCGAAGTTCGCGATCACGCATGCGCCCGGCTGCATGCTGGTGACGGATAAGCCGAACGCGGCTCTCATCGCCTTCTAGCCGAGGCAATCACGCTCCGCCAATAAGAACTGGGAAAATTGCGGGGCCATGGCAAACTCAACAACGAAAAGGGGAATGACATGACAGACAATTACGCCGTCTCAACGCGAGCCGAGCCGCGAAGCTGGTATGGTGAATTGACGCAGCCAGGCAAACGCACGTTCTGGGCGTGTTTTTCCGGATACGCGCTGGATGCGTTCGATGTCCAGATCTACAGCCTCGCGATACCGGCGATCATTGCCACGCTTGCCATTTCCAACACCGATGTCGGGATCATCGCCACGGTGACGCTTCTCGCCTCCGCACTCGGCGGCTGGTTTGCCGGCATCCTCGCCGACCGCTTCGGGCGCGTTCGCACCTTGCAGATCACGGTTATCTGGTTCGCCGTATTCACCTTCCTCAGCGGCTTTGCCCAAAATTTCGAACAACTTCTCGTATGCCGTGCGTTGATGGGGCTTGGTTTCGGTGGCGAATGGTCGGCCGGCGCGGTACTGATGGCCGAGGTTATTGCAGCCAAGCACCGTGGAAAAGCGGTCGGCATGGTGCAGAGTGCCTGGTCTGTCGGCTGGGGTGCAGCCGTTTTGCTGTCCACCATCCTGTTCAGCCTGATGCCGCAGGAAGAGGCGTGGCGCGGGCTCTTCTGGGCTGGGCTCGCGCCCGCCATTCTCGCCATCATCGTGCGCCGGTTCATCCGGGAGCCTGAGGTCTACACCGCTTCGCAGAAGAAGCTGAAAGCCTCCGGCGAGGTCGTCCGCATCACCGAGATATTCGCACCCTCAATGCTCGGCCGCACCATGCTGTTGTCGTTGATGACCACCGGTGCGCAAGGTGGCTATTATGCAATCGCCACCTGGCTGCCGAGCTTTCTCAAGACGGAAAAGCATTTGAGCGTTATCGGCAGCGGCGGCTACCTCGCCGTCATCATCATCGGCTCGTTCTTCGGCTATGTCACCGGCGCTTATCTGTCCGACATCATCGGCCGCCGCAAGAAGTTCATGCTGTTTGCGATCGGTGCGATGGTGACCGTCGTGATCTATACCTACCTGCCGATCAACAACACGCTGATGCTGTTTCTCGGCTTCCCCTTGGGCTTCTTCGCTTCCGGCATCTTCGCGGGAATGGGCGCCTTTCTGACCGAGAATTTCCCGACCCGCACGCGTGCGGCAGGGCAGGGCTTCACCTATAATTTCGGCCGCGGCGTCGCTGCCCTTAACCCGACGCTGGTGGGCATTGCAACGGCCGCCATGCCGCTTGGTAAGGCAATCGCCATATTCGCCGTCATCGCCTACCTGCTGGTCATCGTCGCCGCTTTCATCCTGCCCGAGACAAAGGGCAAGGAATTGGCAGCCGACTGACACTCCCCGGATTGCGGTGACGCGCTGCAATCCGCCTCTTTTCCAAATCGACGAAACAAGGACCGTGCTTTTCCGCGCGGATGAACAAGTCATGAGTGAATCACATTGGAATTTCTGGATCGATCGCGGCGGTACGTTCACCGATGTCATTGGACGCGACCCCGAAGGCCACCTGCATGCCCGCAAAATGCTGTCCGAAAATCCCAGCGCCTATCGGGATGCGGCCGTTGCCGGCATAAGGGCATTGATGGGCCTTGATGCGAGCGAGCCGATACCCGCCGGCGCCATCGGCGAGGTACGCATGGGAACCACGGTTGCGACCAACGCTCTCCTGGAGCGCAAAGGCGAGCCGACTGCCCTGATCACCACGCGCGGCTTCCGCGATGCCTTGGAGATCGGCTACCAGGCGCGGCCCGATATTTTCGCCAAGCACGTCGTCAAACCGGAGTTGCTCTATGGCTTCGTCGCCGAGATCGACGAGCGCGTTTTGGCCGATGGCGAAGTCGAGAAGGAATTGAACGAAGCGGAAGTCCGCAAAGCCTTGGAGGAGATCAGCGCGCGCGGCTTCAAGTCCATCGCCATCGTGCTGATGCATGCTTACCGCTATCCAAGCCATGAACAGGCGATTGCCGCGATCGCTCGCGGGATGGGCTTTCCGCAGGTTTCCGTCAGCCACGAAGTGTCGCCGCTCGTGAAGTTCGTCGGTCGCGGCGACACGACGGTCGTGGATGCCTATCTTTCGCCGATCCTGCGCCGCTATGTGGCGCAGGTGACGGAAGAACTGGATATCGAACGGACCGGAGCCCGGTTGACCTTCATGACCTCATCGGGCGGATTGACTGCCGCCAGCCTGTTCCAGGGAAAGGATGCCATTCTGTCTGGGCCCGCGGGCGGTGTGGTCGCTCTTGCGCAGACCGGCGCAGAAGCCGGTTTTGCAAAAGTGATCGGCTTCGACATGGGCGGCACCTCGACGGATGTTGCACATTTCGACGGAGAATATGAGCGGACATTCGAAACCCAGGTCGCCGGCGTCCGCATGCGCGCGCCGATGATGCAGATCCATACGGTCGCGGCCGGCGGTGGATCGCTCCTGCGCTATGACGGCGCGCGTTTCCGCGTCGGCCCGGAATCCGCCGGTGCCAATCCCGGTCCCAAGGGTTATCGCAGGGATGGGCCACTCGCCGTTACCGATGCCAATATCATGGTCGGCAAGCTGATACCCGACATGTTCCCACCGATCTTCGGCGAAAGCCAGGACCAGCCTCTCGACTATTTCGCGGTCAAGGCCGCCTTCGACGCGCTCGCCGAGGAGATTGGTGACGGGCGGAGCGGTGAAGAGGTGGCCGACGGCTTTCTCAAGATCGCCGTCGCCAATATGGCGGAAGCCGTGAAGAAGATCTCGATCGCACGGGGATACGATGTCAGCACCTATGCCTTGAACGCGTTTGGCGGGGCGAGTGGCCAGCACGCCTGCATGGTGGCAGATGCGCTCGGGATGACGAAAGTCCTCGTCCATCCATTCTCAGGCCTGCTGTCCGCCTATGGCATGGGGCTTGCTGACATCCACGCCATGCGCCAGGCATCGCTCGATTTGCCTCTCGCTGCCGATAGCATTCCGGCAATCGTCAGGGCAGCGCAGCCCTTGTCCGAAGAGGCGTTCCGCGAGGTCAGCGAACAGGGCATCGAGACCGCAAAGATCACCGTTCATCTGCGACTGCATATCCGCTATGCTGGCGCGGACGCCGCACTGGAAGCCACCGCTACCCGGATCACCGCGACGGAAGCCAGCATTGCGCCAGGCCATTTTGACGTCGATGCGCTAAAACAGAGCTTCGAAGCCGCGCACAAATCCCGCTTCGGTTTTGTCGACCATGACAAACCGCTGATCGTCGAGACGCTGGCCGTCGAGGCGGTCGGAGGAGGGCGGCGGGTTGAGCCGGCCGTAAACGCAGTCACCATTGATGTCAGTCTCGATGCCGCCGCCCGAACGCGCTTCTTTTCCGCGGGGCAGTGGCACGAGGCGCCGGTCTATCGCCGCGAGCAACTTTCCTCCGGAAATGTTCTCGAGGGTCCGGCCCTGCTGATCGAGCCCAACCAGACTATCGTGATCGAAGATGGCTGGACAGGCACGCTGACTGCCAGGGATCACGTCGTCCTCGAACGCAAAACCGCCAGATCGCGGTCGCTGGCGCTCGGCACCGCGGCCGATCCAGTCATGCTCGAAATATTCAACAACCTCTTCATGTCCATCGCCGAGCAGATGGGCTTCACGCTGCAAAACACGGCATCGTCGGTCAACATCAAGGAGCGGCTCGACTTTTCCTGCGCGATCTTCGATCGTCATGGCGCGCTTGTCGCCAATGCCCCGCATGTCCCGGTGCATCTAGGGTCGATGGACCGCTCGGTGGAGGCGATCATCGCCGGCAATCCGGTCATCCATGCAGGCGATGTCTTCGCCATCAACGCACCCTATAACGGCGGCACACATTTGCCTGACATCACGGTCTGCACCCCGATTTTCGACGCCGAAGACAACGAAATATTGTTCTGGGTGGCATCCCGCGGCCATCATGCCGACATCGGCGGCATCGCTCCGGGGTCGATGACGCCGAATGCCCGCACCATCGACGAAGAGGGCGTTTATATCGATAACTTCAAGCTCTTGGACCGGGGCCGTTTTCGGGAGGTTGAACTTGCTGAACTGCTGACGGGAGCACTCCACCCGGTCCGCAATCTCGGCCAGAACATCGCGGACATCAGGGCGCAGATCGCCGCTAACCAGAAGGGCGCCGACGAACTCAGAAAGATGGTCGATCAGTTCGGGCTCGACGTCGTCGAAGCCTATATGGCGCATGTGCAGGACAATGCGGCAGAAAGTGTCCGCCGCCTTATTGCCCGCCTCGACGATGCCGAATTCACCTATCCGATGGACCAGGGATGCGAGATTAAGGTGCACATCAGCATCGACCGCACGAAACGCGAGGCGACGGTCGACTTTACCGGAACATCGCCACAGCAGCCGGACAACTTCAATGCTCCGGAACCGATTACGCGCGCGGCAGTTCTTTATGTCTTCCGTGTCCTCGTCGAAGACCATATCCCGATGAATGCCGGCTGCCTGCGGCCGATCAGAATCATCGTCCCGGGAGGATCGATGCTTGCACCCCGCCGCCCGGCGGCAGTCGTCGCTGGAAACGTCGAGGTGAGCCAGGCCGTCACCAATTGTCTCTTTGGGGCGCTCGGTAAGCTGTCGTCGTCGCAAGGGACGATGAACAATCTGACCTTCGGAAATGAAACACACCAATATTACGAAACGCTATGCTCGGGCGCTCCGGCAGGTGAGGGGTTTTCAGGCGTTGCCGGTGTTCAGTCCCACATGACGAATTCGCGCCTGACCGATCCGGAGATCCTCGAACTGCGCTTTCCCGTCGTACTCGAGGATTTCCACATACGCGAAGGTTCGGGCGGCAAAGGGCACTGGAACGGTGGCGACGGCACTAGCCGCACGATCCGTTTCCGGCGCTCGATGGATTGCGCGATTCTCTCCGGGCACCGCACCGTCAGGCCGTTTGGCCTCGCCGGCGGCGAAGCTGGCGAAACCGGGAAAAACCTCGTGCGCCGCCTTAACCAGAAAATCGAAGTGCTGCCAGGCTGTGCGCAGACGCGGCTTGATGAAGGCGAGGCGATCACCATCGTCACCCCGACCGGCGGCGGCTATGGCGCTCGTCTGTAGGTTCTCCACTGAATGATTTGAACTCACGTTGCCGGATCGCATGTCGATGGTGGACAATGCTCTCAAGGTCTCCGGCACTGACGGCCTTCGTGTCGGCGACTATTCGACTATGCCCCGGATAACCACCGGCAACACGATGGCGCTTTGCTTCGTTATCGGAGAGGGGGCCGCCGGATCTAACCGAGCATCTCACTGCCTTATGGCTTGAGTGGGCGCTTTTCTTGATCTGTCCATGGGGGATTAACAAATGCCCTGCGGCACTCGCGTGGAGTGCCGCAGGGCTTCTAGCGGCCAGCGTGCCCAGACCTCCAAGCCTTTATCCATGACAAAGGACATCATGGATTCAGCGCCGGAAATTGACAGGCCGCGGGATCGTATCCCTTCAAGAGCTTCGGTGTTATCCTCGTTGTCGTCGGCTAATCTCGAATGCGGAAGAGATGCGTTATGCCGACACCTCCTTCAGAATCCACGCCTCGAAATCCCGCGCCGCCACCTGTGTCCTCTTGTTCTCCGGCCGCACGATGAAGTAGGCGTTTTCTGTTTGCATGGGCAGGTCGGCCAGCGGCCTGAGAGCGCCGGATTGCAGTTCGCTTTCGATGAGATAGGTTGGCAGCAAGGCAAAGCCCAGACCTGCTGATGCCGCTGCAATCAGCATCGAAAACTGGTCGAACCGAAGCCCCTGATAAGCCTGCGGGAGGCCGATTCCGTGATGCTGTGCCCAGTCCGCCCACAGCTTCGGTCGAGTGGTGAGATGTAAGAGCGGAATTTGCTCGAACTGTACCTCGGTTTGCTGCCCAAAACGACCTGACAGAGCTGGGCTCGCAACCGGCAAAACCGTTTCGTTGCATAGAAACGTGCAGGATGCATTCGCCCAGGTCGGCTGGCCGAAATGGATCGCGAGGTCGAAAGTCTCCTCTGCGAAACTGAACTGGGTGAAACGAGACTCGATGGAAATGGCAACGGCGGGATGGCGGGCCAGGAAGCGGCCGAGCCGTGGGACAAGCCACTTTCCGCCAAATGTGGGGAGCGTCGCAATCCGCAAGGATGTTGCCATTTGCCCGGTTGCCGCTGCGCCGATCATCAGCCGCTCTGCCTGCACAAGCAACTGCTTGACCTCTGGAAGCAGCCTTTCTCCTGCCTCTGATAGAATGACGCGCTGACGGACCCGCTCGAACAGCTTCAGGCCCGTTTGTTGTTCCAGATCCGCGATCTGGCGGCTGATGGCGCTCTGTGTCAGGTTCAGTTCCTGTGCCGCGCGCGAAAAATTCTGATGCCGCGCAGCGCATTCGAAGGCCTGCAGATTGATGAAGTCAGGGGTCAGGCTTCGACGTATGGTCATTCCGTTTCCGCATTAATTGAACCGAAATCGTCACAACAGGACCCGTGTATATCCGGATATGGTGCCGTTTCAGAATGATCTCGCATATTCTAGAGGAAATGGCCATCATGATCGCAAGGGTTTCTCCAGATGATATCCGCGCTCGCTTTTCGAGCGCCATGTCGGCGATGTATCGCGATGAGGTTCCAGCTTACGGAACGCTGATGGAGTTGGTCGCGCGCGTCAATGACGAGACGCTGGCCGCCGAACCAGATCTCAAGGCGCGCCTCGATGCCACCGATACACTGGAGCGTATATCCCAGGAGCGCCACGGCGCGATCCGCCTCGGCACGGCGGAAGAACTGGCAATGATGCGCCGCATCTTCGCGGTGATGGGCATGTGGCCGGTTGGCTACTACGACCTCTCCGAGGCCGGTGTACCTGTGCATTGCACCGCCTTTCGCCCTGTTGGTGAAGAGGGGCTGAAACGGAACCCTTTCCGCGTCTTCACCTCGCTGCTTCGCCTCGATCTGATTGCCAACGAGACCTTGCGCGCGCAGGCCGCCGCTATTCTGGCTTCCCGGCAGATCTTTACGCCTAAGGCACTTGAGCTGACCGAGAAGGCCGAAAAGGAAGGTGGGTTGGATCAGTCCGATGCTGCCCATTTCGTGGCTGAGGTTCTGGAGACTTTCCGCTGGCACGACAAGGCCAATGTCGAACTGTCAATGTATCACCGACTGCACGATGCGCACCGGCTGATTGCCGATGTGGTGTCGTTCAAGGGACCGCATATCAACCACCTGACGCCACGCACGCTGGATATTGACAAGGTGCAGGCCCGGATGCCGGAGTACGGCATTGCGCCGAAAGCAGTTGTTGAAGGTCCGCCGACACGCAAGTGTCCGATCCTGTTGCGCCAGACGTCGTTCAAGGCGCTGGAAGAATCCGTCTCTTTCCAGAATGGCAACGGTGGCTGGCAGGCTGGAACGCATACTGCGCGTTTCGGGGAAATCGAGCAGCGCGGCGTGGCACTGACGCCGAAAGGTCGTGCGCTCTATGACAAGCTGCTGGACGATACACGCAGGATTGTCCGCCCGGCTGCCGATGGCTCCAACGCGGAAGCCTATGAGGCGGCACTGGCCGACGTCTTCAAGGCATTCCCGGACAACTGGGCGGATATTCGTGTTCAAGGTCTCGGCTACTTCAGCTATTCGCTCACGGACAAGGGCAGACGAGGCATCGTCTCCCTTTCTGATCCAGAACAACTGATTGCTGAAGGCTATATAAATTTCGATCCTATCGTGTACGAGGATTTCCTTCCCGTAAGCGCGGCGGGTATCTTCCAGTCCAATCTCGGCGACGGTGCGCAACAGGAGTTTGCCGCGTCTCCGAACCAGAAGCGGTTTGAAGCCGATCTCGGCACCTCTGTCCTCAACGAATTCGATCATTATGCCGGCATCGAAAAGGCTTCGCTGGAAAGCTGCCTGGCAGCGCTCTCCGCGCGTCCTGCCGCCGAATAAACTCTTTCCCGGAGCAAAAGACGATGAACATCGCAGTAAAGACCACCGTTGCCGCTGACGTGAGCGCTATTCTCGACCGTCTCGGTGTGGACAAATCCGCCTATACCAGTGGTGAACTGAAGTCCTTTTCGCCGATCACCGGCGAACAGACCGGTAGCCTGAAGACCGTGACCGCCGAAGACGCTGCCGCGATGATCGAGCGCGCCGATGAGGCCTTCCGCACCTGGCGCCTCGTTCCTGCGCCAAAGCGTGGCGAGTTGGTGCGGCTCTTCGGTGAAGAATTGCGCGCCGCCAAGGCCGATCTTGGTCGTCTCGTCTCCATTGAGGCCGGCAAGATTCCGTCGGAAGGCCTCGGGGAAGTGCAGGAGATGATCGACATTTGCGATTTCGCAGTCGGTCTCTCGCGTCAGCTTTACGGTCTGACGATTGCCACCGAACGCCCCGGCCACCGCATGATGGAAACCTGGCATCCGCTCGGCGTGATTGGCATTATTTCGGCCTTCAACTTTCCCGTAGCGGTCTGGGCATGGAATGCGGCACTTGCGCTCGTTTGTGGTAACAGCGTTGTTTGGAAGCCTTCGGAAAAGACGCCGCTGACGGCGCTCGCCGCACAGGCTGTTCTCGACCGCGCCCTGGAGCGTTTGGGCGACGCGCCGGAGGGACTGGCGCAGCTTTTGATTGGTGACCGCACTGTCGGCGAGGTTCTGGTTGATCACCCGAAGGTGCCGCTGGTTTCGGCTACGGGTTCTACCCGCATGGGCCGTGACGTCGGTCCGCGTTTGGCCAAGCGTTTTGCCCGAGCCATTCTGGAACTCGGCGGCAACAATGGCGGCATCGTCTGCCCGTCTGCCGATCTCAACATGGCACTGCGTGCGATCGCTTTCGGCGCCATGGGCACTGCAGGTCAGCGCTGCACGACGCTGCGTCGCCTTTTTGTTCACGACAGCGTTTATGGCCAGCTCGTGCCGCGCCTGAAAAAGGCCTATGCCAGCGTCTCCGTCGGCAATCCGCTGGAGAGTTCGGCCCTCGTTGGTCCGCTGATCGACAAGCTCGCGTTCGACGCGATGCAGAAGGCGCTTGAGGAAGCCAAGGTTCATGGCGGTGTCGTCCATGGTGGCGAGCGGGTGGATACCGGCAGCGCGGATGCCTATTACGTGAAGCCGGCTCTGGTGGAAATGCCCACCCATGCCGGCCCCGTGCAGGAAGAAACCTTCGCGCCCATCCTCTATGTGCTGAAGTACAGCGATTTTGACGCAGCCCTGGCCGATCATAATGCAGTGGGTGCGGGTCTATCCTCCTCCATCTTTACGCTCGATATGCGCGAGGCTGAGCGTTTTCTGGCGGCAGACGGATCTGATTGCGGCATTGCCAATGTCAATATCGGTACGTCCGGGGCCGAGATCGGCGGAGCCTTTGGCGGGGAGAAGGAAACGGGTGGCGGACGTGAATCCGGGTCCGATTCCTGGAAGGCCTATATGCGCCGCGCCACTAACACCATCAACTATTCGAAATCTCTGCCGCTGGCGCAGGGCGTTTCCTTCGATATTGAATAGGGCGGGGTAGCCATGACGATCGCGGTGAATGGTGAAGAGGCGGGCTTTCGTCCCGCCTCGCGGATCGCCTCTGTCGGCGTTTCCAAGATTTTGCAAATTGGGGCAAAGGCTGCAGCGATGAAGCGGGAGGGGCTTCCCGTGATCATTCTCGGTGCAGGCGAGCCGGATTTTGATACGCCAGACCACATCAAGCAGGCGGCCAAGGCCGCCATCGATGCGGGTGAGACGAAATACACTGCGCTTGACGGTTCGCCGGCGCTGAAGCAGGCGATTGCCGCGAAATTCAAGCGCGAGAATGGCGCTGACTATGCGGTTGATGAAATCACCGTCGCCACGGGCGCCAAGCAGATCCTGTTCAATGCCTTCATGGCGACCATTGAGGCGGGCGACGAGGTCATCATCCCGACGCCCTATTGGACCTCCTATTCCGATATCGTTGAAGTCTGCGGTGGAACATCCGTGCTGGTGCCATGTTCCGCCGCAGCGGGCTTCCGTCTTCAGGCGGAGCAACTGGAACAGGCCATCACGCCGAAGACCCGATGGGTTCTCCTGAATTCGCCGTCCAATCCATCGGGCGCCGCCTACAGCGCTGACGATTATCGGCCGCTGATCGAAGTTCTGCTCAGGCATCCGCATGTCTGGCTTATGGTCGACGATATGTATGAGCACATCGTCTATGATGGCTTCGACTTCGTGACACCTGTCGCGTTGGAGCCGCGCCTGAAACAGCGCGCTTTGACAATCAACGGGGTGTCCAAGGCCTATGCGATGACTGGCTGGCGGATTGGCTATGCCGGCGGGCCGAAGGCGCTGATCAAGGCCATGGCCGTGATCCAGAGTCAGGCGACGTCCTGCCCGTGTTCGGTCAGCCAGGCTGCCGCCATTGCCGCCCTTGACGGCCCCCAGGATTTCCTGAAGCATCGGCAAGACAGCTTCAAGCGTCGCCGAGATCTGGTCGTCAGCCGCCTGAACGCCATGCCCGGCCTCGAATGCCGCGTGCCGGAAGGAGCATTCTACACATTTTCCGGCTGCGCAGGCGTGCTCGACAGGGTGACGCCGAAGGGCAAGCTGTTGTCGACCGATACCGATTTCACCGATTATCTGCTTGAGGAAGCCCATGTCGCCGTGGTGCCGGGCTCGGCCTTCGGTCTTTCGCCCTTCTTCCGGATTTCCTACGCGACATCGGAAGTAGAATTGGTAGAAGCGCTGAACCGCATCGAACGGGCGTGCGCCGCGCTCAGACAATAATGTTGCATCATGATCCCTCGCCTCGATCGACCCGCATCTGTTGCGGATGCTCCGTCCAGCTTTTTTGACCGCCTGATCGAGGCGGGGTTTCGCGGCGATATGGAAACGAAGGCGTCTTCGCGCACGGTCTATTCCACCGACAATTCGATCTATCAGGTGGAGCCGCAGGCGGTGCTTTTTCCCCGTGGCGCGCAAGACATGCAGATCATTGCCCGCACGCTCTGCGAGCCAGCTTTTCAGGGGCTGGTCATTGCCCCACGGGGTGGAGGTACCGGGACCAATGGACAATCGCTGACCAATGGCGTGGTGGTCGATTGCTCGCGGCACATGAACCGGATCCTGCACATTGATCCCGTGCGGCGCGTCGCCCATGTTGAGGCGGGCGTGGTGAAAGATCAGCTCAATCGCGCCCTGAAGCCTTATGGCCTGTTTTTCGCGCCGGAGCTTTCAACCTCCAATCGCGCGACGATTGGTGGCATGATTTCCACCGATGCCTGCGGTCAGGGCTCCTGTCTCTATGGCAAGACCTCGAACCATGTGCTTGCGCTGCGCGCAGTGCTGATGGATGGGACGGATTTCTGGTCTCGACCGCTGGACGGCAACGATCTGACGGTAGCGCTTCAGCGCCAGGATCGCATCGGAGAGATTCACCGCGTGGTCGACCGCATCACGCGGGAGAAGCGCCAGCGCATCCAGGAGGTCTTTCCCAATCTCAACCGGTATATGACCGGCTACGACCTTGCCCATGCACGCCGGGAAGATGGCGTCTTCGATCTCAACGCCATTCTCTGCGGATCGGAAGGCACGCTGGCAATGATTGCTGAGGCGGAGTTGAACCTCCTGCCGCTTCCCGCCGAAGTGGCTCTCGTCAACATCCGCTATAACGACTTCAACGCAGCACTTGAGGATGCCCGCAACCTCACCGCCATGAAGGTCGCTTCCGTCGAGACGGTGGATGAGAAGGTTCTCGGTCTTGCCAAGGGCGATATCGTCTGGACGGCAATCAGCCACTTTTTTCCTAACGATGCCGGTAGTGCTGCCAATGGCATCAACATCGTGGAAGTGCTGGCCGAAAGCGAGGCGGAGCTTGAGCGCAAGCTTGCTGCGGTGATCGACGCGCTACAAGGTGAGGCAAATGCGAGCCGTCTCGGCCATACCATTGCGCGCGGCCACAAGGATGCGGAAGCGATCTGGACCATGCGCAAGCGGGCTGTCGGTCTCCTCGGCAATGTGGACGGTCCAGTGCGTCCGGTTGCCTTTGTCGAGGATACGGCAGTCCCGCCGGAGCACCTGGCCGCCTATATCAAGGAATTTCGCGCTCTGCTGGACAAGGCTGGCGTGTCCTATGGCATGTTCGGCCATGTCGATGCCGGAGTGCTGCATGTGCGCCCGGCGCTGGATCTGGCGCGCCCCGATCATGTGCCGCTGGTGCGTGAGATCAGCGATGCGGTGGTCGTGCTCACCCGCAAGTATGGCGGTGTGCTATGGGGCGAACACGGCAAGGGCGTACGCTCGGAGTATGTGCCGGAATTCTTCGGCGATCTTTACCCCTGCCTTCAGGAGATCAAGCGCGCCTTTGATCCACAAAACCGCCTGAACCCCGGCAAGATCGCCAGTGTCGATGCGGTGCCTTTGCTGAAGATTGACGAAGTGCCGCTGCGCGGTACACAAGACATGGCGATCGGCAACGAGATCCGCGCTGCCTTCGACAATGCCTCCTATTGCAACGGCAATGGTGCCTGTTTCGACTTCGATGAAACCAGCCCCATGTGCCCGTCCTACAAAGCGAGCCGCGACCGTCGCCTTTCGCCCAAGGGGCGCGCTTCGCTGATGCGCGAATGGCTACGTCTTCTGGCGGAAAAAGGGGTAGACCCGAGGCGGGAAGCTTTGCAAGCCAGCAAGAAAAACACGTTGAGCCGCTTTGTGAACAGCCTCAACCCTTGGAATAGGCAGGACTTTTCCCACGAGGTCAAGGCGGCCATGGATAGCTGCCTGTCTTGCAAGGCCTGTGTCGGGCAATGTCCCGTGAAGGTGAGTGTGCCATCCTTCCGGGCAAAGTTCCTTGAGGTCTATCACGCCCGCTATCTACGCCCGCTGAAAGACCCGGTGGTGTCCTCCATCGAAACTTTGCTGCCGGCGATGGCGCGGCTGCGCCCGATCTATAACGGCGTTGTCGGCACGGGGGCGGGTAGGGCGTTGATGCGGTTCGTGGGATTGACCGCGCTTCCCCGTCTCGCCGATCAATCACTGTACAATCAGGCAAGAAATATGAATGTGCCCTTCGCCGATACCGGCAGTTTGGCAAGGCTGACACCGGAACAGCGCAAGCACATCGTCGTTTTCGTGGTCGATGCCTTTACCACCCATTTCGAACCCGCCGTCGCGATAGCCGCCATCAGTCTTGCCCGCAAGCTTGGCTTTCAGCCAATGCTTGCCCATCCGCATATCAACGGCAAGGCGTTGCATGTTCATGGCTATCTTGCCCGCTTCGAAAAGGCAGCCAGGCGGACATCAGCCTATCTGCAAAGTCTTGCTGATCTCGGAATTGCGCTGGTTGGGCTCGACCCGTCCATGACGCTCGCCTTTCGCAGTGAATACAAGGCAGTGCCGGGCAATCCTCTGAAGGACAGCATCGCGCTTCCACAAGAATGGCTTGTGACCGCCGCGGCGGGGGCAAAGCTGGACCTTGCTCCCGTGGTCAGCAAGCTCACCTTGATGGTTCATTGCACGGAGCGCAGCAATGCGGCCGCGTCTGTCGGTCAATGGAAAGCGGTGTTCAAGGCGCTGGGGCTGGAGTTGCAGGTGGCGGATATAGGCTGCTGCGGTATGGCAGGCACCTTCGGCCACGAGGTGAAGAATCGTGCCATGTCCGAACAGCTTTATGCCCTCAGTTGGAAACCGGTGATCGACCGGGTGGAGAATGCTGATCTCCTCATGGCGACGGGGTATTCCTGTCGCGCGCAGGCAAAAGCAATCGACGGTCTGCATCTGCCGCACCCGCTTGAGATGCTGGACCGGATAATACACTAGGCTTCAAGGGCGCCACCGCGTTCTGCCCTTGAAGCATGTCTGGGTAGAGTCGGATATTAGACCGCTTCCTTCAAACGCAGGGATTGCGGATCGTAGGCGCTGCCGAAACGGTTTTGCAGCACATCGTCCAGCGATATCTCTTCCTGCCTGACGAACCCCTTCTGCGGAAGTTTGCCGTTTGCCAGAAGATCGAGAACAGTGGTGATACCAGCCGCTGTGGTGATCTGGATAGCGCTCATCTTCTTGCCTGCAATCACGCCCGAATAGACCTTGTTGGCATAGGTTTCCTGAAGGTAGCGGCCGTCCTTCCAGCCGCAAACGGTCACGAAGATCACGACAACGTCTTGCATGGTGGCGGGCAGGGCGTTTTCGAAAAGATCTTTCAGCACATCCCGGCGGTTCTTGAGGTTCAGATCGTTGAGCAGCGCCTTGATGATCGCCTGATGGCCGGGGTAGCGGATGGTGCGGTAGTTCATGGTCCGCACGCGGCCTTCCAGCGACTTGGCCAATGTGCCAAGCCCGCCGGAGGTGTTGAACGCTTCATAGGTTACGCCATCAAGGGAGAATTCTTCGCGCTCTTCCATGGCCGGAACCGTGGCAAACTTGCCCTCAACGATTGCTTCACAGGGCTCTATATATTCGTTGATCAGCCCGTCCGTGCTCCACGTGAGATTATAATTCAGCGCGTTTGACGGATATTGCGGCAAGGCACCGACGCGCATGCGCACGCTGTCCAGGCTGTCGAAATGCTTTGCCAGGTCGTTTGCGACAATGGAGATGAAGCCCGGTGCGAGACCGCATTGCGGGATGAAGGCGACATCGGCGCCTTCTGCCAATTGCTCCACCTTTTTCGTCGTTGCAACGTCTTCGGTGAGGTCGAGATAATGGACCCCAGCAGTCTTGGCGGCTTGCGCAATCAGACCGGTGAGATTGAAGGGTGCAGCAGAAAGAACAGCGAATTTACCGGAAAGTGCGTTGACCAATTCTGCGCTGTTGGCGATGTCGAGCCTCGCCGTTGCAATGGCGGCGTGCTTTTCCAGATTGGCCAATTGCTCATCGCTGCGATCCGCGACCGTCACGTGATAGTCGCCGGTTGCTGCCAGCATGAGCGCGATGGCTCCCCCGATCTTGCCCGCACCGATAACGATGATGTCCTTCATGCAATTCCCCTTTCTGAATGCTGTTTGAAAGCCATTGTGGGGCGAATGGGCGTTGATTCACAGCGTCGAAATGATCATTATAGAGTATCAATATAGCCATAATGCCCTAGATTATAGGCAAAGAGACGTCATGCCATGTTGACCGAGAAAGATCGGGACCTGCTGGCCTTGCTGAGCGACAACAGCCGCATGCCGGTGGCGACCCTGGCGAAGAAGCTGGGCCTTTCACGCACAACTGTGCAGACGAGGATCGAGCGGCTGGAGCGGGACGGCGTCATTGCGGGGTATGGTGTGCGATTGTCCGAGCGCTATGCGTCATCGTTGATCCGTGCGCATATCTTGATCACCATTGCCCCCAAGGCGCTGTCGCAGGTGGTGAGCGCTCTGGAGCGCCTCAAACCGGTCACTGCGTTGCATTCCGTCAGCGGCAATTTCGATCTCATTGCACTTCTGGCTGCCCCGTCCATTCTGGAACTTGATCAGGTCATTGATGAAATCGGGAACATTGATGGTGTCGAACGCACCTTGTCCTCAATCATCCTTTCGACGCGGATTTCGCGATAAAAAGGCGCCGGCATGTCTGCCGGCGCCTTGCTTTATGTTCTCTGTATCTGGGGCATATTTCAGAAGTAGCGAACTTCTTCCGCCTTGGTGCTCAAGGGATCCTTGCCGCGTTTCGATAGCCAGGAGTAGACGGGCGGAACGCGGTCTGCGATGGACTCGACATGGATGTCGATCAGGCAGGGTCCTTGCGTATGGGCGAACGCCTCGGCCAGAGCCACATCAAGTTCTTTTGAGTTTCTGGCTGTCCAGGCCTTCACATCGAAGGCTTCCGCAATGGCTTGCCCCCTGGGTGGCATGAAATCCACGCCAAAGCACTGGTTATGGCCTTTCAGCCGGTGCAGGCCCTTGATCCAGCCGAAGGTGCCGTTGTTAAACAGCAGCAGAATGGCAGGCACCTGGAGGCGCACAAGCGTTTCCAGTTCGCCGACGCTCATCCCGAACGAGCCATCGCCAAACATACCGATCGGGCGACGCTCCTTGTCGGCGAACCAGGCGCCGACGGTGGCGGGCAAAGCCGAGCCAAGACCACCGAAGGCGCGCGGAATGGCAAAGCGCGTGCGTCGGTCCTTCAGCTTCAGGAAGCGCGTCATATGCGGGGTAGGGGTGCCGGCATCGGAATAGATGTGCGCGGGCTTGCCATAGGCTTCCAATGCCTCGTTGAAGCAGCGTACCGCCCGCTCCGGGCGCAGTGGCGTTGATTCGGAATTGAGCAGAACCTCCGCATTTTGCCAGAAATCCGCGCGCAGCTCGTTCAGTTCATCCACCCAGCTTTGTGTGCGCCGGGCATCGTTATCTGCCGGTGCCATTGCGATCAATTGTTCCAGCACCAGCCGGGCATCGCCCTGAACCGACAGCACGTTTTCGTAGTTGTTGGCCATGATCTCCGGGTCGATATCGATCTGTGCCACGCGCTTGTTCAGCGTGATCTTCGGGAAGGTCCAGCCAATGGTGACGACGCTGCCCATACGCGAGCCGACGAACAGAACGAAATCGGCATGTTCCAGGGCCCAGTTGGCGTGCGGATGGAAACCGTTGTCGCCGATGACGCCGACGGCAAGGCGATGATCGTCCGGCATGGTGCCCTGGCCGGTCATGGTGGTGCAGACCGGAATGTTGAGCTTTTCCGCCAGCGCCGTGACTTCCGGTCCGGCACAGGATCGGTTGACCCCGCCACCGGAGACAATCAAGGGGCGTTTTGAAGACGCCAGCAAATCCAGAACGGCTTCGAGCTTGCCCGGGGCCGGAAGCGTGGGATAGGCCGGGAATTGTTTGCACTCGGCCTCGACGTGCAGCGAGACGCGGGCGGGATCGACCTCAGCCAGCAGCATGTCTTCCGGGATCTGCAGATGCACGGCACCCGGCTTGCCGGAGCAGGCAACGCGGAAAGCGCGGCGAATGATTTCTGGCAGCTTTTCCGGGCTCTTCACCTGTACGGACATCTTGGTGACGGGATCGAACAGGCGGGCGCAATCCAGTTCCGTCAGGACGCCGCGTCCTTCTCCCGGCAGGGGAATGTCTATGGTCAGCAGGATCACAGGAACGGATGAGGAATTGGATTCGGCCACCGGAGGCAGGGAATACATGGCCCCGGCACCCGAAGGGCATTCGAAGACGCCTGGCTTGCGGGTAAAGCGGCCATAGGCATCGGCCATATAGCCCGCTGATCGTTCGTCGCGCGCCATGACGTGACGGATCTTGTCTTCATTTTGTTGCAGGGCTTCGTAGAAAGGAACGTTGGTATCGCCCGGTACGCCAAAGATCACTTCAACGCCGTAGCCAATCAACATTTCGACAAGGATATCTGCACCGCGCACGGCTATCTCCCGGCTATTTGAGAAAACAGGGGTCACTTCGAGTGACCATGAGTTTGGGCGGCGCTTTTGATGGCTGGAACAGGCAAGGTGTCACTCCGGCCCGGGTCCGCAATCCACGACCATCAGAAGCGCTGTGGTGAAAAGGGTTTGAGATCACGTTCCGGCGGTTTGCCGCTCACGAGGTCCGCAGCCAACCTTCCGGTAATCGGCCCTGACGCGAAGCCAACATGGCCATGACCGAAAGCGTAGATGACATCATTCGAGCCGGATGCCTTGCCGATGACCGGAAGGCCGTCCGGTGTTGAGGGGCGGTGCCCCATCCAGCGGTCGATAGACATGTCCTGGGTCTGTTCGAGACCGGAATAGGTTTTGCGGGCGTGGTCGAGAAGGATGTCGACCCGCTTCCAGTTGGGTGGCGTTTCGACGGTTGCGAGTTCAACCTGTCCTGAAAGGCGCAGCCCCTTTGCGGTGGGCGTATTGGCCATTTTGCCATCGCTCGGCATGACAGGGTGCGCGGGGCCGCCGACCGGTACGTTGATCACGCCGTGATAGCCACGCTCGGACTCCAGGGGAATGCGATCGCCCAGCTGTCGCGCCAAGTTCTTGGCCCAGACGCCCGCCGCTATCACGGTGCAATCGCACGGGATGTCACCGTTGTCCGTCTTGACGGACTGAAGCCTGCGGCCATTCAGGTGAAATCCAATGGCCTTTGCTTTCACAAGACGTGCACCTTGATTGACCGCCTCCGACACAAGAGAAGACACGTACCGGCCCGGATCGATGCAATGGGCGCCGACCTCAGCCAGCACGCCAAAACGATAATGGGCGCAAAGAGCCGGCTCCCGAGCCTTCAGGCTCGCCTCATCCAGCTCCCGCCAGGTAAGACCCGTCAGACGGCGTAAATGCCAGGCGAGTTTTTCCGTCGCGAAGGCGGAGCGATCGGGATAAGCGTAAAGCAGCCCCTCGCGCCTGATCAGCTCAGGATGCCCAATGCTTCCGGCAAGCGCCATGTGTCGTTCGGGGCTGTCCTTCAAGATCGTCGCAAGGGCTTTGGCCGTTCGTTCCACGCGCGCCACTGTTGATCCGGCCAGCAGAAAGCGGGCCAGCCACGGAAGAAGCCTGACGATATGCTTCCAGCGAATGACAAGCGGGCCGTTCGGGTTCAGCAGATAACCCGGCACCTGTTTCCAAAGTCCGGGCATGGACATCGGCACGACGGATGCGGGGCTGATCCAGCAGCCGTGACCATAACTCGCAGACTGTCGCCCGCCTGGTTCACCCGGCTCGATCATCGTGACCTGGTGGCCATCACGCAGCAATTCGAGAGCGGTACAGGCTCCAACAATGCCGACGCCAATGACTGTAACATGCATGTTCGGCCCCTTATGAAGTGCCTTTTGTTCATGAGCAGGCAATGCATCTCCCGCCGCCTGTCAGCGACAGGTCGAGATGGAGAGCCAGCCGTGTGTGTTGTCGCCAGGCGCATCGCAGGGGCGCGCCTTGCGTTGCGGTGATTAGTTCAAGCCACCATGAAAATGGCTGAGAAAGGCCTGTGTTGCGGGCTCTTTCGGCTGGTCGATCACCTGCCGGGCTTCCCCTTCCTCCACCACGCATCCATCACGCATGAAGATCACCCTGTCAGCCACATCTCTCGCAAAGGCCATTTCATGCGTTACCAGCAGCATTGTCATCCCTTCGGCTGCCAGCGACCGGATGACGGACAGGACTTCTCCCACCAGTTCGGGATCAAGTGCTGATGTCGCTTCGTCGAACAGCATGACCTCCGGTTTCATGGCCAAGGCACGTGCGATGGCGACACGCTGCTTCTGCCCGCCGGAAAGACTGTCCGGATGCGCCGTTGCCTTGTCGGCAAGTCCGACTTTGGCAAGGAGGTCGTGGGCAATTGCCTGTGCCTCAGCCTTGGATGTGCGCAACACGGTGACAGGCCCTTCCATCACGTTCTGTTCCACCGACATGTGCGGAAACAGATTGAAGCTCTGGAACACCATTCCAGTGCGAGCGCGAAACGCCGCCAGAGCCTTGTCGCCCGGCAAGTTGTGAGTGGTCGAAAAATCGATCACCTGACTACCAACTCGGATGAAACCCTTTTCCGGAACCGTCAGCAGGTTGACGCTTCGCAGCAGTGTGGATTTGCCAGAGCCGCTCGGTCCGATGAGGGCAACGACATCGCCTCTTTTGACGTTCAGCGTAATGTCCTTTAGCACCGCGAAGTCGCCGAAGGACTTCTGGACACCGATCAGTTCAATCATGGTTTCGTTGTTCATGTCATGACCTTTCGCGCCGGTTTAGTGGCTGCTGCGCGCTTCGAGGCGATGTGCGAAGCGGGTCAGAGGGAAGAGAAGAATGAAGTAGATGACAGCGATCATCGTATAGGTTTCCAGTGGTCGGTAGGTGGAAGAGGTGATCAATTGGCCCTGATACAAGAGATCTGGCACCGCAAGGACTGAAAGCAGGGAGGTGTTCTTCAACTGCAGAACCGTCTGGTTCATCAGCGGGGGAATCATGCGGCGAAACGCTTGCGGCAGTACTACCCGCGCCATCAACTGATGCCTGCGCATTCCAAGTGCGCGACCCGCATCCCACTGACCCAAATCGACAGAAATGATACCGCCGCGGATGATTTCACCGAAGAAAGACCCACCGTAGAGCGTCAAGGTGACGAAGGCCGCGGCGCCCGCCGACAGCTCGATCCCAGTCAGCATCGGCAGCGCGTAGTAGCACCACACCAATTGGACCAGAACCGGCGTACAGCGGAAAATCTCGGTGAATCCGATGACAAGCGCATGGACGACACGAACGCCGGATAGACGTGCCATTGCGATGAAGCAGCCGAGAGCCAGACCCGACAAGGCTGTGCCGACCGTAAAGCCAATGGTGTAGAGAACACCGGTCCAGATCACGGCCCTGTATTGTAGAAGGAACCCGAAGTCCCATTGGTACTGCATCTTTGAACCCCTTCTATTCTATTCTTGGATTTTTGGATTCAGGCGCCTGGCTGGCTGGAGTGCAGCCATTTGCCGAGGGTCAGAATGTCGAATACCGGAAGCCCAAATCTCCGTGACATACGCGACGAGAATGGCGGCAGGTTCGTGCACTCGAACACCAGGGCTCCGACATTGCAATGATGCTGAAGCAGGTCCTCGACAGTCATGGCCAATTCGTCGGCCAAAGCCTCTTCATCGTATTGCATCCCCCCTTCGATCAGGCCGCGAAAAGCGCCCCCGCTCGGCAATCCGGCGATCGGCGGAACCTCATGGACACCGACCTCTTGGAAATGTCGCTCTGTCAAGGACGCACGGTCATAGGTAATGACGCCCACTGTTTTGCCCTTTGGCAGCATCGCTGAAATCGACGAGATCTGCAAAAGGCTGGAGGTGGCGACCGGCACAGTCAGGCGCGCGGAAAGCTGCGACTGACGAAGGGCCAGAAAACCGCAGGAGGTGGTCAGCGCGAATGCGCCTTCGGCCACCAGTTCTTCCCCGGCCGCCACGAACGCATCCAGCAAATCGTCATCCTGCCCGGATACCACCTTGCGGGCGGACGCGCCGCTAACCCGCTTGTAGAGCACCGGGAAGGGCCAACTGCCGGCATTGCCCACGTCTCCGACGGGACGCTCGAACGATGTATCGAGCATCATGATACCAAGGGGTTTTTTCATGACTGCACCATGGGGAAGCCTCTCAACCCGCCTGAATTGACGAACTGTCGGCCGAAACGTGAACCGGCGGTTTGACAACCGCCGGCAAGCAACGAGGTGGCATTAGAACTGGATATCGGCTGGTATATCCTGCTTCTGAACACCGACAAGTTCGAGACTCGAGGTGATCCATCCGCTCATGACACCGGATGACCTGTTGAATTCGAGCCAGTTGTCCACGAAGGTCCGAAAGCGCGCGCTGTCTTCCGCACGTACACCGGCGCAGGTCGGCTGACGGACGATCGGACCGGGAACGACAATCTTGCCGACATTCGGGTTCTTCTTGACCGTGACCAGCGACAGCATGGCCACTTGGATCACCGCATCGGCGCGGCCGGACTGCACTGCAAGGGTCGCCTCATCCGGTGTCTTCAGCGCCACAAGTGTTGCCTTGGGCAGAACGCGGCGTGCAAAGAGATCATGGGTGGACCCGATATCCACCGCAATGCGGATTTCCGGCTTGTTGAGTTCTTCCCAACTTTTCGGTTCCAGGCCGGCTTTGGCTATGATCGTAAATGTGTTCTGCATGATCGGGCGGGTGAACTCTACCACCAGTGCGCGCGACGGGGTTGGGCTTAGGCCGAACATGATGTCGATCTTGTTGGACTGCAGATCGAGTACCGAGTTGCCCCAGGTGGTCTCGCTGATTTCCACCTCGGCCTCGAGTGACTTGGCAAGATCACGGGCCATGCTCATGCAAAAACCTGTCCATTCGCCCGTCGCGATATCCTTGTGATAGTAGGGTTCGGTACCCACGATGCCGGCAACCCGCAGTTTTTTCGAATTACGGATCTTGTCGAAGGTCGATCCTGCTGCCTGTTGGGCGATAGCCGGAGTGGAAAGCACGGTCGCGGCAACGCCTGCGCCAGCGAGGCCCAGAAAACCTGCAAATTCACGTCTGTTCATGTCAAACCCCTCATTGTTGCTGTTATTGCTTTGTTCGCTTAAATCCGCTGCGGACTCCCAGTAGCCTGTTCAGATCCCGTGTCATGCCGTGGCGCTCTTGTCAGAACCTTCGTTATCGGCAATCGACTGAGCAAGGAAAAGCTTGCCGTATCTTGCTGTCCGAGGGAAATTGCGAATACTCCGTCATGCATGAGTTTTTGTCATGATGGAAAATCATACGATGCGCCGCTACTTGCCTTCGCTCTCCGCCTTGCACGCCTTTGAGGCAGCCGCCCGCTACATGAATTTTACGCGGGCTGCTGACGATCTCGGACTGACGCAGAGCGGAATTAGCCGCCAGATCCGAAATCTGGAGGAATTTCTCGGTGCAACGCTGTTCCACCGATCTGGTCCTCGCCTGGTGCTGACAGAGACCGGCGCCAATTACTACCGAAACCTCGCACTCACATTGGATCGGCTGGAAGAGATCTCAATCGATGCCGTGCGTGGTCGCAGCGTGGATTCCTCGCTGATGATCGGCACGCATCCGACGCTCGCCTCCCGCTGGTTGCCGGAGCGGCTTGGAGCCTTCATTGACTGTTACCCCGACATTCCGCTCGAGGTCATGCCGGCAATGCCATCAATGGATTTCGAAACGACGCGGCTGGATGTCGCTATTCTGCGTGGCGCCGGAACTTGGCTTCACGCCCGTTCGATCGAGCTCTTTCCCGAAGTGCTGGCGGTTGTCGCGTCTCCCGCGCTCATTTCTCCAGGTAGCAAACTAGATCCATTGCAGTTCTCGGAGTTTCCTCTCTTGCAGAATGCCGGGCGTCCGAGCCTGTGGCTCAACTGGCTGCGGCTGGCGAAACTCTCCTATAGCGGCCGTATCCAGGGGACACGCTTTGCCCATCATGAAATGATCATCAACGCCGCGATCCACGGCCTCGGCCTTGCCGTCGTGCCGACCTTCTACATCCGGCAGGAAATCGCCAGTGGCAGACTTCACATGCCCTTTGGCGAGCCGGTTCAGTCGGATGACTCCTACTATTTAGTTTATCCGGAGCACAAATCTCATAATCCCAATGTCATCGTCTTCCGTGACTGGCTCCTTCGTAGTCTTCGAAAAACGCAGCGAAAATAGCGCGATAGCAATGACCGTTGGTGGTCAGCGGTTCACATCCTTTCAAGGCGACCAAGCTAAAGGTGTCCGACCCGGGTGACAATCTCGCGCCGGCTCCACGCCGAGCAGCGACCACGAAATTACCCCATTGATTGTCTTTTCGAGGAAAAGTCTGCTGCGAGCGACGCTGGAACTAACGGCCGATGCCCATGTTATCCATTCGTGCTCCATCGCGACAAGGGCGCTCCATCAAGAACACTAGTCGACGACGCCCCGGTCAAGCATGTCCTCGACCAACTTCGAAGAGCGCTTGTCAATCGGCGTCCAAAATTGGGTCTGACTCATATTTGATGATTTCGCGGTCGAAACTGGCGCGGTTATCAGAAAGGAATCAGCACCATGGCGACCAAGTTTCGTCTGTCGTCCCTGATCCCGGCGGGATTGATTGTTGAGCGTTCCGACGAGGACAACGGGGTTATCATTGTTTCAGCGCGGGCTGCCGCCGATCGACGTTCCTGCCCTTTATGCAACCGAATGTCAGATCGTGTTCATAGCCGCTACGTTCGGATAATTGCTGATTTGCCTTGTGCTGGCACCAAGGTCCAACTGCGATTATCGGCAAGGCGCTTTATCTGTGAGATGACATTTTGCCGTCGCCGGATCTTCGTCGAAAGGTTTGGAGAGCTTGTCGTTCCGGAGCGCAGCCGTCGAACCGCTCGGCTTGATACCGTCGTACATCATCTCGGGTTGGCTCTGGGAGGGCGGCCTGCAGCAGCCTTTGCCAAACGCTTGATGATCCCAGTTAGCAATGACACGCTCATCCGTGCGGTGAGAAGAAAATCCATGGCGCCGGATGATGCTCTAAACGTCGTCGGCGTTGACGATTGGGCTTTCCGCCGCAATCACCGCTATGGCACCGTCGTATGTGATCTTGAGAAGCGAAGGATTATCAAACTTCTGCCTGATCGGGAGATCGCGACAGTTTCGACGTTCCTTGCTCAGCACCCCGAAATAGCGATTGTTTCCCGCGATCGAGGCGGCGGCTATCGTGAAGCTGCCGCCAAGGCTTTACCCCATGCCATGCAGGTCGCAGATCGTTGGCATTTGATGGAGAACGCCAGCGCGGCGTTCCTCGACGTCGTGCGCAAATCCATGCGAGCGATCCGTACCGCAATTGGTGCTACGACGATCAATCCTGCGCTACTCACTTGCGCTGAACGACTGCAATATGACAGCTATCTGCGGCGTGAGGACGTGAATTCGACAATCACCAAGCTGTCCTCCGATGGCGTTCCAATAAAGGAAATCGTGCGACAAACCGGCTATAGCCGCGGAACAGTTCGCCAGATCGTCCGCGGTCACAGAACTGATGTGTTCCGTGTCAGACAAAGTTCCCTTGAGGCCTATCTGCCGCTGTTAGATCAACTCTGGGGATCTGGGCAGCACAACGGCGCTGAACTCTGGCGACAGCTAAAGTGCAAAGGCTTCCGTGGTTGTTCTCGTGTCGTCGGGGAGTGGGCCGCAAGGCGACGGCGGTCTGAGCGGGTCTGCGATCAGCAACTTCAAAAAGTGCCATCCGCCAGAACGATTGCCCGATTGATGACAACTGCTCGCGATCAACTGAGTAAAGCTGACACAATCACCATTGCGGCCATAGAAGCCGGCGTTCCCGCCTTGATCCAAGCCCGTAATCTAATTGATCGGTTCCAGACAATGATCCGAAGGAAGGCCAGGACAGAACTCGACCCGTGGATCGCTGATGCACGCGACAGTCTGTTCGCCCCCTTCGCCAACGGGATACTGAAAGACAAGGCAGCGGTGTCCGCCGCCATCACCGAACCTTGGTCGAACGGCCAGGTCGAAGGACAGATCAAAAGCTGAAGCTCGTTAAAAGGCAAATGTATGGGCGTGCCAAGCTGGATCTTCTTCAGGCACGGTTGATCGGCGCAATGTGAAAGAAATCGTCATCAAAAATGCGTCAGACCCAAAATTGCACGCCGGAACACACCTTGATGAAATGTTTCGGCTCGACCGACAGGGTAGACCTTGGATCATATATCTGAGGGTCACTGATACTCAGTTTGTCGAGTTGTTCGATGATGCGCAGGGCGCCAATCCCCCATTCGGCGCCAATGGTTTAGATCATTTCTGCTTCAACGTAGACAATTTGGAGCAGGTTGTCGGCGACCTTCTGGATAAGGGCCTGAAAGTATATCGCTGGTTCGAGAACAATGGCGTGCCCGAATTGAGATCTATGGGAACCGGGGCCATCGTGCTCGGTCCTGACGGCAACAAACAGGCCTGGCTGCGCGACCCCGATGGCAACCGCGTCGAACTTATAGAGATGCTGGCTGGCAACTTGCAGGCTGCTGCTCTTTCGCGCCTGCGCGAGAAACAGGGCGTAACACACGAAATGGATTGAACTCCATCGGACGGTGCGTATTGCCAGCGTGGCCCGACCTTTATCAAAACGACCCGGAAAGACACCCGAGATGACCTATACACTCGATACGCTTGCACATGAACTAGAGGACCTGCAACTTGCGACGTTCGACTATGATGTCGCCTGGAAACTTGGCTCCGTCATGCAGACGCAGGCGGCCGCCCGGTCCTTGCCGGCAGCCATTACCGTGGCGCACGGGAGCGATGTGGTGTTCGCCCTGCTGATGCCCGGGGCGACACTGGACAATACGGACTGGGCGGCCCGAAAGCGTGCCGTCGCTCATCGATTTCATCGCAGTTCCCTGGCGATGCGACTTGAAGCTGAACAAGGGGGCTATCATTTCAATAGTCGTTTCCGATTGCCGGAATCTGACTTCGTCGCCAGCGGGGGTGGGTTTCCACTGATGTTGCGGGGCGGAACACTGATCGGAACGGTGGGCGTCAGCGGGCTTCCCGACGTGGAAGATCATCTGCTTGTGACAAATGCGCTGCGGGAACTATTGATCTCGGATCGTCGGGTGGCATCGGATTAAGCCCTAACTCACAAGCGCTGGTGGCTGAGCGATCCGGACCACCGAAGCCGTCCGGCGCGCAGGAAACACCGAACGGAATCACTGAGGCGAAGTGACCACAGTGGGCTGGAGCCTTCCAACGAGGTCATCGGCGCCCTTTTGGATTCCGACTTTGGACGCACCCAGCGGTCCCAAGCTTGCTCCCACATCGAGTGCACCAGGATACTGCTTCGAAACATAGGCTAAGAGCAGTTTGTTGGTGGCACTGTCGTACAGCTCGACAGAGTATTTAACGGAACCGCTGAGTGTCCCTTCTTTTCCACGGGCAGCCTGAACGCTGTTGACGGCCAGACCGACGGGCATAAGTTTTGCTGCTGTGGAGAGAACAGGAGCGTTTGCCTTCGCACCTGTCAATGTGAGTTTGAGCCTTAGCGTGGCAGGACCCGGTATCGAGGTCAGTGTGTATTTTGACTTCAACCGCTTTTCGAATGTGTCCTTCATATAGGAAGCAAGTACAATCCTGTCCTTGTCGCTTGTACTGCCAAACTGTTGATCGCGGCCTCGATAAACTTCGACAGGCTCAACGATCACCGCAGAGTAGGCTCTGAAATTCACACCACCGCCGGAATAGAGCAGTGGGACCTTTCCGTCCTTATTCTGGGTGTTGACAGATAGCTGCCTAGAAGACGCGATGCCTTGGTAGGCCACCGGATCGGTGCTAGCGCAGCCAGCCGAGATAGCCGTCAGCGCAATCAAAGCAGACCGGGAAAAACCTAGAAGATTTAATGACATGAGAAACTCCAGATGGGACTACGAAGTAGTTTTAGAGGTGCATGACGCGCGAAAAGTCGTGCCGCAATCCAAAAAGAGAAAGACGTCGCAACATGCGTTGCCTCCCTTTGATATGCAGTGCACGGTTAGGGTTTTGATGCGTTTTTGCTCTCAGGGGACGGCAATCGTTATCGGAAGAAGGCCGCTTTCGCGGAGATATTCGACCAGCTCGGAAAAAGGGATCATCGCCAAAATGAAAAGGGCGTCCCGAGTTGTCACCAGCAGTGCTTTTCGAGAAACGACGTGGACATTCCCCCACCTAAACATTGCGAAATCTGGCCAAAACAACGGTGTGCGGCGGGCATATTCTGCGTATTGTTCTCCGAACAGGTACGACAAATGCAGTGCTTCCCGTTTTGCCGTGTATCTGAATACAAGATATGCGAGCAGCGTAAAAAATGCCGTCGCAAGCAGGCTTCCGAACACCAGGCAAATGCCGCTGATCGCAAATAGGGAAAAGAGATAAAGGGGATTACGGGTGACCGAATATGGCCCCTCGGTCACAAGCTCCGAGTTTTTTAATCCTCCCACATAAATGATCGACCAGATGCGCCCGACGACGCCAAACGCAATCAGCAATGTTCCAATCTGGGCGAAGAGCGTCAAAGCAAGGCTTTCGAGGGGGAAGCCCGGGCCGGCGACAAGGTGGAAAGTGATAAACGCCGCAGCGAGTGCCCAAAGCGTCCAGATTCGCCGCTTTTGCTTGAAAGGGCGATCAGAAGATGTTGTGTAAATGGTCATTGTTTCCAACTCTGTAATTTCGAGTACCGACACAGGCTCTCGCTCTCGCGTGTGCGAGCCTCAATCATGCCTGATGCGTTTGCGCCCTTTAACTTCGACTATGGGCTCGTCGGCTGTCTTGGCAGATCAGTTGCCTTTGCCAAGTAGCGCAGATCGTAGTATTTCTCGACGTCGGCCAGCGTCTTGGTCGGCTCCCCATATTCGCTCCGCAAGGCCAACACGGTTTTTATTCCCTTGATGTCGAGGTCGCCCGTTCTGTTCAGTCCTTTTTCGGGATGCAACAGGATTTCGTAGGTCTTGTCGGCAAACGCCTCTGGCATATTCGGCACATTTCTACGCAACATTGCGACAGCCTCAGTTTTGTTGACCGGGTCATAGAGCCAGTCGAGAGCAGTATGATATGCGCGTATATAGCCAACTAGCGCTGCCTCATTGTCGTTCGCCCAGCTTCGACGTGCTGCAAAGATGGTGCCTTGGTAGTCACCTAGGACATCCTCAGCATCGGCCATGACATTGAATCCTCTGGCTTGCGCGGCCGCGTGCATTGGGGAGATCAGTAGCGTACCTGACTGTTGTTTATCCATTAGTGCCTGGAACCGCTCCTGCAACCCGCCGACGCTGACGAACTCTACATCCGAGAATTTGAGCCCGCCTTTCTCCAGCAACTTGCGCAGTACGAATGCATAGCCGGTCGTCATGGCATCAACCGACAACTGTTTGCCCTTGAGGTCCGCATAGCGTTTCACCTCCGGTACGGTCACCAGCTGCAAGAAGCCGGCATTGCCGGCGCCCATGAACGCGAAAATGTCGGGCGTCTCTTTTGTCGGTGCTTCGCCTTGGCCCTCAATATATGCAACCACATTGTCTATGCCGGTCATGGCAACGTCAAACTTGCCATCAATCAGGCCGGCAAGCTGGAACTTCGAGTTCGGGGCCGCCACCAGCGTCACCGCAATACCGTTGCGATCGAAGTAGCCCTTCTCTTGGGCCACCCAAATTGGCCAGTTGTGTGGGCTTGGAAACGCGACCACGGATACAGGCTTCAGTTGCTGGGCGGCTGCCGATCCGGTACTCTCCAGCATCATAGTCAGCGATGCCGCGCCAAAGAACACCGACGCTGCCCGAGCCGGCGTTACCTTGCCCCTATGCTGTTTCATATTCACCTGCGGGGCCGACCATGTTCCTGACATTGCTGCCGATAGGCGCTTCATTAATTCGAATCGAGCGAAACGATTGGTCGGTTGCATGGCAAACGCAACTTGCCACGGCGGCTGACCCACAAGTCCCGCCAGAATTTTGGAGATGACTCGTATTGGAGATGTATTCATCTTCTCAATTGCTTCCTTAGATAGTTGCGGTTTGGTTTCCAATTCGGGGTCTCAATGCCTCGCGCATCGCGTGCTGGAATTAGCCGACCGACGATCTCATTGCCTAAACCTCGCGGGTATTAAGACGAGCATGGACAGCGCTCGACAGCAGCCGAAGCCTCTCCTGAGGGAAAGGAACATTGCGGTCACACGCTACGAAAGTTGCCAGACCGGCCTAAACTCCGCACTAGCGCCAAACTTGAAAGGCGGACGTGGGCATACACATCCGATCAAACCTTTCAACGTCGGAACGAAAACAAGCGGCCCGACAGCAAACTCAAAAGGGCAAAATTTTCGAATGCAAATTTTCGCACGCCGACGTCTCCAAAGTTCGATGCCAGCGGTTTGCAGCGAGACGGTCAAGAAACAGTCAAGACAAGATCAAGGGTGTGTCCAGAATCGGTGGTATTGTCGTGGCAGCGCGGTTCAGAATTTGCAGAAGTCAACCCTCTCCCTCATAGTGGGGCGCTGGCGCGATCATGGAAGGAAACGGAAGATTGCAGGGTATTAACGGAGACAACAGTCTCGTTCTGATCGTAGAAGATGAGCCGGCAATTGCAGAAATACTCGAGGGGTATCTGGCGCGTGACGGCTTTCGCACGGTGAGGGCCAGTGACGGCGAAATGGCCCTGCAGCATCACGCTCAGCTGAAACCGGATATAATGCTTCTAGACGTACGCATTCCAAAGCTCGACGGCTTCACCGTACTGACCCGTCTGCGTCAAGTCAGTTCAACGCCCGTCATCATGCTGACGGCTGTTGCTGATGACGTCGACCGCTTGAGCGGCCTTCGGCTTGGCGCCGACGACTATGTCGTCAAACCGTTCAACCCGCAGGAGGTCGTTGCCCGCGTCAAGGCGGTTCTGCGTCGGACGCTGGGAGAGCGGCAAGATGCCATCCAACGGTTTCGCGCCCTGGAGGTGGATTTCAGCAGTTACTCCGCTGTGATCGACAAGGATGGACAGCGCATGCATCTATCATTGACTTTAAGCGAGTTTCGAATCCTCGCACATATGATCCGCCATCCCGGCCGGGTTTTCGCGCGCGCCGATATTCTGGACGCCTGCCTGCCGGACAGCGATGCCCTGGTTCGTACGGTTGACATGCATATCTCCAATCTTCGACGCAAACTCGAGGACATGGGGGAAAAGGGCTTTTTCCCTGCAGTGCGCGGAATTGGCTACCGCTTCTTCGGTCCCGAATGAAAATGCCTCGGTTTTCCGCCTTGCCACTGGCCACAGTTACCGCGACCGTGATTGCGGCCATGCTCGTGCTCAGCGTTGGTATGACTGGCCTGGGGGTCGGCTGGTATGCCTCCTATATCGAGCAAAGTGCAACCGACAACCTCCCGCCGAGAGCAGAGGCCGCCCTTAGGACTTTGAACGAGGGTGCCGTTCATGATAGAGATGCGCTCAAGATTCTACTCGCCCACATCGAAACGCAGACGGATCTGAGAATTCAGCTTGCTATAGTGGTCTGCGGCCTCTTTTCCGCTCTGACATGCGCCACGGTCGGGATATATCTGTCACGCCGGATTGTCAGTCCCTTAGAAGAGCTTACATCCGCTGCCCAAATCCTCAAGGAAGGCAATTTTTCGGTCCGAGTTGCTGCATCACCCAACAGCACCAGCGAAGTATCCAGTCTTGTCGAGAGTTTCAATGCGCTTGCCACAAGCCTCGAGACGATGGAAGAAAGACTGCGTTTCAACAACATGGCCATCGCTCATGAACTGCGCACTCCGCTGACGATCCTGCGGGGTTCAATGCAGGGCATGCTCGATGGCGTTTTCCCTATTAAGTGGAAGACAATTTCCGATCTTTTGCTCCAAGTCGAAGGACTGACGAGAATTGTCGAGGATTTGCGCACCCTTTCATTGGCCATCGACCAGAAACTTGTACTGCAGTGTGAAAAACTCGATGTCGCGTTGGTCGTTGATGCGATTCTCGCATCGGCCGAGCCTCTGTTGAACACAGCGAAGCTTCAAGTCGAAACCTGCCTTCAACCGGCCTGGATATCGGCGGACTCGTCCCGTATCGGTCAGGCTGTGCTAGCTCTTTTGGAAAACGCTTGCCGCTATGCAGCAAGTGGTGGCTGGCTGCGTTGCGAAACGCAGCAACTTCCGGATGGAACCGTGATCATTCGCGTCCTCGACCGTGGTCCAGGCTTTCCGGAGGACCTGCAGGCGGTCGCGGTCAATCCCTTTTGGCGGGGTGATCCATCCCGCTCTCGCGCAACAGGCGGAACAGGGCTGGGGCTCTCGGTCGTGCGAGCTATAGCGTTCACTCATGGAGGGGATATCAAGCTTGCGAACCGGACGGGTGGCGGCGCGGTTGTAGAAATCCACCTGCAGCAAGAGCGGGATGCATCTTCCAAGAAGCTATGTGTAGTGGCCCCCTAAATCCCCGGACACGATCTCCCACTTGTTAAGTGTTAGGAGTAATGTGCCCATTATGACCAGTCACATACCTAAGATAGAAGTGCTGTCCGGCCCGGAGCGCCGCCGTCGCTGGTCGACAGCGGAAAAGCTCGCGATAGTCCAGGAGACCTACGAGCCTGACGTCACGGTCAGCATCGTTGCCCGACGGCATGGCATTCAGCCGAACCAGTTGTTCGCCTGGCGCAAACTAGCGGCGCAGGGTGCGCTGACGGCGACGGCATCACAGGAAGAGGTCGTCCCGGCATCCGAATACAGGGCACTTCAAAACCAGGTGAAAGAGCTGCAGCGCCTCCTCGGCAAAAAGACGATGGAAGGCGAAATCCTCAAGGAAGCGCTTGAGATAGCATCAGGGTCAAAAAAACACCTGTTGCGCTCGCTCTCGTTGCCGAAGGACGGTTCGCGATGACGGCGGTGTGCGAAACCCTGGGTGTCGCCCGATCCAACATCGCCGAACGTGTGAAGCAACGCCCTTCAAAATCCCGAGGGCGGCCGCCGCTCGCCGATCAGGAACTGCTGGATGAGATCAAGACGATCATCGACGACATGCCGACCTACGGATATCGGCGGGTTCACGCGATCCTTTGCCGTAAAGCCCGCAGCGAAAACCGCACATGGCCAAATGCCAAACGCGTCTACCGGGTGATGAAGGTTCACGGCATGCTTCTTCAGCGCCACACCGGTGCAATTGACACCCGTCGCCACGATGGCCGCGTCGCCGTCGAGCAATCCAATCTGCGTTGGTGTTCAGACGGCTTCGAAATCGGCTGCGACAACAAGGAGAAGGTCCGCGTTGCCTTCGCTCTCGACTGCTGTGATCGCGAGGCCATTGCCCATGTCGCGACAACCGAGGGCATTAAGAGCGAGGACGTCCAGGACCTTGTCATCACCGCCGTTGAGAACCGCTTCGGTCTCATCAACACCCTTCCAAAGCCAATCGAATGGCTGACTGACAACGGCTCCTGCTTCATCGCAAAGGACACCAGATCGCTGCTCATCGATATCGGCATGGAGCCGTGTTCAACG
>Ga0102590_1000259_pt1 | contig 134875 bp, 146 predicted proteins | sample AraplaMF_Col_mMF_FD_76859 | JGI IMG/M metagenome (GOLD analysis project Ga0102590, IMG submission 76859) | Arabidopsis root microbial communities from the University of North Carolina, USA - plate scrape MF_Col_mMF | ecosystem: Host-associated > Plants > Roots > Endosphere | place: USA... | reverse complement strand
TTCTCCTCTCGGGCCGCTCTTCCGGGAAACCGGACGGACGAGCTTTCACTTCGCCCCGATCCAGGCGGGGCTAACCTGCCCCACCGTTCATCCGGTCCACGTCCAGCCATCTAAGGCAGCCCCGTCTCGCGACGGCGCGGGCGGTGATCCGAGACGACCCGGACTCTGGTTTGCGTGGACCAGAGATCCGGGCGCCACACCTTGCTCCGCAGCATGATCGCCTCATGAAGCGCCCTCAGCTGAGCAAGGCATGACCGGTGTAGCGGGTCTGGAGGAGAAGAAAAGATTATTGCGATTTCGAGTGTTGATAGAGTGGGGACAGACGATCCGGCCGCCCGTTGTAGGATGTCGGCCTGGGCAAATGACAAAGCGCGCCTGGCGCAACAGCCAAGACTGCGCGTCTCTAAACCTTCCACACGCGATGAAACCGCCGGCCGAGGCTCGTCAGCACTTCGTACGAAATCGTGCCGGCCTGGGTCGCGACCTCGTCGAGCGTGAGGCCATCGCCGATCAGCGTCGCCATCAGGTCTCGCCGCACAGCGCTCACCGGCAGGTCGGTGACGTCGACCGCCATCAGGTCCATGGAGATGCGGCCGGCGATGCGGCAGCGCTTGCCGGCGACGATCACCTCGCGCGGTGCGGTGGCGTTGCCGTCCGTGGTGGACGCGGCGCGCAGGATGCCGTCGGCATAGCCCGCCGCGATCACAGCGATGCGGCTGTCGCGCTTCGCCGTCCAGGTGGCGCCGTAGCCGACGGTCGCGCCTTTCTCGACATGGCGCACTTGTAGAATGCGGCTCTGCAGCTCGATCACCGGCTTCATCGGATTGCTGCGGCCCGGTGTCGGATTGCCGCCGTACAGCGCGACGCCCGGCCGCACCATGTCGCAATAGGTCGAGCTGTCGAGAAAGATGCCCGACGAATTCGCAAGCGAGCTCGGGATGCCGCGGAACAGCGAGCGGATCTCGCGGAATTGCCGGATCTGCCGGTCGTTGAGCGGATGGTTGGGCTGATCGGCGCAAGCGAGGTGGCTCATCAGCAGCGCCACGCCGTGGTCGGCGAGCTGGATGCGCGAGGCGACCGCGGCGGCCTCTTCGATCGTCAGACCGAGCCGGTTCATGCCGGTGTCGACATGGAGCGCCGCGCCGCCGGTCCATTTGCTCGTGGCGATGAAATTGTCCCATTCGGCGAGCTCGACCGAGCTCGATATCACCGGACGTGCCGCGGTGTCGACGAAGCCCTGGCTCGACGCCGATGAGAAGCCGTTGAGCACATAGATCACCGCCTCGCGGGTCTGCGCGCGCACGCGCCGCGCCTCGTCGAGATTGGCAGTGAAGAACGTGCGGCAGCCGGCGCGCGCGAGCGCCGCGCTGACCTGATCGATGCCGCAGCCATAGGCGTCGCCCTTGACCACGGCGGCGCAATCGCCCGGCAGCACGCGGCCCGCGAGCGCACGGTAGTTGGCGTGGATCGCGCCGAGATCGATGGTGAGAATGCCGCCGGTCTCGACGGCTGCGGGGCCGCCGGTGGTGGTGACGGGTTCGGCGGGCGGAGCGGGCGCCTGCTGGACGGTGGGATGTCGGGCCATCCGACCCGTATAGGCTGTTGCGGCAAGGCCCGTAAAGTGCGAACGGGCACAGCAGCCATCGCAGAAATTTCTAGGGCATCAACACTTTATATTGAAACGATCGGCTTCGTGGATGGCGAAGAGTGAGACCGCCCGCTCACATGCGTTGGCCGGGCAATCGGCTCGCTTGCTTCACCCACGCGGCGAGTTGAGGCTCGTCGATCTCGTCTTCTTCATGGATGTCGAGATAGCGCGTGTCCTTGCTCTTGGACGCGCCGGGTGGGACGGGATGCAGCGAGGCGCCGCGGAAGAACGCGACCTTGATGTATTTCGTGAAGCAATGGATGCCGAGAAACCGGCTCTGATCATCGACCCCGTAGAGCGGCGAATTCCATTTGACCGCCTTGCGCACGCCCGGGACGGCGCGCGTGATGAGCGCGTCGAGGCGGTGTCCGACCTCGCGTTTCCAGCCAGGCATGGCCGCGATGTACGCCTGCACGGGAGCGTCGCCATAGGCCTTCGCGATCTGGGGATTGCCGCCTGAGAGGAGGGCCGGCGTTGCGGTCTTGCGGGACCGTGACTTCGGCGCCGTCCTCTGCGGTTTGGCGGCCTTGCGCGGCTTGTGCTGTCCGGCTGCCTTGGTAGCGGCCTGTTTAGCGCCGGCTTTCTTTGCGATCTTCGCCGACGTTTTGGACGTCCTTTTCGCCATCGCGCTCACTCCAAAACAGACTTTAAGCAAAGAGAGAGCGCTCGTCCGCTCTTATCTTGTATCTTGCGGCCCAAGCGGCCGCGAACCGACAGCATTCCCAGACGTTAAAGTCGAACCAAGGCAACCCTCGGGAGGTTGCAATTGGAGCCGCGAAAATCATGAAACCGAGCGCTGATGATTTCGGTGGGGCCGGCGATCAGCCATGAGTTTTACGCGCAGCCTCGCCATGCGAATGTTCGGCCGGCCGCAAGGCGTGCTGGGCAGGCTCGGCGGCCATCTCATGGCGCGAATGAACGCCGATTTCGGCGAGTGGGTCGCGGGCCTGCTGGAGATCGGCGCCCGCGAGCGCGTGCTCGAGGTGGGCTTCGGATCGGGCGTCATCATCGAAAAGCTGGCTGGGCTCGTGCCGGACGGGCATGTCGCGGGCGTCGATGCGTCGGCCGAAATGGTCGCGCAGGGGCGAGCGCGAAATACCGAGGCTGAGCGGAACGGCCTGGTGGAGCTGCGTTGCAGTTCAGCGGAAAGCTTGTCTTTCGCCGACGGCAGTTTCGATAAAGCGCTGGCGATCAACTCGATGCAGGTCTGGCCCGACGCGGTGGCCGGATTGCGTGAGATAAGTCGGGTGATGAAGCCCGGCGGCCGCATTGCGCTCGGCTTCACCCGCCATTCGGGTCGGTCGAGGGACGGCGTGACGGAGTTGCTGGTGCAGGCCGGCTTCGCTCAGGCACACGTTGTGGACCGGGCACAGGACTTCTGCGTCTTGGCGACGAAGCCGTGACACCGGCTCAGCCGCCGCCTTTTCGCAGCGGCGCGATGGCGCCTCACCGCGGCGCTAATCGCCCATCCGCTCCGGCAGGTACTGCTCCTTGGCGAGATCGCCGAAGCGCGTGATGTGCGACTCGAATGCCGCCTGCACGGTGCCGGTCGGGCCGTGACGCTGCTTGCCGATGATGATCTCGGCCTTGCCGGCGACGATCTCCATCTCGGTCTGCCACTTGATGTGCTCTTCGCTGCCCGGCCGCGGCTCCTTGTTGGCGAGGTAGTATTCCTCGCGGAACACGAAGATCACCACGTCGGCGTCCTGCTCGATCGAGCCGGATTCACGAAGGTCGGACAATTGCGGGCGCTTGTCGTCGCGGCTTTCGACCTGACGCGAGAGCTGCGACAGCGCGATGATCGGGACGTTCAGCTCTTTCGCCAGCGCCTTCAGGCCGGTGGTGATTTCCGTCACCTCCTGCACGCGGCTTTCGCCTTGCCGTTTCTGCGAGCCCGACAACAGCTGGATATAGTCGATCACCAGCACGTCGAGGCCCTTCTGGCGCTTGAGCCGCCGCGCGCGCGCGCAAAGCTGCGCGATCGCGAGACCGCCGGTCTCGTCCACGTAGAAGGGCAGGCGCTGCAGCTCGACCGAGACGTCCTTGATCATCTCGAAGTCGGCCTCGGTGATGCCGCCGCGGCGGATGTGGCTCGACGGGATGCCGGTGCGCTCGGCGATGATACGAGTGGCGAGCTGCTCGGCCGACATTTCCAGCGAGAAGAAGCCGACGATGCCGCCGTTGACGGTCTCGATGTGGCCGTCGGCTCTCGTCTCGCCGTTCCAGGCGCGCGCGATGTTGTAGGCGATGTTGGTGGCGAGCGCGGTCTTGCCCATGCCGGGACGGCCGGCGACGATGATCAAGTCGGACGGCTGCAGGCCGCCCATCTTGGCGTCGAGGTCCTTGAGACCGGTGGCGATGCCGGAGAGCTTGCCGTCGCGCTGGTAGGCCTTGGCCGCCATGTCGACGGCCGTGGTGAGCGCGCGGGAAAACGGCGTGAAGCCCTTTCCGGATGTGCCTTTTTCCGCCAGCTCGTAGAGGCTGCGTTCCGCGCTCTCGATCTGGTCGGTCGAGGTCATACCGACCGGCGTGTCGTAGGCGGTGTTGACGACGGTCTCGCCGACTTCGATCAGTCGTCGCCGGAGCGCCAGGTCGTACAGCGTGCGGCCGTAGTCTTCGGCGTTGATGATGGTGGTCGCCTCGGCGGCCAGCCGCGCCAGATACTGGCTGGTGGTCAGATCGCCGATTTTGACCTCTTCGGGAAGATGCGTCTTGAGCGTGATCGGGTTCGCGACCTTGCCGGCCCGGATCAAGGTGGAAGCCAGGTGAAAGATGTTCTGATGGAGGCCCTCCTGGAAATGCTCCGGCAGGAGGAAATCGGAAACGCGATAATACGCCTCGTTGTTGATCAGGATCGCGCCGAGAAGCGCCTGCTCGGCCTCGACGTTTTGCGGCGCCACGCGGTATTGCGGCGCGGCCGGTTCGGGAAGCTTGCGGACGTTGGAATCGAATGGGGCCATGAGCAGCGATCGGAGTTGCGGGTTGTTGGTTTTCTGGAGCGCCGCGAAGACGGCGGCGAAACGCGACTCACGACACTACATATTCTACAGTCTCCGCACGGTTGTCCGCGATTGGCGCCTTTTGATGACGCGGCATCGGGGCGGCGTCCTTTGGGCGCGGCACTGGCTTAGCACCGCTGTGCGGACGGCGGGGCAGGGCGTTGGCGCTGTCCCTCTTATCCACCGTCCGGCTGTGAAGTCGGGCTGACGGGCTTGACCGCGACGTTGTGCGGAAAATCGCGCGTTGTTTGCAGGCCTGCCGCGGCGACCGATGCTCAGGCCGGCAATTTTTCAGGCGCCGCCGTGCCGCCGTGGATGATGGCGTCGATCCGCTTCTCGGTCTTGACGTATTCCCGGGCGGCCTCGGTGTGGAACATCTCGTGGGTCTCGATCTCGTCGTCGGTGACGGGTTCGATCGCCAGGTCGGTATAGGCGTAGCGCTTGGGGCTGTGCTTCACCCGGACATAGATCCAGCGCAGCCGAAGATAGATTTCCGCCCATCCGGCGGTCTTGCGCATGATCTCGGCAATGTATCGGGGATAGAACCGCCAGACTGACTCCATCGGCATGCTCGGCCGCCGGTCGCGGCGCGATTTGAGCCGCAACAATCCGCTTTCGACCGGGTGGCAGTTTTCCAGCTCGAACGATGCCTTGAACCAGGTCATCACGAACAGCACGTTGCCGAACGCGCGGAGCGCCGCGGCGCGCCGCATGACGCGCTCGCAGTGCTCATAGGAGTAATAGCGCTTCCAGGATTCCCGGTAGGCGTATTCCCAATCCGCCTTCGACATGCGGGGATGTTCGCTGGTGATGTGGTGCAGATCGTATTTGTTGAGGTCGGGGTCCATCCACGCGCCGGAGCGGAACAGCTTCTGGTGGTCTTCGGACCCCGGCAGCGGCGTGAGATAGTGGACTTCCAGGACGTCGATCGGCAGCTCGCGCATGATGACGTCGAGATCGTTGAGGATCGACTCCGCGGTGTCGTGCGGAAAGCCGGTGATGTAGCCGGCATAGACCAGGATACCGGCCTTCTGCCATTCCAGCAGCATCCGGCGGTATTCGGTGATCTTGTTCTGCTTCTTCTTCGCGGCCATCAGGTTGGCCGGGTTGATGTTCTCGAGCCCGATATAGGCCTTCTTCACGCCGGCCAGGGCGCACTTGGCGATGAAGTTCGGCAGCTTGTGGCACATCGTGTCGACCTGGATGATCAGGCTGATGTCGAGCTTCTCGACGATGCGCAGCTGGATCAGCCGGTCGAGGATCGCCTCCCAGTCCTTGTTGCGGGCGAAATTGTCGTCGGTGATGAAGAATCGGTAGGTGCCTTGCGCGATGTTGGCGCGGACGATGGCCTCGATGTCGTCGGGCGAGCGCCGCCGCGACTTGCGGCCCTGGACGTTGATGATGGTGCAGAACGAGCACTGGTACGGACAGCCACGGCCGGCGTCGAAGCTCGTGGTGCCGCCGCCGGTTCGCTGCAGACGGTCGCGGCCGAGGAGGGGAAGCGGCGCGCCTTGGATGCCCGGAAGGTCGTCCATGTGGTTGTAGAGCGGCTTGAGCTGGCCCGCATAGGCGTCGGTCAGCACCGCGTCGAGACGGCCTTCGGCTTCGCCGGCATAGACCGCGACGCCCATGGCCTGCGCCTCGCGCAGCGCCGCGTCATCGCCGCCGATCATGGAAATGACGCCGGACATGTGGAAGCCGCCGATCGCGACCGGAATTCCCGCCGCGCGCAGCGGGCGCGCGATGTCGAGCGCGCGCGGCGTCTGGTTGGATTGCACGCCGACCAGCATCACCATGCCGGCATCGGCGGCTTTCACCAGGGCTGCAATGCGATCCGGGCGGATGCGGGTGTTGGATTCATCGAGTGCGTGGATCTCGATGTCGACGTCGTCGCCCAGCACCCGGCGCTCGGCGCAATCCTGCGCGATGCCGTAGAGGCAGGCGAGCGAGTTCGACGGGATGGCCGACCGAAACCAGCGGATCGGATATCCGTCGTCGCAGTAATGCGTTGGCTTGATCAGGACCAGGCAGAAGCGTCGCCTAGCAGGTGCGTTGGCAGATGCATTCCCAGACGGCATGGCAGCCCCCGGTACGTCGCATTCACTTCCAGCATGTCGAGGCTATCGGTTCGCCCCACCGGGCACAACCGGCCCGCGGGTATCGGGCATTCGGCGGGATTGACGCGGTCCTACTCGCCGGCGAGCCGCAGCGGCGGACGCTGGCCGCCTTCGAGCGCGCGCAGCCGCGCCTCCTCGCGGACGATGTAGTCGCGCGTGATCGGGATGACGTTCTGGCGCTTGGTCAGCTGGAACTGCATCACCATCATGGCCTGCTCGCGGAACGCCATCTCGGAGGCGGCGAGATAGAACTCCCACATCCGCACGAAGCGCTGGTCGTAGATGCGCTGGACCTCCTCGCGATGGGCCATGAAGCGGTCGCGCCAGTGCTTCAAGGTCTCGGCGTAGTGCAGCCGGAGGATCTCGATGTCGGTGACGAGGAGACCGGCGCGCTCGATCGCCGGCAGCACCTCCGACAGCGCCGGGATATAGCCGCCCGGGAAGATGTATTTGGCGATCCACGGATTGGTGACGTTCGGCCCTTCGGAGCGGCCGATCGAATGCAGCAGCATCGCGCCGTCGTCCTTGAGCAGCTCGGCGCATTTCTTGAAGTAGGCGTCGTAATAGCCGACGCCGACATGCTCGAACATGCCGACCGAGACGATGCGGTCGAACTTTTCCGGCACATCGCGGTAGTCCTGCATGCGGAATTCGACCGAGCGCGAGAGGTTCTTCTCGGCGGCGCGGCCGGTCGCGGCCTGATACTGCTCCTTCGACAGCGTGATGCCGGTGACCTTGGCGCGGCAGAACTCGCCGAGATAGAGCGCAAGCCCGCCCCAGCCGCAGCCGATGTCGAGCACGCGGTGGCCGTCCTTCACCAGGAGCTTGGCCGCGAGATGGCGCTTCTTGGCGAGCTGGGCGTCGTCGAGCGACTGGTCCGGCGTCTCGAAATAGGCGCAGGAGTATTGCCGGTCGGCATCGAGGAAGAGCGAATAGAGCCGGCCGTCGAGATCGTAGTGATGCGCGACGTTCTGGCGCGAGCGGGTGCGCACGTTGAGCTGCTGCAGCCTGCGCCAGATGTAGCGAACGAGCCATTGCAGCCGCGCCCAATGCGGCGGCATGCCGTCGGGCGTCTGGCCCAGCACGAGGGCGAGGAAATCGGCGATGGTGCCTTCTTCGACGCGCAGCGTGCCGTCCATGTAGGCTTCGCCGAGGCGCAGCTCCGGATCGAGGATCACGCCGCGCTGCGCCGCCGCCGTCATAAAGCGGATCGCGACCGGCCGGCCCGAGCCGTCGCCGAACGAGAAGACAGTTCCGTCCGGCGTCGTGATCCGCAAGGTTCCACGACGGACGAATCGCCTGAGCAACAACGCCAGCAGCCGTTCCATCGGCCGCCCCCACCACGCTTCGTGAGGTCTGGTCCGCTGTCCTTCCCCAAAAGGCCGGGCCAGACCCGCCAAACAGGCAAAGAAAACTCTCGACAGACACAAATTAGATCAAAGGTTGGAACTTCAAGTCAATGCGACGCCGGCTCCGCTCGCCACGGCCTCACTTTCGCGCGATTATGGTTTAAACAGCGGATTCGTCGGTCGCCCACGGATTGCTCTCGAATGGCTCTTGGGCGCGGAGGGATTTGGTTGCCGGATATGACAGGTCGGACCCAGTGGTTGGGGCGGTTTTGCGTGGCCGCGATGGCTGCCATGCTGCCTTTGATGGCCGCTTCGCAGGCGCAAGCCGAGAACGAGAACTTCAGCAACAAGCCCGCGCCGGCGCTGTTCAATGCGGATTGCACGGGGGCGGGCTGCCATAAGGGGCCGGCGGGGCTCGGCAAGGGCCAGAGCCAGTCGGGCCTCGCGGGCTTCCTGCGCGAGCACTACACCAACAGCCGCGAGAGTGCGGCGGCGCTGGCCGCCTATATCCTGAAGCTGCCGCCCGGCGCAGCCCCGGCGCCCGAGCCGAAGCCGACCCGGGCGAGCACTCAGCGGCCGGGCGGGGAGCCGCCGCAGCGCGGCGGGGCGTCCTGGTTCGATCCGGAGCCGTCGGGGCCGCCCGAGGCGCGGCCGGGCGAACCGCGCAATTCGCGGCAGCAGCAACTGGAGAAAGAGCGGGAAAAGGCCAGGCCGCCGACCCGTTCGGCGGCGCGGCCGCCGGAGGCGAAGCCGGCCGAGCCCAAACCTGGTGAAGCCAAACCTGAGGCCAAGCCGGCTGAGGGCGAGGAGCCGTCCGCCACGGCAACGCCTTCGGACACACCGGCAGAGCCGGCGGCTGCACCGGCCGATCGCAGGCGCCGGGTCGCCGAGCCCGAGCCAAAGCCTGCGGAGGCGAAGCCTGCGCCGGTACCGCGCAATCAGCGCGGGCGCCAGCCCACCGTGGCCGCGACTCCGGCCGCACCGGCGGAGCCTGCACCGCCGCCTGCGCCCGCGGCGCCACCGCCGCCGCAGTTCGACATTTTCGACTGAGCCTTGAAAAGAGTGCGGGCTGAGCAGCTGTGCCGCTCAGCCCGGCTTCCGCCCGTGCTCGGGCTTGATTGCTAGGCCCGGTTACTCGGCCTTGGCTTTGGCCTTCTTGGGCTTGGCCTTCGCCTCGGGCTCATCAGCTTCCTCGGCCTCGGCGGTCTCGCCTTCGGTCTCGGCAGCCGGCTCGAACATCGCCTCGGCCGCAGCCTGCACGGCCTCCGCCTCATCCTCGTCGTCGCCGCCCTGGCGGCGCACGGTGATGTTCTCGCCGCGGGCGAGCCGCTCGGCCTCGTCGGCGCTGCGCGCCACGTTGACCGTGATGGTCACCTCGAGCTCCGGATGCAGCTGCACCGGCACCTTGTGCTGGCCGACCGTCTTGATCGGCACGTTGAGCGCGATCTGATTGCGGCTGACCTCGAAGCCATTCTCGGTGAGGAGGTCGGCGAGATCGCGCGGCGACACCGAGCCGTAGAGCTGGCCGGTCTCGGAGGCCTGGCGCAGCACCGGGAAGCTCTTGCCGTCGAGCTTTGAGCCGATCTTGTCGGCCTCGGCCTTGGTGGCAAGGTTCTTGGCCTGAAGATCGACTTTCATGCCCTCGAACTTGGCCTTGTTGGCCTCGGTGGCGCGCAGCGCCTTGCCCTGCGGCAGCAGGAAATTGCGGCCGTAGCCGTCCTTGACGCGCACCACATCGCCCATCTGGCCGAGCTTCGAGATGCGTTCGAGCAAAATCACTTCCATGGTGGTTCTCCTTTGGATGTCAGGAAGGGGTTGAGTTGTTTCGACCTGAGCTTTTCCTGGCGGCGACGCGGCCGCGCAGATCGAAGGCGGTGTCGGCAAGGCCGAGCATGGACAAGAGCAGGATCGGCCAGCCGAAGACGATCACCGCGGCATAGAGCCCGCCGAGCGCGAATGGCCGGCTGCCCATGCCGCGGGTGATGGCGTGCATCACGGCAAGGCCGAGGAGCCCGTAGGCCAGCAGCATGGTTCCGGTCAGGACGACGCCGAACTGGCCGAGCATGCCGGGCAGGAACGACGCGATGAACGCCATGCCGATCAGCGCCGGCGCATAGAACGGAAACCGCATGTCGGCGAGCGCCGACGGCGGGCGGTTGAGACGGCCGGAGATGCGCGTGATGCGGCTTGCGAGCCAGAGGTTGAGCATGTTGGTCGCCGCGGTGAACACCGCTGCGGTCGGTGGCAGGATGGCGACCAGCACGTCGAGGACCCGGCCGCGGTCGGCCTGCGGCGGCATCGGCATCGGGGTGTCGGCGCCCATCCGCTCGGCGGCGGCGAGCATGCGCTCGAGGAAGCCTCGCAGCGAGGCGCGGAAGCTCGCCTCGTCGGTGCCGAAGTAGAGCATGCCGGCGCTGACCGCGGCGGCGCCGAGGATCGCGGCCCAGACCACGAGGTGGCCGGTCGGATACCACTCCATGCCGTCCGGCGCTCCCTCGACCGGGCGCGCCAGCAGGGCCAGATAGCCGAGCCACCAGGCCGGCAGGCCGATGCCGATCAGGAAAGCGATGAACAGCGTGCTGTTGAAGACCGCGGCGAGGCTCGCTGCAGCAGCGATCGCGGCAACGAGGGCTGCGTAGTGGCTCCAGCCGAGCGCCGCAATGAGGATCGGCAGCGGCGCGAGATAGAACAGCACCACCGAAAGCGGCGAGCCGGACATCACGGAAGCAAACAGCAGTGCCGCTGCCGCGCCCGCGCCAATACCGATGAGAAACACCTGCATCATCGAGCTGTCCCGCTCCTTTGAGCGGTTAGAGGCGGATCGCGTCCGCCCCAACCATCGGCGCCCGGAAGGATTCCAGACGCCTCGATTTTTTCAGTCCGCTTAGCGGATCGCGCTTAGCGGATCACGTAGGGCAGGAGGCCCAGGAAGCGCGCGCGCTTGATCGCCTGGGCGAGCTCGCGCTGCTTTTTCGCCGACACCGCGGTGATGCGGCTCGGCACGATTTTGCCGCGCTCCGAGATGTAGCGCTGCAGGAGCCGGGTGTCCTTGTAGTCGATCTTCGGAGCGTTCGCGCCGGAGAACGGGCAGGTCTTGCGCCGCCGGAAGAACGGCCGGCGTGCGCCGCCGCCACCGCCACCGCCACCAAAACCGCCGCCTGAGGAGGGACCGAGTGCCATGATGTCTTACTCCCCTGCCGCCGGTTCTTCAGTACGCTCTTCGCGGGCGTGCCGCGGCGGACGATCGCCACCGAAACGGTCACCGCCACGGTCGCCGCCGAAGCGGTCACCGCGATCGCGGTCGCCGAAGCGGCCGCCGCCGCCACCACCGAAGCCGCGGTCGCCGAAGCCGCGGTCATCGCGCTCGCGGTCGCGGTCGACCTTGCGCATCATCGCCGAGGGGCCTTCCTCGAGCTCCTCGACGCGCACCGTGAGATAGCGCAGCACGTCTTCGTTGATGCGCTGCTGGCGCTCGACCTCGACGATCGCCGCCGGCGGCGCGTCGACGTTGAGCAGCGTGAAATGCGCCTTGCGGTTCTTGTTGATGCGGAAGTTGAGCGTCTTCACGCCCCAGTATTCGTTCTTGGTGACCTTGCCGCCGAGGCCCTCGATCACGGTCGTGAACTGCTTGGTCAGCTCCTCGACCTGCTGCGAGCTGACGTCCTGGCGCGCCAGGTAGACGTGTTCGTACAATGGCATGAAATGCCTTCCTCTGTTGGTCCCTCTCTCGGCGCTAAGCCCTTCGAGCCCTTCGGAAGGCTCGATCGCTCTGAAGGCGGGAACACGGGACGACGGACCCAGAAGATCCTGCCGCTTCTTGCGAAAAGGGAAGCAGCCGTCCGTTCAGCTCCCGGCCGATCGACGGAATGCGGGGGTTATAAGGGCTTTGCGCCGAAACGCAAGCGTCGGCTCGGCGGGCGGGCCCTTTGATTTCACGTGTGGATCGGCTGCCAACAGGCTGATTTCCATCGGATTTTCGCGGTTTTCCGCTGCGCGCCAAGGGCCAGGCGACCGCCAAATCCTGGCACCTGTCTTGCTTCGAACGGACCGGAACTTCACACGCGATCACAGGGGGACGCGATGAGGAAGGCTCGGCTTCTGACATTGGCATTGGTGGGTGCGGCGCTGGCTTCCGGCCCGGCGAAGGCCCAGGGCGTGCTGCGCATCGCCATGACGGCGACCGACATCCCGACCACCACCGGCATGCCTAACAACGGCTTCGAGGGCATGCGCTTCCTCGGCTATCCGATCTTCGAGGGCCTGGTGCAGTGGGATCTGAGCCGCTCCGACAAGCTCGCGGGCATCAAAGCCGCACTTGCTGAGAGCTACGAGCAGGCGCCTGACGACAAGAAGACCTGGATCTTCAAGCTTCGGCGGAACGTCAAATTCCACGACGGCACCGACTTCAACGCCGACGCGGTGATCTGGAATCTCGACCGCTACTTCAAGAACGACAGCCCGCAATACGAGCCCCCGGCGGCCGGCATGACGCGCGCCCGCGTACCGGTGCTGGCGAGCTATCGCAAGATCGACGACATGACGGTCGCGATCGTCACCAAGGAGGCCGCGTCCTACTTCCCCTACATGGCGGTCTACATCCTGTTCACCGCGCCGTCGTCGTTCGAGAAGGGCGGCCGCGACTGGAGCAAGGTCGCGATGCTGCCGCCCGCCGGCACCGGGCCATTCATGCTCAAGCGTATCGTGCCGCGCGAAGTCGCGGAGCTGTCGCGCTTCGACGGCTACTGGGATCCGGCGCGCAAGGCCAAGCTCGACACAATCCGGCTCATTCCCATTCCTGAAGCGACTGCGCGGATGGCCGCGTTGCGTTCGGGCCAGGTCGATTGGATCGAGGTGCCGCCGCCCGACGGCATCCCGTCGTTGAAGGGCGCGGGCTTCACCATCGTCACCAACTCCTATCCGCATGTCTGGCCGTGGATGTTCAACATGGCGGCGCCGAACAGTCCGGTGAAGGACGTGCGCGTGCGGCAGGGTCTGAACTACTGCTTCGACCGCGAAGGCCTCGTCACGCTGCTCAACGGCACCGCGGAGCCTTCGGTCGGCTGGCTCAAGGCCAGCGATCCGAACTTCGGCAATCCCAAGAACCGCTACGGCTTCGATCCGGTCAAGGGCAAAGCGCTGCTCGCCGAAGCCGGCTACACGCCGCAGAAGCCGCTGACCATCAAGGTGATGGTCTCGACCTCGGGTTCGGGCCAGATGCTGCCGCTGCCGATGAACGAATACATGCAGGAGAACCTGAAGCAATCCTGCGGCGTCAACATCGAGCTCGAGGCGGTGGAATGGACCGTGCTGCTCACCGCCGTGCGTTTTCCGCCGGACTCGCCGAACCTCAAAGGCTCGATGGCGCTGAACGTCAGCTCGCCGTCGTCCGACGTCGGCGTCATGTTCCGCTACTTCTCGTCGGCGAACTTCTCGCCGAACGGCTTCAACTTCGAGCAGTGGAAGGACGACGAGTTCGACGCCGCTATCGCAACTCTCGCCGAAGCCAAGGACGAGGCGACGATCACGGCCTCGTTCCGCAAGGCCCATGAGCGGCTGGTCGACAATCCGCCCTGGCTGTTCATCGTCCACGATCTCAATCCGCGGGCGATGAGCCCGAAGGTGCAGGGCTTCGTGTCGGCGCAGTCGTGGTTTGCGGACCTGACGCTGGTCAGCATGAAATAGCGCTCGTGCCGCAATCTGGACATTCGCTCGAATGGCGGTCGGCGATCCGTTATTGCACCTTTTGCGTCTGCGAGGGACTGAGCTAGCCTTGCGCGCTTGGTGCTGGTCCGGAGGGCTTGTCCGTCATGAGACGATTTCCAAGGGGAGCGTCGGGTCGCGCCGGTCTGTCCGGCGTCTTGCGTCTTGCGATCGTGCTGTTGCCGATCGCCCTGCTGGTTCCGGAGACCGCCGCAGGTCAGCAGGCCTTTCGCGACATCTACCAGGAGCTTGTGGAGATCAACACGACCGATTCGACAGGCGACACGTTGCGCGCCGCTGAAGCCATGGCGGCCCGTCTCAAGACCGGCGGCTACCCGGCCGCCGACATCCAGGTCATCTCGTCCGGGCCGCGCAAAGGCAACCTCGTCGCCCGGCTGCGCGGCACCGGCGCCCGCAAGCCGATCCTGCTGATTGCTCACCTCGACGTGGTCGAGGCCAAGCGCGAGGACTGGAGCTTCGATCCCTTCAAGCTGCAGGAAGTCGATGGTCAATTCCGTGCCCGCGGCAGCATCGACGACAAGGCGATGGCTTCGATCTTCGTTGCCAACCTGCTTGAATACCTCAAGGAGGGGTTCAAGCCGGATCGCGACATCATCCTGGCTCTCACCGCCGACGAAGAGCTTTCCGACTCGCCGCATGACGGGGCGCACTACCTGCTCGAGCATCACCGCGAGTTGATCGATGCCGAGCTTGCGATCAACGAAGGCGGTCACGGCGCGCTGCGTGACGGCAAGCCGGTTCAACTGCCGATCCAGCACGCCGAGAAGGTTTATCAGACTTACATCCTCGAAGTAATCGACCGCGGCGGTCATAGCGCGTCGGGTCGACGCGACAACGGCATTTACCGGCTTGCCGAGGCCTTGGGGCGGCTCAGCCGGTTCGACTTTCCGATTCGGCTGAATGCCATAACCCGAGCCTTCTTCGAGCGCTTGGTTGCGTTCGAGACGCAACCAACGGCGGGTGCCATCGAGGCGATGCTGGCTGGGCGCACCGACGCCGCCGCGGCCATGATGCCGCTCACGACGCGTCCGGAATACAATGCCGTGATCCGGACGACTTGCGTGCCGACGCAGCTGGAAGCCGGCCACGCCGAGAACGCTCTTCCGCAAACCGCCCGGGCAACCATCAACTGCCGGATTCTGCCGGACCAGGACGTTGCCGACGTCCAGAGCACGCTCGAACGCGTCATTGCAGATGACAAGGTCAAAATCGTCCCGAAAGGCCGCGCGGTGCTGAGCCCTGCCTCGCCGATCAATCCCGAGGTGATGCGCGCGGTCGAAACTCTGGCCGGCGAGATGTGGCCCGGAATTCCGATTATCCCGACCATGTCTGGTGGCTACACGGACAGTCGGTGGCTCCGCAACGCTGGAATCCCATCCTATGGGGTTTCGGGACTGTTCACCGACGGCGCCAATAGCGGCGTCCACGGCCTCAATGAGCACGTGGGCGTCAAAGAGCTCTATCGGAGCAAGGAGTTTCTCTACCGGCTCGTGAAGATCCTGGCCGCGCCAAGCGCGACGAGCGCGCGATAAGCCGGAGCGCTGTCTCAGACAGTTTCGGGGGCGTCAGCTGACAAACAGCCGCTGCGTTCTTGTCACAGACTTGACACGCCCCGCGAGATCAGGCCTTTCCGGCCCGATTTCGCGAAAGGACAGGGCATGACGGCAGCCTTCGTGTTTCCGGGCCAGGGCAGCCAGGCGGTCGGCATGGGCAAGGCGCTCGCCGAAGCCTTTGCGCCTGCGCGCGCGGTGTTCGACGAGGTCGACGCGGCGCTCGGCGAGAAGCTCACCGCGACCATGTGGGAGGGCCCGGCCGACAAGCTGACGCTCACCGAGAACGCGCAGCCGGCGCTGATGGCGGTGTCGGTCGCTGTGGTGCGGGTGCTGGAAGCCGAGGCCGGCGTGAACCTTGCGCGCGACGCCAAGTTCGTCGCGGGCCATTCGCTCGGCGAATATTCGGCGCTGGCCGCAGCCGGTGCATTCACGATCACAGACGCAGCGAAGCTTTTGCGCATCCGCGGCAGCGCGATGCAGAAGGCCGTGCCGGTCGGCACCGGCGCGATGGCGGCGCTGCTCGGGCTCGAGCTTGACGCGGCCTCGGCAGTGGCGGCCGAAGCCGCGCAGGGCGAGGTCTGCCAGGCTGCCAACGACAACGGCGGCGGCCAGGTCGTGGTGTCGGGCAACAAGTCCGCCGTCGAGCGCGCGGTCGAGATCGCCAAGGCCAAGGGCGCGAAGCGCGCCATGATGCTGCAGGTGTCCGCACCCTTCCATTGCGCGCTGATGCAGCCCGCAGCCGACGCCATGGCCGAGGCGCTGGGCAGGACCAACGTGAAGGCGCCGGTGGTGCCGGTGGTGGCCAATGTGCTGGCGCAGCCGATCAGCGATCCGAAGGAGATCGTGAAGCGGCTGGTCGAGCAGGTCACCGGCACGGTGCGCTGGCGCGAATGCGCGGCCTTTATGGCCGGGCAGGGCGTCACTACATTCTACGAACTCGGCGCCGGCAAGGTGCTGACGGGGCTTCTCAAGCGCATCGCCGACGGTGCGAAGGGCGTGCCGATTGGCACGCCGGAAGATGTCGCGGCATTCAAGGCTTCGCGCTGAAAGTAAGATTCGGCGCTGAAACAAGATTCGGCGCTGATAGGATTTGGCGCGGATAGTTGGGGTTCGGAGGCTTTCATGTTCGACCTGACCGGCAAGACCGCGCTGGTGACCGGCGCGACCGGCGGCATCGGCGGTGCGATCGCTAGAGCTCTGCATCAGCAGGGCGCGAAGGTGGCGGTGTCCGGCACGCGGCGCGAGGTGCTGGAAACGCTCGCCGGCGAGCTCGGCGGCGCGCCGGTGCTGCCCTGCGATCTCAGCAACAAAGATTCTGTGGAAGCACTGATCCCCGATGCCGAGAAGGCGCTGGGCCAGGTCGATATCCTCGTCGCCAACGCCGGCATCACCAAGGACAACCTGTTCGTGGCCCTGAAGGACGATGACTGGGAGCAGGTGCTCAACGTCAATCTGACGTCGACCTTCCGGCTGACGCGCGCCGCGGTGAAGACCATGATGCGCAGGCGTTTCGGCCGCATCATCGGCATCACCTCGGTGGTCGGCGTCACCGGCAATCCGGGCCAGGCGAACTACACCGCGACCAAGGCCGGCATGATCGGCATGTTCAAGTCGATCGGCAAGGAATACGCCAAGCGCGGCGTCACCGCGAACTGCGTGGCGCCGGGCTTCATCGCGACCCCGATGACCGACAAGCTCAACGAGAAGCAGCGCGAGGCGATCCTCACCATGGTTCCGGCTGGGCGCTTGGGTGCCGGAACGGACGTGGCGGCGGCGGTGGTTTATCTGGCGTCCGACGAGGCGGCCTATGTCACCGGTCAGACCCTGCACGTCAACGGCGGTATGGCAATGATCTGATGGGCAAAAAGGCGCCCCCGTGCAGCCTCCCATCGGCTTTCCAAGCCTTGGGAAGTGTGTTACCCGAGCCAAAGGCCTGGCGGGGAAGTCCTGAAGGGCGAGGGCGATAGAGCGGTCCGCTCGCGACCGTGTAGAAGTCTCCCCGTCTTCATGGCAAAAAGCTTGCGCCGCGTTGACCGGGATCGTTGATCGAGCCCACTGCAAAACGAACTAGAGGTTCAAACGATGAGTGATATCGGCGAGCGGGTGAAGAAGATTGTCGTGGAGCACCTGGGTGTCGAGCCCGACAAGGTCACCGAGGGTGCAAGCTTCATCGACGATCTCGGGGCAGACAGCCTCGACACGGTCGAGCTTGTGATGGCCTTCGAAGAAGAGTTCGGCTGCGAGATTCCGGACGACGCGGCGGAAACGATTCTGACCGTCGGCGATGCGGTGAAGTTTCTCGAAAAGAACGCCAAGAGCTGATGCACGCGCGGCTGCCCGCCGGGGTGGCTGACGTCCAAGTGCCTGCGCGCCGCCTCAAGGGCGGTGCCGAGGCGGACGGGTTAATTCCCCCAGTTTGAGGGATATGATGGGCCCGGCGCGCAAGCGGCCGGGTCCTGCATCTGTGGCGGCCTGCGTGAGCAGAGCAGGCCATAGCCCAAGAAGAGGTTCGAGAAGGGATGATGAGACGCGTTGTCGTCACCGGCCTGGGAATGGTGACGCCGCTCGGCTGCGGCGTCGAGACCAATTGGTCGCGGCTGATCGCGGCCGAGAGCGGGGCGCGCAAGATCGACACCTTCGAGGTCTCGGACATCTCCTGCCAGATCGCCGGCATGATTCCCGTCGGCGACGGCACGGGCGGCACCTACAATGCCGACCAGTGGATGGAGCCGAAGGAGCAGCGCAAGGTCGACAAGTTCATCGTCTATGCGATGTGCGCGGCCAAGCAGGCGCTCGATGACGCGGGCTGGCATCCCAAGACGCTGACGGCGGACGATCAGTACAACACCGGCGTCCTGATCGGCGCCGGCATCGGCGGCGTCGAGGGCATCGCCGACACGGCGATCACGTTGAAGGAGCGCGGCCCGCGCCGGGTGTCGCCGTTCTTCATTCCCGGCCGCATCATCAATCTCGCCTCGGGCTATGTCTCGATCGAGCACGGCCTGAAAGGTCCGAACCACGCGGTGGTCACCGCCTGCTCGACCGGCTCGCACGCCATCGGCGACGCGGGACGGCTGATCGCGCTGGGCGACGCCGACGTTATGGTGGCGGGCGGCACCGAATCGCCGGTCAACCGGATCTCGATGGCGGGCTTCGCCGCAGTGCGCGCGCTGTCGACCGGCTTCAACGACCGGCCGACCCAGGCGTCGCGGCCTTACGACAAGGACCGCGACGGCTTCGTGATGGGCGAGGGCGCGGGCTGCGTGGTGCTCGAGGAGTACGAGCACGCCAAGGCGCGCGGCGCGAAGATCTATGCCGAGCTGGTCGGCTACGGCATGTCGGGCGATGCGTTCCATATCACTGCGCCGACCTCGGACGGCGACGGCGCCTATCGCTGCATGAAGGCCGCGATCAAGCGCGCCGGCATCCAGCCGAGCGACATCGACTACATCAACGCGCACGGCACCTCGACGCCGCTCGGTGACGAGATCGAGCTCGGCGCGGTCGAGCGCGTGGTCGGCAATGCGGCGAGCCGCATCTCGATGTCGTCCACCAAGTCGGCGATCGGGCACTTGCTCGGCGCCGCAGGCGCCGTCGAGGCGATCTATTCGATCCTGGCCATGCGCGACGGCATCGCGCCGCCGACGCTCAACCTCGACAATCCATCGGTCGAGACGGCCATCGATCTCGTGCCGCACAAGGCGCGCAAACGCGACATCGACGTGGTGTTGTCGAACTCGTTCGGCTTCGGCGGAACCAACGCGTCGCTGATCTTCCGTCGCGCGGCCTAGTTCGTGGCATGGCGGCTGGTACCGCCGTGCCGTTCAAGCTTTCGCCACATTTGATTTGAACCTGAAGCTTGTGCGTTGCGACAAATGATGGGCAACGCTCGCAAAAATCTGTAAACTTGCGTGAACGGGAACCACGCAAGGCGCCTGAGGCGTTACCGCCGGCCGTTCAGCCGGATGTTGTTGAAGTGCAGCTTCGGCTGAAGGGGCTCGGCAGGAATGAACGTGGGGGAGCGGCGGTGAACACGCCCAATCAGCCGCCGGGCGGCAATGGCGCGGGACGACCTTCGTCGTCGGCCCCCAGCCCATCGCCGCAACGTCCGGCCGCACCCGCAGCGCAAGCACAAGCACGTCCGCCGCAAGCCCGTCCACAGGCACCCGCCCGACCGCAAATCCAGCCTCGGCCGACGCCAGCCAACGCCTTGCCGACGCGACGGCCGCAGCCGCCGCAGGCCGCTCCCGCGGCGCCGGCCCGGAACGGACAGGCCGGTGGGCCGACCCAAGCTAGCCCCGCCCAAGCTAACCCTGCCCAAGCCAACCCTGCCCAAGCCAAGCCCGTCCAGGCCAAGCCCGCGACGCCGCAACAACCGGCTCCGGCGCGCCCGTCGCGTGTCGCCATCAACGGGGCGGCACCGCCGCCACCGCGCCCGGGCGCCGTGCGACCGCCGCAGGCGCCGGTCGTTCAACAACAGCAGCCGCAGCGGCCGCCGCAATCTGCCGCGCCGTCAGCCCGGCCTACGCCGCCTGCAGCAGCGCCCCAGCCTGCGCCCGCCGCGCGTCCGCAACCGGCCGCGCCGCAGGCCGCCGTTCAGCCGCCAGCACCGCCGGTTCCGTCGCCGCAAAATGGCCGCGCGACAAACGCCGCGGACGACCCTTATCCTCCGCTCGTGGCGACGCCGCTCGACGGCGCGCCGGTCATCGATCCCCGGCCGATTTCGGCGCGCAGTCCGCGCGCGGCGGCGCAACCGGAGAACGTGCCCATGCCGTCGCTGCTGCGGCCGTCCAGGCGTACGCGCAATCCTTTCGTGATCGTCGGCAACCTGTTTCTGACGCTGATCTTCCTGATCGCGATCGTCGGCGGCGGAGCCTTTGTCATCGGCAAGCAGCGCTTCGAGGAGCCGGGGCCTTCGACCGAGGATCATATCGTCAACGTCCCGCGCGGCGGCATCCGCGACACCGCCGACCTGCTGGTGCGCGAGGGCGTGATCGACCAGCCCTGGCTGTTCATCGCCGGCGCGCTGATGGTGAAGTCGCAGCACGATCTCAAATACGGCGAGTACCGGTTCGTCAAAGGCGCCAGCCTCAAAGACGTGGTCGACACCATCGTCGAGGGCAAGGTGGTGCAGCACGCCTTCACGATGGCCGAAGGCCTGACCTCCGACCAGATCGTGCAGCGGCTCTCCGACAACGACACGCTCACCGGCAACATCCGCGACGTGCCGCGCGAGGGCACGTTGCTGCCAGAGACCTATCGCTTCACCCGGGGCATGACGCGGGAACAGATGATCAAGCGCATGCAGGCCGATCAGCGCCGCGTGCTGCAGGAGGTGTGGGAGCGGCGCAGCCCTGACCTGCCGATCAAGACGCCGGAGCAACTCGTCACGCTCGCCTCGATCATCGAGAAGGAAACCGGCAAGACCGAGGAGCGCACGCGCGTCGCCGCGGTGTTCGTCAACCGGCTGAAGCAGCGGATGAAGCTGCAATCCGACCCGACCATCATCTACGGCCTGGTCGGCGGCAAGGGTTCGCTCGGCCGGCCGATCATGCGCAGCGAGATCGATCAGCCGACGCCCTACAACACCTACGTGATCGACGGTCTGCCGCCCGGACCGATCGCCAATCCGGGCCGCGCATCGCTCGAGGCCGCGGCCAATCCGGCGCGCACCAAGGAACTGTACTTCGTCGCCGACGGCACCGGCGGTCACGCCTTCGCGGACACTTACGACCAGCACCAGAAGAACGTCGCGCGGTTGCGCGCGTTGGAGCAGCAGGCGCGCGGCGCGGCGGCTCCGCAGCCGGCCGCAACGCAGCCGGCGCCGCGCACGCGCTGATTGCGGCATTTGCTTCCGACCTTTGTTGATGGCCGCCGCCCGTCCGGTTGAGCGGACCAGCCCACTTGGTTAGAGATTGATCCGGGGCGCGGTCCGACGGATGCCGCAGCGGGCGGCGAGGAGAGAGTCGATGAGTTCGAATATCTGGCATCGAAGCATGCGCGCGGCAGGTCCGGTGTCGATGGTGGCCGCGGCGCTGACGTTCGCAGCGACGTTGCCGGCCCATGCGCATCACGTGATGGGCGGCCGGATGCCCGCGACCTTCGCCGAGGGCCTGCTCTCGGGGCTCGGCCATCCGGTGATCGGTATCGACCATCTGGCGTTCGTCGTTGCGGTCGGTCTGGCGGTGGGAGTGGCCGGCCTGAGCCTTGCGATGCCGGTGGTGTTTGTCGTCGCCTCGGCGGTCGGCGTGGCGATCCACGTGAGCGGCGCCAATCTGCCGGGCGCGGAGCTGGTGGTGGCGGCCTCGGTCATCCTGGCGGGCGGTCTGCTTGCCGCGGGCAACGCGGCGCGTGGCTCGCTGATGGTGTGGGGCGCGCTGTTCGCGGTGGCCGGACTGTTCCACGGCTATGCCTATGGCGAGTCGATCTTCGGCGCCGAGCGCACGCCGCTTGGGGCCTATCTCCTGGGCCTGGTGATCGTGCAGACCGCGCTTGCCAGCGGCGTCGCGCTTGCGATGCGCAAGCCGCTGACCTCGCCGCTCAATGCCCGGCTGGCCGGCGCCGTGATCGCGGGCATCGGCCTCGCGGTGCTGATGGGGCAGATCGTCCCGGCGGGCGGCTAGGCTGTTCAAGGCCAAAAGCGCTCCCCGGACCCGTGGAAATGCACTAGGGTCTTGTTCAACTTCGTTGAACAAGACCCGTCGCTCTTTCTCCTGTGGGCGGATCTTTTCCGAAAACCGCTTCGCACTTTTCGGGATCATGCCCTAAGGTCCGCGCGCATTTCTCAGGGATTCGCCTTCGAATGACGCTATCGAGCATGACCGGCTTTGCACGCAGCCACGGCGTCTCGGGCACCTATGCCTGGGCCTGGGAACTGAAGTCGGTCAATTCCAAAGGCCTCGACGTCAAGCTGCGCCTGCCGCCGGGCTGGGACGCAATCGAGGCGCCGGCGCGTGCCAGGGCGTCCGAAGCGCTCTCGCGCGGCAGCGTGTTCGCCAATCTCACGGTGAACCGGCAGAACGCCGCGCCCGCGGTGCGGGTCAACGAGCCTGTGCTGGCTGCGGTGCTTGCGACGCTCAAGGGGCTCGCCGGCAAGGTCGACGCCGCGCCGCCGACGCTCGACGGCATCCTGTCGCTGAAGGGTGTGATCGAAGTCAGCGACGCCGAAGAGAGCGAGGAGGAGCGCGCCGCGGCCGAGGCCGCGATCGTCGCGGGCTTCGCGCAGACCCTGAAGGGGCTCGGCGAGATGCGGCGCACCGAGGGCGTCGCGCTTGGAAAAATCCTCACCGACCGGCTCACCGAAATCGCAGGCCTCACCGCGCGGGCCGAAGCGACGCCCGGGAGAAAGCCCGAGGCGATCAAGGCGCGGCTTGCCGAAAAGATCGCGGAGCTGCTCGACGGCTCGCAGCGTTTCGACGCCGACCGGCTGCATCAGGAGGCCCTGCTGCTCGCCACCAAGGCCGACATCCGCGAGGAGCTCGACCGGCTGGTGGCGCATGTGGCGCAGGGCAAGAAGCTGATTTCCGGCGGCGGCCCGATCGGCCGCAAGCTCGACTTCCTGGCTCAGGAGCTCAATCGCGAATCCAACACGCTGTGCTCGAAGGCCAACGACCTGGAGCTGACCAACATCGGCCTCGAGCTGAAGGCCGTGGTCGAGCAGTTCCGCGAGCAGGTGCAGAATCTGGAGTAGCGATGGCGCGGGGCAAATCCAAGATCATCGCCCGGCGCGGGTTGATGCTGGTGCTGTCGTCGCCGTCGGGCGCCGGCAAGACCACGCTGTCGCGTATGCTGCTGACGTCGGAGCGCAACATCGAGCTGTCGATCTCGGTCACCACGCGGCCGCGGCGGCGTGGTGAGGTCAACGGCCGGCACTATCACTTCATCGACCGCAAGAAGTTCGACCAGATGGTGAAGAACGGCGAGCTTCTCGAATATGCCGAGGTGTTCGGCAACGGCTACGGCACGCCAAAGAAGCCGGTCGAGCGCGCCCTGAAGGCCGGCCGCGACGTGCTGTTCGACATCGACTGGCAGGGCACCCAGCAGCTGCGCGAGCGCGCGCGTGTCGATCTGGTCAGCGTGTTCATCCTGCCGCCGTCGAGCGGCGAACTGGCGCGGCGGCTGCACACCCGCGCGCTGGACGACAAGAAGGTGATCCGCGCCCGCATGGCCAAGGCCGGCGACGAGATGAGCCATTGGGCCGAATACGATTATGTCGTGGTGAACCGCGACCTCGACCGGGCCTTCGCCGAGGTGCGGGCCATTCTCGCCGCGGAGCGGCTGAAACGCGAACGCCAACCGGGCCTCTCCGCGTTCGTGCGGGGCCTCCAGGCTGAACTCTAAGACGCGTCGTCTCCTACGCTTGCGTTGCGTTCAGGTGGAGCGGTCGCTCAGGTGCTGCCCGGAGGCGCGAAAAAGCACTTGCGCGCACCACCCCATTGGCAGCGCCAGTAGCGGCCGTCCGGCGACGGCGTCGCCTCCTGAAACGGGATGGTCTCCTTCATGCTGACCACGAAGTAGCCCGCCGACGTGATCTTCACGTCCGCGTCCGACAGCTCGAAGCAGTCCCGTTCGCCGCAACACAACTCCCCGGCCGCATTCTTGTAACCGCCGCGCTGGATCCACTCCGCCGGCCCATGGGCCTGGGCGAGCGAAAGCGTCATCAGCGCGGTCATGCAGGCTAACGCGGGACGGAGTACGCCAGTGGGGAAGTGCAAGGTCATTACCTAGCTCCTCTGATTCCCGGCGTGAAAATGGTGCAATGCAACAATGACCAAATCAAGGGCAGCAGGGTGAGTACAACTACGTATGCTGCTTTATTAGTCGCGGCCTGTGGCGGCGGCGAAACAACATAGATTCGAATTGTAAGGTTTTACCTTACGTTGAGGGCTGCAATGCCCGAGCCATGGCCGCAAAGCCGGCGATCGGGATCTCCTCGGCTCGGGCGGTCGGCTCGATCTCGGCAGCGGCGAGCAGCGGCAGCGGGTCCGTGCCGAGCGACTTCAGGCTCTGCCGGAGCATCTTCCGGCGCTGGCCGAAGGCCGCTTCCGTGACGCGCTCCAGCGTCCGGCGGTCGCAGGGCAGCGGATCGGGGCGGGGCGTGAGCTGCACCACCGACGACGTCACCTTGGGCGGGGGCACGAAGGCCGACGGGTGCACGTCGAACAGGATCTTGGCCTGCGCGCGCCAGCCGGTCAGCACCGACAGCCGGCCGTATTGCTTGCCGCCGGGCGGCGCCACCAGCCGCTCGGCGACCTCACGCTGAAACATCAGCACCAGCCGGTCGTACCAGGGCGGCCATGGCTCGGCGGAAAGCCAACCGATCAGCAGTGGCGTCGCGATGTTGTAGGGCAGGTTGGCGACGATCCGCGTGGGGCCGCTGTCGAGCAGCGGCCGTGGATCGAACGCCATGGCGTCGCCCGGCACGACAGTGAGGCGGTCCGGATAGTGCTCGGCGATCTCGGCCAGCGCCGACAGCGCGCGCTCGTCGCGCTCGACCGCGATGACGCGCCGCGCGCCTTCAGCAAGCAGCGCGCGGGTGAGGCCGCCCGGGCCCGGGCCGATCTCGACCACGGTGACGCCTTCAAGAGGGCCCGCGGCGCGCGCGATGCGGCCGGTGAGGTTGAGGTCGAGCAAAAAGTTCTGGCCGAGCGATTTGCGCGCCGACAGATCGTGACGGCGGATCACCTCGCGCAGCGGCGGCAGGCCGTCGGCGGCGGTTTCCTTGGCGCCGTCTTGTGCGCTCTTTTGCGCGCTCATGTCAGCGCAGCGAGCGGCTTCCGTTGCTTGCGCTGGTCGGCCGCGGCAAGCCGCGCCGCAAGCTTCAGCGCGGCGACCAGACTCGACGGATCGGCCTTGCCGCTGCCGGCGATGTCGAAGGCGGTGCCGTGGTCGGGCGAGGTGCGTACGAAGGGAAGGCCGAGCGTGACGTTGACGCCGTGATCGAAGGCCAGCGTCTTGATCGGGATCAGCGCCTGGTCGTGATACATGCAGAGCGCCGCGTCGTAGGTCTTGCGCGCCGCCTCGTGGAACATGGTGTCGGCCGGAAGCGGCCCGCGCGCGTCGATGCCGTCAGCGACGAGACGCTCGATCGCGGGCTTCACGATCAGGTTGTCCTCCTTGCCGAGCGTGCCATCCTCGCCGGCATGCGGATTGAGGCCCGCGACCGCAAGCCGCGGCCGCACGATGCCGAAGCGGTCGATCAGGTCGCGCGCCACCACGCGGCCGGTCTCGAAGATGAGATCGCGGGTCAGGTGCTGCGGCACGTCCTTGAACGGCATGTGGATCGTCACCGGCACCACGGCCACCTCCGGCGCCCACAGCATCATCACCGGCCAGGCCGGATCGCCGGTCTCCTGGAACGACAGCCGCGCCAGATATTCGGTATGCCCCGGATCGGTGAAGCCCGCCTTGTAGAGCACGCTCTTGGCGATCGGATTGGTGACCACCGCGGCGGCGCGGCCGGCGAGCACATCGGCCACGGCGCGGTCGATCGAGCCGATCGCGGCCGCGGCGCTGGTCGCGTCCGGCCGGCCGGGCTCGGCGGTGGCGGGAAGGCCCAGCGGCACCACGGGCAGGGCGCTTGCGAAAGACTTGGCGGCGGTGGCCGGGGTCACGGTTTCGATCGGTACGTTGAGGCCGAGCTTGTTGGCGCGGCGCTCCAGCGCTTGCGGGTCGGCCAGCACATAGAACGGCGGCAGCTCGAGCTCGGCGCGGCGCGACCAGGCGGCGAGCGTGATATCGGGACCGATACCCGCTGGCTCACCAAGCGTCAGCGCCAGCGCGAGCGTCATGGCTTGCCTTGCTTGTATTCGATCATGGCCTGGGTGCGCAGCTCCTTGAGATAGTTCTTCGAGAGGTTGTCGAACGTCTCGTTGTAGAGCTGATCGCGGACTTCCTTCTTCTCCGGCGTATTGTCCGAATTCTTGCGGCCGCACACCGCATAGACCTCGACGCCTTGCTGCGTCGTCTCGGGCGGCGTGAGCCGGCCGATCTCGGTCTTGGTCAGGATGTCGCGCAGCTGCGGCGCGAGGTCCGCGGAGTTCTTCACCACCGGCGGCCGCACCGCGACAAAGCGCAGGCCGCGCGCTCGCACCACACCTTCTTCGCAGTTCTGGAATTCCGCGCGCAGCGCCTCGGCCTCCTTGGCGCGCGCCGCAAAGGCCTCGCTCGGCGAGCCGCGCGCCACGATGAACAGGATCGGGCGGAGCGTGTAGTCGTAGGACTGGGTGGCGGTCACGCCCTCCGGATGCTTTTGCTCAAGCCGCTTCTGGATGTCCTTGTCGCTGAACTGGAAGCTCGCCTGGTAGCGGCCGCGGATGATCTGGTTCCAGATCAGGTCGGCCTTCATGCGCGACTTCAGCGTCTCCGCCAGCACGCCTTGCTTGGCGAGCTGGTCGGTGAACTCTCTCGGCGACTGCCGCATCCGGCGCGCCATGTTGGTCAGTGCGTTGTCGACGTCCTTGTCGATGTCCGGGATCGTGAAACGCTTGAGCAGCTGGATCTTGAGCTTCTCGTTGATCAATTCCTCGATCACCTGCGAGCGGGCCACGGCCTTCTGGGCGCCGAGCTGCATCAGCTTGGTGCGCTGCTCGATGTCGAAATCGGTGATCGGATCGCCGTTGACCAGCACGGCGACGCCCTGGGCCGCCGCGACCTGCGGGGCGGCGCTCCATGCCGCAAGCGCGAGCGCTGCGACCATGATGAGCTGGCGAAGGGACTGAAGTGAGGATGTCGGTTTCATCGCGTCGTTTGGCACTGTGGCGGCCGGCTTCGTCGTCATGCCCGCGCGGGTCGCCCGGCGCGCAGGTCTTTATAGCTCACGGGACAGCTTATAGCCCACTACCGATCGGGACGCTGCTGACCGACTGGCTGATCGACGTGCCGCCGAGCGTGCGGAGCGTCATTTGCAGCATCACACGGTCGTCCCGGGTGGGAACGCCGCTGTAGGTGTAGTTCCGCATATAGTTCAGGGCGAGAATGAGGCAATCGTCGATGTAGCCGATGCCGAACTGCGTTCCGGCAAACTTATCGGCGTCGATGTCGTAGCGGATCGCGGCGGTGGCGACCCAGTTCTGGTTCAGCTTCACCTGACCGCTGGTGAGGATGCCCTGACGCCGGTCGATGAAGCCGAGCAGCGGCTGGGCCGCGTAGTCACCATAGAGCACCGCCACCGACCAGCGATCGAAGCTCGCGCGAGCCTCGGTCTCGAAGCGCTGCACGTCGAAGGTGGACTGGTCGAAGCGGAAGCGGGTGGTGAAGGACCAGATGCGGTCCGGCTGGTACATCACGCGCGCCACATAGTCCGAGCGGTCGGTGTCCAGACCGCTGTTCAGACCGGTGTTGGCGCTGTCGCCGACCGCGAACGAGTTGGTGCCGAACAGGTGATAGGACTGGCCGAACATGGCGTTGACGAAGCCGCCACGGTTGAACTGCGCCGTGTAGTTCACGCCGACGTTCGCCCGGCCGCCGCCCTCGACGCGGTCCCAGCCGGCGAACTTGTCGACCTTGAACAGGTTGGTGTCGTCGAAGATCAGGCTTTGCGAGTCTTCGTTCGGCAGCCGGCCGATGCCGGTCTCGTTGGGGCGCACGATCAGCTGCGCGATCGGTTCGATGGTCTGCGTGCCCCAGGACTGCACGTTGATGAAAGGATAGCGGTATTCCACACCCACCGTCGGCATCACGCGGAGCTGGCTGTTGTCGCCCGTGTTCATGTAGTTCGCGACGCCCGGCTGGTTGTCGACCGAGGCGGTGCCGGCATCGGCGCGCAGGCTCACGAACGGCGTGAAAATCTGGCCGAAGGAGTCGGTGACGCTGCGCTTCCAGGTGACGTCGGCGGAGGCGCGTGTGTAGGTGCCGGCGAAGCCGCGCAACAGGCAGCTTGAGGGAGTTTTCTGGGTCGGATCCGCGCTGGTCAGCCCGCATTGGCCGGTGCTGTAGGCGGTCGAGCTGATGGCGTCGAAGGCGGCAGACTGTCGCGTCAGGCTGGTGAAGTTGGCGCGGTAGCCGAGCTCGCCGCCGAACACCGGGTTGTTGAAGATGTAGCTGTAGTCCAGCACCGGATGAATGATCGGGATCTGCGACTGATGATCGGCTTCGGAGAAGCCGTAGTAGTAGATCGTCCGCATGTCGAAGTAGCTGCGGTCGCCGCGGCCCGTCAGGTAGAGCTGCGAGACGCCTTCGGTCATACCCTGCAGCAGGATGTTGGCGCCGCGCTGATAGGTCGACAGGTGATAGTCCTGGAAGAAGACCGGGTCGGTCGGCACGATGCCGTCCCAGCCCCAGGTCCAGCGGTCGGTGAGGGCGAACTGGCCGGTGGTTTCGATCGAGCCGCGGAAGCCTTTGTAGCCTGGCGTCGGCGGACTCTCGTCGCGGAGGAATGCATCGCGGTCGAGCTGATAGATGCCGGAGGCGCGGATCGAGTAGGCGCCGTCGATCAGCCGCTGCCGGAATTCGCCGCGCAGCAGCACGCCCTGCCTGGTCATCACGCGCGGCGTGAAGGTGACGTCGTAATCCGGGGCGAGCGCCCAGTAGTACGGCACCTCGACGCCGAAGCCGTAGATCGAGCTCTGGCTGAACACCGGAAACAGGAAGCCGGACTTGCGCTTGACGGTCGGATCGGGCGCCGAGAAGTAGGGCATGTAGGCGATCGGATGACCGAAGACTTCGAGGCGGGCGTCCTCGAAGTAGATCATCTTCTCTTGGCCGTCATGGATCATGCGCGCCGCCTTGACCTGCCAGGTCGGCGGCTTCTTCGGGTCGTCCTTGCAGGGCTCGCAGGCGGTGTAGACGCCGCTGTGGAAGACCGTGAAGTTGCCGCTCGATCGGTCGGCACGCGCAGCCGCCATGCGGGTCGCATCCGCGCTATCGAGACGCAGCGAGTCGACGAAGCCGTCGCGGAAATCGTCGCTGAGATCCATCACGTCCGCATAGGTGATGCGGCCGTCGGGCTCGGTCATGCGCACATTGCCCTCGGCGCGCAGCCGCTTGGTGCTCTCGTCGTAGACCACCCGGTCGGCCTCGAGGGTCGAGCCCTCGTGATAGATCTGCACGTTGCCGACCGCCAAGACGCGCTTGTTCGAGTAGTCGTATTGCACCTCGGTGGCCTGCAGCAGCATCGGCGCCTTCTCGCCCTTCGGGCGCTGCGGCTGCACAGGCTTGATCCGCTGCGGACGGTTCGGGAATGTCAGGATCTGCGCGTCTGCCGGCGGCGCAACAAAACTCAGGCCCGCGACAAAGGTCGCAGTGCTAAGCAGGATCAGAGCAGACTTCGTTACGCGCCGACGCCACATAGACAACAAGGACGACGCACGAGCGCTGGCCGTGCCAGCCATCAGCCGTCCTCCTGGTACAACAACACGACAAAACCGGTCATCGCGCCGATCGCAGCCGGCAGCCAAGCCGCCACCATCGGTGGAATGAGCTCCGCTGTGCTGAGATCGTCGGTGAGCTTCGACATCACGTAGAGCATGAAGCCGCAGGTGACGCCACCGAGCACCATCTTCTGCACGCCGCCGAAGCGCACGAAGCGCAGGCTGAAGGCGGCGGCGAGCATCACCATGGCGGCGAGCATGAACGGCCGGGAGAGGAGCTTCTGGTACTGCAGGCGATACCCGGTGGCGGGCAGGCCCGCGCGCTCGGCCATGTCGATGAAGTAGCGGAGCTGCCAGAACGGCACGGTCTCGGGCGTCGAGAAGGTCTCGCGCACCTGCTCAGGGGTAAGGTTGGTGGGCAGGATGTAGCGCTCGGTCTCGCGCGGCGGCGCGCCGGGCTTGTAGACGCGTGCGTCATCGAGCTGCCATTGGCCGGGCTGCAGCGCCGCCGAGGCGGCATCGACCCGCTCCAGGAACTTGTTGTCGTGGTCGAACACGAATGCCGTGACGTTGCTCAGGATCGCGCCCTGATCGCGGCTCGACGGTGCGTTGAGGATCGATTGCCCCTTGTCGCTGCGTTGCGTCACCCAGAAGCCGTTGACGGTGGCTTGCAAGCCAGTCTGGTTGTTGCCGGTGAGCTCGGCCTCGAGCCGCTTGGCCTTTTCCTGAAGCACTGCCGCGATCGGGTTGTAGATCGTGGTGGCGACGATGCCGACCGCGAGCGCCACGAACACGGCGGGCGCGATGAACTGCCAGGCCGACATGCCGGCAGCGCGCGACACCACGAGCTCGAGCTTGCGTGACAGGCCGAGATAGCAGGACATCGCGCCGATCAGCACGCAGAACGGCAGGATGCGCTCGGTGATCTGCGGCACGCGGAACAGCGAGGTCTTGGCGACCTGCAGCGCCGAGACGTTCGGCGCATCCGACAGGCGCCGCATCATCTCGACGTAGTCGAGCAGGATCACCAGCGCGAAGATGCCCAGCAGCACCGCGATCAGCGTGGTGAGGAAGCGCATGCCGAAGTAGCGGGCGAGGGTGCCGGTCATTGCGCGGGCCTCGCGATCGCGCTGATGCGCTGCGTCACGAAGTCGTTGACCCGGCCGACCGCGGTGGTGAGGAAGGCCGGCGGCTCGATGATCAGGCCGCGCGAGATGGCGTAGAGGCAGGCCGCGATGGTGCCGCCGACCGCGGTGTATTGGACCAGCGGGGCAAACGAGTACTTCAGCGTGAACACGGTGCTGGCGAAGCCGACCAGACGCAGCCCCGCAACCGCAAGGATCACCGCGGTCACGGACCACGCCGGGCTCTGCCGCGTGGTGCGCGGCGCGCCGAGGAAGGCGAACGCGATCAGCACGAAGGCCAACGGGTAGAGCGGGGCAAGGATGCGGTCATGCAGCTCGGCGCGGAATTGTCCGGGCTGCTCCTTGTATTGCGGATCGTTGGGATCGGGCTTCCAGAGCTGCCAAAGATAGCGCTCGCGCACCGAGTACTTGATGACCTGCGGGCCGCCGGAGAACTGCGAAAGATCGAACGCGTAACGATCGAACACGACGATATTGGGATCACGCTGCTTCAACTCGTGGCGCTGGATGCTGCCCTTTTCGAGAATAAGGAAGTTGCCCTTATCGTTCTTTAAAATTTCGCCGTGCTCGGCAAGGATCGTGACGCGCTGCGCCGGGTCTCTGCGGTCGTCCATGATGATGCCGACGAGTAGGCCATTGGGCCTGCGCTCGCGGATGTTGAAGGCGAGCCCGCTCTCGATGGCGATGAAGCGGCCGGGCTGCACGATGGTCGAGACCAGGTCGGTGCGCACCTCGGTCAGCCAGCGGCGGAGCAGCCGCAGGCTCTCGGGCGCCACATAGGCGCTGATCGCGGTGAGCAGCAGCGAGGTGACGATGGTGCATGCGATGAACGGCCGCAGCAGGAACCACGGCCGCATGCCGGCGCCGTTCATCACGATGATCTCGGAGTCGGTGGTGAGCTTGTGCAGGTTATGGGAGACCGCGGTCACGAGCGCGACGGGGGCGATCACCAGCACGAGGTGAGGGATGATGAGGCTCGTGATGCCGATGAACACCAGGACGGTCTGGCCCTGGCTAGTCATCAGATCGACGTCACGCAACGCCTGGGTCATCCAGATCGCGCTGGTCAGACCGACCAGCACCATGAGGAACGCGCCAAACGTGGTGCGAAAGATATAGCGGCCGATCGACCCCATCCGCCTGTGTCGTCCCCATTCGGCCGAACCACCCAAGCGCGCCGGGCCCCACCCCGACGGCCCCTCGCTACAGGCGGACCGCACTCCCCCAGGATTTACCAAGTTCCACATTGCCTTGATCGGCCCACAAAGTGGCTTCTGAAAGGCAAACCCGTTGATCATGCACAACAAATGGTTAATGCCACACACGCCGCCGGGACCCCTTTTTGCGTCCGATTCCGCATCTGCGCAATGGCTGGGAGGGGACCTTTGACCACAAGATCGGGGACTGTGGCTTTGCAGGTTGATGCGGGCCGGGCCATAACGTCGCGCTCGCCGTTTGTTCCCGGAAAGGACCCGTCATGGCTGACGCCCGCAAGCTTGCCTTCGCCGCCTTCGCCACCCCCGACACCGGCGTTCTTATTGCGTTCTGCGAGGAGGGGCTGAAATTCGGCTCCGCGACCCGCAAGGCGGTGGCTCCCGCCGAGGCCCAGATCAAGCGCGCGGCCGACGCCGATAAATTCACAGGAAAGAGCGGTAGCACCCTCGAGATTGTGGCGCCGAACGGCCTCAAGGTCGCGCGCCTCGTGGTGATCGGCGCCGGCAAGGGCGGCAAGCTCAAGACCCAGGATTACGTCAAGCTCGGCGGCATCGCGATGGGCAAGGTTCCGTCGCGGGCGGAGGCCGCCACAATCTTCGCGGAACTCTCAGGGGGCTCGCTGAAGCCCGACCAGGCGGCCGAGCTGGCGCTTGGCACCCAGCTCCGCTCCTATGTGTTCGACCGCTACAAAACCAAGCGCCGGGAAGGCGAGGAGGCGCCGGTCAAGCCGGCGATCACCATCGCGGTGGCCAATGCGCCAGCGGCCAAGAAGGCCTGGGAACAGTCGCGTGAGCCTGTGGCCGACGGCGTCATCATGGCGCGCGACCTGATCAACGAGCCGGCCAACGTCCTTTATCCCGACGAGTTCGCCAAACGTTGCGGCGTGCTGAAGAGGCTCGGCGTCACCGTCGAGGTGCTCGACGTGCCGGCGATGAGAAAGCTCGGCATGAACGCTCTCTTGGGCGTCGGGCAGGGCTCGCGCAAGGACAGCCGCGTCGTGATCATGCGCTGGAATGGCGGCAAGAAGAAAGACGCGCCGGTCGCTTTTATCGGTAAGGGCGTGTGCTTCGACACCGGCGGTATCTCGATCAAGCCTGCGTCCGGCATGGAGGACATGAAGGGCGATATGGCGGGCGCGGCCTGCGTGGTCGGCCTGATGCATGCGCTTGCGGCCCGCAAAGCCAAGGTGAATGCGGTCGGCGCCATCGGTTGCGTCGAGAACATGCCGGACGGCAACGCGCAGCGGCCGGGCGACATCGTCAAGACGATGAACGGCCAGACCATCGAGATCATCAACACCGATGCCGAAGGCCGTCTGGTGCTTGCCGACGTGCTGCACTACGTCAACACCAAGGACAAGCCGAAGTTCATGATCGATCTCGCGACGCTCACCGGCGCGATCATCGTGGCGCTCGGCCAGGAATATGCCGGCATGTTCGGCAACGACGACCGGCTCTGCGACCGTCTGACGCGGGCCGGGCAGGAGACCATGGAGCGGGTGTGGCGCATGCCGCTCGGCCCGGAATACGACAAGCAGATCGATTCCAAGTTCGCCGACATGAAGAACACCGGCGGCCGCTGGGGTGGCTCGATCACCGCGGCGCAGTTGCTCGCGCGCTTCGTCGACAAGACGCCGTGGGTGCATCTCGATATCGCAGGCACCGCGCTCGGCTCGCCGCAGACCGACATCAACAAGAGCTGGAGCTCGGGCTGGGGCGTGCGGCTGCTCAATCAGCTGGTCGAGGACCACTACGAGCGGTGAGGCAATATCGAATAGCGCGATGACCGAAGTCGTCTTCTATCATCTGATCCGCAAGCCGCTTGAGAAAGCGTTGCCGGAGCTGTTGGAGAAATCCTACGAGCGCGGCTGGCGGGTGGTGGTGCAGACGGGCTCCGACGAGCGGGTCGACGCGCTCGACGTGCATCTTTGGACTTATAACGATGCGAACTTCCTGCCGCATGGCACCGGCCGCGACAGCGACGCAGCCCTGCATCCGATCCTGCTCACCACCGCAGACCACAATCCGAACAGCGCCACGGTGCGGTTCCTGATCGACGGTGTGCCGATGCCCGCCGATGCTGCGGCCTACGACCGGATCGTGCTGATGTTCGACGGCGAGGACGAGGACGCCGTGGCGGCCGCCCGCGAGCGCTGGACCGAGGCCAAGGCGCAGGGGTTCGCGGTGGCCTATTGGCAGCCCGACGAGCAGGGCCGCTGGGTCAAAAAGGCCTGAACTCTGTTAACCGCTATGGCCTGCCACGGCCGAGAAAGGTTGCCGCCGCCGCGATGGTGACGCAAAGTTGCTGTTGAGGTCGTTCCGGGGGGAACGGATTCGGGGACGAAATTGAAGTCAGTGACACGACGCGTGCCTTTGGGACTGTTGGCCTTGCCGGCCGCGCTTGCGCTTGGCGCCTGCGCGCTGCCGGACATGGATTCGTTCCGGCCGCCCAATCCGGACTCGATCTTCCGGCCGATGTCGGTGACCAACGTCAAGGACCGGGTGCTGCCGCCGGTTCCAGCCGGGGATCTGGTGGACACGAGCGGCAACTGCGCCAATGCCTTCGCGGCACCGGCCCAATCCACCGGCGATCAGCCGGGCGGGCAGGCTCCGATGCCGGCGCCGGACGCCGGGATTTCCCTGAACCCGACCCCCGTCGCGCTGGAAATGAGCGAGTGTGACGTGGTGAAGCGCGCGGGTGTTCCGGAGCGCACCGAGATCGGCGCCACCGAGCGCAACGAACGCACCGCAACCCTGACCTACATGGGCGGCCCGCGGCCGGGCATCTACACCTTCGTCGAGGGCCGGCTGAAGTCGATGGAGCGCGGCCCCGAGCCGCCGCCCCAGCCGAAGGTCGCCAAGAAACCGGCAAAGCAGCCGGCCAAGCCCAAGCCGCGGCAGGCGACGGTTCAAGTTCAGTAGCCTTATCGTTGGTCGCGTTTTCTGCGGCGAACCGCTTTGCACTTCGCCGGAAAACGCTCCGCTATTCGGCGGCCGCTTCCAAAGCGGCACCGGCTTCGAGCCAATCCTCTTCGGCCTTGGCGAGCGCGTCGGCACATGTGGCGCGCGATTTCGCGGTCGCCGCGGCCTTCGCGGGATCGCGGCTGAACAGCGCGCCATCGGCCAGCGCCGCGTCGAGCTTTCCGAGCTCTTTCGTCAGTCGCGCGATCTCGGCCTCGGCGCGGGTGAGGCGGTCGCGCAGCGGCTTCTTGTTGATGCGTGGCGCGGCCGGCTTGGCGTCTTTGGGCTGAGCCTTGCGCGGACGCTCGTCGGTTCTGTCGTCGCGGTCGGACAGCACCTGCCGGCGGTAGTCGTCGAGGTCGCCCTCAAACGGCGTCACCCTGCCGTTTGCGACCAGCCACAGCCGGTCGGCGCAAGCATCCAGCAGATGGCGGTCGTGCGACACCAGGATGGTCGCGCCCGGGAACTCGTTGATCGCCTCGATCAGAGCGGCGCGGCTGTCGATGTCGAGATGGTTGGTCGGCTCGTCGAGGATGAGCAGGTGAGGGGCGTCGAAGGTTGCAAGCCCCATCGTCAGCCGGGCCTTCTCGCCTCCCGACAGCTTCTCGATTGTCTTGTCGGCGTTCTCGGCCGAGAATCCGAACGAGCCCGCAACCGCGCGCACCTTGGCCTCGGGCGCATCGGGCAGAAGCTTTCGGACATGGTCGTAGACGGTCGCGTCGGATTCCAACTCGTCGAGCTGATGCTGCGCAAAGTAGGCGATCTTCAGCCGCGAAGCGCGGGTGATGCTGCCTTCGAAAGGTTCGAGCCGTCCTGCGATCAGCTTCACCAGGGTCGATTTGCCGTTGCCGTTGGAGCCGAGCAGCGCGATGCGATCGTCGTTGTCGATGCGCAGTGACAGGTCGCGCAGCACCGGCTTGCCGGGCGTGTAGCCGACCTTGACGTCGTCGGTCGCGATGATCGGCGGCGACAGCAATCTTTCAGGCGCCGGGATGTTGATCGGCAAGACCTCGCTGGTCACGACCGCCATGACCGGTCCCATCTTTTCCAGCATCTTGACGCGCGACTGCGCCTGCCGCGCCTTGGTGGCCTTGGCTTTGAAGCGGTCGATGAAGGCCTGGACGTGCTTTCGCTGCGCCTCCTGCTTCTTCGCCATCTTCTGGTCGAGCATCAGGCGTTCGGCGCGCAGCCGCTCGAAATCCGAATAGCCGCCGCGCCAGAGCGTGAGCTTGCGGTTCTCCAGCGACAGGATCTGGTCGACCGAGATGTCGAGTAGGTCGCGGTCATGGCTGATCACGATCATGGTGCGCGGATAGCGCGCCAGGTGATCCTGCAGCCACAACGTGCCTTCGAGATCGAGATAGTTGGTCGGCTCGTCGAGCAGCAGCAGATCAGGCTCGGTGAACAACGTGGCCGCCAGCGCCACCCGCATCCGCCAGCCGCCGGAGAACTCCGAGCACGGCCGCTGCTGGTCGGCGGCCGAGAAGCCCAGGCCGGAGAGGATCGCGGCGGCGCGGGCCGGCGCCGCATAGGCGTTCATGTCGGCGAGCCGGATGTGGATGTCGGCAAGCTCATGGCCGTCCAGCTCGGTCTCGGCGCGCGCCATGAGCGCTGCGCGCTCGGCGTCGGCCGCAAGCACCACGTCGATCAGGCTCTCGGGACCGTTCGGCGCTTCCTGAGCGAGACGGCCGACGCGCCAGCGCGGCGGAATCTCGATCTCGCCATGCTCGGCCGCGACGTCATGGGTGATCACGTTGAAGAGCGTGCTCTTGCCGCTGCCGTTTCGGCCCACGAAGCCGATGCGGGCGCCCTCCGGAATCCGCACCGATGCCTCCTCGATGAGCAGGCGGCCGGCGATGCGCACCGAAAGGTCGTCGATGATCAGCATGGCGCGCTCTATGGCCGAGCGGGCCGCGCCGCGCAATGCTTAATTCCGGAACCGGTTGCGCCACGCTCCAGAGCGGACGATGCTGTGACTTTCAGGGGCTTTGAGGAGACCGATCATGTGTGTTCCGGGATGCATGGAGGCGGTTCACGCGACGCTCAGCCGGCGCGGGTTCTTCAGGGGGGCGACGGCGGCGGGCTTCGCCGTCACGGCGCTGTCGAGCGTGGAAGCCGAGGCGAAGACCAAGCCCAAGGAGAAGAGCGACGCGCCGGCGGAACGCGCCGAGCGCTACTTCAAGGCGGTGGTCGATCTCACCCACACCATGTCGCCGGAGTTTCCGACCTTCTTCGGCGTGCCGGGCATCGAGCTGCAGAAGCAATACGACTTCAAGAAGGACGGCTTCAATCTGAACTGGTGGCGGATCATCGAGCATGCGGGCACGCACATCGACGCGCCGATTCACTTTTCCGAGAACGGCATCACGGTGGAGAAGATCGTCGCGGGCGAGCTCGTGGTGCCGCTCGCGGTGATCGACGTGCGCAAGCAGGCCGAGAAGGACGCCGACTACCTGATGACCGTCGAAGACGTGCTGACCTGGGAGAAGCGCTTCAAGAAGCTTCCCGACAACTGCTGCGTGGCGATGATGTCGGGCTGGGCCCAGCATGTCGGCAACGCCGCCAAATACACCGGCAAGGATGCCTCGGGCACGTTCCATTTCCCGGGCTTCTCGCCGGAATTGGCCGAATGGCTGCTCAAGGAGCGCAAGGTGCTGGGCATTGCCTCAGACACGCTGTCGCTCGACAACGGTCCGTCGAAAGATTTCAAGACGCACCGTATCTGGCTGCCGTCGGGCCGCTGGGGCCTGGAGAACGTCGCCAATCTGGAAAAGCTCTCGCCGGCCGGCGCGACGCTGGTGGTCGGCGCTCCCAAGGTGAAGGACGCCACCGGCGCACCGGTGCGGCTGATTGCGCTGATCTGACCAAAGCGCGTTTACGCGCGTCTTCGACGCGCCTGGGCGCGTCCCGAAAGGACTGCGGCATACAACGAGCCCCGGCCTCGCGTGAGCGAGACCGGGGTGGTCGTTTCGGCTTACGCCGTCGACTTCTTCTTAGCCGCAGACGTAGACGCGACGCAGCACGGTCTCGCCGAAGCGATTGATGCGCCACACGCTGCGCCAGCACGAGCTGTAACCAACCGGGTAGAAGCCGTAGCCGTAACCGCCGCGCCAGAAGCCGTGGTGGTGATGGTGATGATGGAAGCCGAAGCCCCAGGCCGAGGCCGGGGTCGAAGCGCTCACCGAAGCGAGGCCCAGAGCCGCAACCGCGGCGGTAGCAAGAATGAACTTACGGATCATGGTGGTCTCTCCTTGTTTCTCTCACGTGGATGGGTTCTTCACATCCCGTGGCCATGGGTCGTGCAGGGCGGGTGGGAGGTTCACGTCCGAGCTGCGATTGTCGCCGCCTGAACCGCCGTTCAGGCTTGGTATTGCTCACGAATTCGGTTCGGCTGCGCACCGGGCGCGAGGACGGGGACTTTGTGTCCCGATACCGCGTCGCTTGCTGCATTGCCGCGTGGCGGCTATAAGCCCGCCGACTTCTGGCGCACCGGTTCCGCGTGCGCTTTCGCAATCCGAAGGGACCTGAAAACGATGGCGCTCGAGCGTACCTTTTCGATCATCAAACCGGATGCCGTGGCCCGTAACCTCACGGGCGCCGTCAATGCCATGATCGAGCAGGCCGGCCTGCGGATCGTGGCGCAGAAGCGCATCCGCATCACCCGCGAGCAGGCCGAGACCTTCTATGCGGTGCACAAGGCACGGCCGTTCTTCGGCGAGCTGGTGGACTTCATGATCTCCGGCCCGGTGGTGGTGCAGGTGCTGGAAGGCGAGGGCGCAATCGCCAAATACCGCGACGTGATGGGCGCGACCGACCCGGCCAAGGCTGCGCCGAACACCATCCGCAAGGTTCACGCCCGTTCCATCGGCGAGAACTCGGTGCATGGCTCGGATGCGCCGGACACCGCCAAGCAGGAAATCGCGCAGTTCTTTGCGGGCAACGAAATCGTCGGCTGATAAGCTGACCGCTGCGGCCAAAATGATGCGGCCATGAGCCGCTGGTCAGCGGCCCAATTGGGCCGTTAGAGTGCGGCGGCTCGCGGCCCGGAAACCGCGAGCATCACGGGGGAGACGCGCCGGCTTGGCGGTTCAAGCCCCGGCGGATTCACGACCAAGGGGTAAGGGGTAGGCGGTGGACTTTCTTTGGCAGGACATGACGCACGCGGCCTTCTGGATCGCGGCGCTTCAGATCATCGGCGTGAACGTCATCCTCTCGGGTGACAATGCCGTCGTCATCGCGATGGCTTGCATGAAGCTGCCGCCGAGGCAGCGGCTGTGGGGCATGATCCTTGGCGCGGGTGTTGCCGTGCTGCTGCGGGTGATCTTCACGCTCGTGATCGCGCAGCTGATGACCTATCCGTACCTGAAGCTGGTCGGTGGCCTGCTGCTGTTCTATGTCTCGATCAAGCTCGTCACCGAAGACGCCGACGGCGACGAGGGCGGTGTCGAGAGCGCCGAAAGCCTGTGGCGCGCGGTCCGCATCGTCGCGATCGCCGACATCGTGATGAGCCTCGACAACGTCATCGCGATCGCGGCCGCGGCCGAGAGCGCGGCACTCGCTGTCGACATGGCCCATGCCGGAAGCATCAAGGCGACGCTGATCATCTTCGGTCTCGCCACCTCGGTGCCGCTGATCGTCGCCGGTAGCGCCATCCTGATGGCGCTGTTGGAGCGCTATCGCGTGCTGGTGTGGGGCGGTGGTGCGCTGCTCGGCTGGGTCGCGGGCGACGTCATGGTGACCGATCCGGCGCTCAACGGCTGGTTCGGCGAAGCCACGCTGCATGCGCTGCACGTCTGGGGCGGCCCGGTCGGCGGTCTGATCGTGGTCGGCGCGGGCTATTTCATGGTCGGCCGGCACCGCTCGCTGAAGCTCGACGAGATCCTGGCCGGCGTGGCGCTGATCGTTTGGATCATCGTCGACCGGATCAACGCCAGCATCTACGGCGGTCCGCCGCCGGATGCGGTGAAGATCTGGACGGTTCGCGGCATCCTTCTGGTGGCGATGATCATCGCCTATGCCATTTGCCGCAAGGTGTGGCACATCGACGACAAGCACCAAGAAGCGTAGGCGCTCACGTCGGAGCGAAGACACGGAAGGCCGGGCTTGGAAACAAGCCCGGCCTTCCGGCTTTCAGCACGATCGAAACCGCTAGATCCGGTCCGGATAGGGAATGATGAAATTGTCCCGGTTCGGCATCTTCACCTGCGGCAGGGTCTTGGCATCCATCACGTCGTTCTCGCCGATCAGCTTGTTGAGCGAGAGGATGTAGGCGGTGAGCGCATAGACCTCGTCGTCGGTCAGCGACCGCGGCATGTTGAAGGGCATAGCCCGCCGCGTGAAGTCGAAGACCGTGGTCGCGTACGGGTAATAGTTGCCGATGGTCTTCGGCGTCTCGATGCCGTTGCTGAGCGGCGCGCCGCCGGCGAGGGGGCCTGCGCCCGGCGCGCCGCCGCCTTTGCCGTTTTCACCGTGACAGGCCACGCATTTCTGCGCGTAGATCGCGGCGCCCTGTTTCGCCGTGCCGCCGCCCGGCGGCAGGTTGCTGCCGTCCGGCAGGATCGCGATGTCCCATTGCTTGACGTCGGCCTCGGAGATCGGCTTGCCGAGCCCGGGGCCGCTCTGCGCGAGCGCCGGAGCGACGCCGAAGGCGAGCGTGAAGGCGAGAGCAGCAAGCGGCTTACGCATAGACATGCTTGATCTCCCCTTTGTTGTCGACCGCCCAGCTCGTCAGGCTGTTGTAGTGCTGGTTCGGGAATGCGACCGGATTGGTGACCGGCTGCTTGGTCTCGCCGCGGGCGGCGACGAAATCGGCGCGGAGCGGCTGCGCGTTGCCGGCCTCATCCCAGGCGCGGCTCTGCAGCACGGCCGGCTGGCCGTCCCAGCGCCACGGCATGACGAAGCGCGTGAAGGCCTTGTCGTGGACCGGGCCTTGCAGCGCGGCCTCGCCCCAAGTCTTGCCGCCGTCGGCCGACACCATGACCTTGGCGATGCGGCCCATGCCCGAATAGGCGACGCCGGAGATTGCGTAGAAGCCCGGCTCCTTGAGCTGAAGGCCGAACGACGGATTGGTGATGAAGCTTTTGACCTGCATCACGAAGTTGAAGCGCATGGTCTTGCCGCCCGGCAGGATCTGCGAATAGGTCTTCGACTCGAACATCGACATGGCCGGCTGGTCGACCGCCTTGATCCGGCGCAGGAACTTGACGTTCATGTTGCCCTGATAGCCGGGAACGAGCAGCCGCATCGGATAGCCGTTGCCGGGCATCAGCCGTTCGCCGTTCTGGTAGATCACGACCATCGCGTCGTCATAGGCCTTCTTCACCGGCACGCTGCGGTCGAGGAAGTGCGCGTCGGCGCCCTCGGCGACGAGCCACTTGGCCCTCGGATCGACGCCGGCCTCGTCGAGCAGAGTCGACAGCTTCACGCCGGTCCATTCGGCGTTCGATGCGAGCCCGTGGATCGCCTGGGCAGTGAGCTGCATCGGCTGGTTGGAGAACATCGGCGCCGAATTGCCGGCGCATTCGACGAAGTGCATCGCCGTGGTCAGCGGATAGCGCGACAGCTTCTCCAGCGTGAACTCCAGCGGCTGGCGCACCATGCCGTGGATCACGAGCCTGTGCTGCGCCGGATCGATGTCGGGAATCCCGGCGTGATTGATCGAGAAGTGCAGGCTGTTCGGCGTCACCGTGCCGTTGAGCAGATGATGCGGCGTGCGCGCATGCGAATTGCGGAACTCATGGTCGGGATTGGTGCGCGTCCGCGTCACCGCCTTCTCGAATTTCGAAGGCACCTGCAGGGCGGGCGTCAGTTCGCCCATCTCCAGGCTCCACGGAAAGTCCTTGAGCGGCTCGGCGGCCGCACCGGTCACCGTGGCGGTTGCGCCGACGCCCGCGATTGCAAATCCTTGTCCTAGAAGTGCACGCCGGTTGATCAGACCATTGCCGGCGACAGAATCAAGCGATGGCGCACGCCTGCGCCCCTTGAAGCGTCCCATGATTTCCTCCCTAGCATGGACGAGCCTCTGTTGGGCTCTCATCCAGGGCCGTCATCGTGCGCCTTCGCTTTGGCCGTTGTCCAGGGCATCCGGTCGTGTAGGCTTGGCGACAAATAAAACAATGATTGCTGGGGAAACGCTGATGAAACGCATCGCCGTCGTCATCGCTATTGTGTTTGCGCCCGCAATGACTGCGGCCGCGGAAAAGCCGGACTGGGCTTTTCCCACCACCGAGAAAGAGCAGCCCGCACCGCGCTTCGATGGCGCAATGCTGCGGCCCGCGCCGGCCGGCAGCGCGCTGTCGATCACGCGCGCCAAGGCCGACGATTTCTATGAGATTCCAAACTGGTATCCGCAGATGTATCCGGCGATGCCGAAGATCGTGCAGTACGGCAACAAGGAGACGCAGGTGCGCGCCTGCGGCTCATGCCATCTGCCGACCGGCACCGGGCACGACGAGTCCGCCTACGTCGCGGGCCTGCCGGTGAATTACTTCATCCGGCAGATGGCCGATTGGAAAAGCGGCGACCGCAAGTTCAGCGGCACCATGGTGCAGATGGCCAAGATCATCACTGACGCCGAGATCAAGGACGCCGCCGACTATTTCGCGTCGCTGAAGCCCAGGCCCTGGATTCGGGTGGTCGAGACCGACACGGTGCCGAAGAGCTACATCGGCCAGGGCAACAAGCGGCTCGTGCATCCGGCCGGCGGCACCGAGCCCATCGGCAGCCGCATCATCGAGGTGCCGGAGAACGAAGAGGACGTGGTCTATCGCGATCCGCGCTCGGGCTTCGTCGCCTATGTACCGAACGGCAGCATCGCGAAGGGTGAGGCGCTCGCCACGACCGGCGGCGGCAAGACAGTCCCTTGCGCCATCTGCCACGGCCAGACGCTGCAGGGCCTCGGCGACGTGCCGGCCATCGCCGGCCGCCATCCGAACTACATCGTGCGCCAGATGTGGAACATGCAGAATGGCGAGCGCGTCGGCACGTCTGCAGCGCTGATGCGGCAGGTGGTGGACAAGCTCGGCAATGACGACATGCTGGCGATCGCGGCTTACGTGGCGTCGCGCGCGCCGTGATTGCGTCGTCTGGAGACGCGCTTGGGTGAATGGTTCGGGGTTCTGATCGCGATTGTCTCGAGCTCGCTCGGCGGCACCGCCGCCGCCGTGACGCGCTATCTCGTCGGCAACGCTGATCCGGTCACGCTCGCGATCTTGCGCTGGGGCATAGGCTTCCTCTGCCTGCTGCCGATGGCGCTTCTGCTGCGGGTGCGCTGGCCGCAACGCCGCGACTGGCCGGCCGTGGCCGCGCTGGGGCTTTGCTTCTTCGGGCTGTTCTTCGTGCTCTATAACATCGCGATGAGCTATACGACGGCGGCGCGTGCAAGTCTCGCGCTGTCGACATTGCCGCTACAGACCATGATCGTCGGCGCGCTGCTGGGCATCGAGCCGCTGACGCGGCGAAAGACGACGGGCGTCTGTATCGCGATGCTGGGCGTGTTCGCCGCGCTCTCGTCCGGGCTTTCCGCGGCGCCCGCGGGCGCCTGGCGCGGCGAGCTGATCATGACCGGCGCAGTGCTCTGCATGGCGTTCTACAATGTCTGGTCCCGCCCGTTCATCGTCAGATCGAGCGCGCTCGGCTTTCTCACGGTCGGCATGGGTGCCGGCGCGGCGGGGCTGGTCGTGGTCGGACTGCTGACCGGCCGCGTCGCCGTGCTGGGCAGCTTCGGCGCCCCGCAATGGATGGCCGGTGTCTATCTCGGCGTCGGAGGCGGCGCGCTCGCGTTCATCCTCTGGGTGCTGGCGCTGGAACGAACCACGCCGACCCGCGTCGCCAACACCATGACGGTCAACCCGATCGCGGCCGGATTGCTCGCCATGGCGCTGGTCGGCGAGCCGATCACGCTCAATTTGATCGTTGGATTGGTCGGCGTGTTTGCCGGCATCTGGATTGCGACGACGGAAACCAAGAAGCCGTAGCCAACGTCTCCCGATGGCACACATCGAAGCGATGACCCGCAGCGCCATCAAGCGGCCGTAAATGGGCTGCCGCATAGGCGCGATGGAAGCCATGGGGGGATCGCGCATGAAGTCGCGCCGCGGTTTTGCTTTCGCACTCGCAGCCGTGTTGACGGCGTCCTGCTGGTGCGCGAACCGCGGGGCAGCAGCCGAGGCGGCAAGCGCCGTTCAGCCGCTTGATCGCGCGAAGCTGTTCGACGCGGTGGTCGAGAAAATCGAGCAGAAATTCTTCGACGTGAAGCGTTTGAAGGAGACCGATTGGCGCGCCCGCGCCCAAGCGGCGCGGCCTTCGGTGTTGGCGGCGCCAACGACGGACGACGCGGTCCGCCAGATCAATGCGCTGCTGGCCGAGCTCAAGACCTCGCACACCGGGCTCTTCACCCCCGACGATTATTTTTACCCGATGGTGCTGGATGTGGTCGGTCTGCACGATTCCGATCTGATCCAACGGCGGTTCTGGGGGGCGGGGCCGTATTATCCTGGCACGGGCGCGTTCACCCACGTGGTCGGCGGCCGCCATTTCATCGACGCGGTGCTGGAAGGCTCGCCCGCGGAGCGCGCCGGCCTGCGTTACGGCGATGAGATCCTCGCGGTCGACGGCGCGCCCTACAGCTCGATCGCAGCGTTCCGCGGCAAGATCGGCACGAACGTCGACCTCACGATCCGCCGCCACGCAGGAGATGAACCGCAGCAGGTGTCAGTCGAGGTCGTGCCGCTCCATCCCGTCAAGGCATTCGGCGAAGCGACGGCGGCGAGCGCGCGCGTCATCGAGCGCGGTGGCAAACGCATCGGCTACATCCACATCTGGGCGTCCGCCGAAACGGGGAGCTTTCGGGCGGCGCTGCGAAAGCTCGAAGTGCGGAATGGGCCGCCCGAACGGTTCGGAACAACCGGCATAAAGGTTCTTATTGACGCCGGCCCTTCGGGCGGAAGCGCAGCTGCGCCAGCGCCTGCATCCAAGACGGCCTCCGAAACTCCGCCGGCCGTCGATTTCCTGGTCGTCGACATGCGCGGCAAGATCGGCGGCAATGTCGGGGTGATCAGCCAGCTTCTGGAGACGCTGGATGCGCGGAGCTATTGGGGCGGGGATTTCTGGTGGGGTCGCCCCGGCGATTTTGCCGGCCGGACGCGCCCAGGCATATCGTACCGCGGCCGCGCCGCGCTCCTGATCAACGGCGACACGCGCTCCGCCGCCGAGGTCATGGCTTATGGCTTCAAGCGCAGCGGGTTCGGCCCGTTGATCGGTACCAACACGGCAGGCGCAGTGTCATCGGGAGGGGCGTTCGCGATGCCCGGTGATCTCCTGTTGTATGTCGCGGTGTCCGGCGGCGAGATCGACGGCAAGCGACTCGAAGGCGTGGGCGTCGCGCCTGACGTTCAAGTTGACCGGCCGCTGCCTTACGCCAATGGCGCCGACCCTGTGCTTGAAGCGGCGCTCGATCTGCTCGCCACGCAGGCGCCGAGGGACTGAGCCGAGACGCTTCAGCGGGGTCCTGTCTGGGCTACAGCACTTTCGGTCCGTGCAGGGACCGATCTTCCCAGTTTCGCGGATACAATTCGACAAGCGCCGCCCTGTCGACAGCGCTGAGCGGCAGGAAGCCTTTCTGGGGAACAGGAAAGCGGCATCGATGTGGTGAGCCGCACATCAATGCATCAGACTCCTCGTTGTGTGCCAGTCCGATGGCGTGTCCGAGCTCATGCGCAACGACATTCGGGATCCGATTGGGCAATACGATCAAATTCGCCCATTCGCTGGATATTGCCACCATCGCCTTTTTCTGAGGGTGAACCAGTGACGCGTGTGCGACCTGAACTCGTCATTGGACAAGGCCACGACGATGTCACTATCGATCTGACTGAGCTCTTGCGGCGGCGCATTGCCCAGCGTTTGAGGAGCACGCACGAAGTACTCCTTCGCCGGCAAAGGGCCAACGATCTGGTTCACGCTTCCCAGTCGAAACCAGGTGCCGAGCTTCGACAACTCGTCATTCCAGAAACCGATCGCTTCATAAACTCCCTTCAGCCGCAAATCGCTCTCGTCCGAAACGATCGCGAGCGAGGGGGGCCGTTGCCACGCCCTCGTGTTTGTCGCCGCTCGTCCATTCGGAAGAAGGCCGTCGAACAGCGATTGCGCATGGCCCGCCAATGGCCAGGTTGCCGCAAGGCCGCCGAGACCGGCAATGAAAGCCCTTCGGTTCATGCGCCCCCCCAATCGGCTTCCATCTCGCATTGCAACCATGGCGATAATGCGGTCCGGGACAACAGCCCTCCGTTCCGCTATGCTTCCCAGGCACCATGAATCAGACCATTCGCCCGCTGCCCCAGCCCATCCGGATCGGCCATTCGGCCTGCCCGCATGATTGCCCTTCGACATGCGCGCTCGAGGTCGAGGTGCTGGACGAGCGCACCATCGGCCGGGTCCGCGGCGCCCCCGACAACAGCTACACGGCCGGCGTGATCTGCGCGAAGGTCGCGCGCTACGCCGAGCGCATCCATCATCCGGGCCGGCTGCTTCAGCCGATGCGCCGCACCGGGCCGAAGGGCTCGGGCCAGTACGCGCCGATCTCTTGGGACGATGCGCTCGATCTCGTCGCCGAGAAATTCCTCGAGGCCGAGCGGCGGTACGGTGCGCAATCGGTCTGGCCGTATTACTACGCCGGCACCATGGGCCTGGTGCAGCGCGACGGCATCCACCGGCTGCGCCACGCCAAGAAATACTCCGGCTTCCATTCGACGATCTGCGTCAACGCGTCCTACACCGGCTTTGCGGCCGGCACCGGCCGGATTGCCGGTGTCGACCCGCGCGAGATGGCGAAGTCCGACGTCATCGTGATCTGGGGCACCAATCCGGTCTCGACCCAAGTCAATGTGATGACGCACGCGGCGCGCGCCCGCAAGGAGCGCGGCACCAAGATCGTCGCCGTCGACGTCTACATGAACGGCACCATGGAACAGGCTGATCTTGCCGTGATGGTGAAACCCGGCACCGACGGGGCGCTCGCCTGCGCGGTGATGCATTGCCTGTTCCGCGACGGCAAGGCCGACTGGGATTATCTCAACAAGTACACCGACGCGCCGCGCGAGCTCGAAGCGCATCTGAAGATGCGCGATCCGCAATGGGCGTCGGCGATCACCGGCTGTCCGGTCGAGACGATCGAGGCCTTCGCCAAGCTCGTCGGCGACAACAAGCGCAGCTACTTCCGCCTGGGCTACGGCTTCGCGCGCTCGCGCAACGGCCCGGTCAACATGCATGCCGCGTCCTGCATCCCGGCGGTGACCGGTGCGTGGCTGCACGAGGGCGGCGGCGCGTTCCACAACAACGCCGACATCTATCATTGGAACAAGTCGCTGATCGAAGGCAACGACGTGCGCGATCCGTCGGTGCGCATGATCGACCAGTCGCGGATCGGAGCGGTGCTCACCGGCGACCGCGAGGCATTGAAAGACGGCCCGCCGGTTGCGGCGATGCTGATCCAGAACACCAATCCGGTGTCGGTCTGCCCCGACCAGGAGGTGGTCAAGCGCGGCTTCGCCCGCGAGGACCTGTTCGTCTGCGTCCACGAGCAGTTCATGACCGAGACCGCGCGCATGGCCGATGTGGTGCTGCCCGCGACCATGTTCATGGAGCACGACGACGTCTACCAGGGCGGCGGCCACCAGCACATCATCCTGGGTCCGAAGCTGATCGAGCCACCGGGCGAATGCCGGCCCAATCACCATGTGATCTGTGAACTCGCCAAGCGCGTTGGCGCCGAGCATCCGGGCTTCGCCATGACGGCGCGCGAGATCATCGACGCGACCCTGCAGAAGTCGGGGTGGGGGACGCTCGAACGGCTCGAGCGCGACAAGTGGATCGACTGCCAGCCGGACTTCGAGACCGCGCACTATCTCAAGGGCTTCGCCTATCCGGACGGCAAGTTCCGTTTCAAGCCGGATTGGCCGACGGTGCCGTTCCGCAGCGCCTATCCGTCGGGCCCGACCGAGAAGATGCCGAAGCTGCCCGATCACTGGACCATCATCGAGGAGGCGGATGCGGAGCATCCGTTCCGGCTCGCGACGTCGCCGTCGCGCGGCTTCCTCAACTCGACCTTCAACGAGACCAAGTCGTCACGCGCGCAGAACCGCGGCCGGCCCGACGTGATGATCCATCCGGACGACGCGCGCGGCCTTGGCGTTACGGACGGCGCCGAGGTGGTGATTGGCAACGCCCGCGGCGAGGTGCGGCTGCACGCCAAGCTGTACGAGGGCGTGCGGCGCGGCGTGCTGATCGCTGAATCGATCTGGCCGAACGATGCCTATCCGGACGGCAAAGGTATCAACACCGTGACCGGAGCGGATTCGATCGCGCCCTATGGCGGTGCGGCGTTCCACGACAACAGGGTGTGGATCAGGCCGCGGGCCTGATCCCAAAGGCCTTCACGAGCCGCGCGTTCAGCGCGGCAGGTGCCCCATGAAGGCGTAGAACACGCACAATGCCAGGCTCGACCAGACCGCTGCGCTGAAATAGAGCGACATCCAGGGGATCTCGTCCTTCCACGCGGCAATGTCGTGGGTCACGATCCAGCGCGTGCTGGCGTCGCGGAGCCCTTCGAGAGGGCTCAGCAGCCTTTTGCCCTTGGCAAGATTGGCCCGCCACCGCTTGAGATACATCGGCACGTCAACGGTGACGAGAAACGCGAGGTAACCAGCGGTCCCCACGATCGCGAGGACAAACATCGCGCGAACCGCACCGTCGAACTCCGGCAGCAGCCGGCCAAGCGCAATGCCGACGATGAAGAACGCCACGGCCCAGATCGAGTTCTCGATGGCGTTGCCGAGAAAATTCCGGGTCAGCACCGCGTACCAGGAGAAGCCTTCGGCGACGACGATCAGCGGCACGATCACCCACGCCGCGTTCAGGACGGTCTCCGCTCCCGTGATTGTGCCGAGTTGATGCAGGATGATCGCCCACTGCGCCGCAAAGGCGACTTCGGCCACGGTCGCGACCGTACGTCCGACGACGACGCTCGACAGCCACGTGTCGAACAGGCAGATGCGCTGCACGTCGGCGCGCGGCAGGAACGAGCGGAACGCGCAGCCGAACACGTAAGCCGCGCAGAGCAGCAGCATCAGCCCGATGCCGGATGTGCCGCTGGCGCCGCCGGTCTGCCGTTCAACAAGCGCGTGTGTCAGGAACGACCAGACCGCAACACCGGTCCGGTGATCCTGGAGTTCGCTGTACAGCGCAAACCAAACCGCAATATTGACGACGCTGACGAAGGTCAGCAGACCCCACCACTTGACGACGGGGTTTGACCAAACCAGGGAACCTGACCGCGCCGGCCATTCCAAGCTCATGGATCGCTCCGCGTGTAATCGAAACGACATTTAATAGTAATATTGCTGTCACAAACTACTGCCCCGTGAAAAAAATGTGCGCCGGCTTGTGGCGTGAATGCGGCGGCGGGGCGCGCGACGCTACTGTCACAAATCTCGACGAGGAAGCTGATCGCCTTCATGGGAACACGGCGTTCGACCAGACAAGAGCCAGAGCGCACCAGCCAGGATCCGGCGCTGCTGCGCCGGCTCCTTCGCGCCAAGGACCGGATGGACGCCGCCTCCCACGAGGAGTGGCCGGTCCGGCGGCTCGCCCGCGTCAGCGGCGTCTCGGAGGCGCACTTCGCGCGGTCATTCAAGGACGCCTTCGGCGTCCCGCCACACCGCTACCTGCTGACGCGGCGCATCGAGCGGGCCGCGGCGCTCCTGCGCGACACCGATCTGCCGATCACCGAGATCGCCTTCCAGACCGGCTGGAACAGCCTCGGCACCTTCGGCCGCACCTTCCGCGACATCACCGGCGAGAGCCCGGGCGAGCTCCGCGCCCGCGAGAAGTCGGCTGCGCACGCGCTGGAGCGGGTGCCGCACTGCTTCGTCGCCGCCGCCCACCGGCCGAACCTCACAACCGCAGTTTCGGAGAAGCGGCGGCGGGAGGCGGACGATATAGACGGGGCCGACGAAACACAGGTTCCAGGGAAGGTGCCATGAACGAGGGTGTCGTGAGCCAGGGTGTCCAGGTGGCCGGTCTGTACGTCCGCGACCAGGACGAGGCGCTGGAGTTCTATGTCGGGAAGCTCGGCTTCCGCGTCCACACCGATGCGCGCAACGGCAACTACCGCTGGCTCACCGTGCAGCACCCGGACCAGCCGTCCTTCCAGCTCGGCCTGTTCACGCCGCAGTCGCCGATGGTCGACGCTGCGACTGCGCAGACGCTTCGCGAGGCGGTGGCGAAGGGCGCCATGCCGCCGCTGGTGCTCATGGTCGACGATTGCCGCACCGCCTACGACCGGATGCGCGCCCGCGGTGTGGAGTTCACCCAGGAGCCGGTGGACCGCTACGGCTCAGTCGACGCAAGCTTCCGCGACCCGTCGGGCAACGGCTGGAAGATGATCGAGGCGCGGCGGCGGACGAACTGAGCGCCGGCCGCATCGGCTCGTCTTCAGGGGGAAGCATCAATGAACTGGAATGACTGGATTCGGCAAACCCACCGCTGGCTGTCCATCGCCTTCACGGTGGCCGCCGTCGCCAACATCATCGTCAACATCGCTGGCTTGCAGGGTGCGCCGGCTATATGGGTGGGCCTCTCGGCGCTGCTCCCGCTCATCCTGCTTTTGCTCTCGGGTCTGTACTTGTTCGCTCTGCCGTATGCTGCCGGTTGGCGTAGAGCGCGCGCGACCAATTGAGACATCGGGCCTTCGGCCGTATGTTGGCGGCGCAATGCCAATCACGCTCGCCAGTGACGACAGCAAGACCATCCTCACGATACCGGCATGACCAACGTGCTTTCATTCGAAGTGAGCGGCGTAAAGGGCGGTGCCGTCATCACGCCGCGCATCGATGGCGTCTTGCTGACCACATTGGCGGAGCAGTTTGAGCTCAGTCATGGGATGACTGATCCCGCCGGTGGATATGGTGGTCTGTTCTATGACGGGGGCCCGCTCGATCGGCATTTTCCCGCGGACACGGGGGAACGCGTCTACGTCCTGGCCTGCGATTGTGGGGAGTTGGGATGCTGGCCGCTGATCTGCATGATCGACGCTGAAGGCAGCCAGATCACCTGGCACAGCTTTGTGCAGCCGCACCGGCCGCGGCGCGATTATTCCTCATTCGGTCCGTTCGTGTTCGACTCGAAGCAATACGAAGAAGCCCTGCGGAGCGCGCAGGAGTAGGACCGTACCCGACGAACAGAAGGCCACAACACAGATGAAGAAGACGAAGATCGCCGCGAAGAAAGAAACCGGCGGAGACTCTCCCTCTCATCTGATCGATGCGAGGATCAAGGAACTCGGCGATTGGCGGGGCGAGACGCTTGCCCGGGTCCGGGCGATCATCAAGCAGGCCTGCCCCGACGTCGTCGAGGAGTGGAAGTGGCGCGGGGTTCCGGTGTGGGAGCACGCCGGCATCATCTGCACCGGCGAGACCTACAAGGCGGTGGTGAAGCTCACCTTCGCCAAGGGCGCCTCGGTGGAGGACCCGTCAGGCCTGTTCAACTCGAGTCTCGAAGGCAACACCCGGCGCGCCATCGACATCCACGAGGGCGACAAGATCGATGAGAAGGCGCTGAAAGCGCTCATCCGGGCCGCCGTGGCGCTGAACACGTCCGCCAAGCGACCGAAAACGAAAGCCTGAAGCACGACCGAACATCGGCCTAGGCCGCGCGGTCGTTGACCCGGACTGCAGCGGCCATGAAGAACAATGAGAGCGCCAGCGAGGTGAGAAGCATGGGAACCTCCAAGGCGATTGATAAGAACAAAACAAGAACAAAAAGTCAAGCGGTCGTACAGGCTGCGATAAAATGGGCCTCGGAGGGGACCGTGCAATTGGCTTCTTACTTCGCGCTATTGGGCGCGGTGATTCTCTTGCGTTGGCGGATCATCCGGCGAATTCGTTTCCGCCATCCGGCGACGTGGGAAGAGATCGCGCCGGCTTGCGGGGTCATTTTCCGCCCCACCTTGAGCCAGCAATGGGCTAGCGGGAAGGTCGCGTTCAAAGTCATCTGGACCGGCTACGCCACCAAACTGAATGACACGGTGCTGACGAGCCTGATTTGGCTTTGCCGGGTGGCGGAAGGCGGCTTCTTCGTCGTTTTCGCAGCAGGCTTCCTGTTGGCGTGATGCGCTGAAGAGAACAGCGGATCAGCCGATCGTCACCGCAGGGCCGCCTAGGCCGAGATATGCGCCCGCTGAGCGAGGCCCTGGCCGAACGAGATGTTCTCGCCCGGCACCTCGTACATCGTGATCATCAGATCGTCCGGCGAGATTCCCGCAGCCTTGACCACGTTCTCGTTGAACGCCTTCAGCAGCGCCGCACGCTTTTCCTTGGGGCGGCCCGCGATGAACGTGACCTCGAGCAGGATGAGGTCGTCGGAATATTTCAGGCCCAGGAACGAAGGCGTGTGCCGGAGCTGGCTTCGCGGCAATACGTGGATGATCTGGAAGAAATCATCCGGCGGGACGCCGAGCGCGCTCATCAGCGCATCTTGCACCGCCTTCGACACCTTGTTGAGCCGGGCTTCGTCGTAGCGTCCTTCGAGGACGTGGATCTTGGCGACTGGCATGTGACGTCTCCTTGGTACTGATGATGCGATCGATCATGCGCCGGCCGGGGCGGGCGCGGCGGGCACAGCTTCGCCGCTGCGGTCGCGTTGGCCGATGGTGAGAATGAGCGCCGCGGCGATCAGGCAGAGCGCGCCGGCCAGGAAGAACGCCGGCAGATAGCTCGACAGCACCGTGCGCGAGAGGCCCGCGCCGAACGCCGCGAAGGCCGCGCCCATCTGGTGGCCGGCAAAGATCCAGCCGAACACCAGGTTGGCGCGCTCGCGGCCGAAGCGCGCGACCGTGAGCTTCACGGTCGGCGGCACGGTCGCGATCCAGTCGAGGCCGTAGAACATCGCAAACAGCGACAGGCCGTAGAACGTGAAGCCGGTGAACGGCAGATAGAGCAGCGAGAGGCCGCGCAGGCCGTAGTACCAGAACAGCAGCCACCGGTTGTCGTAACGGTCCGATAGCCAGCCCGAGCCGATGGTGCCGGCGATATCGAACAGGCCCATCGCGGCGAGGACGCCCGCGGCGCCCACCGCCGGCAGGCCGAAGTCGGCGCAGAGCGGCACGAAGTGCGTCTGGATCAGGCCGTTGGTGCTCGCGCCGCAGATGAAGAAGGTGGCGAACAGCACCCAGAACACGCCGGTCTTGCTGGCGTCGCGCAGCGCGTACCACGCGGTTATAAAGCCGACACCTGGTGCAGGCGCGGCGGGGGCGGGCGCTTCCGCCTCCTGGCCGAAGGGCGCCAGCCCCACGTCGGAGGGCCGGTCGCGCAACAGCGCCAGAATGGCCAGGGTGGCGAGGCCGAGCGCGGCGCAGATCAACACGACCGCAATGCGCCAGCCGAACTGCTCGGACACGTGGGCCAGCAGTGGCAGAAAGACAAGCTGGCCGGTGGCCGAGCTCGCGGTGAGCAGGCCCGTGACAAGGCCACGCCGCGTCGCGAACCAGCGGGTCGCGACGGTGACACCCAGCACCAGCGCGGTCATGCCAGTGCCGAGTCCGATCACCACGCCCCACAGCAGCACGAGCTGCCACACCTGCGTCATGGCGAGCGACAGCGCCAGCCCCGACACGATCAGCAGAAGCGCCGAGAGCGCGACCTTCCGCATGCCGTAGCGATTGATCAGCACCGCGGCGAACGGCGCCATCAGCCCGAACAGCATGAAGCGCACGCCGAGCGCCGACGAGATTTCGGCGGTCTGCCAGCCGAATTCTTTCTGCAGCGGCAGCATCAGCACGCCGGGCGCGCCGACCGCGCCCGCGGTCACCAGCATGGTCAGAAACGTCGTGCCGACGACCACCCAGCCGTAATGCACGTTGCGGCCTGCGAGCCACGCCGCGAGAGACGATGAATTCACTCGATGCTCCCCTGAAAGGTCTGATGCCTGCCGGCCGGACTATTGAATCGTCTCGAGCGCCAGGGCGATGCCCTGGCCGCCGCCGATGCACAGTGTGACGATGCCGCGCTTGAGCCCGTCGCGGCGCATCGAGTGGATCAGCCGCGTGGTCAGCACCGCGCCGGTCGCGCCGATCGGATGGCCGTGGGCGACGGCGCCGCCTTCGACATTGATGATGTCCTCGGGCAGGCCGAGCTCCTTCGCCACCGCCAGCGGCACCGCCGCAAAGGCCTCGTTGATCTCGATGCGCTCGATGTCGGAAAGCTTCCAGCCGGCGCGCTCCAGCGCCTTGCGCACGGCTGGCACCGGGCCAAGGCCGAACAGGCCGGGCTCGACGGCTGCGATGCCATAGGCGACGAGCCGCGCCACCGGCTTGATCGATCGCGCATCGGCAAAGGCGCGGCTTGCGACGATCATTGCGGCGGCGCCGCTGTTGAGGCCCGGCGCGTTGCCGGCCGTGATCGTGCCGGTGTCGCGGAAGGCGGGACGGAGCTTGGTCAGCACCTCGATCGTGGTGTCGGGCCGTGGCGCCTCGTCGGTGGCGAAGGCCTCGACGCCTTTCTTGCCCTTGATGTCGACCTTGACGATCTCGTCGGCGAATTTTTCGGCCTTCTGCGCCGCGCCGAAACGCTGCTGCGAGCGCGCCGCAAAGCGGTCCTGCGCCTCGCGCGTGAGCTGCGCCTTCATCACCAGGTCTTCGGTGTGCCAGCCGGAATGCTTGCCCGAGAACGCGTCGTCCAGGCCGTCACGCAGCATGCTGTCGTGGATCTCGGCCGGGCCCATGCGGTAGCCCCAGCGGCCGCCGTCCATCAGGTACGGCGCGCGGTCCATGTTCTCCATGCCGCCCGCGATCGCGACGTCGATCTCGCCCGCCGTGATCTGCTGGGCCGCGGTGACGATGGCCTGGGCGCCGGAGCCGCAGACCCGGTTCACCGTGAGGGCAGGGACCGCCACCGGCACGCCGCCGCCGATCGAGGCCTGGCGCGCCGGGTTCATCTTGTTTCCGGCCTGGATGACGTTGCCCATCACCACGCTGCCAACCGCCGCCGGATCGAGGCCCGCCCGCCTGAGCGTTTCGCGAACCACCACGGCGCCGAGGTCGGGCGCCGGCGTGCTCTTGAGAGAGCCGTTATAGGCACCGATCGCGGTGCGGACCGGGCTGGCGAGGATGATTTCCTGGGTAACGCCTTGAGCGCTCATGGCCAATTTCCTTTACAGGTCGGAGCCGGCTGCCGAGTGACTTGCATGATGATAGTAACTCACCTATGTTTGTGCAATGCGCCGCAAGAGCTTTCACAAGATGTTGTGCCCGATCGCCCGCAGCCTGGAGCGCGTCGGCGAATGGTGGAGCATGCTGATCATGCGCGACGCGCTGTACGGCATGACGCGCTTCGACGAGTTCCAGACGAGCCTCGGCATCGCGCCGAACATGCTGACGCGGCGGCTCGCGGCGCTGGTCGAGGCGGGGCTGCTGGAGCGCCGGCTCTACAACGAGCATCCGCCGCGCTACGAATACGTGCCGACCGAGCGCGGCCGCGATTTCTTCCCGGTGCTGGTCGCGCTCCTGAACTTCGGCAACAAGCACTTCGCCACTGACGGCAAACGCGTTGTCATCGCCGATCGCAAGACCGGTGCTACGGCCGATCCTGTCCTGATGGACATCACGACCGGAACGCCGATCACCGATCCGGCTTACGCGTTGGCGGCGGGACCCGCCGCCAACCGCCGCATCAAGCAGAAATATGCCGCCATCGGCAAAGGTCGCGACTTGGCGCGATCATCGACCAAGCACTGAGAACATCATCGAGGAACACATGGGCAAGCCTGTCGCAGTCGTCGTGGGCGTCGGAGCCGAGCAGGGGCTTGGCGCGGCGTTGTGCCGGAGGTTTGCGATCGGCGGCCATCACGTGCTTGTCGCGGGCCGCACCGCGGCCAAGATCGACAAGGTGGTGGAGACGATCGTGTCGGCCGGCGGCAGCGCCGCGCCGGTCGTGACCGATGCGACCAATGAGGACGATATCTTTGCGCTGTTCGATCGCGCGATGAAGCCCGGCGCGGGCTTCGAGCCTGTCGATCTCGTGGTCTCCAACGCCGGCAACAACCAGCGTCTCGATTTTCGCGAGCTGACCGCAGCGCAATTCGAGAGCTTCTGGCGCGTCGGCTGCTTCAGCGGCTTCCTGGTCGGGCGCGAGGCGGCGCGGCGCCTGGTGCCGCTCGGCCGCGGCACCATCATCTTCACCGGCGCGTCGGCGAGCATCCGCGGCAAGCCGGGCTTCGCGCATTTCTCTGCCGCCAAGGCTGGCGTTCGCATGATCTCGCAGAGCATGGCGCGCGAATACGGGCCCGCCGGCATTCACGTCGCGCACGTGGTGGTGGACGGCGGCATCGACGGCGAGAAGCTCCGCAGCCGCGGCGCGGCCGGGCTGCGGGGGCGCGACGACGACGGCTTGCTCAACATCGACGCCATCGCCGAGAACTACTGGCACATCCACCGCCAGCCGCGCTCGGCCTGGACCCAGGAGCTGGATCTGCGGCCGTTCAAGGAGACGTTCTGATCGCGTGCAGTGCGTTTCAACGTCGTTAAATTGATGCTGTGCAGCACCCAGGGTCACAAATTCCAAAGCTTCAATTTGGGTGGAGCAGACTCTAGAACCGGAATTCGGCGCCGACGCTGCCGGAGTGCGACGTGAGATTGCCGCGGAAGCGGCCGTCATAGGCGGCGTAGAGCCGCGTGAGCGGCGAGACCTTCACCGAGAACGCCGCACCGGCGTCGGCGCCCATCGAGCTTTCGCGGACGCCGGTCACGAACTGCAGCCCGGCCACCGTCGGCGCGCTGATGATGAGGTCACCGATGTTCTGCGAAAGATTGTTGACCATCCGGGCATAGACCGCGAAGTCGAAGATCTGCCGGCCGACCAGCCAGCTATGGCCGATCTCGCCGCCGATCATCATGCGGATGCGGCTCGCGGTGACGGCGGAGCCGGAGACCGGATTGGTGCCGCCGCTCTCGGCGAAGCCGTCGGTGCGGGTCTGCAGCCAGTCGGCGCTGAGCTTGGGCACGAAGCGCGAGTTGTTGGGCAGCGGCACGTAATAGCTCAGTTCGGCCATCGTGCCCCAGAGGTGGGCGAGGTACGAGGCGCTCGAGACGCCGCCGGTGTCGAAGCGGTCGCTTTTGACGTTGCCGAAGCCGTAGATGCCGGTGACGCCGAGATTCCACGGCCCGCGCTCGAAGTTGCCGATGAAGCCGATCTGGGTGAGGTCGACGCGGCCGGTCGCGCCCGGCACGTCGATCTTGGTGCGGCCGGCATCGACCGAGACGCCGAGCGTCACGCCTTGCGTGACGGTGGCGCCGAAGCCCGCAATGCCGCCATAGACCCTGCGGTGGTCGCCCAGGAAGAAGCCCTGTCCGGAGGTTCTGGACGCGGTGCCGTAGCCCTCGAACCAGGTGCGGTAACGGTCGGTGGGCGAACCCGCTCCGCCGGCCGGCAAATCCGCGCCGCCGCCCTGTGGGTTGACGCTGGTGCCGTCCCGATAGGACATCTGCGCGCCGAGCCGCGTCTGGAAATGGCTGCCGACGTCGAACAGGCTGCCTTGAGTCGACGCGAAGCCGCTGCCGTTCGCGGGCGTGCCGCAGGTGGTGCAAGGCGGAGGGGCGAACTGAGCGGCGGCTTGCTCGCTGACAACGCTGGTCAGAATCAATGTGGCGAAGAGAATCAGTGCGCCACGAAGCCACGCCGCAGCCCGCGCTGCGTCGCCCAAGCGTTTGGTTTGGCCGCAAGCCGAAGCGGGCCGCAATCCCAAGCGCACTGTCTGCCCCCGCTTCATCGCCGACACGCGCCGTCACCGGCGCATCATCTCATTGGTTCGAAAGGGATTGTTGCGAAGGATGCAACCTGGTCAACCGCCGTTAGCGAGTTGCTCACCACGTTGTTGGTGTGCTGTGCTTGCGGGGCCACATCACGGCCAGCCGCAGTGCCATAACCTGCCAGCCTTGCTTAGGCCGTATTTTTGCTGTCTTGTCCGTTTTGCAACAGGATTTTGGCCTCGTTTTCCGGCCGTGCGTCTGAGACGCGACTATCGGATCATCAAAACCAAAACCCGGGTTGTGGCGCGAAGTGCAGCGCTGCGTCAGCAACGATGCACGACGGGTCGAATCCCAATGTGACGAGACTTAGGAGACCGACGATGCAAAAGGGCACCGTCAAGTGGTTCAATCCGACGAAGGGTTACGGGTTCATCAAGCCGGCGGGCAGCGACAAGGATGTGTTCGTTCACATCTCGGCCGTTGAGCGCGCGGGTTTGTCCACCCTCAACGAAGGCCAAACCGTCGAGTACGAACTTGTGACCGGCCGCAACGGCAAGACGTCCGCCGAAAATCTGAAGGTGGGATGACGGTTCACGCCTAACGGGGTATTTGCTTCCCGTAACCCCCGGCTTCGGCCGGGGGTTTTGTATTTTCACATGTGGTTGCTGGCGGACGAAATTACGAGAACGTCTCGACCGGCTTGCCGTCGACCAGACACGTGTTGCCCACCACCTGCACGCGGCCCTCGGACACGAGCCGCAACGCCTCCGGATAGATGCGGTGCTCGACCTCGAGCACGCGGGCGGCGAGCTTGTCCTCGGTATCGTCCGGCAGCACCGGCACGCGCGCCTGGCGGATGATCGGCCCGGCATCCATCTCCGGCACGACGAAATGCACCGTCGCGCCGTGCCACTTTCGGCCTTCTTCCAGCGCCCGCGCATGGGTGTGCAGGCCTTTGAGGGCGGGCAGCAGCGCCGGATGGATGTTGATCAGCCGCTCGCTCCAGCGCGTCACGAACCACGGCGTCAAAAGCCGCATGAAGCCCGCAAGGCAGACGAGCTCGGTGCCTTGTGCTTCCAGTTCGCGCTGCAGCGCGTGCTCGAAGGCCTCGCGGTCCTTGCCGAAATTTCTGTGATCGACCACGGAGGTGCGGATGCCGGACGCTTCCGCACGCTCCAGCCCCTGCGCCGACGGATCGTTCGAAATCACCCGCACGATCTCGGCCGGGAAGGCCAAATCCTTCGCGGCCTCGATCAGCGCCACCATGTTGGAGCCGCGGCCGGAGATCAGGACGGCGACGCGTTTCCTGGCCGCGATCTTTGCCATGATCAGAGGCGGAGCTTGCCGGTATAGGCGACGCGCGGCTGGCCCGCCGCGGCGCGGGTGACTTCGCCGATCACCGTGACCTTCTCACCCTCGCGTTTCAGCACCTTCATCACCGCGTCGGCCTTGTGCGGCTCGACCACCGCGATCATGCCGATGCCGCAGTTGAAGGTGCGCAGCATCTCGGTCTCGGCGATGCCGCCTACATCAGCGAGCCAGCTGAACACCGGCAGCACCTTGACGCTGTCGAGATCGATGCGCGCGCCGGCGCCCTTCGGCAGCACGCGCGGGATGTTGTCGGGGAAGCCGCCGCCTGTGATATGCGCCAGCGCCTTGACGGCCTTGGTCTCGCGGATCGCCTTGAGCAACGGCTTCACGTAGATGCGCGTCGGCACGAGCACCGCGGCGCCGAGCGTTTTCTTCTTGTCGAACGGCGCCGTCGCGCTCCACTTCAGCTTCGACTTCGCAACCACCCGGCGCACCAGCGAGAAGCCGTTGGAATGCACGCCCGACGACGCGATGCCGAGGATCACGTCGCCCGCCTTGATGTCGCGCCGCGGCAGCACGTCCTTGCGCTCCACCGCGCCGACCGCGAAGCCCGCGAGATCGTAGTCGTTGCCGTGATAGACGCCCGGCATTTCGGCGGTCTCGCCGCCGATCAGCGCGCAGCCGGCCTGCTTGCAGCCGTCGGCGATGCCGGCGACGATCGCGGCGCCCACCTTCGGCTCGAGCTTGCCGGTCGCGAAGTAGTCCAGGAAGAACAGCGGCTCGGCGCCTTGCACCACGAGGTCGTTCACCGACATCGCCACGAGGTCGATGCCGACGGTGCCGTGGATGCCGGTCTCGATCGCGATCTTGACCTTGGTGCCGACGCCGTCATTGGCGGCGACCAGCACCGGGTCCTTGAAACCCGCACGTTTGAGGTCGAACAGCCCGCCGAAACCGCCGATCTCGGCGTCGGCGCCCGGCCGGGCCGTGGCCTTCACCAGCGGCTTGATGAGGTCCACCATGCGGTTGCCGGCGTCGATATCGACGCCGGATTGCGCATAGGTCAGGCCTTTTTTCTTCATGGCCTCTGCCTATTTCGGAATGAAGCCCTGCGCAATGGCCGCTTGATCGATATACTCAGGTGGAATCGCCATTTGCGCCGGCTGGGGGGACACCAGTAGGGGTAGGGGGCGAGCCGGGGCCTGAAAGTTTGAGTATTCCGAACCTCATCACGTTGGCGCGCATCCTGCTCGTGCCGGTGGTCGTATGGGCCATTGCCACCGGGCAGATCCGGCTGGCGTTTCTTTTGTTCCTCGCCGCCGGCATCAGCGACGGGGTCGACGGCTTCCTCGCCAAGCGGTTCGGCTGGAAGACCGAGCTCGGCGCCTATCTGGATCCGCTCGCCGACAAGGTCCTGATCGTCTCGATCTACGTCTCGCTCGGCATCACAGGCGTGATCCCGCTCTGGATCGTCATCCTGGTGGTGTCGCGCGACTTCATGATCGTCGGCGCCATCATCCTGTCCTGGCTGATCGACCGGCCGCTCCAGATCAAGCCGCTCATGATATCCAAGGCCAACACCGCGGCCCAGATCGTGTTTGCCTGCCTGGTGCTGGGCTCCCACGGCCTGGGGATCGACATCGAGCCGGTGTTGACAATGGTGATGGTGCTGGTCGCGGTATTGACCTTGGTTTCGGTCGCCCTCTATCTCGCCGAGTGGGTTCGGCACATGAACTCCGCGGAAACCGGCAGCTAGCCGCCGAAAACGGCACTTGGCCGCATTTCCAGTTCTGGCGTGGCGCTGTACGTGGTTGGGGTGGGACGGCGGACCGATGGCGCTCGAACGGCAGGTGATCTTCTGGATCGTGGCGCTCGCCGTGTTCTGCGGCGTGGTCTGGCTGCTGAGCCCCGTGCTGCTGCCGTTCGTCGCCGGCATGGCGCTCGCCTATCTGCTCGATCCGATGGCGCGGGCCGGCGAGCGCTTCGGCGTCGGCCGGGGGATTTCGGCGCTGGTCGTGCTCACCGTGGTGATCGTCGCGATCGTGGTCGCTGTCATGACCGTGTCGCCGATCGCGGCCGATCAGTTCAACGCCTTCATGGACAGCCTGCCGGGCTACGTCACCAAGGTCCGCTCGCTGCTGTCCGATCCGAGCCGGCCCTGGCTCGCCAAGATTTTCGGCGGCGCCGGCCAGGACACCGAGAAATCGCTCGGCGATCTTGTCTCCCAGGGCTCGGGCTTTATCGCCACGTTTCTCGCGTCGCTGTGGTCCGGCGGCCGCGCGGTGTTCCAGGTGCTGTCGCTGCTGATCATCACGCCGGTGGTGGCGTTCTATCTGCTCTGCGACTGGAACCGCGTGGTGGTCACGGTGGACGGCTGGATCCCGCGCCAGCACCGCGACACCATCCACGGGCTCCTTCGCGACATGGATGCCGCGATCGCAGGCTTCGTCCGTGGCCAGGCGCTGATCTGCCTGATCCTGGCGGCGTTCTACGCCATCGGGCTTACGCTGGTCGGTCTCAATTCCGGCTTCCTGATCGGCTTGATGACGGGCCTGTTCAGCTTCATCCCGTTCGTCGGCGCCGCCACTGGCTTCATCGTCGCCGCGATCGTCGCGGTGGCGCAGTTCTGGCCGGATTGGATGTCGATGGGACTGGTGATCGGCGTGTTCGTGATCGGGCAGGGCCTCGAGGGCTACGTCTTGTCGCCCAACCTCGTGGGCGCGAAGGTCGGCCTGCACCCGGTCTGGCTGATGTTCTCGCTGCTCGCCTTCGGCTACCTGTTCGGCTTCGTCGGCCTGCTCATCGCCATTCCGGTCGCCGCCGCCATCGGCGTGCTGGTGCGCTTTGCCATCCGCAAATACCAGGAGAGCCCGCTCTACACCGGTCAGGACGGGGGGCACGATCCCCATCAGGGGCTGAGCTGAGCCATGGCGGGCGCGAATGCCTTGCCCAGCGCGCACCGGCAGCCGATGCAGCTTGCGCTTGCGCTCGACCACGCCGAGAGCCACGCCCGCGAGGACTTCCTCGAAGGCCCGTCCAACGCCGCGGCGTTGTCGCTCATCGAGCGTTGGCCGGACTGGCCGTCGCGCACGGTGCTGCTGCGGGGGCCTGAGGGCGCCGGCAAAAGCCATCTCGCCGCGATCTGGGCGCGCGAAGCCGGCGCCCGCGTTCTGTCGCCGCGCATGCTCGACCGCGTCGAGGTGCCGATCGCGCTCGCGACGGGCGCGCTGGTGCTGGAGAACCTCGCCGAACGCGCATTCGACGAGGCGGCGCTGTTTCATCTCCTCAATCTCGCCCGCGAAGAGCACGCCTTTCTGCTGATCACGGCACGCACCGCGCCGAGCACTTGGAAGGTCGCGGTGCCCGATCTTGCGTCACGGCTGCGCGCGCTGCCGGTGGTGGCTCTCGAAGCGCCCGACGACGCGCTGCTGCGGGCCGTCATCGTCAAGCTGTTCGCCGACCGCCAGCTCGCGGTCGACGAAAGTCTCGTGAACTTTTTGGCCAATCGCATCGAGCGGTCCTTCGCCGCCGCCCGCGGCGCGGTGCAATGGCTCGACCAGGAGGCGTTGCGCCTGAAGCGCCCGGTCACACGCGCGTTGGCCGGGGAATTGTTTCGTTAGCGAACAATCTGCCGGCCTCCGGAGTTCGCCACAGGGTGCCTTGACGGCTCCATATTCCGGCGGTCATGTCATGGCCCGGTCACGAACCGCGGTCATCATGGGCCGTCATAAACCTGTCATGAACGACATGAACGACACCGCCCAGACCATTGTTTTGAAAGCCGAAACCGTCGACGCGCCGGCCGCAGCGGCTGCTGCGCGCAAGGCCGAATCCGGGCCGGATCTCCGCGAGAGCCCGGAACGGTTCATCAATCGCGAGTTGTCCTGGCTGCACTTTAACCGCCGCGTTCTGGAAGAGGCCGAGAACCCGAACCATCCGCTGTTCGAGAAGGTCCGGTTCCTGTCGATCTCGGCCAATAACCTGGACGAGTTCTTCATGGTCCGCGTCGCCGGCCTCAAGGGCCAGGTGCGGGAAGGTATCGTCGACCGCAGCCCCGACGGGCTGACGCCGTCCGAACAGCTCGCCAGGATCGGCGAAGCGGTCTCGAGCCTCGCCTTGGACCAGCAGGCGCGCTGGCGCGAGCTGCGCGACGAGCTCAAGGCCGCCAACATCCTGCTGGTCGAGCCGGAGAGCCTGAAGAAGGCCGACCGCGCCTGGCTCGACGATTACTTCCTCGAGCACATCTTTCCGGTGCTGACACCGCTGGCCATCGATCCGGCGCATCCGTTCCCGTTCATTCCCAATCTCGGTTTCTCCATCGCTTACCAGCTCGTGCGCACCAGCGACGGCAAGGCGATGGACGCGCTGATCCGCGTGCCGCAGAAGATCGAGCGCTTCATGCGCTTCCCGATTGCCGAAGGCGGCCCGGCGCGGGTGATGACGCTCGAGCAGGCCATCGGCCTGTTCGTGCCGCGGCTGTTCCCCGGCTACACCATCAAGGGGAAGGGCGCATTCCGCATCGTCCGCGACAGCGACATCGAGGTCGAGGAAGAAGCCGAAGATCTGGTGCGGCAGTTCGAGACGGTGCTCAAGCGCCGCCGCCGCGGCTCGGTGATCCGTCTCGAGATGGAATCCGCGATGCCGAGCGAGCTGCGCCGCTTCGTGCAGCGGGCGCTCGCGGTCGCCGACGACGAGGTGTTCGTGGTCGAGGGCATGCTGGCGCTGAGCGAGCTGTCGCAGCTGCTCGCGATCGACCGGCCCGATCTGGAGTTCGTGCCCTACAATCCGCGCTTCCCCGAGCGCATCCGCGACCACGCCGGCGACTGCTTCGCCGCGATCCGGCAGAAGGACCTGGTCGTCCACCATCCCTACGAGTCGTTCGACGTGGTGGTGCAGTTCCTCAACCAGGCGGCGCGCGATCCCGACGTCATCGCCATCAAGCAGACGCTCTATCGCACCTCGAAAGACTCGCCGATCGTGCGCGCGCTCGCCGAAGCCGCCGAAGCCGGCAAGTCGGTCACCGCGGTGGTCGAGCTGAAGGCGCGCTTCGATGAGGAGGCCAACATCCGCTGGGCCCGCGACCTCGAACGCGCCGGCGCCCAGGTGGTCTACGGCTTCTTCGAGCTCAAGACCCATTCCAAGCTATCGCAGGTGGTGCGGCGCGAGGGTGGCTCGCTCGTCTCCTACGTTCACGTCGGCACCGGCAACTATCACCCGCTGACTGCGCGCATCTACACCGACCTGTCGTACTTCACGACGGATCCGGTGATCGCCCGTGACGTCGGCCGCATCTTCAACTTCGTCACCGGCTACGCCGAGCCCGCCGACCTGGAGAAGATGGCGGTGTCGCCGGTGAACCTGCGCCAGCGCATTTGCGAGCACATCGCCCAGGAGATCGCCCACGCCAAGGCCGGCAAGCCCGCGGCGATCTGGATGAAAGACAACGCGATGGTCGATCCCGAGATCATCGACCGGCTCTACGACGCCTCGCGCGCCGGCGTTCAGATCGATCTCGTGGTGCGCGGCATCTCGTGCCTGCGGCCCGGCATTCCGGGCCTGTCCGAGAACATCCGCGTCAAATCGATCATCGGCCGGTTCCTGGAGCACAGCCGCATCTACTGCTTCGGCGGCGGCCACGGCCTGCCGCATGCCAAGGCTGCGGTCTACATCTCGTCGGCCGACATGATGCCGCGCAATCTCGACCGCCGCGTCGAGGCGCTGTGCCCGATCCTCAATCCGACGGTGCACGATCAGGTGCTCGACCAGATCATGCTGGCCAATCTCAAGGACAACGAGCAGAGCTGGATGCTGCTGCCCGACGGCTCGTCGAAGCGCATCAAGGCGGCCGCGGGCGAAGAACCGTTCAACGCACACAAGTACTTCATGACCAATCCAAGCCTGTCCGGACGCGGCAAGGCGTTCAAGGAATCTTCACCCCGCAACCTCACCCGGCGGTCAGAGCGTGCTTGAGAAGACCTCGCTGAGCAAACTGGCCCAGGGCCGGCTCGACTACGGGCCGCCGATCGCCGTTATCGACATCGGCTCGAACTCGGTGCGTCTCGTGGTGTACGAGGGCATCACGCGGAGCCCGACGCCGCTGTTCAACGAGAAGACGCTGGCCGGACTCGGCCGCGAGGTCCACACCAAGGGCCTGCTCGCCGCCGATGCGGTCGAGAAGGCGCTGGGCGCGCTCAAGCGCTTCCGCGCGCTGTGCGACACCATGCGGGTCGAGAAGCTCTACGTGCTCGCGACCGCGGCGTCGCGCGATGCCAAGAACGGCCGCGAGTTCATCGCTGCGGCCGAGAAGATCTGCCGCGCCAAGGTCGATCTGATCTCGGGCCAGCGCGAGGCGGAGCTCACGGCGCTCGGCGTGGTCTCGGGCTTCCACCGGCCCGACGGCATCGTCGGCGATCTCGGCGGCGGCTCGCTGGAACTGGTCGACGTGCACGGCGCCCGCATCCGGCCCGGCACCACGCTGCCGCTCGGCGGGCTCGCCTTGCAGGACCGCTCGGGCGGCTCGATCAAGAAGGCCGAGAAGATCGTCCGCGACACGCTCGACAATGTGAAGCTGCTCAAGGCCGGCGAGGGCAGGAGCTTCTACGCGGTCGGCGGCACCTGGCGCTCACTCGCCCATCTCCACATGGCCCAGACCGGCTATCCGCTGCATGTGATGCACGGCTACGTGATCCGCGCCAAGGAGGCGCTGGAGTTCTCGCGGCTGGTGCACCGGGTCAATCCGGAATCGCTGTCGCAGATCGAGGTGGTGTCGCCGGCCCGCCGCGCGCTGCTGCCGTACGCCGCCCTGGTGCTGGAGCAGATCGTGCGCATGGCCGAGCCGCGCGACGTGGTGTTCTCGGCGCTCGGCGTCCGCGAGGGCCTGCTCTATTCGCTGCTCGACGGCGAGGAGAAGCGCCGGGACGCGCTGATCGCGGCGTCGCAAGAGCTGAACCTCCTGCGGTCGCGCTCGCCGCAGCACGGCGAGGAGCTGATCGAGTGGACCGACGCCTTCATGGCGACGTCCGGCATCGACGAGAGCGCCGAGGAGAAGCGGCTGCGCCGCGCCGCCTGTCTGCTGGCCGACATCGGCTGGCGCGCACACCCGGACTATCGCGGCGAGCAGTCGCTCAACATCATCTCGCACGCCGCGTTCGTGGCGATCGATCATCCGGGCCGCGCCTATATCGCGCTCGCGATCTTCTTCCGCCATGAGGGCCTAATGCACGACGAGGAGCTGTCGCCGCGCATCCGCGAGCTTGCCTCGACGCGCACGCTCGACCGCGCCCGCGTGCTCGGCGCGGCGTTCCGCGTCGCCTACATGGTGTCGGCCTCGCAGCCCGGCGTGCTGCCGCGCGCGCCGCTGAAGGTCGAGCGCCACCGCCTGGTGCTGCGGCTCGAAGGCAACTGCGCGGCGCTCGCCGGCGAGCGCGTCTCGTCGCGGCTGAAGAACCTGGCACGCCTCGTCGGCCGCGAGCCGGTTGTGATCTGCCGCTGAGTTGATCATCAACTGATGTTTCCGAATTTGTGGCCCTGGGTCCCCGCCATAGGCGAGCGGAGCGCCGTCCTTTCGGACGGCTATGCGCGGGGACGAACGGCTGATATTCCGGCAAACTCTCTCCCGTTCGTCCCCGCGGAAGCGGGGACCCAGTACTTTGCAACGAGGCGCCGCACATGGCCAACGAAGCGCAGCAGATCATCGGCACCTGGAAGCTCGTCTCGGTGATGTACGAGGACCAGGAGACCAAGGCGTTGACGCCGATCATGGGCGACAATCCGCGCGGCTATCAGATCGCCACCAAGGACGGCCGCTGGCTCGCGCTCGCCACGCCCACGGGGCGCAAGACGCCGGAGACCGACGACGAGCGGGCGCAGGCGTTCCGCACCATGATCGCCTATTCGGGGCGCTACCGCGTCGAGGGCAGCACCATCACCACCAGGGTCGAGGTCGCCTGGAACGAATCCTGGGTCGGCGGCGAGCAGGTGCGCCACATCCGATTCGAGGCCGACAAGCTGTTCATCGAAAGCCCGCCGATGCCGCATCCGAACATGTACGGTAAGACGGTGCGGGTGATCGTGGTCTGGCAGCGCGAAGCGTAACGCGCCCGTTCGCAACCTTTTTAACTGTCGGATCACGGGTTCCGCCGGAACGCTCCCGGGATAAGCCGCGTTGCATCCACGACATTGTGGGGCTGCGACGCCTTGGCCAGGGAGATGACCGTGCCTTTCTCTTTATTCCGGAACCATCCACTCCTGGTCGCAACGACTGCGGCGAGCGGCGGCGTGCTGCTCGGCGCCTTTGTGATGTTCCAGGTTTTTGCGCCGGTCGACCCCGGTGCGAAGGTGTCGGCGCAGCCGGTCGCCGAGGCCAAGGCTGTGTCGGCCAAGCCCGCGCCCGAAACCACCGGCTTGGCGCCGTCTAAGGATTTGGCGCCGTCGAAGGACGACGTCGCGGCGGCCGACCGGTGCGCAGGGCAGACTTGGCCCAACCTCACCCGCGACTGCATGGAGCAGAAGCAGAGCCAGAAGCCGGCACACACCGCGACGACCGACCGCATCGAGAAGCCTGCTGCACAGACAGCACCGCCGCAGCAGGCGAACAATGCGGCGGCTTCAGCGCCGCCATCCAACGCTCCAGCACCGCCAGCCAACGCTCCGGCGATCGCGAGCGCGCCTGCTATTGCCAGTGTGCCTCCGGCGCCCGCGGGCAACGCCGGCGCTTGGCCGCCGGCCGCACCTGCTGCGCAGCCGGCAAACAACCAGACCGCGGCCGTGCCGCCGCCGGCAGCGGCCCAACCGGCTTCAGCGCCGAGCAATCCGCCTGACGTCGCCACTGCGACACTCGCGAATGATGCCGCCGCGACGACGAAGTCCGAGAAGCGCAAGGCCAAGGAAGCCAAGCGCAAGTCCAAGAAGCCGAAGACGGACGAGCTCGACGACCGCGCGCTGGCCTACGCGCCGGGTAACGGCGACGACGAGCAGGCCGATCGCAGCGACCGCACCGACCGCCGCAGCCTGCGCGCCGAAGGCCGGGACGGCCGGCTGGACCGCAGCACGCGCCGCGAGCGCGTCATCGTCCGCGGCGAGGACGATGCCGATGGCGACCGCGTTTCGGAGCGCGGCGACCGGCGGGTGATCGTGATCCGGCGTGACCGGGACGATGGCGACTATGGAAGCCGCAGGTCCGGCGGACTCGGTGGGATATTCGAGAACCTGTTCGGCAATTAGAGCGCTGGATTTGCCGCGCGCGAGTCACTTGTGTCCCGATTCACTTGCCTTTGCGCTTGTCGACGGCATCCCGCTCCGCAACCAGCTTTTCGAGCTCCTCGGTCTGCTGGGCGATGCGCTCCGAGGTTCGCTCATCGTCACCGGCTCCCGACTGCGCAGCCGCCTGTTCGGTGAGTTGCCTGATGTTGTCCCTGAGGATCGCGATGCGGTCGTCCAGTTCGGGGCGCGAAAGGGATCCAGCCATAAGGTTCTCCAATTCTCTGAACAGAGTGCGTTACAAGCGCATCCCCCGGTCGGAAATTATACGCGCTCTGCCAAGTGCCGGATGTCAATTTTTGCGGAGGGTTGAGCGATGTTGCGCTCGGAACGCGAGAAGATGCTGTCCGGCGAGCTTTACCGGCCAAATGATCCCGAGATTCAGGCCGATCTGGCCGCAACGGCGCAATGGCTCGCCCGCTACAACGTCTCGCTTCCGGCCGAGCGTCCGAAGCTCCTGCGCGAGCGGCTTGGCCACGTGGGGGAGGGCGCGGAGATCCGTCCGCCGTTCTTCTGCGACTACGGCTTCAACATCCGGCTCGGCGCCGCCGCGTTCGTGAACTTCAACTGCGTCATGCTCGATGTCGTGGAGGTCGAGATCGGGGCGGGGACGCAGATCGGCCCGGCGGTGCAGATCTATGCCGCCGACCACCCGCGCGATCCGCAGCTGCGCAAGGCAGCTCTTGAGCTTGGCAGGCCGGTTCGGATCGGCTGCAACGTATGGATCGGCGGCGGCGCGATCATTCTTCCCGGCATTGTCATCGGCGACGACGCGATCATCGGCGCCGGCAGTGTGGTGACGCGAAGCGTTCCGGACGGCGTCACCGTGCGGGGCAATCCGGCTCGTCCCTAGCGCAGGATACAAGAATCCTGATTTGAGCTCGCATCACCTGCTCTTCGATAGAGCCATTGCGGCGGCAGGCTCGGGATTGATCGCGCCCAGAGCCAGATCTCTGGCACGTCTGGCGACGGCCAGGCCGGCCAGGAATTTGTCCAGGCATTTCTTGTCGGTTTCGTGAGAGACCGGCTGATCTCCGAGTGCCGTCATCAACTGCGTGAACAGCAATTGGATACGATCTTCGTATGCGGAGGTGATCGCAGAAGCTTCGTCCGACATCATCAAATCTCCAAAGGTCGAAATATCCTCGTGAAGTCGCATTCCATATCGAACTATCAGTAATTGTATTTATCAAAATCTCAACCGCCAAGGCCGGATTGCGTGTGCGTCATTGATGCAATGCGAGACGCATTTGCGATCGCCAAAGTGGTGGCCCCATGATCAAAGCGGCGGGCGTCAAGAGCGAGTAGGGACGAGGACACCGCCGGACGGTCTTGCGCTATGGACGACGTGGCGAATTACAGAGTTCCCCTTCCAGACCGATGGTCTTGAGGGTTACGATGCCCTGGCCGGCGCGCCCAAAGACGCGCTGGCCAGGGAGGAAGTGACCATGTGCCTTGCGAACAGGTGGATGGCGCTTTGCGCCGTCAGTGTGATGGGGCTTGTGAGCTTCGCGGCTCCGGTCCTTGCCCAGACCAAGCTGAAATGGGCGCACGTCTACGAGGTCAACGAGCCTTATCACACCGAAGCATTGTGGGCGGCCGACGAGATCAAGAAGCGCACCGCGGGCCGTTACGAGATCCAGGTCTTCGCGGCGTCGCAGCTCGGCAACGAGAACCAGATCAACGAGGGTCTTGGCCTCGGCACCGTCGACATGATCTACACCGGCCTGTCGTTTGCCGGATCGATTCACAAACCGCTGGCGATCACCGGCGCGCCGTTCGTGCTGCGCGATTACGATCATTGGAAGGCCTATCGCGACAGCAAGCTGTTCCGCGACATCGCCAAGGGCTACGAGGACAAGACGCGGCACAAGGTCATCACCGTGACCTACTACGGCCAGCGTCATGTCACGGCGAACAAGGAGATCAGGAAGCCCGAGGACATGAAAGGCATGAAGCTGCGCGTGCCGCCGGCGCCGCTGTTCCTGATGTTCACCAAATCGGTCGGCGCCAATGCCACGCCGATCGCCTTCGCCGAGGTCTATCTCGCGCTTCAGCAGAAGACCGTCGACGGCCAGGAAAATCCGCTGCCGACCATCATGGCCAAGAAGTTCTACGAGGTGCAGACGCATGTCATGCTGACGGGACACATCACCGAGACGCTCGGCACCATCGTCGGCAGCCATGTGTGGCCGAAGCTGTCGGATGCCGACAAGAAGGTGTTCGAGGAGGTCTTGAGCCAGGCCGCCGTGAAGGCGAGCGAGAGCATTCGCGACTCCGAGCAGAAGCTCGCGGACGAGTTCAGGAAGCTCGGCAAGACCGTGGTCGAGGTCGATCGCGAGGCGTTCCGCAAGGCCGCTCTGCCGCTGCACAACGACGCCAGCGCCGGCGCGGGCTGGAGCCAGGCCGAATACGACGCCCTGCAGGCGTTGAAATAGTCCCGACGATGCTGCGGCGGCTTGTCCGCCGCAGCTCTCATCCGTCTTCCAGACAAGGCAATCGGCCCAGGGAGGGGCGTCGCGGCATGGGCGACGGAGACCAGTCACGGCCACCGGAGGAAAGCGTCCACCTCATCGTCGCGAAGGATGCCGAGGTGACGGTCGAATATCACCCGGAGGACTGGATCGCTTTCGTCCTGTTCTGGAGCCTCGCCTTCATCGTCTTCCTGCAGTTCTTCACGCGTTATGTGCTCAACGACAGCCTGGCCTGGACCGAGGAGATCGCCCGCTACGGCCTGATGTGGGTGGTGTTCATCGGCGGCGCGATGGTGACGCGCCGCAACAGCCATATCGCCGTCGAGCTTCTCGCCAATATCCTCAAGCCGGGCATCGCGCGGAGCGTGCTGCTGGCGTCGCTCGATGCCATCAAGCTCTGCTTCTTCGGCCTGCTCGCCTATTTCTCAGTGACCATCATCGAGCGCATGCACATGCAGCGCATGACGGTGTTCGATCTGCCGATGAGCCTGGTCTATGGCGGCGTCGCCTTCGGCTGCTTCCTGATGTTTGCCCGGCAGATCGCCGTGTCGGTGCGCAATGCGCGGACCGGCTGGCGCAAGCCACCTGACGTCGCCGATCAGGCCACCGCAGACTGAGCAGGTCCTCCGATGGCAATCATGGTCTTCGTATTTCTGGTGGTGCTGATCGCCGGCGTTCCGGTGTTCATCGCGCTGGCCGGCTCGTCGCTGATCTACACCCACTTCATCGCCGGCATTCCCGATTTCATCATCCTGCATCGCATGGCCGGCGGCATCGACAGCTTTCCGCTGCTCGCGGTGCCGTTCTTCATTCTTGCTGGCAACCTGATGAACTCCGCCGGCATCACCAACCGGATCTACGATTTCGCCGTGGCGATTGCCGGCTGGATGCGCGGCGGCCTCGGCCACGTCAACATCATCGGCTCGGTGATCTTCTCAGGGATGTCCGGCACCGCCATCGCGGACGCGGCGGGGCTGGGCACCATCGAGATCAAGGCGATGCAGGATCACGGCTACACCACCGAGTTCTCGGTCGGCGTGACCGCGGCTTCGGCCACGCTTGGGCCCATCATCCCGCCGTCGTTGCCCTTCGTGATCTACGGCATGATGGCGAATGTCTCGATCGGCGCGCTGTTTCTCGGCGGCGTCGTTCCGGGCGTGGTGATGACGGCGTTCATGATGCTGTACGTCTGGTACTGCGCGCGGCGCGACAACATTCCGCGCGACGCGATGTTCCGGCTGCGGACGCTCGCGCTGACCTTCATCGCTGCATTTCCGGCGCTGCTGACGCCCGCCATCATCCTCGGCGGAATGACGTTCGGCTGGTTCACGCCGACCGAGGCGGCGATTGCCGCCTGCGCCTGGGCGCTGCTCCTCGGCGTCCTGCTGTATCGCTCGCTGAGCCTGAAACAGTTCTACAAGGTCACCCTCGATACCATCGAGACGACCGCGGGCGTGCTGCTCGTGGTCGCGGCCGCTTCGCTGTTCGGCTGGGTTCTGACCACGACGCGCGTCACCGAAGCCGCCGCCGACGCGCTGCTGTCGCTCACCACCAACCGCTATGCGATCCTGCTGCTGATCAATGTGCTGCTTCTGGTGGTCGGTTGTTTCCTCGAGACCATCGCGGCCATCAGCATCCTGGTGCCGGTGCTGATGCCGATCCTGGTCAAGGCGGGCATCGATCCGGTTCACTTCGGCGTGGTGATGACGCTCAATCTGATGATCGGGCTGCTGCACCCGCCGCTCGGCATGGTGCTGTTCGTGCTGGCGCGGATCTCCAAGCTCTCGATCGAGCGCACCACCATGGCGATCCTGCCCTGGCTCGTTCCGCTGTTGATGTCGCTCGTCGCGATCACGCTGATCCCCGACCTCACGCTGTGGCTGCCGCGCCTCGCCGGGCTGGTGAAGTGAGCTTTGCCGGCGTGTCGATGGGTTTCGCTTCACAAAACAAAAGCCCCGCTTGCGCGGGGCTTGAGTTCGATCTCGTCTACTGAGCCTTGCCGGTTGTCGTCGGTTTCGGCTTCACGGCCTTGGCCGTATCGCTGCGCCCCATGCACTGATTGACGAAGTCGCGCCGCTTGATGAAGTGGATCGCCGAATACTTCTTCGCGGCCTGCGCCTTGCACGACGCCTCGCGCTGCGCCAGTGCAGGGTCTTTCTTGGTCGCGGCCTCGGCCGACACGCCGGTGGCCATCACGGCCGCGGCGATTGCAATTGCCGTCAGGATTTTCATGGTGCTCCTCCTGTGAACGAGCGACGGGAAAATCCAGAAGTGGCGGAGCTGGTTCCGAATAATTTCCTGTCAGTCCGTTCATGGAGCAAGGTTCACGGTGGCCACCGGCGCTGGAGCGTGTTGATACGGCTTGCGAATTCCAGCGCTTGCTGTGTCCCCACCGAATTCACACTCGAATTGGCAATAATCTTTTTTTCTTTGGCCATGCGTGTACGAACGCCATGCCTTGCTCAGTAGAGGGCGCTTCATGAGGCGATCATGCTGCGGAGCAGGGTGTGGCGCCCGGGTTCCTGTGTCCACGCAACACAGGGCTCCGGGTCGTCTCGGATCACCGCCCGCGCCGTCGCAAGACGGGGCTGCCCTTTAAGGGCTGGACGTGGACGGGCTGAAGGGCGGCGTAAATGCCGCCTGGATAGGGGCGAGGTTATGCTCGTCCGCCCGCGCCCGGAAGAGCGGTCCCGAGCCGAGAAACGCCACAAGTGGAGCGCCGGGAGGCGCGCGTGCCGCAAGGCACGCGGCACCTCCGTAAGGTGCCAGACCAAGACGTAGCGCCGAACGGCGCTCCGCTCCCTCTTTGGAGGGAGGAAGGAAATGAAGGCGGCGCCCCGCGCCTTGCGACTTCCGGGGCTGATGAATCACGCCTGCATCGATGATGCGGACGTGGTGCGCGCATAGGCGAGCGAAGCGACGCCGTCCTTCGGACGGCTATGAGCGCGGGCTGTTTGACATGTGAATCTGAAGATTTCGCCGGCGGGAGCCGTCCCCACCGACGTCATTCCGGACGCCGCGAAGCGGCGATCCGGAATCCATAACCACGACTCGGGGTTATGGATTCCGGGTTCGCTCGCTGCGCTCGCGCCCCGGAATGACAGCGGAGAGAGTGGCGCGCGCCGATCCTTGCAACAGCGCGCCTAAAGCGGCATCGCGACGACGCGGCCGCGCTCGATCACCAGCGCGAGCTGGCTGTGCTTCAGCGCCAGCGCCTTCTCGCCGAACAGGTCGCGGCGCCAGCCCTTGAGCGCCGGCACGTCGGCATCGTCGTCGGCGGCGATGCGTTCGAGATCGTCGACGGTGGCCACCACCTTGGCGGCGACGCCGTGCTTCTCCGCCGTCATGCGCAGCAGCACCTTGAGCAGCTCGACGGTGGCGCTGCCGTTCGCGGCGGGCTTCGGCCGCTCGATATGCGGCAGCGTCTTCGGATCGCGCGCGAGCCCGCGCTTGACCGCCTCGATGATGCCTTCGCCCCACTTGGAGCGCTCGAAGCCCTTGGGCAGCGAGCGCAGCGTCGCGAGCCTCTCGGGCGTGGTCGGTGCCTGCACCGCGATGTCGCCGATCGCATCGTCCTTGAGCACGCGCGAGCGCGGCACGTCGCGGGTCTGCGCCTCGCGCTCGCGCCAGGCCGCGACTTCGATGAGCACAGCAAGCTCCTTCGGCTTGCGCACGCGGGTCTTGAGCCGCATCCAGGCGCGCTCGGGCTCGGCCCGATAGGTGTCCGGCGAGGTCAGAATTTCCATCTCGTCGTCCATCCAGCCGGCGCGGGCGCGGCGGCCGAGATCGGCAAGAAGCGCGGTGTAGACGCTGCGCAAGTGAGTGACGTCGGAGATCGCATATGTGGTTTGCGCCGGTGTCAGCGGCCGGCGGCTCCAGTCGGTGAAGCGGTTCGACTTGTCGATGGCGTCGCCGGTGATGCGCTGCACGAGCTGGTCGTAGGAGATCGAGTCGCCATAGCCCAGCACCATGGCGGCGACCTGGGTGTCGAACAGCGGGTGCGGGATGATCCCGGCGCGGTGCCAGACGATCTCGATGTCCTGCCGGGCGGCGTGGAACACCTTGAGCACGCGCTCATTGCCCATCAGCTCGAAAAAGGGCGTGAGATCAATGCCCGGGGCCAGCGCGTCGACCACCACGGCCTCGTTGTCGCACGCCAGCTGCGCCACGCAAAGGAGCGGGTAGTAGGTCGTTTCGCGCAAGAACTCGGTGTCGACAGTCACGAAGGGGTGGCTGGAAAGCCGTGCGCAGGCCGCAGCCAGATCGTCCGTCGTCGTGATCAGATTCGTCGTCGTAATCAGATTCATCGGGGGCTTACATAGCGGAGACAAAACGGCATCGCCAAGGCTCAATGGGGGCGGGAGCGCATTCCGTCAACCGGAAAGGTTTATGGCCCAAGGTTACGACCCGCGATTGGCTGGTGGGAAAATAAAGGGCCAGGGGGACGGAAAGGCTCCGACCGGAACGTCGATCAGGGTCGGGCCGTCGCGGCGGGCGAAGGCCCGTTTCAGCGCCCCGCGCAGCTCCTGCGGGGTCCGGGCGCGGTCGGCCGCCGCCCCGAAGCTCTCCGCGAATTTGACAAAATCGGGGTTGGCGAGGTCGCTCGCGATCAGCCGGTTCCCGAACCGCTCCTGCTGGATGCGGCGCACATTGCCGAAGGCGCCGTCGTTGAACACGATCGCGGTCAGCGGGATGCGGTGGCGGACGGCGGTCGCCATCTCGCTGGCCGTGAACATGAAGCCGCCGTCGCCGGAGATCGAGACCACCGGCACGTCGCGCCGCGCATCCTGGGCGCCGAGCGCGGTGGCGAAGCCCCAGCCGAGGTTGTCCTGATAGCCCGGCGAGAGATAGGTCCGCGGCTTGAAGACCGGGAAGGCGAGGCGGGACGCGAAGCCGAGCTGCGTGACCTCGTCGACGAAAATTCCGTCCTCGGGCAGCTCGGCGCGGATTGCATCGAGGAACGCGACCTGCGAGCCGATCGCCTGTTCGAGACGCTTCCGCCACGCGGCCTGGCGGCTTTCCATCTCGGCTTTGCGCGATGGCCGCTTGGCGTTGTGGGCGGGCAGCACCTCGAGCAGGCGCTTGAGCACCGGTTGGGCGTCGCCGATCAGCGCCGCGGCGGGCTTGTGCAGACGGCCCGGCTCTTGCGCATCGGCGTCGACGCGGATCACCTTGAGGCGCTTGTCCATGCCCCATTGCCGGAACTGGATCAGCATCCGGGTGCCGATGCCGAGCACGACGTCCGCTTCGGGCCACAGCTCATGGCCGAGCGGCAAGGTCACGCTGAAGGGATCGCGGCTGTCGAGCACGCCGCGGCCGCGGCGATAGCCGAGCACGGGAGCCTGCAGCATCGCGGACAGCGCGGTGACTTCCTCCGACGCGCCTTGGGCGCCGCCACCGCAGATGATCAGCGGATTTTTCGCGGCGCCGAGAAGCTTCGCGGCCTTGCGGATCGCGGTCTCGTCGAGCTTGGGCTCGCGGATTTTCAACGGCGGCTGCGGCACGACCGGCCCGGGCTTGCCCCAGACGTCGATCGCGCATTGCAGCGAGGCCGGCCCAGGCCGTCCTTCGGCCATCGAACGCATGGCCTCAGCGACGAGCTTCGGCGCCTGCTCAGGTCTTCGGATCAGCGCCGAGTAATCGACCAGCCGCTTGAGAATGCCGGCCTGGTCGCGGATCTCGTGGAGCTGTCCGAGATGCCGGCCGATATCGGCATCGGGAATTTCGCCGATCAGGGCCAGCACTTGCGCGTTCATGGAGTAGGCGGTGAGCAGCGCCGCCGACGAATTGAGCAGGCCTGGTCCAGGCACAACCGCATAGACCGACGGCTTGCCGGTCGCGAGCGCCGCGCCCAGCGCCATGTAGCCCGCGCCCTGTTCGTGCCGCGTGTGGACCACGCGCATTGTTTCCCCGGCCTTGAACAGCGCCTCGAACAGCAAATCGTTCTGCACGCCGGGCAGCGCATAGATCGTGTCGAGGCCGTGCGCGATCACGCCGTCGACCACGGCTTCCGCGGTGGTCATGGTGAGCTTGCGCGCTGCGGCCCGGGAGGTGGCGGTTTTCTTGTGGCGGTCTGGCACGCCACGAGTTGTGCAGATCGGGCTTGCTCTGTCGAGGGGCTGAGCCGGCTGTTTTTGCAGGCAAATTTCTGTCGGTAGAGATTGCTGAAATTGCACGTTTGACTTGCGTGCAACATCCGATAGGCTTCCCGGTGTGATTGTGCAGCGGGGACGCGCAATCGAACCTGGTGGTGGGGGCGTAGAGGCACGTGTGGGGGCATGCCGCGTCGAGCGCGGCCAAAATCCTGATTTGCGTCGGATGTCTGTGGACGCTGTCCGGCTGCGCGATTGTCAAGATCAGCGAGCCGGGCAGGGCAGAGGAAACACGCATTCTTCCGTTGACGGCGGAGTCCGTCAGGCCGCCGGTCGACCGGCCGCAGTTCATCCAGATCTCTGCGCTCGGTGTGTCGGCAACGTCAGACCGCTTGGATGTCGGAATTCGAAATGAGGAGATCGCTGTCGCACCGGCGAAGTGTCATGCGGTGCTGGTGGTTCGGACCGAGGACCAGGCCAAGACAGCGGCAAAGTTAGCGAGGCTCGTCAATCGAAGTTGCATCATTCGGCGCTGAAAGGCGCGAAGAAAAAAGGGGGCGAAATGCGTACGGTAAGTTTGCTTGCGGTGATCGGGGGCTCGGTGCTCTTGGCGGGCTGTAACACCACCGACTCGCCGCTGATCTTTGGCAAGGTCAACTCGCTCGGCATTCAGATCGCGGCCACTGTGCCGGATCAAGGCGGTAACCTCACGCTCGGATATCGCTCGGCCAACATCGCCGTGGTGCCGGTGACCGCGCACGATGCGACCGGCCACGTTTTTCCGCTGAACTCGTCGCAGGGTCCGCAAGGTTCAATAGTCAGGGACTCGCTTTCGACTTTTGCGCATTTCGAAAGCCAAGCTGGCGTACCAGTGAAGGCCTGCCTCGGCGATATTTTTGCCACCGGTTTGGCGGCTGCCAAGCTCTCTGAAAAATTGACCGCCATATGTAAGCCGTAAGCCTCACGCGACGCTGTCAGCATGACGAGTGTCGGAACGCGCTGGGTCTAAGGCGTCGGAAACGAAGAACCGTCAATAAGCGTCCGGAGAGCAGCCATGGCCAAAAAGGGTAAGGCAGCGGGCGACGTCGATGATATCTCGCCGATCCCGGGTATCCCGTCGATCCCGGACACTCAGTCGATCCCGGACATCCCACCGATCCCGGGCACGAAGCCGATCCCGAACACCAAGCCGATCCCAAACATCGGGAACACTCCGAGCATCGCGGCGACGCCGAAGATCGCAGCAACGGCAAAAATCCTAAATACTCCGAATATCCCGAACACTCCGAATATTCCAAGTATTCCGAACATCCCAGGTATTCCGAACATCCCGGATACTCCAGATATCCCGGACACGCGCTTCGAAGGTCTTGCTGAGCAACCACAGCTTTTCACTGTAAACGCTCGGCGCGGATTGGCGTTGCGTGCTGGGCCCGATCGCGGCTTTCAGGAAATCAAGATGCTTCCGCTCGGCACCACGGTTGCTGTGCTCAAACGGCAAGGCGAATGGGCGCAAGTCGATCTGCAGGGGGACGGGGCTGCGGACGGATTTGTCCATTCGAGCTATTTGAAGCCCGCGTAACACAAATGCTGCCGAGACCTCGTCCTACTTTTCCGGCAGCGAGTTGATCACGAACATCGAGGTCAGCATGTCGCGTGGCTGGACCTTGCCGAAGGTCTTTTCCAGGATCGCGTTGATCCGGCCGCTGCGGTAGAGCTCAGCGAGCGTGCGGTCGACCAGCAGCCGGAATGCGCTGTCGTTGCGCGGCAGCGCCAGCGCATAGGTCTCGTAGCTGAAATACCTCTGGCTCACCTGAAAGCCCGGCCGGCCGCCTTCGTGAACGAGGGCCATGGCGATACCGCGGTCGGCGAAATAGGCGTCGATCTTGTTGTCGGACAGCAGCGAGAAACCGACGCGGTGATCGCGCACCGGCAGGATCGTGGCCTTCAGCTTGAGCTCGCCGAGCGCGGCGCGCAGCACCTGCTCCGTCGTGGTGTTCTGCAGCACGCCGACGCGCTTGCCGGCGATGTCTTCGACGCCCCGGATCGGGTTGCCCGTGCGCGAGAGCACGCTCGCGCCGTCCAGGAAGGTCGGAATCGAGAAATCCACCATCTCGCGGCGGGCCATGGTGATGGAGCTTGGCTCGCACAGGATGTCGGCAATGTCGTCGCGCAGCGCTTCGAAGCGCTGGTTGGCATCGATCCGCACGAATTCGGTGCGGATGTCCGGGCCGATGGCCTTGGCGACCTCGCGGCAGAGGTCGACGATATAGCCTGCGGCCTTGCCGCGGTCGTCGAGGTAGGAATAGGGCTTGGCGTCGGCGCGGTAGCCGATCCGGAACACGCCGCTGTCACGGACCCGGTCAAGAGTGCCGGCCTGAGCGGCCTGGATGCCGATCACGAGGGCTACGGCGAATGCAAAAAAGCGCGACATGAAAGCGGCTCAGGCGGGGCAATCCGGCCAGCCAGTCTTGAATTAATCGGGGTTCGCCGCAATGGCGGCGGGGCCTTATCCTCCGCCTTGACAAATCAGCCTCTGCATGTGCCTTTCCGCCGCTTCTAAGCCGATTTCCCTCGATTCTGGCCGGGTTTCAGCATGCACCGTTACCGCTCCCACACCTGTGGCGCGCTCCGCGACAGCGACATCGGCAAGGAGATCCGGCTGTCCGGCTGGTGCCATCGCATCCGCGACCATGGCGGCGTGCTGTTCATCGACCTGCGCGACCATTACGGCCTGACCCAGGTGGTGGCCGATCCGGACAGCCCGGCCTTCAAGACCGCCGAGACGCTGCGCGCCGAATGGGTGGTCAAGATCGACGGCAAGGTGCGGGCGCGGCCCGCCGGCACCGAGAACGCCGAGATGCCGACCGGCAAGGTCGAGGTCTACATCACGGCCATCGAGGTGCTGGGCCCGGCCGGCGAATTGCCGATGCCGGTGTTCGGCGACCAGGAGTATCCCGAGGAGACGCGGCTCAAGTACCGCTTCCTCGACCTGCGCCGCGACAAGCTGCACAACAACATCATGACGCGCGGCAAGGTGATCGACTCGATCCGCCGCCGCATGAAGGAGCAGGGCTTCTTCGAATTCCAGACGCCGATCCTGACCGCGTCGTCGCCTGAAGGCGCCCGCGACTATCTGGTGCCGTCGCGCATCCATCCCGGCAAGTTCTATGCGCTGCCGCAGGCGCCGCAGCAGTTCAAGCAGCTGATCATGGTGTCGGGCTTCGACCGCTACTTCCAGATCGCGGCCTGCTTCCGCGACGAGGATGCTCGCGCCGATCGCTCGCCCGGCGAGTTCTACCAGCTCGATCTCGAGATGAGCTTCGTCACCCAGCAGGACGTGTTCGACGCGGTCGAGCCGGTGATGCGCGGCGTGTTCGAGGAGTTCGCCGGCGGCAGGCCGGTGACGCCGAAGTTTCCGATGATCCCGTATGCCGAGGCGATGACCTCGTACGGCACCGACAAGCCGGACCTGCGCAACCCGATCAAGATGCAGAACGTCAGCGAAGCGTTCCGCGGCTCGGGCTTCAAGATCTTCGCCAACATGCTGGCGGGCGATCCCAAGGTGCAGGTCTGGGCGATCCCGGCGCCGACCGGAGGATCGCGCGCGTTTTGCGACGGCATGAACAAGTGGGCCATTGCCGAAGGCCAGCCGGGACTCGGCTATATCTTCTGGCGCGAGGGCGAGGAGGGCGGCGCGGGTCCGCTCGCCAAGAACGTCGGGCCGGAGCGCACCAAGCAGATCGCCGATCAATTGGGGCTCGGCGTCGGCGACGCGGCGTTCTTTGTGGCGGGCGTGCCGGAAAAATTCGTGAAGTTCGCGGGTGCGGCGCGCACCAAGGTCGGCGAGGAGCTCAAGCTCGTCGACAAAGACCGCTTCGATTTCTGCTGGATCGTCGACTTCCCGATGTTCGAGTGGAACGAGGAGGAGAAGAAGATCGACTTCTCGCACAACCCGTTCTCGATGCCGAACATGGACGTCGACGAATTCCTGAAGCTCGACCCGAACGATCACGAGAAGATCCTCGGGATGAAAGCGATCCAGTACGACATCGTCTGCAACGGCACCGAATTGTCGTCGGGCGCGATCCGGAATCACCGTCCGGACGTGATGAAGAAGGCGTTCGCGATCGCGGGCTATGGCGAGGACGTGCTGGAACAGAAGTTCGGCGGCATGCTGCGCGCGCTGTCGCTCGGCGCGCCGCCGCATGGCGGCATCGCGCCGGGCATCGACCGCATCGTCATGCTCCTGTGCGGCGAGGAGAACCTGCGCGAGGTGGTGCTGTTCCCGATGAACCAGCGCGCCGAGGACCTGCTGATGGGCGCGCCGTCAGAGGTGACGCCGAAACAACTGCGCGAATTGCATATCAGGTTAAACCTGCCCGACAAGAAATAGGTCAGCACTGCTGCTATTCTCCGCGCGGGGCGTCGGGTGGAGAATGTCATGACTTCAGCGATGGTCAACTCCGGCTATGTCCGGACCATGGCGGCCTACAATGCCGAGATGAACCGCCGCCTCTATGAGGCGTCGGCGCGCATATCCGATGCCGCGCGGCGCGAGAACCGCGGTGCCTTCTGGAGCTCGCTGCACGGCACGCTCAGCCATCTGGTCTGGGGGGACCAGATGTGGATGTCGCGCTTCGATGCCTGGCCGAAGCCCACGACCGGGATCAAGGACAGCGCGAAGATGATCGAGGATTTCGATGAGCTGCGCCGTATCCGCGTCGATGCCGACGCGAAGATTTCCGATTGGGCCGGTCGCGTGACGGACGAGTGGCTCGCGAAAGATGAGACCTGGTTCAGCGGCGCGGCGCAGCGGGAGATGAGCCAGCCGCGGGGCTTTCTCGTCACGCATTTCTTCAATCACCAGACGCATCATCGCGGTCAGGCCCATGCGCTGATCACCGCCTGCGGCGAGAAGACCAGCGACACCGATCTGTTCCTGGTCGTGCCAAGCCAGCTTTGAGAACAGGTCAGCTTTGAGGACAAGTCAGCTTTGAAAAGGAGCCACCATGCCGACCTATAAAAAAGGCGCCGTCAGCATCCATTACGAAGAGGTGGGCTCGGGGTTTCCGTTGCTGGTCATCCCCGGCGGTGGCTTGAACTCGACCATCGCGGGCCTGTCAAAAAGCATATCGCCCTTCAACCCGATGGTGGAGTTCAAGGACGAGTACCGCTGCATCGCGGCCGACCTGCGCAACGCCGTCGAGGGCCAGTCATCCGGCCCGCTCGAAGCCGACCGGCCTTGGGATGCCTATGCCGACGATCAGCTCGGCGTGATGGATCATCTCGGCATCGACAAGTTCATGGTGCTGGGCTTCTGCATCGGCGGCCCGTTCATCTGGAATCTGCTGAAGCGCGCGCCCGGTCGCATCGTCGCGGGCGTGTTGGCGCAGCCGAGCGGTTCGCGTCCCGAGATGCGCGAGCTGTTCTATGAGGGCAACATGAAGGGCTGGGGTCCGGATCTGGTCAAAAAGCGCCCCGACCTCACCATGGAGCAGGTCGACAAGTTCCTGACCAGAATGTACCGCACCGATCCTGATTTCGTTTTCACCGTGTCGCGGGACTTCGTGCGCGGCTGCCAAACGCCCGTGCTGATCCTGCCGGACGACATTCCGCAGCATCCTTACGCGGTCGCCATGGAAGCCGCGATGCTGGCGCCGAACTGCGAGGTCAGCATGTTCCCGTGGAAGGAGCCGAAGGAGCGGATCCCGCTGGCGATCCGCCAGATCCGCTCGTTCCTGCGCGCGCATCGGTCTGCCGCGAGAGCTATTTCGCAGGCAGCGGAATAAACTCGATCTCGTCGCCCGGCACCTTCTGAAAGTGGCCTGCGGCCCATTCGGCCTTGGCCTGCTCGATGCGGTCCTTGCGAGACGAGACGAAATTCCACCAGATGTGCCGCGGCCCATCGAGCGGCTCGCCGCCGAACAGCGCGATGTGCGCGTCGCTCACGGCGCGGATGGTGATGCGATCGCCGGGCTTGAACACCAGGAGCTTGCCGCCGCCAAAGCGGTCGCCCGCGATGTCGACCTCGCCGTCGATCACGTAAGCGGCGCGCTCAATGTGATCGGCATCGAACGGGATCGCGCTGCCGGCCTTCAGGTGCGCGTCGGCGAACAGCGTCTCTGAGGAGGCCTTCACCGGCGAATGCTTGCCGTAGGCATCGCCGACAACAACACGAACCGAGGCTCCGTTGTCGTTGACCATCGGGAAGCCGTCGACGCCGTAATGAGCGAAGGCAGGATCAATCTCCTCCTTCACGGCGGGCAGCGCGACCCACATCTGCAGGCCATGCAAACTGTCGCCGTGCGCGCGCCGTTCGGTGGCGGTGCGCTCCGAATGGGCGATGCCGCGGCCGGCCGTCATCCAGTTCACTTCGCCCGGCCTGATCGGCACCGCGGTGCCGAGACTGTCGCGGTGCATGATCTCGCCGTCGAACAGGTACGTGACGGTGGCGAGCCCGATATGCGGATGCGGCCGCACGTCGAGGCCGTTGCCGGATTTGAACACCGTCGGCCCGAAATGATCGAAGAACACGAACGGCCCGACCATGCGCGACTGGATCGAGGGCAGCGCGCGCCGCACCGTGAAGCCGTCGCCGAGATCGGCGGTGCGCGGCACGATTACGGTCTTGATCGCATCGCACTGGTGCTTGTCGCCGGCGGCGGGGTCCTGACCTGGGAAGAAACTCATGCTGCACCTCTTGCTGTCCGCCTTGTCGGGCGTAACCCGCTTGCCATCGACGGGCTTTGAGCGTTCAATTTGAAGCGTTCTAACAAATGGCGGCTGTCCGGGCCAATTCAACCCGGGCCGACCGCAACTCCGGTCCACGAGCCGGGAAGAGCGGCGCCATGGCGGCGTCGCGCTGGGAGGAAGCGTTATGGCCGACATCGAACGGCGCGCCTTGATGAAAGGCGCGGCTCTCGGTGCGCTCGCGTTTACCGTGGGCGGCACCACAGTCATGCTGACGGCGGGACAGGCGCACGCACGCAACGTGCCGTTCCGGATGCTCAAGGAAAACGAAGCCGACACCATCGCGGCGCTCGGCGAAACGCTGGTGCCGGGCGCGCGCAACGCCGGCATGGCGCATTTCATCGACCAGCAGATTTCGGTGCCGCCCGAAGAGGCGCTGCTGCAGGCGCGCATCCTCCATGTGCGGCCGCCGTTTGCGAACTTCTATCGCGCCGCGATCGGCGTGGTGGACCGCGCCAGCGACAAGGTCTACGGCGCGAAGTTCGCGCAGCTTTCGACCGATGTGCAGCGCGAGTTCGTCGGCCTGATGCGCCAGAACAAGCTCGAAGGCTGGCAGGGCGGCCCGCCCGGAGCGTTCGTCTACACGGTGTTCCGGGCCGACGCCGTCGACGTCGTCTACAGCACCATGGACGGCTACGAGATGCTCGGCGTGCCCTACATGCCCCACATCGCTCCGGACCGGAGGTGGTGATATGGCGAACGAAAAAGTCGATGTCGTCATCGTCGGAGCGGGCGCGTCAGGCTCGGTCTACGCGTCGGTGCTGGCCAAGGCCGGCAAGAAGGTGGTCCTGCTCGACAACGGGCCGGATTGGCAGCTGCAGGATCTGATCAGCTCCGATATCTGGGGCCGCAGGATCAAGCCGGCCGGCGCGCCGGTGCTGCTCGACGGCAAGAATCCGTTCGGCTACACGGCGCAGGCCGGCTGGGGCGTCGGCGGCGCGGCGTTGCACTACTTCGCCAATTTCCCGCGCTATTTGCCGACCGACTACAAGATCAAGAGCGAGCACGATCGCGCCCATGACTGGCCGATCTCGTATGAGGACGTCGCGCCGTTCTACGACAAGGTCGCGGCCGAGATCGGCGTCTCGGGCGACGCCAAGCAGGAAGAGAAATGGCGTCCGGAAGGTCCTGCCTATCCGATGCCGCCGATGAAGACCTTCCCCAACGGCGAGGTCTGGCTCGAAGGCGCCAAGGCCAACGGCGTGCAACTCGTGCCGGCCGCGGTCGGCATGACGTCGCAGGACTGGAAGGGCAGGCCGGCCTGTCTCTATGACGGCTGGTGCCATGTCGGCTGTCCGACCGGAGCGCTCGCCAATCCGGTGGTGACCTACCTGCAGCAGGCGCGCAAAGCCAAGGCAGAAGTGCGTCCGTTCTCGACCGTCACACGGGTGCTCACCAACCAGGCCGGCACGCGCGTGACGGGAGTCGAATATTACGACGCCCACAAGCAGCGGCAGGTGCAACCGGCGAGCGTCGTCATCCTCGCGGCCTGGTCGGCGCAGAACCCGCGCATCCTGCTCAACTCCAAGACCGACAAGCACCCGAAGGGGCTCGCCAACAAGAACGAGCTGGTCGGCAAGTTCATGATGACCCATTCCATCGCCGGCACATGGGCGCTGTTCGATGAGGACATCACGCCGCACATGGGCACGATCGGCGCGCAATTCATGTCGTATGACCGCTACGACAAGAAGAGCAGCCCGACCGGCTTCGGCTCGAGCTTCATCGTCGCGGGCGCCGCGATGAAGACCATCGACTACGCCAATGCCCGCGGCGATCTGTTCGGTCCCGACCTGCACGCTTTCATGAAGCGGGCCGCGAAGGGGCTCACCCGCATCACCATCTTCGGCGAAGGCCTGCCGCGGCTGGACAACCGCGTCGAGCTTGCGAGCGACAAGGACGAGTTCGGCATGCCGCTGGCGAAGCTGACCCACAGCTTCGACGACGACGCGCTGGCGTTGTGGGCCGGCAACTTCGACCTCGGCGTCAAGATCGCCAAGGCCACCAAGGCCAAGGACGTCTGGCCGGGCAGGGGCCCGGTGGTGCCGACCACGCATCTGCATGGCGGCGCCATCATGGGAACGAGCGCCGAGAATTCCGTGACCAACAGCTACGGCCAGACCCACGAGCTGCCCAATCTCTGGATGGCCGGGCCGTGCGTCTTCCCGTCGGAAGGCGCGTCGAATCCCACGTACACGATCTTCGCCGTGTCACAGCGCGGCGCCGAACATCTGGCGTCGAACTGGAAAACGATCACGAAGGCGTAGGTGGTTTCAGACCGGGGTGCCCCTCCTCGCGTCGGGCGAGGAGGGGTTTTTTGTCAGTCGATTAGAATTTGATCGGTTATAGCGAGTATCGCTGCTACGTTTCATTGCACTCTACATACCCAGGCGGCGCGGTATGCTGAAAGTTGAAGCCGCCGCGCTGCCCGTCGCAGGATATTCCCTGGCCAACTCACGGGCTGGAGCTTGTGAGGCATCATGCGCGAATTCGATGCGATCGAGTGGTTTTTGATTTGCTCGATGGTCTCGGCGATTCGGTCGGAAGCCGAAAAAAGGGGCGCAAACGAGCCAGTCGAGGACGCCGATAAATTGCGCTCGGACTTCGGTGATGTTCTAAAAGGATGTGAAAAGGCCGAACTCAAGGTCTCGGCCGAGCTTGTCAGAAATCAGGTCAGCTACCTGCCGAAAAAGAATGATCCAGGAATTCTTAGAACTCATGGCGACATAGCGCGTGTCGCCGACACTATCGCCGACACGATCCAAGCTGAGTTGAACTCGATAACGTTCTTTCGGTTGTCTGACGAATATTCGAAGTATTATGGAGGCAAGCTTCTTTTTGGCGGCTCGGTCGACGCTGTTTTTCCGAGTGCGATTTCCGACATCGAGGAGGCCGGCAAATGTTTGGCCTTGGCCCGTGGCACCGCAACCGTGTTCCACGTGATGCGCGTGGTAGAGCTTGGACTCAAGATTCTATCCAACGAATTAGGTATTCCCTACGCCCCGAGTTGGGAATCCTACATCAAGCAAATTGAAGCGAAGATTGCTCAGCCCCACAAAAGCAAAACGAAGGGTTGGAAGCGACTAGAGCCGTTTTATCGAGATGTTCTCGGGGATCTTCAAGCAGTGAAAATCTCATGGCGAAATCCCACGATGCACATCGTGCGGACCTACCAACTGGAGGAAGCGGAAGATATTTTTCGCGCGTCCCGCACATTTATGAAGCGTCTCGCCGATCACCTTCTGGCTCAAGCTGAAGCGAAGAATCGCGCTAAGGCCGCACGCGAGAAGTGATGAACCTCTAACCGCCGCGCAATAGCGGGCGCAGGCTGCGCACGTCCGTGACCTGCTCGATCCCGTAGACCGCGTCGATCAGGCGATCCGCGGTGTCGCGGCCCAGCACCGGCGCGACGAGGTCGCGGGCTTTGTCGGTCACCTCGGCGCGCGTCATCGGGTTGCGGGGGGTGCCACGCACCGCGGTGACCCGCTCGGACAGGCGCGTTCCGTCGGACAGCTCGACTTCGACCATGGTGATGCGCACGGGCAGGAATTTCGCGAACTCGTCGTCGCGCACGAGGTCGACCTTCTGCCGTTCGCGCAGCGCTGCCGGGTCGCGCATGCGCGCCACGTCGTGCGCGGCGTGGAAGGAGACAGTCTTGTCGAGCAGCATCACCGCAACCATGTGCTGCAGGCAGATGTCCGGGATGTCGCGATTGTCGACCACGGCGGCGACCGGCGGCGCCAGCCGGATGGTCACGCGTTTGACTTGGCCGGCCTCGAACGGATGCTTGCCGCGGATCGTCTCGATGCCGTCGAGTGGCGCTTGGATCGGCGAGCCGACCGTCCACTTCTTGATGTCGGTGAGCGCGATGTCGTAGCGCTCGCCGAGCTTTTCGATCAGCCGTTCCGGCTCGGCCTTCGGCGCGTAGGCCGCGAAGAAGTTGTCGGCGCCGGTGAAGATGTCATCGACGCCGGTCCAGCCGGCCTTCACCAGCAGTGCCGCCGTCACGCCGTTGCGTGCCGGCATGCCGCCGAACACGAAGCCCTTCTCGATGTGGTCGGTGTCGCGCTGCCAGGCCCGGGTGCCCGACGACTGGTGCGCCGTGTAGCCGAGCGCCCGGCGCATCTGCTGGGCATCGAGGCCTGCAGCGCAGCAGGCGGCCGCGGCCGCGCCGAACGTGCCCGCAATGCTGTGGGTCGCGAGGCTGGTGTGGTAGCTCCCCTCGGCGTTCGCGCCGAACATCGCCAGGATGATGCGCGTGCCGACGTCGTAGCCGAGCGTCACGGCATTGAGCAGCACCGAGCCGCTGGCGCCCAGCTCCTCGGCCACCGCAAGCGCGGCCGGCACCACCGCGCAGCCTGGGTGCCAGCGTCCGGCATTGTTCGAATCGTCGGTCTCGTCGGCGTGCGCCATCACGCCGTTGACGAGTGATGCTTCGAGCGGCGGCGCCTGGAGCGCCGTGCCGGGGATCGTCGCGCTGCCTTTTCCCACATACATGCCGAGATATTTTTGCGCCGCGGCGCCAGGCGGCAGCTGCGAGCCCGAGATGATGGAGGCGAGCGTATCGAGCAGATGATGCTTGGCCTGCTCGGCGACGTCGGCGGGGAGCGGGCGCGCGCCCGCGGCGCTCATATAGGCGCTGAGCGCCATCATCGGCGCGCCGGCGGTCTCGGCTGAAGCGTGGGATGACGACAAGATCGATCCTATCGCGCAGTTGGCCATGAGCTTGAGCGCACGGCGCCGGTTCATTCTGCGCCTACGCGAGCTTCAGCTTCGGCAGGAGCTTCCGCGCGGTCTCGTTCTCGATCGCGCGCAGATCGGCGGCGGAGAAACTCCAGGCCGCGATGCCGTCGTTGACCTCGGCGCCGTCGCGATACGGATAGTCGGTGCCGTAGAGCATCTGCGACACGCCGACGAGGTTGGACAGGCCGGCCAGCTGCGCCTTGGTGTTGCCCTGCGCCAGCTCGTAATAGAACTTCTGGAATTCCGGGATCGGCCCGTTCGGCAGATGGGCGTGCTTCTGCACCTTCTGCTGCTGGATGAAGCGCTGGGTGAGGAACGGCAGCGTGCCGCCCGAGTGCGAGAAGATCCAGCGGATGTTCGGATACTTCTGCGACATGCCGCTGAACACCAGATGCGCGATGGTGCGCGTCGTGTCGGTGGCGTATTCGATCGAGCCCGGCGGAATGCCCGGCACCGTATCGGCGCAGCAGTTCGGCGCGAGCGGATGCACGTAGATCACCGCCTTGCGGCGATCGAGCTCCGCATAGACCGGCGCGAACGAAGCCTCGCCGAGATATTTTCCGTCGTAGCTCGTCAGCATACCGATGCCGTCGCATTTCAGCGTGTCGAAGGCGTATTCGATCTCCTTCAGGCTGCCTTCGACGTCGAGCGGCGTGATGGTGGCGAACAGGCCGAAGCGGCCGGGATGCTCCTGCACGAGCTTGGCGCCGTATTCGTTGATGGCGCGGCTCAGCGAACGCGACTCATGCACATCGCCGAACCAGGAGCCGGGCTGCACCTGCGACAGCACCGACACCGCGATGCCGCTCTTGTCCATCTCGTCGAGCGACATCTGCGGCGACCATTTCGGCGCGCCCATCTTGTGCTTGGTGAGCGCCTCGCGATGCACCTGCGGGAGGAAATGGTGGTGCACGTCGATCCGGGTCTTGGTTGGCTGTGCCTGCACGGCCGGAGCACCGAGCGTGCCGGCGGCCGCGCCGAGGCCGAGTGCGGCGAGGCCGCCGCTCAGGAAATTGCGGCGATCGAGCGGGATACTGCTTCGCGCTGGCAAGGGCTCACAGCAGCCGCAATTGGCAAAGAACTTGCGCCGCGAAGCGCCACCCATCCCGGTCTTGGTCATTCCGTCCTCCGAAACGCGCCTCTTGCGGACGCATGTGTGCCCAAGGCTGGAGCTTGGCGCATCCGAAAATCAGGTCAAGCGGGCTTCCGCCGATTTAAGTTTGCTTGAGGCGGGGAATAAGCTTGAGCGCGACCTCGCGCTCGATCGAGCGGATATCGGCAGGGTTGAAGCCATAGTCGGCGATGCCGCCATTGACCTCGGCGCCGTCGCGGAACGGGTAGTCGGTGCCGTAGAGCACCTGCGACATCGGCACCATCTTCAGCAATGCTGCGATCTGGCCCGGCGTGTTGCCCTGCGCCAGCTCGTAATAGAACTTGCGGAACTCCGGCAGCGGTCCGTTCGGCAGGTGCGCGGGCTTGCGTTCTTCGGCCAATCGCACAAAACGTCCGCTGAGAAACGGCAGCGTGCCGCCGGAATGCGAGAAGATCCAGCGGATGTCGGGATACTTCACCGACAGGCCGCTCATCACCAGCTGCCCGATGGTGCGCGTCGAGTCGGTGGCGTATTCGATGGTCGAGGGCGGGATGCCGGCCGTCACCGCGCCGCAGCAGTTCGGCGTGGTCGGATGCACATAGACCAGCGCCTTCCGCCGATTGAGCTCGGCATAGACCGGCTCGAACGACGGGTCGCCGAGATACTTGTTGTCGTAGCTCGTCATCAGGCCGATGCCGTCGGCCTTCAACGTGTCGAGCGCGTATTCGATCTCCTTGAGGCTGCCTTCGGTGTCCGGCGGCGAGATCACCGCGAACAGGCCGAAGCGGCCGGGATGATCGCGCACGAGCTTGGCGCCATATTCGTTGCATTCGCGGCCGAGCTTGCGCGACAGCGGCACGTCGTCGGCGAACCAGGTGGCGGGCTGCACCAGCGATACGATCGCGGTGGCGATGCCGCTCTTGTCCATCTCATCGAGCGACATCTGCGGCGACCACTTCGGCGGCCGGCCGCCGCTGCGCCGCGTCGCCATGGCGTCTGCATGAACCGGCGGCACGAAATGGTGATGCACGTCGATCCGGGTTTTGGCGGCTTGCGCCTGCGCCGGCGAAATCTGGGACGTCATCGCAGCGGCGCCGAGACCAGCACTCAGACCGAGGCTCGCAATTCCGCCAACCAGAACATTGCGCCGGGTCGGCGCCGCGTCCGACGCCGCAAAGCCCGTGGCGCAGCATCCGCAGCCCGACAGAAGCGATTTCCTCCAACCCATCACGGTCTCCCGATCTCTTCCGATTTTGCGTTTCTCGTTGTCGCCCTTGAGCGCCGGAACTGTTGCGCATTTACCAGCAGATAACCATAGGCGCTCGGTCGAACCCGCAACGCTTTCCAGAGATTCTCCGACTTAAAGCGCCCTTTACGCCGCTTGCCCATTGTCGGCCGGAAGCCGCGGGGTTGGCGTTGCGTTATTTCAAGCCATCGAGTCTGAAAATCGCGGCCGCCGTCCTGGGCGTCATCGCCGTGGGCGTCCCCGTGCTGTTCTTCAACGCCTGGGTCAGAAACCAGGGCGAGGACGAAGCCGCGGTCACCGCCGCATGGGCGCTGGGCTATGCCGAGACGCGGATCGGGCAGACGGTGGCGGCCATCAAGGAGCTGTCGGCGAACGGCATCGATTCCTGCAGGCAGGCGCAAATGGAGGCGATGCGCCGCGCCGTGCTGCTGAGCGGGCCGTTCAAGGAGCTGATGCTGATCGGGCAGAACGGCCAGGTCGCCTGCACCGACAGCGGGGTGCTCACGCGGCAACATGTCATTGCTTCGCTCGCCACCGCCGACCGCGAGATCATGCTCGAGCTGATCCGCATCGGCGACGCCAGCGAGCGCCTGCTGCGGATCCGCAAGATCGGACAGGCCGACAAGCCGAGCATCGCCGCGGTGGTGCCGGCAAGCCTTCTGCTGCCCCAGGTCTCGATGCGCGGCGGCCGGCTGAACGGCGCGATCCGGCTGATCATGCCGGGCGGCGCCGTGATCGCCGAGGCCGGCGCCGAGAACCCCGATCTGGAGCAGCATCACGCGAGGCTGCGCTCGCAGCCTTACGGCTTGATCGTCGCGGCCTCGATGCCGGCCGGTGGGCTGATCGCGGATCAGAACGGGCTCCGGCGGATCGGCATGCTGGTGAGCGGCGTGTTCGCGATCCTGATCCTGCTGTCCGCCGTGCGGCGGACGCGGCGGTCCAACGGCGGCACGGCTGAACTCGCCAAGGCGATCCTCGCCGACGAGTTCGTGCCGTATTACCAGCCGGTCGTGGACATCCAGACCGGCAAGCTGCTCGGCGCCGAGGTGCTGGTGCGCTGGAAGCGCGCCGACGGCAGCTTCATCGAGCCTGCGGCCTTCGTCGCGCTGATCGAATCCAGCGGGCTGTCGCTCGACCTGACGCGTTCGCTGATGCGGCGGGTGCGCGACGACATCGGCCCGGCGCTGGGCAAGCGGCCGCGCGTCACAATCGCGTTCAACGTCGCGCCCCAGCATTTCGACGACGCGATGATCATCAACGACGTCGGTACGATCTTCGACAATTCGCAGATCAAGCTCAACCAGATCGTGCTGGAGCTGACCGAGCGGCACCGCATCGAGAACCTCACCGCGATGCGCCGGACCATCGCGGCGCTCCAGGGCATGGGCTGCAAGGTCGCGATCGACGACGTCGGCACCGGCCACAGCGGGCTGTCCTACATCCTCAAGCTCGGCGTCGACATCATCAAGATCGACAAGGTGTTCGTGCACGCCCTCAACTCCGAGGGCCATTCCAAGACCATCATCGAGACGCTGATCGACCTCGCCAAGAACATGCGGATGGAGATCATCGCCGAGGGCGTCGAGAACTTCGACCAGGTGAGCTACCTGCGCGAGCGCGGTATCGCCGCGGCCCAGGGCTACGTGTTCGCGCCGCCGCTGCCGGCAAGCTCGTTCCTGCAGCTGCTCGATGCCATGGAGCCGGTCGTAGAGGCCGAGCCCGTGGCGGCCGAAGCCGATGGCGCCGCCGCGAAGGCCGCAGAGCAGGGGGCGTCGAGGCGCCCGCTGTTGCGCAAGGTCGCCAAGCGGTCCTAGGCGGGTTACTCGGTCGAGCGACCTGGCCAAGTTACCTGGCCAAGTTACCTGGCCAAGTTATCTGGCCAAGTTACCTGGCCGAACCCCTTGCGCTCCTTAATCGATCGTAAATTTCGACCAAGGTTGTAGCGAAATTTCGGCGTCAAATCTTAAGCTTAAGCCGCTCTTAACAATGCTCCTTCAATCTGAGCGTGTTGTGGAGTGTGGAGTTTAGGTGTCGCCGAGACGCAAGTTGCTCGCAGCGATCGCCATCGGCGTTGTCCTTGCGGGGCCGCCTGTGGCGGCGTTCAACATTTGGCTGGGCGGCCTCGTCGAACGGCAGGGGCGCCAGGAGCTCGAGCTCGCCGCGCGCCGCCACATGGCATTGTCCGAAGCGCGCCTCGAGCGCGCGCTCGAGGCGCTGAACGAGATTGCCAAGCGCGGTATCGACAGCTGCCGGCCGGCGCATATCGATGCGCTGCGGCAGGCGACCTTCGCGGCCACCCCGATCAAAGAGCTTTCGATCATCGATCCCGACGGCCGGACGCTCTGCACCGACGTCGGCAACCAGCCCGACCAGCGGCGGGTGGTTTCGTCGGAGCCGGTCGCGCCCGGCAGTCCCGTCCTCATGGAGGTCATCCGGCTGGGACCCGGTGTCGGCGAGCCCTGGGTTCGCTTCCGCAAGCCCGGCGTCGGCGCCGGCAACGGCCTCGCGGCGCTGGTCCCGGTGGCGCTGTTCGTGCCGCAGGTCTCCAACGGCGGGCAGCCGATGAACTTCCATGCCCGCATGCTGACCAGCGGCGGGACGCTGATGGCCGAGTCCGGCCAGATGCAGATGGGCACCGACGTCAACGACCTGCTCATGGCCGACCTGTCGTCGAGCCGCTTCGCGCTCCGCACCCACGTCACGGCGCCGCCGGGCGGCATCGCGGCCGGACAAAGCGATCTGCGCGCCATCGGAGCGATCGTCAGCGGGCTGCTGGCGATCTTCATCCTGGCGCTGAGCGTGCTGCTGCCGCGGCGCGAGCGAGGCAACCCCATCGCCGAGATCGAGCGCGCGCTCAGCGCCGGCGAGTTCGTGCCGTACTTCCAGCCGATCGTCGATATCCGCTCCGGTCGGCTGCGCGGCGCCGAGGTGCTGGTGCGCTGGCGCAAGCCCGACGGCACCATTGTGCCGCCCGCGATGTTCATCCCGCTCGCCGAGTCGAGCGGCCTGATCATCGAGCTGACGCGCTCGCTGATGCGGCGCACGCTGCAGGAGGCGGGCGCCGCCCTCGGCAAGCGGCCGCACGTCACCATCGGCTTCAATCTCACGGCGCGGCACTTTGCCAGCGAAGACATCGTCGCCGACATGCGCAGCATCTTCAAACGTTCGCCGCTGAAGATGTCGCAGCTCGTGCTCGAAGTGACCGAGCGCCAGCCGATCGAGAACCTCACCGAGACGCGCCGCGTGATCGCGGCGCTGCAGGGACTCGGCTGCAAGGTCGCGATCGACGACGTCGGCTCCGGCCACAGCGGCCTGTCCTACATGCTCAAGCTCGGCGCCGACATCATCAAGATCGACAAGATCTTCATCGACTCGATCGGCATCGACCGCAACTCCAACACCATCATCGAGACGCTGGTCGACCTCGCGCAAAACATGCGCATGGACGTGGTGGCGGAGGGCGTCGAGAGCTTCGAACAGGTCGTGCATCTGCGCGAGCTCGGCATCCGCGCCGCGCAGGGCTATGTGTTCGCGCCGCCGCTGCCGGCATCGGTGTTTCTCAAGCTGGTTGACGCGATCGATCCGCTCAAGGTCCGCGAAAAAGAGCCGCTCAAGGAGGCGGCGGCCGCGGCCGCCGCGGTCTCGGCCGGTTAGCGGCCTGTGGGGTGCTACCGGCAACCCGTTGAACCCTCGAACGAACCTCTGTAACTTCCGCCCTGGCGGGACGCTCACGAGGAATCACGACATGAAGCGCTTTCTGACAGCGGCTGTGACGCTGACCATGATCGCCACTGCAGTCCCGGTCCAACCCGCAGCTGCGCAGGATGCGCTGGGCGGTGCGCTGCTCGGCGGCGCCGCGGGTGCCATCATCGGCGGGGCCGCGACCGGCCGGGCCGGCGGCGCGGTGGCCGGCGGAATTATCGGTGCTGCGGCGGGCGCGGCGATCGGCTCATCCATGGAGCCGCGGCGCGCCGGCTATTACTGGTATCAGGATGGCTGCTGGCTGCGCCGCCGTGACGGCAGCTACGCCCGGGTCCACCCGCGCAATTGCTATTGAGTTTCGAACGGTTCTCGCCGCGCCGCTGTTTCGAGCGGCGTCGGGATTGAACCGGAACCGTGCTTGAACGACCAAACTTAATGCGGGTGGCGGCTGCGGCCGTCACCGCTCTCCGTGTATGGAGAGGTGATTGGCCCTCGTTGTGAGGGCAAGGAGATAGGACCATGAATGCCGTCTATACGATCGGCCGTATTTTTCTGTCGCTCGTCTTCGTTGTTTCGGGTGTCCAGAAGCTGATGAACATCGGCGAGACTGCCAAGTATATGGCAGCCACCAATATCCCGATCCCTGAGCAGATCGTGCCATATCTGCAGGGCATCCCGAAATACGACGCGCTGAGCTATCTGGTGGCCGGGGTCGAGGTGATCGGCGGGCTCATGGTTCTGGTCGGGCTCAAGGCGCGCTGGGGCGCGGCGCTGCTTGCGATCTTCACCGCGCTGACCGTGGTCTTTGCCCATCGCTTCTGGGACATGTCGGGCGCTGACTTCGCCAACAACCTGACGCAGGCGTTGAAGAACCTGTCGATGATCGGCGGCTTGTTGCTGGTCGTGGCGGTGGGCTCGAGCCCTGGCGGTGTCGTGATGGATCGCCGCTGATTTTTGCCGGTCGCTTGAAATGAAAGAGGGCGGCGCAAGCGCCGCCCCAAGTTTGATACGCCACGCGGGAGGAACCTCCGGACGGGTCGGCGTTCACCCAACAACGCCGCCGAACCGCGTGACTGAAATTTCAAGAGTTCCCTGTGGATAAGTACTGATTCGCAGCGATTCGTCACGGCATTTCTGAGGTCTAGCAGCCCACCCGGCGAATCGTCCGTTGTGGACAATCAGCGCCGCCAGACCATCAGCACGAGTCCCGCCGCGGCATCGAGGGCCTGGGCCGGGCCGGGCTTCAGCCCGTGCCGGGCCAGCAGGTCCTCAGGCGTGGCGGGCGGAATGCCCGGAAACACCGGCACGCCGGCCAGCAGCCGGGCGCGCGCGGCGCGGCTCAGGTGGAAGGCGTCGTAGCGGGGCAGGAACAGCCCGAACGGCCCGGTGCCGCCGATCACGGCGAGGAGCCCGCCGGTCAGGCCCAATGCGGCCCAGGCCTCGGCGAGGGTGGCGCCGTCCGGATTCCAGAACATGGCGAGAGGATTGCCGGGATCTGGCGCAAGCCCCGCGACCCGCCGGGTCAGGATCAGCCGCCGGCGCCGCGCGGCGTCGGGACCGCCTTCGCCGGAGTTCTTGCCGTGCACCAGCGCCGCGGCCTGGTCGAGGGTGCCGCGGAAGTAACGCTGGTCGGCCTCGAGTTTCAGAGCGTCCGGCTGGACGCCGTGCGCGTCCGCGATCATGCCGTCCTCGGACACGATGGCGAGACCTTCGATGCGATCGGGCAGGGCCATGGTGTGACTATCCAGAGCTGACCGCAAAAAAGAAAGGGGCGGCTCGAGGCCGCCCCTGAAGGGTTTTTGTTTGACGCCTTTGTTATCTCGATCAGTCGACCGTCTTGACCACGCTCGAGGTCGGGCGCTGGCTCACGGTCGGCAGGTGGTTTTCCTTGGCGAGATCCTTCATCAGCTGCTCGTCGAATTCCGGCAGCGTCTGCACCACGCTGGCAGCCTTCATGTGCACGATCTTGTAGCCCTTGGCCTTGAGCTCGGCGAGCAGCTGCGTCATCGCGTGTGCGGTGCCGCCCTGGAAGTCGTGCATCAGCACGATGCCTTTGCCGCGCTTGTCGAGCTTGGTCATGACCGACTTCACGATCTGATCGGGCTTGCGGATCTTGAAGTCGAAGGAGTCGAGGTCGGTCGAGAACATGGCGATGTTGCGCTGGCCGAGATAGGTGACCATCTCGGGTGGGTGGCGCAACGCCGGGAAGCGGAAGAACGGCGACTCGGGGCCGGCATCCTCCAGCGCCCACTTCACCGCGCTGATCGCCTTCTCGATCTCGACCTTGGCGTCCTCGGGCGACATCTTCGACAGGTCTTGGTGCGACCAGGTGTGCGAGCCGACGGTGTGACCGGCCTTCACCACCTGGCGGAGGATTTCCGGATAGTAGGTGGCGTGCTTGCCGATGGCGAAGAACGTCGCTTTCACGCACTCATCGGCCAGCGCCTTGAGCACCGCCGTGGTGTGGTTCAGCCAGGGGCCGTCGTCGAAGGTCAGCACGACCTCTTTGTCCTTGAGGAAGTCGTGCTGCTTGAAGTGCTCGAAACCGAAACCCGGGCCGCCGGAGGTGTCGATCTCGACGGTGCGCGAGACGCCGAGCGCGTGCGGATTGCTGCAGGCCGGCTGGGCGCTGGCGATGGCCGGACGCTGCTGCGCCTGAGGCTGCGGCGCGAGCGCCGGCGGCTGGGCTGCGGCGGGCGTCGGACGCATCGACTGGCCGGTGGTCGGAGCGGGAGCCGGGGCAGGTGCCGGAGCGAGCGCTGGTGGAGCGGCGACAGGATCGAGCGCCGGGGCAGGCGCCAATGGCGGCGGCTGCAGTTGGGCTGACGCGGGACCGAGAACTAACAACGACGCCGACACTGCCAATGCAAACGCTGCTGCACTGCGCATCATGACCTCCAAAGTCGACTGAATGAGTGAGCCTTTTAAGGGCTTAGTGGATGGAATGAAGCTATTCGGGGCCCAAGTCAATGAAAGCCGCAGGCTTTGCAACGCGCGTTTGCCGTTAAGATTATTTCCGCAAAAGGAACCTGGATTCTCAGCGAAAAAAGCCATGCGAGCGCGGTCTGCGGGCCCAAAACAGCGGGCTGAAAGCGGCCCGGACGCGGCCGCATGAACGAGACATTGCCTATGGATTACGGCGGAACCTAGTACCGCAGTGTTTTGCAGCGCGAAATTTCGCCACTGATTCGCAGCCGAAATTGGCGGCGGTGCAAGTTCACGGCTTAAGCCGTCACCTCACTTCAGTTCCTTTTCGATCGCCGCAATGACCTTTGGATCGGTCGGCTCGGTCTGGGTCGAGAACACGGCGGCGATCCGGCCGTCGCGGCCGATCAGGTACTTGTGGAAGTTCCAGCGCGGACCGTCGCCGGGGCGCTCCACCGCCGCCCACCTGTAGAAGGGATGCGCCTGCGGGCCGCGCACCTCGGCCTTGGCGGCAAGCGGGAAGCTCACGCCATATTCGTCATGGGCGGTCTTGTTGATCTCGGTCGGGCCCCCTGGCTCCTGGCCGCCGAAGTCGTTCGACGGCACGCCGATGATGAGGAGCCCCCTGTCCCGGTAGCGCTTCCACAGCTCCTGCAGCCCGGCATATTGCGGGGTGTAGCCGCATTGCGAGGCGGTGTTGACGATCAGGATCGGCTTGCCGGCATGCTCGGCCAGGCGAAGGTTGCCGCCGTCGAGGCCTGCAAACGAGAAAGCAAAGGCGGTCGGTCGGCTCATGGCGGGCGCCTGTGCGAATGCGGGCGAGGTGAGGGAAGTACCGCACGCCGAGCCGAGCAACACCAGGAGATTTCTGCGGTCGAGCATCATGATTGTCCCCGTCCGTTGATTGCGCCTGTCGCCATATACCGCCGGTCTCGACGTCTAGATGCACATTCGATGAGAGAAAGCGTCCCCTCTTCGGAGGAAGCGGGGACGCGACATTTACGCCTAGCTCAGCACCTTGTTCTTTTTCAGCCAGTCGATCGCCATCTTCCAGGCGTCCTCGGCCGCCTCCTTGCGGTAGCTCGGCCGGTAGTCGGCATGGAAGCCGTGCGGCGCGTCCGGATAGATCTTGAACTCGGCTTTCTTGTTGGCCTTGGCGAGCGCGTCCTTCATCGCGTTGACCTGGTCGACCGGAATGCCCTGGTCGGCTGCGCCGTAGAGGCCCAGCACCGGCGCCTTCACCTCGGTGGCAAGCTCGGTCGGGCTCTTCGGCCACTTGCCGCCTTCCTTCTGCGCCGGCGGATCGACCAGCGAGCCGTAGAACGCGACGCCGGCCTTCAGGTCCTTGTTGTGCGCCGAGTATTCCCACACGGTCCGGCCGCCGCGGCAGAAACCGAGAATGGCAAGCTTGCCGGTGTCGCCGCCCTGCGACTTCGCCCAGGCCGCGGTGGCGTCGAGATCGGCCATCAGCTCCGCATCGGGCTTGGCGTTCACGATCGGCATCAGCTTCGGCATTTCAGTAATTTTGGTCAGGTCTTCGTTGGAGCGGAAGTAGTAGTTCGGCGCGATCGCAAAGGCGCCGGCCTTGGCAAGGCGCCGCGTCACGTCCTTGATGTATTCGTGCAGGCCGAAGATCTCCATCGCCACCAGCACCACCGGCGGGTTCGTCCCCTTGTCCGGACGTGCGTAATAGACCGGCATGTCGCCGCCATTGACCTTCACGGTGGCGTCGCCAGCCTTCAGTCCCGTGGTGTCGGTGGTGATCGCCTGCGCGCGCACCGGACCGGCGGCGAGCGTGTAGCCCGCGGCCGCGGCGGCCGACGCGGTCATGAAGAAGTTTCGCCGCGACACCGGCGAGGGCGTGACCAGCCCGATGATGTCCTGCGGCAGTTTCGAGTGGATATTCATTGTGCTCATTCCTCCAAGCAAACCGTCCCAGGCAAACCGTGAGAACGGCGACAGCCGGTAAACACCCCAGCCGGCGGATTATTGCAGCAACCGTGGCGTTCGGCGACGGGGGTGAGGGCGCATCCTCGATCACGATGGAGTGCATTGGGCGCTTGCTTCTCGGGGAGTATTGCCGCCTCGATACGCCCGCTATAGTGCGGCCGAAGGCATCGACAGGAGGAAACAATCATGCCCGAGATCGTCGTCTACGCCGTTGGCAACCGCTCCCAGGAGCAGAAGGCCGCGCTCTGCAAGGACATCACCGACGCGATGGTGAAGAACTACAAGGTGCCGGCCGACGCCGTGGTGATCACGCTGGTCGAGACGCCGAAGACCGACAAGGCCAAAGGCGGCGTGATGTTCAGCGACATGGCGGGGCGGTAATTTCTTGCTCTGATCATTATATCGACACGAGCGGTGCCATCCCTCCCCGCAAGGGGAGGGTGGCCGCCACCAGCGCGTTGACGCGCGTCTTCGACGCGCTATGGCGGCCGGGTGGGGAGATGTTGCCGCGTGTGAGAGCTATCCATCACTGATGCATCTCCCCACCCGACCTCGCTAACGCGAGGCCACCCTCCCTGGCGGGGAGGGAAACCGTGCTGCACCAGCGACGCAAGACAAGCTGAGCATCGCGTGACCGGATGCCGCGGCGATACAAGGTTAATCAAGAGTATTGAATCAAGCGGTTGTGGCCTGGAACAGGCTCGGTCCCGATCGCATTCGCGGTCCGTTCCCGGTGCCGGAACCGCTTAATTAGATTATATTTTCCGGGTCCCAGTGGTCTGTTGCGTTGGAGTGTCCGATGGCCCCGCGTCCGTATTGGAAGGGCAACCTGCGCCTTTCCCTCGTCACCTGTCCGATCGAGCTGCATTCGGCGACCTCGGAGAAGGAGACGGTGAGCTTCAACCAGCTCAACAAGCGCACCGGCAATCGCATCAAGTACCAGAAGGTGGACGCCAACACCGGCGAAGAGGTCACCAGCGACGACATCGTGAAGGCCTATCAGTTCGAGAAGGACAGCTACGTCCAGTTCGAGCCGGAGGAGCTGGAGTCGATCGCGCTCGACAGCAACCACACCATCGACATCGTGTCGTTCGTGCCGGACAGCGAGATCGACGACCTCTACTACAACGCGCCGTACTACATCGTGCCGGGCGAGCAGGATCATGCCGCCGAGGCCTTCGCGGTGATCCGCGAGGCGCTCAGCGAGAAAGGCATGGTCGGCATCGGCCGCGTCGTGTTCCGCTCGCGCGAGCACATGATTGCGCTCCGGCCCCGCGGCAAGGGCATGGTCGGCACCACGCTGCTCTACCCTTACGAAATCAAGAAGGAAGCGCCGCTGTTCGTGGAGATCCCCGACATCAAGATCGACCGCGAGATGCTCGGCATGGCGCACCAGCTGATCAAGTCCAAGCAGGGCCACTTCGAGCCGCAGAAGTTCGAGGACCGCTACGAGGCCGCGCTGCGCGACCTGATTGCCCAGAAGCAGAAGGGCGCAACGATCCACACCGCGGCTCCCGCGAAGGCCGCAACCAACGTGGTCAATCTCATGGATGCGCTGCGCAAGAGTCTCGCAGACGGCGGCGGGGCGAGCGCGAGCGGGAAAAAGGCTGCAACAGGCAAGTCGAAGGCGAAGCCGGACGAGCTGCGCCGCCAGCCGCAGTTCAAGTTCCCGATCGAAGGCGGCAAAGCCAAGCAGGGCAAAGAGGCCAAAGAGACCAAGGTTAAGGAAGCCGCCGCGTCTGCCGCGCGCGCCAAGCCGAAACGGAAGTCGGCGTAGCGACAGCGGGCTCGATCTGGGCGCGATCCGGCGCGCTCAGGCACTTTCGGACCGTGTGGACCGTCCGGGCGATCACCGCTCCTCCGGCAAAGGCGCGCGCACAACGTCGACGAATCCGAACTCGCACGCTCCGTATTGGAGATAGTTGCTCCGGGCTTGGCTCAGGCTCAGGTCGCCATTTGGACCGCCGCGGACCACATCGGTGTCATGGTCGTCCTGGCCGTCGTCCTCCCAATAACAAACCGGACAGATGTCATACCCCCCGCGCTCGCGGAGCGTTTTGAATTTGCAGCAGGGACATCGGTAGGCGGGCTGCGGCTGGCGCGACTCAACGACATCGGTCATGGCGGTCCGTTATCATGCAATAGGGGGCTGGCGAATGGCGCAACCCGCGTTGCGATCGAGTGTGCCTATCGCCGCAGCGCGGCGATCGAGCGATTGGCCGTATCCACCCGGTCCGCCATAATCGAGACGATGAAGTCGTCGTAGGCGTAGGCCAGATCGGGCCGCTCCTTGCGCATTCGTTCGAAGTTCGCCCGGCTGAGCGTGAAGAGCTTCACCGGTCCATCGGACGAAACCGTCGCGGACCGCACAGCACGCCTGAAGAATCCCATTTCGCCGACCACCGAGTGGGTGTTGATGCGCCTCACGCGCACGTTTTCGCCGCGCTCATTGGCGACGTCGATCACCAAGGCTCCCTCTGCCACGATATCCATGGTGTCGGCCGGATCGCCCTGGCGATAGAGCACTTCCGATCGTTCGGTCGATTTCAACTCGAGATAGGCAAACAGGTCCGGCAGAGACACTTGCGGGCCAAGCTGCAGCTTCAGCCAGTTCTCGAATTCTGCGGTCCCGCTGGTCGCGTTGACGTTTGCGGAGGCCAGCACCTGATCTTCGCACCAGGCCATCGCAAGATTCAGATCGGCAAACGCGCTTTTCGGATGCTTGAAGCAGCCGCCTCGTTGAAGCCCGGCCTCGACCGACGGCGACGCCGATGCGCACACGAAGACAAGCTTGTGCTTCAGGCAGAAATCGCGAATTTTGGTGATGCTCAAGATGGCCGATGTATCGGCGCCTGACACCATCTCGAAGTCCAGGATCACGAACGAGGCTTCACCGGGCGGCAATTTTGCGATGTCGCTGCGAACCCGCTCGAAAAGGCTTTCGGCCGAGCCGAAGAAAATGTGCCCGCTCAACCAATAAATCTGGATTTTGGCGCCGTGCTCCTGCAGGTGTCGCGAAATCTCGATGGGCCGCGTGACATAGCTCGCGAAGGTTTTGCGTGTCGCATGCCGATGCACCACGCCGCGCCGTGAGTAGCTCACGGCAAACAGCACGCATGCGCAGACAATGCCGGCCAGCACGCCGACCAGGTATCCATAGAGGACGCAGACCGACATGATGACCAGCGCCAGCGAAAGGTCGAGCCACGCCCGCTGCGCATAGGGCCGCCAGAGCGCGTCGACGATGAAGGTGTATCCGAGATAGAACACCAGCCCGACGATGACCGGCAGCGGGACGATGCCTGCCAGGTTGAAGTTCGTCAGCGCCACCAATCCCATGATGACCGCTGCGACCGCGCCGCTCGCGCGCGTCATCGAGCCGGCGTGGTCCAGCAGCCGGCTGGTGCCGGTTTGCAGGTTGCTGGCAAGACCGCCGAGAGGGGCCGCGATCATGCTCGCGATGCCGTGCCAGCGGAATTCCTGATTGAGATCGGCAGGCACCTGGCGGGCCAATTCGAGGCTCGCGACCTTGGTCACCAGCGAAACGACGGCGACGAGAACCACCGCAATGAGCTCCGGCAGCGCCGCGAGGGCTTCCGACCTCGTGACGTGAGTCGAATGCAATTCAGCGAATGGCGACCACGCGGCAAGGGACCCCAGCGCCGGCAGATACCAGCCATGAGAGGATTCCGCGATGCCGAGGATGCGAAGCAGCGCGGCGCCGCACAGCCACATCGCCAGCAAGGCGATCGGCATCGCGAGACCCGACTTGCTCCATCGTCGAATGGCGAGAAGAACCAGCAAGGCGGCGATGCCAGCGCCGATTTTCGCCGCGTCGAGCGGGGTCCATTGCGTGAACGGATTGGCCGTCAGGGTCCGGCCGATCGCGATGCGAGCGCCCCCCAAGCAGAGAAACAAACCTGTCGCTGCCAGGAAGCCTGCGACAACGCTGTAGGGGACGAAACGGAAGTACTCGCCCCACCGAAAGGCGCCGCACAGATAGAGCGTCAGGCCGGACAGCAGCGTCGCGGCCGAAAACAAGATCATCGTTGTCCGTATCGCATCGGCCGGCGTGCCGCCGGCCGATATCGTCACGCTGGACACGGTGACCGACAGCAGAACCAGGACCGTGCCTGTCGGAGAGTCGATACCTGTCGCGATCGGAGGCAGGGACGTTGTCAACGAAATGACGAGACCGCAGACGCAGCTTCCAACGAGCATCGACCAGATGGCAGTTTGGATTCCAGCGCTCAACTCGCCTTGAAACATCAGGGCGCCGAACGAAATGATATTCGCAATCAGAACGACGGAAGCGACGAAACCTGCTGCCGCGTCTCTTAATCCGGTCTGCCGAACAACATCGAACCAATGCAGCAAACCGGCGGACTTCAATGCGGCGCCGGTTTGCGGACGAATTTGTTCCGTCATGAAACCTCGGCAACGTCCAATGAAAATGGTTTTTGTCGGGATTTTTGGAGGCTAGGACACCATGACCCGCGGGCCCGTGCAACTCCGGTTGTGTTCGCTTCGGGCCTGTTCCGTTTCGATCTTTTCAGGCTAGAAGAACGGGAACCCAACGCATCCCCAAACATCGCGTGCCCATGAAAAAGATCGGCTTCCTCTCCTTCGGCCATTGGACTCCTTCGCCCCAGTCGCAGACCCGGTCGGGCGGCGACGCGCTTTTGCAATCCATTGACCTCGCGGTCGCAGCCGAGGAGCTCGGCGCGGATGGCGCCTATTTCCGGGTGCATCATTTCGCGCGCCAGCTCGGCTCGCCGTTTCCGCTGCTGGCGGCTTGCGGGGCCAAGACCAAGCGGATCGAGCTCGGCACCGCGGTCATCGACATGCGCTACGAGAACCCGCTCTACATGGCGGAGGACGCGGGCGCCGCCGATCTCATCGCCGGCGGACGCCTGCAACTCGGCATCAGCCGCGGCTCGCCCGAGCAGGTGATCGACGGCTGGCGCTACTTCGGCTACGCGCCGGCCGAGGGCATGAACGACGCCGACATGGGGCGGCGCCATGCCGAGGTGCTGCTCGAGGTGCTGCGCGGCCAGGGCTTCGCGAAGCCGAACCCGCGGCCGATGTTCCCGAACCCACCGGGGCTCCTTCGCGTCGAGCCTTATTCAGAAGGACTGCGCGAGCGCATCTGGTGGGGCGCCGCTTCCAACGCCACCGCCGTCTGGGCCGCCAAGCTCGGCATGAACCTGCAAAGCTCGACGCTCAAGACCGACGAGACCGGCAAGCCGTTTCACATCCAGCAGGCCGAGCAGATCCGGATTTTCCGCGATGCGTGGAAGGAGGCCGGTCACAAGCGCGAGCCGCGATGCTCGGTCAGCCGCAGCATCTTCGCGCTGGTCGACGATCGCGACCGCGCCTATTTCGGCGGCGATGACGACAACGACGACCACATCGGTGTCCTCGAAGGCAACACGCGCACGATCTTCGGCCGCAGCTACGCCGCCGAGCCGGACGTCCTGATCGAGCAGCTCAAGCAGGACGAGGCGATCGCCGAGGCCGACACGCTGTTGCTGACCGTCCCCAACCAGCTCGGCGTCGACTACAACGCCCACGTGATCGAGGCGATCATGAAACATGTCGCCCCGGGGCTTGGCTGGCGCTGATATCTCAGGCCAGCCGCACCCGGAGCGGCATGAAAGTCTGCTGAACGCGCAGCGACCTTAGGTCAGTAACAGTCGCGACGGCTGCTGTTGCGCAGATGGTGACAGACCGTCGGCGGGCGGCTGCGGTCGACGTAGCAGACGCGCCGGCTGCTGAACATGTGATGCCGGCAGACGCGGACAACCTTCTCGACCGCGTTGATTTCAGCAAGGCCCTGCTTGAGGCCCGCAGCGGCGCCGACCGTGGTGGCATTCGCGCCGGACATGAACAGAAGAGACAACGAAGCGGCCGCCACAACGGCAGCCGTCAAGGCAATGGTACGTGGCATAGAGCAACCCCCGAGAGTGTGAGCCGCATCGCATCACTTAAGGGGGCGGCGGCGCTCGACGCGCAACACAATCCGCGGAGCAACCCTAACCGGGACGGTTAAGCGCGCGTCGCGCACGTCGCCCGTCGCCGTGATTAAGCAAAGTTAATCCGGCTGCGGCGAATCCCGACAAGCGGCAACCGATTGCGCTCGCTACTGTCACGGCGCTTTTCGAGATCGCTTCGATGCAAGAGCGCCGCAGGCTGCACCGGCAACGCACCTTCAAGGGCGGCGCCATCATCTTTGGCACGGCGCCCGTGGTCGACTGCACGATCCGCAACCTGACCGAGGCCGGCGCGGGTATCGAGATCGGCGCGCAGGCGAGCGTGCCGGACCGCTTCACGCTGCTGATCCAGCCCGAAGGGCGAAAGCGGGTCTGCCAAGTGATCTGGCGGCAGTCCGGCAAGGTCGGCGTGAGGTTCGAATAGCGCCGACACGGCGGTGCAGGCCTCCCGCCGGATGGGCGCCGGCGACGGCGCGCGCCTGTTCATATGTTGCAAATGGTACTTTACTGTTGCTTGTCGACAACAGCCGAATTGGAATCTGCCGCAAAACGATGCATTTCCACCGTTGCCGCAGGTTGTTGCCTGGACTCATTCCCGCGGTCGTTTCACGATCAGGGCAATACCAAGACAAAATTTGGGAGGACTGCATGAAATCGCTCATTTCTGCGGCGTTTGGTGCTGGCCTTGCACTCGCGATCTGCGCGCCTGCGGCGGCTGCCGATCTGCCGATGGTCACCAAGGCACCGGTGGCGGCACCGGTCTTCAGCTGGACGGGCTGCTACATCGGCGCCAACGTCGGCTACGGCTGGGGCCGCGCCAGCGCCACCACCACGGGCGGCGGCGTCACGGCGAGCGCTTCCGAAAATCTCAACGGCGTGGTCGGCGGCGGCCAGCTCGGCTGCAATTATCAATGGCAGAGCGTCGTCTTCGGCATCGAAGGCGACTTCCAGGGCACCAGCCAGAAGCACACCGACAGCATCACGGTGGCCGGCGTCGGCATCACCAGCACCGATCGTGTGCCGTGGTTCGGCACGATCCGCGGCCGGCTCGGCTGGGCCGTCAACAACTGGCTGTTCTACGGCACCGGCGGCTGGGGCTACGGCGAATTCAAGAACGATCTCACCTTCACCGGTGCGATCGTCGGCACCATCTCGAGTTCGCGGGATCACGGCTTCTGGGTGGTCGGCGGCGGCATCGAGAATGCCTTCGCCCCGCACTGGTCCTGGAAGGTCGAGTACCTCTATCTGAGCACCGGCAACATCACCAACACGTCTGCGATTGGTGCCACGGTGTTCACCACCACGTCCAAGTTCACCGACAACATCGTGCGCGCCGGCGTGAACTATCGCTTCTGACAAAGACCGGCTCGTCTGATCCGGAAAGGCCCCGGTGTTCCGGGGCCTTTTCTTTTCGCGGGATGTGTTCCGATCAGTGGGCGCGCTTGCCGGACTGTGATGAAGGGCCGGGCGACGAACTGCCTGGCGAGGAGGGGCCCCGCGACGTCGGCTGTTGCCGCGCGTCCGGCGTCGGCCCCTCGAAATCCTTGCGCAGTTCATCCACGAAGGTATGGGCATCCGCCATCAGGTGCTCGTAGTAGCGCCGGATGCGTTCCCCCAGGACGTTGATATGCGCGCCTTTTCCGCTCATGAGAGAGAAACATGACAGATGGACCGTCGTTCCGCCGGGCGTCGCGATTTTCGAGGGTCGGCGCGTGAAACCCGTCCCGGAATGGGCGCGCCGCAATCGCAACCTTGCCGCTCGGCGCGGGCCTTTCAGTCGGTGGTGAACTCGAGTCTCAGGCGCCGGCGGGCTGCCGCGCCGCAGAGCGAAGCGGTGGCGCGGCTTCCTCGGTCGGGATCGCGGTCCGCAGATATCTGGCGACCATGTCGATGAACACGACCGCGCGCGTCGGCACTAGGCCGCGGTGCGGATGAACGGCGACGATCGGATAGTGGGCGGGCGGATGGTCCGCGAGAATCCGGATGAGCCGGCCGTCGGCGAGCGGGGCGGCCGCCGTGAAGCACGGCAGCACCACGATGCCCTGGCCGTTCTCGGCGGCGCGCAGCAGCGTCAGCGGACTGTTGGTCTGCAGATTGCCGCGCGGGATGATGGCGTCGTGGGACGCAAACACCGGCCAGCGGTCGCCGAACTTCGAGTCGGTGTAGTGGATGCAGTTGGCGGCTGAGAGATCGTCCGGCGTTTGCGGTTTGGGATGGCTCTCGAAATATTTCGGCGAGGCGCAGACCACGTAGTGGTAGTCGACGAGCTTGCGGACGATCAGGCTTTCGTTCGACGGCATCGCGTGGCGGATCGAGACGTCGAACTGCTCCTCGATGAAATCGACCTCGCGCCCCGTGGAGATCATCCGCACCGACGCTTCGGGATACTGCGCCGTGTAGTCGGCGACGACCGGCGTGATCAGGTCGCCGACCGGGATCGAGGTGTTGACGCGAAGGAGGCCGCGCGGCGTCGCCTGCATGGACTCGACCAGGCCGTCGGCCTGCTCGAAGCGCTTCAGCACATCGACGCAGTGCTTGTAGTAGGCCTGACCGACATCGGTCGGCTTGACGTGCCGGGTGTTCCTGTTGAGCAGGCGTGCGCCGAGACGCTGCTCCAGCGCCTGCACGTGACTGGTGACCACGCTCGGCGCGACGCCGAGATCGCGCGCCGCCGCCGAAAATCCGCCGAGCTCCACGACCCGCACGAACGTCGTGATCTGATCGAACCTGTCCATCTCGACCCCCGCGCGTGCCGGGCCCGGATGTTGCGGGCCCAGGAGGCGCATCGATGGCGTCACGTAGGCCTCCCTAGGGTGGATCGCAATGGCAGGGGAATGCAATCGGGTCCTGGCAGCCAAAGCAAAGGCGAGCCTGAGCCCGCCTTGTGCTTCGGTCAGACGCGCTTACCAGAGGTCGGGATCGCCATACGGCCGGTCGGCATAGGGCAGGTTCTGCGTCTTGCCGGGGCCGAAGCTCGGGCCGTGATCCTTCTGGATCCACTGATGCGCCTGCGGGCGACGCACCTCCGCGCGGGAGTTGGCGTAGGCCGGATCGCCCGTATAGGCGAAGGTCGGGTCATACGAATTGACCACGTCGTTGCGGGCCTGGGCCGAGCTCATCGAGACGGCGAGGCTGCTGACCAGGGCAAGGACGGCGAGGGCGCCGGTTTTGGTTGAAGTGTTCATGTGAAGTCTCCTTTGGCTTGAGGGCTGTGGCCGGGAGCGCCGGCCGACGCCCATGACCTAGCGCCGCCAGCGGGCGGCCTGAATGACCTGGATTCCGATGGGTGTTTTCGGCGCGGCCGAATAGTCGGCCGTTGCAGTCGATCGGGGCCGTCAGGCGGCTCCAGAGCGCGCCGAAATGGCCGCAAAACGCGTGGCCTGGCCGTGTTCCAGGCTATTTGCGCCCGGTTTTCGGGATCGCCGAATGGTGTCTTTGCCGGCCGGCCGCTACCGGCAAGCGCGGGGCAGGAGCATTTCCGCGTCATCGACGGGGCGTTTCGTCCCGTGACCACATCAGGAGGAGACCATGCATATTCGTAATTTCGTTCTCGCCGCCGCCATTGCCGTCGCGACCGTTTCGACGCCGGCGCTCGCTGCGGGCAAGCACAACAGGGCCGGCTTCGAGGCCTACGGCCAAGTGCCGGCTGCGACTGAATCGCTGAGTGCCGATCGGGAGAAAGCGCTGCGCGACTGCAACGCGGCCACGGGGAGCATGCGCGAATACACCTGGGGCGTCGCAATCGCCCAGGCCTACCGCTCCTGCATGACCGAGCACGGCCAGCCGGAATAACGAGACGTCCGGTCACCGCACGCGAGCCGCGAGCTCGCGTGCCGGACTGCGAGATTGATGGAGGTTCACATGAGCATGTTTGTTTTGACGCTGACCGGATTTGCCGTAGCCATGGGCGTCCCGGTTTTTCTCACCGCCGCGGCCGAAAGCACCGCGCGGACTTTCAGGAACGCGGTCCCTGCGCGCGCCAAAGCGCGCCTTCAGGTGTCCTGAAATTCGATCCGCTTGTCGGGGCGCTCCAGATCGACATGCAGCGCCTCGCACAGCCGGTTCGAGTAGTTCCACATGCCGCAGAACACCGTGAGCTCGACGATCTGCTTCTCCGTGAAGTGTTGCTTCATGGCCGCGAACGCCTCGTCGTCGTCACGCGCGGTCATCTGCGTGACCGCCTCGGCCCAGCGCACGGCGGCCTTCTGCCGGCCGTCGAGATCGGCCGACGCCATATAGTCCTTGCCCTGCGCGGCCTTGATCTGCGCCTCCGAGAGGCCGACCTTCCTGCCGAGCGGCACGTTGTGCGACATGCAATAGGCGCTGCGGTTGAGCGCCGACGTCTTGATGATCACCAGCTGCTGGATCTTCACGTAGTCCGGATCGGCCTTGACGTTGCCGAGCCGGATGGCGTCGTTCGGCAGGGCCCAGCCCATCAGCGCGGCAGGCTGATGGGCCAGCACTTGCGAGAAGTTGCTGATCCGGCCCCATTGCTTGAGCACGTGGTCGTAGACCTTACGGACCGCGCTGTCGGACGAGTCCGGCGGGATCATTGCAACACGCGCCATCGCGGTCTCCTTGAGCTATCCGCCGGATAGGTAAGCAGACGCGACGTCGTCAGGCCAGATCGCCTCTTGATTGCTCCTTTGGCGGCCTACGATTTGAAGAACGCCAGCAGATCGGCGTTGATGGTGTCCGCATGCGTGGTCGGCATGCCGTGCGGGAAGCCCTTGTAGGTCTTCAGCGTGCCGTTCTTCAGGAGCTTGGCCGACAACGGCGCGGAATCCGCGTAAGGCACGATCTGATCGTCGTCGCCGTGCATCACCAGCACCGGGACGTTGATCTTCTTCAGGTCCTCGGTGAAATCGGTCTGCGAGAAGGCGACGATGCCGTCGTAATGCGCCTTGGCGCCGCCCATCATGCCCTGCCGCCACCAGTTCTCGATGATCGCCTCGGACGGCTTGGCGCCGGGCCGGTTGAAGCCGTAGAAGGGACCCGCCGCGAGGTCGCGATAGAACACCGAGCGGTTGGCGGCGAGCTGCGCCTGCAGGCCGTCGAACACCTCCTTGGGCAGGCCGCCGGGATTGGCCGCGGTCTTCACCATCAAGGGCGGCACGGCGGAGAGGATGGCGACCTTCGCCACGCGGCTCTCGCCGTGGCGGGCGACGTAATGCACCACTTCGCCGCCACCGGTGGAATGGCCGACGTGGATGGCGTTCTTCAGATCGAGATGGGCGGTCACCGCCGCGAGGTCGTCGGCGTAGTGGTCCATGTCGTGGCCATCGGCCACCTGGCTCGAGCGGCCGTGGCCTCTGCGATCATGAGCGATGACGCGATAGCCGTGCTTGAGGAAGAACAGCATCTGCGTGTCCCAGTCGTCGCCGGACAGCGGCCAGCCGTGGCTGAACACGATGGGCTGCCCCGAGCCCCAGTCCTTGTAGAAGATTTCGACGCCGTCCTTGGTTTTGACTGTGCTCATCGCCCACTCGTTTGCATGATTTCGACCGGCGGCGGACGCCGCCGCCCGTGCTTAAATGGCCAACGGCGCGACACAATCAAGTTAGACCATCGGATCAGCCTGGCGCTTGCGACGAATTATAAATTCTTGCCGTTGAATGGCCGGAGCGCGAGCGCCGCAACGTCGACGCCGTCGAGACAGCGCACATTGGCCATCACCATCTCGTCGCCGTTCGGCGCCCTGCCGCGCGAGAATGCGCCGACGCCGCAGCTTTCGCAGAACAGGTGATGGACGTTCTTCTTGGCGAATTGGTAGTCGGTCAGCGCATCCTCGCCGGAAACGAGCGTGAACTGCGCCGCCTTGAGCGGCGACCACAGCGCGCCGCGCTTCCCGCAGATCGAGCAGTTGCACTCGATCGCCTGCGTCAGCGCGGTCTCGATGCGAAAGCGCACGCGGCCGCAATGACAGCCGCCTTCATAGGTCTTGGTTTCGGTCACGCAACTGATCCTTCTTGTTTCATTCGACGCCGCTATCGAGGAAATGCTTACGTCCGCCGGCGGTTTGGAGAAAGCCGAGCAGCCGCCGCGACGGTTCGGCTTTTGCGCCGCTCAGCATCACGGCGGAGTACGGCAGCACGATCTGGATCGTGTCCGGCACGGGCCCGCTCCATTCGACGCCTTTGCCGCGCCAGGCCAGGATTTCGGTCGCCGGGCCGAAGCCCAGCGCACCCGTTGCGGCATTCTCAGCCAGATGCTTGTTCAGCAGGGTTGCGGTGTCGAAGCGGCGAAGCTTCGGCGCGACCGCGGCAGCAAGTCCCATGCGGTCGATCACGGCGAGCAGATGATCCCCGGTCGGGGCGTTGGTCAGAAGCACGGCATCCGCATCGACCAGCGCGCGGCGCAGCGTATCCATCGTGGACACATCCCGCCGCGGCGCGCCGCTCTTCACCACCGCGCCGATGCGCACCGCCCCGACCGGCAGCAAGGTGCTCTTGTCGGCCCGCCCGGCCGCGATGAGCTCTTCGGCCCATTCGGTCGGCACCAGCACGAGGTCCGCCTTGGCTTCGCCGGCCAGGGCATGCTTGCGGATGTTGTGGCCGTGATCGGTCGAGACCACGACGGCGATGCCGCTGTCGCGCGTGAACTCCGCGGCGGCCGGCCGCAGGCCGTGCAGCGCGGAGCCTGCGGCCAGAACGGCCAGTCCGGTGTCTTCTGCTCGGGCCATTCCTGCAACAGCCGTCATGGGACCGGCAAGAATGGCACAGGCCAGAATGGCGCGGCGCGACCAACGAAACCGATTGCTGAACACACGCAGGTGAGCCTCCCGGGAAAAAGCCGGCGAAGGCTACAACGGAGCGCGCATCGCTGTCAGGTGTCGTCGTATGGCGGGATCAGGGCGCCGCTCAATTTGGCTTGATGCCGGCCGCCGTGGTGATGCGCTCGTAGTCGGCCGTGATGTCGCGCAGGAAGCTGCCGAACTTGTCGCCGCAGCGGCCGTCCGGGAACAGGCCCTGCTGCGCGTACTTGACTTTGATCTCCGGCGTGTCCGCAGCCTTGGTCAGCATCGCGGCGAGGCTCTTGAGCACATCCGGCGGCGTCTTGGCCGGCGCCACGACGCCATAGAAGATCTCGGCTTCGTATTTGGTGATGCCGGTCTCGGTCAGCGTCGGCACATCGGCGAGCTCGGGGATGCGCTTGGGCGAGGTCGTGGCCAGCGCGCGGAGCGTGCCGGCCTTGAGCTGCGACACCACGGTCGGATAGTCGGCCCACACCGCCTGCACGTGTCCGCCCATCAGCGCGTTGATCGCCGGCCCCGAGCCGCCATAGGGCACGTAGTTGGTGTCGATCTTGGTGGCGAGGCGGAGCACCTCGATCGCCACATGCAGCGAGGTCGCGGGCCCGCCGCTCGCGAAGGTGATCTTGCCCGGATTGGCCTTGGCGTCGGCGACGAGGTCCTGCACGGTCTTCCACGGCGCGGAGGCCTGCACGACGAGCGGCATCGGCGTCGAGGCGAGATTGCAGACCGGCTCGAAGTTCGCCAGCGTGAAGTTGCCGCGCTTGGTCGCCATGTTGACCGTGAACGCATTGGCGACGAGGAGCAGGGTGGTGCCGTCCGGCTCGCCGCGCGCCGCAGCTTCGGTGCCGATCGTCATGCCGCCGCCGGGGCGGTTCTCGACCACAATGGTCGGCCCGCCGTCCTTGCCGATCTGCTCGCCCATCAGCCGTGAGATGATGTCGGGGCCGCTGCCCGGCGTGTAGGGCACGATGATCTTGATGGATTTCGGCGCTGGCTGCGCTTGCGCGCTGCCGGCAAACGCCAGCACGGCGGCCGCGGCACAGGCCGCTGCCAGGACCTTCACTCGAACCATCGGACGCTCCCTCGACGTTTCTTTCTGCGTCCGGAGAGCGTGATTTGTTTTTGAGCGCGCCGCAAGCGGCCTCGCGCTCGGAAGAGCACGAGGCCGGCCCATTCTCTGGGTGGTCGGAAATTGCGGATTTAAGCCGCAGCGGCTCCCGGTGTCGGATAGCAAACGAGAGTCTCGAACCGGTAGTCGCAGCTGTCGCACGACCAGACGTGGCGGACGCGGCGGTCGTCGAAATACTCGCTCCACTCGGGAGCGAACAGCGCTTCGCCACATTGGGCGCAGGGCACGATAGGGCGTGACAGGTGAAACGCGCGAAGGGTCTGAGACTGTAGCTTCATGGCCGTCCTCGCTCGAAATTTTTGCTGTTGACGCCGACTTCCTCCCGACCCGACTGAATTATCCACCCCTTTGCGACACCATCGTGACCCGCACGACATTAAAAATGAAGCAGCGCGACTGACTTATTTTTCCGGAGAATTTGATTTGTGCGCCGCGTCGATCGCGAAGCCGCATTCCATCAACGTTTCGCGCTGACGCTTTCGCGACGCAGCACGAAGTTGTGAACACCACCGCGATTTTGCGCAGCCGCTATCCGGGATCGGAAGCCGGGCACTTGGAGTTCCCGGGACGAGACCTGAGTCCATACCGACAGGAGAATGCGGCATGCGTGAAAGGCATCAGCTCGTATTGCTCACGACGCTCGTCCTCTCGACGCTGATTTGCGTTGGCGGCGCCAGCGCGCAGGATCAAAGCAGGCGCCCGCCGGAAACCACAGGCAGTGCAAGCGGTTTGCCGTCCGGCGTGCCGCAGGCGCCGGTCGGCCACCGGCAGCCGCGTGCCTCGGATATCCCGGCCGACACCCGGAGGACGAACGAGGAGGAGACGCAGATCCAGCGCGACCGCGAACTCGACAAGAAGCTCTGGATCTGTCGCGGCTGCGGCGAGCCGCTTTAACACTGGTGAAGAGAGCGCGTTGGATTTGAACGGTCCGAGGCCGTGCTTTATCGCGCAGCCAATTGCTCGCGACATTCGTTCACCGGCTCGATCAATCCCGTGCGGCTGCTGATCCCGAATTTCGGCAGAGCTCTGCAGGTGGAGTTTCGTGCCGATTTCCTTGTGGCTCAGCGCGCCGCGGCCAGCATCAGAATTTCAATCTCGCAGGCGGCCGTCAGCGCGCTTTAGCGGCGGCGCTTTCCGTGGCCTGAGGCCGCGGAGGTCGTGAATGGCGGCGGCTCTCCTTGGGGAGCGCCGTTAACCGTTGTCACGGCTTCGTGCACCCCACGATACGGACGTTACAACCGCCATTGAACGCACTTGGGCACGGCCACGACCAATGGGTCCGAGAGGCGCCCCAGGAACTTCCATGGCCGACCCGGTCCGAAGCCAGCAAAGCGGCGAAATCATCGTATTTCGCGGCACTTCTGCCCCGCGCCAGGCGGAGCGGCTGCACCGCTGCCCGTGCTGCGGCTGCCGCACGCTGCGTGAGCGCGGCCGGCTCGAGCTGTGCCCGGTCTGCGCCTGGGCCGATGCCGGCCAGGACGAGCACGACGCCGACACGGTGCATGGCGGGCCGAACGGCGAGCTGAGCCTGCGCCGGGCGCGGACGAATTACCGCCGCTTCGGCGCCAGCGCCGCGGAGCTTATGGATCGCGTGCGCAAGCCGCGGCCGGAGGAGCTTTAGCGCATATCTCCGCTGTCATTCCGGACGCCGCCGTAAGGCGGCGATCCGGAATCCAGAGAAGCAAAGACTTCCTGCTTGTCTGGATTCCGGGTTCGCGCTTACGCGCGCCCCGGAATGACGGAGAGACTTACCCCGGCGTCAGGCAGTGCGCCTTGATCGAGGTCAGCGCGCTGGGGCCGGTGAGATAGGCGAGATAGCTCTTGGCGGCTTCCACGTTCGTGCTCGCTGTGCCGACGCCGCCGAGGAACGTGATGGTGCGCTGGAACACCGCCGGGTAGGGCAGGAAGGTCGCGCCGCGGGTGCAGCGGATCTCGTGCTCGGCCTGCACCGCGATATCGGCTTCGCCGCTGACCACGCGCCGGGCGTGGAACGTGCTTCCGGTGCCGAGCGCGAGCTTGTCTTTCATCTGGTCGGTGATGCCGAGCTTGTCGAGCACCTCCATGAAATGCACGCCGCTGATGCCGCCGGTCTTCGGATCGGTCATCACGACGGTCTTGGCCGCGAGCAGCGTGCGCTTCAGGTCCTCCGGCGTGCTCACCTCGGGGCGCGGCCCGTCGGAGGCGACCGCGAGTCCGAAATCGACGCGGATCAGCGCCACCGTGCTGCCCGGAACGATCTTGCCGCGCTGCTCGAGATCGTCGACCGCGGTGCGCGGCACGATGAGGACGTCGTAGTTCTCGCCGCCGAGCACGCGGCGGCGGATCTCGCCGGTCTCGACCACCGTGACGGTGACGCGGTGGCCGGTGGCGGCTTCGAACTGCGCCCTGGTGTCGGCGATCACTTCGCGCATGCCGTTCGCCGAGATCACCTTGATCTCGGCGGCATGAGTTGCAGTCGCCGCGCCGACAATGACGGCCACCGCAAACATGAAGCCTCGCATTCCTTTCGCTCCCGTCATTTCTTCTCGATCGAGATGCCGCCTGGGCCGAGATTGATGTTCACGCCTTGGGGCTTCTTGCGGTCCTGATAGAGTTGATAGCCCAGCACGGCGACGGCGACGGCTACGGCCAACGCGCCAACCACGAGATAGAGGATGTTGGTCCGCGTCACGCCTCAAGCCTCTCCCTGGATTTCCGCCTTTGTGGTGTGATGGTAGCGAGCCCGCACCGGTTTGGCCAACGTGACAATTCCACGTGTGGACCACCCTGGGAGGGCAGCCGGCGAGACGCTATAATTCGGAGGCTTCACGGATGGGGGATTGGAGTTCCGGCGGGAGCGTCTCAATGACCGGCAGATATATGGTCGGTGAAACGATGGCCGACAAGACAGTCGAAAAGCCGCGCACCACGCCTAAGACCAAGACGGCGCCGAAAACCAAGCGGCCGCCGCTCTACAAGGTCATCCTGCTCAATGACGACTACACGCCGCGCGAGTTCGTGGTGCTGGTGCTGAAGGCCGTGTTCCGGATGGGCGAGGAGACCGCCTACCGGGTGATGCTGACGGCGCACCGCCGCGGCGCCTGCGTGATCGCGGTCTACACCCGCGACGTCGCCGAGACCAAGGCCAAGGAGGCCACGGAGCTCGGCAAGAGCAAGGGCTATCCGCTGTTCTTCACCACCGAGCCGGAAGAGTAGGGCGCCCCTCAGCAGCGCTTGAAGTAGCGATAGACGTCCGGCGCGCGCATCCAGATGAACTCGTGGGTGAGGCCGCCATGGGCGTTGATCCAGGCCTTGATGGCGCCGGGATAGCCGTTCCAGAGCGTCGCGGTGGCCTGCGGGAGCCTCGCGAGATGGAAGCCGAAGCTCGCCTCGGGCGTGACGCAGATGCGGCTGCGCGGAATGTGCCGCAGCAGCACCGTGCAGGCGGATTGACAGGGCCCGACGATGCGCACGCTCGCGCCTGCGCGGCCATGCGCCGCCCATTGCGCATCATAAGCGGCAACGCTGCCGCCGTGATTGTCGTAGACGTCGATGGTTTCGGCGCATGCCGGACACGCGGTCAGCGCGAGGGCTGCGGCGAGAATGACGGTGATGATCCTTGCGGCCATGCACATCTCTCAAAGGCCGATCAGAGACGACTGATCAGAGACAGCGCCAAGTCCCCGATCGATATTACAGGCCGAGATGGTGCAGCGTCAGTCGTTCGAACGAAACGCATGCGCGAGCTGTGCGAAGAGTCACAGATAGCCGGCGAGGCAGATCACGTTGGCAATGCAGGCCAGCAGCAGTCCCAGGACCAATGTCTTGTCGTTCATCGCACGCTCCGGAAACACACATCGAGAATCGATGAGAGAAGCATGGCGAGTCATCGGCCAAGAGTCCCAGACTCTATTTTTTCCGGAATTTACGGCTCGTTTACGGGCCGGAGTCCAGGCGCCGATTCTGGCGTAGAACCTGCGCAAAGCCTGGATTTTCGGGGCACGAGCGGCGCCCGCCGGCGGAGGATAAACCGGCGGGCGCCGCATTGCGTCCACAGGCTTTAGAAGTAACCGCCCGAGGCCGCGAGCCGTTCGCCGGTCATCCAGGCCGAATCATCGGAGGCGAGGAAGACCGCGACCTTGGCGATGTCGTCGGGCTGGCCGAAGCGGCCGAGCGCGGTGCGCGAAACGATCTGCTTCTCGAAATCGGAGCCGACGACACCCGCGGTGTGAGTGCCTTCGGTCTCGACGCCGCCCGGCGCGATGACGTTGACGCGGATCTTGCGTGGGCCGAGCTCGGCCGCAAGCGCCAGAGTGAGCGTATCGACCGCGCCCTTGGTCGCGGAATACACCGAGGCTCCCGGTACTGCCGCCTTGCTCACGACCGAGCCGACATTGATCACGCTGCCGCCGCTTGCGCCGAAGTGCTTGGCGGCTTCCTTGGTGGCCAGGATGGTGCCGAGCACGTTGGTGTCGAAGTGGCGGCGGAAGTCGGCTTCGGTGATGTTCTCCAGCGGGCTGAATGCGTAGACGCCGGCGTTGTTCACCAGCACGTCGACCGCGCCGAACGCCTTCTTGGTCTCGTCGAAGATGTGCTGCACGTCGGCTTGCTTGGCGACGTCGCCCTTCACGGCGATGGCCTTGCCGCCCTGCGCCTTGATCTCGGCGACGACCTTTTCGGCGCCCTCTTTGCTGGAGGCGTAGTTCACCACCACGGCGGCGCCGGCCGCGCCGAGGCTTTTGGCGATGCCCGCGCCGATGCCCTTCGAGGCGCCGGTGACGACGGCGACTTTGCCCTTGAGATCGCTCATGATTGTTTCTCCTGCTGGTTGGCGCGGTTGCGCTCGTTTCGATGTTTCGATAATCATCGAAGTATGGCGCGGCAGCCGATCCGCAAGAGGGGGCGAGAGGAGGCCACGAGGGATCGGCAGGTGGTGTGCGAAAAGTCACACCGACGTCATTCCGGGGCGGCCGAAGGGCCGAACCCGGGGTTCCGTAACCACCAGTCGTGGCTATGGATTGCGGATCGCCGCTTTCGCGGCGTCCGGAATGACGGCGGCGGTGGGTGTGGCTAGATCTTCGAAAGCCGGTCCAGATACGCCTGCAGCACGTCGCGCTTGAGCTTGAGATTGGCGAACTTGCCGTCGCGGACGATCTCGACCAGGCCCGCGGTCTCCAGCTCTTTCACATGGTGAGACAGGGTGGCCGGGCTGATGTCCTGGCACTTCTGCAGCGCGCGGCAGGCCATCGGATCGTCGCACCGGCCGATCGCTTTCAGCATCTCATAGCGCCGAGGCTCGGCGAGCGCACGGGCGATCCGCTCGAATTCGCGATCGGTCAGGCGCGGGGGTTTTGACGGGGCCATGCCCGAAACGTAGTCAGTTCCCGGAAATTATCCACAACGGCACGGCGGCCATGCGCCGTGTGCGTGTCACTTTGCGTCAGAGCGTCTTCTGCTTGTGGCCGCATTCCTTGCAGGTGTAGGCCACCCGGGTCTCGCCCGGTTGGGCGGTGACGCGGTTCGGCGCGCCGCACTTGCCGCAGACCGCCTCGATGCGGGTGTTGCCCTGCTTCACGGTGACGGCCTTTTTCGCCATCGCCTCGCGGACGAGCCGCTCGGCCTCTTCGCGCATTTCCTGCTTGGACATCTCGGGCCAGCCCCTATGTGATTTGGACGCTTAATAGCACGTCTCGTGAGACAGCCAGATGTAATTTGGTGGGACACCCGGGGCGGCTGTGGGCGCCCCAATTGCGGCCGGTGTAGTCATGAAAACGTGAAGCCGCGCCGTCGCGGCATTGGTTAGACCTAGGGAACCACGGAGAATCGTCCCTATGCGGCTTGCCCAGACTGCCGACCGTTTCCTGCCCTACGTCCTGAGCCTCCTGCGCATCATGTCGGCCCTGCTGCTGCTCCAGCACGGGCTGTCGAAGTTCTTCGGCTTCCCGATGGCGATGAAGGCGCCGGCGCTGTTCTCGCTGTACTGGTTCGCCGGCGCGATCGAGCTGGTGTTCGGCACGCTGCTGCTGGTCGGGCTGTTCTCGCGCTGCGCGGCCTTCATCCTGTCGGGCCACCTGGCCTTCGCCTATTTCATGGGCCACGCGCCGAAGGGCTTCTATCCGTTGACCAATGGCGGCGAGTCCGCGGTGCTGTTCTGCTTCGTGTTCCTGACGCTCGCTTTCGCCGGCGGCGGACCGATCAGCGTCGACGCCATGCGCGGCAAGCGGTGAAGCCTCAAGGCTTCTTGCGCTCGAGCCGGTAGAGGCGGTTGTTCAGCGCGAACATCGCGCTGTCGCGATCGACGAAATGGAAATCGATCGCGCCCTCGCAGCCGGTTTCCAGGGTCGCGATCGACCGGCCGTAGCCCAGCGCCTTGGCCTGCCTGTCCGGATCCGTCAGGGTGCCCTGGAACAGCATGTCGGGCGGGTACTGCTTGATCGCGTAGCGGGGCTTGCGGCAGCGAAGCGGCGAGGGCGCGTCGATCCGGTCTTTGAGGAAGACCACGTCGCGGCCCATCAGCGCCTTGAGGTCGCTCTCCACCGGCTTGTCGTCGGGCTTGCTCCAGGGCGCGGCCTGTGACGTCTTGATGGTCCATTTGCCGAGGAAGTCCGGCTTGGCTTGCGGCGCGGCGCCGGCGGACACCGCGCCGAGCAGCAGGATCAATCCAAGCGCCGGGACGGTCTTCATCATGGCTCGGGCTCTTTTGCGATTCTCAAAAACCGGAGCCCAAGTGAAAACCAGGTGTAAGCCGTCCGTCAATTCGCGCCAGCCGCTCGCCGTCTGGCGATCGGCAGGAGATAGTCGCGCGTCAGCGGCGCGAGCGGCAGGGTCACGTCGCCGGGCCTGATCCAGATCACCTCCTCGATCTCGGCCGCGGGCGCGACGTCGAGATCGGCGCGGATGAAGAACACGTCCGCCATCACCACGCACTTCTCCTCGTTGGCGGCGAGCGCCGTGAACTCGCCGAGATATTCCGGCGCGTGCGGCTCGGCGGCAAAGCCGAGCTCCTCTTCGAGCTCGCGGATCAGCGCCTGGTAGGCGCTCTCGTGCGGCTCGATCTTGCCGCCGGCCTGCATGAAGGTCGTGGTGCCGCGCTTGCGCACGAGCAGCACGCGGCCCGAGCGGTCGACGATGAGGCCCGCGGCAATGCGGATGGAAGGCCAGTCTGATGGGGTCATGTTTCTTCTTCTGTTGAGTTGCAGGAAAAAGTGACAGTGGCTCGAAAGGCGGCAGGCTACGCGAGTCTGCCGTTCCATTTGGAACGCTGTGTGATGTTTACGGAGGACGCCAATGCGGCCGTCACAGCTCGAAGGTAGCGCAATGCTCCGTCAAGTTGTGTGACGGGGTTCACACCGGTGGTTTTTTGGGAAAAAGCGCGCCGAAAGCCCTTGGCCCGCGCGCTGAACTCGCGCCGGGGCTGGCGCGACCAAATTCCAGAGAGAGAAGTCCACGGAGCCAGCATGACCGGCGAGCCCGGCGATCCCCCATCGGATGACGAGTGCCGCTGCGACGACGGCATCCTGCGCCTGCCGCCGGGCGACCGCTCGCTCGCGGGCACCAGGCCGCAAAGCAGCGACTTCATGTTTGCCGAGCTCAAGGGCGTGGACCTGAGCGGCGCCGATCTCTATTGGGCGATGTTTCACGACGCGGTGCTCGAAGGCGCGAACCTGTCGGGCTGCGATCTGCGCGGCGCGACGCTGAACGGCGCGAACCTGCGCGGCGCCGACCTTCGCGGCGCCAGGATCGGTCTCGACGGGCTGGGCGGCCGCACCGATTTCCTCAAGTGCGATCTGTCCGGCGCCGACCTCAGCAACGCCCACATCGGCGGCGCCGATTTCTCCGGCGCGCTGATGATCGGCGCCGACCTTCGCGGCGCGCGGGCGCAAAGCCCGCTGCCGGACCGGCCGACGCGCTTCGACGGCGCGAACCTCACCGATGCGCGGCTCGGCGGCGTCGACCTCAAGGGCGCGACCTACGACGCCGGCACGGTGTTCCCGCGCGGGTTCCGGCCGGCGAAGGCCGGCATGGTGATGCGGGCAGCCAAGCGCGAGCGGAAGCGGTGACGTCCTTTCGCGCATAGCTTGCCTGTCCTGCCGCTCTGGAAATCGCTTCACGGCTGCGCAATGCTTTCGCCCTTCGGGGAGAGCATCGCGCTTGGTGCTGACGCAAGAGCGCTGTTGCGCAAGAGAGCGCCGTTGCGCGAGAGTGCGCGGCTGCGCAGGAGAGGGCTGATGGGGATTTCGTTTCGTCTCGTGTTGCTGGCGCTTGGGACGGTTGCGTTCGCGACCGGTCCGGCTGGTGCGCAAACCTGGCCGAACCGGCCCGTGACCGTCGTGGTGCCGTTCGCGGCCGGCAGCTCGACCGACATCGCGGCGCGCATCCTGGGCGGTGGCATGTCGGAGATTCTGGGGCAGCAGCTCGTTGTCGAGAACGTCGGCGGCGCGGCCGGCATGACCGGAAGCCTGCGCGTCGCGCGCGCGGCGCCGGACGGCTATACGCTGCTGTTCGGAACGGTCGACACGCTCGCGATCGCGCCGGCGCTGCAGAAGCAGCCGCCTTACGACCCCATGAAGGACTTCGCGCCGGCAGGCCTCGTGGTCGAGCAGCCGATCGTGCTGATCGTGCGCGAGGACCTGCCGATCAAGACGCTGTCCGAGTTCGCGACTTATGCCAAGGCCAACCAGGCGAAGATGCAGTTCGGCTCCGCCGGCGTCGGCTCCGGCTCGCACTTCGCCTGCGCCAAGCTGAACAAGGCGCTCGGCATCGAGACGGTGCATGTGCCGTATCGCAGCTCGGGGCTCGCCGCGCAGGACCTGATCGGCGGGCGGCTCGACTATCTCTGCGCGCTCGGTGCGACGGCCAAGCAGCCGATCGAGAGCGGCAAGGCGCGGCCCATCGCGCTGCTCACGGCGGAGCGCTCGGCGCTGTTTCCGCTGCTCACGACGTCGAAGGAGCAGGGCGTGGCCGGCGTCGACTCCTATTTCTGGTCGTCGTTCCTGTTCCCGAAGGACACGCCGGACGCGATCGTCCAGAAGCTCTCGGACGCCAGCACGAAGACGCTCGACCGCCCCGCCACGGTGGAGCAGTTGCGCCGCGCCGGCATCGAGCCGGTCGCCGCGAACCGCCGGACGCCGGCCTATCAGCGCGACTTCACGGTGTCGGAGATGAAGGCCTGGGCCGATCAGGTGCAGGCGAGCGGATTGCCGCTGCAGTGAACCGCAGGAGGATCGTGCGGCGGGCAAAGCGAAGCGTGCCCGCCGCATCGCTTCAATGAATTTGATTGCTGCGGTGCCGGTCATTCCACCTTGATGCCGACCGCCTTCACCACCTTGCCCCACTTGTCGACGTCGTCGGCGGTGAACTTGGCGAACTCGGCGGACGTGCTCGCGAACGGCTCGCTGTTGAGCTCGGCCATCTTGGCCTTGATGCCGGGCTCGGCGAGCACCGCGCTGATCTCCTTGTTGAGCCGCTCGACGATCTCCGCCGGCGTGCCCTTCGGCGCGCCGATGCCGAGCCATCCGGTGACGGTGTAGCCCGGGACCGTCTCGGCAATCGTCGGGACATTGGGCAGCATGGAAACGCGCGCCGCAGACGACACGCCGAGCGCGCGGATCTTGCCCGCTTGAATGAGCGGGAACGAGGTTCCGATGGTATCGAACCCCGCCTGCACGTCGCCGGCCGTCAAGGCGGCGAGCGCTGCCGGCGAGCCCCGATAGGGCACGTGCAACACGTCGACGCCGGCCGCGATCTTGAACATCTCGCCTGCGAGGTGGGTGAGGTTTCCGGTGCCGTTGGACGACAGGTTGATCTTGCCGGGATTGGCCTTGGCGTAGGCGATGAACTCCGCGACCGTGTTCACCGGCATCGACGGATTGACCAGCAGCGCGAAGGTATCGTGGTTGAGGCTTGCGACCGGGATGATGTCCTTGGTCAGGCTGACCTGATTGCTCGGATAGAGCGACACGTTCACGGCGTGGGGCGAGGCGAGGAGCAGCAGCGTGTGGCCGTCGGCGGGCGCCCGCGCCACGGCCTGCAGCGCGATGTTGCCGCCGGCGCCGGGCCGGTTGTCGATGATGATCGGCTGGCCCAGGCGCCGCGACAGCGCGTCACCGATCAGCCGGCCGACCAGGTCGGGGACCGCTCCGGCCGGAAGGAACACCACCAGCGAGATCGGGTGCGACGGATAGCTCTGGGCCCATCCGCTGCGGGACAAAGCCGGAAGCGCTGCGGCGCCAAGGCTCAGCTGAATGAATTTACGACGCGCCAGGCTCATAGGGCTTCCTCCGATTTTTGAGCATGCTCAGTTTTTCTGGAGAACTGTATGGCCCAGCTCGAGCAGGGTCACAAGACCGGACAAGCCACATTTCCGGGGCTTTCATCGTATGTTTTGTCCGATGCGCCAGAGCACGCCGGTCGGATCGGCGATCCAGAAATCGCGGATGCCCCAGGGACGGTCAGCCGGCGGCTCGGCGCGCACGTCGTATTTGGCGGGCAGCCGGGAGCTTTCCACGTGCCGCCACCAGGCCTCCACGTCGGGGACGAGCAGGTGCATCATGAAGTTTCCGGCGTGCTCCGGATGGTAGAAGTTCTGCAGCAGGAAGCTGCAGTCGCCGCAGCGCAGGTAGGCCAGATCGGGACCTGCCCAGGCGACGGTAAAGCCCAGGTCCTGATAAAACTGCGTGGAGAGCGCGAAATCTCGCGCCGGCACGAAGGCCTTGATCTCGATCGCATTCAGCTCGGCCATGGAGCGCCTCCTGCATTTGCTTCTGAAACCTGCAGTATGGCCCTGCCGTTCCGACACGGTCGATCTGGAGCGGCATGGCTGCGCGGTTTGCAGATGGACACGACATAAATGTTGTCACCGATTTCGGTGTGTGCTCATGGGGCAGGGCGTGCGCCCGTCACATCCGGCTGGTCGCGATAGAGATCGCGCTTGAGCCGATGGTAGAGCCGGCTCGTCAGGCGCGGTTTCATACGGTTGCCGTTGCAGACCAGGGGCGGGCCGAGGCATTGCATCTTCCGGCGGCAGCGCCGGTTGGGACAAAGGCGCCACATCTGCCTGAACCCCATGATGCGGCGATCGAACTCCGCGCGCATCGCCTTGCGCTGCTCCTCGGTGAGCCCGTTCTCGTTGACCGCCTGGGTCCCGGCGGCTTTCAGCCTGGAGGGTTTCGGCCTGAACTCTCTCATCTCGTTTGCTCCTCACCTTGTTTCTTGGCGGTTGAATGGGGCGCGCGCTTCCGGCTCCGCGCGGCACGTGCCCGCGGATGTCAGCCCGTCTTGTCCTCTTTTCCGGGCTTTCGCCCGGTGCCTTTCGTTGCCTCCCTGAGGGAGGCGGAGCGCCGGTCGGGCGCAAAACAACAGGGGCACCATCTTTCAAAGGCGCCCGCCTGCCGCTTTGAGGCGGCAGGCGCGCCTTCCGGCGCTCCACCGCGGCGATTTTTGACACAGCCACCGTACTTCTTCGCCGGACCGAGAAGCATTCGACTCCCACGTGATCCAGGCAGCATTGGGCTGCCCTTCATCCGAGCGCGTCGCAGCCATTCAAGGCAGCCCCCTCATCGGGGGCGGACGGTGACTGCGCCTCCTGGGGCGGGATCACGACTCCCGCCTGCAGGCGCCGCCATCCCCGCTCCGCCGACTGGCCGTCACCGGAAGACGCCCTCAGTGAGCGGGGACGGTGTGCACCATACGTAAGGCAGGGCGGGCGTCAATTTTAATTCGGAGTTTGCAAGCTCTATCAACACTGCCTCAGCAGCCGATCGCGGGCTTGCGTTCCCGGCGGAAAAAACTGCCTTCGGTTTACGGTCTCAAAACGCACTCTACATTAGCTTCAGCGATCCCCCGGGTGAGTCCTCGGCGGATACAAGGTGGCCCTGGAATCCGGGTTTGGACCCTGGACCCAGCACCGCTCTGTGTAACCGATCCGGCGGAGCCGATGCGTATGCGTGTTTCGTTCCTGCGCCTCGCGGCTGCGGCCATGTTGAGCCTTGCGCTTGCGGGCTGCGAGGAAAAGGGCGGAGAAGCCCGTGAAAAAACCGCAAGCTATCGATATAAACTGACGATCGCGGTCAATACGCCGGACGGTATCAAGCGCGCTTCAAGCGTCGGTGAAGTGCAGTATCGCAAAGTCCTGATCCCTGAGCGGGGCATCATGGACAAGCTCCAGGGCGACGCCCTGTATCTGGACCTTGGTCCAGGCGCGAGACCGTTGATCGCGTTGCTGACGAGCCGCCTGACCAGCCAACTTCATCACAATTACGGAAAGCCGTTCGACTGGCAACGCGGCAAAGACGGCTGGTCGCCCGATTCGGGCCCAGGGCAACTGGCTCGGATTTACGGACTGACTCCTTCGCGTGATTTTATGGACGACGTGCGGCGCATTGCCCAGATGCGTGGCGCGCGTGCAATCCCTCCCGCTGACCTGCCTGATCTCGTGACCTTCGCGGACATCAATGATCCCAAGAGCGTGATCGAGGTCGATCCAAGCGATCTCCCGGCGACGCTGGGCCCCCATATCACTTGGAATGAACTCACACTTGAAATCACCGACGAGCCGATCACCAGGGGCATCAGGACGAACCTGCCGTGGTTGGGCGCGTATCACGCCGGGAACCTCAGACTGGATGGATCTCAGTTCGGGCCCAACAAAGGACTTGCGAACATTCTAAGTTGGGCTGACTTCGAAAAGATTTATTAGCAGGGCGGCCGCATAGGAGATTTGTTTCTCGCGACTATGCAGGCACTGGCGCGTCGTGGCGTATTGCCTGCGATGTGCCGGTCTCGAGGCCGAGCATGTCCCGCAAGTAGCGATGGCTGTACTCCCTGTGGAACAGGCCCCGTCGCTGCAACTCCGGCACCAGCAGGTTGACGATGTCGTTCACGCCCTCGGGCAGCATGTCGACCATCATGGTGAAGCCGTCGGCCGCTTGCGCCGCGAGCCTCTCCTCCATGGCGTCCGCAACGTCGGCCGCGGTGCCGACGATGTGATGGTGGGAGCTCGGCGCGCGGGTGAGCACCTCGCGGGTGGTGAGGTTTTCGGCCACCGCGAGATCGACGATGCTCTTGCGCCAGCCGACACCGTTCTTGAGCTCGGCGTCCGGGGGGAATTCTGCAACCGGAAACGGCCGGTCCAGATGATCGCGAAGGAGGGCGGGGCTGACGCCGCAAATCCTCGCCATCGTGGCCAGGAGCTGATCGAGCGTCTGCGCGTTGTCGAGCTTGGCCTTCTTGCGCTGCGCCTCCTGGAGGGTCTCGCCCAGGACGACGTTCATGCCCGGCAGGATCTTGATCGAATCCGGATGCCGCCCGTGCGCTTGCGCGCGCCGGCGGAGGTCCGTCCGGAACGCCTTCGCGCCCTCGGTGGTGTGCTGGGCCGTGAACACCACGTCGGCGAATTTCGCCGCCTGGTCCCGGCCGGTGGGTGAAGAGCCGGCGTGGAAAATCAGCGGCCGGCCCTGGCGCGAGCGCGGAAACGGCAAAGGCCCGCGCACCGAGAAGTTCTCGCCGGAGTGGTTGATCGCGTGGATCTTGGCGGGATCGGCAAAGATGTTGTTCGCCTTGTCGCCGACCAGCGCATCCGGCTCCCAGCTTTCCCAGAGCTTGATGACGACGTCGAGGAATTCATCCGCCCGGCTGTAGCGCTGCGGCGCTTCCGGGTGGCTGCCGGTGCCGAACATCTGGGCCGCGACGGCGTGCGCCGTCGTCACGCAATTCCAGCCGGCCCGGCCCTTCGACAGATGATCCAGCGTGGCGAAGCGCCGCGCCAGATCGTAGGGCTGGTTGTAGGTGGTCGACGCCGTGCCGACGAGCCCGATCCGGCTGGTGACGGCCGCCATGTAGGACAGGACGGACGCGGTATCCATCGCGCCGCACGGACGCTGGGCCCCGACTTCCTGGTTGGTGATCTGCTCGGCCAGGAAGAGCACATGCAGCTTGCCTTCCTCCGCCTTGCGCGCGATGGCCGCGTACATGTCCGGAGACACATAGTCCGATGCCGGGCCGCCGCGCACGCGCCACGCGCCGGGTTGATGTCCGAGGCCATGCATGAGAGCGGTCGACAAGATCATCTGGGGCATTACGGTCTTCCTGGGCTTCGAGAGTAGTTCCAGGATCTGGAACTTCCACGGACACAGATTAGCACCGCCCGTCCCATTGTGTTGCGAGCCGGTGTCGTACCTGCCTTGACGAAGCCTGTTCTTGACGCTGGCCGATCCGGCTGATCGCGACCGCGTTTGGAGTCCGGCTTATGCGATCGTGGTCAAGAAGCCGACGATCAGGACAGAAACCACCGTGGCGGGCAACAGAATCTGCAAGGACCTGCGTTGAAACCGAGACGGGCATGAAGTCGGTCAAGGTGTGCACCACCAACTGATTTTGAGTTCGTGTGGCCGGGTGGTGTTCTGCCGCTATGGCGCATGGCCGTCTCGACTTCGGCCAGGCCCCTTTGCTTTGCGTCAAACGACACTCATCGAAAATAAATGGTGTGGGGCCAAGCTGTCCCCGTGCAGCCTGATCACCTGCACGAAGCTCGGGACTGGTCGGTGTGCCCGGAAGCATCGCTGGCCAGTCCCACTGAATTTGCATTTGATAGGCGCACCGCAGCGACGATTTCGCGGAACGGGGTCGCGCATTTTTTCGTTTTTCAAGCGGCGGATGAGGAGCCATCCGGATGCCTTCTCATCACCCCAAGGAGGGGCTCGGCGTGGTGATTCACGTCGAGCCACCTCTTCCAAATTCAAAACGCATGGCGGTGGAAACCAACGCCCCCCGTTAGCCCCCCTCCGTCGTGCGGAGCCTGGTCGGCGCCTGCCGCGCCGGCCGGGCTCACGGCAGCAAATCTCCCGATGCAAAAAGGAAAAAGCCCCGCCGGCGAGGCGGGGCTTTAGTTCGGCGTCTGGTCAGCCGCAGCGCCTGATGCGCTTGATCACAACGTGGCCGTGGTGGCGCTTCTTGATCGTGATCTTACGGCAGCCATAGCCGTATGTGGCGTAATGGTGATGATGGTGCCTGTACCGATAGCTGTCCCGATATCGGTAGCTCTCACGGTAGCCCCGGTCGCCTCGCGTTCGGACATTGACGCTCACGCGATCTCGGTCTCGATGCCGGTAGCTGTGTTGCTCGCCGCGCTCACGGCTCTCGATCCGACCGCGGACCTGGTGCCGCTCGCCGCTCGGCGCGCTCTTGTTGCTCTCGCTCTGTGTGGTTGTGTTCGCCGATGGCGTCCGACTGGTCTGGTTTTGATCGTTGTTCTGAGCCGACGCAGCTCCGCCGATCAGTGCAGTAGCCAGGGCAGCAGTGAGCAGAAGCCTCTTCATTATGTTTTCCTTGTTGCTGGGCGTTGCGCCTCCCAAGCAAAAACGCGAGCTAAGCTATTGCGTTCCAAGGATTTTACTGAACGACCATTCAGGCTCGGTCGGCTTCGTGACTTTTCACCGGTCCGCTTGTGCGGTCTCAACGCCATGCCGTTTTCAAAGGCCATTGACGCAATTCCTACAGCTGCAAGGGGCATCAACAAAACGTCATGCGGGAGCCATTCGCCGCTTGCGACGTTGATCCTGCTGACAACGGAGGATGAAGATGGATAAGGATCGCGTTGAAGGCATCGCCGAGCAGGCCAAGGGCAAGGTCAAGGAGGTCGCGGGCAAGGTAACCGGCGACAGCAAGACCGAAGCCGAGGGCAAGGCCGATCAATTGAAGGGCAAGGTGCAGAACACCATCGGCGGCATCAAGGACACGCTGCGGGGCGAATAGCCGTACAGACACTTTGCTAGCAGCAGAAGAGCCCCTCGCGGGGCTCTTCTTTTTTGTTCGCGATTGGTGTGCCGCAGCCAAAGACCGAGGCACCGAAACGCGACCGCGATGTTGGATATGCCAACGATCGCGGCCAAGACGAGAGTGAACGCGGAGAGAAACCCTGGAGGCCGGAGCGCGCACTAGGCGGCGGCTCGGCGGCGAGACCGCGACGGCCTGCGCTTCTTTCGCCGTTTCGGCGAGGACGGCGAATCCGGAAAAACATCCGGCTTGTGAGCCAGCAGGGTGGTTTCGATCGTCCTGGCCGACCTTCCAACCGGACTCTTGCCGGCATTCTTCTGGACGGCCCTCATGAGCAAGATGCCGGCCTCGAATGCGAGCGCCGCGGCGAGGGTCGGATTGGCGCGGACAGCAGCAACGAGGAGGCGCGTGATGGCGGACATGGCCTCATTCAACGCTTCAAGGCCGATTTTGTTGCCTCGCTGGAGCTACCCATTCAGGCGCCAAATCGAAAAGTTCAAAATCGCCGCGAAACCGACCCACGCGATGAGAGGAATGAGGCACGCTCCCGCAAGCCGGTCGATCCGATAGAAGGCGGCGGCGGTGGCAACAACGAGCAGAAGCTGGGGAATAATATTCAGCAGCCCAAGCGCTGGGTTGTGAGCCCAGAAGAACATCCACGACCAGGCGGCGTTCAGCGCGAGCTGGATGAAAAACAGGGCGAGGGCCAAAGACCGTCCGGGCTCCGTCGGGGGCCGGCGCATGACGCGCCAGGCGGAAAATGCCATCAGCGCATACAACGTCGTCCAGACCGGCCCGAACAGCCAGTTGGGCGGATTGAATGAAGGCTTGGCGAGCCCTGCGTACCAGGGAAGATTGGGAAAAGTCGCGATCTGGCCCAGCAGCAAAGCGCCGCCAACGGCGGCAACCGCAATGAGACCCGACCCGATCGTCCAACCGCGGTTGGTGCTTGAAGGTTGCAGCATCACGGGAGTCCGGCATCCGGCGACAAGGCGGAAATATAGAACAGGTTCTGCGCCGTAGGGTGGGCTAAGCGAAGCGTGCCCACCAGGCTTTTCAGCGAATGTAATGCTGAAGTCGGTGGGCTCGGCGCTTCGCGCCTTAGCCCACCCTACGGCTTACTGCATTTCGCTATTGATTGATGTCCGGCTCGACGAGGCGGGCGAGATTGCGCAGCGACTCCTGCCAGCCGAGATAGCAGGCTTCCGCAGGAATCGCGTCGGGAATGCCCTCCTGCACGATGCTCACCTCGGTGCCGACGGAGACCCGCTTGAGCGTCACCGTGACCTGCATTTCGCCCGGCAGATTGGCATCGTCGAACTTGTCCGTGTAGCGCAACCGCTCGCCGGGCACGAGCTCCAGGTATGTCCCGCCGAACGAATGGCTCGCGCCCGTGGTGAAGTTGCGAAACGACATCCGGTGGGTGCCGCCGGCCTTCGCCTCGAGCTGGTGCACCGTGCAGGTGAAGCCGTTGGGCGGCAGCCACTTCGCCACGGCGTCGGCTTCGAGGAAGGCGCGGTAGACCTTGTCGGGCTTGGTCGTGAGCACGCGGTGCAATCGAACGGTGCCAGGCATCACGGTTCTCCGGTGGGGGATGGAATTGGCAGGATGGGAAGCTTATTGGGCCGATGAGTTCAAAACATGACACGGCGGCAATCAATCCCCGCCGGAGGTTTGAACCGTCTGGCCCGTGTCGACGACCAAGCACCAAGCATGAGATTCAGCCGGGTCGCCGCGCGTTGGCCGATCCCAAATTGGTATCCCAGGGACCATCCTTATGACGTCAATTCTGCGGGGCACGCTGGCCGTTTTGGCACTCACATCGACCGTCTGGCTGGCGGCGCCGGCCGCTGCGGCCGACGATCGCGAGACGTGCGCGAACGAATCCGGCGACGCAGCCATCGCGGCGTGCACCCGTGCCATCAATTCCGGCCGATACAGCGGTCACGAGCTTGCCGTGCTTCTGACCAATCGTTGCGCCGAGTGGCCCGGCAGGCAAGAACACGACAAAGCCATTGAAGATTGCAGCCAGGCGATCAAGCTCGAGCCGACCGCGGAAGCATTCAGCAACCGCGCTCACGCCTATTATGCCAAGGACCAATACGACCGCGCCATCGAGGACCTGAACCAGGCCATCCGGCTCAGTCCGAACGACGCGGATTATTTCAACAACCGCGGTCTTGCGTACGACGACAAAGGCCAGCACGACCGCGCCATCGAGGATTTCGACCACGCGCTCCGGCTCAATCCGGACCACGCCGATGTGTTCTACAACCGCGGCAATGCCTATGGTCACAAAGATCAATACGATCGGGCCATCGAGGATTTCAACCAGGCGATCCGGCTCAAACCGGATTACGCATCGGCGTTCAACAACCGCGGTCACGCCTACGTTCAGCAAGACCAATACGACCGCGCCATCGAGGATTTCAGCCAGGCAATCCGGCTCAATCCGAACGATGCATTGGCGTTCTTCGGCCGCGCTTCATCGTGGGAACTGAAGCTCGATCTGCAACGCGCATTGGCGGATTACAAGAAGTTCGCCGAACTCGCCCCGTCCGATCCGGATGGGCCGAAGGCGATTGCGCGCGTCACCAAGCGGCTGGGCGGCCGCAGCCGTTGAGATTGCCATGACATCCAAGCTGCTGCTTGCGGCGGCTGCATTGGCCGCATCCATCACGGTCTCGAATGCTGCAGAGAATGCCGCAGACGAAAACGCGCTGGCGGGGCACATCATGTGGTCCGCGTTTGGGTGTTCAGAATATGCAGAGCTGGCGGAAGACAAGAGCGAGCAGGAGCGATTGTATCTCGTCGGCCTCAACGCGGGCCGCACCTTCGTGGAAGCGATGAAAGCCGGACAGATCCCGGAACAGGCCGTCAATCGCTACGTGCCCATCAATGTGCTGCAGCGGCTCGAGGGTCCCAGCAACGAAGCCGTCATCGGCAAGATCCACGCCGCCGCCACGGGCTCTGCGCGCGATGAGATCGTGAAGAAAAGAAGAAGCATGTGGGGGTTCACCCAAAAGCAAGACGCGCGATACGCTTACACGTATCATAACTGCATTTTGATCAGGTGAAGTGCAAGTTAACGCCGAACTCGCTTGCCCAGATCCTCCAACTTAGCTTTGCCGGAGTTCCGTACATGCCCATTCGAGTAGCCCTCGCCACCGCCGCGATCCTGGCCGCCGTGCCGGCGCTCGCCGCCCAGCTCGGCACGATCCGGCCGGATGTCACGACCATTGGCTGCGCGGATCGCGGCGACGCGCGGCAGGCCGAAGAGCTTCGGACGAAGCTGGGGATCAGCGCTGCGCTCGCCTTCAGCGTGCCACGTGGCTGCGTGTCGCTCCTGCCCGAGCAAACGGTGACGGTGATCGAGCAGCACGCCGATGCGATGTCGCTGGTCGTGCCCAAGGGCCAGACGCGCCGCGTTTGGGTGCCGAGGGACGGCGTGTCGATCCGCTAAGCGGGCTTACGCTTGCTGCGGCGCCTACTTCAGCGCCAGAACCACAGGTCCGGCTGCCACGTCAGTGACGCCGAGCCCGCCGCCCAGGTCCTCCAACGTATCCCGGAATGAGTTGAGCGTCGCGATCATGTTGGGCCGGGCCTTGGCGAGCGCGTCCATGTCGGGCCACTCGGCGATGATGCAATAGCTGCGGTCACCGGTCTTGATCATGTTGACGTGCTTGAGACCGGGCCAGCTTTCGGCAATGGTCTTGTGCGCGTCGAGAAATTCCTGATCGCGCCCGGGCTTCACCCGAAAGCGCACCGTGTTGAAAGCGGTCATCACATCCTCCCCCGAGACGTCACGATCATGCGATGGCCAGATTGTAGCGTGGGTTGAGCGGAGCGAAACCCACGGATGGGCTCTCGAAAGTGGGGGGCATAGCGCGTCGAAGACGCGCGTGGACGCGCTATAGAGGCGCGCTATAGAGGCGCGCTGCTGCAGCCTTCCTCCGCCGGCATTTCCTTGGCGTTGGGGTCGCCCGGCGCTGTGGTCCAGGCCAGCTCGACGAGCGTCACGATCCGCCGGCCCGCGCCGTCCGTGCGGAGAACGATGAGGCCCTGTTCCTCGATATAGGTCAGCAGGCGCTGCGCGCGGCGCAACGAGTGTGTGCCATAGGCGCGGGCAATCGCTGCGTCGCTCGGGCAGGGCCAACCCTCCTTCGCGGCGCGGGCGATCATCATGAAGATGCCTTGCGTGTCCTGAGGCAGAATGGCGGCCCGGACCGAGACGTCCCGCCAGGCGTCATCCTCGACCACGGTGTCGAGCCCGGCGCGGGCGTGGGTCAGCATGCGTTGGAAGTTAGCCAGGTCCGGCACAGCCGCACCGAGGGCCTCGATCCGGCAGCGGACCACGAATTCCTGATAGAGGACTCCCATGGGGCGGAATCCCGCGTCGGGTTCCGTCAGGATGGCGCGCAGGATACGGTCCAGCCGCGCGCGCCGCTCCGCCAGTTCCTCGGCGCTGGGTTGCGGCTCCACCGCTTCGGGACCAATCTCCAGCGCTGCGGACTTCGCCGCCATGGACTTGGCCGCCATGAGCTGGCTCAGGAGGTCTGGCGCCGGCCGGGGCCGAGGCTGCGGCCGGATAGTCTCGGCTGGCGCGTCTGCCAGGATGATGGCGCGTGCGTCCTGCTGCGCCGTTTCAGGCAGCGGCATCAGTCGCGGGATGGCATTACGCGGCCGGGTATCGGTTGGACCGATGCGCAGCCCCAGGGGGCGGCGGGAGAGGGCCGGGCCCAGCGCCATGAATTGCCCGCGCTCCAGGTCCCGGAAGGCTTCTGCCTGTCGCCGCTCCATGCCGAGCAGGTCGGCGGCGCGCGCCATGTCGATATCCAGGAACGTGCGGCCCATGAAGAAATTGGAAGCCTCGGCCGCGACGTTCTTGGCGAGCTTCGCCAGCCGCTGGGTTGCGATCACCCCCGCAAGCCCGCGCTTGCGGCCGCGGCACATCAGGTTGGTCATGGCGCCGAGCGAGAGCTTGCGGGCCTCGTCCGTAACCTCGCCTGCGACAGCCGGCGCGAAGAGCTGTGCCTCATCCACCACCACCAGCATCGGGTACCAGTGGTCGCGGGCGACCTCGAAAATCCCGCCCAGGAAGGCAGCGGCGCGCCGCATCTGGTTCTCGGCGTCGAGCCCCTCGAGATTGAGCACGGTGGAGACGCGATGGATGCGCGCCCGCTCGCCGGCGACCTGCAGAGCCCGCTCGGTGTGGTCCTCGGCATCGATCACCACGTGGCCGAAACCGTCGGCCAGCGTCACGAAGTCGCCTTCGGGGTCGATGATGGTCTGCTGCACCCAAGGAGCGCTCTGTTCCAGCAGCCGGCGCAGCAGATGGGATTTGCCGGAGCCCGAATTGCCCTGCACCAGAAGGCGGGTCGCCAGCAGCTCTTCGAGATCCAACGCGGCCGAGATACCTGCCGTCGTGTGTCCCATCTCGATCGCAACGGTCATGTATCGACTCAACGGCTCTCTGCGGAGAGGGCTTATCAACTTGATCTCAGCCCGTCGAGCGAGCCTGTGGGCCGGCAAACTGCCATCGCGGTGCCCTGGCTGATTCGTCGTGCATCGCTCAACGGAACAAAGCAAGCGTGGGGTGGGTTGAGCGGGGCGAAACCACGGAGGTGTCTCGAAAGTGATGGGTTTCGCCGCGCTCAACCCATCCTTCTGTAACGGACCTCGATTGGTCAATCCCTTGCGTCGTCGTCTTCGCCGGGTCTCGCTTCTGTACGGGGTCGGCGCGAGGCCGCCACCTGATGGGGTTTGAAGAGGACAGGCCGACCAATCTACGAACGCGTGGTCGTAGTGCCGACTGGATGGGTTACGGTCTGACCTGATCCATCGTCCCGGCGAAGGGACTTCGCTTCGAGAAGGCCTGGTGTCGTGACCCG